>Ga0180222_1000009_pt1 | contig 521374 bp, 529 predicted proteins | sample eDN5th37CKraftOP_FD_151336 | JGI IMG/M metagenome (GOLD analysis project Ga0180222, IMG submission 151336) | Enriched Organic Plus compost microbial communities from Emeryville, California, USA - eDNA 5th pass 37_C Kraft OP (version 2) (version 2) ... | reverse complement strand
CCGTCAGCCCGTCCACCCGCGACCCGGCAAGGTTCGTCACCCGGATCGTGAACGGCGCCTGCTCGCCGCGCCGGATCGCGCGCAGATTGGCGATCTTCGCAATCGAGATATTGCTCGCCGCAGCCGGAAGCGTCACCGTCGCTTCGCTACCTTCGGATTCGACCTTGGTGCCCGTGACCTGATCGCCGTTGACGTAGCCGATCGCTTTCGCTTCGTTCTCGACGGCATCCTCAACGCCCGCGCCGTTGTCGATATCGGATTGGCCGAGCGTGTAGGTCGCCGTGAACGCCTGTTCCTCGCCCGGCTCGAGCCTCGCACTTTCCGGGGTGAACTCGGAAAGTTTGTTCTCGGCGGTCTTGCCAGCGAAAGTCGGGCCGGCATCCTCCGGCACCACGTCGTTGACCGGAACATTGCCCGTATTGGTCACCGTGAAGGTGTAGCGGATCGTGTCGCCCGCATTGGCGAAGCCGTTGCCGTCGGTGTCCTCGTATTCACCTTCCTTGACCAGGATCAGAGAGGGCGCCTGCGGCTCGGTAATGGCGCACTGGTTTGGCCGGGCGGTGCAGTCCGGCTCCGGCTCGCCTTGCCTGAAGGCGATGTTGCGGATCTCCGTCACATCTTCGGGGATCGTGTCGGCGACCGTGACCTGGTAGACCACGTCCAGCGTGCCGTTCGCCGGCACGACAAGATCGTTCCACACCAGCGGATCGCCCGCGGTGTCCGGCTCCTGGGCCGCGCCGCCGACCGTCGCCGAGCCGGCCACATAGGTGGTGTTGTCGTCGATGTTGTCGGCCAGGTCGTAAAGCGTCGGATTGGCGCTGCTGTTGGTAATCGTCACCGTGTAGGTGAGGGTTTCCCCCGGCTCGGCCACATCCTCCGCCTCACCGCTTTCGTCCGTCAGAGCCTTTGAAGGCATGGCCTTGCTCGGAACGGGAAGGATCACGCATTCCGGCGGCGTCGGCGTTACCCTACAATCGGGCTCGGGTTCACCGATCCTGTAGACGACATTGCCGATCTCCTCGACGCCGTCGGGAATAGGATCGACCACCTGCACCTGGTAGACGACCTGGAGCGTGCCGTTCGCAGGCACGATAAGACCCCTCCACTCCAGCGGATCCGTGCCGGTCGGCTCCTGCGCCGCGCCGCCGACCGTCGCCGACCCCGCCACATAGGTCGTGTTGTCGTCGATATTGTCGGCAAGGTCTTCGAGCGCGTCATCAGCATCGTTGTTGATCAGCGTAACCGTGTAGGTGAGCGTCTCGCCCGGCTCGGCGACGCCGGCGATCGTGCCGGTCTCGCCCGTAAGCTGCTTCACATGGGTGGCCGAGCCGGGAGTCGGCGTCGTGACGCAGGCGTCCGGGTTAGCCTGGCAGTCGTCCGTCGCTTCGTTACGGATTTCCGTCACGCCGTCGGGCAGCGGGTTTGCAACCGTAACCTGATAGACAACCTCCACCGTGCCGTTTCCGGGAACCGGAAGGTCGTTCCAGACGAGCGGGTCGGTTGCCGTATCCGGCTCCTGCGCCGCGCCGTTCACCGTGGCCGAGCCCGTCACGTAAGTGGTATTGTCGTCGATATCGTCGATGAGATCGTGAAGGGCGTCGCCCGCGCGGGAATTGGTGAGCGTCACCGTGTAGGTGAGCGTCTCGCCCGCTTCCGCCACCCCGTCGATGACGCCGTCCTCGTCCGTCAGAGCCTTCGACGGAGTCACGATGCCGGGCGTGGGCATGACCACACATGCTTCCGGAGCAGCCGCGCAATCCTGGGTCGCCGCGTTGCGGATCTCCTCCACGTCGGCCGGAAGCTGGGGGTCGACCAGCACGTCATAGGTGATGGTGAGCGTGGTGTTCGCCGCTATTGAAACACCGTTCCAGAGGAGCGGATCGGTCGTTTGATCGGGCTCCTGTGCTGTGCCGCCGACCTCGGACGAACCGGCCACGTAGCTGGTGTTGTCATCGATATTGTCAAAAACGTTGTACTGGACGTCGGAGCCTTGCTCATTGACGAGTGTCAATGTGTAGGTGAGCGTCTCGCCTGGCTCGGCAACATCGTCGATGTCGCCGTCCTCGCCTGTCAGAGCCTTGCTGATGCGCACCAGCGGATAGACGTCGCGGTCCCTCGCCGTGTTGTTGTCGAGGTTGGTGTCGGGCGAGCCGTCGGGCGTCGTGACCGTGACCACGTTGATGATTTCGCCCTCTTTGCCCGGCGGCACCGACATCGTCAGCGTGAAGGTGACCGTTGCTCCCACCGGCAGGTTTACCGGCACGTCCACGATGGCGCCGGTACCGTTGGCCTCGCCGCACACGCCGCCTCCGGTCTCCGAACCGCAGGTCCAGCTCGCCGTGGTTATGTCAGCGGGCAGGGCATCGTTCACCAGCGCGTTCTGCACACCGAACGGGCCGTTGTTCGAGACGACGATCTCGTAGACGATGTTGCCGCCTGGCAGATAAGTCTCGCTGCCGTCGTCCTTGGTGACCACGACATCAACGGGAAGCGTAACGGGCGAGTTGGGACACTTGGCGCCGTCGCCGCCGCCCGCAGGCGCATCGGATATTTCCGTCGCCGCGCCCGTCGTGGTATCGAACTGGTAGAACGCGCCGGAATTGAGACGCCCAAAAATGCCATTGCTGGCGCTGATCATCGACCCGAAGGCATCGCTAGTGATACCCGTCTGCCCGATCTGGGACACTGTTCCCGTGCCGGGGTCGATCGAGTAAAGCCATCCATCGACATGGTTGTGCGTGTAAATCGTTCCGTTGTGCCAGGCAAAATCTGCCTGCTGAATAGCCTGGCTGAGCGGAATCGCGGTCGCCGCCCGGGTTGTCACATCTACGCGCCACATCACGTCTGTAAGGTGATTGTGCTTGATATAGAGGTAACCATCTGACCCGATCACGCCGGAGGCTATCTGGGACTGATAATCGGTGCCGTTAATGCCTCCGCCAGTGATGTCGCCGCGCACCTGGACGCTGCCATCGCTGCCGATGCGCAGGAGTTGGTGCACCGACCGATTTGGATTCCAGCGCGGCGCATAGATATAGTTGTCGTCGGGGTTATAGCCGATGCCGTTGTAGCCGCTGCCCGAGGCCGGCCACGGATCGCCGATAGGGGGGAAGGTGAACGGGTTGGTGCTCGTGTCGACACTGTGGAGCTGAGTCGGAGCGCCGCCGATCGCGAGATACATGGTCGACGTGCAGGAACCGAAGCTCGGCTGCTCGTTCGAAATCGTCACCTGGTAGTCTTCGACCTCGCCCGAGGAAGCCGGGCCGGTCGCCCCCAGGCCCGATTCTTCTGCGATTCGGAAGCGGGCGAAAGTGGTGCCCGAGACCGCGTCCACCGGAACGGTGACATCGAAGGTGTTCAGGCCGTCAGTAACCGCCTGGTCGATGAAGATCTGATCGCCCGCCTCGGCGAAGCTGCCGTCGCGGCCCCAATCGATCCACGCCTGCAGCCGGGTTCCCGCGCTGACATTGCCGACATTGACCTCGATCTGGGTCGTGGCACCGCGGTCAAGCACCGGGATGGTGACGCCATCCTCGTCGTCTGTGCCGGTGCCGTTGTCCCCGGTGGCAGTGGCATTGGGTTGGCCGTCCACTTCGAAATCCGGCTGGCCCGATCCGAAATACGAGCCGCCGGTGACGATCGCGTGATACGCTCCGCCGCCCGCACGCTGCGTGCCGTAGCTGTTGGGCGCGTCACCGTAGTCGTAGAAACAGCTCGGCAACACCGGGCCACCCACCCGGGCCATGTCGCCTGGACCGCCATTGTAGAACTCACTCTCCCTATTCGGCGGGTCATACTGTGTGGCTTCCCTGTAGGCGATCGCAGGACTGGCGAAAAACGGGTCGTTGACGTGCCCCAGTTCATCATCGCCGCGGTTCTCGGCGATGTTCAACCGGCAGGAATCGGCGGCAGCATTTCCACTCCGCGCAGACAGATTGCTCGTAAAACCGACACCCACGATTGCATAGGGTGGCGTAAGGCTGCTGTCGAAACCATTATTCTGCGTTGAAATCGGAACATCCGCAATCCAGCCGGCATCCGGATCAAAGGTGCGGAATGCCAACCCGCTATAACCGATGATGCCGATGCCATTGGCGGCAAAGTCCAAGTCGACTGCGAATGAAAACGTGCCGCCAGTCCCGCTCGCAATTGGGCTGCCTACGATCGCTCCGGTGGCAGGATTGATCTGGATTATTTCCTCGGCAACACAGTCGATGGCCCAAAGACGGCCCTGACCGTCGAAACCCGCACCTGAGATGTGGCGGCCAGCTAGCCAGGAACCTCCAACATAGGTCATCTCGGCGGTGCTGGTGTTGATGGAGACCAGCCGCGAGCGAATATTGGCGGAACAGTAGTCGTCAGAAGCCAGCGGGACGAATCCGGCGGTGGAAGCGTTATCGATGGCGAAGCCATAAAGGGTGCCGGACAGATTGGTCGCTAAGCCATCGACGGCAATCAGCGTGCCGTCGGACAGATGCAGGTAGCTGCCATCGCCGCCGATTTGAGTTTGCGTGTTCGAAGCATCGTTCCACAGGAACAGCCCCGTTGCGCTTTGCTCTGAGTCAGCAAGTGCCCGCATGCGGCTGAAGTAGAAAGAATCAGCAAAAGCCGGAGCGGCTACGGAGAAAAATGCAAGGCACACCAGTATGAGCGCCGGCAGATTGCATCTAAAGCGCGGGAGTCCTGACGCTTTTTGGAAAAACCCGGGATAGCGGCGCCGAAACCACTTGCCCTTGGTTCGGAGGGCCGGCACTCCAGCGGCGGCGGAAATATTTGCGACGATCTCTGTCGATTTTTCGCAAGAAAAACGCGACGCAGCGGAGTTGAATACCGGCTTGTGCATGACGCCCCCTCGAAAGTAAACCGTCCGTCGCGGGCGACCGTTGCTGCCTCAGCATCGTGGAGAATCCCTCTCGGATTCCCGCGCGCCGTATGCAAAACCGGGCAGCCCCCCACACCGGACGATTCCATCGGGGAAGTCAGAGCGCCTAATGTCAGCGCCTGTATTTCGAAATCCTGCCCCTAGTATCAGGATATTGCTCAAGGCGTCGCTTTTCAGAATGTGTTGCAAAATTGCTGCAATCTGGTCGTGTACTATCGCAATTATTCAACAATGCTGAGTATACTTCTAGAGATCTTTGCCGCGCCGCCTTATATCTGCTGGTGTTTCTTTACGGGATCGCTTCATGGCGGCAGTCAGGTGGCTCTGGCTTGAGAACCCGGCGAGATAGGCGATCTCAGCGATTTTTATATTGCCTTCCAGCAGAAGTTTCTCGGCAAAGTTCAGCCGTAGATTAAGAATATACTGGTGCGGCGACTGGCCGAATGTCTTGTTAAACGCGCGAATGAAATAAAATGGCGAGAGGCCGGCAATATCCGCAAGCTCTGCTATGGACAGTTTACGGGTGAAGTTTTCGTCCAGAAACTCTCGCACTCTTTTTGCGTCGCCGAGGGAAAGACCGGATCTGGGTCTAGGCGACGTGTGTGCCCCCACATAGTTTCGCAGCAAATGGAGGGCAAAGATTGTGACCAGCGAATCGACATAAAGCTCGATGGCTTCCTCCTGCCGCACCAATTCCACCTTCAGGAGCTCGGCAATGTGGAGCGCTTGAAAATCGACAGTCCCCAATGCGGGGGGCTGGAGAGTGACATCTCCGAGATCAAGTTCCTTCGCCGCCAATTCGAGCAGGCTCGCGGGCTTGATGACGATGATCAGGCTCTCTTTGAAATGAGACCAGACTGGAGGCCCTTCGACATTAGCAGGCTGAATCGCAAGCGATCCGGCAGGGGCATCGTGCGTTCGAAACTTTTCGCATTGCAACGACGACTGATTATTTGGCGTCGACGGCAGGTTCACGGCCGCAAAATGGGCCTCCGCCGTCAGGCTTCGCAGGCTAGGCTGATGGCGAGCGTAGATCGCGCAACCTTTTGAGGTCGCCACGCGCGGACCGGTGTTCTCGGGGATCACGTGGAGAAACTGGTGGTCTCTTCTGCGTGAGAGCGAATGGCGGGTGCTGCGCTTCAATGTCGCGATATGCTGCATCATTGCCAAAGAAGTTCAGTGCGCGTCACCGGTCGGCCGTATTCCCCGCGAACCCCTGGAAGGTTCGCGATAGAATCGCTCGATGGGATTCTGTTAAGCGGCGGAAGCCGACTTACTAGATTGTCGGGCAAGGGCGATGCAAGCGCCCTCGAAATTAACCGACACGCATGCACAGAGCCGCCCATGGCGACACCGCGGGCAAGCGAAAATGCCGGCGCCATGGTTCTCTGGCACGGCGACGACGCAAAAACGTGCGCTGCTGGCAGCAGCACAGTAAAATAGTGCATGAACGGCCCCCTCGGTTGAACGATCATCCGATGGTCGAGCCGCCTCGCGTGTGGCATCCCCGCCATGAACGCGGATTCCAAGAGAATCCGCCATGCCCACCTCGAACGTGAACGCAAGGTGCCCGCGCACCTGACAGTCCAGCAGCGAAGCTAATAACAATTGTACTCGCGGTATTATAAAATATTGCCCATATTGCCAGAAAATTGCTTTAAAATGACGCTTTAGCGAAAAGACTGCTTCTTTTTGCCTGCGTCACTCCATCAGGGTACCTGACCTGGCTATAGTCCCAAATGCCAGGATACGTTTCGATGCTGGAGCAGAGTCTTGTCGAATTCACGCAGGCTCACATCGAACCGGAACTAAGCCAGGCGGCGCGGGCATTGATCGAGAACTCGCGTTTCTGACCCAGCTCCGGTCGTCAGAACTTTATATTTGTGGAGGACTGCGGCGCTTCCGACGGGCCGGCGGCGCGGCTTTCGAATAGGCGCTTGGCGTAGCCGCGGTGGTCGCTTAGCCAGGTGAGGACCTCATCGGCCATGCTCTCCGAGCCGGGGGCGACCGGATAAGTCGCATATCTTACGCCGAGAATCGGCGGACAGAAGGTCGACAGCGCCTTGTTTTCTCCGGACATCCCCGGTTCGAAATCATACGCGCTTCCCAGCGCCGGGTAGGTGTGTCCCGACAGGAAGGGTGGCGGCGGAATCTCCGTGCCTTGCTGGCCCCGCCAGGGCGATCCATGGTCCAGCCGCTGCAAATTCCAGCAATCGTTCCTATCGGGGGCTGCATCCCACCACGCAAAAACCACTCCCTTGTCCGTGCCGGTCGGGGATACGTCCTTCACCGCGCTCGGCTCTCCGTAGCGCTGCGTCAGCGTGGCTTTGAGACCAGCCGCGTTGACGGATCCCTGCGGGACGCGCAACAGACGCCAGATGCCGAGAACCACACCTGGAGCGGCCGGGGGCTCATCGTAGATCGCGATCAGCTCCCTTTGGTCCTGAGACATGAAGAGCTTGCCCGATGTGTAGGGCAGGAGCTTGCCGGTGGCTACTTCCAGCTGGCCTGCGCGGTCGGCGGTCATCACGTGGCCGACATCCATATGCTCGCGGATCAGCCCCTCAGCTTCCTCGAACGAGCTCCCCAGCCGGATGCCGAGCACATCAAGATTGAGGATGCGCGAGAGCGGAGCCTGAAGAAGCTCGTCCGGAAGCGGGGTCGGCGTCAGGAGAGGCGGCTCGAACACGACCTTGCCCGACTCAATGTCGACGAGACGGGCGGCAAGAGCCGTCGCATCGAGGAGCATCGCCGTCGCTTCCAGCGGCCTGTCATCCGGTGGGACAACAAGGCCAAGACCGTGTTCCTCGTCGAAGGGCTCGGCCTTCCGGCGCGCAGCTTTCCAGATGCTGTCGGGCCACTTCTTCGCCAGGGTTGCAGCTTTCGGCGCGACCTCAACCTCTAACCTCAGCTTCCCGCCTAGCCCCCGAGCCGCTTCGTCAAGCACCGGCAGGCGGTCCAGGCGGATCAGGTCGAGGATGGACAACTGCGTGTCCATCTCCAGTTCGCTCATCGCGTCATCTATCGCTTCGCAATAGGGATCGGAATTGCACCAGGACCGCGGCCCGCGTGCGGCGGAATGCGGGTAGTCCTGCGGCTGCCTATAATTCCCGATGAACAGGATCGGCTCGGGCGTCGCCCAGGCAGCGTCGAGATATTCGCAAAGTGTTGCGCTCAGCACCGTTTTCTCGGTGCGCTCGGCCTGGCGTTCGCCGGATAGCCTGGCGCTGTCGCAGCCGTTCCGGTGCGGCCCCTGGCCAGACCATTCGAACGGAGCGGCGCCGTTGTTCAGTTCGAGCGAAATGGTCAGGGTTCCAGGCACCGCCCGGGCCCTCGCTTCGCTCCAGGCTCTGAACTCCGCGAGCCGGCCCGCCCGAGCGGTTGCGTCGGGATATGTTGAAACATCGGGGAAGAAACGGCCCCACAGGGGCTCCTGGCCGCGTTTCTCCATCGCGGCCTCATAGGCGAAACGCGAAATCATCATCCGTTCAATGAACGCGTCATCGACACTTTCGGGAACGAAGCGCAGTTGCAGCAGATCGACCATCTCGGCGCCGAGCGGCGCTCCGGCGGGCGCTGCAACCATGTTCCCGGCGGAGGCGGGCTTCGGCAGGGCAGCGGCCACGGCAGCCCTTATGCCAGCGACAGTCGGCAGCGCATCGGCCTCGATCGTGGCAAGGGGCGCGTCATCCGAAGCCCAGCGGAACGACAGCCGCTTCAAACGCGCGCTGATCACCGGCTGGTTGTTCTCCATGCGCGCGCCGAGAAGCTCCATTTCCCAATGGCCGATGATCTCGTCGCGGTTGCTTCCAAATCCGGAGAGCCTCCGCGCCGCCGCCTCTTCAAGGCTGATCGGAAGCGGGTCATGCTGCAAAAGCCGGTCGAGTTCCAGATCATAGTAGAAATGAGTCTGTGAAACGATCATGGCCCGGAAGCTGGCGGCTGCCCGGTCGACTTCCAGCTTCCCCTGATAAAGAGGCAGATCCTGGGAGGACAGCTTCACGCCACGCAACGGATCCTCGCCGGGAACGGGAGTGGAGAAGGGCTCCAAGGTGATTCCGGTCCCTTCGCGGTAATAGGCCGTATAGCGCCTGTCAGCGGTGACGGTGAGCGGAACTTGCGGAGTGTTCTCGCGCAGCGCCGCGCGCAGACGCTCCTGGTTGCGGCCGACAACGACCTCGGGCGCGACGCCGCGGATTGCCTCCATCGGCAGCGGCGATCCGGGCGGCGGGTTGCCTTTGTCGATATCATGTGAATGCTGCTGGAAATATGAGAGCGCCGCCTGGTTGAACTTTTCTTTCGCGAGCGCGGGCTCGATGACCGGGCCCAGCAGCGCCGCCTTCAACTCCCCGTCCCATGCCGCGGCGGGGCCGGAAGCAGCCGCCTCGGTTGCGCCGCCGGAACCCTCCTGGCTGATCTCGAACGCGTGCAAGAGCTCGCCGGATGCCGGATCGTGCGCGGAAGCCGCCAGGATCCGGCCCACGAGCGGTCCGCGTCCATGCGGCCGCGGCTCAACGATAAGCCTGGCCTTCACCAGCACCTCGTTGTGGCCCGCCGCCCGGAATGCGCGCGCCCTGTCGGTGCTCATCGGGATGAAATCAGCCCCCGGCACGCCGTTATGTTGCGCGCCAAGACCTGTGAAGCCGGGCGCGGTGTTGTAGTCGATACCGAAAAGGCCCCAATCATTGCCGGCGCAGAAACTCGGGCGCACGCCGCCGGGCAGTTTGACAATCCCTGGTTCAAGGATCCAATTTTCCGGCTTCTGATAGCTTGCAAAGGGAAATCCCTGGCGGTCGAAGTCATATTCGTCGAGCCGGTAGCGCGCCTCGATTGGAATTTCGAAGCGGCGCGGCAGGTTGGGCAGCCTCTCCGCCAAGTCCCGCAGGCGCCGCGCCGCTTCGGCAAGCAACTCGCGCCGGGCGAACTCATCTGTCTGCTGGACGCGGTAGATCCGCTGGCACTCCTTCTCGTCCGCGACCGCCTTCATGTAGGCCAGGCCCGCTACCTCCGCTTGTGCCAGATAGGCTTCCAAGTCGGACATCAGGGCGAGGTGAACGAAATCCGCATGGGTCGGCTCGTATCCGGGGGCGGCGGGATTGCCGGCGATATCTGCGCTTTCCGGCGCAATGGGGAAGCTGTGGAGCAGATCGCCTGTCGAGGCATCCCGGACGGCAAGGGAAAGAATCCGGCCGCGAAGCGGACCGAAAGCCTCTTCCGGAGGCTCCAGCCGCAACTGGGCCACCAATTCCACGTTGCGCTTCGAGTTGCGGCTCTCGAAGGCGCGTGCGGCTTCTTCGCCCAGCGGCAGCAACGGCGCGGCCGGCGCGCCGGTCAGCTCGGCCGAGAGCGAACCGAGGCCGATGCGGACGATGTCCATGGCATTTTGCGGCAGGGCATGATGAAGCGGCAGGCCGGCGTCGCATGGCGGTGCGGACTGCCGGTCCCACAATTCGAGACGTCCTCCCCGGGCAAGGGGAATGCCGGGAAGGGGATATCCCTTGGACTGAAAATCGTAGGGACCGAGTGTGACCTCACGGGAAAGCCGCACCTGCAACGTCCGGCGCGCCGGGTCCAGTCCGGCCAGGACCCTGTCGAATTGATCTGCCGATTCGACGACAAAATCCCGCGCCGCGAAAACGTCTCGCGACAAGCCGCCAAGCCGGGCCGACAGCTCGCGGCAAGCCGCCTGATCGGTCGTCGCCAGGCGGTAGGCCACGCCTGCCACTTCCCGCTGGGCTGCATAGGCGGCCGGGCCGGCAAGAAGCGCGAGATGGACGAAATCGACATAAGTGGGTTCGGGGCCGGCCGCGACGGTGCTCTGGCCCGCGGATTGGCGAGGCTGAGAGCCTGCCCCCTTGATTCCGGAGACGGCGCCCCCGAAGAGGGTGGGCTCAGGCACCGAATTCTTCAATATGCAGACCTGCGCTTGCCGGTTGTAGGTGAAGGCTTGACACAGGCCATCCGCGGCGCAGGCCCGCTGGCACTCGACGGCCGAAATGCCCCTCAAGGCCGGGTCGCTCAATCCGGAACGATAGTCGCTGTAGGGAAGGTCATAGCCTTCCATGATGGTGAAGCCGGTTTCAGGTCCTTGCCCTGCGGCCACTTGCGCGGGTGGCCTGCTTCCGGCCGTTGCGCCGTTTCCCCTCGCGTGCACGCCACGCAGAACGGCCAGGAGAACCGGGTCCGGCTGTCCGGTGACGGCTTGGCCCGTCTCGCGCTGAAAATTGGCGATGGCCTGGCGTGTCTTGGAGCCCATTTGCCCGTCAACCGGCCCGGCGGGATAGCCGAGCTCGTTGAGGAGCCGCTGGATCTCCGCGATTTGCGCCCTGTCTTGTGCGGGCGCGCGAGGCTGCTTCTTGACGGTCGGCGCCGCCTGCCTTTCCGGAGCGCGCCTTGGCGCGGCTGGCGGTGGCTGAGTCCCCTGTTGAAGCAGTTGTATGCCGAGGCGAAACAGATCCTCGCCCCTGACCTGCGCCAGAGCCGAGAAGGAGGTCCAAAAACTGAGTGCCAGGACGGTGACCGCCCCAATCGGTACCTTTCCCATAAGAAAACGATACCAGACTTGATCGGCCCGGCAATTCAGCCGAATAGCGTAGCGCTTCGAACCAGCATAACCCGGATCCACGTCAACGTGGGGGATATTGTCGCGGTGTTAGTGCGTGAACGGCCCCTGCGGACGGGCAGGTCAGGTGCGGCCTAGGGATTGCTCCGCGTGATGGTCAGCAGGAAGTCGACGAAGACCCGCACTTTAGCAGGAACGCGGCGATTGGCCGGAAACACGATGGAGATCGGGTCAGCCTCGACCTCGTATTCCTCAAGTACGGGAACCAGCCGCCCGCGCTGCATGTCCTCACGAAACAGCCACCAGGTGGCCTGGGAAATGCCGAGGCCCTGCACGGCGGCCTCGCGTAGGATATCGCCGCTGTCGGTGACGAACTTTCCCGATACGCGCACGATCTCTTCATGCCCGGCTTCATCGCGGAAATGCCAGGCAGGGCCGAAGGCGCCGACGATGCAGTTATGATGGACGAGATCGGAGGGAACCATCGGCCGGCCGTGGCGGGCAAGATAATCGGGCGAGGCGACGGTCTTCTGTGCCCCGCGGACAAGGATGCGGTTGACCAGCAGCGAATCCGCCAGCCGGCCCGAATGCACAACCAGGTCGAAGCCGCCTTCGATCGGATTGGCGGTCTGGCTCTTGAAGCACAGGTCGAGGCTGACATTCGGGTGACGTTCATAGAACTGCGCAAGGGCGGGGATCACCGTCATGCGTCCGAAGGAGGGCGGCAGCGCCATGCGCACCAGGCCGCTGGCCGAAATATGAGCATCGCGGATCGCGCTATCGGCATCATCGAGGTCGGAGAGGATCTGCTTGCAGCGCTCGTAATATTCCGCGCCGAACTCGGTCAGATGCATCCGGCGCGTGGTGCGATGAAGGAGTTGCACGCCCAAGGTTTCCTCCAGCCGCGTCACACGCTTCGTCACGGTCGAGGTTGACGAGGACAGCACCTTCGCTGCGGCCGTGAAGCCACCAAGTTCGGCCACTCTCGCGAAGGCAAGAATATCCTGAAATTTGTTCACGCCTACCGCCTTTGCTGAATTACGCGCCACGATGGCGCCTCATGGGTCATCCAAGCCTTCTCCGTGGCCCTGCGGTGGTGCAAAGCAAGTATCATGCCGATTTTTTGGACTGCCCGAGGAGCTAAAGCCGAAAAAGATTATTTCCGGAACAGCATCTTAACGCAGGCAGCCGGTTGCTGCAAATTAGCCCGATCAATGTCGCTCGTTGGGGACAAAGGCAATCGCGCATGGTTTCTGGTTCGAAAATGCCCTTTGTCTCGCCGACGAGAATGGCCCGGCTATCCGTCGCGAGCGGCACCGCGCAGGCGAAAGCCGATCAGCGCGGCCGTCGCACCGCCCCGCCCGCAGCGTTGCACGGATGAGCTGATGGCCCGGGCAGGCGATTTCAGCCAGTGCCGCGCGATGTTTCTGCATATGCATGTGCTGGAATCGCGGCTGCGGCGCGATATGGGCAGACGCTTCAGCCGGGCGGGCATGATCTCGCATCTCGATGCGCTCGGCCTGCTCAACGAATGCACCAAATTTGGCAGGACGGGAGCTGCGGTGGTTGATAGCCCGGTCTCGGATGCCCGCCTCGGAAGCGGTTTCGACCGGGGCACCTGCTCATGCCACTGAGCTGGACCCGCCAACCCCTTCGTTTCCTGCAGCACCTGCTGCGCGAGTCCGATGCACGCGATCTTGAAGTGGGCACGCTTATAGCGGAGATGAAGCGCGTCCACGCCAATGCCTGCATTGCGATGGGCGGCGGATTCTCGGCCTGGTATCCGACCAAGCTCGCCTGCCAGACGGTCAATCCGCACCTGAACGGCGACTTTCTCGGCGATTTCCTCCATGCGGCAAAGGCCGAGGATTTCCGCGTGCTGGTGCGGATGGACATTTCCAAGGGCCGTGCCGGCGTAGAACGGGAGAGGCCGGACTGGTTTGTTCGCAAACCGGATGGCGATTTCTCCGCCGTGTGGGGCATGCCGCAAATGTGCGCCACCGGCAATTTCTGGCAGGTCGAGGTCTTCGCCATTGTCAGCGAGATCATGGAGAATTACCCGTCCGGCGACGGGTTCTTCTTCAACTATCTGCATGTACCACGCTGCCATTGCAGCCGCTGCCAGAAGATTGTGTTCGAGGCGACCGGCAAGCCGGTGCCCGCACCGGGAACACGCGATCCCGCCTATGAACAATGGCGGCAGAACTACCTCGCCGACTATATGGGACGGGTTCGATCCTTTATCCGCGCGCGCAACCCGGCCGCCGCGCTCGTTCCGTACCATCATGTCCGCGACGGCTGGAACATTCGCCGCATGGCGGAAATCGCCGACATTGTCGGGTCGCAGGTTTCCAACCCGATCATGCCCAATCCCGTCGACCCGCAGCCGAGCTGGAACCTGTGGGCGGCGGAGGAAGCACAACTCGCCCGCGCGCTCAAGCCTGACGCCGCGCCGTTGCTGATCCAGACCACATCGGCGGTGTTCGCCAGCCGTCAGACGGCGATGCCGCCCGCGCGCCTCGTCAACAACCTGATGCAGGCGGCGGCGCATGGCGGAAGCACCGCGCCCGCCGTCAATGGCCTTCTCGCCCAGGACGATGCACGTTTCGTTCCGGGGCTCGATCTGGTCAGCGCGCACCTGTCTCGACACGGCAGGTGGTATGCGAACCTGCAGAGCACGGCGAGGATTGCCGTTCTGCGCTGTGAGGCGAGCCGCATGTGGGGCGAGGATGCCGGCCGCAGCGCCGGCGCACCCAGCGGAGAAGGCCATGTGGCCGAATTTCGCGGTGTGTGCGAAATCCTGACGGATCTTCGCTATCCGTTCGCCCTCGTCGTGGCGCCGGAGGTGACGCTCCAGGATCTCGCCCGCTACGATCTGGTCGTGCTGCCTGCCGTCAGTTGTCTCAGCGATGCCGACGCCGCCGTTGTTGATGCCTATGTCGAGGCTGGCGGCACTGTCATTGCCACTGCCGATTTCGCGGCCGCGGATGGCTGCGGCCGGGGGCGCGCGAACCACGCCACCCGTTGCCTGCCCGCGCTGCCCGGCGAAAGCCGGTCAGCCGTCGGCGCCTATTTCGCGCTTCGCGACGAGACCCTGCGCAATGCGCTCGGGGGCATTCCGCATATCGCCGCAGCCGGTTTCTTCTGGGCTCCCTTTGCACAGGGGGAGGTAGGCGACGATCTGCGCATCATCGGCCCCTTCGTCAACAACGCGCCGGAATTTACCACGGTCGAGGGCGGGGGTGTCGAGCCGGGCTTGGTCATACGCACCTTCGGCAAGGGGAGGGCATCATGGCTGCCCTGGCGCGTCGGCGCGCTCTATCATCGATATTCCATGCCCGACTTTCGGGACCTGTTCGGCGCCCTTGTGGCGCGCACGGTTGGCGATCCCACCGTCAGGACGAACGCGCCAGCGGCGGTCGAGGTGATCAGCCGTGACCATCCCGAAGGACTGATCCTGCATTTCCTCAACCGGGCCGCTTCCCAGACCAAGGGACTGGCGGAACTCGCGCCGCTGGCCGGCTTCGAGGTCTCGGTGGAGACCGATGCCGAGATTGCAATCTCGCTTGTCAATAACGAGAAGCTGCCCCTGACGAGGGCCAGCCGGACAGTGACCTTTCGCGTGGAGCGACTGGATCATTTCGCCGCAATCGTGCTTCCGCGAAGCGCGACCAAAGAGGAGACGACCGAGGAGTGACAGAATCATCAACCGCAAGGGCCGGAACTGGCCATTATAAAAGAGGGTAACGAAATGACTTTTTCCTTCAAGCGCAGCCTGATGGCGGCCGCAGTGGGTGTCAGCGCGGTGACGCTGATCGCCGGCAGCGGCCTGGCACAGGACAACTCGACCGTCGTCGTTGCGCAGGCCGTCGACGCCTATACGATGGATCCCGCCAAGCATTCCAACTTCCCGACCGCGAACATCCTGTTTCAGATCTATGACGGCCTGATCGCGGAGGGAGAGAATGGCGAGCTCGTGCCGGCGCTGGCCGAATCCTGGAGCAACCCGGACGAACTGACCTGGCGCTTCAAGCTGCGGGAAGGCGTCACCTTCCATAATGGCGAGCCTTTCAATGCCGAGGCGGTGAAGCTCAGCTTCGAGCGCGCGCTCGATCCCGAGTTCAAGGCCCCTTATTTCTCGCGCATCTCGCACATCAAGGCCGTGGAGGTCGTCGACGAGTATACGGTCGACTTCAAGACGGAGGAGCCGTTCCCGACGATGCTGCTGTCGCTGTACGAGGCGTCTTTCCCCGCCCTGATCGTGCCGCCGGCATATGCGAAGGAAAACGACGGCGCATCCATCGCCGCCCATCCGGTCGGCACCGGCCCCTATAAGTTCGTCGAATGGCTCAAAGACGAGCGCGTCGTGCTCGAAGCCAATCCTGATTATTGGGGCGGCAAGCCGGCGATCGACAGGGTCGTGTTCCGTCCGATTGCCGAGACCCGCACCCGCATCGCCGAACTCACGAGCGGCGGCGCGGATATCATTGTCGACGTGCCGCCGGAAGACATCGCCGCGCTCGATGGCGGCGACACCAAGGTCAGCACCATCGCCAGTGATTCCCTCTATTTCCTCGCCTTCGACACGACACGCGACACCCCGCTCAAGGACAAGCGCGTCCGGCAGGCGATCAACTACGCCGTCGATGTCGACGCCATCCAGGCTGCGCTGCTGAACGGCATGGGCACGCGCATCGCGCTGACCTTGCCCACGAACGCCTTCGCCTATGATCAGGCCTGGAAGCCCTATCCCTATGACCCCGAAAAGGCCAAGCAGCTTCTGGCGGAAGCCGGGTATCCGGAGGGCTTTGAGATTCCCTTCATGTCGCGCAAGGGCCGCTACATGAAGGACAGCGAGATTGTTGAGGCAACAGCCGGTTTCCTCGCCCGCGTCGGCATCAAGGCCAACATCCAGTATCTGGAGCCGGGCGTGTGGGCGCAGGTTTCGGAACGCAAGGGGCGCGAAGGCATCACCTTCCCCGGCTGGGCGGGCCGCGATCCACAGCTTGTCTGGGCGCCTCTGCTGATCACCGGTCAGTACCAGAGCTATTTCAGCAATCCGGAGCTGGATGAATTGCTCAAGGCCGGCGCCTCGATCATCGATCCTGAGGAGCGCAAGGCGAACTACGCGAAGGCAGCCGAAATCATCAAGGAAGAGGCGCCGCACCTGCCGATGATCCAGCCGCCGCTCATTTACGCCATTGATGCGAAACTGAACTGGACTCCGCGCAGCGACGGCATCATCGACCTGCGCAAGGCGCATTTCTAGGCTTTCGCACCGACATCCACCGGCCGGTATCGATCCGGCCGGTGAGCATCCGTACTCGTGTCTGCCATGGAGTGGAGCAGGCGTTGGCCGATTTCCTGATTTCCCGATTGCTATATGCCGCGGCGGTGCTGCTCGGCGTCTCCGTCGCCGTGTTCTTCCTGATCCGGATCGGCGGCGATCCCTCGGCGTTGTTCCTGCCGCCGGAGGCCCCGGTCGAGGAAATAGAGCGGTTCCGTCGGCTGATGGGCTTCGACCGGCCGTTGGCGGTGCAGTATTTCGACTTCCTTGGCCGCGCGCTCCAGGGCGACTTCGGCATGTCGCTTCGATATGACCAGCCGGCGATGAAGCTGGTGCTGGAGCGCGTGCCGGCCACACTCCAGCTGGGCGCGACGGCGCTGCTGATGTCGCTCGTTATCTCAATCCCGCTTGCCATCCTCGCTGCTGCCAAGCGTGGCTCGGCGATCGACAGAGCAAGCCTGCTTGCCTCGCTGCTCGGCCAGAGCTTTCCCGCATTCTGGCTGGCAATCATGCTGATCTTGCTGTTCTCCGAAACGTTCCGGTTGCTGCCGCCATCGGGGCGGGGAACGTGGCAGCAGCTGATCATGCCGGCGATCGTGCTCGCGACTTACTCGACCGCCATCATCACGCGCCTGTTGCGCTCTTCGATGATCGAGGTGCTGCAGTCGGACTATGTCCGCACCGCGCGCGGCAAGGGCGTGAAGGAAAGCCGCATCATCCTCTCCCACGCGCTGCGCAACGCGGCCATCCCCACGCTGACAGTGATCGGGCTCCAGGTCGGCGCGCTGCTGGGCGGCGCCGTAATCACCGAGGAGGTGTTTGCCTATCCCGGAGTGGGCCGTCTGGCGATCCAGGCCATCGCCAACCGCGATTTTACCGTGGTGCAGGCGTTCGTGGTTCTGATGGCGGCGCTGATCGTGACCATCAACCTCCTGGTAGACCTCTCTTACGGCCTGCTCGATCCGCGACTGAGGAAGGGCAAATGAGGGACTTTCTCAAACGCTATTCATCGAGCAGCCTCGCCATGGTCGGCCTGGCGATCGTGCTGGTCGCGGTGTTCGCGGCGGCGTTCGGCCCATGGCTGGTGCCTTTCGACCCCAATACGCAGGACATCCTGCAACGCCTCAAGCCACCCCTGTGGCGGGGAACCGATGGAATGCACCTCCTGGGCACGGACGCGCTCGGCCGCGACATTTTCAGCCGCATCATCGTCGGCGCGCGCGTGTCGATCCTCGTCGGTGTCAGCGCCGTGGTCATATCCAGCATCGTCGGCGTCACCTTCGGCCTGATCGCCGGCTACGAGGACAAATATGCCGGCCGCGTGCTGATGATGCTCACCGATATCCAGCTCGCCATCCCCTTCATGGTCCTCGCTCTCGCCGTGGCGGCGGTGGTTGGGCCGAGCTTGTGGAACATCATCGCGATACTGGGCCTGACGAACTGGGTTCAATATGCCCGCGTCGTGCGCGCCGAATGCCTCGTGTTGCGCGAACGCGAATTCGTGCAGGCCGCGCACATGATGGGCATCTCGACGCCCCATATCCTGACGCGCCACCTTCTGCCAAACGTGATGTCTTCGGTGATCGTTATATCGAGCCTGCTGGTCGCGAAGATGATCATCTTCGAATCCTCTCTGAGCTTTCTCGGCCTCGGCGTTCCGCCCGCGACCCCCACCTGGGGCACGATGATTGCCGAGGGGCGCAACTACATCGGCAATGCGTGGTGGGTGGCCACCATTCCGGGCGTCGCCATCTTCGTCACCGTAATGGGCACCAATCTGGTCGGCGACCGGTTGCGCGACCTGCTCGATCCGCGGTTGCGCCAGGTGGAATCCTGACATGACCGAGGCCAGCTATGAGATACTCATGCCGGGCTTTCCTGGGCGCAGCTCCCGCGGTTTCCTCGGCTGGAGCACGATCCTGCTGCTGAAAACCGCCCGCGGGCTGGCGCTGTTCGACACAGGCGCCAGCGGCGACCGCCCCGGGCTGATGGCGGCGCTGCGCGGGCGCGGCATCGAGCCGGACCGGATCGGGACGGTCATCCTTTCGCATCTGCATTTCGATCATATGGCCAATGCCGAATGCTTCCCGAAGGCGGAGATCATCCTGCACGAGGACGAATATGCCTATGTGCGCGAACATGGCGCGGCGGACCCGGCCATATCGGTCTTCCAGGTCGATGGGTTGCTGCGAAGCGCGCAGCTGAGCCTTGTTGCCGGCGAGATCGAGGTCCTGCCGGGTGTGCGGATGATCAGGACACCTGGCCATAGCGGCGGTCATGTCTCTCTGGTGCTGACGGTCGAAAATCGCCGCGTGGTGCTGGCGCAGGACGCAATCAAGCATCGCGGCGAACTGGTCTCCCGCCATTCGGCGGGCTCCTTCGACGAAGCGGCAGCCAATGCCAGTATACGGCGCATTGCTGGAATGGCCGACGTGATCGTACCGGGTCACGACGGTCCCATCACCGTTGAAAATGGCGAATACATCGCCTCCGGCGTCTCTGCCGAGATTTCGCTCACCTTGCGCGAGAAGCGCTTTCCGCTGGAGGCCTGAGATGGCGACGCTGCTCCATAATGCCTTCATCTGCACCGGCCGCCCCGACGGTTTCTTCCAGGATGGCGCTATTCTGATCCGCGACGGCAGGGTCGACTGGATTGGCGATCGCGCCGACCTGCCGGAGCAGGACGGCTCCGTCCAGCGCGAAGATCTCGGCGGCCGCGTCGTGATTCCCGGCCTGATCAACACCCATGCGCATGGCGGACTTTCCACCCACCGCTGCAGTTGCGATGACGGCGACCTGTTTCAGTGGGCGGCAGCCCTCGCGCCGCATACCTCGCACCTGACCGTCGAGGACAACCGGCGCGGTTGCTATCTCGCCATCATGGACATGGTGCGTAACGGCATCACCACCGCCTGCGACTGCACGCGCTATGGAGCGGGCGTTTTTGCCGACGTCGCCAGCGAAATAGGCATGCGCTCGCTAAGCGGCGCGCTGGCGAACTCGCCGGAGTTGCGCAAGACCGGACGGCCGAATTGGCCGCTGGCGCTGGAGGAGACCGTGGCCGCCATGGCAAAGCATGCGGGCAACGGACTCGCGCGCTTCTATCTCGGCGGTCATTCACCCTATAGCTGCACGCCGGAGCTGCTGCGCGAGGTGAAGCACGAAGCCGACCGGCTCGATCTGCCCTTCGTCATCCATCTTGCCGAGAACAGGCGCGAGAACGAGATGATCCAGGAGCGCTACGGGCTGACGCCGACCGCCTGGCTTCATGATCTCGGGGCGCTCGACCGGCGGGCCATCCTCGCCCACTGCGTATGGCTGGACGAGGCCGACATGGACATTCTCGCGCGGACCGGCGCGGGTGTCGCGCACAACCCGGCAAGCAACGCAAAGCTTGCCAGCGGGATCGCGCCCGTGCCGGCGCTCCGCCGGCGAGGCGTGCCCGTTGGGCTGGGCACGGACAGCACCCTCAGCAACAATTGCCTCGATCTCTTTCAGGAGATGAAACTTTCGGTGCTGCTGCAGCGCGCGGCCTCGCTCGACGGTTTCATCATGAACGCCGAGGACGCCTTCACCATGGCGACGATCGAAGGCGCGCGCGTGCTGAACTGGGACAACGAGATCGGCAGCCTTGAACCCGGCAAGCAGGCAGACCTCGTCATTCTCGACATCGAACATCCGCTTGGCCTCACGGCCCAGCGCGTGCTTTCCGACGTCGTCTATCATGCCGGACCGCAGCATGTGTCGGGGGTGATGGTCGCCGGACGCATGATCTTCCGAAACGGCAGGCTGCTGCTCGTCGATGAGCCGGCCATTCGCGCGCAAATCCACCAACACTACGCACAACATTGACCCAGGGACTGGAAACAAGCATGACACAAGCGCCTGTCGGCCTCATTACGAGCGCAGCATCCGAAAACCTCCTCCAGGACCGCCGCACGGAGATCGTCTCGACGCCCTGGGGCGATGCCACCATCCTGATGGGGCAGATCGGCGGACGGGACGCAGCGGTCAACCTGCGCTATGGCGAGAAGCTGACCACGCCAAGCCACAAGATCAACTATCAGGCCAACCTGTTCGCGCTGCACGAGCTCGGCGTGGAATCCATCATCTCGCAAAATGCCATCGGCTCGGTGAATCCGGCCATCCGCCCCGGCGACATTGTTATCTCGGACGATTTCCTCGACAAGACCAAGTCGCGCGCCCAATCGCTGTTCGATGAGAGCGAGTGCTGGGTGCGCGTGGACTTCACCGATCCGTTCTGCCCGCGCCTGCGCACCAACTTGATCGAGGCGGCGAACAGGCATTCCAACCGCGTCATCCACCGCGGCACCTTCGTCTGCACGGAAGGACCCCGCTTCGAGACGCCGGCGGAGATCCGCGCCTATGCGATGGAAGGAGGCGATATCGTCGGCACGCCGCTGGTCCCGGAGGTGATCTTCGCCCGCGAGTTGGAAATGTGCTTCGCCTCGATTGCGCCGGTCATCAATTTCGGCGCCGGAATGGCCCCCGCGGTCGTCCATTTCGGCCCCGGCAGCATGAACGAGATCTACTACAAAGAAGGGCTGCACGACCTGATCGAGAAGACGCTGATCGACGCGATCGCCGGCGTATCGGGCGAGCGCACCTGCGCCTGCGCCCGCGCGCTGGAAGGTGGCTTCCACGGCCATCCGCCCGCATGGCTGAAGCGCAAGATTGCCTGACCTTTCCACGGATACGAGTCCGCCATGAGCAACCAAGACTTGCAGACGCCGCCGGCCGGAGACACCACCCAGCCCGTCCTCTCGGTGCGCGGGCTGACGACATCCTTTCTCGTCGACGGCTCATGGCGGCCGGTGGTCAACAACCTCTCCTTCGACGTGATGCCGGGCGAGACCCTGGCAATCGTGGGTGAGAGCGGCTCTGGCAAGAGTGTCACCTCGCTGTCGATCATGCGGCTGCTGCAGAAGGGATCGAGCCGGATCGAAGGCGAGATCCGGCTCGGCGGACGCGATCTGCTGGCCCTGCCGGATGGTGAGATGCGCCATGTGCGCGGGCGCGGTATGGCAATGGTCTTCCAAGAACCGATGACCTCGCTGAACCCGATCTTCACCATCGGCGAGCAATTGGTCGAGGCGTTGACCTGCCACGGCGAAATGGGGGCGGAAGCCGCGCGGAAAGAAGCGCTGCGCCTCATGGACAAGGTGCGGATACCCAACGCGCGGGCGCGGTTCGATGAATATCCGCATCAATTCTCCGGTGGCATGCGGCAGCGGGTGATGATCGCCATGGCGCTCGCCGCGAAGCCCGATCTGCTGATCGCCGACGAGCCGACGACCGCGCTCGACGTCACTATCCAGGGCCAGATTCTCGACCTCATCAAGACCTTGCAGGCCGAGGAAGGCATGTCGGTGCTGTTCATCACGCATGACATGGGCGTGGTGGCCGAAATCGCCGACCGCGTGGTCGTCATGTATCGCGGCGAGGCGGTCGAAAGCGGCCCGACGCAGGACATTTTCTACGACGGCAAGCACCCCTATACGCGCGCGCTTCTGTCCGCCGTCCCGCGCCTCGGCTCAATGAAGGAGCAGGCGTTGCCGAAGCGCTTCCCGGTGGTCGATATCGCGACCGGGAAAAGCACAGAACCGGCCACCGTCGCCGGTACGGTGGTCCGTTCGTCGCGGCCGGTGCTCGAGGTCAGGAATCTCGTCACGCGCTTCCGCACCCGCGGCGGCCTCCTCAGGCGCAGCGAAGGCGCGGTTCATGCCGTCGAAAATGTTTCGTTCGAGCTGTTCCAAGGCGAGACGCTGGCGCTCGTCGGCGAGTCCGGCTGCGGCAAATCCACGACTGGACGCTCGATTACCCGGCTCGTCGAGCCAGATCGCGGCAAGGTCATGGTCGACGGTGTCGATATGCGCAGCCTCGGCAAGCGCGCGCTGCGCCAGACGCGCCGCAATATCCAGATGATTTTCCAGGATCCGTTCGCAAGCTTGAACCCGCGCATGACCGTTGGCGCGGCGATTGCAGAACCCTTTCTCGAGCATAGGCTGGGAACAAGGGCCGAAGCGCGCGACAAGGTGGCTGATCTCCTCCAGCGCGTCGGCCTATCGCCCGACGTGATGGGCCGCTATCCGCACGAGTTTTCGGGCGGTCAGCGCCAGCGCATCTGTATCGCGCGGGCGCTGACGCTTGACCCGAAGATCATCGTGGCCGACGAAAGCGTCTCGGCGCTGGATGTCTCGATCAAGGCGCAGGTGTGCAATCTGCTGATGGACCTGCAGGAGAGCCTGCGGCTTTCATATCTCTTCATCTCGCACGACATGGCGGTGGTGGAGCGCATCAGCCATCGGGTGGCCGTGATGCATCTCGGGGAAATCGTCGAGATCGGACCGCGCGCCGCCGTTTTCGATAATCCCCAGCATCCCTATACGCGCAAGCTCATGGAGGCGGTGCCGGTTCCCGATCCGTCGCGCCGTTTCATCAGCCGCAGCGCCGAGGCCGACGAACTCAAAAGCCCGGTGCATCCGGCCGGCTACGAGCCTCCCGAACGCATCTATCGCGAGGTCGGCGCCGGCCATTTCGTGCAGGTGGAGTGATCATAAGCGGGAGAAGACCGCCAAGATTGAAGGGGCGATCCGAGGCGCTACTCGAGAATGGACACGTAGCCCCGGTAAGAACAACGGTCGTCTGAATATCCCTCCGCCCTGCGCCGCGACCGGACCGTCCGCCACAGCCGCCGGTCCCCACCCGCTGCGCGTAAGTGGCTGGTGCGCATGAGTGTCGATCCGGAACGGCCGCGCGTCGTTCACACCATCCAGCATGCTTTCTTTCCACCGGTCATTCTCGACTGCTGACAGAGCGAGGCCGGCGCACGCGCCTTCGGAGGGGAATAGGCGCAGCCCTCCAGCATCGGCGACAGGTTTATGCATGGCTGCATTCCGGTCTGGAAGACAAGTGATGCGCCCCACGCCGGCCCTCTTCCGCCATTAGCCGAAACCGCTGAACAGGGTGCCTCGAACATCCAAGTTTTCGCCCCACGATAATTGGTGAAGTATGCCTTGACAGGCTCATAGATGTGATGACATTTTGTGATCATATTCAGCCCCTCAAGCGGGACGACAAACGAAAATAAGACTATGTTCCACCTTCCTATCTTCACGATGAAACGAGGATCTTTGGTCAACGTACAGGACTACCGCAAGGCTGCCCGGGCGGTGCTGCCGCGAATGCTCTTTGACTTTGTTGACGGGAGTGCCCTTGACGGGCAGACAGCTTCCCGAAACTGCGCAGGCTTTTCAGACTGGTGGTTCAGAGCTCACAGCTTCCGCTCAACGGCTGAGCCCGACATATCGTGGTCGGCTTTCGGCCAGCGGCATGCCGCGCCGGTTATAATCGCGCCGACCGGCGCCTCTGGGCTGCTCTGGCCGTCGGGCGAGGCCGAGACGGCGGAGGCAGCCGCCCGGCGGGGTCATGTGATGCAGGTCAGCGCCGGATCGCTGCTCTCGATGGAAGAGATCGCTGCAGGCGGGAAGGGTGAGGGCGAACGTTGGCTGCAGCTCTTCCTCTACCGGGATCGCGGCTTGACCCGCGAATTCCTCCATCGAGCCAAGGCAGCGGGATACACGGCGATCTGCGTCACCACAGACGCCCCGGTGCATGGTCGGCGCGAGCGCGATATGCGCAATGGCTTCACCATCGATCAGCGCTTGAGACTGAGCACACTGCTTGACGCGGCCATTCATTGCCGATGGTGGTTCCGCATGCGCGGCAGCGGCAGGCTGACGCTAAAGAACTTTGCCGGCCGCGCCACCGGAAATATGAACGACATGGCTGCCTATATTGCATCGGTACTCGACCCGGACGTAACGTGGGACGATATCTCCTGGTTGCGCTCGGAGTGGGAAGGCCCTTTGATCATCAAGGGAATTCTTCACCCGGACGATGCGTGCGAAGCTATCGCCCGCGGATGCGACGGCGTGCAGATTTCCAATCACGGCGGACGTCAGCTCGACGGCACGCTTTCCGCGATCGATGCGCTGCCTGCAGTGTCGGATGCAGTTGAGGGCCGAGTGCCGATCTTCCTTGATGGCGGGATCGAGCGAGGAACTGACATTCTGAAGGCAATCGCGCTCGGGGCCACGGCCTGTGTCATCGGCCGCGCCCATCTTTGGGGATTGGCGGTTGCCGGCGGAAAGGGCGTCGAAGCGGTTTGCGACATTCTCGTTGCCGAGCTAAGGAACGCGATGGTGATCGGCGGATGGAAGACGCTATCTGATTTGGATCGGTCGGCAGTCACACGGCTCCCGCAGTAGAAAGAGAGGCATTCATGAACGATATATCCCGGTTGCCAGGCACGGCCCGCATGAGTTCGGCCGTGATTGTGAACGGCATCGTTTACACAAAGGGGATTACGGCGCGCGGCGGGCCCGTAGATATTGCCGGGCAGACGCGCAACTGCCTGGACCAACTCGATGACCTGCTTGCTCGGGCGGGGACTTCACGCAGCAAGCTTATCAAGGTGATGATCTGGCTCAAGGATATGGCAGACTTCGAGGCAGTGAATGCCGTGTATGACGCCTGGGTTGAACCCGGGCATCAGCCTGTTCGTGCGTGTGTCGAGGCGAAACTTGCTGATCCCTCGCTTCTGATCGAGGTCCAGGCCGAAGCGAGCCTTTGAAAAAATACCTCCTGAGGATGATGTAGGAGTTTTACCGTCGTCTTGTTTTTACATCAGACATAGAATTGCGACGGCGGCCAGCCGCTACATGATGCTCTGGCCGCCTTTATGACTAGGGAGATTGCTAATTAACGCGTTCGGAGGGCGCTGCGGCTATTCCACTTGACCGGTTATCGGGGCTTCGTTGCGCAGAAGAGTGAATTTTCCAATTGCAATTTTTTGCGGTTGTGATCACACTTTGGGATGGCAACGGGAGGCCTGAACAATAAGGGGAATATGAGATGAAAAGTATTCTGGCCGGTATCGCGTTTTTTGGCTTAGGCTTTTTCGCACTGCTGGGTAACGGCCTGGCCCAGGATTATCCGAGCCGACCTATTACGCTCGTGGTGCCTTGGCCGGCTGGTGGCGGCAGCGATATCCTTATGCGTCTGATCGCCGAAACGGCCCGGAAAGAACTCGGCCAGCCGGTCGTTGTTGTTAACCAACCAGGTGCTGGCGGCTCGCTGGCATTGCGCGAGGTAGCCGACAGTGAGCCCGATGGCTACACGATTAGCATGATCGCGACCGGTTTCATTGCCGAGCAGTACGGCAATCCGAATGCCCCGACTCTCGACGACTATCGCGTGATCGCTCTGGTGGGAACCGACCCTGCGGTAATCGCCGCTGGGGGCAAGACAGGCATCAGCACCCTTGATGAACTGATCGCGGCCGCAAAGGCTCAGCCGGGTGCATTGCGCAATGCCAACGATCAGCCGGGCGGCACCTCTTATGTCGCTGCGTCGCTGATGGAAAACGTGCTCGGCATCGACCTCACTCTTGTCCCTTATGCGGGTTCGGCGCCAGTTGTGCAGGCAATAGTGGTCGGCGAGGTGCAGACGGCCACACCGTCCGTCACGGATCTGATCGCCCAGCACGAGAGCGGTGAGGTAAAAATTCTCGCGGTTGCCGGCGCCGAGCGTCATTTCAAGGCCGTTGATATTCCCACTTTCACCGAACTTGGATATCCGCTTGTGACGGGAACGGTGCGGGCTCTGGTGTTGCCGGCGGATACTCCCGACGAGGTGTTCGACGTTCTCGAAGCCGGCATCATGAAGGCTTTGAACGACGAGACCTTCCGCGAGACGGCAAAGGCATCCGGCTTCTCCATCAATCCGCTCGGCGGCAGCGAGGCAGAGGCTTTCCTCGAGCAAATGGACGAGAGCATGTACCCGGTGCTTCAGGAGGCCGGGCTCGTCAAGGTTCGCCAAAAGTGAGCATCGAGCAACGTGGCAGCTTAGCGGGGCGGCAAGACCGCGCTGCCGAGCGGCCCGCAGTGGTCGAAGTGGTTGCCGGCGCCCTGTTTGTGGTGATCGCCGCAGTCGGAGGCTGGAGCCTTTTGACCAATCCCTACCTCGAGTTGGGCCAGGTCGGAAGCGATCCCGGGCCCGGCTTCGTGCCCTGGCTCGGCGTCTGGGCAATCGGTCTGGGCGGGCTGGCCCAGATTGCATCGGTATTGATGCGCGCTCGCGCCGCGGGTGGATTGCGGGGGAGCGGCGAGTTTGTTCCTGCACGCCTATGGCTGCCCGTGCTGCTGATTGTCTCGATGGTGCTTTACTATGCAGCCCTGCGGGCGCTGGGTTTTATACCGGCCAGCCTGCTCTTTGCCGTGCCGTGGGTCGCCATCATCCACTGGCGGACGGGCGAGCGGTTCACCGCGCGCCATCTCGTTCAGCTGCCGCTCGAAGCATCCCTGATCGTGGCGGCGATCTATGTCGTTTTCCACTACGGAATCCAGATACAGTTCCCCTAGGCCGGTCATGACCGAATTTCTGCCCGTTGCTCTCCAACTTCTCACTGATCCGGGTACGCTGGCATTGGCCTGTCTCGCCACATTCCTGGGAATCGTGCTCGGAGCTCTCCCCGGCATTAGTTCCACGATGACACTGGCCGTGTTGTTGCCGTTCTCCTTTTCCATGTCTCCGGGCGTGGGCATGGTCTTCTTGATCGGGGCGTTCTACGGCAGCGTTTACGGCGGATCGGTCTCGGCAATCCTGCTTAATATTCCGGGCACACCCGGGTCCATGGTCACCCAGCTCGACGGCTATCCATTAGCCCGTCGCGGCGAGGCGGGAAAGGCGTTGACCTATGCTCTTCTAGCCTCGACATTCGGCGGCATTGTGGGTTTGACTGCCCTCGTCGTCTTCGCACCAACGCTTGCCCGCGCCGCCTTCGCGTTTCAGAGCCCCGAATATGCCGTGCTGATGATCTTCGGGCTTTCGATGCTGGCCTATGCATCGCCAGGCTCGACTTTTCTGGGCATTCTTGCGGGTGTACTCGGTCTCTTGCTCGGGACAGTAGGTCTCGACATGATCACCAACCTTTCCCGTTTCGATTTCGGCGTTTCGCGCCTTCAGGCGGGGATCAACTTGATACCCTTTGCGGTAGGCATCTTCGGGTTCGCGGAGATCCTGCGCCTGTTGGAACAGCCGATCGTGGTGGAAAAGGCCGCAACCCGCATCGGGTCGGTCTGGCCCAAATTCACCGAGGTCATCAGGACCTGGGCCACCGCGGTCCGATCCGCAATCGCCGGAGTGATTGTTGGCATAATTCCGGCAGCCGGTTCGGCGATAGCCGTATCCATGTCATACGCTCAGGAGAAAAAGCTCTATGAAAAAACCGAGAAATTCGGCAGTGGCAATCCGCGCGGCATTGTTGCGGCCGAAACGGGCAATAATGCCGCGGTGGGCGCCGCGCTCATTCCTCTTCTGACTCTCGGCATTCCGGGAGATACGATGACGGCAGTCCTTGTCGGAGCGTTGCTCATCCACGGGCTGCAGCCTGGACCGAAGCTTTTCACGGACCATCCCGACTTCGTGGCGGCCATTTACTTGGCGCTCGCATTGACGATCCTTTTGACATTCCTCCTGGCGCTGCCTCTCATGCGGATTTTCGCCCGCCTGCTTTCGGCGCCGCCACGCTTTCTCTACGTTGGTGTACTCGTCCTTTGCGTCACCGGCTCTTTTGCGGTTCAGAATGCGTTATTCGATGTGCTGCTGATGATATTTTTTGGCGGCGCGGGGTATTTCATGCTCAAGCTGGGTATCCCAACATCACCGATCATGTTCGGCCTCGTGCTCGGCCCTCTGCTGGAAGAAAATCTCCGGCGTACGCTCATCGTTTATGGCGACTGGGCTGTGTTTTTTCAGCGCCCTGTCACCATTGGAATGCTCGCAGTGACTGCAGTTGTGCTGATGCTGCCGCTTGTCGACATTGCGCGGCACCGTTTCTGGCCGTCGCCTGTCGCTCGGCATGACTAGCGATCCGCGAACGCCGCATCATCAGCATTGAGCATTCGTGTTCGCCATCCGGAAGGGCTCAGAACGAGCTTGACAGCGGGACAAATGTGATCACAAAATGGAATCACAAGGAGTTTGATCGTGGTAACAATTTCATCGATAGAAACGCGCCTGGTTCGCCTGCCGACCCGACGCGTGCATAAATGGACCGGGCTTACGGAGCCCATCGGACAGTATCTTCTGGTCAAAATGACCGGCTCGGATGGAACAGTCGGCTGGGGCGAAGCCCCTGCACTCAAGGACTGGGGCGGTGAGTTCGGGCGTTATTTCGGGGAAAGTACGGCGATCGTGGAGACGGTCATTTCCCGATATCTCGCCCCCGCGGTCCAAGGCCTGGAGGTGGGCCATCCCGCCGTACTCCATCAGAAGATGGACGCCATCATCAAGGGCTATCCCTATGCAAAGGCGGCGGTGGATTTCGCCTATTATGATCTCACAGGAAAGGTGTTGGGCGTGCCCGTCCACGTCCTTCTGGGCGGCAAGCTGCGCGACACTGTGCCGGTGACCCATTCCATTGGCCTTCTCAATATCGAAGAGGCGGTCCGGGAGGTCGGGCAAGTCGTCCGCGACGGCATCCGCACAATAAAGATCAAGATCGGCGTCGATCCAGATCGCGATGTCGCGATCGTTGAAGCCATTCGCCGCGAAGTCGGACCGGACATCTCGTTATGTGTGGATGCCAATGAGGGCTATACGACCCCCGGTCAGGCAATTCAGGCGATTCGCCGAATGGAGGCCTCACGCCTTATCTATGTAGAGCAGCCCGTCATGGGCATAGAGCGCATTGCCGCCGTAGCGCGTGCCATCGAGGCTCCGGTTATGGCCGACGAGTCGGCATGGAACGCGCACGACGTCATTCAGATCGTTGCCCAGAATGCCGCCCAGATCGTCTCGATCTACACCACAAAGCCCGGGGGTCTTTACAGGGCCATGCAGGTTTCCGCGGTCTGCCAGGCCGCCGGCATCATCTGCAACGTCAACGGCTCGGTCGAAACCGGCGTCGGCAATCTTGCCAATGTCCATCTCGCCGCCGCCGCGCCCGCGGTCACCCTTTCCAACGTCATCCCCGTCTCAATGCCGGCCGAGCATCTCAACGGCCGGATCGGCGGCATCTACTATGCGGACGATTTGCTGGCCGAGCCCATGACCTTCGAGGATGGAGGGATCAGGGTTCCGGACGGGCCGGGCATGGGCTTGCCCATCGATCCGGCCAAGGTGGACAAATATTCGGTCACGATCTGAAGAGAAGCACGATGCGCAAAGCCATTACCGAGAAACTTATTGGGCTCATGAAGAATGAGGGGTTGGATGCGATCGTGACGTCTTCCCCGGAAAATTTTGCTTACGTTATGGGCTTTGTCGTGCCCACCCAGCCCCTGCTTCGGCACCGTCATGCCATGACAATCCTGACGGCCGACGGACGGGCAAGCCTGTTCGGTGTGGACATGGAAGCGAGCACCATCGCCGGCAAGGCACCGGACATGCCGCTGACTGTCTGGCGGGAATTTCACGACGATCCGATGGTTGTCCTTGCCGGCGCACTAAAGGAGGCAGGCCTTGGTGAGGCGGTGATCGGTCTCGAAATGGATTATCTTCCGGCCGGAGATTTCACTCGGCTCGTCGCACAGATGCCCAAGGCGCGGTTCGTTGCTTGCGAGCGTCAGCTGTCACGCGCGCGCCAGATCAAGACTCCGGAGGAGGTGACGCTCATTCACCGGCTGTCCCGGATCGCCGACCAGGCCATCGCCGACAGCTTCGCCGGAGTGCGTGCCGGCGACACTGAACTTGATATCGCCGCCATCCTGACCCGGCGCATCTACGAACTCGGGGCCGAGAACTTCAAGCTCCTCATCGTGGCGACGGGAGAGCGCAGCCAGCTTCCCAATGTGGGTCCGACAGACCGTGTGTTGACCAAGGGCGACATCTGCCGGGTGGAGATCTTTTCCGTTATCAACGGATATCAGGCTGGTGTTTGCCGCACAGCTTATGTGCAGGAGCCTCCAGCAATGGCCGATGAGATCTGGAAGCTCATGATCGAGTGCAAATACGCGATCCTGGAAAAGATCCGGCCCGGTGCGAGCTGCCTTGCAATTTATCAGGATTTCATCGCCCGGCTGTCCCGGCTCAATCTTCCGCCGATCTCCTTTGTCGGCCATGGCATCGGTCTTCATCTGCATGAGGATCCCTATTTGGGCACGACGCCGATACTCGGGCATCCGGGTCAGGACGCCGTGCTGGAGGAAAACATGGTGCTCGGCTTCGAGCCGCTGTGCTACCGCACGGGCTTCGGCTTCGGTGTGCAGAACAAGGACGTGTTGCACGTTACCGCGACGGGTTCTCAGCTCCTTTCCGACTATTCCAACACCGACGTTCTCATCCGGATCGACTAAGTGGAAGGAGCGTTTGCAATGGGCAGCCAGGTCGACATTCTGTTTTCAGGCACGGGCTATTTCACTGAGATCATGCTCGGCGACATCGCCGCGACTGCGAAGTCTCCGCTGCGCATTGTTATCGGCGGGCGTAATCCCGTTAGAATGAAATGGCTTGTGGATGCCTGCCAGTCGCGAGCGACGATCTACGGTACCAGCGCCACGTTCGAGAGCGTTCATCTCGACTCGAGTTCGCCTGAGGCGTTGGCCGAGCCGCTCTCAAAATTGCGGCCGCGAGTCGTTGTCCAGTCGGCCTCGATCCAGTCACCGTGGCGCGTCGACAACGGAGAAAGCCGATGGTCCGACCTTGTGGCGAGCGCCGGGTTTGGGTCGACAATTGCCTTCCACACGCTGCTCGCTTGGCGAATGGCCTCCGCGCTCGAAATGCTGGGCTTAGATAGCCATTTCGTCAACACGTGCTATCCAGACGGCGTCAACCAAGTGCTCGCCGCCGCTGGAAAGCCGCTCACCACCGGGGTGGGAAATGTTGGCATTTTCCCGGCGCTGATCGGCGGGCGGCTGCCTGTCGAGCAACGTGCTGATTTGCGTGTGCTTGGTCACCATCGGCACTTGGTCGAGTGGCGCAAGCCCGTTGGGACCCGCGGGGGCAAGCCTGTGCGCGCGTGGCTCGGTGACGAGGAAATCGCGGACACGGAAGCCATAACTCGTGATATCCAGCTTCCTTACCGTGATTTGAACCTAATTTCGGGGGCGAGTGCGGTGCCGGTGCTTCTTGCCCTGGCTGGAGAGGGGCGGCGGCGCGCGCATGTTCCCGGCCCGCAAGGCCGACCCGGCGGGTATCCCGTCATGGTCGATCGAGACGGGGTCACCCTCGATCTGCCCAAAGGACTGACCGAGCATGAGGCGATCGCCTGGAACCGTCAGTTCGAAGATGCCGATGGCGTCAGTGTGAAAGAGGGCAGGGTGGTTTACGCCGAGCATACTCAGGAGGCGCTTCGCGCCCATGATCCGGATATCGCGAACGGCTTTGCCGTGACGGAGGTAGAGGACGCGGCAGCAGCCATTGGAGCATTGCGCGAGCGGCTGGGAGGCTGACCGGCGAAAAAGGAAACCCTAATATGAAAGTGCTTGTAATAGGCGCCGGCAATGGAGGCGCGGCCGCGGCAGTCGAGCTGACGCAAGCCGGTCACAATGTGACGCTTTATGCGCGTTCAGAAGAAACGCTGGCCCCTTTTCGCCGGGACGGCATTCGTTTTGCGGGTGTGCTGGGGGAAGGGCGCGTGCGACCTGCTGCCATCACCACCGGTCTTGGCGAGGCTGTGCGGGACCAGCATGCGGTAGTCGTCGCGCTACCTACTTTTGCGCATGCCGGAGTTGCCCAGGCGCTCCACGCGGCGGGCTGGGACGCTCGGCGCCCGATCATTCTTAACCCGGGGCATACTGGGGGAGCCCTCGAGGTTGAGACCGTATTCCGACGGCTCGGCGCCGCCGTTCCTCCGATCGTGGAATTTGCGACCCTGAGCTATGTCGCGCGCAAGCCGGAACCTGATTTCGTCAACGTCACCGGCCGAGCGAAGGCTTTGCGCGCAGCGGCGCTGCCCGGCTGTTCCGACGCGCTTGAAATTGCCTGCGCGCTTTTTCCCGGCGCCTATGATACAGGCGACGTAATCGCCAGCGATCTAAGCAACGTCAACATGGTCATCCATCCGCCTGGGGCTATGCTTGGGGCAGCCTGGGTCGAGGCGACGGGGGGCGACTTCACCTTTTATGTGCAAGGCATGACGCCGGGGGTGATCGGGGTCATGCGCGGACTGGACGCGGAACGCAGAGCAATCGCACGCGCTTTCGGTCACGAGTTGCCGACGATAATCGCAGAGATGCGTGCGATCGGGACCGTGCCGCCCGACGCCCAGGACGACGATTATTTGGCGATCGCCGCCGGAGAGGCCAACCGGAAGATCAAGGCGCCCGATAGCCTGCGCCATCGGTACTACATGGAGGATTTTGCGCACGGGCTCGTGCCGCTGCTCGTTTATGCGCGATTGGCCGATGTCCCTACGCCGACCGCATTGGCGCTTGTGGAACTCCACGCAAGCATGACAAGGGATCTGCCCAAACCAGCAATGCGCGATGCGGCGGCAATGGGGCTTGAGAACGCGACGATGGATATGTTGCAAAGGCGCGCCGGGATCAGGTGAACCGCCGATCATCACTTGAGGCCGTGCCGGTGATTTGTGACGAGGAGTTGGAACCATGTCCCTTGCACTAAACGAAGCACGGTTGGGCAAGGCTGCCCACCCCAGCCTCGTGGAGGCCATGTATGAGCCTCTCATCGCGCAGGACATCGAGATGTTCGACGCTTATCTGGCCGTCGATCTTGCCCATGTCATCATGCTTTCCGACAGAGGCATCATAGGGTCTGATCCGGCACGTGCCTTGGTCGGCGTCCTCTCGCAATTGCGGTCCGATGGGCCGGCATCGATCAAAATCGACGCATCGTTCGGGGGCTTTCTGCTGCAGGTCGAGCGGCATATCGCGTCCGTATCCGGTCAGGATGCGGCTGGAATGCTTCAACTGGGACGAAGCCGGATCGATCAGAACGCTGCCGTGGCCCGCGTCTACGCGCGCAATTCGCTCATCTCAGTCATGAATCAGCTCGTCGACCTCCAGGGCGTGGTGCTTGATCGCGCGCGGGAGTGGAAGGCGGTCATCATGCCTGGTTACACGCATTTGCAGCACGCGCAGCCCTGGGTGCTCGGACACTATCTTCTAGGCCAGCATGATGTCTTTCAACGCGATTTCCAACGGCTGGTCGGGGTCTACGGACGAACCAATCTGGGGTCGCTGGGTGGGGTCGCCCTTTCAGGCACATCCTGGCCGATCGATAGGCGCTACACGGCAGAGTTGCTGGGCCATGCGGGAATAGTTCGAAATTCGAAGGACGCGGGCAATTTCGTGATGGATCACCAGCCCGAGCTCGCTGCCATGCTCTCGATCCTGATGAGCGCGCTGGGACGTTTGGCATCGGAACTCTACATATGGTCGTCTTGGGAATTCGGCCTCGTGGAACTGGATGAAAGCCTTTGTGGTACCTCCAGCATCATGCCGCAGAAGAAGAATCCCTATGCCCTGGAGCGTATTCGCGCCTTGGCGGGAGAGGCGATTGGTTGGCTGCCCGGCCAGCTGGGGCTGTTCAAGACACCCACGACCAGCGATTGCGACCGCTCCTTCTCGTCCGGCATCACGCCCTGCTTCAAGGCCACGCGATGGGGCCTCCTGCTGATGAGCGAGGCGCTGCGCACGATGCGAATCGACGAAAACCGGATGAGGGAGCGGGCGGGGGCTTTCTGGAGCACAGCGAGCAATCTTGCCGATCTCATCGTACGTGAAAGGGGGCTGGATTTCCGTCGCGCCCATCATGTGGTCGGCGCCCTCGTCAAGACGGCCGTTGCGGACGGGCTTCGGCCGAGCGATGTCGGAGCGGCAGAGGTCGACGCAGCGGCCAAGGCTGTGCTTAGCCGATCCCTGGACTTTACCGACGAGCAAATATCGACGGCTCTCAACTCCGCCGAATTCGTTGCCACGCGGGTGAGCGAAGGAAGCATCGGTCCGAAGGAAATAGAGAAGCAACTGGACTTGGCGATGGAGGATCATGCTGCCGCCCGTTCATGGATGGAGGAAGAGCGCGCCAGGCTGAGCGCCGCGGAAGACAGGCTGGCGGCGGCTGCGTCCCGCATCGTAGCCGCTGCTTGACGCTCACCGGGGTATGGTCTCGCTCCGCTGGCCTACATAGCTCGCGCGCGGCCGGATGACCCGGCCGTCACTGTGCTGCTCAAGCGCGTGCGCGATCCAGCCGACGCTGCGCCCCAGGAGGAACAGGAAAAGCGCCGTATCCTGCGGCAAGCCCAAGGTATGGCGCAGGCCAACAAGCGCAAAATCAATGTTGGGCCGATGCCCCGATAGCTCGAAGACGACATCGCTCAGCTCCATGCGGAAACGGTCTTCTGGGAGCCAGTGCAGCAGTTCGTTGGCCCGAGGATCGTCGTTAAGGTAAAGCGGATGGCCGAAGCCCGGCAGTCGTTCACCTAGGCGCAGCTTGGCATCGATGAAAGCGCGCAGGTCTCCGGCCTGCCGGGCCTGCTCGAAGAGCGCTTCCACCATCGGAATCTGCCCGCCGTGGCGAGGACCGCTCAGGGCGGCCAGTCCTCCCGTCACGGCAGCGGCCAGCGAGCCTCCCGTGGAAGCCACCACACGGGCCGCGAAGGTCGAGGCATTGAGTTCGTGGTCGGCGACAAGGACGAGAGCGCGGCGGAACAGGTCTGCGGCCTCCACCCTGTCCCAATGGCGGGCAAGCGCTTCATGTACCGGTAGCTCTGCAATCGGACAGCCCGCGCCGGCCCATTCCAGCATGCGGACGATACTGGCGGCACTCGGCCAGAGATTTCTCTGATCGCGCCGCCAGATGGTGGGAAGGTCTGAGGCATGAAGTGCCAGAATAAATTGGCACTTGGCGACAAGCGAAAGCTCATGAGGCGGCTGAAGCATTGCATGCGTGAATGGCAGGGCGAACGGATCGGTACTCCCGCATCCCCACAAAAGGCGAGCCGTGCTCTCAAGTGTAGCGTGGCGAGAGAATTCAATGGCATCGATACCGCGATAAAAGAGCGTGTCGTTGCTGATATGGCTGAGCGCCGAGTTTAGCACCGGCAGTCCCCAATCAAGTGCGTTTGCCGCGGCCTCGCGCGGCTTGCGCCCCAACGCCTTGCGTGCGGCGATCGCCTCCAACTCTCGCGCGTCGTAAAGCTGACGCCGCGGGTCCGCCGGGTCCACTTCCGCTCTGATCTGACCCCGGCTGACATAAGCATAAAGGGTTTGCCGGCTTACGCCGAGAATGGCCGCGGCACGTTCGGAACTTACAAGGCGTTGTGTCACTGCTTTCTCATGTTGATTATATGTATCAATCTTGACGATATCACGAACTGGCCATTTCTTGAACAGGTAACCAGCCAGGAGAAAGTAATGGCCACACCTTTTACAAAGGCGCGGTTGGGTAAAGATGCTCGCGCAACGCTGATCAACGCCGCCCATTTGCCGGTTCTCAAACGCGAACTCGACATGTTCGATGCCTATGTTCGCGTCGATCTCGCCCATATCACCATGCTGGCAGAGCAAGGCATCATACCGATCAGGGTTGCCAAGGCTCTGCTTGGGGCACTACAGGACCTGCGGCGCGCCGGTCCCCAGGGGCTGGATGTGAAGGGCGAGCTTGGCAGCATTCTTTTGCAGGTCGAGCATTATCTGGCCGAAAGGGTAGGGGCAGAGAGCGCAGGCTACCTGCAGCTCGCGCGAAGCCGCATCGATCAGAATGCCACGATTTCGCGCGTGCATGCACGGGACGAGCTGCTGCACGTTGCAGAGCGGATCGTCGATTTCCAGAAAGTTATTCTGCAGCGTGCCGAGGAATGGGCCGACGTACTGATGCCCGGCTATACCCATCTGCAGCACGCTCAGCCCTGGATATTGGGTCACTACATGATCGGCCAGCACGACGTGTTCGCGCGCGACCTGCAGCGGGTTATCCAGACCTATGATCGGGTGAACCTCAGTTCGCTGGGCGGACTTGCCCTGGTCGGTACCAGCTGGCCGATCGACCGTGAGCGCACCGCTTTCCTGCTTGGACACAGCGCTCCCATCCGCCACTCCAAGGACTGCGCCGGCTTCGCCATGGATTATCTGGCTGAAGTGGGCAGCTCGCTGTCGATCCTGATGTCGGGGCTCGGTCGTCTCGCGTCGGAGTGGTACATCTGGTCCACCTGGGAGTTCAATCTCATCGAGCTTGACGAAGGGTTGTGCGGCACTTCGAGCATCATGCCCCAGAAGAAAAACCCCTATGTCCTAGAACGCGTCCGCGCGCTGGCGGGCGAGTCCATCGGCTGGACGGCTGCGCAGCTTGGAATGCTGCGCACGCCAACGACGGTGGATGCCGACCGGTTCTTCTCGACTGGCAATGTGGAGTATTTCCGCGTGGCGAATTGGGCGCTCGACCTGATGCAGGACTGCGCCGCAACAGTCCGTATCAATCGGGAGCGCATGCGCGAACTGGCTGGCGCCAACTGGAATACCGCGAGCAACCTCGCCGACGCCATCGTGCGCGAATGCGGTCTTGACTTCCGCAGCGCGCACCAGATTGTCGGCGCCTTGGTCAAGGCTTCGATCGAGAGCGGCACGCACTCGCGTGATGTCGGATTGGCCGAAGTCAACGCGGCGGCAAGAGCCACGATAGGGCGCGAAATTTCCATGACAGACCAGCAGATTCACGACTCCCTCGATCCTGAGCAATTCGTGGCCACCCGCGTGAGCCAGGGGTCTCTCTCCAAGGCCGAGCTGCAGAAACTGTTTGATATGGCCCGAACGGACATTGCGGCGTCCGAAAAACAATTGGCATCGGAACGGGCGCGGCTGGCACGCTCGGAAGCCGCACTTAACGAGGCTATAACGGCGATCTCTATGCGAGGGTAGAACCCTCCGGGGCGGGCTCGCTGCCGTGGTGCGCCCGTCTTCCATTCGATCTGGAGCGGATACACGCGCCGTCAAACAAGAGGAGTCTCATCTTGATCACATGATGTGATCACGATATGTTGTGATCGCGGGCAGCGACAGTGATCGCGCTTGGCTCACCAATATCGAATGAATGCCTTCGCGCTTCAAGCTTCACAAATAAGAACCAGAGGGAGATTATTAAATGTTATCGACCACCATATCGAAGGCCATTGCGCTCACACTTGCGGCAGTGGGGTTACTGCTGCAGGTCGAATCCGCAGCGGCCCAGGGATATCCTGAGAGGACAGTGCGCCTCATCGTGCCCTTCGCTGCGGGCGGCGGTGTCGGAGTCTTCGGCCAGCAGCTTGTTGCCCATTTGGGACCCGAACTGGGACAGGAGATTGTCCTTGAATATCTTCCGGGTTCAGGCGGCATGATCGGAGCTGCAGCAGTCGCTCAGGCAGCCCCAGACGGCTATACGCTGTTGCTGTCGACCGCCGGGCCGATCGAGGTCAGTCCCGTTACCTATGAGAACGTGCCTTTCGACCCGATCGAGGATTTCGAGCACATCACCCGGCTGGGCAGCGTTCCCTACATTCTCGTCGCGCACAAGAAGCTGGGTGTCAAAACGCTTGAGGAGTTCATCGAACTCGCGAAGAAGCAGCCGGGGGCGCTGAGTTACGGCTCCTCCGGATCAGGCACGATAAATTTCCTGGCCGCAGAACTGCTCAAGAGCCGTGCCGGTATCGATCTGGTTCATATCCCCTATCAGGGCAATGGCCCCCAGATGGTTGACCTTGTGGCAGGACGGCTTGATGTCTCCATGCTGGTACCCAACGCCATTACTCAATATGTCGACGACGGCACGTTGATTCCGCTTGCGACCACCGGCAGCGAACGCTCCAGCAATTATCCCGATGTCCCCACCTTCAAGGAACTCGGGGTCGATGTCGAAGTCAGCAGCTGGTATGGCATCTCCGCTCCCCGCGGCACGGATCCCAAGATTATTGCCGCTCTTGACGAGACCTCCCGCAAGCTCATGCAGGGGGATAGCCTGCCTGCCGAGCTAAAGGGCCTGGGCATCGATGCCGATGTCAGCGCTTCGCCCGAGGAGTTCGAGAAGGATATAGCCGCTCAGCTTGCCCTCTGGGCGCAGGTCATGAAGCAGGCTGGTATCGAAAAGATCAAATAGAACCAGGTGAAAACGGCCGGCAGCCCTGCCGGCCATCCCGCCTTAACGCTTGCCCATTCGAAAGGGGCGACGATGCGATACAAGATCAACAAGAACACGATCTCCGGCTTGGTTTTGTCGGCCCTGGGACTGTTCTTCATGCTGTATTCCATGTCCAACTACAGGATCGGGACCCTGCAGCAGATGGGGCCAGGCCTTTTCCCGATCATCATGGGATCGATTCTCTTCGTGCTTGGAATGATGAACTTTCTTCAGGGCCTCTCCGAGACGAATTGGGGCAAGATGGAGTTTGAATTCCGCAGCTTCGTGACGATCATCGGATCGATCGTTTGTTTCGGCATCGTTGTTCCTGTTTTCGGCGTCATTCCGGCTGTCGTGTGCATGCTGCTGCCGGCAGTGATGGCCGAGAGTAGGCTTAGTCTATTGGAATCCGCTCTCATCATTCTCACCATGTCGGTCGTCGTCTATATCGTATTCGAGGTCCTTCTTCACATGCCGCTGCGCCTTTTCCGCTATCCCTTTTAAGGAGAGCTGGGATGCTGGACAACGTGATCCTTGGCCTCAGCGAAGCGCTGACGCTCAACAATCTTTACTGGTGTTTCGTCGGAGTGTTCTTCGGAACCTTCCTAGGCGCTCTTCCCGGCATCGGCACCATGGTGGCGATGTCCCTTCTCTTTCCACTCACCTTTCACCTCGACCCGGCCGCCGCCATCATCATGCTGGCAGGGATCTACTATGGTACGGCGTATGGCGGCTCCACCGCTTCAATCCTACTCAATCTACCCGGCACGCCCGCTTCGGCGGTCGCGTGTTTTGATGGACATCAGATGGCGAAGCAGGGGCGCGCCGGAATCGCCTTGATGGTTTCGGCCATTGGCTCTTTCGTTGGCGGGAGCATCGGCATCATCCTGATGATGACGTTCTCTCCCCTGATCAGTTCCCTGGCGCTGTCGTTCGGCCCCTCCGAATATGTCGCTCTCATCGTACTCGGACTCGTGGCGGCATCGTCCATCAGTTCCGGTTCGCCGATAAAGGGAGTTGCGATGATCGTGCTCGGCATTCTTCTGGGGCTTGTCGGCATTGACGTGAACAGCGGCGTTCCGCGGTTTACGTTCGGGAGCATCGAGTTCTTCGATGGCATTGCCTTGGTGGCGCTGGCGATGGGTCTGTTTGGAGTCGCGGAAGTCGTGGTCAGCATACGGGAGGCTGCCGATATCCCGGCGGCGGCGAGACGCGTGCCGCTGCGTTCCATGGTGCCGACCCGCGATGACGTTTCACGATCCTGGAAGCCGATGCTCCGCGGATCCGGCATTGGCGCCTTTCTTGGGGCGCTGCCGGGGACGGGCGCCACTATCGCCTCCTTCATGTCCTACGCGGCGGAGCACTCTCTGGCCAAGGATCCGTCTCGTTTCGGGAAGGGGGCTATCGAAGGTGTCGCCGGACCCGAGACCGCCAATAATGCGGCTGATCAGACCGCCTTCATTCCTACACTCACCTTGGGTATTCCCGGTACTGCCAGCATGGCGCTGATCCTCGGCATCCTGATGATGCATAATATAACGCCGGGCCCCAATCTGATCGTCAACCACCCGGACCTCTTCTGGGGCGTGGTCATGAGTTTCTGGATAGGCAATATCCTGCTCGTGATCCTCAACCTGCCGCTCATCGGCATCTGGGTGCGACTGCTGACGGTGCCTTACAGGTATGTGTACCCGGCGATCCTAGTCTTCGTCTGTGTTGGGATATACAGCGTCGAGAGCAAGGGATTCGATGTGCTGGTCGTAGCGGCCTTCGGCGCCGCGGGCTATATCATGCGTCTGCTTGGGCTCCCGCCAGCACCCCTCTTGCTCGGCTTCGTTCTTGGGCCAATGCTGGAGGAGAATTTCCGAAGAGCGCTGCTGATGTCCCGCGGCGACTTGGCAACATTCATAAGCCTGCCGATCAGCGCTCCGGTCCTCGCCTGCGCGGGGTTGATATTGACAACATCCCTGGTGCTCTGGGTCAGAAAGCTGAATTCGGCTCGGTGAAAAATTGAAGCTTACGTTAAAAGAATTATGACCTCAGCCGCGCCGAAGAAGGCGCGGCTTATCCTTCGAGGGAGGGGATCTCCAGCTGGAAAGCCTAGATCTCTCGAACGGCTTGAATCTGTGCCAGGCTAAGTCCGTTTAAACTCATCGAGCAACCACTTGCGGAACGCTGCGGCCGCGGGCGGCAACCTGAAATTCTCGTTGCGGGTCAGGTAGTAGTGCTTATTCGTTCTGGTGGTGATGCCCCAAGGGCGCACTAAATCTCCCGTGGCCAACTCTTTCTCGATGAAACGTGGGTGGACGAGTGCGATTCCGTGGTCGCTCTGCGCCGCCGCAAAGGCGGATTCGCTGCTCAAAAAAACAATTCGCTCTTTTGGGTCAACTTGCTGAAAGCCGGCCGCCTCCTTCCAGAGATGGAGATGGTCGGGAGTGTTGGCGCTGTCCAGAACGACAAAATCCGAAAAGCTGTAGGGAGCACCAATTTTTTCACGCTTCAGATATCGTGGGGTGCAGACCGCGGTTATCTCTTGGGAAATCAGCATTTCCGATTTCACTCGTGGCCAGTCACCCGAACCGAGCCGTATCGCGATATCTGCGCGCGGAGAAATGGCGTCGCTCGAATCTCCGGTCAGCACGTCCAATTGTATCTTCGGCGAGCTTGATCGAAAGCGTTCGAGCCGGGGGAGCAGCCACGCTCTAAGAAACCAAGGCGCGCACCATAGAACCAGGCGCTCACCGTCCGGCCTAATGGCAACTGCCTTTGTCACTGCGCGAATGTCTTCGAATGCTTGGCTAATCCCCTTGAAAAAGATCTGCCCGGCTTTGGTGAGCCGCACCTGTCTGTGGTTCCGTTCGAAAAGAGGCTGCCCGAGGGAAAGCTCGAGCTGCTTCACCTGCTTGCTTACGGCACCAGGGGTGATGTTCAGTTCTCCCGCGGCCAGCAGGAAGCTCTGGTGTCTCGCCGCAGCCTCAAAAATCCGAAGTGTGGTCAGCGGCGGAAGCTGCGTTTCGCTTGGCACAGCAAAGGGCCTTAGATGAATTCAGTTCACTTGAAGCGGAGCATTTGTCGTTTGTCAATCCAAACCCTCCTGTTGTTATTTCGAGGCGACAAACCGTGGAAAAGCAATGATATCTACCAACGAATTCAAAGCAGGGATGCGGCGGCTTGTGTCCGGCGTTTCGCTAGTGACCACTCTGAGCGCCGAGGAAAAACATGGTACTATCGTGACGTCTGTCACCTCCGTTTCCGCCGATCCTCCGACGTTACTCATCTGCCTGAACCGAGGCAATTCCTGCCACGATGCCGTGATGAGCTCCAGAGTCTTTTGCGTGAATCTCCTGGCGCGGCGTTCGGAAGAAATTTCGAGAAGGTTTGCGTCTCCGCAGAATCGGGAGCAACGTTTCCAGGTTGGCAACTGGACGACGCTGGTCACGGGGGCTCCGGTCTTGCAAGACGCCATGGCTAGCTTCGACTGCCGGGTTTCCCATTCCATTGAAGCTCATAGCCACACGATCTTCTTGGGACATATCGAAGACATAAGACTGGCTGAAACCTTGCCGCCGCTTCTTTATGGAAGCGGCATGTATGGCGATTTCACACCAGCCCCTATGTGAGGTAGGCTCTTACTCAGAAAGCACGTTTTAACGGGCTCCAACCGTTGGAACTCTAGCGGTTGCGCAGCTAGGAGAATGGGCGGATTGCTTGCCGTTCCATTCCTTCATAGCTCCCTGTTTCAGCAAACCAGCAGCGTGCGAACCGCGAGGGCGAAATCCCGGTGAGCCCGGGCTCGGCGTGGCAGCCCTCTTGGGCTTGGGGGCAACGGTTGCGGAAAGTGCAGCCAGCCTCCAGACGCGCCATGTCGGGTACGGTTCCCAGAATGGCGTTCAGGAATTGCTTGGGCGCCATTGCAGGATTCGGTACCGACGCCAGCAGGGCTTTGGTATAGGGGTGCCTCGGGTCGCGCAGCAACTCGGCGCAGGGGCCGCTTTCCACCACCTGCCCGGCATACATCACCGCGATCTTGTCTGCGATCTGTGAAACCACCCCAAGATCGTGTGAGATGAAGATCATGCCCATGCCGACCTTTCTGTTGAGATCGGCCAGCAACTTCACGATCTGGGCTTGGATGGTTACATCCAGAGCTGTGGTCGGCTCGTCGGCTATGACGACTTCCGGATTGCAGGCAAGGGCAATGGCGATCACGACCCGCTGGCGCAACCCCCCGGAGAGCTGGTGTGGAAATTGGCGGACTCTGAGTTCGGGATCATCGATGCCGACAAGCGTGAGAAGTTCGTTGACCCGGGTCCTTAAAGCGACGGAGGAGAGATCGAGATGGCGTCGCAGCGCCTCTGCTATCTGTTCGCCGATGCGGTAGAGCGGGTCGAGCGCCGTCATCGGATCCTGGAAGATCATTGCGATCCGCCGGCCGCGTATCGTCTCCCATTCGCGCTCGGGCAGCGAGAGCAGGTTTCTTCCGTCGAACTCAACGCTCCCGCCCACCCGGGCATTTCGGGCAAGGAGCCCGATTAGCGCGAGCGCGGTGGCCGATTTGCCGCATCCGGACTCGCCGACCAGAGCAAGGACTTCGCCGCGCCGCAGATCAAACGACAGCGAGCGAACTGCTGGAGCCAGACCTCCGTCCTTGCGTGCGAATTGCACAGAGAGGTCCCGCACTGACAGCAGCGGTGCGCTTGCAGATGGTTTTGCACTGGCTGTCGTCATCGCCGCACCTCGGGGTTTACATAGTCTTGGAACCAGTCGCCCAGCACGTTGACGGCCATGATCACGAAAAAGATCATCAGCGACGGAAAGACGATGGGCCAGGGATTGTTGTAGATGTAAGGCTTCAGGCTGCCGACCATCTGGCCCCACGAGGTGTTCGGGGGCGGCGCACCAAGGCCGAGGAAGCTAAGGCTCGCCTCCAACAGGAGCGCCGACGAGATGGTCAGTGTGAACTTGACCACGATTATGGGCAGGATGTTGGGGAGAATGTCGCTGAAGATGATGCGCGTGCCGCTGGCGCCCATCGATCGCGCGGCGGTGACATAGTCGGCGTGCCGGGCAGACTGGACCATCGCGCTGACGATCTTGGTGAATTGGGGCATATAGATGATGCCGATCGTGATCGTCAGGATGGTTGGGTTCGGCGCCACAAGCGACATGACGAGGATGGCGAAAAAGATGTCGGGCAAAGCGATGAAGATGTCGGCCGCACTGCTGACGGCCGCCTCGAGCCTTCCTCCGATGTAGGACACCAGGAGCCCGATCAGGGAGCCGGTAATGGCTGCAAAAAGGGTGGCACCCAACGCCACGGCGACGGAGGTGCGGGAGGCGATTATGAGGCGACTGAGAATGTCGCGCCCCAGTTCATCGGTGCCAAACCAATGTGCCGCGGTGGGCGAAGACAGGATGGCCGTATAATCATAGCCGGTCACGGAATAGGGTGCGATCCATTCACCCAGCAGGGCGAACAGGCCCGCTACCGCCAGAACGGGGATGGCGAACCAGACCCGCCAGTCGGACTGCCGAGTGAAAGTGAGACTCGAATCAGACATCGCGGCGCCTCGGATTGATGATGCCCATGAGCACGTCCATCGAAAGACTGACCAGGGAGAAGACAAAGAAGATGACGACAAGGCAGGCCTGTATGGCTGGATAATCGCGGGCATAGCAGGCCTCAATCAAATAGGAGCTGAGGCCCGGCCAGTTGAATAGGTTCTCGATCACGACCATGCCGCCCAGCATCGAGCCGATACGGATACCCACGACGGCAATAACGGGAATCATGGCATTCGGTAGGGCATGTCGATATACGGAGGCGTTTTCGGAAACGCCCTTGGCTCGGACCGTACGGACGTAGTCTTTACCTAGCGTTTCGGCCAAGCTCGCCCGCGTTATCCGCTGCACGACGCCAGCAAAACCCAATCCCAGCGTGAGCGAGGGCAGAATAAGGTTTCTCAGATTGGCGACCGGATCCTGAGTGAAGGGCGTAAAGCCGGATGACGGCAGAAGGCCGAGTGTGATGCTGAAGATGATGATCAGGATCAGGCCTTTGACGAAGGTTGGAGCCGACAGGCCGATCAGCGCCAGAACCGAGGCCGCATTGCCGATGAAGCTGTCCGGCCGCCGCGCGGCGACCACACCCAGCGGGATGCCGATTGACAGGCTGACAAGAATGCCGCCCGCCATTAGTTCCAACGAGCGCGGCAAACGTTTGATCAACTCATTCGCCACCGGCAGGCCTGTCCCGATCGACGTCCCGAAGTCGAGCTGCAGCAGATCGGTAAGCCAGCGGAAGTATTGCACATGGAGCGGCGCATCCATGCCCAGCCGCTCCGCCATACGCGCGATGACCTCCGGTGTTGCTGCGCTTTCCCCGAGCAGCATCATGACCGGATCGCCTGGGAGAATGCGAATGGCGAAGAAGACCAGGCTGGACGAGATCAGCACTGTGGCGATCGCGACAGCCAGTCTGCGGAGATAGTAGTTCATTGGGCAGCTGTCTCCACCAGAGCCGCGTCCAGATATCCGAAGATGCGGTCCAGATCCTCGCGCAGATCCTTTTCGTCCTCGAGCCCGATGCTCAGCCGGATGTAAGTCGCTCCGGGAACCCGCGGCCACTTGCGCGTGTCATCCACCGTCATCGGGGCGATCAGGCTATGGGTGCCGCCCCAGGAGGCGCCGATGGCGAAGAAGCGCGACAAGCCGATCGCCTCGTCGAGAACCGCGGGGGAGGGGACGCGCACCTCGGTGCTGAAGGTGCCCGTATAGCCCTGGGCCTCCCGCTCCCAGATCTCGTGTCCCTCACACTCGGGGAATGCGGGGTGAAGTACGCGGGAGACGCTGGCAAACGCCTTGAGGTGCTGGGCCAGATTCAGCCCTGTCCGTCCCACATGCGCGAGCCGCACCCCCAAGGTGCACAGGCCACGCAGCACCAGGCTGCAATCATCCGGGGACACGCCGATTCCCATTATGGTCCGGGTTTCCTTTAGTTTGGCGTTGAGCGCGGGGTCGTTTACCGCGACCGAACCCATGAGAATATCGGAATGGCCGCTGGCATATTTGGTCAGCGCCTGCATCGAAAAATCAATGCCCAAAGCCAAAGGCTGCAGCAACAGCGGCGTGGCCCAGGTATTGTCGCATCCCGTCAGGATGCCGTGTCTGCGACCCAATGTGGCGATCGCCCGCAGGTCCTGAACTTCCATTGTCGTCGAACCAGGAGATTCCGCCCAAATCAGCCGCACGTCCGGGCCGATCAGATCCTCAAGATCGCTGCAGTCAGCGTGGTAGATATCATGTGCAATGCCGATCCCCGCCAGAAATGTGGCGCAAAAGTTTTTGACCGGCGGATAGACAGTATCCGGGATGAGAATCCGGTCTCCTTGCTTGAGAACCGACAACGCGATCAGGCTGATCGCCGACATCCCGGAAGGCATCAAGGTGCAATGAGCGGCCCCTTCCAGCGCTGCGATCTGAGCTTCCAGCGTGCGGCTCGTCGGCGTGCCGTTCAGCCCATAGCTGTAGCCGTCCGGGCCTCGCCTCTTGCGGTCGCGATAGTCCTGCGCCGTTTCGAAAACGATCGTGGAGGCGCGATGGGTCGCTGGCATCAGGCTGACAAAGCCATCATGCGAAACGGCAGGCTGATGAACGCAACGGCTCAACTTTCTCATCGTGTGATCCTTGGATTTGCCTGAGCGGTCACTTATGTAACTATTATCGCAACGCTGTTTCTCTCTTGTACGGATCGCTATTTTCATTGTCAACGGCAGTTGCTTCCGTGCATGGATTGCAAAAGGATTCGCGGGTATCGGGTAAGAAAATGGCTGGAAGTCAATCGCTGGAACGTGGCCTTGAAATCCTTGAAGTTCTCGACAAGGCGGCGACGCCGCTTGGTGTTCGCGAGATCGGGCGCCGTCTGAACATCAGCGCGACGATCGTCCAACGACTGGTTAATACCCTGGCGGCGCTGCATTATGTCGTTCAGGATCCCGAGACGAAACGCTATTCCATAGGGTACCGGGTCCTCGGTCTCGGATGGACGCTGATGAAGAAGGATCCGCTGATCACCGCCAGCCAGCCGCATTTGGAGCGGCTGGCGAGGTCGCACCTGCTGAACGGCTACCTGGCGAAACTGCACGGAAATCGGGCGGTCTATCTGCTGTCGATGCAGAGCGAGGGGCCAATCGCCATCCGCAGCGCGCCGGGCAGCCTGGCGTGGCTGCACAGCACGGCGATGGGGAAGGTGCTCCTCGCGGCGATGCCGCCCGAACAGGCCTACGCTGTGCTTTCGAGCGAACCGCTGCCCCAGCTTACCCCCAACACGATCGTCGATATCGACGCTCTGATGAAGCAGATGGAGGAAGTTCGCACCTCCGGCGTCGCGATATCCAACAGCGAGAATTTGGTCGGGGTCGTTTCGGTCGGTGCGCCATTGCGCGACGGCTCCGGCCAGGTCGTGGCGGCGCTCAGCGTGGCCTATACCCCTTGGTCCGCGCCTGAAATGTCCACCGAGAAGGCGGCAGAGCTCGTTGTGGATAGTGCGCTTCAGATCTCTTCCGCCCTTGGCTATTCGCCTGACCGGTAAAGGCGGCGCGGCATCGCATCCTCTATCCTGCAAGCGATGGCAAATAACAGCTCCTCCGCCCGCATCGGCCCCACAAGCTGGAGACCGATCGGCAGTCCTTTCCGGTCGAACCCGGCGCGGATGGTCAGGGAGGGGCTGCCTGTCAGATTGGTCGGCTGAGAGAAGGAAGATGGGCGTGCAGCTTCGGCCAGCGGGTCGAGCCCGGTCAGCAGAGGGGCCGTGGTGGCCGTGGCAGGCATCAAAATGAAGTCGCATTGTTCAAAGAGGGCATTAAACGCGGCCGAAAGACGGGTTTTAGCCGCAATCATGGAAGCGTGGTCGGCTTCGTCCAGCAGCGCGGCGGGGGCGACACGCCGGCGGAAGACATCCGAATAGCGAAGGAACTGGCATCCGAGGTCAACCGCGTGGATGCGATATGCCTCCCACGCGGTAAGCAGGGACACGGCGGCACGAAATTCGGACAGGGGAGGTGGCGCAAGATCAACTGTTGTCGCGCCAAGATCGCGGACCAAGTCCTCCATTTGTCGCAACGCCCGGCGCACCGCCGGTGAGAGCTCGGCCTGGTTGTCGATCCAGTCCCGCGGCAGACCGGCCGTCAAGCCTTTCAGACCGTCAGCAGGCATCCGCGGTTCGACAAGCCCGTCGACGGCGAGCGCTTCAAAGAGAACGGCGCAGTCCGCTGCATTCGCCGCGACAGGGCCGACGTGATCGAGCGAGGGGGCGAGCGGAAAAACCCCTTCCGTGTTGATGCGCCCGCGACTGGGCTTCATCGAAACTACCCCGCAAAAGGAGCTTGGGATGCGCAACGAGCCGCCGGTATCGGTTCCGACGGAACCAAGCGCCATCCTCGCTGCGACGGCGACGGCCGCGCCGCTGGACGAGCCGCCGGCATAGCGTTCCGTATCCCAGGGGTTTCGTGGTTGCGGGAAGGGTGTGTCGTCGGTCGGCCCGCCGAAGGCGAATTCATGCGTCGCGCTCTTGCCCAATAAAACGCCTCCCGCTGACTTCAGACGTGCGGCGGCGTCGGCGTCCCGGACGGGAACGACATCGGTCCTAAGACGAGAGTGGCAGGTCGTGCGGATCCCGGCCGTGTCGATTATATCCTTGAGGTTATAGGGGATGCCGTCGAGCGGGCCGCGCGGCTGCCTCCGCATCATTCGCACTTCGGCCTCACGGGCCTGCGCCAGGGCGGCTTCAGGCAGCACGGTGATATAGCTGTGGAGCGTCCCGTCCAGTCTCTCAATCCTCAGCAGCATCTGCTTGACCAGCTCGACCGGAGAAAGATCGCGTGCGGCATATGCCGCAGCCGCCGCAACGATCGTGTGTTCATCCGGAGCGGGGAGGGCGAATTCTATATCCTCTTCATCTCCCGGACAGGGAGGCAGACTGCGGGGCGCCGCCAGTTCCTCCCGCCAGCCTTGCATAATCTGCCGGCGTCGAGTGATCTGGATGATCTCTTCATCGGGAAGTGGGCCGAAGAGCTGCCTCAGGCGGGCAGCGTCCGAGGTCATGAAGCCAGCCTCTTACGCTGCGCCGACCGAACGGGCCCTGATGGCGCTGAGACAACGTGGGTGGACCCATTCTGGAGCTTGCAACGGTAAAAGCAGTGCAAGTTGAACTTCAGGGGCTCGCGGGGCAATGCTCCGACGTCACGCATCGTGCGGGATCCTAGACGTGTCGGCTTTTTGGGCGCGGCACGCCGAGATTGTCGCGAAGGGTCTCACCCTCATATGCCGTGCGATAGACACCGCGATCCTGCAGTTCCGGCACGACATATTCAACGAAGTCCTCGATGCCTCCGGGCAGGATGGCCGGGATTATGTTGAACCCGTCCGCCCCGCGGCCGTCGACCCATTCCTGCATGGCATCCGCCACTTGCGATGGAGTGCCGATAACGGTGCGATGCCCGCGCCCCATCGAGGCTGCCAGGTAAAGATCGCGAATCGTCCAGTTGTTGCGCTCGGCCAAATCGAGCAGAACCTTGGCGCGGCTTCGGTGCTGGGGATCATTGGGCACTGGCACCGGTCCGTCGAGCGGGTAGGCGGACAGATCGCCCATCGGGCCATAGACGTGGGCCAGCCCCACCAGGGGGTGGATCAACTGTTGCAGTTCCTCATATTTATCGCGTGCCTCCGCTTCCGTCGGCGCGACGATGGCCAGCAAACCGGGCAGGATTTTCAGCGAATCCTCATCGCGACCGAACTTGCCAAGCCTCGACTTCACCGAACGATAATAATCCTGCGCGTCACGCAAGTCCGTGTGGGCGACGAAACAGACATCCGCACTTGCCGCCGCGATTTCCTGTCCAGCTTCGGAGCTGCCCGCTTGGACAAGCAGGGGATATCCCTGTATCGGACGCTCCACCGTTAGCGGTCCTCGCACCTGGAAGTATTTGCCGACATGATTGAGCACGTGCATTTTCTCGGATTCGAAGAAAATGCCCGTTGCCTTGTCCCGAAGGAACGCATCTTCATCCCAAGAATCCCAAAGGCCTTTCGTCACCTCGACGAACTCCGCCGCGCGGGCGTAGCGTTCGTCATATTCGAAGTGTTTGTCCCGGTTGAAGTTCTTGGCTTCTTCCTCCGACCAGGAGGTGACGATGTTCCAGCCGGCGCGGCCGCCGCTGATATGGTCCAGCGAGGCAAATTTTCGCGCGATGTGAAAGGGTTCGTTGTAGCTGGTCGATGCCGTCGCAACGAGGCCGATGTGTTTCGTCACCATGGCAAGCGCGGAAAGCAGCGTCAGTGGCTCCAATTCCACATTGCGGTCCGATCGCGCCAGGGAGCCGGCGGGGTTGTCCCTTTGCCGTAAGCCCAACCCATCGGCCAGGAACAACAAATCGAAGAGGCCGCGCTCTGCGGTCTTGGCGATGTGGACAAAATGACCGATCCGCATCGCTCCATCGGCCGGTACCGAAGGATGACGCCAGCCTCCGGCATGGTAGCCGAGCTGCCGCATAGATAGTCCGAGCTTGATCTGGCGCTTGGGCATCTGGAACTCCTGATGAAATCGCCTGGCGGGCACGCGATGGAATAGCGGGTATGTTTTTGCTGGGCAGAGGAGGGGCGTGGACCGCTCATCCAGCAGTCCAAGTCTCCTCATTTGGGCTCGGGTTGACAAACGACTCCTCCTCTGGTCAGGTGAGCAAAATTCATCTGAACTCCGCTCATGTCGGCCCACCGCAACCTGCCCCCCCTTCCCGCCCTGCGGATCTTCGAAGCTGCTTCCCGACGTCAGAGTTTTCTCCTCGCGGCGAGGGAGCTGAATTTGACGCCCGGTGCCGTGAGCAAGCAAATCCGGCAGCTGGAGGAGCATCTGGGCTTGCCTCTCTTCGAGCGACTGCATCGCGAGGTGCGCCTGACCGCGGCAGGGGCGATTTATGCTCGGGCCATCGGCCAGATGTTCGAGGACCTGCGGGCGGCGACGGCCGAGGTGATGGTCTCCCCGGCTGCGGACAAGCTGGTCGTGTGGTGCGCGCCGTGGTTCCTCAAGGCTTGGCTGCTGCCGCGCCTCGAGCGGTTTCGCGCTTTGCGTCCCGGTCTGCAGATGGATCTTCGCACCGGCGAAAGCAGCGACGCCATCGATCCCAAGGCGGACATCGCCATCCGCCTGGGTCTTGGCACTTGGGCGCGTATGCGGTCGGAATTCCTGATCCCGCAGGAGATCGCGGCCGTCTGCACGCCGGCTTATCTGCGACGGGAGGGGTTGTCGCAGCCTTTTGCCTTCGGGGATTTCGTTGTTCTGGATAGCGCGAACACCCCCCATCACCTTGAACTTTGGAAGCAGGCGGCGGGGATGGCCGGTGTCGAACCGCGCGAGCGCATCGTCTTCCAGAGCAATGAAACCGCCTTTGCCGCTGCCCTCACAGATCACGGGCTAGCGCTCGTGAACCCGTATTTCGTCGAGGCGGAGCTAGCGAATGGACGGCTCGTCTGTCCTTGGCCAGCAAGGACGCGGACCGATCGCAGTTATTGGCTGACATGGCGGGACCGTTTCAGCCTGCCGCCGGCCGCGAGCGCATTCCGCAGGTGGATTCTGGCCGAGTTCCGACGCGAGTGACTATACAGCGGACGCGATTAACCGGCGGGTGTACTCGTGCTGCGGATTGGCGAAGACATCGGCTGCGGGGCCGGCCTCGACGATCTCGCCCTTGTACATGACACAGACATCGTCGCTGATGTGCCGAACCAAATGCAGGTTGTGCGAGATGAAGAAGTATGTCAGCCCAAGTTCGGCCTGCAACTTCAGCAACAGATTGACGATCTGGGCTTGAATCGAGACATCGAGCGCACTGGTCGGCTCGTCCAGTACCAGGAGTTCAGGTTCGAGAATTAGCGCTCGCGCGATCGCGATGCGCTGGCGCTGCCCGCCGCTGAACTCGTGAGGGTAGCGACCCCTCTGATCTTCGCGCAGGCCGACGAGCTGCATCATCTCGACCACGCGGGCTTCGCGCCAGGCGCGGTCGCCCTGGCGATGGATATCGAGCGGCTCGCGGATCAGGCGAGCCACGGTTTTGCGGGGGTTCAGAGAGGAGTAGGGGTCCTGGAACACGGTCTGGAAGCCGCGTCGCAGCACCGCGAGCCGACGACGGTCGGCGGACAGGAGGGATTCGCCCCTGAACAAAACCTCGCCGGCAGTCGGCCGAAGAAGCAGCGTGGCGCAGCGCCCGAGAGTGCTCTTTCCGCTGCCGCTTTCGCCGACAAGACCAAGCGTGCTGCCTTTGCGGACCGCGACCGACACCTCTCGAACCGCATGGACCGCCGACTCGCTTCGTCCCAGGAGGGATCCGCGGGAGCCGTAGGTCATGCTCAGGTTCTTGACCTGGAGAACTGTTTCAGATGCAGTCATGGTCACTCTCGCCAAAGGAGCCGGACGCACAATGCGTCCGGCCCTGTCGGGGTCATTATGACCAGAATAGGTGCGGTGCGGAAATGGAAACGCTGACGACGTTCAGAGCTCCTTCGAGATGTGCCATTCCCTGCAGCGATGATTTGTATGCCATGGCGTCGTCGCGCCAGGTGATGAAGATCCAAGGGCTGATCTCCAGCAGGTAAAGTTCGAGCTCCTTGTAGACTTCCTTCCGTTTCTCGGGGTCCAGTTCGGACCGGCCCCTCGCAAGGAGATCACTCACCTTGGGGTCCTGGAACTTGGCGCCGTTAGCCCAGAAGCCGGTACCAGGCTCGAAGAAATAGGAATAGGCAAGGTTCGGGTCTGGGCCGCGGATGTTCGTGCCATAGATGACGAGGTCGTAGTTGCCAGAGTTCTTCCGCTCGACCACGGTGGGGAAATCAACCAACTGGATATTCGCCTTGATGCCCACTGCAGCCAGATTCGCGGCGACGATCTGCCCCACCACCACATAGACTGCCGGAGCCTGAGAGACGAGGAATTCGATCTCCAGTCCTTCCGCGCCGGCTTCCTTCAACAGAGCACGTGCCTTTTCCGGATCGTAGTTGAAGATTTCTGCCGATTCCGGATTATGAAAAGGCGACGTCTCCGGCATGGGAAGTCCGCCCAATGGCGCACCATAGCCAAAGAAGGCTGCCGTCGACACTGCGTTGCGGTCGATCGCATAGGCGATTGCGCGACGGACTCTCGGGTCGGCCATTACCGGACGAGAGACGTTGCACCAAAGGCTCATGAATGCTGCCGGCGCCGAGAACACAGTTAATCCGGGCGCATTCTTCAAACCATCGATCTGATTCCATGGGACGGTGTCGATCAGATCCACACTGCCGGTCTTGAGCGCGTTTATTCGAGCGCTGTCGTCGGCGATCGAGCGGAAGATGATGCTTTCCAGCTTGGCCGGACCATCATAGAAGTCGGGATTGCGCTTGACCACCGTCTGGACTTTCGGATCGAAGCTTTCGAGCATGAATGGACCGGTTCCGTTCGCTTCAACCGAGACGTTCGGCGAACCGGCCATCCATTCGGCTGAAACGATCGCCACCTCTTCCGAGGCGAGGAGGCTTGGAAAGCTCACGTCGGGTTGAGGCAGCTTGAAGACAACGGTCGCGTCATCACGCGATTCCACTTCGACGCCCTCCAGCGGCTTTGCTAGCGTCGCACCCACCGCAGGATCCTGTATACGCGAGAACGTGTAAACGACGTCTGCGGCACTGAACCGCTGCCCCTTGTGGAAGGTCACGCCCGGTTTCAGCTTGACGACGAAGGTGGTCGGATCGCTGAACTCCCAGCTTTCGGCGAGCTCGCCCTGCAACTTTCCAGTCGTGTCGTAGCCGAGCAGCCGATCGTAAATCATCGTCGTGGTCTTGCGCCACACCGAGCTGGCGGCAACATGCGGATCAAGCCCGGCGAGAAGACCAAGCGTTCCGAAAGTAAGTGTGCCTTCGCCTGCCGCTGCACTCTGAGCGTAAGCCCGAAATGCGAGCGAGCCGGTTAATCCCATGGCTGCGGCCCCAAACATCAGTTGCCGGCGATTCACCATTTGAAAGTCCCCTACCTGGCAGATTGTTGCTATTATCGTTACAGTGTTTCTATTAATGGATGAGTGGTGCTGTTGTCAAGGGCGCGATCGAGAGGTCAATCCCCGGCATGTGCAGTATTGACAGGCACCAGTCGACACCATAATCGTCACAGCGTACCGTTATTTGAAACATTGATGCGGAAGGCGACCAATGCAACTTGAACCCTCCCCGACTTCCCTTGTGGAGCTTGCCGGCATGCGTCTGGCAAAGTTGCGCGCGGCGCTCGAAAGATCGGAAAACGATGCTCTCCTCTTGTTCAGCCCGGAGAATTTTCTTTACGCATCGGGCTATGAGAGCATGCCGGCAGCAATAAACCGTCGCTACGTCTACTGCGCGGCGGTGACGCCCGACCGGTTGCTGCTGGTTGTCCCGGCGGCCGACTTCGCCGCGGCCATCGCGTCGGGCGTGCCGGCCACCGACATCATCACTTTCGGCACTTTCTATTTCAGCGGCGAGACGAATTCGGCGCATATCGATCCGCAGAACGCCGATTTCGCCGGCGCGTTGGACAAGGCTCTGTCCGCGCTGGCCGCCCGCCGGGTGGGAATCGATGTGGACCACGCGCCGGCGGTCGCGTTCGATATTCTGGACAGGCGGGGGATCATCCATTCTGACGCCGTTTCCTTCATGCTCGCTGTCCGCTCGACAAAGCTGCCCGGCGAGATCGCGCTCATGCGCTATGCCGCGCGCATCACGGAAACGGCGATCGAGGCTGGCATGGCGATGGCTCGTGCGGGCATTACCGATAAGGAAGTGGCAGCCGTCGTCGCCGCCACCATGTCGCGCGGTGGGGGCTATCCCCGCAACGTCACGGTCGTCGGCGGCCTCGACAGCGCTCTCGCAGATGCTTTCGCCGCGGAGCGGCCTCTTGCGGCCGGCGATCTCCTGCGCTTCGACGTCGGCTGCAGTTATTACGGGTACAAGTCCGACCTGGCGCGCACGGCGGTAGTAGGGGAGCCGACAAGGGTGCAGGCGCGGCGCTACGAAGCTCTGCGTATCGGGCTGCAGGCGGAGATCGACCGAGCCCGGGCGGGCGTTGCGGCGAAGGATATTTACGAAGCGGGAATGGACGCGGTGGAAGCAGCCGGTTTTGAGGGATTCCGCCGGCACCATCTGGGCCATGCCATCGGCCTGGCTGTCTATGAAGCGCCCGTGATCACCGCCACCAGCCAGGCCGTGCTGGAGGCCGGCTCCACCTTCTGTTTCGAGACCCCCTATTATGAGCCGGGCTGGGGCGGCATGATGTGTGAGGACACCGGTGTCGTGACCGAAGCAGGTTTCGAGCTCATCTCTTCGATGGACCGCAGCCTTCGCGTCCTGAATTAAACTGGAGGCCACCAGTGAACCTAGCCGAAGCCCGCAGTGATTTCCCCATCGTCTATCGCCGCGCCTATCTGAATGCCTGTTCGCTCATGCCGCTGTCCAATCGCGTGGTCGGGGCGGTCCACGCGCAGCTCGGCGATCTGCAATTGAACGGCCGCAACAACTCACCGCACCGGATCCGCTTCGCCGAGGAGCACATCCGGCCCGCCATCGCCCGGCTGATTGGCGCCGTGCCCGCGGAGATCGCCTTCGTGAAGAACACGACGGAGGGGCTGAACATCGTCGCCAACGGGATCGACTGGAGAGAGGGCGACAATGTCGTCATCGCCAACATAGAATATCCGTCGAACGTCTATTGCTGGCTGAATCTGGCCCGGCGGGGCGTCGAAATCAGATGGATCGATGCCAAAGCGGCCGGGGGACGTGTCACCGTGGACGACGTCGCCCGCCAAATCGACAGCCGGACGCGGCTTGTGTCGGTGAGTTGCGTCCAGTTCTCGACCGGATTCCGGCAGGACATGGAGGCTACGGGCGACCTCTGCCGCGAGCGGGGCGTTCTTCTGAACTATGACGCTATCCAGGCGGCGGGGGTGCTGGAGATCGACGCGAGCCGTACGCATTTCGATTTCATGTCGGCGGGCGGGCACAAATGGATGGGTGGCCCTATGGGAACGGGCTTCTTCTATTGCAGGACCTCCTCGCTTGAGCGTCTACATCCCCACGGCATCGGGCCCGGGTCGATGACGAATGAGGAGACGGACATCGACTATGACATCGGCCTGATGCAGCCGGATGCGCGCCGCTTCGAAGAGGCGCTCCCGAACTATCCCGGTTTGTGGGGCCTGCACGCCTCGCTCGGTACAATTCTGGCGCTGGGGCCGCAGGTTGTCGAAGCGCATTCGCTCCGCCTCGTATCCAGGGCCATCGAAGGGCTGAAGCAAAAGGGTTACCTGATCCACAGTCCGCAGGAGGAAAGGCACCGCTCCGGGATCCTGACCTTCCGCCATCCCAACCGGAGCAGCGAGGAGCTGAACGCGCGCCTCGTTGAAGCCGGAGTCGACGTCACCGTCAGGCAGGGCAATCTGCGCATCGCGCCGCACTTCTACAACGACGACGGCGATATCGATTGGCTGCTCGAGGCATTGCCAGCTTAGCCAGCGTTCCGGGCTAGCGCGAAGCTGCGCCAATCTCGGGCCAGGCGAGTCGCAAATCGCTGCGGCACGCCCTTATGGGAGATTCGAACGGCAGGTGTATGTGCGCCATGCCGGTGGAACGACATGTTGGGCTTCCCCGCCGGCTGCAACAAACCATCGACATTTCCACGAAAGCCGTTGACAGGCAGCAGCAAGAACGTGATAAATATAGGAACACCGTTCCGAATAATAGCAGAAGCTTGGTTGAACTCTAAGGGGAAGTTCTATGGTCGACAGGGAGACGACAACAAACTCACGCCTGGATTTTACGCGCCGCCAATTCCTGACCACTGCCGCGGGCGCAGCAACCGCCGCCTTGGCCGGTCCATTGGTGGTAACGCCGGGCAAGGCGCAGGCAAGTGCGGTGGTTCGCGTGGCCGACGATGGCGGCACGCTGAGCAAGGCGCGGGAACGGCTGTTCTTCAAGCCGTTCATGGAGCGCACGGGCATCGAAGTGCAGGTCCATGTCGGCCAGCATGACCTGTCCAAGATGAAGGCGATGGCCCAGACCAACAACCTGGAATACGACATGGTGCTGGCCAGCGGCAGCATCGCAGCGGCGGCAACCAAGAGCGGGCTGCTCGCCGAGATCGACAAGTCCAAGCTGGACCTTTCAAATTACATGGTCGAGGAGTGGAACCAGCCGACCTGGATCGCCTGGCAATATTACACGGCAGGGCTAACCTACAACACCAGCACAGTGGCGGAAGACAAGGTGCCACGTTCCTGGGTCGACTATTGGGATTCGGAAAAGTTTCCCGGTCGCCGCGGATTTCGCACCAGTCCCTATGAGACACTCGAACAAGCACTGCTGGCCGATGGCGTCCCGATCACCGACCTCTACCCCATCGACATGGACCGCGCTTTCGCATCGCTCGACAGGATCAAGGATAAGGTCAACGTTTGGGTCGCGGAGACATCGCAAACCGTTCAGTTGCTTCAGCAGAACGAACTGGACTTCTGCGTATCCTACAGCGGTCGCGTCGAGCAGGCGCGCGCCAACGGCATCCCCGTCGGCTTCGTCTATGATTCGGCGATCTCGTCCCCCACGGCGATCTGGGTGATGAAGGGCACGCCGAACTACGATGCCAGCTTGAAATTGATGCAGTGGTTCCTGACAGGCGAGCCAGGAGTTGCGTGGTTCACCGAATTCCCCGGCAACGGCCCGACCGACAGGAAAACCTTCGAAGCTCTTCCTGACGACATCAAGGCCAAGCTGCCGAGCTTTGACAATCCCTCGGCAGTGTGGGTGGATGTCGATTGGTGGGCCGACAATCTCGAGGCGGCAACCGTTCGCTACAAGACTTGGCTGCTGAGCTAACAACCGGGATATTGCGGGCGAGCGTCGGCTCGCCCGTTTCTCAATGTAAACACCGCCGCCCCGTCTGACGGCGGGCGCCGCCTTGCAAGCCACTTTGCGCCGAGGGACAATTGTACTTCATACTGCCATTGCTGATCTATATGGCCGCCGTCTTCCTGTTGCCATTGCTGTTCGTGCTGTTCACCAGCGTGGTGTCCGAAACCAGCGGCCAGCTCACGCTGGAGTTCTTCGAGCGGTTCTTCACGCACGGCCTTTATCTGCGTGTCTTGAAGACCACGTTGGAGATCTCGCTGATCGGGACGGCGCTCACGCTGCTGATCGCGTATCCGATAGCCTACTACCTCGCCAAGCAGACGCCGAAACGGCGCTCGTATCTGACGCTGCTTATCCTGCTGCCCTTTTATACGAGCATTTTGGTGAAGGCCTTCGCCTTCATGGTGGTGCTGGGCTACAACGGTGTCGTCAATGATGCCATCCGTTTGGTGCTGGGCGAAGACTTCGTTTTGCCGCTGCTGTTCAATCGTTTCGGCGTCATGATCGGCGTGGTCCATGACATGGTGCCGTTCATGGTCTTTCCGATCGTGATCAATCTGCTGGCCCAGAACTCCTCGATCCACAAGGCGGCAGAGATCATGGGCGCGACCAGGACCCGCATCTTCTGGTCCATCATCTTTCCGCTCAGTTTGCCCGCGGTGGCTGCCGGAAGCCTGCTGGTGATCATTCGCCTCATGGGGCAGTTCGTTACGCCGGCGCTGCTCGGCGGACGCACCGACATTATGATGTCGAACCTGATCAGCTTTCACATCAAGGATGCGCTGGACTGGAACATGGCTGCGGCCGTTTCCATCGTGCTGTTGCTCCTGTCATGTTTGATTCTGCTTGCCCTCACCCGCGTGAGGGGGGCTCAACTGTTTGGGGAGCAGCCGCGCCATGGATAAAGAACGCGACGTCGAGGCGCTCGGCGGTTCGGCGCCATCCCCCCTGGTCGCCACTGCCGCTTGGCTGGGGTTCGTCTACCTTCTCCTCCCAAGCCTCATCATCATCCCGATGTCTTTCGGAGACACGCGCGAGATCGTTTTTCCGCCCGCCACCTATACGCTCGACCTTTACCGGGAATATTTCACCAACCCGACCTGGACCGGTTCCACCATACAGAGCATCCGCATCGCGGTGATCGCGACACTCGCCGGTTTGGCACTAGGCACATCTGCCGCCTATGGCATTGTGCGGGGCAGCTTCCGTGGGAAGGTCCTGCTCGGCGCGCTCCTGCTGAGCCCGTTTTTCGTGCCGGCGGTGGTCAAGGCCCTTGGCTTCTACATCTATTTCGCGGCGCTCGGCATTCAGGGAACCACTCTCAGCGTGATGCTGGGGCACACGCTGTTCGTCACACCTTACGTCATGATCGTGATGATGGCCGCGTTGCGGAACGTGGACGCGCAGATCGAGGCAGCGGGAATGATTATGGGCGCAAGCCGCATTTACGTGTTTCGTAAGGTGACGCTTCCGATGCTCCGCAATGCGCTGATCGCGGCAGGGCTGTTCGCCTTCCTCATGTCCTTCGACGAGATGATTATCGCATTCTTCCTCTCGGGCTTCGGAACGGCGACTCTGCCCGTCAAGATGTACGAAAGCATCGTGCACGAGGTGTCGCCGGTACTTTCGGCGATCTCGGCGCTGCTGACATTTCTTGCCCTTGTCATCTGCTTGGCCGTCACCGCGCTGAGCGGGAGAAGCGGCAGACAACCGTCGCACTGAGTGTATGGAGCGGGCTCGGCTGGTCCGCCAGCAGAATGAGTGCTCCTCGGAAAATCGGGTTCGCATCGGTGCGTAAAGCATTAATCGTAGGATACCAAGCATGTATATAGCTCATCATCAGGTGCCCGCCGGCGACACGGCGCAGCCCAAGGTTTGGCTGGAGAACGTCAGCAAGCAATACGGCTCGGTGACCGCACTTCAGCCATCGGACCTCAAGGTCCGGTCGGGCGAGTTCCTCACTATTCTTGGGCCGAGCGGCTCGGGAAAGTCGACGGTGCTGAACCTGATCGCCGGAATGACCAACCCCACGGCAGGACGGGTCTGGATCGACGGCCGTGACTGCACCAATGTCCCCCCAAGCAAACGCGGCCTGGGTATGGTGTTTCAGAACTATGCCTTGATGCCGCATATGAGCGTATTCGAGAACGTGGCTTTTCCCCTCCGCGTACGCAGGGTGACGGAAGCCGAGATCAAGCGCCGGGTCGGCGAGGCGCTCGACCTTGTCCGCCTGCCTAGCGTTGCCGGGCGCAAGCCTGCCGAACTGTCCGGAGGACAACAGCAGCGCATTTCGATCGCGCGCTGCCTCGTCTACAACCCCTCCATCATCCTGATGGACGAGCCGCTTGGTGCTTTGGACAAGAAGCTGCGCGAGGAAATGCAACTCGAGCTGAAGCGCCTGCACGTTGAATTGAAGGTGACGGCCCTTTATGTGACGCATGATCAGGAAGAAGCACTGACCATGTCGGATCGCATCGTCCTGTTCAATGGTGGCAGGATCGAGCAGGCTGGCACACCGCACGAACTGTATTTCCGTCCCAGAACGCTCTTTTCGGCGAGGTTCCTCGGCGACTCCAACGTCCTCTCCGGCAAGCTCCAGGGCCGGGCGCAGGACGGCCTTGTCGAGACGCCGGTGGGGCTGCTGCGCAGCTCGAACGGCAACGAGCATGTAGGTGACGGCGAGTCCGTGCACCTGATGGTCCGGCCCGAGAACGTGATGTTGCTGTCTCCGGACAATAAGCACGAATATGCGAACGCGGTGGAGGCGACGGTCGTCGACACCATTTCCTTTGGTGGCGTGATCAAGACATTCGCCCGGCTTTCGGATGGCTCCACAATGACTGTTCAGGAGCTTACTCGCGCGCGGCGGCAGGCTTTCGATCGTGGTGCGCGTGTTCGGTTGGCCTGGCAGGCTGAGGACATGCTGCTTTTGCCGGCGGCGTGAAGCCAGCCTCGCCGCCATCCTTGGCGTGGCACGGTGACGGGAGCTTTACGGACGGACATGGCGCGCGACTTCATTTTTGCCGGGGATGACATGCGGCGCATCATGGCGTCCGATGCTGCGCTCGTGGCGCGGGTCATCGCCTCAAGCATGGGGCCGGGAGGCTGTCATGTCGCAATCGAGCGCAGCTATGGCAATCCGGTAGCACGCGACGCCGTCAGCGTGGTTCGCGCACTGGCCGGCGGCCCCGACAGCATCTCTCCCGGTCAGCGGCTTCTGCGTGAGGCTGTCATGGAGGTCCATCAGACCTGGGGCGACGGCGGAAGCACGATGGCGATTGTCGTTTCGTCGCTCCTGCAGAGCATCGCCAGGCTGTGCGCTGGGCAAATTGATCGCCTTGAACTGGGGCAGGGGGTTCGAACCGCGCTCGCGCAGGCCCGCGATCGCTTGATCGCGGACAGCCGCCCGGTGGTCGAGGACCGCGAACTCCTTTGTCTCACCACCACTGCTGCACAGGACAAGGCGCTGGGCGGCCTGGCGATGCAGGCATTGCGGCGAGCCGGGTTGGAGGGCCAGGTCAGCGTGCAGGTCTCGCCGGAAGGCGGGGACCGGCTCGAAGCCGACCATGGCTTTCGCGTTCCGCCGCTTGCGGCGCCGCTTGGGTTCAGCAAAGGGCTGGCGCTGAACCAGCTGGAACGCCCTTTCGTGCTGCTGCTGGACGAAACACTGCCCGGCTTCGACCCGCTTGGTCCTCTTCTCGACAAGGTTCTACGGACGGAACGCCCTTTGCTGATCGTATGCCAGGGCGGCGCCCCCGCAGCAATTCAGGCGATCAACCAGAACCGAAGGCAAGGTGGCATGGCCACCGCCCTCGTCACAGCGCCTCCGCGTCCCGACCAGCGGGAGGAACTACTGGAGGATCTGGCGGTGCTGTGCGGCGGGTTGGTCACTGGATCCCACCGCGGAGTGCCGCTGGCATCCGTCGATATTGACATGCTGGGTTCGCTCGACGAAGCCATCTTCGGTGCGGCGGATACCGTTCTCAAGCCAGACCACACATCAGGGATCTCGGAACGTCTCGAGATGCTGCGCCGGAGGCGGGAATCGGCACCCCCGCAGGAGGTCGAGGCGCTGCGTCAACGCATTGCCCGGCTGAGCGGCCACCTGGTATCTCTGATGATCGGGGGTGCGACGGGGCTGGAGGCGACCGACAGGCGCGACCGTTGCGAAAGCGCGCTCAAGTCAGGCCGTGCCGGGCTGGTCGGCGGCTACGTGGCAGGCGGCGGCGCGGCGCTGGCGCGCGCGGCGGCGGCGATCACCGTTTCGCCCGAGGCCACTGTCGGCGCGATGGCAGGCGCGCGCATTGTGCAGGAGGCTCTGCGGCAGCCCTGCTCGACCATCGCTCGCAATGCTGGCCATCCGTCGCCGGCCGCGGTCGCCGCTCTTTTGGCTGAAGCCGATCCCGACATCTGCTTCGACCTGCGCACATCTCGGTTTGGAAACATGCTGGACTTGGGCCTGTGCGACGCGGCGGCGCCCCTGGTGCATGGGTTGACGGTAGCCCAATCGATCACACGGAGCTTCCTGGATGCTGAAATCCTGCTTATCCGGCGCTGATCCGAGTGTCGCGCCGCCTGCGATCCGATCTTTTTCAGCCCGGCGACCAGCCCAGATCGCGCGAGACGGTGTCGGCGGCGGCCACCACGATGGGCGCGACGTTGTCGATCGTCAAATGCGGCGAAGATCGTTCGGCGAATGCCACGCTCATGGCAGCTTGCACTTCGCCGGAGGCATTGCGCACCGGCGCGCCGACCGAAATCACACCCAGTATCGTCTCTTCAACCACACTGGCGTAGCCGGCCTCACGTGCCTCTCGCACCTGCTTCATGATCGCATCCGGATCGGTAATCGTGGCGGGAGTCATCTTGGGAAGCGGCTTCTCACGGAGAATCGCTTCGGCCTCGGCGTCGTCCAACGCCGCAAGCAGGACCTTTCCCATGGCAGTGCTGTGCAAAAATGCAAGCTCGCCCGGCGAGTTGCGGATGGCAATCGGCCCAACCGATTGCACGCAGAGCAGATAGACGGCTTGGTTACCATGGCGCCGGCCGAGATAGCCGTTCAGTTCGTGGTTGCTCGCGACCATTTCCAACTGCCGCTGCGCCGACACGATCATGCGGTCCTTCTTGAGGATCGAATTGCCCAGGCTGAATGCGCGGTACCCGATGCTGTAGCGGCGGCTGATTCTGTCCTGCTCGACAAAGCCGTGCTCAAGGAAGGTATTCACCAGGCGCTGTACGATCGCATTGCTGAGCCCGATGTGGCGGGCGATCTCGCGGATGCCCATCGGTTCATTGGCGCGGTCCAGCAGGTCGAGAATTTGAAGCGCTCGTTCGAGTGATTGGCTGTTTGTCATGGCTCTTCTGAAAGGCAGGGTGAAAACGTAATCCAGGAAACGTGAAGCAAAGGCAAGGGGGGCACACGCATTGACAGCAATAGCGCACTACTCTACAAATAGGAACAACGTTCCTAATTTAGGTACATCACCATCATGATAGATGCCAGTAGCGCGGGTGGCACTGCTGCCCCATCCGAGCCGTTATTGACCGATGCGCGACTGGGAAAGAAGCCGGCCGACCGTCTTCAGCGGCACTATCTCCAGGCGACCTTGAAGCGTGAGGAGAACAAGTTCGACGAGATCATCGCCGTCGATCAGGCCCATGCGGTGATGTTGACGGAACAGGGTATTATTCCCCGCGCAACGGGGACGGCCCTACTGGTCCAGCTGTCCAAGCTGCGGCGGGAGGATGTCGGGATAGACGTGATGCGCGGCAGCATGTTGCTGCAGATCGAAGGGCACCTGGCCAGCAAGATCGGAAACGAAGCCGCTGGCGCGCTCTCGACTGGGCGAAGCCGCATTGATCAGGGCGCGACCTTTCGCAGACTCTACGAACGCCAGGCAATTATCGCGGTCCTTACCGAGCTGATCGACCTGGAAGCCGCCGTGATTGCGCAAGCTGCAAATCATATCGACACCATCATGCCGGGATACACCCACCTGCAGCCATCTCAGCCGTGGGTTTTCGGCCACTATCTTCTCGGTGTGGCGGAGCGGCTGGATATAGATCTCGTCCGGCTGGAGAGGGCCTACGCGGCGGTCAATCTCTGCCCGTTGGGAACAGTGGGAGGCAGCGGCTCGACGTGGCCGCTGGATCGGCATCGCGTGGCCAGCCTTCTGGGCTTCGACGGTATCGTCGAAAACGCGCGTCTGGGACGGGACATCCAGTACACGGGCGACATCGCCGCGGCGGCCTCGATGCTTATGGCGACGCTGAACGACCTGGCGACGGACCTGCAGCTATGGTCGATGCAGGAGTTCGGATTTGTCGAGCTGGACGCCGGCTATTGCGGCACCAGCAGCATCTTCCCGCAGAAGAAGAATCCGGTGGCGCTCGAAGGCGTCCGCTCGGCGGCGGCGGGCGCGGTTCAATGGGTGGGCAACGTGCTGGCGGTCTCGCGCGGGGTCGGCTCCGGCGACCTGGCGCTGCGTGGGGCGGCATTCCTGGACACGGCGCTGCAGAGCACGGCCCAGATGTGCGATCTGATGACCGGAGTGATGGAGACGCTGATCGTGCATAAGGATCGAATGGCCGAAAGGGCGGGCGAGGGCGGCACCACGGCAAGCAATCTCGCCGATACGCTGGTGCGCGAACTGGGCCTTTCCTATCGGGCGGCCCACCATGCGGTCGGAAGGTTCGTGCGGGTCTGCCTGGAGCGCAACCTCCCGTTGACGGGCGTCAGAGCGTCCGAATTCCATGAAATGGCCGGCCTGGCCGACCAGCCCCGCCTCAGTGACGAGCAGCTTGCGGTTGCTTTGGATCCCGCCGGTTTCGTGCGGAGATGCCGGACGCCCGGTGGGGTCGCTCCCGAAGAGGTCGCGCGGCTGCACGCGGCCGCCGTCGAGCGGCTGGGTGAGAGCCGCGCGCGTCTGGAGGCGCGGATCGCCGCCTTGAATAGCGCGGAGCGAACGCGGGCGGAGGCCATAGCGGCCATTTTGAACGCGCCGGAGGCGGCAACCCGATGAGCCGGCGCGATCTGGATCAACTGTCCCTGGCCTCTCAGCTTCGGTCGCGGGTTTTTGCGCGAGGGCCGAACTTCGACGCGCTTATCACGTCCGACCCCGACCATGTGGGTTATCTGACCGGCTATCGAAGCATGTCCAGCGACATGAACCGCTATTATCCAATTGCGGCCGTCGCAACGGCGGACGATGCCATCCTAATCGTCAGCGCCGGCGACGCTCCCCCGGCCCGCGAGGTCGTGGGCCAGGCAGTGATGACCTACGGTCGCTTCTTCGTGATGCAGGACGGCGCGTTCCAGCCTTCCGATGCGGATGAAGAGCGCTCGTTCGGCGTCGCCATCGTCCAAGCCGTGAACAGGCTCTGCGGCCCACGCGCGACCGTAGGCCTGGACTGCACTGGCCTCTCGGCACACGACGTCCGATCGGTTATTCAGCGCGACCTGCCGGATCTGCGGACCGTTTCTGCATCCCAATGGCTGCGCGACTGCCGCCGCACCAAGCTGCCCGGTGAAATCGGGCAACTGCGCCGTGCCGCACACCTGCTGGAGCGCGGCATCGAAGCCGCTCTCGCAGCGGCGGAGCCTGGCGTGACCGAACGATACATCGCCGCCCGGATCGCAAGCGCGGTGGTGGAGGGCGGTGGCGTACCGCGCTCGCTGGCGGTCACCTCGGGCCCGCGATCGGCCTTGGTCGACGCCTATGCGGCCGAGCGGGAACTTCAGCCGGGCGACCTGCTCAGGCTCGACCTCAGCTGTACGTTTCAGGGTTATTGGGCCGATATGGCCCGGACAGCCGTCATCGAAGGCCCATCTCCGCTGCAGCGGCAGTATTTCGATGCCATTTCTTCGGGTCTGGCTGCTCAGCGCGAGATATTGCGTGCGGGCATTGAGGCGCGCCGGCTTTTTGACGTGGCGGTCGAAGCCACGCGCGGCAACGGTATCCCGCACTACCGCCGCCATCATTGCGGCCATGGCATCGGGGTTACGATCAACGAGTTTCCGGTGTTGTCGCCCGAAAACACCGCAGTGCTGGAGTCAGGGATGGTGCTGTGCATCGAGACCCCGCTCTACGCGGCGGGCTGGGGCGGCATGATGACTGAGGACATCGTCGAAGTGACCGACACTGGATGGTACCCCATAACCGAACTGTCGCGCCACCTGCACGTCTGCACCGGCGGACGTGCTGAAGTTCTTGCCTCCTGACGAGATGCCTATGTCGCCGTTGCTTATCAACCCGCCGCAGGATGATGACACTTGCTGTGTCCACCATCCCGAGATCGACGAGACCGGCTTTGCGGCCGTTACTGTTCCGGTCTGGCGCGCCTCGACCATCGTCTTTCCCGATATGGCCGCCTATGCGGCGCGCAACAGCAAGGGCCATGACGCCTACAGCTACGGCCTGCACGGCACGCCCACGACCCGCACCCTTGAGGCGCAGATCGCGCGGCTGGAAGGAGGGGGCCGCTCGATCGTGACGAGCTCGGGCCTGTCGGCGATCACGATGACGATGCAGACGATGCTGTCGCCCGGCGATACGGTCCTGCTCGTCGATACTGTCTACCCACCCGTGCGGGAATTCGCCGACCGCTTTCTCCGACGGATGGGGATCGATATCGTCTACTACGACCCGGCGATAGGAGCGGGAATCGCCGAGCTGATCACCGCCACGACGAGGCTGGTGTGGATGGAGTCGCCGGGATCCACGACGATGGAGGTCCAGGACATCCCCGCGATCGTGGCGGCCGCGCGTGCGCGTGGCGTACCCACGGCCATCGACAACACCTGGGCCACTCCGCTTCTGCTCAAACCTCTGGAACTGGGTGTTGACATCGTCATACAGGCGGTCAGCAAATATATGGCGGGTCATTCGGACCTGCTCATGGGGGCGGTGACCGTACGCGACCTCGCGCTCTTCGACAGGTTGAGAACAGCATTCAAGCTGCTGGGGCACGGCGTTTCTCCCGACGATTGCTCGCTCGTCCTGCGAGGGCTGGAGACGCTGGCCGTCCGGCTGCGGCAATCCTCGGCTTCCGCATTGGATCTGGCGAGGATGCTGGAGGAAAGCGGGCGCTTTCAGGCCGTTCTCCACCCGGCATTGCCCAGCTTTGCCGGCCACGCAATTTGGAAGCGCGACTTCAAGGGTGCGAGCGGGGTGTTCAGCGTGGTGCTTAAGCCAGAAAGCCTCGATCGGCTGCCAAACGCGCTCTCCCGGCTAAGAGTTTTCGCCATAGGCGCGTCCTGGGGCGGAACGCACAGCTTGGTCGCACCCATGGATATTACGGCCGCGCGCACGGCGACGGCATGCCCATGGAGATGTCCGATCATTCGCCTCAGCGTCGGTATGGAAGGACTCGCCGACCTGCGCGCGGATCTCCAGGCATTCGCCGGGGGACTGACGTCGTGAAGCACCGAGACTGCCGAATAGGAATGGACGGGAAAATCATGCCGTCGTGCCGGCCGGCCAGCATACGACATCCAGCACGGGGCAGTCGTCGATGGCAAACGATAGGGACCAGGGGGCCGTATCGACCGTGGTGAACGCAGTCTGAGGGAAGCGTCCGGGGCATGTTCGCCGTACTGAACCATCCGATCTATCGCCGGCTTTTCACGGCCCAGGTCGTGTCTATCCTGGGAACGGGGCTGTCGACCGTGGCGCTCGGTTTCCTGGCGCTGAAGATCAGCCCTCTTCAGGCCGGCTTGGTTCTGGGCATGGCCTTCGCCATACGTATGGTGGCAAATGTGGCGGTCACGCTTGCCGCGAACGCCCTTTTGATGAACGTGCCGCGAATGCGGCTGCTTTCCATGCTGGACTTCAGCCGTGCGGCGATGGTGCTGGCCTTTCCGTTCGTTTATGAGATCTGGCACATCTACGTGCTGGTCTTCTTGATCCAATCGGCTTCGGCTGTCGCATCGCCGCTGATGCAGGCCACCATTGCCGACACCGTCAAGGGTGAGGCCGATTATGGCCGCGCCCTCTCGATGACTCGTTTCGCTTACGACGTCGAGCTGGTGATCAGTCCGGTTTTGGCGGCGGCGCTGCTGATGGTGACCACTTTCGAGTATCTGTTCGCCGGGACTGCGGCGGGTTTCGTCGTCTCGGGCTTGATCCTGGCCCACACGCGCACCGAGAAGACTACTGCGAAGATTGCGCGGCGCGATGCGATCAATCGGATCGCCGTCGGGCTGCGGGCATATATCGACACTCCGGCATTGCGTGCTGTGCTTGTGCTGAACTTCGCCGCCGCGGGCGCTCTGTGCACGGTACTGGTCAACACGGTCGTGCTGGTGCAGGTCGATCTAGGCTTAGGGGAAAGCCACACGGCATTGGCGGTCGCCTGTTATGGCGCGGGGTCAATGACCCTCGCACTGGCGCTGCCTGCGCTTTCCGCCCGCATTCCCGACCGCATAGTGATGGTTTGCGGCGGGGTGCTGATCGCCTGCGCGCTGCTGCTTGCTGCCGCGCTGCCCAGCTATACGATGCTATGCTGTCTATGGTTTGCGCTCGGGATCGGCCATTCTTCGATCCAGACGCCGGCAGGCCGGGTGATCCGCGCCAGCGGTGATGAGGATCTCCGCACGGCACTTTTCGTCGCCAATTTCAGCCTCACCCATGCAGTGCGCCTCTCCGGATACCTGGTGGCAGGCTGGCTGGGCAGCCGAGCGGGCTTGCCGGTGGCGTTGGCCGCTGCCGGCGGAATTGCTCTGGCCGCCGCCGCGCTGGGAAGTCTGTTTTGGCGAACGCGGCGCCGGGGGCAGGACATTCATGTGCACAACGATCTGCCGGCGGACCATCCGCACCTCTTGCAGGTGCCGCTTTTCCGGGGCCGGCACAGGCATGAGCCTATTCAGGATTCGCTGCATGGCCATACCGACTTTCATCATCACGGGGTTTTGGGAAGATGAGCAAGCGCCAGATCAAACTCGGCTTGTCCATGCGGCAACTGGGCTATCATGCCGGAGCATGGCGGCATCCTGACGTCAATCCGGGCGGAGCGATGGACATTCAGCACTTTGTCCGGATCGCGCAGACGGCGGAGCGTGGTCTGTTCGACATGGTGTTCCTCGCCGATGGGCTGGGCCTTCGCCAGACCGACAAACCGAAGGGCTCGCTGTCGCGTTCCAATCAGAACGTCGAACTGGAGCCGCTGACGATGTTGGCCGCCGTCGCCATGACGACGCGCCATGTGGGCCTCGTTGCAACCGCGTCCACCAGCTATAACGAGCCCTTCCACATCGCCCGCAAATTCGCCTCGATTGACCACATCAGTGGCGGCCGCGCAGGTTGGAACATTGTCACCTCGTGGTCCGAGGAGGAAGCCAAGAATTTCAACAGAACCAAGCATTTCGAATATGACGAGCGCTATGCTCGCGCTGCCGAATTCGTGGAAGTCGTGCGCGGCCTCTGGGACTCCTGGGACGACGATGCCTTTGCTCATGACAAGAAGGAGGGGCTCTTCTTCCATCCCGACAAAATGCATGTGCTGAATCACAGGGGCGAGCATTTTTCCGTGATGGGTCCTCTAACCGTCTCGCGTTCGCCGCAGGGGCATCCGGTATTGGTTCAAGCGGGCACTTCGCCCCAAGGACAGGAGATCGCAGCCGCCAGCGCGGATGTCGTCTTCACCGCTCAGACCGATCTGAAGGACGCCACGGAGTATTACCGATCGGTGAAGGGGCGAATGGCCAGATACGGGCGGAAGCCGGAGGATCTAAAAATCTTGCCCGGCCTGCTGCCGGTGGTCGGCAAGACGCGCGCGGAAGCCTCCGATAAGATGCAGCAGCTTCAGGACCTGATCCATCCGCTGGTTGGATTGGCGCATGTCTACGGCCCGATGGGAGACCTGTCGGGTTATCCTCTGGACGGGCCCGTGCCGGAGCCGGTTGATCCGGAACTGCGCAGCCGGGCGAAGGTCATGCTCGACCTGGCGCGCCGTAACAACTGGACTGTCCGGCAGCTATATCTCGCCGCCTCGGCCGGGCGCGGCCACCGGACGGTCGTGGGAACGCCGGCCGAGATCGTCGACGCGATGCAGGAATGGATCGATGCCGAGGGCGCCGACGGATTCAACATAGTGCCGCCCTATCTGCCGGGAGGCGCGGAGGATTTCGTCGACCTGGTGGTGCCGGAGCTGCAGAACCGGGGGCTGTACCGCACGGCTTACGAGGGCAGCACATTACGTGAAAATCTTGGCGTTCCCAAACCGCCAAGCCGCTATGCCAGTTAGGACGCAGACATGAAACATGCCATCGAGGAAATGACGTTCGTCGAATTCCGGGAAGCGGCCAAGCGCGATCCCGTGATCATCATTCCCCTGGGCAGCCAGGAAACTCAGGGGCCGTGCAATCCCATGGGGGACTTCATGCTAGTGCGGCGGCTGGCGAACGAGGTCGCGTCGCGAACGGGCTGCCTGGTGGCGCCGACCGTTCCGTTCGGCTTTGCCGACTGCTTCAGCACCGTGCCTGGTGGCATTCAAGTTTCGCCCGAAACCTTCATGAGCCTTGTCCGCGACGTGCTGCTGTCGTTTCTGAACCATGGGCTCAGGCGGCTGGTCATCATGAACGGTCATACCGGGAACAGCGCTCTTATAGATTTGACGGTCCGGCGCCTTAGACAGGAGCGCGGAGCGCTGGTGCCCTGGATCAATATATGGCCGCTGGCTTCGACCGGACGCCGAAACGAGGCGCACGGAGCGAATGCGGGACGGGCGACCGGGCACGGGGCCGACCCGATCGGTTCCGTGTACGAATACTACTATCCCAACCTCACCCGGCGAGAGCTGGCGACGACCGAGGGAACGGGTAAAACCTTTTTCGGCCTGCCGACGAGCGGATTGCAGTCGGTCGATCTGGCGGGGACTCCCGTCCATCTGCCAGTACGGGTCGACGATCACTGCGATTATGTCGTGGGCGGCGATCCTTCGCTCGCCAATGCTGCGGCGGGAAGGATCTTTGCCGATTTCATCGTGGCCGAGTTCAGCAAGCTAGTCGAGCACGTGGCCGGCCTGCCGGCGGAGCAGCTGGTCGAACCGAAGCCGTCGCGGGTGGGAGGCACGGGTGCCTGACGATTCACGCGTGGTTTATGTCAATGGCGATTACGTCGCCGCCGCAGAAGCGAAAGTCTCCGTATTCGACCGCGGATTCTTGTTCGGCGATGGGATCTACGAGGTTACGGCCGTCGTTGATGGCCAGCTTGTGGAAAGCGACGCCCATCTGAGCCGGCTGGCCCGATCCGCACGGGAAATCGGCATCTCGCTTCCCTGGACGGCAGCCGAGATCGAATCCGTTGAAAAACAGTTGATCGTGAAGAACGACCTGCGCGAGGGCCTCGTCTATCTTCAGGTAACGCGCGGCGTCGCCGACCGGGACTTCACCTATGGCTCGCTCGTGCCGAGCCTTGTGCTGTTCACTCAGAAGAAATCACTTATCGAGTCGCAAGCGGCCGCGCAGGGTATTGCCGTCAAATCTGTTCGCGATCTTCGATGGGCGAGGCGCGATATAAAGAGCGTGTGCCTTCTCCCGCAGGTTCTGGCAAAGGCCCTTGCCCGGTCCGAGGGATGTGCCGAGGCCTGGATGATCGACGAGGATGGACTTGTAACGGAAGGTGGGTCGTCGACGGCGTATATCGTGAAGAATCGCAGGATCTTTACGCGAGAGAATTCGCAAGCAATCCTGCCCGGCTGTACCCGTGCGTCGCTCCTTCATCTGAGGCGACATCACGCCGTTGAGGTCATTGAACGTTCTTTTTCGCTCGAAGAGGCTTATGCCGCGGATGAAGCGTTCATAACCAGTGCCTCGTCTTTCGTAACACCTGTCATATCAATCGACGACCGCCGGATCGGCGAAGGTAAGCCTGGCGCGGTCACAAAGGCACTGCGGGAAACTTACATCCGGTTCGCGCGTCGGGCCACATAGGCAGTAGGACAGAAGGATACACGGCCGCCATCGCCCCAGAGTCCCAGCATCAGCTGCCCACGCCGCTTCGCTGTGCCGAGAGTTGAGTCAGAGTTCGTGTTGTTAGCCTAGGTTCCTGACCTGCAGGTTTTGGCGCGATCAGTGGCACTCTCGACAAATGACATTCCGTGATCACATCAATGGGGAGCGCCGATTCTGCTCGGCGAAGTGGCGAGCCCCCTCGAGCCGCCGTCCGGCTGCCGCTTTCATACGCGCTGTTCGATCGCCCGGGATGTCTGCCGAAGAGCCGTGCCGGAATAGCTAGAGATCGACTCGGGACATCGCGTCGCCTGTCATGCGGCCACTTTTCGCTGGCTCTAGCACAATCTCGCCTCTCCCTACCGCTTCCGGATCGGAAGGGAGGTCAACGAAAAGGGCGTTGGATTTAAACAAGGTCAGACTGCCACTTTGCCGAGAGATGCAAACGGCCCTGCCTTTTGCTCGACAGATGCCTGATTTATAAGAAAGTCACGGGTCTTGCCGATGTCCAGGACCATGGCGGATTGGGCAGCCTCGGGGTCCTTTTTCTTAAATGCATCCTGCAGAAGACGGTGGCCTGAATTGTCCCAAAGGTTGTTTGGAGAATTGAACGAATAATACATGGTCGGCCCGCAACGAAGCCAGAGTGATTCGATTATCGGCATCAGGACCTCTGAATCGGCGGCCTCGTATATGGTGAAGTGAAATTTCTGATTCAGGCGTAGAACTTCGGTCATGTTCATCGCCTTGAGGCTCTTTAGGAGAGCGTCGTTGATCTCCCTCAGGTCGCGTACGATCGATGGTCCAACGGTTTCGCAGGCAATTCGCGTTGCAATCGCTTCGATTGATAGTCGTATTTCAAAGATTTCCTTTAGTCCCTTGGCGGATAGCTTCGGGACACGAACAGATCCATTTGGCAGTTCTTCCAGCGCATGGGCGGCGACGAGCCGGTTCAGGCTTTCCCGGACGGGCATAGCGCTTGTACCCAAGCTTGATGCTAGTTTTCGCAGACTGAAAACGTGGCCGGGAAGGAAAACTCCGGACATCAAGGCGTCTTTCAGATTTGCGAGAACCTGATCTTGAACAACCGATCGCGACCGCTTTGGATGTTCGGACGACGGGGCCTCCCCAGCGAGATCTCCCAGTTTGTTCATAAGGGCTTCCCTATCACCTGTGGTGCAGCCAATTGTATTCCGCCTTATGACATGTTCCCGAAAACTTCGAAATAGCCGATTGACAATGTCGTGATTAGTTATTGTGATCATGATTAGGGACTGATGGGCGAGATGATAACGGGCCAGTTGCCGAGATCTCGACTGTCGGGCATGCCGTGCTCTTCAAGGTATGCTAACCGGTGTTATTCCTCAGCCGCGCCGGCTGAGACCACGTCCCGATGCGGGGAACTCAGCGAAACCATCCGCGCGTTATGACGGGGCCTGACCGTTGCTGGCTTTTCCTGAGGATTCAGAAGGGGTTCGAACCGCGTGATCATGATCGATCGGCATTTGCCGGATCGGGGGTCGCGGCCGCCGCTCTCGTCATTCCCGGTTCGTGTCCTGCATCGAAGCGCGTCCGTCAACAACGGTATCGCCAGTATCGATGAACTGATTGCCGGAAAAGTCACGGCAGCAAACAATGTTGACGGTCGGTTCCACCTTTACCGTGTCGGCGATGCCGTCTCCAGCCGGAACATTCCATTCGGCCATATTGGATTCGCTGCGGATCTGCCGCTCCCTTTAGAGCCTCTGCGGAACGAACGTCGTCACCGGCGCTCGGGTTTATACCAACGCTCGGGAAGGTTTGAGCCGCACGGAACTCGAAGGAAAAGCCAGTCGCCTCGATCAAGGTAAGTATGCCCAATAAATCTAGCACCGTCCTTTATGACGGCTGAAACCGATCTTGTTGCCGCTGCTCAGAGCGTTCCCGATGCATCGGTTACAATTCAACGGCTAGGAACGTAATCTCCGCGTCCGAAGGCTTTGGTGCATTACCTGCTGACCTAAAGGCGGGATGGAATGCGGCACGTGCTAAACCGGCCGGATACAGATGACCGGCTGCCATACGGCTTGGCCTTAAAGGATTTGATTGTGCGGCCCGCGAAAAAACTTCAGCCCAAGGCTATCGTGCTGGAACTCGCCAAGGCAAGCTCACATCTAAATACCTAAAGTCGCAGGGAAAATTTTGGTAGCGGAGGAGGGACTCGAACCCCCGACACAAGGATTATGATTCCTCTGCTCTAACCAACTGAGCTACTCCGCCCCAAGGTTCAGGGCGTTGCGCGCCCTGAACTCGAAGTCGGGCGGATATAAGGTTGCATGTTGAATGGTGTCAAGCGTCTGTGTCGGCGTCTTTTCCATTTCCTTCGTCACATCGTCGCGTGGGGTTGAGTTGCGTCGCCAGCACCGATATGTGTCCGGCGAGCAAATCGTGTGAAGATTAGATGAAGCTGCGTGTCGCCGTTCTTGGGTGTGGGTATTGGGGGGCGAACCACATCCGCACACTGAAGTCGCTCGGCGCTCTCTACGCCGTTTCCGATGCCAATCGCGCAAGGGCGGAAGGGTTCGCCAGCGAACAGGAATGCCTCGCGATCGATCCTGACGATCTTTTCGAGAACCGTGAGGTGGACGCGGTCGTCATGGCCTTGCCGCCGCAGTTTCACGCCGAAAATGCCATCAAGGCCGTGCAGGCGGGAAAGCATGTGCTGGTGGAGAAGCCGATTGCGCTCACAGTTGCCGACGCGGAGCGGGCCGTCCGGACCGCGCGCGATGCAGGCCGCGTCTATATGGTCGGCCATGTGCTGCGGTTCCATCCTGCCTTCGAAAAACTGAAGGCCCTCATCGATGCCGGTGAATTGGGGGATGTCCGCTATATCCATTCGCACCGGCTTGGCCTCGGCAAGTTTCACACGGAGAACGACGCGCTTTGGGACCTGGCGCCGCACGACCTCTCCATGATCCTCGCCATTACCGGCGCGCCGCCTGTCGAGGTGCGAGGGGAGGGGGCGGCCCTTCTGGATCATCTGAGCGATTTCGCCCATCTCCATATGCGCTTTGAAAGCGGGCTTAGGAGCCATCTCTTCGCCTCACGCCTTAATCCCTATCGCGAGCGGCGGCTTACCGTGGTCGGCAACAAGGCCATGGCTGTGTTCGACGATGTCGAGCCGTGGAGCCGGAAGCTCGCGATCTACCGCCATGCCATATGGCAGGACAGCGGTCAGTGGGCTTTCACCACCAATGAGCCCACCTATGTGCCCGTGGAGGAAGGCATGCCGCTCACGCGCGAGCTCGAGCACTTTATGGATTGCGTCGAGAACAACAGGGAGCCTCGCACCACGGGCGAGGAGGCCATCGAAGTACTCCGTATCCTCACCGCCGGTACCATCGTGCACAGCCGCGACACGGGCGATTTCCTGGCCACACAGGCCGGGCAGTAGGACATCCTTTATCCTCCCGGCCTGAAAAGCCGATGGCCGCGCGCTTCATCCTTACCAAGCCCGGCTGTTTCCATCTGGCCATTGCAGGAGAAGCTGGGAAGCGGAGCCTCTTGCCGGAAAGCTGTGGCGTGACACGGGAGGAGCATTGTCCTGAGCGCAGGCGCTTTCTGGCACGCGGAAAGTCGATGCAAGACCCGTCTGCCAATCGCAGTTCAAGCAACGCGAGCGAGCGGTCGGACACCTTTCACGCCGGGATCTTCTCCAGGCGGGAGAGCAGGGCTTCGGCGTCGGCGCACCGTTCGGAGCGCTCGATAAAGCCGCCGCCAAAGACGCGTGCGTCGTTGCGGTCATCCGAATAGAGCACGCAGGCCTGACCAGGGGCGACGCCTGCTTCACCCTCATGCAATTCCACCCAGGTCGAGCCGTCCCGATGGTGCAGCGTCGCAGGCGTCGGCGGGCGCGTGGAGCGCACCTTTGCGAACAGGTCCATTCCGTTCGCCGGCAGTTCCTCAAGCGGAGAATCGCCCAGCCAGTTTACCTGGCGCAGGAACAGCCTGCGCGTCTCCAGCGCCTCGCGCGGGCCAACCACGACTCGCGCGTGCTCGGCATCAAGATGCACTACATAAAGCGGCTCGCCGGCGGCGATCCCAATGCCGCGGCGCTGGCCGATCGTATAGTGCAGGATGCCCTCATGGCGGCCGAGCACGCGCCCGTCGATATGCACGATATCACCGGGGCTTGCCGCGCCCGGCTTGAGCTTGGTGATCACGTCGGAATATTTGCCGCGCGGCACAAAGCAGATATCCTGGCTGTCATGCTTGGCGGCAACGGACAGCCCCATCTCTTCCGCTATCGCCCGGACCTGCGGCTTCGACATGCCGCCGAGGGGAAAGCGAAGATAATCGATCTGCTCCTGGGTGGTGGCGAACAGGAAATAGCTCTGGTCCCGGTCGGCGTCCACTGGGCGGTAAAGCGCCCGATGCGCTCCATTGGCGCGGGAGCGGATGTAATGGCCGGTGGCGAGCGCATCCGCGCCGAGCTCGCGCGCCGTCTCCAAAAGATCTGAGAACTTGACGGTCTGATTGCAGGCGACGCAAGGGATAGGCGTCTCGCCCGTCACATAGCTTTCGGCGAAAGGATCGATGACGGCCTTGCGGAAGCGCTCTTCATAATCGAGCACATAATGGGCGATGCCCAGGGTCTCGGCGACGCGCCGGGCATCATCGATATCCTGGCCCGCGCAGCAGGAACCCGCGCGGTGCACGGCGGCACCATGATCGTATAACTGCAGGGTGACGCCTACGACCTCATAACGCTCCCGAGCCAAAAGGCCCGCAACAACGGATGAATCCACGCCGCCCGACATGGCAACGACGACGCGCGTCGCTTCAGGGCGTCCCGGAAGGTCAAGGCTGTTCATAGGCAACAATCCAATCTGCTCGCGGGCTAAATGGCAACGAGGCGAGACAAGGTCAAGATGCGCGGCGAAGCACGGGATTTCCAACGCGGGCGGAAGTGCTTCGCATTTGAATCAAGATGCGGCTCAATTCCTAACGCGGGATTCATTTCCGTTACCTTAGCATTACCAGGCGTTTAGGCAAATATTAAAAGCTGCGGCCTTATTGTCGCGTTGAGGTCTTGGTTAGTGTAGAGAGTACGATGACCGATCTGGTTCGACCGCGCGTGAAATATGTTATCGGGCCTGATGGCAGCCCGCTGACGATAGCCGATTTACCGCCGTCCAACACGCGCCGTTGGGTCATCCGCCGTAAAGCCGAAGTGGTGGCGGCGGTCCGCGGGGGCTTGTTGAGCCTGGAGGAAGCATGCCAGCGCTATCGCCTCACCGTGGAGGAATTCCTGTCCTGGCAAGCGTCTATTGAGGAATATGGCCTTCAGGGCCTCAGGACTACGCGCATCCAGCAATACAGGCATTAGTTCAGATCGGCCATTTCCGAGGCGATCTCGCCGATCTCCCTGAAGATTCCGTCTCGCTTTGAGGCCGGCAATTGGGGTGCTTCGAGATAGGCGGAAACAACCAGGGTGGCGCCGCCGCGAGCCCAAGCGACGGCGATATCGCTCGCCACGGTGCTGCCCGTGCCCGTTTTGTCCCCGACGGTCCAGCCTGCGGGAAAGCCAGCACGCAGCCGCTTGTCGCCGGTTTTGCAACCAATCAGCCAACCCGCCAGGCGCTGGCGGGAATTCGGCGACAGGGCGTCTCCAAGAACGACCGATCGAAGACTGCCCAGCATGGCCTCAGGTGTCGTGGTATCGCGTAGGTCTCCGGGCGGCACATCGTTCAGTTCCGGTTCCCAACGGTCCAGCCGCGAGACCTCATCACCCAGGGAGCGGAAAAACGCCGTCAGTCCCTTAGGTCCCCCCAAGCTCTCCAGCAGAAGATTTCCGGCGGTGTTGTCGCTCATGGTGACCGCCGCCTCGCAAAGCTCCGCAAGCGTCATGCCCGGACCGTCCGAATGCTTCTCGGTTACCGGCGACCAGAAGATCAGTTTTTCCCTTCCGTAGGAAATGCGGCGGTTCAGATCCTCCTTGCCGGCATCGGCGCGCGCCAGAACCGCTGCTGCGGCAAGCGCCTTGAACGTGCTGCACATGGCAAAACGCTCATCGGCGCGATGCGTCGCCTTCAGCCCCGTTCGTGTGTCGAGAATGGCGACGCCCAACCGACCGCCTGATCTCTTTTCCAATGCGGCAAGACGCTCGCTTGGCGATCGCGGCGCCGAAGCTCGGACGGAAGCCGTGCCCATGGTAAAAAAGGCGGAGGTGGCGAGCAGGGCACGTCTGGAAATCATGAAAACAATCCTCTCCGGTGCAATCAGACAAAGTGCCGGGGAGAGAGAACAGCGTTCAGGGCAAATTTAGGGCGATGGAGCGCCGCCGCGAAACGCGACTGTGAGCCAATGGAGAGCCGGAAGAAAAAGCATAATTGAGGGTTTCAACAGGAGCCGGAAGGGGGGCAACGGCTTCGCTGCCGAAGCCGATATCCGTCCGTTAGAATGCTGTTTCGTGCGGCTCAGCCCGCCGCCACCCGTGGTGCGCCATCGCCGCGCCGGCCGTCGCGCGTTTCCAGCGCCTCGGCCTTGCGAAGCTCGGCTTCGGCCTCGGCCAGATCAAACAAGGCCTGCTCCCTCTGCTGCACCAGCTCAGCCTGTGAGATCCGCAGGTTATCGCGGCGCAGCCGCGCCGCCTTGGCAAAGGTGGGATAGGCAAAATGGTTCTGGTCGGTGATGCCGGCCTTCGCCTCCTCGGCGGCGACCTGAGCGTCCAGCTCGACGGCCATCCGCTCGAATTCGGCAATCATCGTATTGAGCTGGTCGATGCGCCGGCTCCTCTCGTTCACCTGAAATTGTTTCAGCCGAACCAGGTTCTCACGTGACTTCATCGCGAACTCCCACAAAAACGCGTACGCATGCCCTTGCCCGGCTTTTTCCCTGCCGTTTTTCGGCGGAGATCCTCTTCACGAGCACATTTGGCAAATAAAACACTAAAATTTGCCACCGACGGTAACCATTCGTTTACGGGCATTGTTAATCATAAGGCCGATGGCTTAAGGCGCGGTAAAGATCCGGGGCGCAACTGTGGCCGAGGCCTGGAAACGAAGTTCATTTGCCACGATGCCCCGCCGGGCTGGAGCTAAAGAGAGTCTAACTGTGATTCAGCGTTTCGATTCAAATAGGTGTCAGCAAATGCTGAAAAAAGCGCTTAGCGCTTTGAGGGGCGAATCAGATATTGTTAACCATTAAATGGCAGCTTGCGATCCGGGTGCTCAATGTTCCGTACCGGATGCCTGCCAGTCCCGGTCGGCGGCGGAAAGGGGAATAAGATGCGTGTTTTGTTGATAGAAGACGACAGTGCGACCGCACAGAGTATCGAACTGATGCTGAAGTCGGAAAGCTTCAATGTCTATACGACCGATCTCGGCGAAGAGGGTGTCGATCTCGGTAAACTGTATGACTATGACATCATCCTTCTCGATCTGAACCTGCCGGACATGTCCGGCTACGAGGTCTTGAGAACCCTTCGCCTTTCTAAAGTGAAGACGCCGATCCTCATCCTCTCCGGCATGGCCGGGATAGAAGACAAGGTGAGGGGCCTTGGCTTCGGCGCCGACGACTACATGACCAAGCCCTTCCACAAGGACGAGCTGATTGCACGCATTCATGCGATTGTCCGCCGCTCAAAAGGCCATGCGCAGTCGGTTATCACGACGGGCGATCTGATCGTCAATCTCGACGCCAAGACCGTCGAGGTCGGCGGGCAGCGGGTGCACCTGACCGGCAAGGAATATCAGATGCTGGAGCTGCTCTCCCTTCGCAAGGGCACGACGCTGACGAAGGAGATGTTCCTCAACCATCTTTACGGCGGCATGGACGAGCCGGAATTGAAGATTATCGACGTCTTCATCTGCAAGCTTCGCAAGAAGCTCGATATGGCCTCGGGCGGCCAGAACTATATCGAGACCGTCTGGGGCCGCGGTTATGTGCTGCGTGAACCGGAGGAAGTTCGCGAGAGCGCCTGAGCCGGCTTATACCCAAAGAAGCAAAGAACCCGGCCAATGCCGGGTTTTTGTTTTCAGGTCGTGGCCAGATACTCTCGGAAACTTTCCAGGAGCTGCGGCCGGGTGAAGGGTTTTTGGATATAGCCGACCGCGCCGGCACGCCTGGCACGCATGAGGAGCCCCACATCGAACTCGCACATGCAAAGCAGGATGACGGGCTTGCGCTCAGCCTTCAACGCCATCAGGCACGCGATCAAATCGCAGGAATCCATGTCCGGAAGAAGATAATCGACGACAACGATATCGGGCATCTCATGGGCGCAGATATCGAGGGCGTCGTCAGCGCTGGCAGCCTCGGCGACCAGCATTTCAGGCCCGGAAAGAACCTTTTTTGCCACCAGCCGGATCACGCTGGAGTCATCAACAATCAGACAGCGTTTCATCGCCGTACCCGCCAAGCCACTATCTCCTCATCGGCCCACATTGAAAGCGGCCGCGATGATCATGGCAGGCCATGCGATAAAATTTCCCTAAGCGGCCTTGAGGACGATTTCTTCCGGGGACGCATGAATGGAGATTGTTGCGCCGGTCTCACGGGCAAGCAGGAGCGTATAGTAGAATTGGACGCTGTGCGCGTCGATGGCTTCGTCAAGCTGGCGTCCCGCGTGAAGGTCCAGAAACTTCGCCGGCACGCGGACCATGGGGCCATGCGCCGTGATGGTGAAGAGTGGTGATGCGTCCAGGTTTTCCAGCCGGACCGTAAGTTTTCCGCCGCGGGGAATGGCGGCGTTGGCGATGAGCAGGAGGTTCAGGAGGAGCTTGACCCTGTTCTTGGGCAGGAACGCCCGGCCGCCGATCCATTCCAGATCGGGCTTCTCGTTGCGGATGAAAGCCGTGGCGACAGCTTCTGCATCTCCCGTGTCGATCTGCATGCCGGCCGAGCCTGCCGCGCCGAAGGCGATGCGAGCAAATTGCAGGCGTGCCGATGCGTTGACGGCGCTTGCCCGGATAAGCTGCATCGCATCCTCATCCGTGCCGCCTTCGTCCAGCAGCTCCAGCCCGTTATTGATCGCTCCGACCGGTGAAATGATGTCGTGACACACGCGGCTGCACAGAAGGGCGGCGAGATCCGGCGCGCTCAGCGTGAAAATGTCCGTCATTGTTCAACATCCCCTATGGCAAATCGCGGGAAAGAGAAGGCGGAGAGCCCATGCGCGAATCACAGTCCCACGGATAACACTCTTGGTTACACATGAGCGCATTTCTGGGCAATAAACCGTGCGCCGCAACTGGACGAATGCAGGAATTTCCATTCTTTAGTCCGGTAATTGCAACGCGCTTAATGGTTGAAAAAGGATTACGGCCTACTCTCGCATTGTCCGGATCCGGGGCGTCTGGGCGTTACGCTTAGGTGCTTACAAGGAGTTGAACCGATGCTATCCAACTTGTTCAGCCGCGCTGAAACGCGCCTTGCCGTCCTGGCTATGTTGGCATTGGTTGCGGCGATCCTGTTGCCGCAGCCTTCAGCCCGCGCCCAGGACAACAACGGCTATTCGATGGAGGAGATCGTCGAGGCCGGCGGTAATTTCTTTGGCGCGACGACGGGCGGCCTTGCCACATTGGTGGAGAAGATCTTCTCCACCTACGGTCTTCCCAACGGTTATGTGCTCGGCCAGGAAGGCTCGGGCGCGCTGGTGGGCGGGCTTACCTATGGCGAGGGCACGCTCTACACGAAGAATGCCGGCGATCATGCGACATACTGGCAGGGACCATCGATCGGCTGGGATTTCGGCGGCCAGGGCTCGCGCGTGATGATCCTGGTCTACAATCTCGACCAGGTTAACAGCCTTTATAGGAGATATGCCGGCGTAGCGGGCTCGGCCTATATCGTTGCAGGGCTCGGCTTTAACGTGCTCAAGAACGGGCCGGTGCTGATCGTGCCGATCCGTACCGGCGTCGGCGCCAGGCTTGGCGTCAATATCGGTTATCTCAAGCTGACCGCGCGGCCGACCTGGAATCCCTTCTGATATGCAAATAAGCAACTGAATTTCTGGCGTCGTCATGGCACACTACTGAACTCAACGCCCCCGGATCCTTCGCCCGTGATTGAAAACACCCTTTTTTTCGCTCTCGGTTTCCTGGTCTCGGCGACTCTCGCGCTGTTCCTGTCGCCTGTCCTGTGGCGCCGCGCGGGCGAGCTCATGCGCCGTCGCATCGAGGCGACCCTGCCGATGACGCGCGAGGAGCTGGAGGCCGAGATCGATGCCGTCAAGGCCGAGCATGTGATGGCCATGCGCCTTCTCGAGATGAAGAACGAATCCCTGAGAAGAAAAGCGGCGGACGATCTCGTTGAACTGAATGTCCTGCGGGAGAAGGTGGAGAAGCTGAAGGAATATGATGCGGCGATGGTCGCGCTGGAGGCGGAACGCAACGATCTTACGGCGCAGCTTGCCGAACGGGATGCGGAACTGCAGAAGAGGGCGAAAAAGATCGCGCAGTTGGAGCGCCAACTTCAGAAGCGCGAGAGGGAGATTGAAGAGCTTTCAAGCCTGTATGAGGAAGCAAGCCTGACGGCGAGCACACGGCAGATCGATCTGGTGGCGCGGGAAGCCAGCATTGAGCAGCTCAACGACTCCGTCAGTCTCCTGCGCACCCAGCGCAAGGAAGCTGACCGGCTGATCCGCGACGCGATGGCGAAAAAGGCGGCCGCCGACGAGGCGCTGCTTATCGAGCGAGCTCGTGCCGACGATCTGGAACGCAAGCTGGACAGCATGATTGCCGCTCTTTCCACCCGTGAGGAGAAGCTCGAACGCAGGGAGAAGGAGTTGGCGCGCTTGAAGCGGAAGCTCGAAGCCATGGATGACAACAACACCGAAACGGAAGACGTGGGTGAAGAGAGGGCGCGGCTCGAAGCGCAGGTCGCCGAGCTTTCGTTGAAGCTTTCATCCTTGCTGGCCCCCAAAGGGAGGGGTGGAAAACCATCAGCCCTTCGAAAGCCAGAAATGGAACGGCTGCAGTCTCGGCTCGCCGTGCTGATGCGCGAGAACAAGAGACTTCGCGCGGAACTCGCCGGGGCCGCCCACAGCGATCAAGCGGACGACGGAGCGCTGCGCGAACGTGTTTCGGACCTCGCGGCCAATATGGTTGATGTGGTGGCCACATTGGAAGGCCCGGATTCGCCAATCGAAAAAGCACTCTCCCAGCAGGAACCGAACGGGAAGGACGATCGGCCGCTTAGCCTTGCCGATCGCGTGAGGAGTTTGCGCGGCCGCTCGGCGGCGGGGTGATCATCGCCACAGCCGATGAAGAGCAATGGCAGTCGCCGCTGCGACGTTGAGGCTGTCGAAATCATTTCGCATCGGAATTCGTACGGAGGGCAAGCGCGCAAGCAGCGCTGCGGGTAAGCCGGGCCCTTCCGCTCCAAGAAGGACCGCTGTTCGCGGAGCACGTTTGACCGTCTCGATCTCCCTTTCTCCGCTCGGGCTGAGCGCGAGGATATCGAATCTGCGTGCCGTCAATGTTTCGATCAGCGTGGAGGCGTCGCCACCTCGCGCGAACGGCACCTTTAGGGCCGCACCCACCGAAACGCGGATTGCCTTGCGGTAAAGCGGGTCGCAGCAGTGGCTGTCCAGTAGGATGGCATCCGCACCGAAGGCGGCGGCGTTACGGAAGATTGCACCCATATTGTCGTGGTTGGCGATGCCGGAAAGCGCTACCACCAGCGCGCGATCCGGCAGGGCGGTGATAAGTTCATCCGCGCTATCCTCCTCGCCGCGCAGGCCTATCGCAAGCACGCCGCGATGCATGTGAAAGCCGGCGATCGCGTCCATGACGGCGCTGCCCGCCACATAGAGGGGGACGTGTTCCGGGATGCGGGCAAGCAGTTCCTCCATGCCCGCCACGCGGTTCTCGAGGAGGAGCACGGATTCCGCCGAGAAGCGCGAGGTGGAGAAGAGCACGTTCAACACGACCTTGCCCTCCGCCACGAAGCGGCCTTGCCGGCCGATGAGGTCACGTTCGCGGATATCGCGATAGGAGGCGATGCGCGGGTCGTCAGGGGAATCGATGCGGATGAGCGGATGGGGCATGGGTTGGAGTTATAGGGGTTGAAGTGATGACGAGTGGTCGAATTATCTCAGGCCATATTCTCAATGGCGGCGCGAAGGGGCATCTTCATCTCCATATGAGATCGTGTTGGAGTTATCGGCTCTTCTCAAGCACCACGCGCCATCTTCGCCATTTCGACAAGCGCCGGCCGCATCTCGGAGGCGTCCCCAAGCGGGGCTTTAAAGAAGACGCGGCGTACCTCGTCGCCCTTTGCAAGGTCGATGCCTTCGGGATCTATGCCGGTCAAGAGCCACCTGCCGCGTTCGGCGCCTGTGAAGTGAACGGCATAGTTTTCCACCGCATCCGCATGATCCTCGTTCATATGGTCGACGGCGCGCTGCTCCATCTCCAGGAAGGCGTGCAGAGGGCCACCGGTCAAAAGCTCCTCACGCTTCAGCCTATAGGCGCGGGCAAAGCCGCCGTTGAGAAGGGCGCTTTCCGGTGAAAGCCGGAAGAAGGAAAAATCAGGAAAATCAACGTAAAGTTTGCCCTTCGGATGCCTGTTCAGGTAGCGGCGGGCAGCATGGCCGTGCTCGGGCGTTCCCCGTTCGAGCTTTTCGGCGCGCGCCTTGATCGTCAGGCGCGGGTGGGCGAGGGGATCGCCCTTGCCGGGTTCGCCAACCAGCAACGAGCAGCGCGCATCGGCGGTGATCGCTTTCGTGTGGACGGAAAGGGCGGAGACCAGGATGAGCGGCGTTCCATCCATATCGCTTGCCACTGCCACGCGCGTTGCAAGTGGTGCGCCATCCGCCGGATCGAGGGTCGCGAGCGCTCCGAAACGGGCGGAGCGCAGCAGGGTCTTTGCCAGCCGGATCGCCTCGGCATCCGTCTCCAGGATCGGGTCGGTCTGTTCCTTTTCCATTTTGCTCCCCTTTCTTTCCTCGAATTGCGCAGCCGTCGCAGCTCCGCAAGTCTTTTTGTCGCGAGCTTGCTTTTCCGCGAGGCGGAAGCATTTCCCAGTGGCCGGGCGGGGATATCACTCTAGCTAAGCTTGCCACGGATATCGATCGGGCTCCGCTCATCGTTACAGCCACAAGCAAAGGCATTCGAATGGATTATGATGTGATCGTGGTCGGCGGCAGCTATGCCGGCCTTGCGGCGGCACTGCAGCTCGGGCGCGCACGCCGCCGTGTGCTGGTGATAGACGAGGGGCAGCCCCGCAACCGCTTTGCCAAGAGCTCCCACGGGTTTCTGACGCAGGACGGCGCATCTCCCAACGAGATCGCCGCACGCGGCCGCGCGGAAGTGATGGCCTACCCCACTGTGGAGTGGAAACAGGGCAGGGCCGAAACCGCGGGGAGGGGGGAGGAGGGCTTCCTCGTGGGAACTTCAACCGGCGACAGCTATGCGGCACGGCGCCTGATCCTCGCAACCGGTGTCGTCGATGACCTGCCGCAGGTTCCCGGCCTCGCGGAGCGTTGGGGAAAGAGCGTCTTCCACTGCCCTTATTGCCATGGGTACGAACTCGAAGGCGGACGCATCGGCGTGCTTGCCTCCCAGCCGGCCTCGATGCATCACGCGCTGCTGCTGCCCGAGTGGGGCAAGACCATCTTCTTCCTCAACGGCATTTTTGCGCCGACCGAGAAAGAGCAGGCGGAGCTGAACCGGCGCGACGTGGTGATGGAGACCGGATTGATCGAGAGGATCGATGGCGGGGCCGATGTTGTAATGAGCGACGGGAGGGTGTTCTCGCTTGCCGCCCTCTTCACCGCCACGATCACGCGCCTTTCGGGCACGCTCGCCGAGCAGCTCGGCTGCGAGCTGGACCAGGGAGCCGTTGGCACGTTCATCAAGACCAATTCCTTCAAGGAAACGTCTGTGCCGGGGGTGTTCGCCTGCGGTGATGCCGGCCGGCCGGCGGGCTCCGTCCCACTTGCCGTGGGCGAAGGAACCTTGGCGGGGATCGGGGCGCACCAGTCGCTGGTGTTTCCTGAGGGGTAGAGCAAACATCGGAAAAAGGTTATCGCCGGCGTCGGCAATGTCTCTGACGTGCGGCTTGCCGCGGGCCTGCATTGTGATGGAGCCCAAAACCGCCTATCTGAGATGACTTGGCGCCGGCGAGGCGCTGTCGTGTCAGGGGGCGCCGGTGCTCGAATCCATCGTTGGTTTCTTTACGCGGGTCTTTGCGGCGATCGGAAAAGGGATCGGCTGGCTCATCTACTGGCTTGCATGGCCGTTCATGGCACTCGGGCGCTGGTTCATGCGAAGCGGATGGATCGCGCGCGGCATCGTAGCCGCTTTTCTCGTCATCTTTGTCGGGCTCTACATTTATTTCTTCTCGCAGACCCAGGTCTGGACCGGCTTCAACCCGGACTATGTACAGGCCTATGACGCCGACAGACGTGGGGCAGCGCCCGGCGAACAGCTGGCGGCGACGTCCGCAGGGCAGACACCGCAAAGCTGTGCTCCTTCAGCCATCGCAGAGGTGGCGGCCGATCTCACGGACTTCAACGTCAACCAGAATGCCTGGATCTCTTCGATGATCCTCTACAAGCTGGGCTTCTTCGGCCTGGACTGGGACAGCACGCCCTTTTTCGACAACAAGGCTTCGTTCCAGCGGGGCGTGAACCAGGCGGTCCGCCGCACCACGGTGGAACTGGTGGATGCGCTGGGCCGCGTCCGCGGCACCTCCCAGATCGACAGCGATCTGCAGAAGGCGCGCGAGAGCATGCAGTTCAGCGAAGACGCCTGGTATTTCGGTCTCAATCCCTTCGGCCCGAAAACGCCGACGCCAAGCTTCTACCGAACCGCCATTTCGTCTCTGCGCAGCTTCAATACGCGTCTCGCAAACTGCGAGGCCACGTTTGACGCGCGCGCCGACAATCTCATCCAGTTCCTCGATCGCATCGCCAGCGATCTGGGCTCGACATCGGCCATTCTGCGCGAGCGGTCGGAGAACTATAACGCCGGCTGGCTGGATACCCGCGCGGATGACCGGTTCTGGTTCGCCTATGGCCAGCTCTACGGCTATTACGGGATACTGCACGCGGCAAGGATCGATTTTGACGGCGTCATTACGCAGCGTTCGCTGGGGCCTCTCTGGGATCAGACCGAAAGCCAGTTTCGCGCCGCCCTCAACATCACTCCCTTCATCATATCCAACGGGCGGGAAGACGGCTGGATAATGCCGACGCATCTTGCCACGATGGGATTTTACATCCTGCGTGCGCGCTCGAACCTGGTCGAGCTGAGGGATGTTCTGGATAGATGAGTGACGACTAGGAAGTAGCGAATAGCGGATTGGGCCGGTTGACAGGCCCGCGCCCATTCGGGCCATCTATTCGCTAGTTCTACTTGCTATTCGCGGGCGGTGCTCATGGCAGATGTGAAGTCAGATATCGAGATCGCCCGCGCGGCGAGGAAGAAGCCGATCCAGGAGATTGGGGCGGGGCTGGGCATCGCGTCTGAGCACCTTCTGCCTTACGGCCACGACAAGGCGAAGGTGTCGGCCGAGTTTATCGCTGAGGCTCGAAAAAGGCCGGACGGAAGGCTGATCCTCGTCACCGCGATTAATCCGACCCCGGCAGGCGAGGGCAAGACGACCACAACGGTCGGCCTTGGCGACGGCCTCAACCGCATCGGCAAGAAGGCGATCGTCTGCATCCGCGAAGCCTCGCTCGGCCCCTGCTTCGGCATGAAGGGCGGGGCGGCGGGCGGCGGTTACGCGCAGGTGATCCCGATGGAAGACATCAACCTCCACTTCACCGGCGATTTTCATGCGGTCACCTCCGCCCACAATCTGCTCTCTGCCCTGATCGACAACCACATCTATTGGGGAAATGAGCTTGGCATCGACACGCGCCGGGTGACCTGGCGGCGCGTGATGGATATGAACGACCGCGCGCTGCGTGAGATCGTCTGCTCCCTCGGCGGTGTCGCCAACGGCTATCCGCGCGAAGGGGGATTTGACATCACCGTCGCCTCGGAGGTGATGGCGATCCTTTGCCTGGCAAAGGATCTCGGCGATCTCGAAAAACGGCTGGGCGACATCATCGTCGCCTACCGGCGCGACAAGAGCCCTGTCTTCGCGCGCGATCTCAAGGCGGACGGAGCGATGGCCGTCCTTCTCAAGGATGCGTTGCAGCCGAACCTGGTTCAGACGCTGGAAAACAACCCCGCCTTTGTCCATGGCGGGCCTTTCGCCAATATCGCCCATGGCTGCAATTCAGTGATGGCCACGAGCACGGCGCTGAAACTGGCGGACTATGTGGTCACGGAAGCGGGGTTTGGGGCGGATCTCGGCGCCGAGAAGTTCTTCGATATCAAATGCCGGAAGACCGGTCTTAAGCCTGCCGCGGCGGTCATCGTTGCTACCGTGCGCGCGCTTAAAATGAACGGAGGCGTGAAGAAGGAAGATCTCGGCGCGGAAGATGTCGATGCCCTCATCAGGGGATGCGCCAATCTTGGCCGTCACATCGAAAACATAAAGCAGTTCGGCGTTCCAGCTATCGTCGCCATCAACCATTTTCGAACCGACACTCCGGCGGAAATTGAGGCCGTGAGGGCCTATGTGGCGGCGCAAGGCGAAGAGGCGGTGCTTTGCCGGCATTGGGCCGAAGGCTCGGCGGGCATCGAGGAGCTGGCTCACAAGGTCGTCGCGTTGGCGGAGAGCCGCGCTTCCCGGTTCGCACCGCTTTATCCCGACGACATACCGCTGTTCGAAAAGATCAACACGATCGTGCGGCGGATCTATCGAGGTTCACGCGCGGTGGCCGACGGCACCGTGCTCGCCCAGCTTAAGCAATGGGAAGACCAGGGCTATGGGCATCTTCCGGTCTGCATGGCCAAGACCCAATATTCCTTCTCCACCGATCCCAATCTGCGCGGGGCGCCGGTGGACCACGTCGTCCCGGTGCGGGAAGTGCGGCTCTCCGCAGGAGCCGGTTTCGTGGTCGCGATCTGCGGTGAGATCATGACCATGCCAGGCCTGCCGCGCGCGCCCTCGGCCGAGAAGATATTTCTCAATGAGGCCGGCTACATAGAAGGTCTTTTTTAATCAGAACAATAGGTCACGCCGCGTTTGGGCCCGGATCATCTCCGTCCGGATGCTTCAGAAACTTCTGGTGAAGGCCGGTTTCCGCCTGATTTCCACCTTCGCTAACGCGGAACCTGGAGCCCTTAGCTGCATCCAAGTCCCTCATTCTTGCGGCGCGCTCCGGCTGATAGTGGATGGCGGTTACCTGAAGGATTTCGACGAGCGACCGGCCTCGGGAAACGGGTGTCATCTGTCCTTCAGTCAATCCCAATAGCGCCAGTCCGCGTATGGTCGTGATCGGCAGGAAATAGCCGAGCGGACCGCGCGACCGGTCACGGCATATTATGCGTGTCTCCGGCATACCGTTCCCCACGCGAAAGCTGATGCGGCTGTTGAGCGTCACGACGTCGTCCGGTGTGACTTCCGGCCGCGTCACGCGCGCCGTTTCAAGCTTGTGACGCAAAAGCATGGTCATCGCTTCGTTGCGGTCGCGATGTTCCTCGAACATCTGCTGGAGTGTCTCAAAGTCCCTTGTTGTAAGCGTACAGCCACGTTTTCCCCACACGACAATCTCCAAGGCCCCGCGGTTTGGCGCGGACCGTAAGTTGACAAACTGGTGAGACCACCCCTGCGCCAGCGTTTATCGGCGCAGGGGCTTGTTGCCGTTTTGGAGAGTGCCTGCGAAGAAGAGGAGCCTCAGGCTCATGACTGTCCGTCGCTACCAGACTTGCTGATGTGAATGACCTTCAGGCGGTGAACCCGACCGTCACGCGCCGTCCAGTCGATCGTCTGGTTCACGGAAAGGCCGATCAGCGCGGTTCCGACGGGCGTTGTCACTGAAACCCTTGCCTGCGCGATGTCAGCTTCTCCGGGATAGACGAGGGAAACGGTCTGCGGCTCGCCGTCATCAGCGGTATAAGTCAAAGTTGAACCCATCCGCACGACCGTGTCAGGCAAGGCCGCATCTTCCACGACGCGGGCCCGCTCCAGCTCTGAGATCATCGTTTCGGCGAGCACCGGATCCCGGTTCTCCATTGCCGTCGCCAGCCCCAGAAGCCGGTCGTGGTCCGTTCTTGAAATTGTGATGCTTGGCTTGCGCTTACTGTGCATAGGTTCACCCATGAGCCGAGATCTGCCCGGCCAATTTCTTGTTCTTGCTGGATGCGCCTGCTGCGAGCCGCCGATTAGAACCGGCCCATCGCGCCCCGAGGTTCGGGGGCGCAGAGCCCGAACCCGGGGTTAGTGTCCGGCGATGGGACAGACCCTAAAAAGAAAGAATATGCGGGGTGCGGTTTCGCTCATAAGTTTAACTTGGGCCACCGGACTTTCAATGTCAAGGACGGCGAATGAAGGGGGTCTGCCGCAAACGGCCGAAGCGAAAGCCTTCTGGCATGGCCGCGCGCACCATCATCATTTCGCCAATGGTCTCGTGCGTGAGCAAGCCGACAAGCCGGCCGCCGCTGTCCACCACGGCGACGGCGGGCGCGCTTTTCTCCTGCATCAGCCGGAACCCATCGGTAAGGCTCTGTAGGCGGTGAACGCTCGGCACATCCGTGCGCATCACGCTCACCACCGGCGCGTCGGGCCCTGTCTCCTTCAAGGCGGCGATCATGTCGTTTCGGGTGAGCAGGCCGGTCAGATGACCATCGGAATCGAGCACGGGGAATTCGCTCTGCGTGGTCGCCAGCAGGCGGTCGATGGCCTCGGCGATGGTCGATGAGCGCTCGAGAGAGGCGAATTCCGTCACCATCACATCGCCCGTCAGCACGCTGTTTGAGATGTCGCGGATCTGCGCGTTCTGCGCCTCGGCGGCGGCGGCGAGATAGACGAAGATTGCGATGAAGATGAGCAGCGGATTGTAGAATAGACCGAGAAAGCCGAACAGGAAGGCGAGCCCCTGGCCGATATTGGCAGCGATCTGCGTGGCGCGCGCCCAGGTCATGCGCGTGGCGAGAATGGCGCGCAACACCCTGCCGCCATCCATGGGAAAGGCGGGGATCATGTTGAAGAGCACGAGAAACACGTTCACGCCGGCAAGCCGCACGAGAAAGCTCGTGCGCGGATTTTCCACCTGCATCATCTGCTCTATTCCGGCGGAACCGCCCACCGCTATGAAAATGATCGCCGCGATAATCACATTGACCAGCGGGCCCGCCACCGCGATCACAAATTCCTGGCCGGGCTCTTCCGGCATGCGCTCGAGTCGGGCGAGCCCGCCGATCGGAAGAAGTGTGATATCTGGCGTCTTGATGCCGTATCGGCGGGCGGCGAACGCATGGCCGAATTCGTGCAGCACGACACAGGCGAAGACCGCGATGATAAAGGCCACGCCCTCCCATGCGGCGGCCGCGCCGCCGATCCGGTAATGCATGAACCAGATCCAGACGAGCAGCAGCAGGAACGTCACATGCACGCGCACAACGGTGCCGCCGAACTTACCGATATTGAATGACCAGGCCATGTTGCCGCGCCCCTGCCGGAATGGATGAGAAATACATATTAAAGACATTTGGAACGACGACGTTATTTTCAAGCCGCTGAAATGATGGAGGCTCAATGAACCTGGTTACCGGAGGGATGGTCGAATGGGCGACCCGCATAGTCCGAGGCATGCAGCACCGGCCCGGATCGGTGCTGCCGGTCGCTGTCATCGGCATCATGGGGCTGGGCCTTTATGCCTTCCTGTCGCTCGCCGACGAAATGGCCGAGGGCGAGATCCGCGCCTGGGACGAGAGGCTCTTCCTCGCTTTCCGCAATCCGGCCGATCCCGCCAATCCGCTCGGTCCGCCCTGGCTGGAGGAGGCGGCGCTGGAGGTGACCGCGCTCGGCGGCTACACCCTGATCATCCTCACTGTCGCCGCCGTGGTTGGGCTGCTCCTCGTCACGCGACGCCATGGCCCGGCTCTTTACACGATCCTGTCGGTCGGAACAGGCTCGCTTGCCTCGTTCCTCTCCAAACAGTTCTACGACCGGGCGAGGCCGGATCTCGTCCCGCAGCTCGACATAGTGCATACGGCGAGCTTCCCGAGCGGACATGCGATGGTGACCACCGTCGCTTATCTCACGCTCGCGGCCCTTGTTATCCGCTTCGTTCACGACCTGCGCGTGAGAATCTACGTGGCTGGGGTGGCGGTCTTCGTCTCCTTGATTGTGGGTGTAAGCCGCGTCTATCTCGGGGTCCATTGGCCAAGCGATGTTGCCGCCGGATGGGCGCTCGGGGTTGCGTGGGCAAGCCTCGTCTGGCTTCTCGTGGCCGTTCTGCAGTTTCTGCGCAGGAAGCGCACGGTCCGGTCGGAAGAGTGAGGAAACAGTTGCGCGAATGCCGGTTCGCCGCTATGGAAATGCTATGAGCATGGTTCTAAACGCAAAGCTTTGGTGGTGGGCCCGCTAACGAGCGGCCGGCGCTAGCATGAGCGTTTGAACTTCGACGATGGCCGCAGGTGAAAACCGGGCGGCCATTTTAGTTTGGGGCTTCCCGGCGGCATCTTGAAACGGGAGCAGGAGATGAGCTTGGAAGTCTTGGAAGACGGCAGCGAGCGCTTCGTCACGGTGGGCGGTATCGCGATTACCCGTTCGCGCATGGAGGTGCCTTACGGCGGCGCGATCGACGCCTATATCGACGCGCTCGACAGCCGCCGAGGGGCGGTGTTTTCCTCCAATTACGAGTATCCAGGCCGCTATACGCGCTGGGATACTGCCATTGTCGATCCTCCACTTGTGATTTCCGCGCGTGGCCGCGCCATGAAGATCGAGGCGCTGAACAGGCGCGGTGAAGCGATGCTGCCTGCCATCGCCGGCGTCGTCGAGGCGCTGCCGGAGGTGACCATGGCCCTCGCGCAGCCGCGGCTGATCACGGTCGATGTGTCCGAGCCGACGGAGGTCTTTGCGGAGGAGGAGCGCTCCCGCGTTCCTTCCGTCTTCACCGTGCTTCGCGCCATCACCAATCTCTTCCACACGGACAACGACAGCAATCTCGGACTCTACGGCGCGTTCGGCTACGATCTTGCCTTCCAGTTTGACCCGGTGAAGCTGCGGCTCGACCGGCCGGAGAGCCAGCGCGATCTGGTGCTGTTCCTGCCCGACGAGATCCTCGTGGTCGATCACTACACGGCCAAGGCATGGCATGACCGCTACGACTATGCGGGCGAGGGCTTTTCCACCGAGGGCCTGCCGCGGGAGGGCCGTGAGGAGCCGTTCCAGAAGCCGTTGAAAGTGCCGCCGCGCGGCGATCATGAGCCTGGCGAATATGCGAGCCTCGTCGAGAAGGCGAAAGAGAGTTTTAGGCGCGGCGACCTCTTCGAGGTGGTGCCGGGGCAGATGTTTTTCGAGCAATGCCAGAACCCGCCCTCGGCCATCTGCCGCAGGCTGAAGCAGATCAATCCATCGCCCTATTCCTTCTTCATCAATCTCGGTGAGGGGGAATATCTCGTCGGCGCCTCGCCGGAGATGTTCGTGCGTGTGTCGGGCCGGCGCGTTGAGACCTGCCCGATCTCCGGCACCATCAAGCGCGGCGACGACGCGATCTCCGATTCAGAGCAAATCCTGAAGCTCTTGAACTCCAAGAAGGACGAGTCGGAGCTGACAATGTGCTCGGATGTCGACCGCAACGATAAGAGCCGCGTGTGCGAGCCGGGCTCGGTGCGCGTGATCGGGCGGCGGCAGATCGAAATGTACTCGCGCCTGATCCACACGGTGGACCATATCGAAGGCCGGCTGCGCGAGGGCATGGACGCCTATGATGCGTTCCTCAGCCATGCCTGGGCAGTCACCGTTACCGGCGCGCCGAAGCTCTGGGCCATGCGTTTCATCGAGGAGAACGAGAAGAGCCCGCGCGCCTGGTATGGCGGGGCGGTCGGCATGGTCCATTTCAACGGCGACATGAACACGGGCCTGACGCTGCGCACCATACGCATCAAGGACGGCATCGCCGAAGTGCGGGCAGGGGCGACGCTTCTCTTCGATTCCAATGGAGAGGAAGAGGAGGCCGAAACGGAACTCAAGGCTTCTGCAATGCTTTCGGCCATTCGCGACGCGGGGAAGACGAATATGGCCAATGAAGAACGAGAGACAGCGCGCGTGGGCGAGGGCGTTAAAATCCTCTTGGTGGATCACGAAGACTCCTTCGTGCACACGCTCGCAAACTATTTCCGGCAGACGGGCGCGGAGGTGACGACCGTGCGCACGCCGGTGGCCGAAAGCGTGTTCGAGCGCGTGAAGCCGGACCTTGTGGTGCTCTCGCCGGGGCCGGGCACGCCGGAGGACTTCGACTGTACGGCTACGATTAAAAAGGCGCGCGGGCGGGAACTCCCGATTTTCGGCGTCTGTCTCGGCCTGCAGGCGCTGGTGGTTGCCTATGGCGGCGAGCTGCGCCACCTGCACGAGCCGATGCACGGCAAGCCCTCGCGCATCCGCGCCGGCCACAACAGCCTTATCTTCTCGGGTCTGCCGCAGGAGGTGACGGTGGGGCGCTATCACTCGATCTTCGCCGATCCGGTGCGCCTGCCGAAGCCCTTCGTCGTCACGGCGGAGACGGAGGACGGCGTGGTGATGGCGATCGAGCATGAGAGCGAGCCGGTGGCGGCTGTGCAGTTTCACCCCGAATCCATCATGACGCTCGGCCACAATGCCGGCATGCGCATGATCGAGAACGTTGTGGCGCATCTGCCGCGGAAGTCCAAGGTGAAGGCGGCGTGACCATGCCGCCTTTTCGTAACTCCGCGGCAATGGCCGCCGCGTAGCCAATGCCGAAGCGCTCCAACATCCGCCGTCTGTCCACGTGGACCATCGTAGTCGGCATGGTCATCCTGGTGCTGAAATTTCTTGCCTGGTGGCTGACCGGGTCCGTGGCGCTGCTATCGGATGCCATGGAATCCATCGTCAATGTCGTGGCGTCGCTGGCGGCATGGTACGCGATCCGCGTCTCCTACATCCCGGCGGACGAGAACCATCCCTTCGGGCACCACAAGGCCGAGTACTTCTCGGCGGTTCTCGAAGGCGTGCTCATCGTGCTCGCCGCGCTGCTCATCCTGCGGGAGGCGGCCGATGCCTTTTTCACGCTCCACAGGATCGAGGCGCCGGGCCCAGGCGTGGCGATCAATGCCGTAGCGGCGGTCGGCAACGGCCTCTGGGCGATGGTGCTGATGCGCGAGGGTCGCAAGGCGCGGTCGCCCGCGCTGGTCGCGGATGGGCGGCATCTTTGGGCTGACGTGGTCACCTCGGCGGGGGTAATCGCCGGGCTGCTGTTCGCCCTTGCCACCGGCTGGCTTTGGCTCGATCCGCTGATGGCGGTGATCGTGGCCGTCAACATAATCTGGCATGGTTGGAAGATGTTGAGTTCATCGGTGCAAGGGCTGATGGATGTGGCCGTGGACCCGGCCGACCTTGCCGAGATCGAGCGGCTGATCGCGGAGAACAGCCAAGGAGCGCTGGAATTCCACGACCTGAAAACACGAGAAGCGGGCCGGGCCCGCTTCATCGAATTCCATCTGGTGGTCCCTTCCGAGATGACGGTCGAGCGTTCGCACGATATCTGCGACCGCATCGAACACGCGCTGGGCAGGGAAATGCCGGGAACGCGCGTTGTCATCCATGTGGAGCCGGCGCATAAGGCCAAGCACGCCTGAGAGGGGCGAAGCTTATTTTGCCTTCTTCGTCTGCATCGCCTCGAAGCCATCTGCCACTGCGCGTAAGTCCTTCGGAAAATCATCCATCTCCATGATCTTCCGGATCTCGATGGTCTCATTGGGGCTGCCGGGGCAGCGCTTGGCCCATTCGACCGCCTCTTCCAGAGAGCCGACATCAATGATCCAGAAGCCGCCCAGCACTTCCTTCGCCTCGGCGAACGGGCCGTCCGTCACCTCCGGAATGCCCTGCGCAAAGGAGACCCGCGCACCCATGGAGGGTGGGTGCAGACCTTCCGCGGAAACGAGAATGCCAGCGTTCTGGAGTTCCTCGTTGTAGCGCATCATCGGCCCGACGGCATCGGCCTCCGGCAGCGTGCCGGGTTCCGCCGCTTCGTATCCCTTTGGGATCATCAGCATCATGTAACGCATCGTTTGCTCCTAACGATTGGCCTCGTGATTGCCGGCACGGCGGAACAGCAAAATAGCGAGCGCGCCTGCCGCCCGGCGACCAAAGGACGAGGAAAGGTGGCGATGTCCGACAGCACCCGTTGAAAAACGTGAAAGGGGATGGCGGATGCCTCACATCCCCGCATCCGTGGAACGCCCTGACAACTGAGGTTATCCGCCCACCTGGTAGGTGACTATTACACCGCCGGTCTTGAGTGGACGCGTGTCTTGAAGGCGCATCTTCAACTGCTGGTCCTGCGGCTTGAACAGCGGATTGCCTCCACCCAATACCACCGGCGCGACGCAGATCCGGTATTCATCCACGAGCCCGGCTTTAAGCAGGGAATCGAGCATGTCGGCGCTGCCGAACACAAAAACATCCTTGCCATTCTCAGCCTTTAGCGCCCTGACCGCCTCGGTAGCCTCGCCCTTCAAGAGCCGGGTGTTGTTCCACGTCGCCTCGTCGAGCGTGCGCGTCGCCACCGCCTTCTCGATCGAATTCATCATGTCGGCAATCTCCCCAGTCGCCTTTGTCCAGTAGTCGGCCATGCCCTCATAGGTGCGCCGTCCGAAAAGAAGCGTGCCGATCTCCTTGCCCTGCTCGAGCGAGAACGCCTCCAGCTCGTCTCCCCATATTGTCTCGTGAAAGCTGAGATCCCACGGAGCTTGGCCCTCGAAATAGCCGTCGAGCGTCATTGCGTTCCAGACCACCAACCGTCTCATCGCTTGTCTCCTTTGTCAGTTGGTTTGCTTCTCTCTTCCGGTATCGTTTGTGTGCTCGGCGATCGCGCCGACGATCCCATCCCAATGGCCCGGATGCAATTCGTGGCCGCCGCCGTCGAGCTTCAGCAGGCGGGCGCCGCGAACGGCTGCGGCAAGGGTCTCGCCATGCTCAACCGGGAATACCGGGTCAGCGGTGCCGTGGATGACGAGAAGCGGCACCTTCATCTCGTGCAGCCGGCCTCGCCACGTTTCACCGATCTCGAAGAGGATGCTGTGGTTGGTGGCGCTGAGATAGCCACCCGAGCGGTCGAAGTCGCGTTCGATGAAGGCTCGGGTCCGGGCTTCGTCGAACGGATGTGCCGTGCCCGCAGTCAGGCGCGCATCGTCGACCAGGTACCTGACCGCCTCTGCCCGGTCCGACCAATCCACGTCCAGTTTCATGTGTTCCAACCAAGCCTCGCCGGCTGCAGGAAGGTGGGAGGTGTCCGTCCCAAGCGGCGACGTGCTGATCGCCGTCAAGGAAAGCACGCGCTCCGGTTTCTTCAGTGCAGCGCCCTGGCCGGCCATGCCGCCAAGCGAAAAGCCGACAATATGTGCGGCGGAAATCCCGTAGCCGTCGAGCACGCGGAAGACGTCATCGACCGCATCGCCATAGCCATAGCGCGGCTGGCCGGGCGGATATTTCGTCGAGAGACCTGTGTCGCGCTGGTCGTAGCGGATCACGAAGCGGCCGCGTCCCGCGAGCCAACGGCAGAATTCCTCCGGCCACCATAACATGGAGGCCATCCCGCCCATGATCAGAACCACCGGAGGGTGCGATTGATCGCCGAATGCTTCCGTGGCGATTTCGATATCATTGGCCTTGACTATGCGCGTATTCATGGAGGCCTCCCTGACTTGACACAATTCCGATTGCAGTTTGCAACTGGTTGCAGGATAGCGAAACTGATTTTATATTGCAATCGGTTTTTCTGGAGAACGCGAATTGACTGCTGAAAGGGAAGAATCCGACACCCATCGTTCGGGCTGCCCCATCAATCTCACGCTCGAAGTGCTGGGGGACAAATGGTCGCTCATCATCGTGCGCGACATGATGTTCGGGAACCGCCGCCACTTCCGCGAACTGCTTTCGCAGAACGAGGAAGGGATCGCGTCGAACATCCTTGCCGACCGGCTGCGGCGGCTCGTGGCCGAGGGCGTCATCTCCAGGGAAGATGACCCGAGCCATAAACAGAAGGCGATCTACAGCCTGACGGAAAAGGGCATCCAGCTTCTGCCGATTTTTGCGATGATCGGCGCCTGGGGGCGCAGGTGGCTGCCTGTCACGGAGGCGCTTTCAATTCGCGCGCAGCTTCTGGAGGAGGGTGGGCCGGCGCTGTGGGAGGAATTCATGGATGAGCTGCGCCAAGAGCATCTGGGCATCCTGACGAAGCAAAGGCCAGGACCGGGCGTGCGCGAGAGGCTATATGCGGCCTATCAGGAGGTGGTGGCGCGGCAGCCCTCGGCGCAGCTCTAAAGATAGGAAGTCACCTTCGGAGACTTATCCCAAGCGTTGTGCCGGCCGTCCTCGTAGATGATAGGCGCGCTGGCCAATTCCGCTTCGGTGGCATCGTCCAGGCAAACTATGTTCACCGCGTAGAAAGCTCCGCCCATGATTTCGAAATCAGCGCTGGCAAAGGGGTGGACACCGCAATGTTTGCAGAACACATGGCCGATCATTTTCTCGCCGAAGCGGTATTCCGTCAAAGCGTCCGCGCCTGAGAGCAATTGGAAATCTTCCGGTGGGACAAAGGCCTTCCAGAATCGTGTTTTCAGGCAAGACGAGCAGTTGCAGCGAAAGGTGGACGTCCACCAAATGCCTGGTCGTGCGGGATCGGAGCGTTTGCCAGCCGATGCAAGGTCGATATCGGCGGCAAAGCGTACCGCGGCGCAATGGCAGCTTCCGTGGTAGGTCTTCTTCATTCCAGTCCTCCTTGTGTATGAAGGCGGTTTCAGCGCCTCATTCTCCCTTCCTAAGGAGCGCGAAATGCGAGTCTCTACCGAGGTTTAGTCGCGGAGGCTCGCATTCCGGATCAGGTGCTCAGACGCTATTTCAACCCGAAACCGCCGCCAGGTAGTCGGCCAGATTGTCGAGTGTCTCGTTCCAGCCCTCTTCATGCCCATCGCGCGAGGCTTTGGTGACGAAGAAGGCCTGTTGCAGGGTGAGCCGCGTCTTCCCGCCTTCCTCTTTGAGCGTGACGGTCACCACCGTTTCATGACCCGGTGTGCCGTTCTCGTCGTGCCAGGCATGGGTAAAGACGAGGCGTTCGGGTGGCGTTATCTCGCGATATGTGCCGCTCAGCCAATGGTCCTGCCCCTCGGGCGAGCGCATACATGTCTTGAACGAGCCGCCGGTGCGGATATCGCCTTCTGAAAAGGGAAGGGTGAAGCCCTTGGGGCAGCACCAACGGTTCAGGTGTTCGGGCTTGGTCCAAGCTTCGAAGACGAGCGCGCGCGGCGCGTCGAAGAGGCGGGAGATGTAAAGCTCGGCATCGGATTGCCGGGCGACCGTGGCATCAAGCGTCATCGGATTTCTCCTTGTGCTGGATTTGCATCAGATAGCTGTCGAGCTGGTCAAAGCTTTCTTCCCAGAACCGACGGTAACGCTCCACCCAATCGGCGACTTCCTTCAGCGGGCCAGCTTCCAGCCGGCAGGGGCGCCACTGGGCGTTGCGACCGCGCGAAATGAGGCCGGCGCGCTCCAGCACCTTCAGATGCTTCGATATGGCCGGAAGACTCATGTCGAACGGCTCGGCAAGCTCATTCACCGTCGCTTCGCCAGCCGCGAGCCTCGCGATAATGGCGCGGCGTGTTGGGTCGGCAAGGGCCGAGAAGGCGGCATTCAACGTGTCTGCCTGCACCATTATTTATCTTTCTGGTTAATTAACTGGATGGTTTATTGCAAAGGACACGCCGTCTGTCAAGCTGCAAGAAGGGGCATCTTGCATCATTGAGCGGCCTCGGCTATCAGGGAGCCATGTCACACGCTGCGCATTTCGATCCTTTCAGCCCCGCTGCCAATTGCGGCGCGACGGCTCGTGCGCTTTCCAGCCTCCTTCTTCTCGGCCTTATCGGCGATCGCCGGGCCCGCTGAAGGAGCGCCCGGCGATCGATCGCCGGTGATCGCTGGTCTGCTCCTTCCCGTCAGAAACTGGATTTGAAGCCTTGACAGGCGGGCCGTCGCATCCGAGCAACGTGCTACCGCCCGGAGTGAGCAAATGGACGCCAAGAACGAGATTTTGCATCGCAGCGCCCGCAAGGGAATGCCGACCGCCCCGCGCAAATATCAGCCCTATCCCTTTGTCGACCTTTCCGACCGCACCTGGCCCTCCAAACGGATAGAAAAGGCGCCGGTCTGGTGCTCGGTGGATCTGCGCGACGGCAATCAGGCCCTCATTGACCCCATGGGGCATGACCGCAAGGCGCGGATGTTCGCTCTCCTCCTCGATATGGGCTTTCGGGAGATAGAAATCGGCTTTCCCTCGGCCTCTCAGACGGATTTCGACTTCACGCGCTGGGCGATCGAAGAGGGCAATGTGCCCGACGACGTCTCCCTCCAGGTGTTGGTGCAGTGCCGGCCAGAGCTGATCGCGCGCACTTTCGAGGCGCTCGAGGGGGCCACGCATCCCATCGTCCATTTTTACAACTCCACCAGCGAGTTGCAGCGCCGCGTTGTGTTTGAAAAGGATGTCGCCGGTATCAAGACGATCGCCACCGATGCCGCCAAGATGATCACGGATATGGCTGCGAAAGCGGGCGGGGGCTACCGCTTCCAGTATTCGCCCGAGAGCTTTACCGGCACCGAGCTGGATGTGGCGCTGGAGATCTGCAACGCGGTGATCGGGATCGTCCAGCCCACGCCGGAAGACAAGCTCATCATCAACCTGCCATCCACGGTGGAGATGTCGACGCCCAACATCTATGCCGACCAGATCGAGTGGATGTGCCGGCAGCTCGACCGGCGCGACAGCCTGATCGTCTCGTTGCACCCGCACAACGACAGGGGCACGGCCATCGCGGCCACCGAACTCGGCTTGATGGCAGGCGCGGACCGTGTGGAAGGAACGCTGTTCGGCAACGGCGAGCGGACGGGCAATGTCGACATCGTCACGCTGGCGCTCAACATGTACACGCAGGGCGTCGATCCCGTGCTCGATTGTTCGGAAATCAACCGCATCAAGGATGTCTACGAATATTCCAACCAGCTCCGCATCCCGGAACGGCACCCCTATGTGGGCGAATTGGTCTACACGGCCTTCTCCGGCTCCCATCAGGACGCCATCAACAAGGGCATGAAGGCCTACCGCAAGGCCAATAAGGAGCTGTGGGAGGTGCCGTATCTTCCCATCGATCCCGCCGATGTGGGTCGCACCTATGAGGCGATCATCCGCATCAACTCGCAGTCAGGCAAGGGCGGCATCGCCTATGTGCTGCAAGCCGATTACGGGCTCAACCTGCCGCGCAACCTGCAGGTGGAGTTTCGCGAGGACATCCAGGCCATCACCGACGCGGAAGGGAAGGAACTGCCTTCCAAGCGTATCCATGACCGTTTTCTGGAGGTCTATGTCGATCAGCCCGGAGCACGGATCAAATTGATCGATCACCAGACCTTTCCCGATCCCGAGATGAAGGGCCGGCGCATTCTCGAAGCCACGATCCTCGACAACGGCAAGGAGACGGTGATCAAGGGAACCGGCACCGGGCCGATCGACGGGATCGTCAACGCGCTGTCGCGGCATATCGGTATCGAGATATCGGTTCTCGATTATTCGGAGCACTCGCTCCAGCGCGGCACCGACGCCGCCGCCGTCTCTTATGTGGAGATGGAATTTCCGGGCGGAAAGCTCTTTGGTGTCGGCATCAATACCAATATTACGACTGCCTCGCTGGAAGCGGTCGTCTCCGCGGTCAATCGCATTCTAAGGGTGTAGAAAAATAGGGCAGTAGGGGCCATGCAGCCGGTTCGTTTTCTCCTATTGCCTTATTGCCCCACTCGCTTGCTACCTTAATCGTGTGATGATTTTCCTATTGGTTCATGTTAACGGTAAATTTAGCTTGAGCCGCTTGGGAGAACCATGATGAGCGAGGCTGGTCAGAACACGGCACCAAAGGTGCACCGCCTTGCCGAGGCGGTTCGCGAGATAAAGACCGCAGCCGCCGACCGCGAGGATGTCGTGGTCGATATGCGTGAATCCACCCGGGCGCGGCTCGAGCTTCTGGCACAGGAGCTTGCGCCCGTTTTCGCCGAGGTGCCGGAGGACGATCCGGCGTTTGATTTCGCCATCTCTTCGGGCCAGCAGCCACGCCTTTGGATCGATTCGGTTGCCCATGTGGTGATGGGGCATGACCGGCGCACATACCGCTTTTTGCGCGATACCCGGCTTGGCCGCGTGGTGCTTGGCGAGTCGACCGAAATTGCGCCAATCGCCGACCTCGTTACCCGCTACATCGCTGAACGCATGGTGGAGCGTCAGCGCTATCTGGAAGGAGAAATCTTTTCCCTGCCGCGCGCAACGGAGGAGGAACCGGTTGAGGACGTCATGGCCCGCAAAGGCCGCGCGCGGGGCTCGTTCCTCGCTTCATTCTTTCTTGTAATCCTCGGGGGAATTGTCGGCGCCGCCTCGATTATTCTGCTTCTATGGGACCGCTTCCCCGAACTGCACCGGTATTTTCAATAGTTTGCAGGGCCAGAATGGCTCTGAAACGCGGTGCGGCATAATTTAGCCGCTCTCATCCGCAAGGCTCTACATATTTTAGTGGTTTGCTTCTTCGGAGCTATTTTGATGAATAAATTTTTCTGGGCTTCGGCCTTCTTTGCGTTGTTGGCACTGATCTCCCTAGGCGGTTTTATGTTCATCGGAAGCTATGTGGACGAGCAGGGATATATGCACGAACCGCTCTTCCTGGCGCCCATCGGCATGATCTCGCTTGCCGCGAGCGGCGTCTGCTTCTTCGTGGGCCTTGCTTCGAAGGGGTGACACTCTCATAAGCGCAGGAAACGCGGAATTGCCCTAAGTGTTGTTCCTCTACACTTAGGCGGGTGTGCGATCTGTCGAGATTAGCCATTGTGTGGAGAGTTGCACGACCTTCCCGCCGGGCTCGGCCACCCCGCGCCGTGTCAACTGCACCTGCCATGTACCTGGTGCGCCCATGATCTCGAACAGGTTGTAATGCGCGGCGGGCAGCGCCGCGCCATGGGCCTGTCCTGCGGCGGCGACACCCACCACCGGCACGCTTGCTCCGTTGCTGCCGTCGATCCGGTGCACCGTCGGCAGGTGTGTGTGCCCGTGCAGCACAAGCTCGGCGCCATATTTGCGCACCATGCTCTGAAATCGGGAAATGCCAAACAGCCGTTTGTGCTGGCCTGTCGCGCCGCGCACGGGCGGATGATGGATGAGAACGACGCGGAAGAGCTTCCGGTCGGCCGCTTCTTCCAGCAACTCGCAAGCGCGGCTCTCCTGTACCTCGGTAAAGTAACCGCTGGCGAGAAAGGGTGCCGTCGCCCGCGCGGAAGACAGGCCAATGATCGCCACCGGCCCGCGCACCCGCATATAGGGAAATTGATGGCGATCGGTGATCGGTTCCGCCCCGTCTGCGGTCATATAAGCGCCCCAGGCGCGGCAGGCCTTGTTCAGCGCGTGCGGCACATAGGCGTCGTGGTTGCCAGGGACCACGGAGATATCAGCGGGCGTACCAAGACTCTCAAGCCACAGCTGCGCCATTTCGATCTCGCGGTCGAGCGCCAGATTCACCAAATCGCCGGTAAGCGCGATATGATCGGGAGCCGACGCCAGAATATCGTTGCTGATGAGGTCGATAATGCCGTTGTCGAGATTGACCCGCCGCCTGCGATGCCAATTGATATAGCCGGTGATGCGTTTCGAGATCAGTTCGCGATAGGAAAGCTCGGGAAGGGGTCCCAAATGGATATCGGAAAAATGTGCCAATCGAAACATGATGTTTCTGTAAAACAGCCCGTCGCGGCTTACCAGCCCTAAGAGAATTCGATGCCTTCACCCGCCCATGCCGAAACGCGAACTGCCGAGCAGATGCGGTTTCGCGTAAAACTCTTTCACCTCTGGCACTTGTTCCGGCGTCCGCTGACGCTCGGTGTTCGCGGCGTGGTCTTCGATCAGCAGCGGCGTGAGGTGTTCCTGGTGAAGCACACCTATGTGGGCGGCTGGCATCTGCCCGGAGGCGGGGTCGAGCCGGGCGAGACCATGCTTTCCTGCCTTGCCCGAGAACTTCAGGAGGAAGGCAATATCGTGCTCACCGGAGCGCCGCAGCTAAAGTCTATCCATTTTAACGGCAAGGCGAGCCGTCGTGATCACGTGGCGATCTATCTGATTACGCAATTCGCGCAGACCGCTCCGCGCAAGCCCGATCTGGAAATCGCGGATGCCCGGTTCTTTCCGCTAGATGCGTTGCCGGAGGGAACGACGGAGGGCACCCGCCGCCGCCTCGGCGAGATTTTCAGCGATTTGGAAGTTTCGGCGGATTGGTAGCGGTTCCCTAGTCTCAGAGGGGAGGGGTGTGTTCAAGCAGCTTTGGCAAACCTTTCCCGGTCATGCGGCACGGCATAGTCAATCTCGGGGCCCAGCGGCACGATGCCGGTCGGATTGATGGTCCTGTGGCTGCCGTAATAATGCGCCTTGATGTGAAGCATGTTCACGGTCTCGGCCACGCCAGGCATTTGGTAGAGCTCGCGCAGGTAGTTCGACAGGTTGGGATAGTCCGCGATGCGTCGCAGATTGCATTTGAAGTGCCCGTAATAGACGGGGTCGAACCTTACGAGCGTGGTGAAAAGCCGCCAGTCGGCCTCGGTGAGCCGATCCCCCAGGAGATAGTGGTGCCGCGACAGCCGTCCTTCCATCACATCCAGTGTCTCGAATAGCTGCCGGAAAGCCTCCTCGTAGGCGTTCTGGGTGGTTGCGAAGCCCGCGCGGTAGACGCCGTTGTTGATATTTGCATAGACGAGCTCGTTCACCGCATCGATTTCGCTGCGCAGTGACTCCGGGTAGAAATCGAGCGAAGCATCGCCCCATTCGTCGAAGGCGGAATTGAGCATGCGGATGATCTCCGCGGATTCGTTGCTGACGACCGTTTCCGTCTTCCGGTCCCACAGCACGGGCACCGTCACGCGCCCGGAGTAATGCGGGTCCGCTTTGGTATAGATCTGGTGCAGGTAATCCAGTCCATAGAGGTCGTCGCCGGTGGCGCCATCCTCGTTCTTGAAAGTCCAGCCGTTCTCTCCCATGAAGTGGTGCACAACGGAAAAGGAGATAGCATCCTCCAGCTTCTTCAGCTTTCTGAAGATCAGGGTACGGTGGGCCCAGGGGCAGGCATAGGAGACATAGAGGTGATATCGTCCGGGCTCTGCCTTAAAGCTGCGCGTGCGCCCTTCCGCCGGTTTCCCGTCTCTGGTCACCCAGTCACGGAACTGCGATTTCGATCGCTCAAACCGGCCTCCGGTCTTGGAGGTATCGTACCATTTGTCCTGCCACGCGCCTTCGACAAGCAAACCCATGCGCTTCTCTCCTTTTTCTCAGAAACCGGATTTAGGACTCGGCTTTCGCCTTCCCAAGCTTTTCGAGGTAGACGCATCGTCAATAAAATCGGTTCCGAGGGCCTGCAGGTAATCAATCCGGTGGACGGTGGCGATATTTGGTGCTAGCGGAACGGCGCTTTGGGAGAAGAGGCATGATCTGGTTCCGGATGGAGCGACGACGAAAGGGCTAAGCGCCGAATGGGCGCGCGGTAATCATCGCGCCTGCGCCGCACATGTTCTTTTGAACCTACAGGAACCCTGCCATGGCCTTTGCCGACGTCGTTTTCCTGCCGGAAGCTCCGGCGCACTATCCTGAAATCGAAGATATCAACGCCGAAGCCTTCGGGCCGGGCCGCTTTGCCAAGGCGGCCTACAGGATCCGCGAGGGCGGACCGCACGAGCGCGCGCTGTCCTTCGTGGCGCTGCATAAGGGCAGGGTCATCGCCTCGGTGCGGCTATCGCGCATCATTGCGGGCGAGGGCAGCGGACTTCTGCTTGGTCCGCTTGCCGTTCGGCCCGCCTACAAGAACCAGGGCATTGGCAGGAAGCTCTTGAGGATCGCTCTCCAGGCGGCACGGGAGGTCGGGGCCGGGGTTGTCGTCCTGGTAGGCGACGAGCCCTATTATGGCCCGTTCGGTTTTAAGCCGATTCCTTCCGGCCAGCTCGCCATGCCACGGCCCGTGGACCCCGGCCGCCTGCTCGCCGCGGAGCTGAAGAAGGGGGCGCTCGCCGAGCTTCAGGGGATGGTGGTGCATGAGGCGATGTCAAGGCGGGGGCCTGCCACACCGCTTGCCTCCCCGCCGCCGATGGAAAAGCTATTAAAGCAAGTCGGCTAACCCCACTTCGCCGCCTATTGCCCGAGGTTCTCGATCACGACCCGGTTGACGCTGACGCGGTTCTCCTCATCGCCCTGGCCGCGGACGATACCGTAAAGGACGCCAGGCTGCGAGCGATCCCAAGCGATGCCCTGACCGCGGATTTCGAGGGGGACGGTGGCCAGCCATTTGAGGGTCGAGCCGATTTCGGGCACCTGCATCACGTAAGCTTCGGCCGGATCGTGACCGCTCAGGTATAGATTGCCGTCCGGCCCCCAGGAGCCGCCGGAATTCGACATATCGTCAAACTTTTCGACTATCGCGTCGGGGATGACATATTGCTCCGCTATCTCCCAATCCGGTGTGAAGCGCACCACCTGGGTGTTGAACTTGTTGCCGTAAGCGACGGGGCTCTTGTCAAAGACGCGATTGTAATTGGCGAAGCCGCCCCACCAGGAACCATCAGGGGCCCGGTCGATCCAGGTGAAGGATCCGAGCTGGATGCCGAAACTGTAGCTGTCCACGTGATCCAACGTCTCGGCGTCGAATATTTCGAGCGAGCTGGTCATGGGCCAAGTCGAATAGTTCGAGTGCGCGACGTAAATCCTGCCGTCGACAATGGCGGCGCTGTCGAAATGGATCGCGCCCCTGTCCTCGTAGTTGACCGACTTGACGAGCGTCTTGGTGCCCTTGGAATATTTGGCAATCACCGAATTGTCGATGGCGTAGAAATGCTCGGCATCGACCCCGATGCCCTGGTTGGCTTCAGGAATTGCGAAGACCTCGATGACCTCCGACTTCATCGCCGGCGGCTCACTCTCCTGCGCCGTCACAGGTATAGCAATCATCGTTACGGCCAGCGGAACGGCCGCCCAAAAGGCTTTGGCAGGCATGTTATTCTCCAGATTTTCCGCACCCGGTGGGGCACTCTCAACCCGGATAGGTTATGAATGGTCGATGAAGCCGGTGTGACGCTGGAGCAGATATGTGGAGTTACCGTCCCTCGCGGTACCACATCGAGCCGATCGCGATCAGAAGCAGCGCGAGGCCCAGGAAGCCGGCGAAGAGCGGCACGCGGCTGACGGATTTAAGCACGCTGTCATTGGTGGTTCTAAGACCGATCCAATCGCGCCCGGCGGCAACGGTCGCATTGGCTCGCACCGGTACGATGTTGGGCAGGTTCACGCCGGTCACGCCCGCCGTGAGCCGGCGCACGCTGCCGCCGCTTTCCTCGGCCACCGGGCGCAGCACCTCCTCGGTAGAAACGGTATCGGCGAATTCGGGCGCATTGATCGGCCCGACATGGGCAAGAGCCGTGAGATCGCCGTTGCGCACCTGGAAAAGGCCGATCTCGTTCGTCTCCAACGTGGCGCGGAAGAGCCCAGGCTCGGAGGCAACCAGCGGCACCTCGCGGGTGGCCCCGGAGGGAGTGGTCACGGTTGCCGTCCCCGCCTCGTCGGCCATGGTTTGCCGGGTAATGTCTAGGGTCATGCACTGGCCGTCCGCCGTCAACCGCTCTTCCTCCAGTTCCGGCTCCTGCATCAGCCAATGGGCGATCCGGCGATAGAGCGAGACATAGGGGCCTCCGCCCTGATAGCCCCGCGCCCAGAGCCACCCCTGATCGGAAAGGAACATGCTGACGCGGCCTTCGCCCTGGCGGGCAAGGAGGAGCAGCGGGCGCCCGTCCGGCCCCTGCATAACCGCCTGACCGTCGGGCCGGTCGACACCGATGATGCGGAACCAGCGGCTCCAATCGGGCGGCTCGGCATTCGAGCCGTCGAGCGCCCGGGTAACGGGATGGCGCTTGCCGAGTTCGCTCACGCGCGGATGGAAGCCCTGCTCCAACACCTCGCCATTGGGCAGGGCAGGCAGGGCCGAGATCAGCGGGGTTCGCGCGATCGACTGCTCACCCGCGAATTCAGGCCCCGCCGCGATCAGCAGGGCGCCGCCGTTCTGCACATATTCAGCGATGTAATCATAGTAGAGGATCGGCAGCACGTCCCGATGCTGGTAACGGTCGAAGATAATGAGGTCGAAGTCATTTATCTTTTCGACGAACAGCTCGCGCGTCGGGAAGGCGATAAGCGACAATTCGTTGATGGGCGTACCGTCCTGCTTCTCCGGCGGGCGCAGGATCGTGAAGTGGACGAGATCGACGGAAGCATCGGACTTCAAGAGGTTGCGCCATGTGCGCTCGCCCGAGTGCGGCTCACCGGAGACGAGCAGCACACGCAGGTTCTCACGAATCCCGTCCACCTGCGCCACGGCGCGGTTGTTGCTGTCGGTAATCTCGCCTTCCTCGACCGGAACACGAAGTTCCACGATGTTCCTGCCGGCCGTGGGCAGCGTGATCTCGAAAGGCATTTCCTGCCCGATCACCGCCTGATCAACCGAAGAAAGCTGGCCGTTCACGTAGATCTCCACTTCCGTGGAGCCGCTTTCGCCGGCTGTGTCCAGCACCCGGTAGGTCATTTCCATGGGCTGGCCCACGATACCGAAGCGGGGCGCGCGCTCGAAGCGGATGCGCCGGTCGCGTTCGTCTTCCTGGCCGGTAATCAGCGCATGGAGCGGCCCTGAGAGGCCGGCGGTGTTGGAGGGCGTGTCGTGCACCTGTCCGTCGGTGATCATGATGGAGCCGGCGACCCGAGAGGGCGGTACGTCGCGCAGGGCGCTCGACAGGGCGTCGAATAGGCGTGTCTGCGTGCGCTCGTCGGCTGCCTCGCCACGGCCTGCCTCCACCATGCGCACTTCGAACTGATCAAAAGCCTGGAGTCGTTGCTGCAGCGCCTCGGCGGCCTGCCGCGTCCTTTCCGCGCGATCGCCTATGTCCTGGCTCTGGCTTTCATCCAGCACGACGGCGACAACGCTCTTGAGCGGCTCCCTCTCTTCATCGAGAAGCACCGGATTGGCAAGCGCGAGGGCCAATGCCGCAAGCGCCGCAAGGCGGAGCAGGGCGCCGCGCCGGCCCAGCAACAGGCTGAGCGCGATGAGAAGCGCCAGAGGGATGAGCCCTGCTGCAAGCACGGTCCAGGAGAAGAGGGGCTCGAAACTCACCGACCAGTTCACGGCGCGCTCCTGTCGAAATGGTCAGTGCGCTTCGCGGTATGGTGAGGCGCCGAGTGCTGCCGTACCCCCCTCTGGCCTGCCGGCCATCTCCCCCTCAAGGGGGGAGATTGCTCCGGCCGCTTTGCCGGCTCTTGCTGTGCAGCGCTGGCGATTGGCGAAATTGCCCATGAAAGCTGATCTCCCCCCTTGAGGGGGAGATGGCCGGCAGGCCAGAGGCGGGTGGGGATGCGCAGGTCGCCGCCCATCTTTACTGCCCCAGCCTCTCGAGAAGGACCGGCACGTGCACCTGGTCGGACTTGTAGTTGCCGGTCAGCATATACATGATGATGTTGACGCCCGACCTCAGCGCCAGCATGCGCTGCATGGGATCAGCCGGGACGGTGGGAAGCAGCGGGTCGCCGTTGCCGTCGATCGCCCAAGCGCCAGCGAGGTCGTTTCCGGTGATCATGATGGGCGTCACGCCGTCGCCTGTCCGTACCGGTCGGTCCGCGCGGCTTTCGGATGTCGAAGCCTCCACCCAAAGGGCGCTCCCGCGGTAGCGGCCGGGAAAATCAGGCAGGATGTAAAACGCCTTCGTCAGCACATGGTCGTCCGGCACGGGCTCTAGCGGCGGCACATTGAGGCCGGAAAGGATATCGCGCAGCCGCTGCGTTTCAGGGGTAACGGACCCGGACGCCCCAAATCCTCCCGCATATTGGTCGCGCGTATCGAAGAGCACCGTGCCGCCCTGCTGCATATAGGCGTCGATGCGGGCGATCGCTTCTTCCGAGGGCATGGGAGCGCCCGCATCGATCGGCCAATAGATGAGCGGATAGAAGGAAAGCTCGTCCTTTGAAATGTCCACCGGCGCCGGTTCGCCGGGCTCCAGCGCCGTCTTTTCCGCAAGAAACCGTGACAATCCCATAATGCCGGCGCGGCTCACGGCGTCGACTGAGGAAACGCCGGTGACCACATAGGCGATCCTTGTCGCCGAAATGGCCTCGATTGCCTCCTGGTCGGTCGGCTGCGGCTCGTCTGTCTGGGCCATTGCGCCATCGGGCGACATAAAGCCAAACAGGACAACAGCAGCAAGGACCGCGGTGGCCTTCGCTGACGTTCGGGCCCTGCCTGACCGGCGCGACAAAAGCCCGCCCAGCCAAAGCACCGCGAGCGTGTCGAGAGCAAGCAGTGCGAGCGCTGCCGCCATAAGAGGTCCTTTCAGCGGCCGCGAACTGTCGAACGCATAGCTCGCCTCGGTCATCGGTACAGGGGCGGCAGGCCGTGCGATGGCGGCGAGCGTTGCTCCGGGCTTCAGAAGATTGTGCGCCACCACGCCTTCCTCCGAACCATAGAAACCGGGCGGATGGGCAAGAGTCACGGGCGTATCCCGGCCTGGGCTAAGCGGTTCCGCTTCCGGGCTTGGCGGCACCAGCGTGCCGGTGGCGGAGATCATGCGGTAGGGTGCAAGCTGTCCACCACGTGGATCCGAATTGGCCGTGACGGTTCCCTGGTTGCGGGAAAGCTGCACGATGCGCCGGAGCATCTCGACGAAAGTGCCTGAAATGGGCAGGTTCGACCAGGTGGCCTCCGGCGTTGTATGGAACAGGATTACCCGGCCTTCATCGCGCTGCGCACTGGTGACGAGCGGGGTGCCGTCGGCGAGATTGGCCCAGGTGCGCTCCACGATGTCGGCGGAGGGCTCCGCCAACACCTGCCGGCTGACGGTCACGTCCTGCGGGGGAGAAAGGTCCGAGAAAGGCCCGCCCGCGGGAAATTCGGCGACCGGCTGCGGCTCCGACCATGAGAGCGTTCCGCCCAGTGAACGCTCTCCAGTGCGCAACCGCACCGGCAGCAGTTCCTCGTCATTTTCGGCTGCTGCAAGCCGCGGGCCTGCAAAACGAATCAGCGTTCCGCCACCCCTCATCCACTCGACAAGACGGCCGCGCACGGATTCCGGAAGCGTTCCGACATCGGCCATGATGATCGCCGCAGGGTGCTGCTCAAGAAGCTGCGGGATCGCTTCTGTCAGATCCGGACTGGAGGGCTCCACCAAATCCGCATAAGGGCCGAGCGCCCGCCGGATATAGTAGAGGGGCGACAGCAAGGGCTGTGCCTGGTCAGCCTCGTTCTGGGAAAGAAGGCCAACCCGGCGGCGCCGCGAATTCTCATCGAGCAGCCTCAGCGCGCCCGCATGGTTCTCGCCATCGATAGCAACGCTCGCAAAATCATTGCGCAGCTCGAAAGGCACGGTCATCTGCCCGGTCGCCTGCGCTTCCCCCGGACCGAAGCTGATCGCCGTTTCCGCGATCCGCCGGCCCTGCTCATCCGAGGCATAGGCGGTCACTTGCCGCGGGCCGGTCTCGCCCTCGGGACGCACGGCAGTCACGGTGAAGCGCTCCGGCTCGTTCGCGCTGTCGGAGAGCGCAATGGCCGAGAGCGCGCCGGGGCCTACCCAGAGCACGTTGGATAATTCGCTTTGGAACAGGCTCTGGAAGGCTTCCTCGTCGCCTTCGGCTGCCAGCCCATCCGTCAAAAGCGCGAGGCTGGCGCCGGGCATTTCCGCAAGCGCTTGCGCTACCCGCCCGTAGATTGCCGGGCGGTCGGTGGGTACAGGCCGCGGCTCGGCGGCGTTCAGCCGCTCGAGCGCCGTTTCCGCATCGAAGGGGCCGATATCCTGCGCCGGGCTTTCCGCCGTCAGGGCGAGAACCACCGGAACAGCTTGCGCCCGCGCATCATTGATCAGCCGCGCGGCGGTTGCCACCCGCCGGTCCCAATCGGGTGCGGCCGCCCAGCTATTGTCGAGAACGAGGGCCAACCCGCGCCCGCCCACCGCGATGCGCTCGCGCGGATTGAAGACGGGGTCTGCCAGCGCAAGAATCACCAATGCGGCGAGCAGCAGCCGCAGCAGCGTGAGCCACCAGGGGCTCTTATGCGGCGTTTCCTCGCGCCGGGCGATGCGGGCCAAGATCCGTAGCGGAGGGAACGTCTCCTGCTGCGGCCTCGGCGGCGTCAGGCGCAAGAGCCACCAGATGACCGGAAGGGCGATCAGCCCCCACAGGACCATTGGCGCGCCGAAGGAGAGCGGCAGGAAATTCATCGGCCGCCATCCATCTCGACCGTCATGGCCGTATGCACCCGGATCAGCGCGTCGGAAGCGAGCTTGTCAGTGTGATTGACGGTGTAGCTCCAGCCGCGTTTCTTGCACCAGCCGGTCAAGGTTTCGCGCCGGGCGAGATAGAGCTGGCGGTAGTCCTCCCCCAGCGTTTCGGCGCGGCCGAAGGTAAGCTTCTCGCCCGTTTCAGGATCACGGAATTCCGTACGCCCAGCATATGGAAAGCTCTCTTCCGCCGGGTCTGCCACCTCGATCAGGTGCGCCCGCGCGCCGACGCGCGCCAGCGGATCGAGCCAGCGCATCGTCTCTTCCGGCGGGTCGAGGAAATCGCTGGCAACCACCACATCCGAGAAGCGGCGCACCTGGGCCAGGTCGGGATGGGTGGCGCTCGGCTCCGCGTGCGCCACATGCTGCGCCAGCCGCTCGGCTCCGTTGCGCGCGGCAAAAGGATCGGTGAGCCCGGGCCAGGCGATGCGCTCACCGCTGCGCGACAAGAGCTCGGCGAGCGCCAGAATCAGCACCAGCGCACGGGACTCCTTGGAAACGTCAGAGAGGGTGGAGCGATAGAGCATGGAAGGCGAGCGGTCGGCCCAGAGCCACACCGTGTGCGCGGCCTCCCACTCCCGGTCACGGATGTAGATGTGTTCGTCCCGGGCGGAGCGGCGCCAGTCGATGCGGGCCACCGCCTCGCCCTCCACATAGGGCCGGAACTGCCAGAAATTTTCCCCGATACCGCGCCGGCGTCGCCCGTGCCATCCGGCAATCACATTGCCGACGATACGGCGTGCCTGGACGAGAAGGTCCGGCACGAGCGAAGCTCGCGTCCGCGCACGTACGAGCGCATCCTGCGTCGTGACGGGGGCGGTGACTTCGCCGATTCGCGCCATTCAGCCTCTCAATCGAGTGTCTTCACCAACCGTGCGATGACGTCGCGCACGCTCATGCCCTCTGCACGCGCGGCGAAAGTGAGCGCCATGCGATGCTGCAGCACCGGCTCGGCAAGAGCGCGCACATCGTCAATCGACGGCGCCAGCCGGCCTTCGTAGAGCGCGCGTGCGCGGGCACAAAGCGTCAGCGCCTGGCTAGCACGAGGTCCCGGACCCCAGCTTACATGCCGGTCCGTTTCGGGGTGGCCGACGCCAGGCCGGGCGGAACGCACCAAGGCCAGAATCGCTTCCACAACAGTCTCCGGCACAGGCATCCGGCGGATCAGCATCTGGATTTCCTTGAGCCGAACCGGCGTCAGCACGTTCGCGGGGCGGGCCTCTTCGACACCCGTCGTTTCCAGGAGAATGCGCCGTTCGGCCTCGAGTTCCGGATAGAGAATATCGATCTGCATCAAAAAGCGGTCGAGCTGGGCTTCCGGAAGGGGATAAGTGCCTTCCTGCTCCAGCGGGTTCTGCGTCGCGAGGACGTGGAAAGGCGAGGGCAGGTCGTAGCGCTGGCCTGCCACCGTCACATGATATTCCTGCATGGATTGGAGCAGCGCCGACTGGGTTCGCGGACTGGCGCGGTTGATCTCGTCTGCCATCAAGAGCTGCGCGAAAATGGGGCCTGGCAGGAAGCGGAAGGAGCGTCGACCGTTCTCGCCCTGCTCCATCACTTCCGAGCCGAGGATATCCGACGGCATCAGGTCCGGCGTAAACTGGATGCGCCGGGCATCGAGCCCCAGCACCACGCCAAGCGTTTCAACCAGTTTCGTCTTGGCCAGTCCGGGCACACCCACCAGAAGCGCGTGACCTCCGGCCAGAAGCGCCACCAGCACACGCTCGACCACCTCCTCCTGGCCGAAAATAACCTTTCCGACCCCCTCTCGCACACGGGCGATGTCTGCCAGCGCAGCCTCCGCCTGGGCCACCATTTGTTCGTCGCTGATTGCCTTCGGGCCGGTCGCATGGTCTCTGGCGATGATGCTCATTCGGCTTGGTCCTCGCGCTCTGCCAGCGTGGCGAGGCTGCAATATCAGGGCAAGGAATCGCAGCGGGCCACCTCGGAACGAACTTAGATGAGTTCGTATAGCTGACAAGCCGGATAACAGTGACTATTTCGTGACGAGAGCCGAAACCGGGATGGAGCATATGGCGAAAGGCACGATGGCAAAGCCGCAGGGGGCGGAGGCGCTTTCCGCCCTGATTGCCCGTGCGGCCCGCGCCGGAAAGGGGCCTCCTCCCGTCGAGCGCTGGGATCCTCCCTTCTGCGGCGATCTCGATATGGAGATCAGGGCGGACGGCACATGGTACTATCTGGGCACGCCGATCGGCCGTATGCCGCTTGTGCAGCTTTTTTCCTCCGTGCTGCGAAAGGATGAGGACGGCAAAACCTATCTCGTGACGCCCGTGGAGAAGGTGGGGATCCGCGTGGAAGACGCGCCTTTCATCGCGGTGGAACTCGCGGTAACCGGAAAAGGCGATGCCCAGGCGCTCACCTTTCGCACCAATGTGGGCGATGTGGTCGAGGCGGGGCCGGAGCACCCAATGCGCTTTGCGCAAGAGCCGGGAACGGGAGGCACGAAGCCCTATGTGCATGTGCGAGGGCGGCTGGAGGCGCTTGTCGCACGATCAGTAATGTACGAGCTCGTTGCGCTCGGTGAAGAAATGCATATCGGCGGCAGACGCATGTTTGCTGTCCGCTCCAGGGGCGAGGTCTTTCCGGTAATGTCCATGGAAGAACTGGAGGGCTCACTCGCATGAGCACTCAGGACGTCTCCCTCTTTTCGGCCGAGGACTTCCGGCGGCGGGCCGCGGCCCAGGATCCCGCGCTGGCGGGCGAGGCCTATGGCGACCACCGGCTGAATCCGGATTTGAAGCAGTTTTTCCTGCGCGACGGGCTGCATGACGCTGCCGTGCTTGTTCCAGTGGTGGACCATGCGGGCGGGGCGACGGTCATCCTTACGGAACGGTCGAGCCGCTTGCGGCAGCATTCGGGACAGATCGCCTTTCCTGGCGGGCGCATAGATCCGACCGATTCCTCGCCTGAGGATGCGGCACTTCGCGAGGCGGAGGAGGAGATCGGGCTTGACCGTGCCCTTATCCAGGTCGTCGGGCGCATGCCCGATTATGTCACCGGCAGTGGCTATCGCATCCGCCCGGTGCTTTCGGTGGTGCAATCCGATTTTGCCCTGGTTCTGAACACCGACGAGGTGGAGGATGCCTTCGAGGTGCCGCTTTCCTTCCTGATGGACCCTGCCAATCATCGGCGCGAAAGCCGCATTTGGCAGGAGAGGGAACGCTTTTTCTATACAATGCCTTACGGCGAGCGCTTCATATGGGGAATCACCGCCGGCATTCTGCATATGCTTTATGAAAGGCTCTATGCCCGATGACCACGATCGCCGGTGCTCCCTGGCTCGATCAGCAGGGCCTTCAGCCACTGCTGGAAATCCTCAACGAAGGCGGGGAAGAAGCCCGCATTGCAGGCGGCGCTGTCCGCAATGCGCTTCTTGGCGAGGCGGTGACCGATATCGATGTCGCCACCACCAATCTTCCCGACGAGACGATCCGCCGGGCGAAAGCCGCGGGCTTCAAGGTCGTGCCGACCGGGTACGAACACGGCACGATCACCGTAATCGCCAAGGGCACCCCTTACGAGGTTACAACCCTGCGCGCGGATGTGGAAACGTTCGGGCGGCACGCGCGCGTGGTCTTCGGGCGTGATTGGAAAGCGGATGCGGAGAGGCGGGACTTCACGATCAACGCGCTTTACGCGGAGCCCGATGGCCGGGTGGTCGACCTTGTCGGCGGCCTGGCGGATCTGCAATCGCGCACTCTCCGCTTCATCGGCGAGGCGGAAAAACGCATCCGTGAAGATTATCTGCGCATCCTCCGCTTCTTCCGCTTCTTTGCCTGGTACGGCTCGGGCCGGCCGGATGCGGAGGGCCTAAAGGCCTGCGCCCGGCTGAAGGACCGGCTCTCGGGCCTCTCCGTCGAGCGTATCTGGATGGAGCTGAAGAAACTTTTGGCCGCTCCAGATCCCTCGCGCGCGCTGCTTTGGATGCGGCAGACGGGCGTGCTTACGCAGGTTCTGCCCGAAACGGAAAAATGGGGCATCGATGCAATTCACTCGCTGGTCGAGACGGAGCGGGCGCTCGGCTGGCCGGTGGAGCCTCTCCTGCGGCTGGCCTCGATCGTGCCGCCGGACCCGGAGCGTATCGAAAAGCTCGCAGCGCGGCTGCGACTTTCCAAGGCGGAGGGTGCCGCCCTGGTATCCTGGGCAGGGTCTTCCCAGCCTGACCCGTCGCTGAAGGAGGGAGAGTTCCTGAAGCTCCTTTACCGAAGCGAGGCTGGCGGCATGGGATGGCGGCTGCGGCTCGGCCTTGCTTCCGCCCGGGCGCGCGCTGTCGAGAGCGACAAGGCGCTAATCGAGGCCGCCGGCTACCAACGCCTGCTCGATATTACCGCGCGCTGGGAAAAGCCGGTGTTCCCGGTTAGGGGCAAGGATCTGCTGGAAAGAGGCTTCAAGCCGGGGAAGGAACTTGGCGCGAAGCTGGCCGAACTCGAAGAGAAATGGATTGCCTCCGGCTTTTCGCTTTCGCGCGAAGATCTGCTTTAAAAAACAGAAGGGCGCCTTAGGCGCCCCTTCCTTTGATCTGTTGAACGGCTGTCTACGCAGCGTCCTGCTGCTGGACGATCCGGGAGCGGATCGCCTCGATCATGCTCTCGCGGATGATCGTCTCGCCATGCACCTCGCGCATGTGTTCCACCGCGCGGCGCATTACCTCCGCCTCCTCTTCATGACGGGTATGCCACTCGCAACCGGGGACCAGCGATCCGCAATGAAATTCCTTCATCGTTCAAACTCCTCCGTTCCATGGCATCTCTAACCATACACGATATCTGGGGGCAGTTCCGCCCGGGACAAGATCACGTTTTGTATTTTTCCGGCGAATCTGATGGAGATTTCAAGCGCAAGTAGTTGAAATTTCTGTATCAAAACGGGCAGTGGCTAATTCATTCCGCCGCCAGCCGGCCCTCCAGAAACGCGCCGGATTGCCGCTTCCAAAGCTGGGCGTAAAGGCCCTTGTTGCGGATGAGGTCTTCGTGCCTGCCTTCTTCGACAATGCGGCCGTGGTCGAGAACGATCACCCGGTCGAGGGCAGCGACGGTGGAGAGGCGGTGGGCGATGGCGATTACCGTTTTTCCTTCCATCAACTGTTCGAGATTTTCCTGTATCGCCGCCTCGACCTCCGAATCGAGGGAGGAGGTGGCCTCGTCCAGGATAAGGATCGGCGCGTTTTTCAGCATCATGCGTGCGATGGCAATGCGTTGGCGCTGTCCGCCGGAAAGTTTTACCCCACGCTCGCCCACATGGGCGTCGTAACCGCTGCGGCCGGCGGGGTCCCGCACGCCCATGATGAAATCATGCGCGCGGGCGCGCTTCGCCGCCGCGAAAACCTCCGCATCGCTCGACCCCGGCCGGCCATAGGCGATGTTGTCATGGATCGAGCGGTGCATCAGGATCGGTTCCTGGCTGACGACCCCGAACTGGCTGCGGAGAGACGCCTGCGTCACCTCGCGGATGTCCTGCCCGTCGAGCAGGATGCGCCCGCCCTCCACATCGAAGAGGCGCAGCATCAGGTTGACTATGGTCGTCTTGCCGGCGCCTGAGGGACCGACCAACGCCACGCGCTCGCCAGGCTGGATATGGAGGTTCAGCCCCTCGATGATACCGCCCTCGCGACCGTAGTGGAACGAAACATCATCGAAGCGGAGGTCTCCCTTGGCCGGCGGCATGGTGCGGGCATCGGATGCGTCGCGGATCGCGGGCGGGCGCGAAATGGTGCCGGTCGCATCCTGCACCGTGGCGTAGGACCGGATGAGCCCGTTGATGTTGAACATCACATAGCCCGACATCTGATTGAGCCGGAACATGAGGCCCATTACCGTCGCGATCTCACCAGTGCTGGCGGCGCCGTTCATCCAGCTCGTCACCGAAAGCGCGCCTACGGCCGTGATCATGATGCCGTTGATGATGGTGATCGCGGCGCGCACCCGCGTGACCGCCCGCCCCAGCGCCCAGATGGCGTTGAGCAGGTTCATCATGCTCTCGCGCACATAGCCGTGCTCGCGCCTGCCGCTGTCGAAGAGCTTGACGGCCATGATGTTGGTGAAAGCGTCGACCATGCGGCCGTTCATCGCGGAGCGTTCGTCGGCCGTGCGCCGTCCAGCACGCCGCAGAGGCGGCAGCAGAAGCCGCGCCACGGTGAGATAGGAGACAAGCCAGACAAGGAGCACGACCCCCATCAGCGGATCGAGCGTGGCAAGAATGGTGCCGGCCAGCACGAAGAAGGTGAGAAAGCTCCACATGGTCTGTAGCGTGGAGGTGATGAAGTCGCCGGTGGCTTCCGCGCCTTGCAGGATTTTCGTGGCGATGCGGCCGGCGAAGTCGTTCTGGTAGAACTCGTATGGCTGCTCCATCACCCGCCGGAAGGCTTGCCAGCGCACGCGCTGATAGAAGGCGGGCGAGATCACCTGCTGTTCCACAATCGTATTGGCGACCATCACCAGCGAGCGCACCACGAGGACAAAGAAGGCAAGCGCCGCCAGCTGCGGCCAGTGATCGGAAAGGAAAGTGGCGGGGGAGGAACGGTCGAGCAGATCCACAAGCCATCCGAGAGCCCAATAGAGCCCGGCATCCACGATGGCCGCGAGGGCTCCCGCCACCAGAAGCAGGGCAAAGGGCAGCTTCGCCTGTTTCGCGAAGAAGAGGATGAAGTCGCGGGCGTTCTCCGGCAGCACTTCACGGTCGGTGTCGCCGAAGGGGTCGATCACCCCTTCGGCACGCCGCCAGAGCCGGTCGCCGAGATCGCGCCTGAGATCCTCTTCCGCGCTCACTCGGCTGCCTCCGCCGGCTCGAGTTCCAGAAAGCCGCCCGACTGCCGCCGCCAGAGCTGGGCATAGAGCCCACCTTTGTCGATCAGTTCCTCATGCGTGCCTTGTTCGAGGATGCGGCCCGCGTCCATCACCACCAGCCGATCCATTGCGGCGATGGTGGAAAGACGGTGGGCGATGGCGATCACGGTTTTTCCTTCCATCAGGCGATAGAGATTCTCCTGGATGGCCGCTTCGACCTCCGAGTCGAGCGCGGAGGTGGCCTCGTCCAGGATCAGGATCGGCGCATCCTTCAGCATCACGCGGGCGATTGCGATGCGCTGGCGCTGACCGCCGGAGAGCTTAACGCCGCGTTCGCCCACATGGGCATCGAAGCCAGTGCGCCCTTTGATATCGCGCAGGGCGGGGATAAAATCCAGTGCAGCGGCGCTTTCCGCCGCCCTTCTCACCATTTCGTCATCGGCGTCTGGCCGGCCGTAGAGGATGTTGTCGTTGACGGAGCGGTGCAGCAGGGATGTGTCCTGCGTCACCATGCCGATCTGCGCGCGCAGCGAATCCTGCGTTACCCGCGAAATATCGGTCCCGTCGATGAGGATGCGGCCGCTTTCAAGATCATAAAAGCGCAGCAGAAGGTTGACCAATGTCGACTTCCCCGCGCCCGAGCGGCCCACAAGCCCCACCTTCTCGCCGGGCTGGATCGTCAGCGAGAGATCGTCGATCACCCCGCCTTTCTTGCCGTAGTGGAAGCGGATGCTTTCGAAGGTGATCTCACCTTTGGGGACGACGATCTCCTTCGCCTCCGGCTCGTCCTCGACGACGCGCGGCTGCGAGATGGTGCCTATGCCGTCCTGCACGGTGCCGATGTTTTCGAACAACATCGTCATCTCCCACATGATCCACTGCGACATGCCCCAAAGCCGCATCACAAGCGCTATCACCACCGCGACCGCCCCGACGGTGACGATCTCGTTCAGCCACAGCCAGAGCGACAGGGCGCCAACGACGAAAAGGCAGGCTGAGTTCAGCATATAGAGCAGGCCGTAGAGACCGGTGATCAGCCGCATCTGGCGATAAGCCGTATCGAGGAAGCCGTTCATGCTCTCGCGCGCATAGGACGCCTCGCGGCGCGCATGGGAGAACAGCTTTACGGTCTGGATGTTCGTATAGCTGTCGACGATACGGCCGGTCATCAGCGAGCGTGCGTCTGCCTGTTGCTGTGAAACCTTGCCCATGCGCGGAATGAAATGCCGCAAAAGCAGGATGTAGCAGACGAGCCAGACCGCAAGCGGGGCGGCCAGGCGGTAATCCGCCGCGGCTGCGATAACCAGCATGCCGGTGAAATAAACCGTCACGTAATTGAAGACGTCGATCAGCTTGATCACGCATTCGCGTACGGCAAGCGCCGTCTGCATCACCTTGGTGGCGAGGCGGCCGGCGAACTCTTCCTGATAAAACGCCATGGACTGCTTGAGCAGGTAGCGGTGCACCTGCCAGCGGACGCGCATGGGATAATTGGGCATCAGAGTCTGGTGCAGCAGGAACGAATGAAGCCAGACGATGGCGGGCAGGAAAACGAGCACGACCGAGGCCATGCCGATGAGCTTCCAACCCTCGGTCTGAAGAAATGTTGCCCTATCGTGCTGCGACAGCCAGTCGACGATGTTTCCCAGAAAGGCAAACATCAAGACCTCGGCGATGGCGATCATCGCCGCGAGGACGGCGGATGCAGCGATATAGGGCCACGCGCCTTTCGTGAAATGGAGGCAGAAGGCGACGAGAGACTTTGGCGGCTCCAGCGGCTCTTCTGCCGGGAAGGCATCAAGGCGCTGTTCAAACCAGCGAAACATCATTCAATCCTCGAAGTCTAACGGTGCCCTTTGCGCGGGGTGAGTGGTGCGCCGGGCTTGCTGTTCCTGATCCGGGGTGCGGCCTGTTCCTGGACGGGCGGCTTCGTGCCGCCTGTTTCGGGGGGAGCCTTCGACCCGGGATGACCCAATTGCGGCCTTGTGCCAAGCGCCGCGGCGAAAGCTCCTGACAGGGTCATGGCGGGAGCGCTGCCGACTGTAACCGGAGGAGCGGCGGCTTCGGCCAAAGAGACCAGGTTTTCAGGAGCCTTGGGCTCCTTGGGGAATTTGGCAGACATTTGCGAATCCTTGAGAATTTCCGGAACGGGTTCCGGCGGATTCGCTCTTACGTCTGTGAAGTCTGGAGAAGCTTCGGAACGAAAACCGCCGTCAGGCCGCGTGCCCAAGCCAGGGCCGCGGGCAGGTAAAGGAAATCATTCGGATATCCATGTCTGCCTCCGACGGTTTACGTTTCGGTAGCCGGCGTTATATCCATTCAGGCGCGACATGGCCAGACGCTTTGGCAAGGCAGTGGTGCCTCAACCGCCGGCTGTGGCTTTCGCGTGACAGTAAGGGATAACATGCCGCAACTGGGCTTCCGTATCGCACTTTTCCAGCCCGACATTCCGGGCAATACCGGCGCGATACTGCGCCTTTCGGCCTGTCTTGGCCTGGCCGTCGACCTGATCGAGCCGGCCGGCTTCGACCTTTCCGACCGCGCACTGAAGCGGGCGGGCATGGACTATCTGGAGCTTGCCGCGCTTCGGCGCCATGCCTCGTGGGAGGATTTCAATAGCTGGCGGCACCAGGAAGCGCGCCGGATCATTCTGTTCACGACGGCAGGAACGGTTCCTTACCAATGTTTTTCTTTCCGGGACGGGGACATCCTCATGTTCGGCCGGGAATCATCCGGCGTGCCGGATCACGTCCACAACGCAGTCAATTATCGCCTGGTCATTCCAATGAAGGAAGGAACGCGCAGCCTGAATGTCGCAATGGCCGCCGCGATGGCCTGCGGCGAAGCAGTGCGGCAGGTGCGCTGAGGCTTCCCGCAGGAAGGTATCAATCCGCGGTCGGCAGGCGCCGCATGGTGAATTCGATCACATCGCCCGGACGCTCGGCCCAGCTTTCGATTTCCGTCCAATAGGCCTGCTTGGGCCAGCGCTCCAGCCATTCGCGGGCCTTGGCGCGCGCTTCCTGGCGCGGCAGAGCGAAGGTTTCGCGTACAAATCCGTCGCGCGGCAGGCGCTTGGCTTCGCCCTTTGCGCGCTTTTTGTCGAGGCTGCGCTTAAGCCCTTCAAGCGGTGGTTTGGCGGGTACTCGCACAAAAGAACTCCTTGACCCGGCACATAAGGAGATTAGGGATCGCACCGTGAAATTGCGAGTCATTTGTCGCCGCCAGTGGTCGGGGAGGGCGGCGCATAAGAGGAACGCCATGGAACAACCCCATATCCCGGCGGGACTGCCCGAAGACGTCGAAAACAAGAAGGAAGCGGCGCGGGCGTGGTTCGAAACGCTGCGCGACAAAATCTGCGCCGCGCTGGAAGGATTGGAGGACGAACTTTCCGGCCCTCATTCGTCCTATGCTCCCGGACGCTTCGAGCAAACGCCCTGGCTGCGCCAGGAGGGCGCGGGCGGGGGCGGCGTTATGTCGATCATGCATGGCCGCGTGTTTGAGAAAGTGGGCGTGCACACCTCAACCGTGCATGGGGAGTTTTCGCCCGAATTCCGCAGGCAGATTCCGGGAGCGGAGGAGGATCCGCGCTTCTGGGCCTCCGGTATTTCCGTTATCGCCCACCCGCAAAATCCTCATGTCCCCACAGTGCATATGAACACGCGCATGGTGGTGACAACCCGGCAATGGTTTGGAGGCGGGGCCGACCTCACGCCGATGCTCAACCGCCGGCGCAGCCAGGAGGACCCGGACGCAATTGCCTTTCACAAGGCAATGCGTTTCGTCTGCGAACGGCACGCAGTGGTGGCCGACTACGAGAAATTCAAAAACTGGTGCGAGGAATATTTCTTCCTGCCGCACAGGAACGAGCCACGCGGGATCGGCGGCATTTTTTACGATTGGCTCAAGAGCTCGGAAGAGAATGGAGGGTGGGATGCGGATTTCGCCTTCACCCAGGATGTCGGCCGCGCCTTCATAATGGTCTATCAGTACATCGTGCGGAAGAACTTCAATACAAACTGGACCGAGGCGGACCGGGAAGAACAGCTCATTCGCCGCGGGCGCTATGTCGAATTCAACCTGCTCTACGACCGCGGCACGATTTTCGGGCTCAAGACCGGCGGGAACGTCAACTCTATCCTGTCCAGCCTGCCGCCCGTGGTGAAGTGGCCGTAGGCATCAAGCCTTCAGCATTGCGAGCTTGAGCCCAAAGCCGACGAAAATCGCTCCGGTGATTGCTTTCAGCCAGCGCTGCACCCAAGCTCTTCTGCCAACCCCCTTGAATACGGAGAAGAGCAGAACGAGGCTGGAAAACCAGACCACATTTGTGAGCGCGTGGATCGTCACCAATACGAATCCCCATTCTGCTTCCGCTCCGATCGGGATAAACTGGGGGAAGGCCGCCAGGTAGAACATCGAGACCTTCGGGTTCAGCGCGTTGGTGAGGAAGCCTTCCGCCACTGCGCGGGCGAGGGTGCGGCGGCTTTTGGCCGGTGCGATATTCGCTGGGCCAATTCCCTTCCATGCCTGCCAGAGCGCCTTTAAGCCGACATAGCTGAGATAGGCGGCGCCCAGCATCTTGACGATAAAGAAGAGCTCCGCGGACTGCACGAGAATGATTGAAATGCCGAGCACTGAAAGGGTTCCGTGCAGGTAGAAGGAGGCGAAGAACCCGGCAATGTTGGCGAAGCCCGCCGCCTTGCCCGAGGTCGGAACGGTTTTGGCGATCAGAACGCCGTTCGGCCCCGGCGAGAGGACGAGAAGGGCCGCGACGATGGCAAAGGTGACGATCTCTAGCAGACTCATCGGAGATTACCCTTCAAGTGCCGGATATCGACCCGGTTGTTCGGAAGTCGAATTCACGGGAATGATGACATTCGCTCCATCGCGCACCATATTGCGGGTTCGCAATTCCGTCGAGATTTGGTGCGAAAAGAGATTTCATGCTGCGTCCTTCAGGCTCCGGAAACGTCCGTCTTCCGCAAACCGGGATCGGCGCGCTCGACTACGAGCTCGCCGGGGAGATGGCGGTCTCTCTCGGAAACGCCGGAAAACGCGCCGAGGAAAGTCTTGCAAGGCTTGCGGCGCACGCGGGAGGGGAGGCGGAGCGCCGCGATCTTCTGCGTGAAGCTGCAGACGCGGTCTACGCCTATTTTATCCAACGTGAGCTATGTGGCCTGAAGCGGCATGACGACATTGTGCGTCAGATGGCGATCCCGCGCGCCGTTCTGGCGCGGCTTGGCGCTCGTTAAAGCCTTATGCGCGTTTGAATCCGCCCGGTTTGGGTGCCGCGCGGCATTTTCCCCGCGACAATCTGCCCTGTCGTCCAAGGGCGTCTGGACAAGTCCAGGCGTCGAGCATAGAAACCAACGCCAATTGCCGGGGGAACACGTCCGCTCGTCGCGGAGACACTTGATGGGCGCGTGATTTTCCTCGCTTCTTCCGGCAGGCATGAGGTGAAAGGACCACAGTCCCGTGAGCGATACCGATTCGACCCACATCCCGGAACACAGCCGTCGCGATTTCCTTTACGTAGCCACCGGCATGGCCGGGGCCGTCGGTGCGGCTGCAGTCGCATGGCCGTTCATCGACCAGATGCGTCCCGATGCCTCCACGCTCGCTCTGGCGTCCATCCAGGTGGATGTGTCGGCCGTGCAGCCTGGCATGTCGCTAACGGTCAAGTGGCGCGGCCATCCCGTTTTCATCCGCAATCGGACCGAGCAGGAAATTGCGGCGGCACAGGAAACGCCGCTCGATCAGCTCAAGGATCCGGTCGCGCGCAACGACAACCTTCCGGCCGATACGCCGGCGACGGATCTTGCGCGTTCGGCAGGCGAGGGCAAGGAGAACTGGCTCGTCATGATCGGCGTGTGCACCCATCTTGGCTGCATTCCGCTTGGCCAGTCGGGTGAGTATGGCGGCTGGTTCTGCCCATGCCACGGTTCGGTCTACGATACGGCAGGGCGCGTCCGCGGTGGACCTGCGCCGGAAAACATGGCCATTCCGGCCTTTCAGTTCATCTCCGACACGGTCGTTCAGATCGGTTAGGCGAAGGGGGCGCATTTCATGAGCGGTGGACATTCTACCTATACACCCAAGACGGGCTTCGGCCGCTGGATAGACGCCCGCCTTCCGCTGCCGCGTCTCATCTATGATTCTTTCGTGGCCTATCCTGTGCCGCGCAACCTGAACTATGCCTATACGTTCGGCGGCATTCTCAGCCTTATGCTGGCGGCGCAGATCCTGACCGGCGTGGTTCTTGCAATGCACTACGCGGCAAACACCGAACTCGCATTCGGGTCGGTCGAAAAAATCATGCGCGATGTCAATTCCGGCTGGCTGCTGCGCTATCTGCACGCCAACGGCGCCTCGTTCTTCTTCGTGGCGGTCTATGTGCACATCTTCCGCGGCCTCTATTACGGTTCCTATAAGGCGCCGCGCGAGCTGCTGTGGATCCTGGGTTGCATCATTTATCTTCTCATGATGGCGACCGCCTTCATGGGCTATGTGCTGCCTTGGGGCCAGATGAGCTTCTGGGGCGCGACGGTGATCACCGGTTTCTTCTCGGCCATCCCGCTGGTCGGCGACTGGATCCAGCAGCTGCTCCTCGGCGGGTTCGCGGTGGAAAACCCCACGCTCAACCGCTTCTTCTCGCTGCATTATCTGCTGCCGTTCATGATCGCGGGCGTCGTCATACTCCATATCTGGGCACTGCATGTCACGGGGCAGACCAATCCGACCGGCATCGAGGTGAAGCAGAAGACCGATACGGTGGCCTTCACGCCCTATGCGACCATCAAAGACGGCTTTGCCATGGTCGTGTTCCTGTTCGTGTTCGCCTATTTCGTCTTCTACATGCCGAACTATCTCGGCCATCCCGACAACTATATCGAAGCCGATCCGCTGAAGACGCCGGCCCACATCGTGCCTGAGTGGTACTTCCTGCCCTTCTACGCGATGCTGCGCGCCATCACCTTCAATATAGGCCCGATCGACTCCAAGCTCGGCGGCGTGCTCGTGATGTTCGGCTCGATCGCACTGCTGTTCCTCACGCCATGGCTGGATACGTCCAAGGTCCGCTCCGCGGCCTACCGGCCCTGGTACAAGATCTTCTTCTGGCTGTTCGTTGCGGATGCCATCCTGCTGGGCTGGCTTGGCTCTCGTCCGGCGGAAGGGCTTTATGTGGCGATGGCGCAGATCGGGACTCTTTACTACTACGCCTTCTTCCTGGTCGTCATGCCGGTTCTCGGTTTGATCGAAACGCCACGCCGGCTTCCCAACTCGATCACCGAGGCGGTGCTGGAGAAGAACAAGGCCGGTTCCTTGGCCGCCCAGCCGGTCAGCCAACGCTAAGCGATGCGCAAGGGGATTTTGGAAATGAGAATGTTTCTCCACGCTCTGGGGGCTCTCGGGCTTGGTCTTGCGCTCGCCACCTCAGCCGGGGCTCAGGAAGAAGAAGCGACGCCGCATTATCCGCTGCACCATCCCGAACCGCAGGAATGGTCTTTTGCGGGGCCGTTCGGAACTTACGACAAGGGGCAGTTGCAGCGCGGCTTCAAGGTCTATCGCGAGGTTTGCTCCGCCTGCCATTCACTCGACATGGTGGCGTTCCGCAACCTGGAGGCTCTGGGCTATTCGGATGAGCAGGTGCGCGCCATCGCGGCCGAGTACCAGATACAGGATGGCCCGAACGAGGCGGGCGACATGTTCGAGCGTCCCGGCACGCCTTCGGACTATTTCCCGTCGCCATTCGCCAACCCGGAGCAGGCCGCGGCATCCAATAACGGCGCTCCCCCACCCGATTTATCGTTGATCGCCAAGGCGCGCGGCGTGGAGCGCGGGTTCCCGACCTTCATCTTCGATATCTTCACGCAATACGCCGAAGGCGGGCCGGACTACATCCATGCTCTGTTGACGGGCTATGACGAAGCCCCGCCGGAGGGGCTCCAGATTCCTGAAGGCACCTATTACAATCCTTATTTCATCAGCGGTCCGGCTCTTGCCATGCCGCCTCCGATCTCCGACGGCCAGGTGACCTATGACGACGGGGCTCCTGAAACGGTCGATCAGTATTCCCGCGACGTCTCGGCATTCCTGATGTGGGCTGCGGAGCCGCATCTGGAGGCACGTAAGCAGACCGGCTTCACGGTGGTGATTTTCCTGCTCCTTTTCGGAGGGCTGGTCTATCTCACCAAACGCAAGATCTGGGCCGAACTGCACTAGCAGTAGGCCTGAATCGGAACAAAGGGCGCCGAGTGGCGCCCTTTTCTTTGCCGGCAGGAAGAGGCACAAAAGGACAAACGGGGGACTTGGCCTCAATGAAACAGTCGCTTGAAGATACCCTGCTGGCCGCGATCCGCACAATTCCCGACTATCCGAGACCAGGGGTCCTCTTTCGCGACATCACCACGCTGCTTGGTGACGCACGCGCCTTCCGCCGGGCCGTGGATGAACTCGTCCATCCCTATGCCGGCGCGAAGATCGATAAGATCGCAGGTATCGAGGCGCGCGGCTTCATCCTGGGCGGTGCCATTGCCCATCAGCTCTCCTCGGGCTTTATCCCCATCCGCAAGAAGGGCAAGCTCCCGCACGAGACCGTGCGCGTCGCCTACAGCCTGGAATACGGGCTCGACGAGATGGAGATGCACATCGATGCCGTCTCGCCGGGCGAGAAAGTCATCCTTGTCGACGATCTGATTGCCACGGGCGGGACGGCGGAGGCTGCCGTGCGGCTCTTGCGGCAGATGGGAGCGGAGATTGTGGCTGCATGCTTCGTCATCGACCTGCCGGATCTCGGCGGCCGTGCAAAGCTGGAAGCGGAAGGCGTGGATGTGCGCACGCTGGTTTCGTTCGAGGGGCATTGAACGGTTCCGGGTTTATTTGGTAACGAGCGACCTATCGACCCAAACGAGAACCGAACTTTTCCGTGTCGGCCGACTTTGGTCACAACAGCATTTGTGACGCGATCGCGGCGATAATGATCCCGATCCGATCACTGCATATCTGAAACGCGGCCCGCGTGTTCTATACGAAAGGGAGGCGGTTGAATTACCAGCAGATCTTCATCTTCGCACTGTTGGGCGCGGTGTTCGGCTTTCTGGTGTGGGGAAAGATCCGCTATGACCTGGTCGCCTTTACCGCCCTCATCGTCGGCGTGATCGGCGGTGCGGTCGAGCCCGGCGATGCGTTTGCCGGGTTCGGCCACGAGACAACGCTGATCGTCGCCTTCGTGCTGATCGTCTCGCGCGCGATGATCAATGCCGGAGTGGTCGAGATGATCGCCCGGTATGTCATCTCGGCCTCTCGCTCGCTGTCGGCCCATATCGGCGTGATGGCTGTGATAGGCGCGGCGCTGTCGGCCATCATCAACAATGTCGCGGCCATCGCAATCCTGATGTCGCTCGACATCGAGGCGGCGAAGAAGGCCCAACGCTCTCCCTCGCTCTCGCTGATGCCGTTGTCTTACGCCACTATTCTCGGCGGCATGGTGACGATGATCGGGACGCCGTCCAACATCGTTATTGCGCAGTTCCGAGAGCGTGCTCTGGGCGAGCCCTATTCGATGTTCTCCTTCACGCCGGTTGGCCTGGTCGTCGCCGTCGCCGGCATTGCCTTTGTGGCGCTGGCCGGCTGGCGCGTCATCCCGCAACGCGAAGGCCAGGCAACGGCCACGCTCGAACCAGAAAGCGACCTGTTCGTTGCCGAGGCGCAGGTTCCAGAAAACTCCGAGGCGATCGGCAAGACCACCGGTGATTTCGCCGAACTGGGCGACGAGCATGACGTTACCGTGCTTGGGCTGGTCCGCGGCGGCAAACGCCTCGCTGGCTTTGCCAGGCGCGAGACGATCCGCAAGGGCGACTTCCTTGTGCTCGAAGGCGAGCCTGCTGCCGTCGAGGCCTTCGCCGGCGCGGCGAAGCTCGATCTGTCCGGACAGGATGAGCATGGCGGGTTGACGGGTAAGTCGATGAGTCTGGTCGAAGCGATTGTGCCGGAAACGGGCCGCGCCGTCGGCCGCTCGGCAATGGACCTCCGCCTGCTCGCCAATCGTGGCGTGACCCTCATTGGCGTTTCAAGGCGAGGTAAAAGGTTCCGGGAGAGGGTGCGCAAGCTGACGCTCCAGCCGGGCGACGTACTGCTCCTGCTCGGGCCCGAGCGGCGGCTTTCGCAGGCCACGGAATGGCTGGGCGTCCTGCCCCTTGCCGACAGGCAGCATACGGTCATCCAACGGCGCAAGGCGTTGCTCGCCATCGGCATTTTCGTTGCCGGTGTGGGCGCCTCTGTCGCCGGCCTTGTCACGCTGTCAATCGCGCTCGCCTGCGTCGTAGCGGCCTATGCGATGGTCAGCATTGTTAATGCGCGCGAGATCTACGAATCGGTGGACTGGCCGGTGATCGTGCTGCTCGGCTCGCTCATTCCGCTCGGCGTGGCGTTCGACGAGGCCGGCGGCACCGAACTCATCACCGCCGCCATTGTCGGCCAGACTGACGGGCTTCCCGCCTGGATGATCCTCGCTGTCGTCATGATGGTCACGATGGTGCTTTCCGATTTCCTGAATTCGATCGCCACCTCCCTGATTGCCGCTCCGATCGCAGTCGGTGTGGCCCAGGGTGTGGGCGCATCGCCCGACGCCTTCCTGATGGGCGTGGCCGTTGCCGCGACCTGCGGCTTCCTCACGCCGATAGGCCACAAGAACAACACCATCATCATGGGCCCTGGCGGCTACCGTTTCGGCGATTACTGGCGCCTCGGCGCGCCGCTGGAAATTCTCACCATTGCCGTCGCAGTCCCGGCGACGCTATTCTTCTGGCCGGTGTAGAGAAGGCCCATCCGCCGCCTTGAACAGGGTCCTTCTACACGACCTTCAGGAGGACGGCGCTTTCGAATTCCAGTACGGCCTCGCCGCGGCTGTTGAAGGCGCCTCCCTTCTGGGAGACCAGCCGCCATCCCGGCCGGGATGCAAGCGGTCTGTGGCCGAGTATCGTCCGCGTGAAAGTTATCGTGTCGCCGGCATAGACGGGCCTAAGCCATTTGAGCTCGGAGAAGCCGGGGGAGGGGCCGAATTCCGGTCGAGGGCCGGAGCCCGTCCAGGTGACGGCGCTGTCAAGGAACGCGAGATTGTACCGCATCCACATGGTGCATGTGTGCCAACCGGAAGCGCAGAGGCCGCCTAAGACGCTCTCCCTTGCCGCCTCTTCGTCCATATGGAAAGGCTGGGGATCATATTTCGCCGCAAAGTGCTTGATCTCTTCCGCGGTAAAGATGTGACTGCCGAGCGTGACCGTTTCGCCGACCTTCAGGAAAGAATCCAGGTTCATTCGGCAGCTCCGGAATCGCGCATACTGAACAGGATTGGATTCTCACATTCCATTACTGCTTCGCCGTGCTGATTCCTCACCACGTGACGAAAGGTGACGACCCCAATCCCGGGGCGCGATTTCAACCGCCGCCTTGCAAGAATGGTGGAGGTTCCACTCAAGATATCGCCGGCCAGAACCGGCTTTATCCAACGCATTCCGGTAATTCCGGGCGAGCCTTGAGACGTTGAATCAAGAAGAAAGGAATCGCACATCATCCGCATGAAGACGGAGCATGTGTGCCAACCGGATGCCGCCAGGCCGCCAAGCAGGCTGTTGCGCCCGGCCTCCTCGTCCAGGTGCATCGGCTGTGCGTCGAACTCGCTCGCAAATTCAATTATTTCTTCGCGCGCCATAACTCGGGAGCCGAGGTCGAACACCCGGCCCTCCGTCATGTCCTCATAGGCCCATTGCTTGGTCATTCGGGAATCCTCGACCAGACCCGGTCTTCGGGAACCTAGCGCGCTTTACACGTTGAATTTGAACAGCATGACATCGCCGTCCTGCACGACATAATCCTTGCCTTCGTCGCGCGCCTTTCCGGCCTCCCGTGCGGCGGTTTCGCCGCCCAGCTGCACGAAATCGTCATAGGCGATCGTTTGCGCCCGAATGAAGCCGCGCTCGAAATCCGTATGGATCACGCCGGCTGCCTGAGGCGCCTTGGCTCCCTTCTGCACGGTCCAGGCTCGTGCTTCCTTAGGGCCGGCGGTGAAGAAGGTTATGAGGTCCAAAAGCTCATAGCCGGCACGGATGAGCCGGTCGAGCCCGGGCTCATGCAAGCCCATGGCTTCCAGATACTCGGCAGCTTCCTCTTGGGGCAGCTGGGCCACCTCGGCCTCGATCGCGGCGGAGATGATTACGGTCCTGGCGCCCTGCGCCTCGGCCATTTTCTCGACGGCCGATGTGTGAGCATTGCCCGTCGCCGCGTCGCCTTCTGCGACATTGCAGACATAGAGTACCGGCTTGGAAGTAAGCAGGTTTAGAGAGCGGAGGATCCGCATTCCCTCTGGGTCGAGCTCCGCCGTGATGAGGCGTACCGGCTTGCCGTCCTGAAGCAGCTTGAGCGCTTCTTCCATTACGGGAAGGATGGACATCGCCTCCTTTTCCTTGCCGGTGGCGCGCTTCCTGACCTGCACGATGCGCCGCTCAAGGCTTTCCAGATCCGCCAGCATCAACTCGGTTTCAACCGTATCGGCATCGGCGACCGGATCGATGCGGCCCTCCACATGGGTGATGTCGTCGTCCTCAAAGCAGCGCAGCACATGCACCACGGCGTCTACCTCGCGAATATTGGCGAGGAACTGGTTGCCGAGCCCTTCGCCCTTGGAGGCGCCGCGCACGAGGCCGGCAATATCGACGAAGGAAATGCGCGTCGGCACGGTTTCCTTGGATGCCGCGATCTCGGCGATCTTTTTCAGGCGCGAGTCGGGCACGGCCACCTCGCCCGTATTGGGCTCGATGGTGCAGAAGGGATAATTCGCGGCCTGGGCGGCAGCTGTCTTGGTCAGCGCATTAAAGAGCGTCGATTTGCCGACATTGGGCAAGCCGACGATGCCGCATTTGAAACCCATGGATTATCTGTCCTGTCGTTTTGGTAGCCGTTCAAGGAATGCTGGGAGGGGCTATGGGCGAAGGAACCGACCATCGTCAAGCCCGGAAAAGCTTTCAAATCCTGCCTTTGGCCTTCCGGACTTATTCTTTACCGCCGAAGAGCTTCTTCAGCATGGCGGCCATCGGGCCGCTTGATGGAGGTTCCGCCGGCGGCGCCTTTGACCGCGCCTGGCGGATGTGGCTGCGCCCCTTCTGAGCTGGTTTCTCGCCGGCCATCTCGATGTCCGCAGCCTTACCCTGCACGGCCAGGCTGGCCTTGTTCATGAAGCCGGACTCGTCGCCCGTGATGAGCAAATCGACATTTTCCGCCATCGCATCGAGCAGCGGATCGAGCCAGGCATGATCGGCCTTGGCAAAATCGCCGAGCACATGGGGCGTAACCCGCGCCTTATCACCTGGATGGCCGATGCCGATGCGCACGCGGCGGTAATCCTGACCGCAATGGGCGTCAATGGATTTAATGCCATTGTGGCCGCCGCTGCCGCCGCCGCGCTTCACTCGCACCTTGCCGGGAGCAAGATCAAGCTCGTCGTAAAATACAATTATGTCGGACGGCTGAAGCTTGTAAAAGCGCATGGCCTCGCCGACAGCCTGGCCGGAAAGGTTCATGAAGGTCTGCGGCTTCACGAGCAGCAGTTTTTCAGTGCCGACCCTGCCTTCGGCTACGAGCGCGCTGAATTTTTTCGACCAGGGCGAAAAGGAATGGCGGCGAAAAATAGCATCCGCCGCCATGAAGCCGACATTGTGCCGGTGGTTTTGGTATTGCGGACCCGGATTGCCGAGCCCAGCAAGGAGAAGCATGGATTGCCTCCCATGGGGAGGGGAGGATTACTCCTCGCCCTCTTCCGCCTGTCCCGCTTCTGCTTCGCCGCCTTCGGCTCCCTCGGACTTCAGGCCGGCGGGAGCAGCGACCGTGGCAATGGTAAAGTCGCGGTCGGTGATGGTGGGGACAATGCCTTCCGGCAGCTTCACCGCAGAGATATGCACGGAGTCGCCGATATCGAGCCCGGTCAGATCAACTTCAATGAAGTCAGGAATGGCATTGGCCGGGCAGGTGAACTCTACCTCGTGACGCACGATGTTGAGCACGCCGCCACGCTTGATGCCCGGCGCTTTCTCATCGTTGATGAAGTGAACCGGCACGTTCACTGTCACCACCGTGTTCTTGCCTACGCGAAGGAAGTCCACATGCATGGCGAAGCCGCGGACCGGATCGAGCTGATAGTCCTTCGGCAGGACCTGGATCTTTTCGCCATTCAGATCGATCGTAGCGACGGTGGTCCGAAAACCGCCCGCGTGAATACGCAGGAACACTTCCTTGTAGGGAAGGGTGATCGAGAGCGGGGGCTGCTTGTCGCCGTAGATTACGGCGGGAATCTTGCCGTTGCGCCGAATTGCCCGGGCGGACCCCTTACCGACCCGTTCGCGCGCCTCGGCCGTCAGTTCGTATGACTGGCTCATGGCTTTACCTTTTCTTTGCGGAGCGCTTTCGGGCCTGCGAAGCCGCAAACCCCGAAAACGAGAAAGCCGCCTGCAGCGCTCGCAGCGCCCGGCCAGCCTCCATCCGCGCTGCCTCCAAGGGTGTCTGCGCGGACCGCGCGTCTATAGCGCAAGCCCTTTGGGGGCGCAAGTCCGGGACTTCTTCCCTTCAATCCTTCCTGAGACGTGCTACCTCTAATGCATCTGTGGAGTATCCGCCATGGCTGTCCGCATCGTCCGTCTGGGGTCATCTCGTCATCCGGGGGAGGGCGTCCGCATCGGTACTGTCCGGCGCCCGCCTCGCGGCGTGCGAAAGGAGCGCTATGCGGCGGATGACTGGTACGATGTCTGGTACCCGGAGCTTTCGCCCAGTCCCGAACTGGTGTCCCGCGCCCAGGCAGCGCTGACGGAAAGCGAATGGAAAGCGTTCTCCCGCGCATTCCGGGCAGAGATGAGCGAACCGGCAGCACGGCACACGCTCGATCTCCTCGCGACGCTTTCACATAAGGCGGATTTCTCGATCGGCTGCTATTGCGAAGATGAAGCGCGCTGCCACCGCTCCATCCTGCGGTCTCTCCTGGCCGAGCGCGGCGCGGCGATCGAGTAATGTCTTAGTTGAAAAGGCTCGAAACCGATTCTTCCGAAGCCGTCCGCGAGATTGCCTCTCCGATGAGGTCGGCGATCGTTATGGCGCGGATATTATGTGCGGCCTCCACCGACGAGGTCGGCTGAATGGAGTCCGTGATCACCAGTTCCTTGAGCTTCGAACCGGTGATCCTTGCCACGGCCCCACCCGAGAGCACGCCATGGGTGATATAGGCCGTAACGCTCGTCGCTCCATTGGCGATCAGTGCTTCGGCAGCGTTGCAGAGCGTGCCGCCGGAATCGACGATATCATCGATCAGCAGGCAATCCCGGCCATGAACGTCGCCGATGACGTTCATTACCTCCGACTCGCCGGGACGGTCGCGGCGCTTGTCGACGATGGCGAGCGGGGCATCAATGCGCTTGGCGAGCGCGCGGGCGCGCACGACGCCGCCGACATCGGGGGAAACGACCATCACGTTTTCAAGCTTGTAATGGGCCTTCACGTCACGCGCCATGACCGGCACCGCGTAGAGATTGTCCGTCGGAATATCGAAGAACCCCTGGATCTGGCCGGCATGGAGGTCAAGCGTCAGCACGCGGTCGGCGCCGGCCTGGGTAATCAGATTTGCCACCAGCTTGGCGGAGATCGGAGTGCGGCCCGAAGTGCGGCGGTCCTGCCGCGCATAGCCGAAATAGGGAAGCACTGCCGTGATGCGGCGGGCCGAGGAGCGGCGGAATGCGTCGATCATGATGAGCAGTTCCATCAGGTGATCGTTCGCCGGATAGGAGGTGGACTGCAGGACGAAAACGTCCTCGCCGCGCACATTCTCCTGGATTTCGACAAAGATCTCCTGATCTGCGAAACGGCGGACCATCGCCTTGCCGAGTGAAATGTTGAGGTAGCGGGCAATGGCCTCGGCCAGCACCCGGTTGGAATTGCCCGCAAAAAGCTTCATGGAGTGATCCCGGCCGACGCCACGTTTCAATCCGGGCTTTTAGCGGCGTTGCCAATGATTGCAAGGGCGAATAGCCGATACACACTTCGTTTGGTGCGGCTGAGAGCTCTGCTTGTTCAAATACCACTAACCGTTGGTTGCATTCAGCGGTCGACTAATCGTTGCTCATGTCCGTGTCGAAGTTCCTTGAAGCCAGGCGGCCAGCTCGTCGATCGTCCGATCGGCGACGGCATTGATATTGGCGGCGTTCACCGCCGTCCAGCCTTCGCCGGTACCGCCGGCCTTCTCCTGTCCCTGGATCCGGTGCAGGCGGTTGCCCGCCGGATCAAGCACATCCCAGACGAAAATGATGGTGGTTCCTTTCTCGTCATTGATGGTCGAGAAATATCCCTTCAGAACATGGGTAGCGGCTTGGCCCTCGGAGGAGATGGTAAGGCCGCGCTGCCTCCCGCGCGCGGAGAGGCGGCTGGATAGCGGTTCCAGCGTTTCGGCCGCGGCTCCGATTACCGGTGCGAACTGGATACGGGCATTGCGTGCGATCGCGGCCACTGACTGGCCTGTCTGCGCACCGACGGTGCTTTGGTCCGTTAATGTCGTGGTTGTGGGCGCTGTTGTGCCTGCGCTGCCGGGCGGGGGGAGGGCTTGCGCGTCAGAGGACGGACTGGAGGTCTGAGATGCTACCCGTGCAGCGCCGGCAGTTGAGAGATCGATCGCGTCCGTTCCGCTGCATCCGGCAGTTGCAGCCGCGAGCATCAGAAGCCATGCCCTTGTTTTCCCGCGCACCATTTTTATCCCCGCGATGATAGCCCCCCGAGGCATTCCATCCCTTTCAGCTCCTACTTTATGATTAAATCGAGGCCATGGCGAGAAAGCATTTCCGGTGAGGAGTCGGTTGTAAGATAGGTGCGCCCCAGGCACATGGCGGTGCCTGAATCGGAGTCCATGATGATCATGTGGGCAAAAAGCGTCATGTCCGGCGCAATCGGCTCGGGATTGCCCGCGTAGAACATCTGCGGTTCCATCCATGACGGCGAAAAACGCGCGCCCAGCGAATATCCACAGGCATTCAGCCGATGGCGCGTCAGATCATGCGCTTCCATTACCTTCGCGTGGGCATCGAAAACGTCGCCGAAGGTTTTTCCCGGCGCCATCACCTTTTCGCAGGCAAGAAGCGCGGCCTTTGCGGCCTCGAAAAGCTCCTGATGGCGCCGCGAAGCCTTGCCCGTGAGAACAGTCTGCATCATGGCGGCGTGGTAGTGATGATATACGCCGGCCCATTCCAGCGTCAGCTGGTCGTTTTTGCCGAGTTTCCTTCGCCCGGCTTTATATCGGCACAGCAGCGCGTCGGCGCCCGAGCCGATGACGAATTCATTCCCGGGATAATCCCCGCCGCCCGCCAGGATCGCACCTTGCATCGCGGCAAGGATAGCCGCCTCGTCGCCGCCCTGCTTGATCAGCGGAGCCGCGGCATCCAGAGCCTCGTCGGCCAGCCTTGCAGCGTCCCTTACCTTTTCGATTTCAGCCGGGCTTTTCAACAGACGCAGCCGGGGCACGAGGTCGGACGCATCCTCGATCTTGGCAAAGGTCTGGAGCTGCTCATCTAAAAGCTTGCCGTTCCTGGCGGTCAGCCCGTGCGTGTCATATTCCACACCGATTCGCATGCCGAGCAGGTCGAGGTCGTTCAGGAGGTTCCGCAGATCGAGTGCGGGGTTGGCGCCGTAACGATCGTTCCAAACGATGATATTGTCGATGATGGATGTATGCCGCGCCTGACGCAGATCGGCAGAACGCGTGAGCAGAACCATCGAGCCGTCGGCTTTCACCACCAGGCATTGGAAGAAGCAGAAGCCGAATGTGTCATAGCCGGTCAGCCAATACATGCTGTCCTGGGCGAAGAGCAGCATGGCATCCAGTTTGCGTTCCGACATTTCTATGAGCAGCCTGTCGCGGCGTGCGTCGAATTCGGCACGTTCGAAATGCAAGGCCATCAGGATACCTCCAGGCAAATCGCCGAGATCTGGCGTCCGTAGTCCGGTTCGCCGCGGTGGGCGGCCCTGCGGTAGGAGAAGAAATCGTCCTCCTGCGCATAGGTGCAGCGCCCGAGCGCTTCGGCCTTAATCCCGGCCCGGGTGAGACGGTCTATGGTGTAGAGATTGAGGTCGAACAGCGCGTGGCCGGACTTGCCGGAGTCCCGGAAATAGCGGGCGTTATCCTCGTCCGCCCCGATGAAGCGCTGTATATATTCCGGCCCGACTTCATAGTTTTCCTGGCTGATCGAGGGGCCAAGCACGGCTGCGATATGCTCTCGGCGGGCGCCGAGCCGTTCCATGGCGTCGATCGTGTTTTCAAGTATACCGGTCAAGGCGCCTTTCCAGCCGGCATGGGCAGCACCGATCACCCCTGCCTGCGTATCCGCAAAGAGAACCGGCCCGCAGTCGGCTGCAAGCACGCCGAGCGCAACACCGGGCTTGCGCGTCACCAACCCGTCGGCATTGGGGCGGGAATCGATGGGAAACGGATCCTCGACCGTTACCACTTCCGCCGAATGGCATTGATGGATTGTAACCAGGCGCTCCGCCGGTACACCCATGGCCGCAGCCACCCGGCGCCTGTTTTCACGAACCGCTTCAGGAGAATCGGTCGAGCCGAGGCCGACATTGAGGCTGTCGAAAATCCCTGTGGATACACCGCCGCGGCGGGTAAAAAAGCCATGCCTTACACCCCCGGCACGAGCGCCAAGGAGGGATGACCGGACGGGCTCCGGTCTGGTCATGTCAAGCATGCGCTGCCTTCCGGTCTGTTTCGGAGCGCGGATCGTGGGGGAAGGAAAGGGGCAATGTCAATCAGGTTTGATCTTGCAGTCTAATGCCCTCGACAGCCAACGCGTGGCAGCTATCTGCAACCTCGCCTAAAATGGCGGCACCTCGATTCCCACCGGCAGAACCGCCATCGCCTTGAACAATTCCCCCATCTCCTGCGGCCCTGCCAGTCTTTCGACCTCACCCCGTATGCGTTGCTGCTCCTCGGCGCTCTTGCCGGCGCCGAGCCGCCCGGCGCGTTCCAAAAGCCCGAGATCCAGCAGGAATTCGCCTTGCGGCATCAGCCTGGTTTCGAGCCCGTGCGTGCGGGCGACACTGCCGAGGGCTGCAAAATCGACATGCGCGGTCAAGTCCGCCTCGCCGGGGTGGGCGAGCGGGTCGTCATAGGCATGGCGCCGCACCGCCTGCAATGTGTCACCCAGCGCGGGATCGCTGTACCCATAGTCGATGAAAAGTCCCGCGCCGAACTGCCGCGACAGCCGCTCCGCGATCACGTCCATCAGCGCCTCGCGGGCAGGTGCAGTCTCGAAAATGGTGCCTTCGGGCGCTTGTTCCGCGTCCTTCGGCAGAAGCGAAGGATCAAGGGCGCCCGGACCGATCCTAAAAGCGAGCGCGCCGTCGTCGGTGTGCCCCACCACGCGCTCGCGCCAACCGGCAGGCGTCTTAACGTACTCCTTTATTGGCACGGCGTCAAAAAGCTCGTTGCCGACGATGAATAGCGGCCCGTCCGGCAGATCTTCCACGCGCGAAAACCAGGCCGGTTTTGCCTGTGCCTCTTCCAATGTCTTCTTCTGAATAGCTGTCAATCTCGGGCTCGCTTCGATCATGGCGAAGCGGTGGGTGCTCACGAGCTGTGGATCCAACTTGGAGAGCGTGCGCAGGATATCCTTCATCAGAGTGCCGCGCCCGGGACCGATCTCGGCGAAGAGCGGGCCGTCCGGTGCGCCGCACGCCTTCCAGGCAGCATATAGCCATACGGCCACAAGCTCGCCGAACATCTGGCTCACCTCCGGCGCGGTGGTGAAGTCGCCGGCAGCGCCGAAGGGCTCGCGCGTGGTGTAATAGCCGTCATCCGGGTCGAACAGGCAGAGCGTCATATAGGCGTCGATGCCCATCGGGCCGGTTGCCTCAATGAGCCGAAGGATGCGCTCGTGCAGTCTCGTCATGTCTCCTGCCGTGCCGGGGCCGGCGTGCGCGCTGTCAGCATGGCCCAGATCCCCGCGGCGACCATCGGTAGCGAAAGCACCATGCCCATCGTAAGCCAGCCGCCGAAGAGGTAGCCAAGCTGCGCATCGGGGACGCGGAAGAACTCCACGAAGATGCGCGCCAGTCCGTAGCCGCAGATGAATGCCCCACCGATGAAGCCCGGGGTCTTAAGCTTCAGCATCCCATGGGTGAGCACGCGCAGGACGATGAAAAGGACCAATCCCTCGAGCGCTGCCTCGTAGAGCTGGCTCGGATGGCGCGGCAGCGGCCCGCCATCGGGGAAGATCACGCCCCAGGGCATGTCCGTCGGCCGGCCCCAAAGCTCGGAATTGATGAAGTTAGCGACCCGCACGAGGCCAAGGCCCACGGGGGTTGCGGCAGCAACCGTGTCAAGCATGCTCCATGGATTGATGCCGCGCGAGAAGGAGAACAGCACCATCGCGGCAATCGTGCCCATCATGCCGCCGTGGAAGGACATGCCGCCCTGCCAGATCGCGAAAATATCCAGTGGATTGTCGATGTAACGCGGCAGATCGTAAAAGAGGACATAGCCGAGCCTGCCGCCGAGCACTACGCCTGCGGCGGCCCAGAGGACGAAGTCGTCAAGATCCTCAGGCTTCATGGGCGGGACGTTGTTCGCCCAGAGCCTCGGCGTGCTCACGAGGCGCTTGGTGTACCACCATGCAAAGAGGATACCGGCCACATAGCCCAGCCCATACCAGTGCACCGCAAGGGGACCGATCTGGAATATAACCGGGTCGATGTTCGGGAAGGGCAGGGCTGTCAAAGGCAGCAGAAGATAGTCGATCAAGCGTGCCTCCTGTCCTGGTCCTGGCCCCGCGAAGCTATGGGCAAGCATTGCGGCGCGGTCAAGTCCGGCGCATGATGGCTTGCATTCGCGGCTGGCCCGTCTTACGTCAAATATCAACAGGAGCACCGACATGACCAACGGCCCCAACCGGATCCTCGATGAGTTCGCGAAGATGGTGACCGATGCTGCCGGGGCCGCCCAGGGCGTGCGCCGCGAATTCGAGAATCTCTTCCGCGCCCAGGCGGAACGTATGCTCAACTCCATGGATCTGGTTCAGCGGGAAGACTTCGAGACCGTGCGCGAAATGGCCATCAAGGCCCGGGAGGAAAACGTGGCGCTTCTTGCCCGTATCGAGCTCCTCGAAGCGAAGCTGGCCGCTGCCTCGACCACGGATTCTGCCGCTGGCAGCGCCGGCGGCTCCACGCGTTCAAAAAAATAGTTATCCTCATCCAGCCTGTGAGCAACGGCAAAAAACGCTGGCGTGAGAGTCGGTTGCGTTGCAGTTTGCATCGAGCTTGGAAGCTTGACTATCCACACAGACCGGCGAGATGGAGAAAAAAGGGCTGGTCAGGCGTTCCACGATCAATAGACTGAATTTGCTTGATGATTCGAATTGATCATCGGTCGGGCTGGGGCGGGCCCTGTCGTGTGTCTTTGCGTGTTCACGCTCCGCTCAAGTGTCGTACTCGGTCGCGTGCCTGAACCGCATGTGTCACATGGCGGGCGTCTGACGGCGCTCCCGAAGAATGGGAAAGCAGATTTATGAGCCTTCTTGAATTCGACATGACCCGTGGCGCCCATCCTGTGGACGTTATCGAGCATGTCGCCCACTCGAACGACTGGAGCTTCGAGCGCAATGGCGACGACGAAATCGCCATTGCCGTGGCCGGCACCTGGACGGATTATCACGTCTCCTTTTCCTGGATGGAAGAGTTCGAGGCCCTTCACGTTGCCTGCGCGTTCGATCTGAAGGTGCCGGAGAAGCGGACGCTGGAGGTCATGCGGCTCATCTCCCTCATCAACGAACAGATGTTGTTCGGCCATTTCGACCTGTGGGAGCGTGAGGGTGTCGTCATGTTCCGCCAGTCGCTCGTGCTCGCCGGCGGGCTGGAACCGACGGGCCAGCAGGTCGAAGTGATGCTCAACAGCGCCCTTGAAGCCTGCGAATGCTACTATCAGGCGTTCCAATATGTCATCTGGTCCGGCACGAGTGCTCAGGACGCGCTGAACAGCGTGCTGTTCGAAACCTTCGGCACCGCCTGAGAGAAGCGATGAAGCGGGCGCCTGAGATCGCCTATGCTGATTTCGAAAAGGTCGATATCCGGGTTGGCACGGTTGTCGAGGCCGAGTCGTTCCCCGAGGCGCGAAAGCCAGCCCTCAAGCTGAAGATCGATTTTGGGCCGGATATCGGCGTGAAGAAGTCCTCCGCCCAGATCACCGTCCACTATACGCCACAGGAACTTATCGGGCGGCAGGTGATGGCGGTGTTGAATTTTCCGCCGCGCCAGATCGGCAGGTTCATGTCCGAAGTGCTCACGCTCGGCTTTGCCGATGAAAAGGGAGCCGTTGTGCTGGCGACGGTAGACAAGCGCGTGCCTAACGGCAGCCGGCTGCACTGATCCTGTCGGCAGGTCCCATTCTCCACACCTTCCTTACCAGATGATGCGGGATCGCCAGGCCGAGGGAACGATTTCATGGCCCGTGGCGTTCGTCACCGCATTTAGGAGAGCAAGAGTGGAAACCTCGGTCGAGCTCACAGCAAGCGCGCGTCTCTTCGCCGAGCGGGCAGAGCTTTTTCCACAACTGGGGCGCCTGCAGCTGGACGAATGGGTGTCCAAGGGAGACCTTATCGAAATTCCCTCCTCCAGCCAGGCGGAGACATTCGTCGTGCTTGCCCGCCGAATTCGCATGGCTGAAGATGGAAGCCGCAAGCTCATATTCCTGCTCGATCATCCCATGCGTTCAGCTTAGGGCATCGCCATCTTAAGGCGATCAGGTATGGAATGCATGCCTTCGGCAATATCACCGGCAGCACTCGCCCCCAACGCAAAGGTCGGCCACGCGAAACGCTGCAGCGGAGCCCTTGCCGAATCGGAATAAAGGTTGAACGCGTCCGGGACCGGACGCAGCTTAGCTCCTGCTGTTGCCTGCACCGCTAGCATTGCCGGTTGGTACATTCGCCGCGGAGGGCGGTTGGTTCTGCTGCACTTGCGGCTGCTGTTGCGGCTGGGCGGTTAGTCCCCTGTTGCGCACATCCCTGACGGTGTTGACGCTATCGGCGGGCTGGAATGCGATTGGGTATGGTCCGGTCGCTGGGCCAATCTTGGGCATTGCTGATTGCCTTCACTGGAGGATTGCCGAAATTGAGATGGGAAAACCTGTCTCAAGCAAAGACTCTCAGATCGAAAGCCAATTGCGGTATAGCTTTTCCAAATCCTCATATGTGCGTGGCTGGAATAGGAACGCGGTCAATAGCAATCCTTCTTGTGCGTCCAAGATATCCCCGCGCGGTAGCTTGCCTAGGCCGGTACGCGCACCACGACGCGCAAGCCACCCAGCGGGCTGTCCTCCAGCGTGATGTCGCCACCGTGGCTTCGGGCAATGTCCCGAGCGATGGAGAGGCCCAATCCGGTGCCGCTTTCGTCCTGGTTGCGCGCCTCGTCGAGCCGGACGAAGGGCTTGAAGACCTCCTCGCGCTTGTTCTCGGGGATGCCGGGGCCATCGTCATCGATGGTTACCACCAGCGTCCCGTCAAGGTGGCGGGCATTCACTTCCACGCTCGATGCGTAGCGAAAGGCATTGCCCACCACATTTGAAAGCAGCCTCGAAAAAGCGTTGGGCCGCACATGCACCTCCGGCCTTCCAAGAAGAGATGCCTTGAAAGAGCAGCCGCGCATCTTGGCTTCCTCGTCCATCTTTGCAAGGCAGGAAGCCAGGTCGAACCGGCCGGCTTCCTCCTGCGCTTCACCGCGGGCAAAAGCCAGATAGCCCTCCAGCATGAGGCGCATTTCCTCGACGTCCTGATCGAGCGCCTTGATATCGGTTCTGTTGCGGGCAAGCGCGAGTTGAAGCTTGAAGCGGGTGAGGATCGTCCGCAGGTCGTGGCTCACGCCGGTCAGCATGGCCGTGCGCTGCTCGATCTGCCGCTCGATACGCTCCCTCATTTGCAGGAACGCAGTGCCGGCGCGGCGTACCTCCTCCGCACCGCGCGGGTGGAAATCGCTGGTAGGCCTTCCCTTGCCGAAGCTTTCCGCGGCTTCGGCGAGCTGCAGGACGGGGCGGATCTGGTTGCGCAGAAAGGCGACCGCGATGGCGATCAAAACCAGCGAGGTTCCCACCATCCAGAGCAGGAAGATGTGTGTGTTGGATGCATAGGCCTGGCTGCGCCGGGCAAAAACTCGCAGCACCTTATCATTCAGCTGGATGCGGATTTCGATGATGTTGGAGTTGCCCACCGTATCGAGCCAGAAGGGCCGGTTGATCTGGCGCGTGATTTCCTGGCTCAGCGTCTGATCTAGAATGGAGAAGAAGGGCTTCGGCCCGGGTGCGGGGAGCGGACCGGCAGGTTCGATGCTGATCCTCAGCGCCAGCCGCTCCTGGGCAATGCGGATGATGTTCTCGTAATTCTCGCTCTGCGGGTAGGTCTCGATGATGTCGATGATTGCGGCGATATCGCGTGTCACCGCCTCGGAGAGCCGCTGCGTCACTGTCTGCCAATGCCGCTCCATGAAGGAGTAGGCGATCACCGCTTGCAGCAGGATCATCGGGGCGATCATGATAATGAGAGAACGGGCGTAGAGCCGCTTGGGCATGTAATGCGAGACGGTGCGCCAGAAACGCCGCCATGCGCGCCGGATCACTATGATTGCGCCGCGAACGCGTGTGGAAGGGCTGCCGCCTTCTGTGAAGGATAGATCGAATTTCGCCATTTGCACCCTGCGCTGCCCGCTATCTACCCGACCCGGACGCGGCAGTCTAACCGCCTTTGCCTAGAGCGTCACGGCGCAGAAAACCGAGCGTGGAGCGTGGGCAGGAGCCGGCAGGGGAGACTCCGGTCCTTCAACCGGAGTTGCGAGGCTGCCAAACTAGCTTTTCAGGCGGAAACTTGCCTGCCAAGAACCTTCGTCTGACGGGCCGCTATAACGGGCTCCGGCATCAGGATGCCGGTTTTCCTTGCGAATGCGACGAAGGTGCCGCGTGCGGTCTCGGCATCGATCATGCCGTCAAGGGCGGCCCTGCATGCCTTAAGGGCGATCGAATGGGCCCTGTCGCGCCGGCTGTATGGCCATTCGGCAAGCAGAGCATAGGCCTCTGCCACAGACGACACGCTGGTTGGAAACCCAAGTCCTACGAAAATCGTAACCGGTACTTCGAACGAACTGTTCTCCATCCCCTGCTCCTTTCGGATTTGACTTGCCGCCCGACCGCCTTGGCGGTCGGGCTCGACTTTCAAAGCCGCCTCAGGCGGTCGATGGACGTCCGCGGGCGAACCAGAGTTCCAGACCCGCCAGCACGGCGACGATCAATCCCGCTATAACATGTGCATAGACTGCCGCGGCCACGGTGGCGAAGCCAAGAACCCAGGGTGAGGCGATCGCCCAGACGCCGAGAATGAGATTTGCCCATTCCTCCCATTCGGCGAAGGCGACGAGCGCTCCTGCGGCGACGAGCGCGATGAGGGCGCCAGCCACCCAGGCATTCCAGGCGGCTGCCGGCTCGCCCGTAAAGCCAAGTATCCATGGCGTCAGCGCCAATGCTATGCCCACAACGAGATTGGCTACATCGAGGGCTGTTTCCTCTGTCTTGCGTGTGACACCGTTCATTTCGATGCTCCTTTTCATCCAGCTTGCAGAAGCACAATCCGCACGTACTCGCGGGTAGGGCTTCAGCTTTTGCCGCTAGCCGGGCAAGCCGCCGCAGCGAGGCCCGGGTGTGCCTCAGCCATGGTTCCGCGAGGCTGTCGACCACAGCCTGAAACGAAATTGACGTCAGGAGGACATGAAAGCCGATCCCGGCCGGAGATCGGCCAGGAGAAGGGAAAGACTGCTACCCTCATAGCCACATCCTCCTTGCGAGCAACATGGATACGAGCAACACCGAAAAGCCTGAGACTCAGGCAGCTTGCCGTTCCCGCGAGGCAACGGCTTAAAAAATCTGGGTGCTTTTTCTTCGGCTTTCAAGGGCGGGAGGGCGCTGTGTTCGGCAAGCCGAACGCGCACTGGGCCCGCTTACTCAATGCTCAGGCGATAGCCGATTCCGCGTACGGTCTGCAGCCAGATCGGGTTGGCGGGATCGCGCTCTATCTTGCGGCGCAGCCGGTTGATCTGCACGTCGATCGTGCGTTCGCCCACCTCCGACTCCTCGCCCACCAGCTCGTGGCGTGGAATGGTCTCGCCTGCGCGCTCGGCGAAGATGGCCATGATTTCACGCTCGCGCTCGGTCAGTTTCAATAGCTCGCCGGCGCGTTTCAGCTCTCGCCTGGTGATCTGGAAGGTGTAGGGACCGAAGACGATCTGCTCCAGCTTCGGCGTGGTCGGCTGTCCACCACGGCGAAGGATATTGTTGACGCGCAGCACGAGTTCACGCGGGTCGAACGGCTTTGGCAGATAATCGTCGGCGCCCGCTTGCAAGCCCGTCACGCGGCTTTCGGTTTCGGAAAGCGCCGTCAGCATAAGAATTGGCACGTCACGTTCCTGACGGAGGCTGCGCGTCAGCCCCACGCCGTCCTCACCCGGCATCATGACGTCAAGGACGAGGAGGTCGAAATCCAGGCCGGCAAGCTTTCGGCGCGCTTCGGCGGCATTTGCCGCCACCGTCACCCGAAACCCTTCTTCGGTTAGGAAACGCTTGAGCAGCGTGCGAATGCGCGTGTCATCGTCAACGACGAGGAGATGCGGCGCATCGTCCGCCGGCGCATTCACCTCGGCAACGATGTCCTCACGGGTAATCATGACTAGGTTCCTCCCTCGCCCGTGCCGCTGCTGGAGTGAGACCGGTCGAGCTGTGCACGCAGCTCCGGATTCACCATCGCTCTAAGGAACCGCTCCACTTCCGCCCGATCCTTGATTCCAGCCTCTTCCAGTGCAGAACGGATGCGGCGGGACTGTGGCAAGGCCAGTTCCACGGCCAATTCGTGGCCTTTTTTCGTGACATATAGCTCCCGCTGGCGACGGTCGCGCGGGCCCTGAACCTGCACAATGTAACCGGTGTCGATCAGCTGCTTCAGCACACGGGCGAGACTCTGCTTCGTGATCCGGAGAACGTCAAGGAGCTCGGCAACCGTGAGGCCCGGCCAGTGATTGACGAAGTGCAATACCCGGTGATGCGCCCGCCCGAAGCCATAGCTGGCAAGAATTGCGTCCGGATCGGAAGTGAAATCACGGTAGGCGAAGAAGAGCAGCTCGATCAAGGTGACGTCGAGTTCCTCGGCCGTTGCCTGCGGCTCACGATACTCGGTCGACTTTATCGGGCTCTTCATCACACGCCTTTTCGCCTCCACAATTACGTCAGCCATATTGACATATTTAGGGGCCCTTTGTAATTTCTGCCAAGCTTTACGCCTTATAGCGAACAAAAAGAGCGTGTTGAGACTGTTTTTCCGGAACTTTCCTCAGGTTGGGCCAAAACGGTTTGCCTCGGGAAGTGATGTTCCGGCATAATCCGGTTTTCGCCCGCACTTGTGGGTTTTTTCCAGGGCAAAGGGCCCGAAGGAGACTTAGGATGGCATCTGTTCCTTTCGATCAGCTGGATGGCTTCATCTGGATGAACGGCGAGTTCGTAGAGTGGGCGGATGCCAAGATTCACGTGCTCACCCACGGCCTGCATTACGCAAGCGCCGTATTCGAGGGCGAGCGCGCCTATGGCGGGCAGATCTTCAAGCTGACTGAGCATTCGGAGCGGCTGCACGAATCCGCGCGCGTCATGGGGTTCCGCATTCCCTATACGGTCGCCGAGATCGATGAGGCATGCCGGCAGCTTCTCGCCAAGCAAGGGCTGCAAGACGCCTATGTGCGTCCGATCGCCTGGCGCGGCAGCGAGATGATGGGCGTTTCAGCTCAGAACAACCGCATTAATCTCGCAATCGCCATCTGGGAATGGCCGAGCTATTTCAACCCCGAACAGCGACTCAAGGGCATTCGCCTCGATATGGCCGAATACCGCCGGCCGGATCCGCGTACGGCGCCTTGGAAAGCGAAGGCCGCGGGGCTTTATATGATCTGCACGCTTTCCAAGCATGCGGCGGAGGCTAAGGGCTACAGTGATGCGCTGATGCTTGATTGGCGCGGACAGGTGGCTGAGGCCACCGGCGCCAATGTCTTTTTCGTCAAGGACGGAAAGCTGCATACGCCGGCTCCCGATTGCTTCCTGGATGGAATCACCCGGCGCACCGTGATCGATCTGGCGCGCCGGCGCGGCATCGAGGTGGTTGAAAGGGCGATCCAGCCGGAGGAGCTGACGGGCTTCGAACAATGCTTCCTCACGGGAAGCGCGGCGGAGGTGACGCCTGTCTCCGAGATCGGGCCTTATAACTTCCAAGTGGGTGAAATCACTCGCGTTTTGATGGAGGATTACTCCGAGGAAGTGCGCCCGAGGCAGCGTCTCGCAGCAGAATAAGGACGCCTGGTCCGCGCTGATGCGCGCGGGCGGAATCCTCTCCTGATTTGACTTTGACCGAATTCGGCGTTTCATGATGACGCCGGCACAATAAGGTCGGCTATTTAAGGAGAGGGCTAAGATGGAAGCTTTTGTTCCCATCCTTGTTCAGGCTATATCCGGCATCGTCGCCGGTGAAGCGGTGAGCGCGGCGTTCAAGAAGGCCGCGATGAGCCAGTTGCCGATCATCATCAGCGGCATTGTCGGAGGCGTCGGTGGAGGCGCGTTGCTGTCGGGAGTGGGCGGCGACGCGGGCGCACTCAGCGGCACGCTTGCACATGTGGTCGGGGGAGGTGCTGGTGGCGCTATTCTCACCGCCGTCGTCGGCGCTGTTATGAACTCCATGAAAAAAGCCTGAAACGGCCATCATCTTCGGGCGGGCGGCGCAGGCCGCCCGCTTTCAAGGGAGTAAGCGGCTAGAGCAGTAGGGCGGTAGAGGCCTCCCGTTTCGATTGCTAGCTATCCTGTTTCCCAAAATTCCCCTTTGCCGCGCCGCCCTGATCCTTTATTCCCTTGCCTATGAGCACGCTCAGAGCCGGCATTGTCCCCGTCACTCCATTTCAGCAGAACTGCACGATCCTCTTCGATGAGGAGGAGAAGCGCGGAATTGTGGTCGATCCCGGCGGCGAGGTAGATCGCATCCGTGCTGCGATCGAGCAAAACGGCCTTACAATCGAGGCGATCTGGCTGACCCATGGTCATATCGATCACGCCGGCGGCGCCATGGATCTGAAGGACGCTCTCGGCGTGGAGATCCTGGGGCCGCACGAGGCCGAACGCGACCTGCTTCTCAATCTGGCCGCCCAGGGCAGGATGTTCGGGCTTGCCGAGCCGGTGCGCGATGTCACGCCGGACCGGTTCCTGAATGAAGGAGATGTGGTCTCCTTCGCCGGCCATTCCTTTAAGGTGTTCCACTGCCCGGGCCATTCGCCAGGGCACGTCGTTTTCTACAATGACGCGGCGAAGTTCGCCCATGTGGGCGACGTGCTCTTTCAAGGCTCGATCGGCCGCACCGATCTTCCGGGCGGCGACCACGCCGCCCTCATCCGCTCCATCAAGAACAAGCTGCTGCCGCTGGGCGACGATGTCGGCTTTCTCTGCGGCCATGGCCCCGGCGGGCGCTTCGGGGAAGAACGGCGGACAAATCCGTTTCTCATAGGGCAGTAGTGGGAAGGGCAGCAGGGATGTAAGGGAGCGTCCCTACTGCCTGTCGATTACTGGCCCAGCGTGTCGGCCTCTAGACCGAAGTGCTTTCGGACGCCTGGTCTTACCCGATATCGCAGAAGTGGCGACGCCCATCATATCCGAGATAGGTGCCGGAGCTCGGGTCGAAGCTGCGGTAGCGCATGCTGCAGGCCCGGTACCATTCCGGCGTCCAGGGTTCGGCGCCGTAGTAGACCGGGGCAGGGCGATACACGGGCGCTGGCCGGTAATAGCGTGGCGCCGGCGGGTCGATATAGACGCGTTCGGAATAATAGCGCGGCTGCGAAAGAGCTCCACCTACGATCGCGCCGACAGCAAGGCCAGCCAGGCCGGCCGCGAGTTCGTCGCCGCGATCGCGATGTCGCCGCCAGTGGTCCGCATAGGCCGGAATGGTCACGAGGGTCGTCGCTGCCACGGCGAAACCCAGGATTGTGCTCTTGAGGATCCGGTTCATCTTCATCTCTCCTGTCTAGCGCGATCATCAGATCGAGCGCTTTGGCCCAATGTTATGAGTCCGTTTCTGAACGGCATCTGAACGATAAACGCGGCAGGATGTGGGCCGGTTGCCTTTTTCCCGTGGTCCAGCGCACCGGCCAGGGGCTGAATCGGTTCTCGGCAAAGTAGACTTGCGGCGTACTTGAAAGAATGCGCGGCGATGTAACAAAAGGTGAATGAAGAAGTGGCCCTCGGGAGGGCCACTCTTAAATGGTGCGACTTCAACCGGCCCGGCAAAAATGCCGGCGGCCGTCATAGCCGAGGAAGGTGCCCGACCGCGGATCGAAGCTGCGGTAGCGGAGGCTACAGGCGGTATACCAATCGCGCGTCCAGGGCGTCAGGCCGTGGTAGGCGAGAGACGACCGGCCATAGAATGGCCTCTGCTGCAGATATTCCACCGTTCGGTAGCCCGGAGCAGGAGCGCGATAGACCGGGATAGGCCGGCGGTAGGCCGGGCGCTGATAATATTCCACCACTCGGTAAGTGGGTGCCGGCCGATAGATTGGGGCTGGCAGGCGGTAGACCGGCGCTGGCCGATAATACTCCACGATCTCTACGGCAGGTGTCGGATCATAACCCAGGGCTGGCCGGGGATTTACCGGGACTGGCTGGTAATAATATGGGGGTGGAGCATAGCTGGGTCGGACATAGACCGGCGCAGGCGGGTCAATATAGACGCGCTGGGGGCGCGGCTGCGCAAGCGCGCCGCCGACAATCGCGCCGATCGCCACGCCTGCAAGACCAGCCGCAAGGGCATCGCCGCGGTGACGCCTTGCCGCTTCGGCGGGGAGGCTCGAAAGGGCGGTAGCGGCAATAACAGTAGATAAAACAGCATTCTTGATAAAACGATTCATAACCATCTCCTTTTTCGCGCGGCTAGGACCGCGCGGTGGAGGCCGGATATGGATTCGGAAAGAGGGCTGGAATGGGGGCGTCCAACTGCACTTTCATTCACATCGCCGTGGGTGGGCCGTGAACAAAAACGCCGGCTCGAAAGCCGGCGCTGAAACCTTTTTGGGCCGCCGTCCGCGGCCTCTTACCGGTCAGCCGATTGTGAGATTAACAGCCTTCGGTCCCTTGCCGCGCTTGTCCGGCTCGGTATCGAAGGTGACCTTTTGGCCGTCCTCCAGACCAGGCAAGCCGGAAGCCTGCACGGCCGAAATGTGGACGAACACGTCCTTTTGGCCATCATCCGGCGTGATGAAGCCGAAACCTTTGGCATGATTGAAGAACTTTACGGTACCGCTCTGGGGCATTGGAAGGGATCCTTTTCTCCCGGTCATCAAAGTCTGCGGACCATGGTTTTCGGCCTATGGCCCAAGTGTCTCGGTCGTTTACTGGGGGAGAAGAAACAGTCAGCTCGCGCGCGATCCCTGCCGGATTTCTTGTGACACGCGACTTCCCGGAAGCCTGTGCCGGGGCATGCTATTCCAGTCTCCGGGCCGGCAAATGCCCGAACGACCAAAAGTTTCCCTCATTTTCACAGTTCCGGCAAGAGAAAGTTTTGGATCGGCCAGGCCCGTGGGTCCCCGACCGGGTTATTCGACGCTCGAATTCTTGGGCCGACCGCGCAAAGAAAAGGCGCGGTGGTTGCCCGCCGCGCCGCAGATCATCGATCGCCGCAGAAGCGGCGGGCCGCTTACGCCGCCGAAAGGTTCACCGCCTTCGGGCCCTTGCCCATACGGTCCGGCTCTACATCGAAGGAAACCTTCTGGCCGTCGACGAGCGAGCGCATGCCGGAGGCCTCGACCGCGGAAATGTGGACGAAAACGTCTTTCTGTCCGTTGTCGGGGGTGATGAAGCCGAAGCCTTTGGTGGCGTTGAAGAACTTAACGGTGCCAGTCTGGGCCATGGGGGGAAACTCCTTTTCCCATTTTAAGTAATGGCGTCTGTGCGACGTGCACAGGTTCGCCGTCGCCGCGAGTTATGATGTCGGGAAAAGGTCGTCCAAAAAAGCGTCCAGTTCTCCGGGTCTGCAATCCCCGGGCGTTTCACCTTATCGCATGAAAACATCTCCTAAGCAAGAAGGCGGCGTCGATGGCCCTCGTTGATCCTGATGAATGTGCCGGAACGGCACACCGCCGCTGGGTCATGCGAAGCGGGTTGCGAGGACGCCTCGCTGGACGATTTCGCCTGTCCATTGGCCCGCGCGGGCGAGGGCGCGCGCCGCAGTGTTGGGCGCGAACTACGCTACAGGACCTGAAATTCCAACCGCAGCGCTCGCACGCTTAGAGCCTGATGTGTCATGGTGGGATCTGGACTTTGAGCGTGCACAGCTTACACATTTCCTTCGGCCCAAGGATATTGGAGCATAAGCACCGCATGTGGGACGTGCAGCCCCGGCGAAAGACAACGGTGATCCCATGATCCTCCCTCTCATTCTCCTGATCGTTTTTCCCGATACCGCTGCTGCCCAGGAGAGCTCCTGGAAATTGGAGCACGGCGCTGCCTTCGCTGCACCGTCAGAGAGCAACAGCAACATCTATCGGCTGGAGATCGGCTGCGGAGAGCCTTACCGCCTTGCCGTCTACACCGACAATGGTCCTGTTCTGACGGCCGACGGGCAGGGTGAGGACGACTATTTCTACAAGCCTCGCCGCATCGAGGCGGAGGTTGATGGCAGCACCTTCCCGTTGGTTGCAGCCGGATCGGATGATGCCGTCGTGCTGTTCGGGGAGGGGACCGCAGAGCAGGGCTTTATGGCAGATCCCAATCCTGATCTGCTTGCGGCAATCCGTCGAGGTGCCGAGCTTACGCTCTTCTTCGACGTTACGTCCGCGCCGAATGGTGAAACCGACTCGCCCTACGAAACCTTTGCCCGTTTCCCGCTTCAAGGATCGAGCGAGGTCATCGCCCAGGCGCTCGCCGGCTGCTGACCTTCCTGACAGCCTCCTGTCAGCAGCAGCGGCATGGAGTTTCCTGCTCGGCCTCCTGCCCCTTTCCATTTGCGCCGCCAACCTCCATATTCGTCGCCATGGCCAACTCTCCGAGAAAGAATACCGGTGGCTTCCGTGAGTCACCCCAGCCCCCGCTGTCAGGCACGCCGCTTTCCGCTTCCATTTCCGATTGGGCGGCCGATATCGCGCGTGAGGCGGAGAAGCCGGCCAAGCCACGAAAGAAGATTCCCGAGCGCTCCGCGGCGCCGGGCAGGACCGGGCGCGGCACCTCAATGGGAGGCGCTGCCTCGGCGCGCGATCGCGCGGCCGCCGGGCTGATGCCCATCGCGGGCCTGGATGTTACACTTGAGGAGGCGGAGCGGATCGCCCCTGGTGGCGTTACGGCCACCGTCGCGGCACTGTCGAACCTTATCGAGGGCGGCGACCCCAACCTGAAATCCGCCTGGGTGCCCCATCGCCCCCCGCGGCCGGAAAAATCCGAGGGTGGTATCCCCTTCCGGATGGCGACGGATTTCAAGCCCTCGGGCGACCAGCCGACAGCCATCCGCGATCTGGTCGAGGGCATCAGCAACAGCGAGCGCACACAGGTGCTGCTGGGCGTCACCGGCAGTGGAAAAACCTTCACCATGGCCAAGGTGATCGAGGAGACGCAACGCCCGGCGCTCATCCTCGCCCCTAACAAAACGCTGGCCGCCCAGCTTTATGGCGAGTTCAAGTCCTTCTTCCCGGACAACGCGGTCGAGTACTTCGTCTCCTATTACGACTATTACCAGCCGGAGGCCTACGTCCCGCGTTCGGACACCTATATCGAGAAGGAATCCTCCATCAACGAGCAGATCGACCGGATGCGCCACTCGGCCACTCGCGCCCTGCTCGAACGCGACGACGTCATCATCGTCGCTTCCGTTTCCTGCATCTACGGTATCGGCTCGGTCGAAACCTATACGGCCATGACCTTCCAGATGGCGGTAGGCGACCGGCTAGACCAGCGCCAGCTCCTGGCCGACCTGGTGGAGCAGCAATACAAACGCCGCGATGCCGATTTCCAGCGCGGCTCTTTCCGGGTGCGCGGCGACACGATCGAGATCTTCCCGGCCCACCTTGAGGATCGCGCCTGGCGCATTTCGCTCTTCGGCGACGAGATCGAGGCTATCACCGAGTTCGACCCGCTCACCGGCAAGAAGACCGACGACCTCAAGTCGGTCAAGATTTACGCCAACTCGCATTACGTCACCCCGCGCCCCACGCTCAATCAGGCCATCCGGCAAATCAAGGAGGAGCTGAAGCTGCGCCTCGTAGAGCTGGAAAAAGCCGGGCGCCTGCTGGAAGCCCAGCGTCTTGAACAGCGCACGCGCTTCGATCTCGAAATGCTGGAGGCCACCGGCTCCTGCGCCGGGATCGAGAACTATTCGCGCTATCTCACCGGACGCAATCCAGGCGAGCCGCCGCCAACGCTCTTCGAATACGTGCCGGATAACGCGCTCGTCTTTGTCGACGAATCCCATGTCACCGTGCCGCAGATCGGCGCCATGTACAGGGGCGATTTTCGTCGCAAGGCCACGCTTGCCGAGTATGGTTTCCGCCTGCCGTCATGCATGGACAACCGGCCGCTGCGCTTCGAGGAATGGGATGCCATGCGCCCGCTCACCGTCGCGGTGTCGGCCACGCCCGGCAATTGGGAGATGGAGCAGTCAGGCGGCGTCTTCGCCGAGCAGGTCATCCGCCCCACCGGCCTTATCGACCCGCCGGTCGAGATCCGCCCGGCCAAGTCCCAAGTCGACGACGTTCTGGGCGAGATCCGGGAGACCACCAAAGCCGGCTACCGAACCCTCGTCACCGTGCTGACGAAGCGCATGGCCGAGGACCTTACCGAATATCTGCACGAGCAGGGCATCCGCGTACGCTACATGCACTCCGACATCGACACGCTGGAGCGCATCGAGATCATCCGCGACCTCCGCCTCGGCGCCTTCGACGTGCTGGTGGGGATCAATCTTTTGCGTGAGGGCCTGGATATTCCGGAATGCGGCCTCGTCGCAATTCTGGACGCGGACAAGGAAGGATTCCTGCGTTCCGAAACCTCGCTCGTCCAGACCATCGGCCGCGCGGCGCGCAATGTCGATGGCCGCGTCATCCTCTATGCCGATCACATCACCGGCTCGATGGAGCGCGCGATCGCCGAGACGAACCGCCGCCGTGAGAAGCAGCTCGAATATAACGCGGCGAACGGCATCACGCCGGAATCGATCAAGAAGAACATCGGCGACATCCTCGGCTCCGTCTACGAGCGCGACCACGTGCGCGCCGAGATCGGCGGCGCCAAGGGCGACGACCTGAACAATCTCGTCGGCAACAATCTCCAGGCCCATCTTGAATATCTCGAGAAGGCCATGCGCGATGCCGCCGCCGACCTCGATTTCGAGGAGGCGGCCCGTCTGCGCGACGAGATCAAGCGCCTGCGGGAGACGGAGCTTGCGCTTCTGGACGACCCCATGTCGCGCGACGCTGGCGTGGAGAACACGCGGGACCGCCGCCGTCAGGCCGCAAAGGGCAGGGGCTCTGCCGCGTCGCCGAAAGGCAGCCCGGATAGGCCTCTCTTCCGCAAGCCGGAACTGGACGAGATGGGCAGTTCGGGAGCCCACGCGGTTCCCGCTGGCCAGACCCTCTTCCGGAAGAACTCATTGGACGAGATGACCGTGCGGCGCACGGAGAAGCCGGTGGGCAAGACGCTGCCGGCCACGCCTCCCGACGAGGATCTCATCGCGCCCCGCCGGGGCAAGGTCGGCGCAGGTTCCTACGAGGATCCGGCCGACGAGCGCCAGCGTAAGCGCCGGTCACGGAAAACCGGCAGGCCCGGGCAGTAGGCGCGCGGCGCCCTCCTTCGGGAGCGCATAACTCCCGGTTGATTTCTCAATCCTGCCGCGGCGTTCCACGATGCTGCTTTTGAAAGCTAAATGCCGCGGTTTTCTCTTCTCCTTGCGCTGTGGCTGGCATCATTTTCGCCGGCAAACGCCGCCCTCCTGGATATCGCCAAAGCAGGCAAGAGCCTGCAAGAAGGTGTTTCCGCGCCGGCAGGGCGCGAGAGCGTGCTCCTTTTCGGTGGTGCCTTTACGTCCGTCGATCTGCGCAACTCTTTGCCTTGGAGGGTTCCGCCGTCCTCGGGCGAAGTTTTCCTCGGGGCCGCCTATTCGCGAAACTGGCACAGACTCCCTTTGAATTTCGTCTTGGGCTGGGAACTCGGTGGCGGCTACCGCTTCGGCGGCGGAAGCGCTTCCTCGGCGGAGGCTTGGGCTGGCCTAAGGGTGGAGTATGTTGGGCCGCCTCTCGGTGACTTCACAATCGTCCCGGCCATGACCGCGGGCTTCAGCCTTATCTCCGAAAGGCTCGCCATCGAGAGTATGCGCGAGCAAATCCATAGTGGTTCGGCGCAGTTCCTCGGCTACCTCGGACCGGAACTCTCGTTTCGTCTCAACAGGCAGCCCAATATCGACCTGGTTTATCGGCTGCATCACCGCTCCGGCGCCGGCGGTCTGTTCGGCGGCATGCGCGAGGGTGCGAATGCCAACACGATTGGGATCAGGATCAGGTTCTAAAGCAGTTTGAGGAGAGGTGGTGGCCGCTTTTCCGGTCGAAATTGCGCGAAATTATCCAGCTTCAGAAACCGCAGCGGGTCGAAATGAGAGGACCGCGCCTTCATTCCAAGCGGATTATGAAAGGCGCGGCCCCAGTCCCGCAACCTCATTGGGCGTGGGCTGCGGGCCCGCCGCGTCTCGGCGACCCGAGGGGGCCCGGGGAAGACGAGGACCGCGGCAGTCTTGCGCCGTCTGGCCTTGGCGGGGGCTGTAACGGCACTCCTGCCTGCCTTGCGGATTAGCAGGCAGAGAGGGGCCGCGATGCAGTCAGCGGGCACCCTCACAAAATCTCATATCAAAAAATTCGGATGTTTCCTCAAAAATTTCAAAAGATCCCAATTTATTTCTAAATGTATCACCGGGCGCGATCATTCCTCCGGCTCGATGGTAAAGAGCAGCGGATACCCCGCTTTCCGGCCTGCATCCGTTGCACGCGTTGCTTTCGTCTCAGCAATATCCTTGGGGAAGACGGCGACGACGCAGGTTCCGCGCCGGTGTGCGGTGATCATGACTCGGTATGCCTGATCCTGATTCAGCCGGAATTCTGCCTTCAGCACCCGCACGACGAATTCGCGGGGCGTAAAATCGTCGTTGACGAGGATCACCTTGTGAAGCTTCGGCTTGTCGACTTTCGGCTTCGTCTTGGTGCGTGGCTTCAGGACGATGTCGCTCATGAAGCACTCCGTGCGGAGTGGTGGATCACGCTAACTGCCGCTGAAATTTACCCTCTGCGGTTCTTGGATTTGAACACGACGTCCGGCCTAAAGTCCAGGCGAACGACGGTATGGCGATTTTCGGGGTCGGCAGCCCTGAATCACCGATGGCCGCAATCACACAATCCGTTGCCGCCGGAATCAAAACAGCTACGAAGCGTTGAGCGGTTCCGCAGCCTTTCCAACTGAAGTTCAATGCTTTGGTGTCAGGCGGCGCCTTCCAGCCCGGCGTTGACGAGGCCGAGCGGTGTGCGACGGCCCAGGGTCCAGGAGCGGATGACATTGCTTGCCACGCGCTCGCGGCTCGCGATATCCGCGCGCCCGATGCCGAGCTCCTCGCACACAGCTTCCACCGCACTGCAAATTTCCGCCATGTCCTTGGCGTCATAGACGCCATTGCCGGCTGCATTTGACGGAAGCATATCCGTCTCCTTCCCTGTCTGGCGCGCTTCTCGCCTCTTCGGCGGCGCGCACCGCCTTTTTCCTCTCACGGGATGGCATCTCTGCACAATGATGCACAATTATGGCGGATGGATGAAGGTTGATTCGCCGCGTAAGTACGTCAAGCGCAAAAATGCTGGAACTGTTGCGCAGCGACATCAATTAGTTTTTCTCCTATTCGCAATCCGTGCTTGAGGCGGCTCAAAGCTTCGCTTTTCAACTCCGCAAGCAGAGGCATAGAATTCCTGTCACAAATAGCGGATAAGCCGCCTAATGATTGGCGATAGAGGTTCGATTCGATGAAGATTGCTGTTCTCGGCGGCGACGGATTTGTCGGCTGGCCGACTTCCCTCCATCTTTCCGCACGAGGCCATGAAGTCCATATCCTCGACAATCTCTCCCGTCGCTGGATAGACACCGAACTCGGCGTGCAATCGCTTACACCGATGGATTCGATCCAGGAGCGTACGCGAATTTGGCACCAGGAAACGGGTCGTCGCATTCGTTTCCATTTGATCGATCTTGCAGGGGACTATGAGATCCTGAAGCGCTGGCTTGCCGAGCATCGGCCGGACGCCGTCATCCACTTCGCCGAGCAGCGCGCAGCGCCTTATTCGATGAAGAGCGACCGCCACAAGAACTACACGGTGAACAATAACGTCAACGCAACCCATAACCTCCTGAATGCGCTGGTCGAGGTCGGGCTCGATGCGCATCTCGTGCATTTGGGCACGATGGGCGTCTACGGATATTCGAGCGTTGGCGCGGCCATACCCGAAGGCTATCTGCCGGTCGGCGTCGAGACGCTTTCGGGCGAGACGGCCACGCAGGAAATCCTCTATCCCGCCAATCCAGGCTCCATTTACCACATGACCAAATGCCTGGATCAGCTCCTGTTCCAGTTCTATGCCAAGAATGACGGCCTCAGGATCACCGATCTCCATCAGGGCATCGTCTGGGGCACCCATACGCAGGAAACCAAGCTGCACCCGCAGCTTATCAACCGCTTCGATTATGACGGGGACTACGGCACCGTCCTCAACCGGTTCCTCATTCAGGCGGCGATCGGTTATCCGCTCACGGTGCATGGTACCGGCGGGCAGACCAGAGCGTTCATCCACATTCAGGATTCCGTACGCTGCATTGAGCTTGCTCTGACGAATCCTCCGAAGCGGGGAGACCGCGTGAAGATCTTCAACCAGATGACGGAAACGCACCGGGTCCGCGATCTGGCCGAGCTTATCGCCCGCATGACCGGGGCCAAGGTCGCCTATCTTCCCAATCCCCGCAAGGAAGCGCCGGAGAACGATCTGGTGGTGGAGAACGAGCAGTTCCTTAAGCTCGGCCTCAATCCGACAACCCTGGCGGAGGGGCTGCTGTCCGAGGTGGTCGACGTGGCGAAGAAATTTGCTTACCGCGTAGACCGTAGCCGAATCCCTTGCGTCTCGGCTTGGACCAAGGACCTGGCGCCTACGCTCGAACGCGACCCGGAAGGCAAGCGGCTGAAGAGCGTCGGGTGAGGGCGGGTCGAGGGTGGTGAAAGAACGTTCTGCTTTGCCCAATGGCTAAGGAATACGCCTACGTCACCCTCGTCACCAATGCCGATTATGCGATGGGCGCAACGGCGCTGGTGCGTTCCCTTCAGCGCACGAATACGTCCGCCGAAATCGTGGTGATGCATACCGGAGGGGTGGATGCGGCTGCATTGGCGCCGCTTGGCAGGCTCGGCGCGCTGCTGCTCCAGGCGGAGCTCCTTCCCACTTCCGCGGCCTTCAACGAGCGCCATCAGCGCGCGCGGCTTCATTCGAACGCTCCTTTTACCAAAGGCAACAAGCCTGCCTTCCACACGCCGCTCGATAATTTCGCAAAGCTGCGCCTTTGGCAGCTCACGCAATATAAGCGCGTGGTCTTCATCGACGCCGATGCGATCGTCATCCGCAACATCGACCGGCTGTTTTCCTATCCCGAGTTCTCCGCCGCGCCCAATGTCTATGAAAGCCTTGAGGATTTCCACCGGCTCAATTCCGGGGTTTTCGTCGCGCGGCCGTCGGCTGAAACCTTTCGGGCCATGCTCTCCGTCCTTGACCAGCCCGACGCATTCTGGCGCCGCACGGACCAAACTTTTCTGCAGACATTTTTCCCGGACTGGCATGGCTTGCCCATCTTTTTCAACATGCTCCAATATGTCTGGTTCAATCTGCCGGAGCTCTGGGACTGGCACTCGGTCTCGGTGGTTCATTATCAGTATGAAAAGCCGTGGGAGAGGGATCACCCCAAGGCGGAGGCGCTGAAGCCGCTGATTGACCTCTGGCATTCCTATTATTCCGGTGAAGACATTCCCGAGGCCGGATTGCTGGCCAATCCGCTGAAGCCATGAGCGCAACGCGCAGCTTTGTTTCCGGCGGAACAGGCTATGTCGGCCGCTTCATCGTCGAGCAACTTTTAGCGGCCGGCCACCAGGTCACGGTAATGGGGCGCCATCCACCGTCGAAAGGGTTTTTTTCCGGGCCGGTGAGCTTTCTGCCGTTGTCACTTGAGCCAGCCGGGGCATCGCCCGAGCTTTTCCAAGGGGCGGATTTCTTCGTTCATGGCGCGTTCGACCATTTGCCGGGAAAATACCGCGGCGGCGAGGGTACCGATCCGCAAGCCTTCCGCCGGCGCAATCTCGACGGCAGCATTGCGCTTTTTCAGGCGGCGAAGGCGGCAGGCGTTCGCCGCGTCGCGTTCCTCTCGAGCCGGGCTGTCTATGGAACACAGCCTGCGGGGATATTGCTGGGCGAGGAGGATGAGGCCCGCCCGGATACGCTCTACGGACAAGTGAAGCTTGAGGCTGAGCGCGCCCTGGCCGGTCTTGGTGCGCCGTCTTTCCATGGTGTCAGCCTGCGCATTACCGGCGTCTACGGGCCTGCCGGCAAAGGGAGGCGGCACAAATGGGCGGACCTGTTCGAGAACTATATGGCCGGGCAGGCGATTGACTCTCGCATAGCCACTGAGGTGCATGGGCAGGATGTGGGCCGGGCGGTGCGGCTTGTGCTGGAGATGCGGGATCCGCCCCCCTTCGTCCTCAACGTTTCGGATATCCTTGTCGACCGGCACGATCTTCTCGCCATGGTTCAGAAAGAGACGGGCAGCGTCCATCCGCTTCCTCCAAGGGCAGACAAGCAGGCGGTGAACGCCATGCGCACGGAGCGCCTGCGTTCGTTGGGCTGGCAGCCAGGCGGTCTGGCGCGTCTGGAAGAGACGGTGGCAGGTTTTTCAGCGGCGTTGACACGGCAGTGACAGCGGAATGTGATTTTACTGCTTCAGAAATTGAGCAGGATTTTGAGGGATTGATTCCGAATCTTCGCGCAAACTATTGAAAACAAGGAAATTCTTATGGCTGAAACCTCTGCCGCCCCGCGGGGCGAGCTTACGATTCGCACCCAGGCGATGCCCGGAGATGCCAATGCCGCCGGAGACATTTTCGGCGGCTGGGTGATGTCGCAGATGGATCTGGCAAGCGGCATTAGGGCAGCGGAACGGGCGCGCGGGCGCGTCGTGACGGCTGCCGTCAGGGAAATGCACTTTCGCAAGCCGGTTCAGGTCGGTGATACGCTTTGTGTCTATACCCAGGTGACGAATGTTGGCCGCACCTCTATCACGCTAAAGGTGGAGGCATGGGCACAGCGTTACCTGTCCGACGTCATGGACCTGGTCACCATGGCGGACTTCGTCATGGTCGCGCTTGACGGGACCGGCCGGCCGACACCGGTGCCGCCCGAGTTCTGATCCCGTATCAGCCGTTATTGCGATCGAAGCGGGTCCGAGCTTCCTGGATGCGATAGCGATTTTCGCTTACCCATTCCGCAAGCGCCCGGATCGGGATCAGCAGCTCATTGCCGAGATCGGTCAAGCGATAATCCACCCGCGGGGGGATCGTCGGATAGATGGTGCGGGTGACGAAGCCCTCGCGCTCCAGGTTGCGCAGCGTGGTCGTCAGCATTTTCTGCGAGATGCCGTCGATTGCGCGGCGCAACTCGTTAAAGCGCATGGTGCCGTTGCCGAGGTGCTTCACGACCTGCATCGTCCATTTGTCGCCGACCAGGCTCAAGAGTTCGCTGATGGGCCGGCACGCATCCGAATTTTCCCTGTCCACAACCGGCGCGGCATCGGCGTCAATGGTTGACTGTAGGTGACCAGGTTTCAAAAAAGTGCCTCCTTGTGCGACCGGCACAGGTTTCTAATATAGCGTGAGTATCCTTCCGATACTAGCCAATCATGAAACGAGGACGGAATAGTGTCAAAGCTGAAGACGGGAATTATTGTTGGATCGACGCGCGAGGGCCGCTTTGCGGACAAGCCGGCCCAATGGATTTTTGACCTGGCTCGTGAAAGAAGCGAGCTCGATGTGGAATTGATCGATTTGCGCGACTATCCGCTGCCCTTCTTCGAGGACGCGACGTCTCCCGCCTATGGTCCTTCGCCCAATGCAGTTGCTCAGCGGTGGCAGAAGAAGATCAACTCCCTTGATGGGTTCATCTTTACCGCGGCGGAGTATAATCGTGGGCCGACCGCTGTTTTGAAGAACGCATTGGACTACGCCTATAGCGAATGGAACAACAAGCCTGCCGCCTTCGTGGGCTACGGCGGAACGGGCGGAACGCGCGCCGTGGAACAACTCCGGCTCAATGCAATCGAGCTGCAGATGGCGCCGATTCGGTCTGCCGTTCATATTCTGCTGCCGGATTTCATGGCGGTGCTGCGTGGCGAAAAGACGCTTTCCGAAATGGCGCATTTGAATGCGGGAGCCAACGGCATGCTCGACCAGTTCATCTGGTGGGGGAAAGCATTGAAGGCCGCACGCGCGGCCAGCACGGAGGAAGCACAGGCAGCTTAACGTATTTTGCCGCAGCTTCATCTTTGCCCCCGCCCCCTCCTGCTTGCCAGCGGAGGGGGCGACTTGCTGCAAGTTGATCCTACTCGATGTTTTCGATCCCTGCGAAACCATCGGTCTTGCTGGCCAGCACGCGGTCGACGCGCCGGCCGTCCATATCAACGACTTCGAAACGCCAGCCCATCGTTTCCACCACTGTCCCCGTCACAGGGAGCTCCTGTGTGTATGAGAGCAGGAAACCCGCAAGCGTGCTGTAGCCGCGGTCCTCGGGAAGCTTGATGCTGAGGCGGTCGGCCATCTCATCGGCCGGCATGAGGCCAGGCAGCAGCCAGGAGCCGTCCTCCCGCTGCACGACATCGGCCTCGCCTTCATCGATATCCGCCCGGAATACGCCCGCGATGGCGCCCAGGATGTCGGCGGGCGTGATCACCCCCTCGAACGTCCCGTACTCGTCATGGACGAGTGCCATGGGAACTTCCGCCTGACGCAAGGTTACGAGCACGTCGAGCGCATCGGCGAAATCGTGAACGATGGGGGCGGGCCGGACGAAGCTGGCCGGATCAACTTTTTCTTCCGTCAGGTATGCGACCAGCAAGTCGCGGGTCTTAACGACGCCGATCAGCTTGTCCACCGAACCCTCGGCGGCGGGCAAGCGCGTATGCGGCGTTTCGCGCAGCATCTTCTCGATCGCTTCGTCGGGAGCGAGGAGGTTCAGCCAGTCCACGTCCCCCCTGGGTGTCATGATCGCGCGGGCGTTTCGGTCGGCAAGCCGCATCACGCCGGCGATCATGTGCTTTTCTTCGGTCTCGATCGTCCCCGTATGCTCCGCTTCCGCGATAAGCGTTCTGATCTCCTCGTCGGTGACGCGGTTCGCTTCCTCCGATCCCTGCCCAAGCAGCGCAAGAACGCCACGGCCGGATATGTCCAGCAACCAGACGAGCGGAAGGGCGACCTTGGCGAGCATAGCCATGAAGGGCGCCACCTTTGCCGCTATCGTCTCGGCATGTTTCAGCGCCACCTGCTTCGGCACCAATTCACCGATCACAAGCGAGACATAGGTGATGAGCGCCACGACAATGCCGACACCCAGGGGATTGGCGATGCTTCCGGGCATTCCAAGGCCCGCCAGCCAGGCGGACAGGCGCACGCCGATCGTCGCCCCGGAAAAGGCGCCGGAAAGCACCCCCACGAGCGTAATGCCGATCTGAACGGTGGAAAGAAATCGGCCCGGCTCAGAGGAGAGCTCCAGGGCTCGCGCGGCGCCTCGATCGCCCCTGTCGCTGCGGGCCTTCAGACGTGCGGGACGGGCGGATACGACGGCCAGTTCCGACATGGCCATAAAGCCATTAAAGAGAATAAGGACGAGAAGAATGGCGATTTCAACAAAGAGCATGATTGACTCTGGTTGGGAGCGTGATGGCTCAGCAGAAGCTACCCGCGCCAAGATAGGACATTGCGGATGGTCCTGCTACCTGCAGGCGCGATAGCCGTTCCGCCGAGCCTTTATGTCAAAATGAAAGTGGTCGCGGTGGTCGGCATCATAGCCCGGCCCAAGCACGGTCGTAAAATAGTCGCAGCCCTCGGCGCGCACGGTGTTGAGCAGGCCCCTCTGGCGGAACGCAAAGAAGCCCGGGCGACGGACGTCGATCTCACGGCCGTTCTTGAGCGTTATACTCATGATGTCGAGCGCATTGCCCTTGGAATGCTCTGAAGCCACGGAGGTGCCGCGAATGCGCCGGCAAGAATAGCTTGAACCCTGGTGAATGGTGCCGATGCCGGAGAGATAGCGTCTGCGGGCGGCGGGCGCGAGCTCGTTCTTCGTCCAGCGCGCGACGGTCAGTGCCATCTGGCAGGTAAGTGTGGCGGATGGCTTCAAGGCGACCCCGCCCGAGAAACCGCTGACCGCAACGGGATGCGCGATTTTGCAGCTCCCGCCCTCATCGATTGCCGGAAGATCGCGATAGGTCACCCCTAGTCGCTGCAGCTCCTGACGGCATGCCACTTCCTCGGCCGGCATGAAGGTCATTGTCTCGCCTGGCGGGCTCGCCGTTGCCGGCGGGCTCTCCGCTGCCGGCGCCTCGGGCTGCGCCGGGACGGGATAGCTCATCATCATCGGATTGGAGGGGACGAGGTTCTGCAGTCCACCGCCGCTGATGGCGCCGGTCGAGACGCCGACATCCACGTCGGGTCGCAGAACACTATCAACCGAGCAAGCCGAAGCGGCTGCAAAAGCGATGAGCACGAGTGCGCTTCTTGCAACCCGGGGCAGGCGGAAAGGCCACTGACGCCGCCACTCGTACTCGTACACGCTACGCATCTCCGCTTCGGCTCGCCGGTCGAAGTGAAGCTAGTTGGGAATGGTAAACGAATACTCAGCGCCAGCGTGAATCTTGTGGCGAAAATGCGGCGGTCAGCGGCAATAGGCCTTGCGCCTTTTCTTCGTATCGAAGTGGAAATGGTCCTCATGGTCGGCGTTCGTGCCAGGACCGAGCACAGTCGAGAACGGCCCGCACGCGGCTGCGCGCAAAGCTTTCAGAAAGGCAGCCGGTTTTCCACCGTCGCCATATTGCCCCACCTTGATCTCCTGTTTGTCAGAGAAAACCAATCCTGAAACATCCAGCGCCTTGCCGAAAGCGTGTTGAGAAAGATCCTTCCCATCGCCGATTGGCCGGCAGACATAGCCGGACGCCTGCTGCACGGTCTCGATATCCGCCTCGAAGTGCTTGCGGGCCAAAGCCTTTCCTTCCGATTGGAAGAAGCGGGCAGCGGCCAACGCGGTGCTACATTCGAGCAAGGCCGGCGGTTCGAGCCGCATGCGTTTGGACAGCTTTGTCACCTCTATGGGATGGGGAAGGGAGCACCCCCCATCCGCAGTCACATTGGAAGCATCGGTAAATTCAACCCCCAGCGTCCGAAGCTCTTTGCGGCAAGCCTTTTCCGCGGAGGAGAGCGGCGCCTGTTCCTGCCTTTCCTTAGCTGCCTTCGGCAAAACGTCCCCGCGCGGTTGCGGTATCGGCGCCTGGTCTGGAAGCTGGACACTTCCGGCTGCCGCGAAATCTCTCGCGAAAAGCGAAGCGTGGAAGATAAGCAGCAGGAGCAGGCGTGGAAGAGCCCTGCACAGGAAGGTTTTCCGCTCAGGCGCCGATGGCGGCAAGTCCATCATCCAGCCAGTCGCCGAGCATGGGCATGCCGAGGAGGTAGCTTGCCAACCGGCTGTTCACCCGCCCTCGTGCATCGGCCACTGCCTGCGCCCATTCCGCTGCCTCAAAATCGCCGCGCCCGATCCAGGCAATCGCCACCAGCTCGGCCGCCTCGTCCACATTGAGATCCGCCACGAGCGAGCGGAACTCCTCTTCCGACTGGTCTTCCTCTTCTTCCTCCGCAAGCCCGTCGTGATGGTGGCCTTCACGTGCATCCTGGCCGAACTCGATCTCGTGCTCTTTTCCGTCTTCGTAATCTTGCTTTACGGCGGCGCTCAAGGCACGAGCCATCTCCGCAAGGCGGCGCACCGTATCGGTGTCAAGCGACAGCTCCCATTCCTTCTCAACCGATTTCTTCATGAGATGCGCTCCGCAACCCGCTGACGGCGTGCATCATAGCGCATCTTGGGCTGGATGCACCTCAAGCTGCGCGGCCGCTCCGCGACAAAGGTAAAGCGCCGGGCGAGCAGCGGGCTATCGCCCTGGATTTTCTGCGCCGAATAAAAATTTGCGTGAAAATATGGAGGACATTGCTATATTTTACTGGAGTCGAACGAAACGGTTCCGTGGCCCTGGCTTTCGGACCGTTTTCTTTTTGTGTGTCGCCGGCCCGGCGGGCCCATGAGGTCAGGAAGGTGTGAGAAATGAACAAGGTCCCTATGACCCTGGCTGGATACGAGTCGCTCAAGGAAGAATTGCGTTGGCGCCAACAGGAAGAGCGGCCGCGCATTATCGAGGCGATCGCTGAGGCTCGTGCGCACGGTGACCTTTCAGAAAATGCCGAATACCACGCGGCCAAAGAGGCCCAGAGCCTCAATGAAGGCCGCATCAGCGAGCTTGAGGATCTGATCGCGCGCGCCGAAGTCATCGACGTGACAAAGCTTTCAGGCGATACGGTGAAGTTCGGCGCCACCGTCGTCCTCGTCGACGAGGACACCGAAGAAGAAAAGACCTATCAGATCGTCGGCGATCAGGAGGCGGACGTGAAGTCGGGCCGCATTTCCATTTCTTCGCCGATCGCCAGGGCGCTGATCGGGAAGGGCGTTGGCGACTTGATCGAGGTCAACGCGCCGGGTGGCGCGCGTGGCTATGAGGTCTTGCGCGTTCAATACGGCTGAGCTGGACGATCATGGGGGCTCATGCCGGTCCGGCTTCCGCCGCCGGTCACCTTAATATCCACGATGTGGAGGTGGTGGCGCCAAACCTGAAGCGCCATCTCTCCGGCGTCACGAGCACGATTGTCCAGCTCATCCCGCTTCAGGCGCGGGATCTTGGGATTGCCGCCTTCGGGCCGGGACTGCCTTCCAATCTTCCCAAAATGCGCTGGTGGCAGCTGCCGGCGCTGCTTTCGCGGCCAAAGCGCCGATCCTTCCGGATTTGGCATGCGCGCCGCAATGTCGAGATGGTGGCAGGGCTCATCCTGAGGGATATCTTGCGCGCGCCCATGCGCCTCGTCTTCACCTCCGCCGCTCAGCGCCACCATAAGCCGTTCACGCGATGGCTGATCCGCCGCATGGATGCGGTCGTGGCCACCAGCGCGCGCTCGGGTTCATTCCTCGAAGTGCCGCACCGGGTGATTATGCACGGCGTGGACACGGAGCAGTTTCATCCGCCGCGCGGAACGGATGACGCATGGAAATCCACCGGGGTTCCCGGCCGCCATGGTATCGGCTGCTTCGGACGTATCCGGCATCAGAAGGGTACGGATCTGTTCGTACAGTCCATGATCGAGCTTCTGCCGAAATTTCCGGACTGGACCGCGGTGGTTCTCGGCCGCGCGACCGTGGAACACAAAGCTTTCGCGGATGAGCTCGAAGCCCGCGTGCGCGCGGCTGGCCTGTCGGAGCGCATTTTCTTCCTCGGCGAAGTGCCGGACGTGCATCCCTGGTATAGACGCCTCAGCCTCTATGTGGCGCCCTCGCGCAACGAGGGCTTTGGGCTGACACCTCTGGAGGCGATGGCATCCGGAACCGCCGTGGTGGCGAGCGACGCGGGCGCTTACGAGGAAATCGTCATATCTGGCGAAACCGGCATGGTGGTGCCCGCCGGTGACGGCGCTGCCCTTACCGCCGCGATCGAGCCCTATCTAGCCGACCCGGTACTCGCCGAACGGCACGGAGAAGCTGGGCGCGCGCATGCCGTGAATAATTTTGCGCTCGCCGGGGAAGCCGCCGCGCTGCGCGAGGTTTATGAAAGCCTCTGGGATGGCGAAAAATGAAGGTCGAGGCGTTCGTCATCCATCTCGCCCGCGCCACGGGGCGCGCGCCCCAGGTGGAGCGTTTGCGCCAGAATCTTACGATTCCGGTCACGGTCGTAGACGCCGTCGACGCCGAACAGCTTTCCGAGGAGGAAATTGTCCGGGTGTACCGGCCGGGACTTCACCGGCCCCGCTATCCTTTTCCCTTGCGCCGCACCGAGGTCGCCTGCTTTCTCTCGCACCGCAAGGCATGGCAGACCATCATGGAACGGGGGCTCGATGCGGGCCTGATCATCGAAGATGATGTTGAGCTTCTGCCCGGCTTCCATCATCTTTTCGATAGCGGGCTTGCATGCGCGACGACGAAAGATGTCCTTCGCTTCCCGAAGAAGGCGAGGGAGCGCGGGGCGGCCCTCAATGAAAATGGCGCGAACCGCATTTTTGAGCCTCGGTTGGTCGGGCTGGGCATGCAGGCCCAACTCGTCGGCCGCGACGCCGCGGGTGAATTGCTCGCATTCACGCGTGAATTCGACAGGCCCGTGGACACGACGATCCAGATGCGCTGGCTGCATGGCGTGCGTGTATTGAGCTCTTCTCCCGTCGCAATCCGCGAAGTGGCGGCGGCACTCGGCGGGACCACCGTCCAAGGAAAAGGAAAATCGCACGCGGAAACGCTGTTGCGTGAAATGCTGAGGGCGCGCTATCGGTTTTCCGCCAAGCTGTTCGACGTTCTAAAAAGCGGGCCGAGCAACCGGGTTCGGGAGAGTTGATTCCGCATGGCTAAGAAGAAAAGATTGTTCATCGTTGGCAACGGGCCAATGCTTTTCGACATGACGGAACGCGTGAATGCCAGCGATCACGTCGTGCGCTTCAACGAGCCTAAAACCTCCTTCGGAATGAGCGGCACCAAGACGAACTGGTTGTTCGTCTCCAATACCGGCAAGCCGATGGAACGGCGGCTGCGAAATCCCGATTATCCCACCTCGCCGATCGTGCAGGCGGCAGAACTCGTCTTCCTGGTGAATCACCCGATCACCGCCGACAAATATCTTCAGAAGCCAAAATTGCTTTCCCGCCTGAAGGGACGTCGTGCAGATTATACCTGGGAAGGGCTGATGATGTATGGCAAAGCTGGTAAGACAGTTGCCGTTTTGCCGCCGGCCTTCTACGAAGCGAGCTGCCGCGATTTGGGCATTGAGCCCGAGGATTCAACCAAGCAGCGCATATTCCCCAGCACCGGATATATCGGTATTCGATATGCTCTGGAAAAGCTGCCGGCGGATGAGTGGGAAGTCGAGATCGCAGGCTTCAGCTGGCAGGGCTGGCAGAAGCATGCCTGGGATCACGAGCGGGCTTGGATCGAGCGAAAGGTTGCAGAGCGCGACATTCGCGTTTGGCCTTCAAAGAACGACACCAGACGCAGACATTCGCAAGGAGGGATGATGGAAACGAAACTCGACATCTATATCGGCTGGGATTCACGCGAGCCGATCGCCTATGACGTTGCCAAGAAGACGATCCTTGATCGTGCGAGCGTTCCTGTCGAGGTGCATCCGATCAAGCTTTCCGACCTGGTGGAAAAGGGCGCGTATACGCGCGATATCGATCCGCTCGCGTCCACCGAGTTCACCTATTCCCGTTTCTTTACGCCGTGGCTTGCCGGCTACAAGGGCTGGGCCCTGTTCTGCGATTGCGACTTCCTGTTCCTCGATGATGTGGCGAAGTTGCTTGAATACCGCGATCCCTCCAAGGCCGTGCTGTGCGTGAAGCATGACTATACGCCGAAGGCCACAGTGAAGATGGACGGCAAGGTGCAGACCACCTATCCGCGCAAGAACTGGTCGTCCTTCATGCTCTTCAATTGCGAGCATCCCTCGACGAAGACGCTCACGCCGGAGGTGATCAACCGCGAGACCGGCGCTTATCTTCACCGCATGCAGTGGGCCAAGGACGAGGAAATCGGCGGCATCCCCGAAGCCTGGAACTGGCTGGAGGGCTGGAGCGAGAAGCCGGAGAGCGGCACACCCAGCGCCATCCATTTTACCAATGGCGGGCCGTGGTTCAAGGATTGGCAGAACGTCGACTATGGCGATCTGTGGCGCGCGGAGGCGGACAAGGTCGATCCGAACTGGAAGCCGATTTGATATGTTGATGCTATCGGTCGGGTGATAAGGGCCAGTGTGCTGCATTCCAGATGAAGATCTTCCTCATCAATCTAGACCGGCGGCCCGACCGCCTGCGGCACATGACCGAGATCCTCGACGGGCTCGGCCTGCCGTTCACGCGCCTATCTGCGGTAGACGGTATGCAGCTCCCGATGGAGGAGGTGCAGCGGTTGGGGAGCTTGCTCCCAGGCGCTACGGCTTGTTTTCTCAGCCATAGGGAGTGCTGGAAGCGTGTTGTCGATGAGGCGCTTCCGCATGCAGTCGTCCTGGAAGACGATTTGCACCTGGCGCCGGATGCGGCCTCTTTGCTTAGCCATGGGGAGTGGGTTCCAACGGAGGCTGATGTTGTCAAGCTGGAGACGAGGCTTTGCCGCACTCGTGTTGACAAAGGTGTAGCAGCCGCCATCGGTGGCAGAAGCCTTCACCGGCTGAGAAGCAGTCATATGGGTACGGGGGGGTATATCGTCACTAGGAAAGGGGCGGAAAGACTGCTTGCACTGAGTGAACGCCTGGAGGCTCCGGTCGATCATTTCATGTTCAATGCAGGATTGCACTCGGCAGCTTCGCTGACGACTTTCCAAATGGTCCCGGCCGTTTGTGTCCAGGATTCCTATATTGGGCGGCAGTCGATGGTGCTTGGCATCGAAAGCGACCTGCTTGACGAACGGCCACCCACCAAACCGCGGGGGATCCGCAAGCTCTGGCGGGAGCTAAAGAGGCCGTTTTTTCAGTTTTCAGGGTTTGCCCAAAGACTGGCATCTGGCCTTTTGACGGATAAGAAGTGGGTGTTCGTGAAGTTTGCCTGATCTGCCGCATTCCTGATGCTGGGATACAGGCGCCATGCCGGTTCACCCGATCGCCACCAGTCCTTCGTCCTTCACTTGCCGGATGGTGAGCGCGGTGCGGACGGTGTCGACATTCGGTGCGGAAGTCAGTTCCTCGATAACGAATGACTGGAAGGCGCCGAGATCGGCTGCGACGCAATGCAGCAGGAAGTCCGAATCGCCGGAAACCATCCAGGCACGCCTCACGATGGGCCAGTTGCGCGCCCGTTCGGCAAAGGTCCTAAGCTCCGCTTCAGATTGATGATGCAGCCCTACGAGGCAAAAAGCCACCACGTCAAAGCCGAGCACGGGACTGTTGAGAAGCGCTCGGTAGCCCTTGATGATGCCGCTTTCTTCCAGGCGGCGCACCCGTCGCAGGCAAGGCGGAGCGGAAATACCGACCCGCTTGGAGAGCTCGACATTCGTGATGCGGCCATCCTTTTGCAGCTCGCGCAGAATTTTCCAGTCAATGGCGTCGAGATCGGCCTTTAACGGCATTGATAGCCCCTCAGCGCGTTCTCCCGCGCACGAATCTGTCGCAGTTGCGCAACAAATTTACGCCAAGCTCCTGTGTTCGCCAAGCACCGAGGCTAAGGGACGTTCCCATGGATGAGATTTCTTGAAACTTTCCTGTGCGGTAACGCCAAGCTGTTGGCAAACCGTCCTTCGCCTTGCAGAAAGTGGTATGCGATACTTAGATCTACGCAGCTGTATGCCTTTTGCGCTGCATGCCGAACCAGGAAAGGACCCGAGCCATGACCACCCGCCACGCGCCAGTTCTGATAATCGGATCAGGACCGGCCGGCTACACTGCGGCCATTTATGCCGCGCGCGCCATGCTGAAGCCTCTTCTGGTTTCCGGCCTGGAGCAAGGCGGTCAGCTCATGATCACGACGGAGGTGGAGAACTATCCCGGTTTCGCCGAGCCCATTCAGGGCCCGTGGCTCATGGAGCAAATGCGGCTGCAGGCGGAGCATGTGGGCACGGAGATCGTGAATGATCTGATCGTGGAAGCGGATATCCGGTCGCGGCCCTTTCGGCTGAAGGGCGACTCCGGCACGGTTTATACCTGTGATGCTCTCATCATCGCCACCGGCGCAAAGGCGAGATGGCTCGGGCTGCCATCAGAAAACACTTTCATGGGCTTTGGTCTTTCGGCTTGCGCGACCTGTGACGGCTTTTTCTATCGCGGCAAGGAAGTTGTCGTCATCGGAGGCGGCAACACGGCGGTCGAAGAGGCTCTTTATCTCTCGAACCTGGCAAAGCGTGTAACCGTCATCCACCGGCGCGGCGAATTCCGGGCTGAGCGCATCCTCCAGGAGCGGCTCCTGCGGAAGGAAAACGTGGAAGTCATGTGGGATACGGTCGTGGACGAAATCCTCGGCGAAACCCCAAAGCCACCTCTGCCGCCATCCGTCACCGGCATTCGCGTTCAAAACGTGCAGACGGGCGAGGTGCGCGACCTTCCGGTGGACGGTGTTTTCGTCGCCATCGGCCACGCGCCTGCCGTCGAGCTATTCGAAGGCAAGCTCAAGCAGAAGCCGAACGGCTATCTCTGGACCGAGCCGAATTCGACCCGCACGGATGTGCCCGGTGTCTTTGCGGCGGGCGACGTTGCGGACGATGTCTACCGGCAGGCGGTGACGGCGGCAGGGCTTGGCTGCATGGCGGCGCTGGAGGCGGAGCGATATTTGGCGGAATTGGAGACGCACCGCGAGGCCGCCGAATAGTCCGGCTCAGCTGCGCGCCTTATAAAAGCGAGGGGATCGGGCGTTGGATTGGGACAAGCTACGTGTATTCCATGCTGCTGCGGCGGCAGGATCCTTTACGCACGCCGCGGAGTCGCTCCATCTGTCGCAGTCAGCGATTTCAAGGCAAGTAAGCGCGCTTGAGCAGGAACTTGGAGTGAGCCTGTTTCATCGCCATGCGCGCGGCCTCGTGCTCACGGAGCAGGGGGAAATGCTCTACCGCACCGCGCACGATGTCCTTATGAAGCTCGAGACGGTGAAGGTGCGGCTTTCGGAGGCCAAGGACCGTCCCTCGGGCGTGCTGCGCGTCTCGACCACCGTCGGCTTGGGTAATGGATGGCTGACGGAGCGCCTGCCGGAATTCGGCGCCCTTTACCCGGACATCCAGCTCCAGGTGATCCTCGACAACGAGGAGCTTGACCTTACCATGCGGCAGGCCGATTGCGCTTTGCGCATGCGGCAGCCGCAGCAGCCGGATCTGATCCAGCGCAAGCTCTTCACCGTCCATTTCCATCTCTACGCATCGCCTGCCTATCTGAACCGCTACGGCAAGCCCAACTCGATCGACGAATTGGATCGGCATCGTATCGTGATCTTCGGCGAGACGGTGCCGCCGCATTTGAGCGACATGAATTGGCTGGAGACGGCCGGCAGGCCGGAAGGGTCGAAACGCGCCGCCGCGCTCCAGATCAACAACATTCTTTCAATAAAGATCGCGGTACAGCGAGGGGCCGGCATCGCCATCTTGCCGGACTACGCCGTGGGCAGCGACAGCGGCCTTGTGCAGCTTTTGCCGGAAACGGAAGTGCCGTCCTTCGACACGTATTTCTGCTACCCGGACACGATGAAAAATCAGGCAAAAATGCAGGTCTTCAGGGACTTCCTGATTTCCAAATCGAGAGGCTGGATCTACTAGGCCGCGGCGATTCTACAATCGGCTGCGCCGCAGCGAAATTCCGCCGGTTCTAGGACTCACAGGGGACTGTAGATCGCTCAATCTGTGCATCGTGCTTTCCGGGAAGCTGAAAACGGAGAAGAACGACCCGAAAAAGTGCGACGTCTTTGCATCGTCCTTGGCCGCCCTGAATGACGAAGGGGCTGAAAAACCAACGTTTTTTCAAGCCATGCAAGCAATGCATATCTGAATTGCAAAAGTAAGTGGTTGTTATTTGTGCAGCCAATGCTCATATCTCAGTCACTCCCTTGGGGCGTTCTCCTCCCATTAGCCCCTGGGTGAGTGTTCCCCTCTGGAGGTTTCGCCTTTATGGCACTCCAACGATTGGGCCGGATCTCTTGATCCGGCCTCTTTTTTTCTTCATTCAGCTATCAGTTGGCGCCCGCTCTTTCCGCCAGAGTCCTGGTCGTGAGACACGAACCATTCCGGTTTCCAGGCTTGCCTCAGGCGGCCTTACCCCGGCTGTTCAGCGCATCGTCGGCCAGCCTTCCCGTCAGCTCCGCCATGTGGTCGAAAGCAGCACGGTATCCTGCCACGCCCGCCGTGGCCGAGCGGAGCTCGATGATGAGGTTTCCCATTTCCGCTTCCGGCACCATGGCTTCGACCACGTCCCATCCCGGCCAGCCTGGGCGTGTGTTAAAGCCCAGAATCTGACCGCGCCGCTGCGAAAGGATCGCCGTCGCGCGCGCCGTGGCATCGGAAGGCGTGTGAACCTCCACCTTAAGAATCGGCTCGAGAAGAACCGGGCCAGCGACCGCAAGACCCTCCTTCATGGCGAGGCGGGCTGCCTGCTGGAACGCCATGTCGGAAGAATCGACGGTGTGATAGGAGCCGTCCGCCAGATTGACCGAGATGTCGACCACGGGAAAACCCAGCGGCCCCGCCTTGAGGGAATCGCGCACTCCTGTTTCAACCGATGGAATATATTGCTTGGGGACCACGCCTCCGGTGATGGTCTCGGTAAATTCAAAACCGCTGCCGCGGGGCAGGGGCTTGATGTCGAGAACAACGTCTCCAAACTGTCCGTGGCCGCCAGACTGCTTCTTATGACGGCCGCGTTGCGTGACGGCCTTGCGGATCGTCTCGCGATAGGGAATGGAGGGTGGGCGTATCTCGACCGCGACCTGATATTTCCCTTCCAGCCGTTCCCTTGCCATCCGCAGGTGCATTTCGCCCTGGCCTCCCAGGATCGTCTCGGCCGTATCCTGGCTTTGCTGCAAGAGCAGGGAAGGATCTTCCTCCTGAAGCTTCTGGAGCGCGGCTGAAAGCTTCACCTCGTCCTTGCGATCGCGTGGGCTGACAGCGACAACAAAGACCGGATGGGGCGGCGTCGGCTTGGCGAGCTGCCGGGCGGCGCCCTTGCTTGTCGAAAGCGTATCGCCGGTGGTGGCGCCATCGAGTTTTCCGAGGGCCACAGTGTCGCCTTCACCTGCGGAGGCAAGCTTTGTCTGGTCCCGGCCTATGAGGCTGTATATACCCGAAATCCTGCCGGCATCCGGAAGCTCCGTGCCATCATTTATGGTGCCGGAGAGAATGCGGCAGACCGAAATCTTGCCGCCGTGACCGGTATGAATCGTCTTCATCACCTGCAGGGTTGCGCTGCCATCACCATTTGAATGGCCCAGCCGCTTTCGCGTCTCCGTCACGTCGGCCACGTCATGCCTGATCGCCTTTAAAAGCCGCAAGATGCCGTTGCCTTTTTCGGCCGAGCCTATCAGGACGGGCGTGACGGTGCCTTCACGCACATCCGCCGCCAGATCGTCGAAAATCGCATCGCGCGGCGGCTCGATCTCCTCCAATAGCTGCTCCATCAGCTGGTCGTCATGATCGGCCAGCGTTTCCAGCATGGAAAAGCGAGCTTCGATCTCCCGTGCCTTCTCGTCATCCGGGATTGGGGCGATCTCGCTTTCAGCGTGCTCGCGATAGATGTAGGCCCGCTCAAGAGCCAGATCGATGGAGCCGATCAAAAGGCCGTTCTTGCGCAGCGGTATATGGCGCAGGAGCAGCGGCGGGCTGCTGGCGAGCTGCAGCGCCTTCAATGTTTCGCGCACGCCAATGGCGCTCTTGTCCAGCTTGTTCAAAAACAGCATGCGGGGAATGCCGATATCGTCCAACCGGCGCAGGATAAGCTGGAGCATCGGAAGCTTGTGGTCCTCCGCATCGATCACGACCACCGCTGCGTCGGCGGCAGCCAATACCGGCCCGGCCTCCTCGGCGAATTCGATGGAACCGGGACAATCGACGAAGGTGATGCTTTCTCCCATGAAGCTCGTGGTGGCAAAGCTCGCTTCGACGCTCATCGTGTGGGTGCGTGTGTCTGCGCTGGGGCCGCCTTGGCCCGAAATCGCGCCCGTGCGTCGCAGGATGGCTTCAAAAAGCGTTGTCTTTCCGCTGGCAAGGGGACCGAGAATGGCGATGCATTTCGGTCCCTTGAACCTGTCTCCGGCTCGGTTACCCATAGGCCGACTCCTTTCAAGCGTCCTCCCATGAGCGGCGGCCGGCCCCCAACAGCCGTCGCACCGCAGCACCGACTAATGTCGAGGCTGCGCAACTCATCGTCCCACGGGTTGCTCCTATCGGCAAGAGGGAAGGAGAAGTTGTGAATGGATCTGCCAATCCTAGCCGTGCTGCAGATTCAGCTCCCAGGTCTGCCCTACGAGGTCCTTTCCGAAAGAGCGATGCTGTTCTTCCTTCACGAGCCGAAAGCCCGCCGCCTGATAGATGCGGCGTGCCGAGGCAAGGACGTCATTGGTCCAGAGCGTGAGCGTCCGGTAGCCTTTGCTCCTCGCAAACGCGATGCATTCGTCAACGAGCCGCCGGCCGATCCCAAGCCCGCGTGTGGCGGGCTCCACATAAAGCAGCCGCAGCTTGGCGATCTCCTCCGATTGCCTGACGAGAAAGACGGAGCCCACGACCTTGCCGTCCCGCTCGGCGATCCAGGAGGCCTCGGCGCTCGGGTCAAAATTCCGCACGAATTCGCCGAGTATCTGCGCCACCAGCGCTTCGTAAGTTTCGTCCCAGCCATATTCCTGATGGTAAAGAAGGCCCTGGCGGTGCGTGATCCAGCCCACATCGCCCACGCGCAGAGGGCGAAGGATATACGGCACCCTCGGCTCGGGCGCGTTTCCCAGCAGCCGCTCGACCGTTGTCATGGCCTCGACCAGCGTTTCACGCTCGGACGGGGGCAGGGGAGCGAGCGCGGCGATAGCGAGCTCGCGGGCGGCGCGGTCAAGCGGCTTAAATGTGTTCCGGCCGGCTACCGTCAGTTTTAGGTGAGATTGGCGGGCATCATCGGCGGAAGGCGTGCGCTGAAGAAGTTCGCGGCTCTCGAATTTTTTAAGGATGCGGCTGAGATAGCCCGCATCAAGCCCAAGCGCGCTGGCTAGGGCCGTGGCAGTCAGGCCGTTTTTGTGCGCCAGCTCAAACAGAACGCGCGCCTCCGTAAGCGAGAACTCGCTCCTGTACATGCTCTCGGCAAGCACCCCGATTTGGCGAGTGTAGAAGCGATTGAACTGACGAAACGCAGCGAGCTGATGCTCGGTGGGAGCCTGAACGTGCTGCATGGCCTATCCTCCTAATGATAAGTATCAATTAATTGCTTGATCCAGTCAAATAAATATTTGACACAGTCTACTTAGTGGCGGGGAACTTCGGCTCGTCAACAACGTGAGGATGGACGGCGCCGCGATCTGGACAATATTTCCCTCTATCATTAAACCATTGAATTGTTATTATTTTTGGAGCATTTTATGATATTCGTTGAAAGTGAATTCGCGCCTTTGCGAACGGTGGTGCTCGCCGAGTCACAAATAGCCGCGCCCCAGCAGTTGCCGGATCCTGCCGAACTTGCCTTTCTCAAGCCGGAGTTCCTTGCCTTGGCGCCAGCGATGCTTGGCAAGGATTTCGCCGATGCTTTTCCTGAACGTCAACGTGCCTGGGAAGGGGAGCGCGCGGCATTTGCGGCCGTGCTCGTCAAGCATGGTGTCGAGGTGCTGCGTCCGCGGCGATTGATGCCGGCAGAAATCGCAGCGGCCGCTGGTCGAGGTTATGCGAATTTTTTCGCCCGCGATCCCTTCTTCACAATCGGCGGGTTTGTGATCGAAGGGTCGCTGCGGTTCCCACATCGGCGAGATGAAGTTCTCCCCATCCGTCCGGTCATCTATGAGCGCGTCTATTCAGATGACTGCATCTATGTCGCAGCTCCCCGGCCTGAAATATGCGATCCGGGCGATAAGAGGCTCGGGCCAGGGCCCTTTATCGAGGGAGGTGATGTCCTTGTGCTTGGCAAACACGTCTTCGTCGGAGACTCAGGTCTTGCGTCCAACGGCCTCGGCGCGCGTTGGCTGAAGAAGCTGCTCGCGCCCCACGGATATGAGGTGGAAGTGGTACGGCTCAAGCCGGATGTACTTCATCTCGATTGCGCTCTGGGCCTTGTTCGAGAGGGCCTTATGGTGGTCTGTCCATCAGCGTTCGTGAGCGGGATTCCGGAGAAGCTGGGTTCATGGAACCGCATCGAGGTTACGGAAGAGGAAGCGCGCCAGCTCGCGACCAATGGCTTACCGCTCAGCCCGGACGTCTATGTTACAGACCCGGATTTCCGCCACATCGGAGATCGGATCGGCGAATATGGAGTGCAGGTCGAATATATCGATTTCAGCATCTCGCGTGCCTTTGGCGGTGCTTTCCGGTGCAGCACCCAGCCATTGGCCCGCTATGCCTAGCGTTGGCAAAGGCCAGCGCCAGCAATGCACATGCCCTCCCACTCGGGGAGGGCATGTGTTCTAGCGAAGGTTCGCGGTAAAGCGCTGGATGCGGCTGCAGGCCTCTTCCAACAGCGCGTCCGAAGTGGCGTAGGAGATGCGGAAATTGGGGCCAAGGCCGAAGGCCGAACCCTGGACCACGGCAACGCCTTCCGTCTCCAGAAGTTCGGAGACGAAATCGGTGTCGCTTTCGATCAGCTTGCCGGAGGGCGCCTTTTTGCCGATAGTGCCCGCGCAGGAAGGATAGACGTAGAACGCACCTTCCGGCACCGGGCAACTGATGCCTTTCGCCTGGTTGAGCATCGAGACCACGAGATCGCGGCGCTCCTGAAAGACCTTTTTGCTCTGGTGGATGAACTCCTGCGGTCCAGTCAGCGCCTCCAGCGCCGCAAACTGGCAGACGGTGGCCGCTCCAGAGGTCTGCTGGCCCTGGATCATGTCCATGGCCTTGATGAGCTCGATCGGTCCTGCCGCATAGCCGATCCGCCAGCCGGTCATGGCATAAGCCTTCGAGACGCCGTTCATGGTGAGCGTGCGTCCGTAGAGCTGCGGCTCCACCTCGGCAATGGTGTGATAGGTGAAATCGCCATAGGTCAGGTGCTCATACATGTCGTCGGTCAGAACCCAGACATGCGGATGCTTAAGCAGCACATCGGCGACCGCCTTCAGTTCCTCGCGCGTATAGGCTGCGCCTGAGGGGTTCGACGGCGAGTTCATGATAAGCCACTTGGTTCTGGGCGTGATCGCCCTTTCAAGCACCTCCGGCTGGAGCTTGAAGTTGTCTTCCAGCCGGGTCTCCGCGAAGACCGACGTGCCGCCGCAGATTGACACCATCTCGGGATAGCTCACCCAATAGGGCGTCGGGATCACCACTTCATCACCGGGGTTCAGTGTCGCCATGAAGGCGTTGAAGAGGATCTGCTTACCACCCGTTCCGACGATGGTCTGCTTCCAGTCGTAGTCGAGATTGTTCTCGCGCTTGAACTTTGCGGCGATCGCCTCGCGCAGAGGCTGAATGCCGGAGACGGGCGGATATTTCGTTTCGCCGCGCTTGATGGCTTCGATCGCCGCCTGTTTGATATTGTCCGGCGTATCGAAATCCGGTTCGCCGGCCCCCAGTCCGATGACATCGCGACCCTGCGCTTTGAGCTCCCGCGCCTTCTGGGTGACGGCGATGGTGGCGGAGGGCTTCACGCGTGAAAGAGCATCGGCAAGGAAAGCCATTGGCTGGTTTCTCCACTGGGAATTTATGTGTTCCGCTCGGCTCGCGGGACACGCCTTAATGTCCGATCGCGCGTCAATTCGCAAGGCACCCCTTTTTTGCGCGGTCGCTAAAAATGCAATTAAGTTTTTTAAGGGGGCTTTATAGGACCGGTGCAAATGTCGCGTCAGTGATTCCAAAGCGCAACGGCGCACCGTGCGAAAGCTCTGATTTGCATAATCGGTCTTTAGCTCGGGATGCGTGCTGCGAAGCAAATGACGGACGCATGACTGAAGCGGAAGACCTTGCCCGGCGTATTGATGAGGCCATCCTGGTCGATGAAATCGGGGTCGAGACCGGACGCTATGGCCCTTATCATCTCAAGACGCTCTACCAACCCATATTTGCGAACACTTCGCAGGGTCTCATTCCGTGTGGGGTGGAAGGCCTGGCCGGCCCTCAGAGGGAGGGACAACCGGTCGCCACCCGCGCCTTTTTCGCCGAAGTGAGCGCCGCGGAAGACAGGCTCTTCGTCGAAAGCCTTTGTCATACGCTGCATCTCAGGAATTATCCCAATATCGGCGTGGACGGTTTGATGCTTTTCATCAAATATTATGCGAGCGCCGATCTCGGCCTGGATGCCGCCAAGCGGCAGGTCGCCGAAATGGTCCGTTTTCTGGATGAGATTTCGGTCGATCCCGCGTTGCTCGTATGCGAGATCGCCGAGACCGCCGATGAGGGACTGATGACGCAGATCGCGACGGAGTTGCGTCAGCGCGGTATCCGCATAGCCGTGGACGATTTCGGCGTCGGCCGCTCCACGCTTTCGCGGGTAAGGCTGCTTGATCCGGAAGTAGTCAAGGTCGACGGCGGATGGTTCCGGCGCATCGCAGATGTCGCCATGGCTGCGAAGCTTCTCAACTCACTGGTGGATGCCTTGCAGCGGGAGGGCCGTCAGGTGCTGATCCAGGGTATCGAGACGGCCGCCCAATTGCGGGTGGCAATCCAAACAGGCGCCGATTTCGTCCAGGGATACCTGCTCGGGCGTCCGAAGCTTGCCGGCGCCATCTTCGATACCAGCCCGTTGCATATCGAAGGCCTGTTTGCCTCCGGTGACAGGGTGGTGCCGTTGTTCGCGGCGCCTGGCCGCTCGGTCTGAGCGGCTCTTGTCCCAGGTCCAAGGCGTCCGGTTTCGGGCATCCATCGCCCGATCCTCGCCCACGGCAACAGGCAGCCTCAATGGCTAATGTCTGCGGCAGTGGTCGAATCCCGCTCCCTCAGGCTGCCTTGAAAGACCTTTGCTGCGCCGGCGTTCGTTCCTTCGCCTGCCGCACGATCTCCAGCACCGCATTGAGCTCATCTATATCGACATAGAATGCGTGTGCGAGGCGGATCGGGATCAATTCTTCCGGTATGCCGTGCGCCAGCATCTTCTGGACCGCAATCAAAAGTTGCGCCCGCTCGACGAGGCGGATCTTAAAATTGTCCTCCGAATGGGACCGCATGTTTGCCTCATGGTGACATAGAGGTGGGGCAGCCAGGAAACGACTGCCGTCATCTTCCTAAAACACGCGACAAATACGGACACAGGATGACGTCGCGAAACGCACGCATCGCGAATCACAACCTAAGATTAAGCCTGGGAGGACTCGCGTGCAAGCCGTTAGTGCAAAAGGAGAAAAGAAGCGGATGGGACGAGGCAGTCTGTGGATAGCCTGTTCAAAACGCGAAGGACGCCTGAGCCGGCGGCGCGTTGGGGGATGCAGCTTTTTCCAGCGCGAGCATTTTTTGTTTCGTAGCGGTCCCTCCGGGAGCTGAAAAGCCGCCCAACTTGCCGCCGGCGGCGAGAATCCGGTGACAGGGAATAATCAATGGGACCGGGTTGCGGCTGAGTGCCACACCCGTTTCGCGTGTAGCGTTGGGAAAGCCGGCGTCTGCGGCAAGCCCGCCATAGGTGGTGGTCCGCCCGTAGCCTAGCTGACGCGCCGTCCGATAAATGGCGCGCCGGAAAGCATCGATGCCGTCAAGATCCACCGGATACGCGGAGAAGTCTTCATGGCTGCCCGCAAAATAGCGTTGCGCCGCCGCGACAGCCTCGAGTGCGAAGCCTGAGGGCTGCGCCGCACCGGAAACGGAGAGGCGGCCCATCATGCGCTCCTCCGCCGCTTCGGAAGCGCTCATGGGCAGCATGAAACGGGAGATGCCCCGCTCGTTCCAAGCGATGCCGCAGAAGCCGAATGCTGTCTCAAAGATGTGGTGAAGGGTCATCTGGCGACAGTCCGCAATCGATTTCTGCAAGGAATAGCTTCGTCTCGGGTACAAATCAAGAACAAACACCCCGCGTTCGCGTATTGGTGAAACACAATTGAACGGGGCTCCCTGATAGGCTATGCAGGTTCGGGGCGCGGAGGCAAAGTGAACGGGGAGCTTGTGGGACGTTGCCATCCATTATCCGAGCCGTAGGCATCTGCGCTTTTCTCTCCATTCCATTTCTTGCAGGATGCAGCAGCACTGGTGAAAGTGCCGCCGCACTCGCGCTGGCCGAAGGCGGAGTGCTGGCGGTGGACACAGCCGCTACTGAGGACGCCGAGGCCGTTTCCAACAGCCTTGCGGCCGAGCAGCACCAGGAGATCGAGGGCGTAACGGCGCTTGCGACTCCGAGCCCACGGCCCGATAGGGGAGCCATGGCGGCGGTCAACGCTGTTGCCGACGCAAACACGGCCGGCGCCGCAGAGACGGTCAAGGCGGTGGCCTATGCGAATCCGGGGCGGGACAAGCTTGCGGCCGTAACGGCGCTCGAAGAGAGCGGGAAGGTGCGCCCGGTCGCGGCGCGGAGCTCCGAACTCGATGCCCTGATCGCCCGCTATGCCGCGCTTTACGAGGTGCCGGTGTCGCTGGTGCGCCGTGTGGTAAAGCGCGAAAGCAACTTCAATCCCGCGGCCCGCAATCGCATCTATTGGGGGCTTATGCAGATCCGGCACGATACGGCGCAGACCATGGGCTACCGTGGACCGGCGCACGGGCTGCTCGATGCCGAAACAAATCTCAAATACGCCGTCAAATACCTGCGGGGGGCCTATATCACCGCCGGAGGCAATGAGGAACAAGCCGTGCGGTTCTACGCTCGCGGCTATTATTACGATGCCAAGCGCAAGGGGCTGTTGAAAGAGGCCGGGCTCAGGAATTGAGCCCATGCCCTGCCTTCCCATCGCCGAACTTAGAACCGTATCTTCAGGCGCGCATCGAAGCTATTCGTTCGAGTGTCTCTGCCGAAACTGCCATTATAGGAAACGCTCATCGTCGCCCTTTGGGCTACGTCAAGATCGAGGCTGACACCTAGAGCCGCTTCGTTCCTGGCGCGCGGCAGACCCGTCGTCGTAAAGCTTGGAACACCGTCGAGCTTAAGCTCGGCTGTCGGGCTTTTGTCGCCCAAGGCATGCCGCCACCCGACGCTTGCATTGAGCTTTGCAGGAACCGGCAGCTGCTCCAATTCCATAGAAGCGCGAATACCCGTGGTCGCTGAGGTGGTGTTGAACGTCTCTCTTTGAGACGAGAGCCCCACTGTGCCGCCTTCGCTGAATGCGCCGGTTCGCAGGGTCACATGAGCCAGATTGAGGAACGGCTCGAATTTGAATTCCTCCTTGTCCACCTCCCATGAGACTTCGCCGAAAGCCTGGAACAAGCCGCCGTGATATTCGGCATTGAGCTGTTCCTTCAGCCCGGGAAAGTCGATCTTGCGCCAGGTTTCAAGGTTCAGCCAGCTATAGGCCAAGCCTGCGCGGAGACCCAATGCGTTCAAGAGCCCGCCGCCATAGAGCCCCAGATGATAGCCTTTCATATCGGTGGTGGAGGATCGATCATCGACCGAATAATCACCCCAGCCCATTCCTGTGAGCATACCGACCCGCCATCCATCGCCGACCGGCAGGTCGCCGCCCATGAGGAAGCCACCGCTGCCGCTTTCCAGAGCGGCGGCATTGCCGTCGGCATCTATATGACCCCATCCGCCATAGGCGGCGCCCCAGAGGGTAAACCGTTCACTGTTCGACGGGCTCGCCTCCGTGCCGTCCGGCCCATAGGCCAAAATGGGCAGGCTGAGCGCTCCCGCGCCGCCATTGGCGCTGCGCAAGCGGTCGTTTGCCGCGTCGCGCACATTGCGGCTGCCCTCGACAATGGCCGTTTTCTGGGTTGCATAGATCTCGCCGGAGAGCTGGTCGAAGGCCTTTCGCGCTCCATCCAGGCTCTGTCGGGAGACATGCTTCCATGCCGTTGCGTATGGCGCATGGTCGAGCGCGTTTGCGACAGCTGATTGGTTCGGCGAGGTCGCTGCGCTGGCCAGGGTCGTCCCGTTCGGCACGAAAGAGAGCGTAACGGCATCGCCGTAGAACAGATAGGGGTCGAGGAAAGGGGATATGCTGTTGGTCGTGATCGAGCCAAAAGTTCCGCTGACGCCGTTCTGAGCAGTGATGATGTCGAGTGGAACCAAGGGCGCGAGGCCGTCCTTCAGCCTGATATCTATAGTGCCGCTTTCGAGAGTGACGGAACCCTTTTGCGTGTCTGGATCCTCCCTGAGTTGCGGCATGTCCATGACATTCAGCTGATCCGCCAGGTCTCCCGCCACATCGATGCGGTACGTCGAGGCAGCGGAAAGCGAGACATCTCCATTAACGAGCATCTCGCCGACGTAGCCGTCGGCAATGCCCGGGGCAAGCGTCCCGGACGTCCTCAAGTCCCCGGCGATCATCGAGCGGTCGCCGCGCAGCGTGGCGCCGGTAAGGACCTCAACGTCGGAGCCGAGTGAGCCCAGGAGCGTAAGCTCGCCGCCGAACACTCTTGTGCCGCCGCTATAGGTGTTCACGCCGAGAAGGATCAGGTTGCCTGCGCCGCGCTTGATCAGACCGCCCGGGCCGGAGATGTCACCTTCCCATACCGAGTTGTACCCTCTGGTATTGACATCGAAATTCGGGCCGAAGAGCAGATCGCCGAAATATTTGGGCCCGAGGACCGCCCGGCCGAGGTCGAACATGCCTCTGCCATAGATCTCTTGCGGACCGATGGGCCGGGCGGTGGTCAGAATCAGTTCGATGATCTGGCGCGCGGTCATATAGGGAAAGGCCTGGCGGAGCACTGCGGCGCCGCCGGCAACCACCGGGCTTGCCATTGATGTCCCGGCTTTCGGGCCGTAATTGCCGCCGGGAAGCGTGGAGATAATTGCGGAGTATTCAATCGTTTGCCCCGGTTTCGGGGAATCACCGCCGGGTGCGGCAAGGCACCATTGCCATGCCAGCCCGCAGCGGTTGCTATAGCCGGCAATGGTTCCGTCCCGGCCCGTAGCGACCACGGCGATCAGAGAGCCGGCGAGACCTGAGAGGTCGAGATCGTCGAACTCAGGATCCAGAGGATCGGCGTAGTCATAGGTGTCCGGATCATCTATGTCCGTCGCGTCTATCAAGATGTCGAAGACACCCGCACGCAGATTTTCTGCCGTGATCAGCGGTAGGAAGCCAATTCCTGTTGGGTTTGCCGCCTGGTCCGGCTGCTCCTCGAATTCGTTACCCGCAGCGAAGACGAGAACGACATCGGCATTTGCCGCGGCGCTCACCGCCACGGCGTCCTCCCTATAATCTGTCCCCTCCATGGACTGGACGATGGGGCGCGGCATGACACGATAATTGGGGTTCTCGTTTTCGTCATCCAAGTCCGGGGACGGAAAGGCAGGCGGGCCGTAGCTGCCGTTTATCACCTTCGCACCACTGTTGGCGGCGTAGAAAAGCGCATTGCTATCAGGCGAAACGAATGGCCCTTTCTCGCTCCCGGGCTCCGCATCTCCGATGGCCTTCAAGGCCATGAGTTCTGCGCCATAGGCAACGCCCATATTGCCGATTCCGTTGCGGGCGGCGCCGATGATGCCGGCCACATGCGTGCCGTGGCCGTCCGGGTCGAAAACGTTCAGAGGGTCGATATCCAGGAAGGAGTAGGACAGAGGTGAAATCCGGCCGAAAAATTCGGGGTGGTAAATGTCGAGACCAGAATCGACCACAGCCACGAGTATGCCGCGGCCATCATAGCCCCGCTTATAGGCCGCTTCGGCGTTGATAGCGCTGAGATACCAGCTTGCATCGAATTCGAGCCGATAGGCCTCCTCAGTCTGCGCATGCAGATTGCCGGGGAGAGTCGCAATGCATGCGCAGATTGCGGCAGAGCTGACGCCCTTCGACAGGGTCTCGAACACATTCATTCCAATATCCCCAGTGAAAATGGCTGATGATCCGTGGATGGGGCCAAGATTGAAGCGAAGCTTCGTTATTTGCGACTGACTCCCAGCTTAGCTAAGGCTGGCTTCAGGCCTCTAATCGTGGCACTGGGGGTGTTGACGCATTTGAGCCCGGCGTGAGCGCCGCCGGGCTCGCGCCGCTTCAAAAAACGGCTGGACTGACATATGTCTCTGCGGCTTTGTCGGATCAGGCGGGGCTGATGCGTCTTGAAGATGAATTCGCGGCCTGAAGGAGATGGCATGAACGAGACAGTGAAGGAGTTCGTTTCGGCCGAAGGGCATGCGGCGCTCGCGATCTCGGTCCGCGGCCTCGTCAAGCACTTCCGCGATGTCAAGGCCATCGACGGCATCGACCTCGATGTGCCGCGTGGGATGATCTTTGCCATCCTCGGGCCGAACGGAGCGGGCAAAACCACGCTGATCCGGACGCTCGCGACGCTGATTGCGCCGGACGCGGGTTCGGCGAGCGTTATGGGGCATGACCTTCTTTCGCAGCCGCAGGCGGTACGGGCCTCGATCGCGCTCACCGGCCAGTTCGCTTCGCTCGACGAGGACCTGACCGGGCGCGAAAACCTGATCATGCTCGCCCGCCTCTGGGGCTTTCGCGGAAAGGCCGCGAAGGCACGGGCGGACGAGCTTCTTTCGGCCTTCGACCTCACGGACGCGGCCAGGAAGCAGGTAAAGTCGTATTCGGGTGGCATGCGGCGACGGCTTGATATCGCTGCGTCCCTCATCGTCACGCCGGGGATCCTCTTTCTCGACGAACCAACCACCGGCCTTGATCCCACGGCGCGCCAGGGCGTGTGGCGTATGATCAGGCAACTCGCCCAATCGGGGGTGACCATCCTGCTCACCACGCAATATCTTGAAGAGGCGGACCAACTCGCCGCCCGCATCGCCGTGATCGACCACGGCAGGAAGATCGCGGAGGGGACGAGCCGCGAGCTAAAGGCTGCAATCGGCTCCGGCTTTCTGCATGTGGCGCCTGCCGACCAGTCGCAGCTCGACGAGGCGGCGGCGATCCTTGAGGCGCGGCTTGGCAATGTGGTGCAGCGCAGCGCCGAGGGCGCGCAGCTCTCGGTTGTCGCAGGTTCCGCCAGGGAGGCGAACGAGGCGCTGGCAGCGCTGATTTCGGCCGGCATCGAGCTTTCCGACTTCTCGATGGGCTCACCAAGTCTCGATGAGGTCTTCTTCGCGCTTACGGGCGCGCCAGCGGAAAATCATGAGCAGAAGGAAGCCGCCCAATGAGCGAGATCCAACAAGCCCTGCTCACCAATGTGCAGCGGCCGACACCACCTTCGGCAATTTCCAACGCGCTCGTCTTCGGCTGGCGCGCGGTGCTGAAGTTCAAGCACGTGCCGGAGCAACTCTTCGACCTTGTGATGACGCCGCTGATGTTCACGCTGCTCTTCACCTTCGTGTTCGGCGGCGCGCTGGCTGGCTCACCGGGCGAATATCTGCAGTTCTTCCTGCCGGGGATTCTGGTGCAGACGGTGGTCTTCAACTCGGTCTATTCCGGCATGGGGCTTTCGACAGACCTCTCGAAAGGGCTGTTCGAGCGCTTCCGGTCGCTCCCCGTCTGGCCGCTCGCGCCCTTTGCCGGGCTGATGGTGGGCGATGTGCTGCGCCATGTGATCGCGGGCGCCATCATTCTCGGAATCGGCCTCATCCTCGGCTACAGGCCGGAAGCGGGAATCGCGGGCGTGCTTGCCTCTTTCCTGCTCTTGATCGCCATCGGCTTCGGCACGGGCTGGATCTTCATTGTGCTGGGGCTGATCATCCGTACGCCCATGACAGTGATGACGATCGGCTTCACCTTCATCTTCCCGCTGGTCTTCGCCTCCAACATCATGGTGCAGCCGGAAACCATGCCCGGCTGGCTTGCGGCCTTCGTCAACCACAACCCGGTGTCCTTCATGGCTACGGCTCTGCGCGGGCTGATGGCGGGCACGGCGACGGCACAGGAGGTGTTGCTGGCGCTTGCCGCGCCGGTTAGCCTGACGATCGTGCTGGCGCCCGTCGTGCTGTGGCTTTACCGGCGCAATTGAAGCATCCGGCAAAAATGCGCCCGCCACGGAGCGTGACGGGCGCAAGTTCCCTAAGGACCATTACTGGCAGTTCGGCTGGCCTGGCGCGCAGGGCATAACCTGGCCGGGCGCTGCTTCCTGGGGCTCTTCCTGCTGGCCGGGGGCAACCTCGTTCGCAGGTGCTTCCTGCTGGCCGGGCGCGAATTCGCTTGCGCCCCTGATGCTGCCGGTGGTGCCTTCGTCCGTTTCGGTGGCATCGTCCTCGGTACCGGCCGTGCCCGTCGTATCCTCTTCGGTATCGACCGTGCCGGTGGCGCCGTCGTCGGAAGCACCATCGTCCGCTGTGGTGCCTTCATCCGCCGTTCCGCCGTCCGTTGTGCCTTCGTCGGCAGTACCCTCATCGGCTGCCGTGCCGTCATCGGTGCTTCCGGTGGTCACATCGTCATCGGTCGCGCCGCCGGCTGCCATCTCCTGCTGGACGACCTGCGTCAGCTCCTGCGATCCGGTCACGGCCGCGCAAGAGGCGTCGCCGCTCTCGACCTGTGCTGAAAGCACGCCCACATTGACATCGCAGACATTTGCCGCGACCGACACCGGCAACTGGACGGTCACTGGAATGTTGTTTTCCTCGACATTCAGGTCGACGGCGATGTCCTGCAGGACGTCTTGAATATTGACGTTGACCAGGCCTTCTAGATCCGACTGCGCCGCGGCCGGTCCGGCGCAGAGCGCCAACACGGCAGGAACGACTAAAAGTTTTCTCATTACGTTGCTCCTTGGTAGGTTTCGCGTCCCTCCTGCCAAATGAACAACCGAATCAACCGGTTGTTCCGATCAGGCAAAGAAGGAGAGGAGCGGCTGCGCCTGGCCGGCTGGCAAAGGCGCTTTATTTAGTCATGCGCGGCTTTTGCGACGTTCGAGAACCAGCCGCCAATCTCGCTTTAGGATGGCGGGCTGTTATGATGTGCGGCGAAAACGAACGGGAGGACGGAATGGAGATCAAACGAAGCGGATCGCAGCCCTCCGGCACGGGCCCCGCGGATTACTTCACCGGATCGGTGCGGCTCGACCCGCTCTTCACCGCGCCGGAGCCCGCGCGGGCGGTGGGGACGCTTGTCACCTTCGAGCCGGGCGCGCGCACGGCCTGGCACACGCATCCGCTCGGCCAGACATTGATCGTGATGTCCGGCCTCGGGCGTGCACAGCGCGAAGGCGGGCCGATCGAGGAAATCCAGCCGGGAGACGTGGTCTGGTTTCCGCCGGGCGAGAAGCACTGGCACGGCGCCAGCCCAACCACGGGAATGGCGCATATCGCCATTCAGGAGAGGCAGGACGGCGCGACAGCCGAGTGGCTGGAGCATGTCACCGACGAGCAATATGGCGGGTGAGGGCTGCTCTGCCGTAAGGATCCCCCTGTTGCGATTTCTAACACTTAACCTCCGCTTCGCTCCGGCTAAGATGTTGAAATCGCATTCTCCCCCGCAAGGGGGGAGATATCGCCGCATCGACCTTGCCGCTGCTCTTCGACGTCGGCGATTGGCAGCGGCGTTTGTGCAGGGGGCCTATCTCCCCCCTTGTAGGGGAGAAAGCAAATTCTTGGGTTTGGCGAAGCCAAGCCCTTAGAATTTGCAAGAGAGGGGGAATTCTAAGCGATCCTCCCCTTCGCCTCATGCAGGATGGTGAGGCAGATGCCGCCGAGGTTCTTTTCCACCTCGTCGTTCCAGAAGCGCAGTGTCTTGAAGCTCCGGGCTTCAAAATGCCTGTCGCGCACGGCGTCTCGTATCGCGCCCGAATGCTGCCCGCCATCGACCTCCACGATCAGCCGCGCCTCGAAGCAGACGAAGTCGAGGATGTAGCCGTTAAGCGGCACTTGCCGCCTGAACTTCAAGCCTCCGAGTTTCTTATTACGCAGCGCTTGCCACAAAAGGTTTTCGGCCTTCGTCGCGTCGGCCCGCATGGTCCGGGCAAAGGTGCGGTGCGGCGGCGGAACAGCTTGGTGTATGGTGTCCAGGCCCCAGGGCTGACCGGTTGGCAAATCAGCAACACAGTTTTGAAAACTGCACCCCCTTGGCTGCCAACTAGGCGCTGATCACTTTTCATTTCGACCGATCTAGATTAGTTAGCGGTCGGGGCTGGGGGGAATTATGATCGAAGTTGATATCCGTACGAAGATCATTCCGGATGATCATCGAGTGGTTGTTGCTCGGCCGGGTGCAGATTATCGCCTGTACCCTGAGTTCGTCGATAAAGAACTGGTAGGGCCTGAATTACCGTCGCTGTTCCTCGAAGAAGAGCGAATTAATCCAGACGATCCGGATATGGTCGCCCGCATTATGCGCTCTAAGGAGAGGAGATCTTGGCACAGGCGGGGTGAACCTGCGGATGCGGTGCCCTCCGAGGATGTCGAAGATTATGATAATACCTCGAACAGTCAAAGTACTCGGCAATTCCTTCGGCTGATTGATTTTTATTTTAAGAGAGCCAAGCAGGGAGATTTGATTGTAGTCCCGCCGAAAAATTTTACAGGTGACGTCTATATAGGTGAGTTTATCGATGATCCTGAGCATGCATTTAAGTGGAATAGCAGACTTTATGTTGGAGATCCCCTTCCGGCCCGGCGGATAAGATGGATTGGAAAATTTGAAAAAAATAGTCTGGATGCTTCAATATTGGAGGCGTTGAGGGTCCCTACAGCGTTGTTTTCCGTAGAAAGGAGCAAAACTGATTTCTTTTATAGGAGAGCCTACAGAAATTACCATAGGAGTGGTGGTGGTTTTTCCTCTCTTTTTGACGTAACTGAAAAAGAATTTAACACCTTTCACGGATCGGTGATCCCCGCATTCTTCAATTTTGTAGCGGCTAACACGAAAAGCATTGAAGAGGCAGGAGAGATTCGCGGCTTCGCCGAAGGTGCTTTCGCCTCTCTCGGCGAGTACGCGCCCGATTTGGCCATCGATATACAATCTCCTGGAATTCTGTCGATTGCCTCACCATTTATTACACCACTTATTGCAAGCGCTTTGCTGGCGATAGCTGTCGCAGTCGGAGCCGATGCAGCTTCACCCGATGTGGTCGACACAATCCGCATCGGCAACAGCAGTGCCCCGGCTTCTGACCCGTGCGTGGTTGATGTCGAGCGTCATGTCCATGCGCAACTCAGATTGTTAGGGTATGATCGTTGGGCAGAGGCGTGCGAGCGAGTGCGAGCGGCAGCAAAGGAAACGGGATTGAAGAGCGAGTCTCTGGTTAAGCCATGATTGGTTGGTCAACAGCTCGGACAACAGTTGTCGCAATCGCCTTGTCGGTTGGAGGTTTTGTTGCGGGCATATTTACCGACGATTTTGTCGATTTCCGATCCGACAACAGGCAGTTGCTTGAGGAGGATATATCACAATTTAGACAAAGCGCGTCTGCCGTCGATGCAATTCTTATTGAGTTTGCGAAAGTCGCGGCGGGAGAGGAGACCGCGACCCCCGACAAATTGGACAAATTACGGTTAGATCTCGTGACGTTTCAGCGTAGTGCTCAGAATTTGGCATTTCGCGTTCCCGGTCTAACCGCGAGCTACGAAAATCTCGAGAATTCAATGCTCTCCGTCATTGATGAATCTACGAAAGTTTCATCACCACTGCACAATAAAAAATTTGTTCAGACCGTAGCGTCGTTTGTTGCCGATGCCGAAGACTTTGAAGCACACGTAATTCGAGAACAGCGGCGTTATTTTCGAGGCTGGTAGCGATAAATCTCTCAAAAATACCCCTGCAGCGGCCTGACCTCCAAGCTTCCCGCCTTCAGCGCGGCGATGGCCTCGACCACGGCGTTGGCGCCAGCCATCGTCGTGTAGTAGGGCACCTTCTGCATCAGCGTCGCGCGCCTTAGCGACTTCGAATCCGAAACCGCCTTCTGGCCGTCCGTTGTGTTGAAGACGAGCTGGACCTGCCGGTTGCGGATTGCGTCCTCGATATGCGGGCGGCCTTCCAGAACCTTGTTGATCTTTTCCGCTTCGACGCCGTTCTCGCGCAGGAAGCGCGCCGTGCCGCCGGTGGCAAGGATGCGGAAGCCGAGATCGGCCAGGCGGCGGACGGCGGGGAGTACGCGCGCCTTGTCCTCGTCGCGCACGGACACGAAGAGCGTGCCGGAGCGGGGCAGGTCCACGCCCGCGCCGAGCTGGGCTTTCGCAAAGGCCAGCGCATAGTCGCGGTCGAGGCCCATGACCTCGCCGGTCGATTTCATCTCGGGGCCGAGCAGAATATCGACGCCGGGGAAGCGGGCGAAGGGGAATACCGCTTCCTTGACCGCGATGTGGCCGAGATCGTTGGGGTTGGGCAGCGAGCCATAGGTGGCAAAGGCCTGCTCAAGCGTTTCGCCGGCCATGACGCGCGCGGCGATCTTGGCAATGGGCCGGCCGATGGTTTTCGCCACGAAGGGCACCGTGCGCGAGGCGCGCGGGTTGACCTCCAGCACATAGACGTCGCCGTTCTTGACGGCGTATTGCACGTTCATGAGGCCGCCCACATTGAGCGCCTTGGCGAGCGCGGTGGTCTGGCGTTCAAGCTCGGAGACGATTTCCGGCGAGAGGGAGTGGACGGGCAGCGAGCAGGCGCTGTCGCCCGAATGGATGCCCGCCTCCTCGATATGCTCCATGATGCCGCAGACGAACACCTCCTTGCCGTCGGACAGGCAGTCGACATCCACCTCGATGGCTTCGGAAAGATAGGTGTCGAAGAGGAGGGGGTTTTTCGAGAGCAGCGTGTTGATCTGGCCGGTCTTGTCGGCCGGGTATTTCTGGCGGATTTCCTCCGGCACCAGGCCGGGCACGGTGTCGAGCAGGTATGTCTGGAGGCGCGCGTCGTCCCAGACGATCTGCATCGCGCGGCCGCCGAGCACGTAGGACGGGCGCACGACCAGCGGGAAACCGAGTTCGCCCGCCACGACGCGGGCCTGCTCGACCGAATAGGCAATGCCGTTTTTCGGCTGCTTGAGCCCGAGCTTCTGCAGGAGCTTTTGGAAGCGGTCGCGGTCTTCCGCAAGGTCGATCATGTCGGGCGCGGTGCCGAGAATGGGGATGCCGGCCTTTTCCAACGCGTCGGCGAGCTTGAGTGGGGTCTGGCCGCCGAACTGGACGATGACGCCGACGAGCTCGCCCTCCTGTTGCTCGGCGCGCAGGATTTCAAGCACGTCCTCGGGCGTCAGCGGCTCGAAATAGAGCCGGTCGGAGGTGTCGTAGTCGGTCGAGACCGTCTCCGGGTTGCAGTTGATCATGATCGACTCGAAGCCGGCGTCGGCGAGCGCAAAGGCCGCGTGGCAGCAGCAATAATCGAATTCGATGCCCTGGCCGATGCGGTTTGGCCCGCCGCCGAGGATGACCACCTTGCGGCGGTCGGAGACGCGGGCCTCGTCGGCGGGGGCGCCGGCGAAGGGCGTCTCGTAGGTGGAATACATATAGGCGGTGGGCGCGGCAAACTCGGCGGCGCAGGTGTCGATGCGCTTGAAGACCGGGTGGACGCCGAGGGATTCGCGAATCTTGCGAACCTCTTCCGCATCTTTCTTCACCAAGGATGCGAGGCGGGAATCGGAGAAGCCCATGCCCTTTAGCATGCGCAGATTGGCCGCGTCCTGCGGGAGGCCGTGCTCGCGGATGCGCTCTTCCATGGCGACGATGGCCGCGATCTGCTCCAGGAACCAGGGATCGATGTGGCACATGGCGTGGACATCGGCCACCGAGGTGCCCATGCGGATGGCCTGGGCGACCATGCGCAGCCGGTCGGGCGTCGGCGTGCCGAGCGCGGCGCGGATGGCGTTCTTCTCGTCGGGGCCGTTGTCGCCCAGGCCCGGGATTTCGATCTCGTCGAGGCCGGTCAAGCCGGTTTCGAGGCCGCGCAAGGCCTTCTGCAGCGATTCTGCGAAAGTGCGGCCGATGGCCATGACCTCGCCGACGGACTTCATGGCCGTGGTGAGGACGGGATCGGAGCCCGCGAATTTCTCGAAGGCGAAGCGCGGGATCTTGGTGACGACATAATCGATCGAGGGCTCGAACGAAGCGGGCGTGGCGCCGCCGGTGATGTCGTTCTCAAGCTCGTCCAGCGTGTAGCCGATCGCCAGCTTGGCCGCGACCTTGGCGATGGGGAAGCCGGTGGCCTTGGAGGCGAGCGCCGAGGAGCGGGAAACGCGCGGGTTCATCTCGATGACCACCATGCGCCCGTCTGCCGGGTTAACAGCGAACTGGACGTTGGAGCCGCCCGTTTCCACCCCGATCTCGCGCAGCACCGCGATCGAGGCGTTGCGCATGATCTGGTATTCCTTGTCGGTCAAGGTCAGCGCCGGGGCGACGGTGATGGAATCGCCGGTGTGAACGCCCATCGGATCGAGGTTTTCGATGGAGCAGACGATGATGCAGTTGTCCGCCTTGTCGCGGACGACCTCCATCTCATACTCCTTCCAGCCGAGGACCGACTCTTCGATCAGCACTTCCGTGGTGGGGGAGGCGTCGAGGCCCGAGGATACGATGTCGAAGAATTCGGTGCGGTTATACGCGATGCCGCCGCCAGTGCCTCCCAAAGTGAAGGAGGGGCGGATGATGGCCGGCAGGCCCACCACGTCGAGCGCCTGGGCGGCGATCGCCATGGCATGGTTTATGTAGCGCTGCTTGCGGTCGCCCTCGCCGCGCTGCCACTCGGCTTCCAGCGCATCGAGGGCGGCGTCCAGCTCGGGGCCGGTGTGTTTCGCGCGCAGTTCCGCGCGTTCGGCCTCATGCTTTTTCCGGTCGGCATCCTTCACTTCCGTCGCATTGGCGAGCATGGATTTCGGCGTTTCGAGGCCGATCTTCGCCATCGCCTCGCGGAATAGGGCGCGGTCCTCGGCCTTATCGATGGCCTCCGCATTGGCGCCGATCATCTCGACGCCGTAGCGCTCCAGCACGCCCATGCGGCGGAGCGAAAGGGCCGTGTTGAGCGCTGTCTGGCCGCCCATGGTGGGCAGCAGCGCATCCGGCCTCTCCTTGGCGATGATCTTGGCGACCACCTCGGGCGTGATCGGCTCGATATAGGTGGCGTCGGCCAGCTCCGGATCGGTCATGATGGTGGCCGGATTGGAGTTGACGAGAATGACGCGGTAGCCCTCCGCTCGAAGCGCCTTGCAGGCCTGGGTGCCGGAATAATCGAACTCGCAGGCCTGGCCGATGACGATGGGGCCGGCCCCGATGATCAGGATCGACTTGATGTCGGTGCGTTTGGGCATGGATGGTCCATTCTCGTGGCGCTTGCGCGAACGACCGGTACGGGCGAGCCCGGCCGGCGCAGCGAAGGAGTTTTTTGTCAGGCTAGGCGCGCCTTATAGGCAAGTCTTCGCGGACAGGGAACCCCTAAAAGAACGGAAGCGCACATGCCTATTTCGACTGAGGCGAGGCGGCATGACTGCACGCATCCTGAAATCCCCCACACGGACCGGTTTTCGCCGGTCGGCTCAGCGCAATGAAGGTGGGGGACGCCGCTTAATCCAGCGTAAAGTCGAAGCGGTAGGTGGCCGAGACGCCGACGCTGAGCTGGTTGGGCGAGCCGCGCCGCTCGACAAGCGGGGAATCGGCCGCCGGGCCCAGCAGGCGCACATATTCGGTAAAGAAGCTGGTGGTGATCTTGTCGGTGGTCTTCCAGGTGATGGCAGCACCGGCGCCGACCGATTTGATGCCGCCGCCCGGGGTGTAGCGGGGAAGGCCCGAGCGCGCGGACTCCCCGGCGCTGACGCCGTAATACGCGTCGAAATAATCGGCGCTCGCAAGGGAGAGGCGCGGGCCGCCGGATACACGAATTGTGGGCGAGAGATCGTCGAAGACGTCCACGGCCACGTCCGCCACAACGCCGCTGTGGGAGCGGATGCCCCTCCTCACCTCGCCGCGCAGGCGGATATTGTCGGTGGGATAGACTTCGACGAAGCCGCCGGCCTCCACGCCGAACTTTACCGGGTCGAGACCCTTAAGGGCATCGTCCGTTTCCTCGTCCCGGCGAAAAACGAGCTTGCCGGCGATGCCTGCCCGGAACACACCCGTGTCCACAAAGCCGAAGGAAGCGCTGTCATTGCGCGAGGAGAAACGAACGGCCGAGCCCTGCCGGCCGAGCGAGATGACGGGCGAGACCTTGAAGATCCAATCCTTGGAGCCTTCAAAGCTCGGAGCCACCAGCCCCGCGGCGCCAATGGTCAGCGACCAGTCGCCGGACCAGAAATGGTTTCCGGCCTGCTGTGCTTTGGCCGACAAGGGCACAAGGAGGGAAAGCGCGGCCGCAACGGCCGCCAGACGACGCTTCGACAAAATGGACTCCGAAGACTGCAATAGATTGCCGCCGCATAGTCCGGGGATTGTAAAAATTAATTAAACTTGAATCGATTTGGGGAGGGACCCACGCTTATTTCGCGGTTGCCTGTCTTTTCGTCGGGGGCAGGCCGACCGCCGTGGCGATGATCGAGTCAAGGAGGCCGGGAAAGCGCGCGTTGAGATCGGCGCGTCTGATGGTGATCAGCCGTGACGTGCCACGCGGTTCAACCCGCACGATGCCGGCTTCCCGCATCTTGGCGAGATGGTAGGTGAGATTCGATTTGGAGGTGAGATCGGTAAGATGGGAGCAGGTCAGCGCCTTGCCGTCCTGCCGGGCAAGATCGCCCAGGATGGCTAGCCGCGTGGGGTCGCCCAAAGCAGCGAGAACGGTGGCTAGATTGATTTCCTCAACGGCCGGATGCGGCAACATGGCATCGAAAAGTAATCGATCCAGGCCGCGATACAAGCCGGAGACGGAACGACAGGGTAGGCGGGCTACTGCACCCGCCGGGTTTCCGGCGCGAAGGTGCTAAGTCCCAGCCATTGCTGCATGGCGCGCGCGATTTGTGGGTCGCCGATGAGTTCGAGCCTGCCTGCCTCGACCTCCTTGCGAACGATGCTCAGGCCCATCCAGACAGCCGTCATGCTGCGCAAGGAACCTGTCACGAGCAGGTCGACCTCGAAACCCGGATCGAAACCGCAGAGATCCACATTGCCCGCGTCGACCACCAGCCACCAGTTCTGCCGCGAAGGCGGAAGCTCCGGGTACTGAAATTGAATCGTACAGCGTTTCGGCGGCAGCGGCTTGGGATTGAGATTGCGCCGCATGTCCCACATGAGAAGAGACGGGTCTAGATTCTTGAGCGTCAGCTGCGATTCCACCCAGCGCTGGCCCCAGAAGCCGATGCCAAGGATGATCGGGCGCAGATCCTCTCCGGCCTCTGTGAGCCGGTATTCCATCGGGCCGGCCTGGCTCGGCGCGGTGCGGACGATCCCGGCCCGCTCCAACTCTTTGAGGCGCTTGGATAAAAGCGCGGGCGACATGCGCGGCACGCCGCGGCGCAGATCGTTGAAGCGCGTGGTGCCGCACAAAAGTTCACGGACTATGAGTGTCGTCCATCGCGAGCATAGAATTTCCGAGGCCATCGCCACCGGACAGAACTGCCCGTAACTCCCACGATCCTGCATTGCGGTCACCCTTGGCGCCAACGGCAGAGAATACCGCAAAAGAAGCAGCGCTGGAATGGCTGCAGTACAGTTCGTGAACTAGACCGCCCCGTTGCGCTGCGCGATCCTCCAGGTCTCAAAACCGGAGGAGTAACAATGTCCACTGCTTCAATAGATACAACCGGCGACGGCGCCGAGGCGGTCTCGATCGCGAGCCCGGTCGCCATAGCCCGGGAGCTTTTGCCGACGCTCGCCGAACGGGCGGAGCGTTTCGACGAAACCGACAGCTTCGTCGCGGAGAATTACGCACTTTTAAAGGAAGCCGGGCTGGTGGAGGCCGGCGTTCCCGCCGAGCTGGGCGGCGGCGGCGCCGATGTCGCGGAACTGGCCGAAATGCTGCGCGTCATGGCGCATGCCTGCGGCTCGACCGCGCTCGCATTTTCCATGCACACTCATCAGGTTGCGATTCCGGCCTGGCGGTGGCGTCATCAGCAGGTAGCGGCGGTGGAACCGCTATTGAAACGGGTCGCGACAGAACGGCTGATCCTGCTTTCCAGCGGCGGGTCCGACTGGATCGGCGGTTCGGGAAAGGCCGTCAAGGCCGATGGCGGTTATCGGGTGACGGCGCGCAAGGTTTTCACTTCGGGCGCGGAAGCGGGCGATATACTCATGACCGGAGCCGTCTATGAAGACGAGTACGGGGTGCAGTCCGTCATTCATTTCGGCGCTCCGATGAAGTCTTCCGAAGTGAGGGTGGTGAATACCTGGCGGACGCTCGGCATGCGCGGCACCGGCTCACAGGACGTGGTGCTGGAGGAACTTTTCATCCCGGATGCTGGTGTCGCCTTCACGCGCAAGGCCGGGGAATGGCACCCGGTTTTCCAGATCATCGCCACGATCGCCTTCCCCCTGATCTATGCCGCCTATCTGGGCGTGGCCGAAAGCGCCCGCGATATCGCGATCGATCTTGCGAAGCGCAAGGAGCCGAGGCCCTACACCCTCGATCTTGCGGGGCGGATGGATACGTCGCTCAGGGCGGCACAGCTCGCGCATCGCTGGATGCTGGAGGCGGTGGCGAAAAATGCACCGTCGGCGGAAAGCGTCAACGAGGTGATGATCGGGCGTTCGCTCGTCGCCGAACATGCCATCCGCACGGTGGAACTGGCGCTGGAGCTTTCCGGCGGGGCAGGCTTTTACCGGCGCAACGGGCTGGAGCGGCGGTTCAGGGATATCCAGGGCGCACGGTTCCACCCGCTGCAGACGGGACCGCAGGCGCGCTACGCCGGCGCGATTGCGCTGGGCCAGCCGGTGACGCAGATCTACTGAACGCGACAGAGAAGGGCGGGGCGCTGCCGGTCTTAGCGCCCCGCATTTTATTGCGCATCCAACGATAAGTCCGATGAGCGATCAGTAAGCTCTTGTGCTAAGTGTTTCTTGATGATACTTAGCTTTATGGCTAAGCAATCGGGACATTTGGACGGCATTTTTCAAGCGCTTGCCGACCCTACGCGCAGGGCCGTGCTCATGCGGCTCGGCAACGGCCCGGCGAGCATCGGCGAGCTGGCAGAGCCCTTTGATATGGCGCTGCCCTCCTTCATGCGGCACATCCAGTTCCTGCAGGACAGCGGTTGGATCAACACGCGCAAGGAAGGCCGCGTGCGGATCTGCACCCTCGAAAAACAGCAGTTCGCCATTGTCGAAGATTGGCTTTCGGAGCAGCGCGCGCTTTGGAACGCGCGCACCGATCGGCTCGAGCAGTTCGTGACCTCGAAACAGAACAAGGACAATTCTCGATGAGCAATTCCTTCGATCCCGCTCTCGACCTGAAGATCAACAGGATCATCAAAGCGCCCCGATCAGCGATCTGGAACGCGTGGACGGACCCAGCGAGCTTGGAGCAATGGTGGGTGCCCGCTCCGGCCAAATGCAAGGTGGTTCAACTGGATGTGCGTCCCGGCGGATCATTCGTCACCGAAATCAGCGAAGGCGGAGGTCCCTTCGCGGCACATCTGAATGCCTGCTTCCTTGCCGCCGACGAGCTTGAGCGCATCGTCTTCACGAATGCCCTGGTCGGGGGCTGGAGGCCGGCAGAGCAACCTTTCATGACGGCGATCATCACGATGCGGGATCACCCTGCCGGGACCGAATACCAGGCGCATGCGATGCATAAGAACCCAGCCGACCGAAATATGCATGAAGAGCTGGGTTTCTATGACGGCTGGGGCATGGTTACGGAGCAACTCGCGCTAATTGCGGAGCGGCGGACGCAGTAGGAAGAGTGCGGCGTCTCAAGCGATGGGCTTGACCGCCTCGAACAACGCCACGTCGATCGTGTGGCTCCCGTCCGGCTCCGTTTCGTAGTGGCGCGTCGCGATCTCCGAGACCGAGGTCTGCAGGGCGCGGATGGCCTCCACCTGGATTTTCGGCGTGTTCATGCGTTCAACCCAGGACTTGAATTCGAGCCGCAGCCGGAATTGGCTGGAGGATTGGACCGGCAGGCCGGCGCGGGCAAGGGCCGCCTCCCATTCGGCGCGCGAATAATTGCGCACATGGGAACAGTCGCGCAGAAGCTCGATCGCCTGAAAGAAGGTGTCGATGATCGGGACGCCAGCGGTCACAGTATCGATCATGATGACGCTTCCGCCGGGCTTCAGGACGCGCGCTGCCTCACGCAGGCCTGCATCGAGATCGCGCCAGTGATGGGCGCTGAAGCGGCTCAGCACTGCATCGAAGCTGTCGGCCTCGAAAGGAAGGCTCTCGGCCACGCCGCGCGCGGTGGCTATGTTGGCCAGCCCGCGCTCGCGGGCGGTGCGGCTCACCACCTCCAGCATCTCCGGCGACAGGTCGTAGGCGACCACCTCGCGCACCAGCGGGGCGATGTGGAAGGTGACGTGACCGCCGCCGCAGCCGAGATCCAGCACGCGGGCGCCGCTTTTGCCGGCCATCCTGGCGACCAGCGACTGCAGGTCCTCGCCCTGCGCATGGACGGCGCTTTTCAGATAGGCTTCCGCACGCGAGCCGAATTGGCCGCCCACCAAGGCTTCATGGCTCTTGTCACCGGACATGATTTCTTCTCCGCTGTTTGATGTCGCTTCAGTCATAGCAGCAGATTCACACCAGTTTCAGATGCAAAATTATACTGGTATAAGCCGCTACCATGATGACCGGAAGAACAGCGGAGCAGCGGCGGGAACTTGGCGATTTCGTCCGCGCGCTGAGGGAAAAGCAAAAGCCGGCGGATCTTGGGCTGGCCGCGGGCAGCCGCCGCAGGACGCCCGGCCTGCGGCGCGAGGAGGTGGCGCAGCTCTGCGGCCTCAGCGTCACCTGGTACACGTGGCTGGAGCAGGGAAGGGACATGTCGCTTTCCCCGGCGGCGCTGGCGCGATTTGCCAACGCGCTCAAGCTCGGCCGGGCGGAGCGGGCCTACCTCTTCGAGCTCTCTGGAAGGCGCGACCCGGAGCAGGGCGGCAAGGAGAAGGAGCCCATCCCGCCGGCGGTGCTTGCCACGCTGGAGAGGATCGACGCTCCTGCTTACCTGCTTGACCTCACCTGGACAGCACGCGCCTGGAACGGCGAGGCCGAACGGCTCTTCACCGGCTGGCTTGACCGGCCGGGCGACCGAAACCTCCTGCGCTTCATCTTTCTTGAACCCCAAGCGCGCGCTCTGATTCGCGATTACGAAAACCGCGCGCGGCGTGTCGTGGCGGAGTTCCGCGCCGATGTGAGCGCGCATATGGCCGACCCCGCCGTTCGGCACCTCATCGACGATCTCCGGCGGGAAAGCCAGGATTTCCAGCGCTTCTGGAACGAGCATTGGGTGCTCGGCCGCGAGGGAGGCGAGCGGACCTTCAATCACCCGAGAGACGGTTTCCAGCGTTACGAGCAGGCGACCTTCGCGGTCTCCGGCCATCCGGATCTGAAACTGACGGTGCTGATCGACGCTCGAGACGCTACAGCCAGCCAGGTCGCTTGAAATAGACAAGTAGAACGTTCGGCAGGAAGCGAATATCAGTCCCGGAGGTGCCGAAGTACTTCCATTAATCTTTCATTCGCCGTAGACCATTATCGGAATGCCTCTATATGCCCATGGCGCCAGGGGCCGGATCGCGAAAAGGAGAAAATTGCGCATGCGCTGGAGGGGCCGCCGCCAAAGCAGCAATATCGAAGATCGTCGGGGGGCCGGTGGCATGCGGCGGGGCGGACCCATCCGCTTGCCGGTCGGTGGCCGGGCCGGCGGCGGCGGGATCGGCACGATCATTATCCTCGTCATTCTCTTCTTCGGGCTGAGGGCGCTTGGCATCGACCCGCTGCAGATGCTGGAGCAGGGAACCGGACAGGTGACGACGCAGCAGGCCGGCAATGACGAAGCAAGGCAATTCGTCGGCGTGGTGCTTGCCGATACCGAGGATGTGTGGGGCCAGATCTTCCAATCGGAAGGAGCCGATTATGAGGAGCCGCCGCTTGTGCTCTTTTCGGGCCAGGTGAATTCGGCCTGCGGCTTTGCATCGGCCGCGAGCGGGCCGTTCTACTGCCCCGGAGACCGGAAGGTCTATCTCGATCTCAGCTTCTTTAACGAGCTTGCAAGGCGCTTCGATGCGGCCGGCGACTTCGCCCAGGCCTATGTGATTGCCCATGAGGTGGGGCATCATGTGCAGAACCTGACGGGCGTTTTGCCCCGCTTCAACCGTATGCGCGCCAATCTCAGCGAGGGGGAGGCCAATGCCATGTCGGTGCGCGTAGAGCTCCAGGCCGATTGTTATGCCGGGGTTTGGGCCTATCACACCAACCAGCAGGGCCTTCTGGAACAGGGCGACATCGAGGAGGCGCTGAATGCCGCCTTTCAGATTGGCGACGACACGCTGCAAAGGCGCACCCAGGGATATGTGGTGCCGGAGAGCTTCAATCACGGCACGTCGGAACAGCGGAGCCGGTGGTTCAGGCGCGGATTCGAAAGCGGCAATCCCACGGATTGCGATACGTTCAATGGGCCCGTCTGAGTTTGTGGCGGCTGTTGATTTTGGCTGATCTTATGGGGGAATCGAAATGGTGAGACCTGGCACGATCGCCGCCGTCCTGACGTCGCTTGCTGCCGGCATTGCAACATCCCAGGCTCCCGAGTTCGCACAGCAATACAGGCAGCGGCTCGAAGGTGCACGGCAGGAGCTCACCCGGGTGGTGGGCGAGTTCGATGAGGACGCCAGCCGCAATGATCTCGATCGCCAACGGGCGCTGGCGCTCCAGGAAACGTCGCAAGAAGCCTTCATACGCGATCGTGCGCAATCCATGCGCAGGGTGATTGCGCGCGCGGAACATCTCGACCAGCAGGCGGCCAGGCTCGCTGAGCTACCGCGCGTCCTCCGACCTGTCGCGGTGATCACTGACCCGGACGGCACGGTCTTCGCGGGCACAATGCGCGATTTCGAGCCAGCCGTGCCGCTCACGAGCCATGGATTGATCTGGACCGCGGTCGGTCTTCTCCTGGGTTTCGGCTTCTTCCGCCTGATCACGTTGCCGTTTCGCAGGCGGCGCACCAAGCCGGCAGAAGCACGCCAGTAAATGGCAAACTCGATTCAAGTTGATCGCGTGCGCTAAGAAGCATTTAAGTACTGTCGGATAGCGTACCCAGCGCAACGGGAAGTTGTGGGGCTATGCTATCCATCAGAAGGCTTCGTTCGGCGTGTTCTGCCCTCTGCCGGGACCGCAGAGGCAATTTTGCCGTAATTCTGGCTCTGTCCGCGCTGCCGGTTTTCGGTGCTGCCGGACTCGCGGTCGACTATACCAATATGAGCCGCACCCGATCTGAACTGCAGAATGCACTCGATGCCGCCGTGCTTGCCGTGGCCCAGCGCGGGGACAAGATCTCCGATGCGGAGGCCCGCAGCATAGCGGCGTCCTTCCTGACGGGAAATCTCTCCTCCGCCTATAAGAACATGGCGGTGGAGCGGAACGGCACCTCGGTCAAATTGTCGGCTGAGGCAACCATGCCGCTCAGCTTCGGCGGGCTGATCGGCCGGAAGGAGGCTACCGTCGGTGCTTCGTCGACCGCAGATATGGCCTTTGCCTATTATGAAATCGCACTGGTGCTGGATACCACCGGCTCCATGCGCGGTGGCAAGCTGCAGGCCATGAAGGAGGCCGTCAACGGGCTGATCGACGATCTCTCGTCGCGGGTGACCGATAAAGAGCGGCTTAAATTCGCGCTGGTTCCGTTTGCGTCGTTCGTGAATGTGGGGCCGCAGTTCGGGCCGGAGTTCGACAGGAACGGAAGGATTGTGCCCGGGACCGGAGCGGACTGGCTGGATCTGCAGGGGATCAGTCCTATTTCGCAGCTGGACTTGTTGCCGGGCCTTAGCCGCTTTGAAGTTGCTCACCATCTCGGCCAGGACTAGAAGGGCTGCGTTGAGACGCGAATGCCCACAAGCAGCTCTGCCTATGACGTGGACGACGCGCCTGTCGTGGCAACGGACCGGTACAGCCTCTTCGTCCCCACCTTCGCGATCGACGAACCGGACGGCGGCCGACTCTACGCCAACAACTATATTGCCTCCAATACATCAGCGTTCGGAAACTCGGCCGTAGCGATAGCGCGGAGGCTGCTGAGATATGGGCTCGATGACGCTGCCCAGGCGGCTTTGACCGGCGCGACAAACCTGATCGGCCTCGATATCAGGCCGGAAAGGTGGCGGAAGGTCGAGCATGAGTACAGCGATGGAAGAGGCCCTGCCTATGGGTGTCTCTCACGGCCGATAACGCCGCTTTCAAATGACTATGCTGCCCTGAAAAGGGAGGTCTCGCGGTTCACCGCCGACGGCAACACGAATATCATGGAGGGAGTTACCTGGGGCATGCGGGTGCTCTCGCCCCGGGAACCCTTTACCGAGGGAGAAGAGCCGGCAAGCGATGTCGAGAAGATCATGATCGTATTGACCGACGGCGCGAACAATATGGGCCTGTCAAACAACAGAAACCACGCGCTCGGCTCTTCCTATTCGAGCTTCGGCTATCTCGTGGAGGACCGTCTTACGCGCGAGCGCAGCCAGCGCCGGGTGACGGAGGAGATGAACAGGCGGACTCTTGCGGCCTGTGAAAATGCAAAGCGGGAATATACGCCTAGCAAGGAAGACGATGTCACCATCTACACAATCCGGCTCGAGGAGCCGGACGTGGCGACCGGCACACTGCTGCAGGAATGCGCGACCGGCCCCGGCTACTACTTCGATTCGCCCTCGCGTACGCAGCTCAACGCCATTTTCAAGGAAATCCGCGACGGGATTACAAAGCTGAGGCTTTCCTTCTGAGGGACTAGGGACCCCTCTTTGATCATAACGGCTTGGCGTTGTGCTGACGCCTATCCTTTAGCCGAAATAAAAAAGGCGGCCCGGAGGCCGCCTTCTTGATGAGAAGTTCGCTCTCAGCGCTCGGCCAGCGCCGGCTCACCCTTCTTCTCGCGCACCAGATTGATGAAGCGGCGGAAAAGGTAATGCGAGTCCTGGGGGCCGGGGGAGGCTTCCGGATGATGCTGCACCGAGAAAACCGGCCGGCCGGCGAGGCTGATGCCGCAATTGGAGCCGTCGAAAAGGGAGACATGCGTCTCCTCCACCCCTTCCGGCAGGCTGTCGCTATCGACGGCAAAGCCGTGATTCATGGACACGATTTCCACCTTGCCGGTGGTGAAATCCTTGACGGGGTGATTGGCGCCGTGATGGCCCTGATGCATTTTGACCGTCCTGGCGCCCAGCGCCAGCGCCAACATCTGATGGCCCAGGCAAATACCGAATACCGGGGTCTCCGTCTTTAGCAATTCACGGATCATGGGCACGGCGTATTCGCCCGTGGCCGCAGGATCGCCGGGGCCGTTCGACAGGAACACGCCGTCAGGCCGCATGGCCAGAATATCCTCGGCGGAAGCGGTGGCCGGCACGACGGTGACCTTAGCGCCCAGGCTGGACAGCATTCGCAGGATATTGCGCTTCACGCCGTAATCGACGGTGACGATGTGATAGGGCGTCTCGCGGGCCTCGGCATAGCCCTCGCTCCAGACCCAGGGGGTCTCAGTCCAGGTGGACGACTGGCCGGAGGTGACGACCTTGGCCAAATCGAGCCCTACAAGACCACCCCATTCGCTGGCTTCCTTCTTCAGCGCTTCCACATCGAAGCGCCCGTCCGGCGCGTGGGCGATAACGGCATTGGCAGCGCCTTTCTCGCGAAGGAGGGAGGTGAGCGCGCGCGTGTCGATACCGGCAAGCGCCACGATACCGCGCCGCTTCAGCCAGCGGTCAAGATGCTCTCCCGCGCGATAGTTGGACGGATCAGTGACGTCGGCCTTGAAGATCGCGCCGACAGCACCGGCGCGCGCGGCGGGGTTCAGATCCTCGATATCCTCGTCATTGGTGCCCACATTCCCGATATGCGGGAAGGTGAAGGTGACGATCTGGCCCGCATAGGACGGGTCGGTGAGAATCTCCTGATATCCGGTCAAGGCAGTGTTGAAGCACACCTCGCCCACCGCCGAGCCGGCCGCACCCAGGCCTCGGCCCTCGATCACCGTGCCGTCGGCCAGGACCAGAAGTGCCGTCGGCCTGGTTTCACTCCAAGGCGCGGTTGATGCCATGTCGCTCTCCTCATTACTCTCGCAGGGCTTGAAAAAAGGCCCGTGGCAGGCCATATGGCGCACGAAATGCCGACTGCGACGGCTAAACCGCAACCTTCGCCCGCGCGCCACATTTAATGTCGATGCAGGCGGCGGACAATAGGAAACAGCCGGGATGCGGTCAATTGCCCATCCAACAAGCTCGCGCGATTATTTATCGCAATTCTTCCAGCTACTTAGCCGGGAAGAAAGGGTTTGCCTCGCAAGCATGTCGGCGCTATGGTCGCGCACGCGACGGGAGATATGATGCCATGCGCGAGAAAATCGCTCAGGCGCTAAAAGACGCATTAAAGCAACAGGATAAGCGGCGAATTTCAACGCTGCGCCTGATTCAGACAGCCATCAAGGACCGCGATACCGCCAACCGCGATTCCGGAAAAGATCCGGTCAGCGACGCGGAGATTCTCGAGGTTCTGATTCGCATGATGAAGCAGCGGAAGGAGTCCGCGAGGAGCTTCGAGGAGGGCAACCGCCTCGAACTTGCCGAGCAGGAGCGCCAGGAAATCGGGATCATCAACGAGTTCCTGCCCAAGACTCTTGGGGAAGACGATATGAAGAAGGCTTGCGCGCAGGTGGTGCAGGAGATCGGCGCGGGCGGCCTTCGCGACATGCGCCGCTGCATGAACGAGCTGCAGAAGAAATTCCCCGGGCAAATGGATTTGGGCAAGGCGAGCGGAATCGTCAAAGGCATGCTCCAGTAGCTTCGAGGGCAGGGAATTCGCCTGCCCGCTCCCACGGGTGCATGGCTTGTGCGCCGATCCTCTATTGCAGCGGCCAGACCACCATCAGCGTCGGCACCGCGACCAGAATCACGATGATCGAGAGGGGAAGGCCGAGCCGCGGATAGTCGGAGAAGCGGTAGCCGCCGGGACCCATGACCAGTGTATTGCACTGATGGCCGATGGGGGTGAGGAAGTCGCAACCGGCGCCGATGGCGATGGCCATCAGGAAAGCTTCCGGCTTGTAGCCGAGGGTGGTGGCGAAGCCGGCGGCAATCGGCGCCATGACGAGCACCGTCGCGGCGTTGTTGAGGAACGGGGTGACCGCCATGGCCGCCACCATGATAAGCGCCAGAGCGCCGTAGCTGGGAAGAAGCGCGCCGATACCTGCAAGATTCGAGGCGATGATGTCGGTCGCACCCGTGGCGCGCAGCGTATCGCTGACCGGGATGAGGGTGGCAAGCATCACCAGGATGGGACCGTCGATCGCGCTATATACATTGCGCACGGGGATAACGCGGAAAAGCACCATCATTACGGCGGCCGTGAAGAAGGCGAGATGCACGGGCACGGCGCCGATGGCGGTGGCGCCGATGGCGGCAAACAGGATGAGAAGGGGGACCACACCACGCCGCACACTGCCCAGCAGCAGGGGGCGCTCGGCCAACGGCAGCAAACCGAAATCGCGCAGGAACTCCGGCAGGGACTTCTGGTTGCCCTGAAGCACGACCACATCGCCAAGGCGCAGGGTGATCGTGCCCACGCGCTGGTTGAGGCGCTCGCCCTGGCGGCTCACCGCTAGCAGATTCACATTGAACCGGTCGTAGAGCAGGAGCGACTGGGCCGACCAGCCGATCAGATTTGAGTTTTCGCCGACGACAGCCTCGATGGCCGTGACCTCGAAGGCGGGATCACCGCCATTTGCCACGTCCCTGTCACTCGAAATCTTCAGCTTGGCCTGAGCGATGAGGCGATCGAGCGCTTCGTGCTCGCCTTCCATGAGCAGGATATCGCCGTCGCGCAGCACCGCATCCGGCAGCGGCGCAATGCGCAGGCCGTCGGCGCGCAGGACGTTTGTGATGGCAACGTCCCCGGCCGAGATCTTGAGGAGGTCGCCAAGCGTCTTGTTGACCACCGTGGATTCCTTCGCCACCCGGGCTTCGGCCACGTAATTCTTGATGACGATCGCTTCCTGAAGAGAGCTGTCCTTGCGCTCACGCGTCGGCAGGAGCCAATAGAAGAGAATAAGAAAGATGGAACCTGCGATGGTGAGCGCGAAGCCCACCGGCGTGAAATCGAACATCGTGAAAGGCGTGCCGGTGATGTCGCCGCGCAGGCGGGATACCAGGATGTTGGGCGAGGTGCCGATCTGGGTCATCAGACCGCCCAGCAGGGACGCAAAGGCCATCGGCATCAGGAAAGTGGAAGCGCTGGTATTCGAGCGCCGCGCGAATTGGAACGCGACCGGGATCATGATCGCCAGCGCCCCGATATTTTTCACGAAAGCCGACATGAAGGCGACGGTGAGCACCAGCAGCGCCACCTGAGCGCGCACCGACGTTACTGTTGGTGCATAGCGGTGGATGGTCAGTTCAAGGATGCCGCTGCGCGCCACCGCCGCGCTGACCAGGAGCGCGCTGCCGACAATGATGACGATGTCGTCGCTGAAGCCGCTGAAGGCGCGATCGACCGGCACGATGCCGACCGCAACGCCCGCCAGGAGGGCGAGCGCGCCGACAAGGTCATAGCGGAAGCGGCCCCATATGAAGGCCGCCATGGCCAGGCCGATCACCGTGAAGGAGAGGATCTGCGGCAACGTAAGCATCAGAAGCTTTGTCGATGAGCCATGGAACCAGCATGTGTCATTTCGTTTCTGCCGCCGCAAATACCGTTTAATAAAAAACTGCGCATCTGTCCGCTCGAACTTTGCGACACCGCGTTCCCCGGCTGCTGGTCAGCTCTCGCCAACGTAGAAATCCGAAGAGGGATCCCTTACCACCATGTCACGAATGCGGTTCCAGAGATATTGCCTCAACTCGACATAATCGCGCTGCATCTTGACATCATCGTTCCAGCGCGGCCGCGGCAACGGCACCTCGATCGTTTCGACGATGCGCCCCGGCCGGGGCCCCATCAGAACGATCCGATCTGCCATGATGATCGCCTCGTCGACGCTGTGGGTGACGAAGAGCACAATTCCCCTGCGCGCCGACCAGAGCCGCATCATCTCCATCTGCATCAGCTCTCTCACCTGAGCGTCGAGGCTGGCGAATGGTTCGTCCATCAGGAGGATCTCGGGCTCGGTCGCGAGCGCGCGTGCAAGCGCGGCGCGCTGCTTCATTCCTCCTGAAAGCTCGTGCGGATAAACGTCAGCAAAGCGTGAGAGGCCCACAAGCTTCAGATAATATTCCACGCGGTCGTTCCGCTCGGCCTTATCGATGCCCTGCAGCGACAGGCCAAATCCGACATTGTTTCGGACTGTCAGCCAGGGAACGAGGCGGAACGACTGAAAGACGAAGCCGATGCGCGGCCCCGGCTTCGGCGGCTCCCCAAACACGAGCACACGGCCCGAATCCGGCTGGATGAGCCCGTTGATCATCCTGAGGAGCGTGGTTTTTCCGCAGCCGGACGGGCCCAGCAGCGTAACGAAGCTATTGGCCGGAAGATCCAGGGAGACGTCTTTGAGCGCCTCCACCGGGGCCAAATCCTTCGCCCGCTGGAAAGTTTTCGATACGCTGGAAACGATGACCGATGGCGCCGGGCTCATGACACCGCCACTGGCCGCCGGGCCCGCCTGATCATCTGACCGCTAGCGAACAGGCTGATCTGCTCCTTCAGCCTTTCCGAGCTTTTGAAGCGCTTCGTCGATGACGGAAAAATCCACCCAATCCTCAAGACTGACTTTCTGCACGCCTTCGAAGTCGGGGCTCTCGTAAGCCCATTGCGCGGTATATTCCAATTCCTCGCGGTTCAGGCCGCCATTGACGCTCCAGCTATCGGTAAATGCTTCGGCGAGCGCTTCCAAGTCGTCCCGGCTGACATCGTCGCGCGCTTTTGCCATGGCATCGACCCATTTGGCGGGATCTGCCGCGAAATCGCGCGAAGCGGCGACGAGGGCCCGGGTTACGGCCACAACCTCGTCTCGGCGCTTTTGCAGCACCTCGTCGGTAACGACGTTCACTTTCTGGACGACCGGCGCCGCCGAGTAGTAGTCATCCTGATCGATCAGGACGTGCAGCCCGTCCTTGTCCGGCAGGGAAAGCCACACGCCAATCGAAATGGTCGTCGCGTCCACCTGCCCGGCGGCAAGCGCCTGAGCGCGGACATTCGGCTGCCCGATCCCGACGAAGCCGAGTCTTTCCGTATCCACGCCCTTGGTTTGCAATACCTTGGTGCTCAGGGTGTGATCCAGGCTGCCAAGCCGCCCGATGGCAAAATTCCGGCCGGAAAGCTGATCCGGCGTTCTGATCTCGGATTTCGAGGCGATGAGGAAAGGAAGCGATTTGTTGGGCGAGACCACCGCCTTGATCCCCAATTGATCCCGCGCGACGAGCTGCAGCGCGGAATCGATCGAAATATTGGCCATGTCGCCTTCGCCGGCACGCAACGCTGCTAGCGCCGACGGCGTCTGCTGCACCCGGACCAGCTCGACATCGACGCCTTCGCGCTCGAAATAGCCAAGCTCCGCCGCCAAATCCATCACCGAATTTGGAACGAGCGGCGCCACGAGGTCGGTGACGATCAGGCGAAAAGGCTCCGCCGCAGCGCCTTGCGTGAACATCTGAAAAGCCGCCGCGGCAAAAAAAGCCAGCCTTAGGCAACGGTTCGACCTGGGCATTGGATTTCCTCTCCTAGGCAGTAAAGCGTGAACGGCTCAAGCCTCGATAAAACAATCATTGAACTTATGGCAAGCGCCTCGCCCGCAAAATGCAAGCCTCAGTTCCCGGCGGTGACGCGCCAGCGGCCCGACCAGGCTTCGAGCGCCCTCAGGCCCTGGCTCACGAGACCGCCGATGAGCGCCAGGGCCAGCACCACGACGAAATAGCGGGCCATCTGAAACGTGTTTCCATAAAGTGCTAGCAACCCGCCCAACCCGCTGGCGGCCGTGTAGAGCTCGGCAACGACCGTGTTGATCAATCCGATTGTGGCACCGATCCGCAGCCCCATCACCACGAAGCCGAGCGCGCCTGGAAGCATGATGCGCCAATAGATCTGAGAGCGCGTCGCGCCCATCGAGCGCGCCATTTCGATGAGCTCGGCATCGCTGTTGAGGATGCCGGAATAGGTGCCGATCAGGATGGGAATAACGGCGCCGAGAAAGACGACCGCGATCTTCGCCTCCGGACCGAGGCCAAGAAAAAGGATGATAAGCGGGATGAAGGCTACGCGCGGGGTCGCCATAAGCGCGCTTACATAGATGTCCAGGGTGCGGCCGAGATCGCGTATGCCGCCCATCAGCATTCCGATTGGAATGCCAACGATGACAGCCAGTAGGTAGCCGGTGAAATAAATGGTCAGGCTGCTGAGCAGCGGCTCGGAAATTTTCCCGTCGCGCATCAGTTCGAGCGCGGCCGATGCCGTGCTGAGCGGCGTCGGGACCAGGTTCGGGCCGACCGCGAACGATGCGGCCCACCAGATGAAAAGAAAAAGCGCGAGAGCCAGGAGGCGATAGAGGGTTATCATAAGAGCTGCGAATCCGGCGCGCAGTAGCGCTTTTCAGGCTGCATGAGGCGCATTGAGCAGAAATGCGGCCCATACGTCCAGCTCAAAAGTAACATCGGGCGCGAGCGGCGGGAGATCTGTTTGGCCCCAGGAGTGTTGGTGGCGCAGGTGTCGTTCAGCTAAGGTTGCCGGGTGCGCATCAATGTTCGCCTTTATGGCCGGAACGCTTGACACGGCCTCCAGGTTTGGCTTTCCAAGAAGCGGTGGCGGGCCTGAAAGAGCGAAGAAGAGCCGCGTTGATTAGTCCTGCTGGGCAGGAAAAGGAGTGAAAATGCTGAGGATCGGGACGATTGTGGTTGCTGCGTCTCTTGCAGGGATGGCTTTCAGCCTTCCGGCAGTTGCGGCGGACCACGAAATAAAAATGCTCAATAAGGGCGCGGATGGCGAGGCGATGGCCTTTGAACCCGCCTTTTTGAAAATTGCACCGGGCGACACCGTCACCTTCGTCGCCACCGATAAGGGGCACAACTCGGAAACCATCAAGGGCATGGCCCCCGCGGGAGCCGAGACGTGGAAGGGCAAGATCAACGAGGAGATCAAGGTCACATTCGATCAGGAGGGAGTCTACGGCTTCCGGTGCCTGCCGCATTTCGGCATGGGGATGGTCGGGCTGATACAGGTTGGCGATAATCCCGCCAACCTCGAAGAAGCAAAGGGCGTCAAACTGCCGAACAAGGCAGCCGAGCGGATGGCCGGCTACTTTGAGCAGGTCTCAGCTACGCAGTAGGTGTTTTCGCCTCCCGGCGTTACCACGCCGGGAGGCATTCGCTGTCTTTTAGAGCCCAATAAAGTTTCTTTCCTCCCGCGCTAACAAAGCGCCATCTGCCCTGTCCGCCCTTGATGGTGTATGCTGAATTCCCGGCTATCAGGGAGGAGACGATGGCTACCAGCGTTAAGGAATTGATGTCGGCCGCCAATTCAGCGGTTCCGAAGATTTCGGCTGATGAGGCACGTAAGCTTATCTTGGAAGAGAATGCGCTTCTCGTTGACGTGCGTGACGCTCCCGAACTGCAGGCAAGCGGAAAGATCAAGGATGCCCTCCACGTCTCGCGGGGCATGCTGGAATTCCGCGCCGATGCGGACACCCCGTATTACAATGCGGAGTTCAGAAAGGATCGTCCTGTCATTCTTTATTGCGCCTCGGGCGGGAGATCGGCCCTAAGCGGCAAAGCACTGAAGGACATGGGATACGAGAGAGTTTACAATCTCGGCAGTTTCAAGGATTGGGCCGAGAACGGCGGCGACGTGGAACAGATGTGAACCTGAATTCCGTGGGTTCCTCGGCCGGGCAGGCCGGTGTCTGCTCGGCCATCCTTAGTGAGTCGATTGCGGATCGCGATTAATTGCGCTTTTGATACTGCAAAACCGGTGCCCCAAAGCACTACCTGCGGATTTTCGCAGTTTCGGCTTCGTCCTCTTCCACGACGACCTGACCTTGAGCCGCCAGGAAGTTTCCGACATGGCGGAGGCCGTCGAAATGATCGCAGAAGACTTTCACGACAACCAAAAGGGGCACTGCAATCAGCGCCCCGACAATTCCCCATAACCACGACCAGAATGCCACCGCGATGAAAATGGCGACTGCATTGAGCTCGAGCCGTCTGCCGAGGACGAGGGGCGTTACGAACTGACCCTCAAGAGTGTTGCAGAGCGCCACGTAGAGCGGCGGCAGCATCGCAAAATAAAGACTTTCGAAAGTGACGAGGGAAATGATCGCAACCAAACCGAAGGTAGCGATCGCGCCCACATATGGAAGAAAGTTAAGCACGGCAGCCGCAACGCCCCATACCAGCGCGTTGGGCACGCCGAGGCCCCACAGGCCGATTCCCACCGTCACGCCAAGGGCACTGTTGATGAGCGCGATCGTCAACAGGTAGCGCGAAACTTCCCGCTCGACATCAAACACGATGCGCAGCGCCCGCTTCTTATCGCTCAGCGCACCGAAGGACTGCACGATCTTTTCATAGAACAGGGTTCCCGATGCCAGCAGGAAAAGCGTCAGGACCAGGGTGATACCGACTGTCGTGGCGACCGAAAGCAGATTTCCTGCCGCGCGCGAAATAATGCCGGGCTGTGCGATGACGACCCTCTGAACGCCGGGCTCATCTGCGGCCTCCGTCGCTTCCTTGATCTGTTCGGACGCCTCCATCACATCTTCGAGCGGGCGGCGAAGCTCGGCGACGCGCTGGCGCAGCTCAGATCCGATCCGGGGAGCGTCGTTAACCAGCTCGATAACGGGGCCGCTCATCGCGTATCCGAGCATGCCAATCGCGCTCCATGACGCGAACACCAAAAGCGTTGCCGAAAGGGCTGCGGGAATTCCACGCTTACCCAAAAAGCGGACGATCGGCGTGAGCGTCATCGCCATGAGAAAGGCGATGACGACCGGCATGAAAAAGTCGCGTGCAAAATAGAGGCCGGCCACAAAAAGGATGAGGAAGACGCCGACGAGCAAGTAGCGGATTGCGCGGGTCTCGTAAGAAGAGTCCCCGTCGTGATCCTGTCCTTCGGTGGCCTTTCCTCCCGAATGGGCCGCCACGAGAACCCCTCCCAGAAACCTGAAGCACGCTGCTTCCGATTTTGCCGAACGCCAAAGCTCGTCGGCAGTTCCAACCGGTGGCGTTTGCGCCTTAGGCTGGGAGCTTCGAAGGGTTGCCTCTCCCTTGACGAGCTTAGTGGGCGCTCGTCATCAATCGGTGTCGCCCTTGTCCTCGCCTTGCGGTGTTGCCGCATGCCGCTGCCGGTCGATCACGCCTTGCTCTGCCTTGTGGAAATATTGGGAGCAGACGAGCCAGCCTTTCAGGGGCCGGAGCAAAAGCAGGCATGCGCCCACCGTAACCGGCAAAGTGGTGAAGAGATGCGCCCAAATGGGCGGCTCGAAGGTGAATTGGAACCAAAGAGCAAAGGCGAGGGCAGGGACGGCGGCGATGCTCATGGCGAAGAATGCCGGCCCGTCCGCAGGGTCGGCAAAGCTGAAATCCAGGCCGCAGACCTCGCATCGCTGCGCCAGCTTCAAATATCCGTCGAACAGATGGCCTTCCTGGCATCGAGGACACCTTCCTCTAATGCCGGTTATCGCCGGGATCTCGGTCTGGTTGTATTTGGGAGCGCTCATCAGGACACCTGAACCATAACCACTAAATTCGAGTTTTGGTTCCTAGGCCGGGCCGTGTCCATTCTACATTTTGGCGCGCGGCGAATGAGGGAGAGGCATCGATGGCGAAACACCAGATCACGTGTTGAAAACGTTGTTCTGGTGGGCCCGGAGGGACTCGAACCCCCAACCAAGCGGTTATGAGCCGCCGGCTCTAACCATTGAGCTACAGGCCCGGTGACGCTCAATTAGTGGGTTTTCGCGCAAGGCACAAGGCCAGAGAGCCTTGATTGGATCTCCTCCACCGAAACCTTCGGGCAAGGCAATGTCTCGGCGCCGCAATCGGTTCATAATCGGCATTTACTGAGATTCGCATCAACAACTTGAGGAGATTGCCATGACCCGATCCTTCATTCCGCTGGCGCTTGCCGCCTCAGTTTTGGCGGTGCTGCCGGCGGGAGCGCAGGAGCAAGACAGAGAACCGAGAATTTCGGTTACAGGGGAGGGGAAGGCCAATGTCGCCCCTGACATGGCTGTCATCAATCTCGCCGTGGTGCGCGAGGCTGCGACCGCCCGCGAGGCGATGGACGCGAACAACCAGGCCATGGTGGCCGTTATCGCGGCGCTGAAGGAGGCAGGCATCGCGGAGCGCGACCTGCAAACCAGCGGGCTCTCGATCGAGCCGCGTTATGTCTATCCAAACGACCAGAATGGCGAGAAAGAGCCGCGCATCACGGGATATCAGGTGACGAACGGGCTTACCGTGCGCATCCGGGACCTGAAGAGAGTTGGCGAGATCCTCGACCGCTCGGTCACGCTTGGCGTCAATCAGGGTGGTTATATCTCCTTCACCAATGACGATCCTTCCGCTGCGATGAACGACGCCCGCAAGCGCGCGGTGGAAGATGCCATTTCCAAAGCCCGTACGTTGGCGGAAGCGGCAGGCGTGAAGCTGGGCGACGTGGTGCAAATTTCCGAAAACATGGTTGGAACACCGCCGCCCCGGCCGCTCGGCGCCAAGATGATGCGGATGGAAGCGGACCAGGCGGTCTCCGTTCCGGTCGAGGCTGGCGAAAGCACTTATACGGTGCAGGTCAACATCACCTATGAGCTGGACCAGCAATAGGAAACGCTCGAAAAAATCAAAACGCCGCCGGGAGACCGGCGGCGTTTCTCTTTTGAAGCGGCGTCTTCTCAGCGACGGTCAGCGTGCGCGAATCACCGGGCAATGCGGCGCGCGGGCGAAGACGATGCTCCCCCGGTCGTAACGCGTGCGGCCCGTCACGCGAATCGTGTTGCGGTTTGCCCGCTGGACGCGCACATCGCGCAGCCCCATCCGGTATGCCTTTTGCACCGCGTCGCGCGGGCTGCAGGACCTCTCCCGGCGCGGACGGTGGCGATCGCGGCGATCGTGGTCGCGGATATGAATGCCGGCGCGGGCATCTCCGCCGCCAAAGCTGAAATAGATCCCGTCGGCGTGGGCCGCCGCCGGCATTGAAGCCAGGGCACCGAGACCCACAATGGCGGAAAGTGCGGCGATCTTGATTTTTCGAAACATGAGGCTCTCCATTATCCGTGGCAATCGCCGAGGCGAATGAGAGCACAGTGCCAGCCCGCTCCTGAACGGGGAGCCAATCCACCATTCATTTTCGGTTCAGGCTGGGATCAATCCGCCCGAAGCGCTGCCGACAGTCGAGCAGGATCGCAGCAGACCGTGACGCGGGAGATCAGGCCCTCGTCGTCGATATCGAAGAAAAGGCCGGCGGCCATGCGGAAGGGCTGACCGCGCGCAGGGGGAAAGCCAGGAAGGGTGGCAAGGTAAGTGCCGATCAGCGTGAACTCGGCCGCCGCGCGAAAGCCGCCGGCGGCTGTCATGATGGCGATGTCCCTCGCTTCCGCCTGAAGGAAACGAAACAGGTTCGCAAGCTGCCAGCGTGCCTTATCGGCCCCGATCTCCCGCGCGGCCGAGGGAATATCGATGGCGACATCTTCCGAAAGGCAGGCCATCATGGCTTCGACGTCCCGCGCGTTGAAGCTTGCGAGGGCGCGGGCGATCAGGGCCTCGGTTTCCGTTGCGCTCATGGCTCTTCCTCCAGAAGATGCTGAAAATATTCTTCCACATCTGCAAGCTGGTCCTCCAGCGCGCTGACACGGTTACGCATGGATATTCCAGCCTCGTGTACCGTTTCCGCCCGGCCCGAGACGAGCGGATGCCACCAGGGAAGATCCTTCCCTTCCGCCAGCAGCCGATAGGCGCAGGTGGAGGGAAGCCAGGTGATCTCGCCGACATTTGCGGGAGTGAGGCGCACGCAATCGGGAACGCGCGCGAGCCGGCCCGCATAATCGGTGCAGCGGCACGTGCCGGCGTCGAACAGGCGGCAGGCTACGCTGGTCCAGTGAATCTCGCCGGTATCCTCATCCTCCAGCTTGGCAAGGCAGCATTTGCCGCAGCCGTCACAGAGGGATTCCCACTCGGCTTCGCTCATCGCCAGGAGCGGCTTGTTTTTCCAGAAGGGTTCCATCGCTTTCGATGTGGCCCTGTGGACGACGAAGGTCAAGCGCGCAATGGCCTTCTTTCTGCCGCTTCCGGGAACCAAGCGGGAAATCGCAGATTTACCCCTGCGGAAGGGACGCCACCAGGAGCAAGAAGAATGAAGAAGTCGAACCGGTTTTGGGCAGGGACCGCTCTATGCCTGCTGATGGCATCGCCGATCGCTGCGAAGGCCGAGATGCGTCTCGCCTCTGGAGTGCGCCCCAGCACGATCAATGCGCCGCTGATGTTGGCGCAGGCGGAAGAACCGGCCGGAGAAGGCCAGGACGCCGGATGCCCGCCCGGAACCGTGGCCGCCGAAGGCGGATGCGTTCCGGAAGAGCAGGCGCCCGCCGAAGACGAAGAGGAGGCGCCTGCGCCTGAACCAGAGGCCCAGCCTGAGCCGGCACCGGAGCCTGAAGCGGCTCCCGAGCCCGAACCTGAGCCTGAGGCGGCTCCCGAGCCGGAGCCTGAACCTGAGGCGGCTCCTGAGCCAGAGGCCGAGCCTGAAGCAGCTCCCGAGGAAGCTCCTGCAGAAGAACCCCCGGTGATGGAAGAGCAGCCCGCCCAGCCGGCGGAGGAGACCGAGCCAGCCCCCGAGGAGGCCGCGCCGCCCGTCGAGGAAGAGGCACCGGCTGAAGAGCAGGCTCCCGCCGAGGAAGCCGCGCCCGAGGAAGAAGTGCCTCCCGCCGCTGAGGAGCCTGCTGCCGAGGAAGCTCCGGCCGAAGAACAAGCTCCGCTAGAGGAGCAAGCGCCGGAAGAGGAGCAGGCACCCGCGACAGAAGAGGCTCCGGCGATACAGGAAGCTCCCGCAGAAGAAGAGGCGCCTGCCACCGAGGAGGCCCCGGCGACTGAAGAAGCCCCGGTGGAACCCGAGGCAGCACCCGCCGAGGAAGAAGCCGCGCCGATCGAGGAGGAGCAGGCGGAACCAGAAGCGGCTCCCGAGGCGGAGCAGCCGGCGACAGAGCCCGATGAAACTCTCGAAGACGAGCAGCCAATCGAGGAGGAGGCGCAGCCAGGTGCCGAAACACCGGCGGAAGATCAGGAAGCCTTGCCTGAAAACGCCGCTCCCGTGCTCGACAGCCAGAAGGAAGCCCAGCCCGCAGGAGAGACCGAAGAGCCTGCGCAGCAGCCTGCTGAAGGAGAGGCCGCACCCACCGATGAGCCGCAGGAACAGGCTGAGCCCGCGCCGGATGCTGCTCCCGCGCCGATCCCCGAATCGGATGCACAGGCACAGGAAGACCTGTTCGATCCCCAACAGGTGCAGCAGGAAATTCGCACGCTCGTCGAAGAACAGGGCCAACGGATCGAAATGGGCCAGACGCCCGAGGACCGAAGAGTGCGCCGGCGTGAAATCTTCCAGCCGCGCGAGAATGCCCGCGTGGTCGAGGAGTATAATGACAACCGCACGATCATCGAGATCAACAATCAAATCTATGTAGACCGCCCCGATTACGACCGCCTCGTGCGTCGCGACGATACGGTCTATTACGAGGAACTGCGCAACGGGCGCGTGCGCGAGGTGGTGGAGCGGCGTGACGGCACGAGGGTGATCACCGTGCGCAATCGTTATGGCGACGTCATCCGCCGGGTGCGCGTTACGCCGGATGGACGCGAATACGTGCTCGTCTACGTGCCGGAGGACCGGTACGACGACGTGCTGGAATTCCGCGATCCGGGCGCGGATCTGCCTCCGCTGAGACTCACAATCCCCGTCAGCGAATATATTCTCGAGGCGGAGCAGGTGGACGATCCGAACGTCTATTACACGTTCCTCGAGCAGCCTCCGGTGGAGCCCGTGCGCCGCTTGTATTCGCTGGAGGAAGTGCGCTACTCGGCCCGCGTGCGTGACATGGTGCGGCGTATCGATCTCGACACGATCAACTTCGAGTTCGCCTCGGCCAGCATTGCGGAAAGCGAGATCCCGAAGCTGGAGGGTGTAGCCAACGCCATGCTCGAAGTCCTTGAACGCAATCCGGCAGAGACCTTCCTGATTGAGGGTCATACGGACGCTGTGGGTTCGGACGTTGCGAATCTGGCGCTGTCGGACCGCCGTGCAGACGCCGTGGCCGAAGCGCTTTCCAATGTCTTCGGTATTCCGCCGGAGAACCTGGTGACGCAGGGCTATGGCGAGCAATACCTGAAGATCAACACTCAGGAACGTGAGCGGGAAAACCGCCGCGTCGCCATCCGGCGCATCACGCCGCTTGTCGCGCCGGTGGCAAGCAACCGTTAGCTCCTGCTCCTCTGCGGAGCCTGGGATGCTCGGCTGGTTCCCTCCCTCCGCAGGCCGGGCAGACCGTGCGGAAGCCTCGCCAGGACCGCTGGCGAGGCTTCTTTTTTAGGGAATACGCACCTCAGGGGGCGGCGGCTGGATGCTGGGCACCCTCAACTGCTCATCGAGCGGCGGGGGGCGATTTAGCGTCGGCCTGCAATTTGGGAAAACTCCTATCGTTCCTTGCGGGCAGAACGACTGCACGGCCGGCCGGCAAACGGGATAGGCGCCTATCGTGCCCGGAGGACATTGCTGCTGCACCTCAGGTATCGTGCAGCGACCGTTGACCAGGATCGAACCGATCGGGCAGGTGGGCTGGATCTCGCGGTGGCGCTGGCCACCGCCCAATGCAGGGTTTTGCGCGTAGGCCGCCGTGGAGAAAAGCGTCAGGCCAACGAGCAATCCCGGCGTAATAAGCCGGCAGATATCCGCCGCGATCGAGCGACATCTTCGCGAAATGCCGAAGGCCATGAAACTTCCCATGTTCTTGATGAATAATGTGCTGTCCCTTGAGGGATAGCGGCTGTTCATGGCGGAATTCAAGCAGGCTCGGCTGTGCCGTACGTTCTTCAGACGAAAAAGCGGGCGCTGTAGACCATTGATTTATGCGCGTGCTTTCGGAAGCCCGGTTCCGGTTTTCAGGCTGATGCGTCAGCGCCCGCGTTCGAAGCGAAGCGAGACCGTCACGCGGCCGCCTTTGTAGCCCTGGGGCGGACGCGGATAAGGTATGGCGCGTCGCGTCGCAGCCAGGGCCTCCTGGTCGAAAACGGAGTAGCCGGAGCTTTGGGAAATGCGCGCGCCCATGAAGCCGCCGTCCGGGCTAAGCGTGATGGCGATGCCCACCCTTCCGGAAAGACCCTGGCGTTGGGCGCTCTGCGGATAGCGCTTGTAGCGTCCGATATGCCGGATGAGCCGGGCCGTATAAGCCTGGAGCTCGCCGGCCGTCGCGCCGCCACTCCGGCCCCCGTCAGAGCCGGCCGACGAACGGCTTGCAGGCTTACGCGCCGCTGTTGCGGGCTCTTGGGCGGTGGCGGTCTGCTTGCGCGTGGCTACGGGCCGCTGTTGATCGCGTGTCTGCGCTCGCGCGGGAGGCGCCGGCTTTGCTTTCTGCTGCGTGGGCCGCGGCGCCGGAACGGGAATATTCTCGGTCGGCAGGACTACGCTGGCGACCGCCGCAGGTTCGAGGGTTCGCTTTTCCTCGGGCGATGATTGCTGCGGAGAGTGCTCGCGCTCGGGCCTCGCCGGAGTTTCATTGATCGTCGGCGGCGGTTCGGCGTCCGCTTCCAAGGTCTCCTTGGGGGATGACCGTTCGGGCACGGAAGGCGCGTCCTGCGCTTCCTGCAACAGGGGCGTTTCGTCAGGAGTACCTTCGCTTTGCCAGGCAGAGGCTGCCTGCCGTTGCGAGTTGGCGGCTTCAGCCCCGGCAGTCGGAGAGGGCGGTTCCTCAAGCACGATCTCGACGCTGATTGCGTCCGTAGCCGGCTCGGCGCCTGGCCTTGATAAATGTTCCAGAAGAAATGCAAGCACGCCCGTATGGATCAGCGCCGACAGGCAGAGCGCCAGGACGAGCCCGGCCGAATAGAGCCGGACCCGATGCGGGGCGGCAGGTTCCAACAAGGTGGACAAGGCCGGCCCGCAGTCCTCCGCGGGTTCCGATAGGTCGAGATCCACAGAGGGAGCATGAGTGGAACCAGGGGCAGGTTCTCGCCGCGGCGGCTCGACCGGTTCGGCCTCGGCGTGTTGAGATCTGCAAACGATCTGCGGCCACACAATCATCGTGCAATCGTTAGCCCCGTCGGGGCAAGGATAAGCCCCTCTTTGTCGCGCGCGAAATGGGCCGTGACGCCGTAAATATCGGCGAGGCGTTCGGGGGTCATAACCTCGCCGGGAGAGCCCTCGGCGGCGACCTGTCCTTCCTTCAGCATCACCACGCGGTCGCACCAGCGCGCGGCCAATGTGAGATCATGGAGAGAGACGAGAATGGTCCGCCCCTCCTCGGCAAGACGGCGCAGGGCCTGCATCATCATGATCTGATGGGCCGGGTCGAGACCCGACGCCGGCTCGTCGGCAATGAGAGCGGGCGTGGCCTGAGCAACCGCGCGCGCGATGAGCACGCGGGCCTGTTCGCCGCCGGAAAGCTCGGTCGCGGGCCGGCCCGCCAGCCCTGCGATGTCCATGAGCGCCAGGGCGTCCTCAACAATCTTTTCGTCCGCTTCTGTCGGGCTCACGCCGAAGCGGCGCCAGGGAAGGCGCCCGAGCCTTACGAGATCGCGCACCGAGAGCCGCCAGCCGACGATGCGTGCCTGCGGCAGATAGGCAAGCAGCCTGGCGCGGGCTGCGGGGGACAGCGACGGAAGATCCTCGCCGTCGAGCCGCATCCTGCCCGAGGCCGCGACAAGGCCCGCCAGCGCGCGCATGAGGGTGGATTTACCGGCTCCATTGGGGCCGAGAAGACCCACCACCTCGCCGGCGGCAAGGGCCATCGCTATGCCTCGAAGCACTTGGCGGCCGGAAAGAGCCACATCGAGATTCTCGACCTCAAGCCGCATAGAAGACCTCCCGGCGGGAGCGCACCACCAGCCAGAGGAAGAAGGGCGCGCCGATAAGCGCCGTCAGCACGCCCACATTGAGTTCACCCGTGGGCAGGACGAGGCGGACGGCCACATCAGCCGCCAGAAGGAGGACGGCTCCGCCGAGGCCTGCCGGGAGCAGGAGGCGGCTCGGCAGGCGGTTCGTCAGCGGCCGGATGAGATGCGGCACGACCAGGCCGACGAAACCAATCGTGCCTGCCACCGCGGTGGCAGCGCCGACACCGAGCGCGGTGCCCATCACGATCAAAAGGCGCGTGCGTTTCATGTGGATGCCGAGGCTTGCCGCCGCCTCCTCGCCAAGCGAAAGCGCATCGATGGCGCGGCCGGACAGGGCGATCAGCAGCCAGCCGGCAGCCATGAGGGGGAGCGCGAGCCAGACATGCTCCATGGAGCGGTCCTTCAGCGAGCCCAGGAGCCAGAAGATGATCTCGTAACTGGCGAAGGGATTTGGCGAGAGATTGAGCACCAGCGAGGTGAGCGCGGCGGAAAGACTGGAGAGCGCCACGCCCGCCAGGATGAGCGTGAGTGTGGAGCCGCTGCGCGCGGCGAGCGCCAGGAGGAGGAGAACGGCCACCACCGCGCCCAGCAATGCGCCGGCGGGGAGGGCATAAAGCGTGCTGCCCGCGAGCCCTGAATAGAAGATAAGGACAGCGCCGAAAGCAGCCATGGCAGAGACGCCGATAATGCCGGGCTCGGCCAGGGGATTGCGCAGAAACCCCTGCAGGACCGCGCCGGAGATACCCAGCGTGAAGCCGATGCCGAGGCCGAGCAAGGCGCGGGGCAGGCGGATCTCGCGCATGATGATCCCCGCCGCCTCTCCGCCGCCTGCGAAAAGCCCCCGCACGCTTTCCGAAATGTCGAGCTCGGCCGGGCCGACGGCCATAGAGGCCACAAAGAGCGCCAGCATCAGCAGGCCAAGAATGATATTGAGGACGGCCGGCCTCATCGCGTTTCTCCGCAGGGTGCGATTTCCTCGCGCAAAGATGCCAGCGCCCTGACGGCTTCCATCGTGAAGGGACCGCCGCAGGACCATGTGCCCCTTGGCACGAAAGGTCCAATGCGCGTGCCTTCAAGCGCGCGCAGGGCCGGGTGATAGGGCACCTTCGCCCCGAGGGAAGGTTGATCCTCCTCGCCGGCGCGGGTGATGATGACATCAGGTTTTTGCGGCACGATCAGCTCAATCGGCATCGGCGCCATGCCGGCAATTCCGGCTTCCGCGGCAAGATTGCGGAAGCCCGCCGCGGCTAGGGCGGAGTCCGCCAGTGTGCCGCTTCCGGCGGCAACGCCCCCTTGCTCGAAGGCGATGGCGGTGGGCTGTTTCCCGCATTGGCGGGATTCAATTCGGGAAAGCTCCGCCTCGAAGTCTTTTGCCATTGCTTCGGCCCGTGCGGCCTGCCCGAGAAGCGCGCCCATGCGGCGGATATCGTCGGGAATGGTTTCCACCGTCTGGATGAAGCTGAACTCTTCCACGCGAAAGCCGAGCCGCTTCAGGAGCCCGGTCGTGTTGTGCAGGGAATAGGTGCCGGTGACGACGAGGTCGGGGTTTTCCAGGAACACTTCCTCGGCGCGGCCGTGATTGACGCGGTAGGTTTCCGCCTCCTCGTGCATGGCGGAGAGAGAGGGATCGCGCGAGAGGAAGGAGATCGAACTCAACTGGCCCGGCGCAGCGAGAGCCATCGCAAGCTGGTCCGTGCAGAGATTGAGCGACATCACGCGAGCGGGTGCCTGGGCAAGCACGGGGGCGGATGAAAGTGCCAAGGTCATGAGGCAGATCGTGGCCTTGCCTAGCGCTCTTCGCACCCCCCTCTTACCCGTTTTCATCACGGCCCGAACTTCGCCTTGAACCCGGCGAAGGCCGAAATGCCGGGCGACCCGTAGCCGTAGACGGTCTGATAATCCTGGTCGAGCAGGTTTTCCACCCGCAGGTAAAGCTCCGTATCCTCCGTGGGCTTGTAGGCGACCTTGGCGTTCAGGAGCACGTAATCGTCGAGTTCCACGCGCTCATAGGTGCCGAAGCTCGGCGATATGAAATCGACCGTATCAAGCGCGATCTTGGCAGAGGCGGATACGGTCCACTTCTCCGCGGGGCGGGCCTCGGCGAGGAGCCCGATCATATGCCGGGGGATGCGCGGCCGGCGCTCGTCGTCGGCTTCCACCGCGGTGGTGTAGGTGTAGTTCCCCCCAAGGGAGAGCCAGTCGTTGACTTCATAGGCCAAGCCCATTTCGACGCCGCGACGCCTCGTCGTGCCTTCGAACTGGATGTAGGTATCCCTGATGAAATCGTAATCGATGAGATTATCCGTATCGAGCTGGAAATAGGTGAGGCTGGCCGTTCCCCGCCCGCCCATGAAGCTTTGGTCGACACCGACGTCCCAGGAGAAGCTTTCCTCCGGCTCCAGATCGGGGAGAGGGACTGTCGGATCGTAGCTCACATAGTTGTTTTCGTAGAGGCTCGGGGCGCGAAAGCCCGTGCCGATGGAACTGCGCAGCTTGGTGCCCGTCGACGGGAAGAGATAGGCGACCGCGCCGCGATAGGTGGTGTAGCCGCCGAAGCGGCTGTGATCGTCGTGGCGAAGGCCTGCGGTGACCGTCAGATTTTCGATCGGCTCGGCGATCACCTGCCCCCAGATACCGGCGATCCAGTCGGCATCGCGGGTATCGGTGCCGTAATTGTTGGTGATATGCGCCTGCCGCCTCTCATAATCGGCGCCGAACTGGAGCGTCAGGCGATCGTTGACATCAAAGGCGCCCTGATAATCGAGCTTGCCGCGGCGCCCGTTGAACTCGCCTTCGAAGGGGCCAAAGATGCTGACGCTCGAAATATCCCTGTCGATCTCCGACAACTGACCGGAAACCGTGTTGCGGAACCGGCCCTCCATCAGATCGAAGGAAATGCCGGCCCTGCCAGCCATCTGGCGGGAATGTCCCTCGTTCATCTCATTATCTGTCGGCGGCAGGCCCGAATCGTCGAAGGCGCCCTTGCTGTTGATGAGGAGGCCCGAGCCGAAAATGGTGACATTGTCGCCCATTTGCTGCTCGCCCGCAAAGCTCGCGGTCACGTTCTGATAGAAATCATCCTCCAGTCTGGATTGGCCGGGGTCGATCAGTGGGTTGCCATTGACCAGCGCGGCTGAGATGCCGCCCGTGTAGAGACCGGCGATATCGAGGGACATGCGGCCCGTTTCCGTGACATTGGAGAGGCCATAACTTGCCCGCCCTGTCTCGTTCGAGCCGCCCTCGACCAGCACGCGGTGTGTGGTGCCGACGGGATCGTTACGTAACGTGGATATGTCGATGACGCCGGCAACGGCATCCGCGCCGTAAAGCGTGCTCTGCGAACCCTTGAGCACCTCGATATGGCTCACGCCGCCGATCAGCAGATGCTCAAAGGACGGCTGCACCTGGGTGGCGGATGGATCGGAGATATCGATGCCGTTGAACAGGGTCTTGATGTATTTTTTGTCCGCTCCGCGAATGGACAGCGAGGTTTCCTTGCCCACGCCGCCCTGGGTGGCGACATAAAGGCCGGGCAACTCGTTCAGGTAATCGGTGAGCAGAGGGCGGGACTGGGCCTCGATGCTGTCCTCGTCGATGACTTCAACCGTTGAACCGGCCCCGGACAGAGCCGTGGGCGCGCGATTGGGCGTTACAACGATTTCCCCCAGGTCGATGTCCTGAGCGCCGGCGGAGCCCGCCAGAAGGATGGTCAGCGCGGAAGCGCCGGCTGTAAGGCTGGATGCAGTGCGTCGTCTAATCATATCGTCCCCCAATACCCCAAGGATGCTGGAGGAGCGGCCTGTCTGCCTGGTTCCCGCCAGCGATGACATCGTTCGCCACCACTGCGAAACCACAGCCCCGGAAGCTGCCCGCATCCGGACGGTGACGACCCAAGGCAGGTTTCCTGGCTTGCGCTTCGACGGCGTCCTCGCCTTCCCAGGCCGAAAGGGCCCAGTGGCATGTTGAGGAAGCCTCAGCGCTGACAGTTGCGGGAGCAGCTATGGCTCGGGCGGAAAATGCCCTTCCATATTCCCTTTTAACCCCGTTTGCGGACGGGGCACCTCAGGCACGGCCGAGACTTATCAATGCGCCATGACCCCGTCAATCGGGATACCATCGTGCCGCGCAATGTATAGGCAAGAGGTTCGCAGTATCGGCCTAGGATGCGGGCAATTAGTCTCATGTTTTCGGCAGTGAAGATCCTCTCCGTGTCTTTGGTCGAGGCAAGTGACAGGGCGCTGTCAGGAGAATAGCGCTTTGACAATGCGGGCAGGGTAGCGGAATGTTAAGGCGTCACCGCGGTCGAGATGGCAGCGATATTCGTATCAAGGGGAGTGCCTATGAAGTTCTTCAGGAGCAACAACGGAGCCGTCCCCACCCGCATCAAAGCTTTGGCCGAGAAGGCACGAGCCGGCCGAATCGACCGCCGGGAGTTCCTGGCCCTTGCCAGCACCTTCGGCGCCACCGCGGCCGGCGCGTATGCGATGGCCGGCCTTACGCTGCCCCGTCCCGCATTGGCGCAGGAGCCGAAGAAGGGCGGCGTGCTCAAGATGGCCATGTGGGTTAAGGACCCCAAGGATCCGCGAACGGCGGACTGGTCCGAGATCGCCAACGCCATGCGGCAGACGCTGGAGCCGCTCGTCAAATATACCGCCGACTTTACGTTCGAAGGGCGGCTGCTCGAAAGCTGGGAGGTGAACGAAGAAGCGACGGAATATGTCCTCCATGTCCGCAAGGGCGTGACCTGGAACAATGGCGATCCGTTCACCGCTGACGATGTGATCTACAACATTGCCCGCTGGTGCGACGAGACGGCCGAGGGCAATTCCATGGCCGCCCGGCTGAACTCTCTGATCGACCCCGAAACGAAGAAGGTTCGTGAGGGAGCGGTGGAGAGAGTGGACGACCACACGGTGCGTCTTATCCTGCAAAAGCCGGAAATCTCTATCATCGCCAGCTTCACCGACTATCCCGCGCTCGTGGTGCACCGGAGCTTTGACGAAACCGGCGCCAATTTCGTCGCCAACCCGATCGGCACCGGCCCGTTCGAACTCGTCTCCTACGAGGTAGGCAACCGCGTCGTGGTGAAGCGCCGCGAGGACGGTAAGTGGTGGGGCGGGGACATATATCTCGACGGCGTGGAATTCATCGACTACGGCACGGACCCTTCCGCGATGGTTTCTGCCTTCGAGGCGGGCGAAATCCACACCAATTACGAGACCAGCGCCGATTATGTGGAAATTCTGGACGGTCTGGGCCTGGTGAAGAGCGAGGCTCTTACCGCTGCGACGATTCTGGCGCGAACCAATGTCAACAACAAGCCTTACGACGATCAGCGCGTGCGAAGGGCGCTGCAGCTTGCGGTGGACAATGCCACCGTGCTCGCGCTCGGCTATGGCGGGGCCGGCGAGGTGGCGGAGAACCATCATGTCTGCCCAATCCATCCGGAATATGCGAAGCTTCCGACGGTTGCGCGCAATGCCGACCAGGCCAAGCGGCTCATGCAGGAAGCCGGGCAGACCGATTACGAGCATGTGCTTATCACCGTCGACGAGGACTGGCACAAGAACACCGGCGATGTGATCGCCGCGCAGATCCGCGAGTCGGGCTTCAAGGTGAGGCGCGAGGTGCTGCCAGGCCCGACCTTCTGGAACGACTGGATGAAATATCCCTTTTCCATGACGAACTGGGCGATGCGCCCGCTGGGAATTCAGACCATTGCGCTCGCTTACCGCTCTGATGGATCGTGGAACGAGTCCGGCTACTCGAACCCGGACCTCGACGCGCTCATCGACGAGGCGCTCACCATCCCGGATCCGGAGGAGCGCCAGGGCGTGATGAAGAATATCGAGCAGCATATTCAGAATTCCGGCATCATCATCCAGCCGTACTGGCGCAAGGTTTACAACCACTCGGTGGAAGCGGTGAAGAACCACAAGATTCATCCGAGTTTCGAGGTGGATTTCGGAAGGGTGTGGCTGGACGAAGCGTAGGTTACGCTGAAAGGTCTGCCGGCAGAGGCAGCGGAGCGGATATTTGGCAGGCTTCATAATCCGCCGCCTAGGGACCATGGCGCTTGCGATGTTGTGCCTATCGCTGGCGGTGTTTTATCTCGTCGATCTGGAACCCAATCTAAAGCGGCTGGCCATCAGTCAGCTCAATATGCGCTCGTCCACCGAAGAGCTGGAGAGCTGGCTGCAAAGGAATGGCTACCGCCAGAACTTCTTTGTCCGTTACGGACAGTGGTTAGGAGTGATTCCGGAGCAGCCGCGTCTTGACCCGGCGACGGGAAAGGCCATGCCGCGCTTCTCCTTCTGTCCAGAAGGGGGCCAAGCAGGGTATTCGGGTGTCCTGCAGGGAGATTTCGGCTGCTCGACCAAGTTCAAGGTGCCGGTCATTCGGAAATTGGTTCCGGCGCTGAAGGCGACCGGGATCCTGATGTTCTGGGTGATGGCGGTGATGGTGCCTGCCTCGCTCTTCCTCGGCGTTCTGGCGGGCATGCGCGAAGGCAGCCGGACCGACCGCACGCTCTCCGCGGCCTCCATCACCACGGCGGCCACGCCTGAGTATATTTCAGGCGTCCTCTTCACCGTCGTTTTTGCCTCCTGGCTCGGCTGGCTCAACGGCTCGGCCGCGTCGGCGACAAACCAGGGCATCAGTTTCTACAATTTCACCCTGCCGGTGATCACCATGGCGCTTTACGGCACTGGCTATATCGCGCGGATGACCAGGGCTTCCATGGCGGAAGTGATGACCCAGCAATATATCCGCACCGCCAGGCTCAAGGGGCTGAGCTTCGGCGCCGTAGTGGTCCGCCATGCGCTGCGCAACGCGCTGATTACGCCCTTCACCGTCATCATGCTGCAATTTCCGTGGCTGCTTACGGGCGTGGCGGTCGTCGAGGTGATGTTCCGCTATCAGGGGTTCGGATTTACCCTGGTCGAGGCGGCGGCCAATAACGACATTGACCTGCTTCTCGCCTGTTCGCTCATTTCCGTGTTCGTCGTGCTTTCGACACAGCTTGTTTCCGATCTTGGATACGCGCTGCTCAATCCGCGCATCCGGGTACAGTAGAGAACGCCGATGCAATATGAGACGATCGGCGCTTTCGGCATTCTCATCGGCATCGTCGTGCGATTCTGGCCGGTCTGGATCGCGCTCGCGATCGTCGTCACCTTCAGCCTTACGTTCAGAAAGCGCCTCGGCCTTTACGGCCAGCTTTACGGCAATCGGGCCGGTATCGCAGGCTTGATCCTTTGCCTGTTCTGGCTGTTCACGGCCGTTTTCGCCTCCATGATCGCGCCTTTCGAGCCGCTACAGCAGATCGCGATCATGAAGGATGCGCCGCCGGGCGCCCTCGATCCGGATACGGGCGCGGTCTTCCTTCTCGGGGGGGACCGGCTGGCGCGCGACGTCTTCTCGCGCATGGTCTTCGGCAGCCAGATCGTTCTCGTCATCGCGCCCGCCGCCACACTCTTTGCACTGATCGTCGGGACGATGCTGGGTCTGCCGGCGGGCTATCATGGCGGCAGGATCGACAATATCCTGTCGTTCCTCGCCAATCTGGTGCTCGCCTTTCCGGTCATCCTGCTCTTTTATCTGCTGGTGACACCCGGCGTTCGGGAAACCTCAATCCCACAATGGCTTGCGGGCTTTTTCCTCATCTTTCCGGTGATCTTCTTCTGCACGCTATTCTGGACGCGCTATTCAAGCCGGCCGGGGCTTCTTGCACCGCTTCTCGTGATCACGTTTCTTCTCGGCGGTTGGCTTTATGCCGGGCTCGTGTTCCGTGCCGATCCGTTGGGGCTGATTTCACTCGCGCCCAACGAACTCAATATCTTCGTGGCGGTGGTGTTTGCCTCGAGCCCCGGCGTGTTTCGGATCGTGCGCGGCCTCACCATGGAGATCAGGACGCGTGACTATGTGGCGGCGGCCCAAACCCGCGGCGAGCGGCCATGGTACATCATGCTATGGGAGATACTGCCGAATGCGCGCGGGCCGCTCATTGTGGATGCATGCCTGCGCGTTGGCTACACGACCATTCTTCTGGGCACTCTCGGCTATTTCGGCCTCGGCCTCACGCCGGAAAGCCCTGACTGGGGGACGGCGATAAAGGAATCAAGCCGGCTCCTGCGTGCCCATGTCCACCCGGCGCTGCCGCCGGTCGTGGCCCTGATGTCCTTCGTGCTGGGCCTCAATCTGCTCGCTGACGCGTTGCGCGAACAGGCATTGAAGGATTGAAAGCGATGAACGGCGCCGCGCCCATCCTGAAAATCGAAAACCTCTCCATCTCCTTCTTCACGCAGGCAGGGGAGGTGCCGGTGGTCAAGGATTTTTCCAGCGCCATCATGCCCGGCGAAATCATGGGGGTCGTCGGCGAATCCGGCAGCGGTAAGTCCACGCTCGCGCTCGGCATCATACACGGCCTTTCGCCCAGAGGCAGGATTGTCGGGGGACGTCTTATCTTCAAAGGCCGCGACATGGCCTCCATGAAGGAAAAGGAGCTGCGGCGGATCCGCGGCAAGGAAATTGCCATGGTCTATCAGGAGCCCATGGCAAGCCTCAATCCGGCGATGAGGATCGGCGCCCAGCTGATGGAAGTGCCGCGCGTGCACGAGCGCGTCTCGCGGCGTGAGGCTCTGGAGCGAGCGCTGGACATGGTGAGGGCGGTGCAGCTTCCCGACCCCGAGCGCATCATGCGGGCCTATCCGCACCAGCTTTCGGGCGGGCAGCAGCAGCGCATCGTCATCGCAATGGCGCTTCTGTCCAAGCCGTCGCTGCTCATTCTGGACGAACCCACCACTGCGCTCGATGCGACGATCGAAGCCGGGATCATCGAGCTTATCAAGGAGCTGGGCCGGAAACACGAGATGGCGATGCTTTTCGTCTCGCACAATCTCGGCCTGATCCTGGAGACCTGCGACCGCGTTGCGGTCATGTATTGCGGCGAGGCGGTGGAGACCGGCGCAGTGCGCGATGTGTTCGAACGCATGCGCCATCCTTACACGCAGGGGCTTTTGCGTGCGATGCCGCTGCCTACAATGGATAAGAACGCGAGGCCGCTGGTTGCCATTCCCGGGCAGCAACCCGCCCCTCAGGAGCGGCCCAAAGGTTGCAATTTCGGCCCGCGCTGCGCGCATTTTCGTGAAAATTTCTGCGATGCGGCAGAAATCCCGATGGTCGTGGTAGACAAAGCGGCGGAGCATTCGTCGCGCTGTATACGCGTGGGAGAAATCGATTGGGATGCGCCGCCCGGCAAGGCCGCCGCGCACGAGCCTGTCGTACCGGGTTCTCCCCTGCTCAAGTTCGAGAATGTCAGAAAGTACTACCGGGAGAGCGCAAACGGTTTCTTTGCAGACAAAGAGCGCGTGGTTAAAGCCAACGAGACCATCAGCCTGGACGCGCGGGAGGCCGAAACGCTGGCGATTGTCGGCGAATCGGGAAGCGGGAAATCAACCCTGGCGAAAATGCTGGTGGGCCTGGAGACCGCGACCAGCGGCCGGATTATTTTCCGCAACACGGATATTCAGGATATCCCCGTGGAGGCTCGGGACAGGGAGACCGTCGCCGGCATCCAGATGGTGTTCCAGAACCCGTTCGACACTTTGAATCCCACCCAGCCGGTGGGGGCGCAGATCATTCGCACTCTGGAGAAGTTCAGGATCGGCGGCAGCGCCGGCGAGCGGCGCAAAAAAATGCTGGCGCTGCTCGATCTGGTGAAGCTGCCGCGTTCCTTTGCGAACCGGATGCCGCGCCAGCTTTCAGGGGGCCAGAAGCAGCGCGTCGGCATCGCCCGCGCGTTTGCCGGCAATGCAAAGCTGGTGGTGGCGGACGAGCCGGTCTCGACGCTGGATGTGTCGGTCCAGGCGGCCGTTACCGATCTTCTGATGGATATCCAGCGGCGAAACGGCACGACCATGCTCTTCATCAGCCACGATCTTTCTGTCGTGCGCTATATCGCCGATCGCGTGATGGTCATGTATCTCGGCCATATCGTGGAGCAGGGGACGACGGAGCAGATATTCTCTCCGCCCTACCATCCCTACACCGAGGCTCTGGTTTCCGCCGTGCCGCTTGCTGATCCGCGCGCCAGGAAAAGGCGCATCGTGCTCAAGGGCGAGATACCTTCTCCAATCGATCCGCCGCCGGGCTGCCCGTTCCAGACCCGCTGCCCGCATAAGCATCTGGTGCCGGATGGGCTCTGCGAGCGCGAGCTGCCGCCCTTTCGGGACCTCGGCGGCGGGCATCGCAGCCTTTGCTGGCTGGGCGATGAGGTGCTCGGCAAGATGAAACCGGTGATCCAGCATCAGCCCGGCCCGGCTCCAGATTAACTCAGATCATCTTTTCGGCGCGGTCAGGGCAAAAGCGGCCCCCTGCGGGTCCATGCACTGCAGGATCCAGCTTCCGCCAGGCACCTCCATCGGGTCCATCAGAATTTGCCCGCCGCTTGCCTTCACGCGCCGGGCAGCGTCCTCGATCGCCTCAACATTGAAATAGAACTGCCAGAAGGGAAAGGGGATCTGCGCGGGCTTGTTCATCATCCCGCCGATCGGATCGCCTCCGGCAGCAAAGAGCTGATAGGTTCCCATGGGCCCCATGTCCATCGCATCGGCCTTGGTCCAGCCGAACTGGCTGGAATAGAACTCGAAAGCCTTCTGCCAGTCGGACGTATAGAGCTCGTGCCAGCCAACATGGCCGGGCGTACCGGCAGGTACGGGCGGCTGGTCGGGCCCCATGGGTTGCAGCAGCATGAAGATCACGCCCTGGGGATCCGCCACTATGGAAAAGCGGCCGACTTCGGGAATATCGGCCGGCTCACGGTGGACCGTGCCGCCGGCGTTTTTCACCCCCGCCGTCGCAGCATCGGCATTGTCGGTATAGATGTAGCCGAGCCACATCGGCGGGCTGCCGGAGCTGCGGACCTCATCGGGCATTTCCATAATTCCGCCAATGCCCCGCTCGCCTGCATTCATGATGATATAAGGGGGACTGCCGGGCGCCTGCCACTGCGAGGCTTGCCAGCCGACCACCGTTGTGTAGAAAGCCTCGGCGGCCTTCACATCCGTGGTCATCAACTCGTACCAAAAGAATGATTTTGGGGCAGGCATAATGGGCCTCCTTTTCGTTGATAGGCACCCTCGGCGCAATCACCCCCGGGCTCGCCAGGCGGAGGTCATAATACGATGGTGGGGATGGGCCAGCCAGACAAACAATCGTGTTAGTGCAGCCAGCTATTCTTTTGCGGGCGCGGCGTTTACATGGAATTTGACTGATTGATAAAAAAACAATCTGTGTTACCGTTCTCAAAAAGAAGAAAGGGGAACGGTATGGCTCAGCGCCATTATGAGGACGGCATCGTCTCGGGCCGCTTCTCGCCGGAAGACTATGCGCAGAATTTCTCCGATCTTCATCCCGCCCTCGACACGCATGAAGCTCGGGTGGAGGCGGATCGCTGTTACTTCTGCTACGACGCGCCCTGCATGCAGGCCTGTCCGACAACGATCGACATTCCACTGTTCATCAGGCAGATCTCTACGGGCAATCCTCTTGGCGCGGCAAGGACAATTTTCGATCAAAACATCTTCGGCGGCATGTGCGCCCGTGTCTGTCCCACCGAGACTTTGTGCGAGGAAGCCTGCGTGCGCGAGCATGCCGAGGGCAAGCCTGTGCAGATCGGGCGTCTACAGCGATTTGCGACCGATACTGCAATGGCGCGCGGCAAGCAATTTTATACGCGGGCGGCGGCGAGCGGCAAAAAGGTGGCGGTTGTCGGTGCCGGGCCAGCAGGGCTTGCCTGCGCACACCGTCTTGCCATGTATGGCCACGAGGTGACGGTATACGAAGCGCGGCCCAAGCCCGGCGGGCTCAACGAATACGGCATTGCCGCCTACAAAACGCCCGGCGGCTTCGCGCAGGCCGAGGTGGACTACATCCTTTCCATCGGCGGCATCACGATCGAGCACGGCAAAGCGCTCGGTCGCGACTTTACCCTTGCCGGCCTTGCGGCGGGCTCTGATGCGGTATTCCTGGCCATGGGGCTGGCGGGCGTGAACGCCCTGCGTTGCGAAGGCGAAGAGGCGGATGGCGTGGAAAACGCCGTCGACTACATCGCAACGCTTCGCCAGGCGGAAGATCTCTCGAAACTTCCGATCGGCCGGCGCGTCGTCGTCATCGGCGGCGGCATGACGGCAATCGATGCCGCCATTCAGTCCAGGCTTTTAGGTGCCGAGGAAGTGACCATCTGCTATCGCCGCGGCAAGGAGCATATGAATGCTTCCGAATGGGAGCAGGAGCTTGCCGCTGCCAAGGGAGTCACCATCCGGCATTGGATGCAGCCACGCCGGGTGATCGCGGAGGCGAACCGCGTCAGCGGCATAGAAATGGAATATACCGCCATTGTCGACGGCAGGCTGATCGGCACCGGCGACACGCTCATCCTCAAAGCCGACCAGATCTTCAAGGCCATCGGGCAAAGCTTCGATCCGGCGGTGCTGAATGGCGGTGGCGATGCGATTGTATTCGAGAAGGACCGTATCCGGGTGGATGGTGAAGGCCGAACCTCCATGCCGAAAGTCTGGGCCGGTGGAGACTGCATTCTGGGCGGTGACGATCTGACGGTTTCAGCGGTCGCCCAAGGCCGGGATGCAGCGGAAAGCATTCATCGAAATCTGATCGCATGAACCGAGGGTGCCATGTTCGTCAAATTCGCTGAACTGCCCGTTTTCAATCAGGATCGCGCCGTTTCTTTCTACAGCGAAAATCTCGGCTGCACGGTCGCGCGCGATACGCCCTATGCCAAGGACGGCTGGCGCTGGGTGGAATTGAAGCTGCCCGGTGAGAGAACTCAATTGTTGCTGACGCGACGGGGGGATGACGAACCGTCCGACAAGCCGGTTCTGGTGCTCGTTGAAGATGACGTGAAAGCTCTCTTCAAGCGCCTCACGGCCAAAAAGGTGAAAATCATCACCGCCCCGAAGGACGCTTCCTGGGAGCCGGGGGTCGTTTTCGCCGAGTTTCGCGACAGCGAGGGCAACCGCATCGTCGTGTCCTCTTCTTAAAGGCCAGGGAGAAAGCTCATGGCTGACATCCGCTCCAACTTCCTCGGCATCAAATCGCCGAACCCGTTCTGGCTCGCTTCTGCCCCGCCCACGGACAAGGCCTATAATGTCGAGCGTGCCTTCAAGGCCGGCTGGGGCGGCGTGGTGTGGAAGACGCTGGGCGAGGAGGGGCCGCCGGTCGTCAATGTGAACGGCCCGCGCTACGGCGCCATCTGGGGCGCGGACCGGCGCCTGCTCGGCTTTAACAATATCGAGCTCATCACCGACCGCGATCTCTATTTGAACCTTACCGAGATCAAACAGGTGAAGCGGAACTGGCCGGACCGGGCGCTTATCGTCTCGCTCATGGTGCCCTGCGAGGAGGAGGCCTGGAAGGCCATTTTGCCGCTGGTGGAGGAGACGGAGGCCGACGGCATCGAGCTCAATTTCGGCTGCCCGCATGGCATGAGCGAGCGCGGCATGGGCTCCGCGGTCGGCCAGGTGCCGGAATATGTCGAGATGGTGGTGCGCTGGTGCAAGCAGCACACGCGCATGCCCGTCATTACCAAGCTCACGCCCAACATAACGGACATTCGCAAGCCCGCGCGCGCTGCCAATGCCGGTGGCACGGACGCGGTCTCGCTCATCAATACAATCAACTCGATCACGGCGGTCGATCTCGACAGTTTTGCGCCGGAGCCCACCATCGACAGCAAGGGCACACATGGCGGCTATTGCGGGCCGGCGGTGAAGCCCATCGCGCTCAACATGGTGGCCGAGATCGCGCGCGATCCGGAAACGCGCGGGCTGCCCATCTCCGGCATCGGCGGGATCACCACATGGCGCGACGCCGCGGAGTTCCTGGCGCTGGGCGCCGGAACCGTGCAGGTGTGCACCGCCGCCATGACCTATGGCTTCAAGATCGTCGAGGAGATGGTCGAGGGGCTGAAGAACTGGATGGACGAGAAGGGGCACGCCACGCTCGACGACATTATCGGCCGCGCTGTGCCGAACGTGACGGACTGGCAGTACCTCAACCTCAACTACATCACCAAGGCGCGCATCGATCAGGATCTCTGCATAAAGTGCGGGCGCTGCCATATCGCCTGCGAGGACACATCGCATCAGGCGATTACGTCGGTGGTGAACGGCGTGCGCTACTTCGAGGTGAAGGAGGAGGAGTGCGTCGGCTGCAATCTCTGCGTCAATGTCTGCCCCGTGGAGAACTGCATCACCATGGTGCCGCTGGCAGCCGGCGAGATGGACCGGCGGACCGGGCAGGTCGTCCCCGGCGATTACGCCAACTGGACCACACACCCGAACAATCCAATGGCGAAGGTGGCGGCGGAATAACTTCCTTTCCAAAATAGCTTTTTGCCCCGGGGACGCGGTTTGCGCCTATTGCGGATCTAAAATATCCAGGATAAGTAATATCCATGATGGGTGGCGAGCCATGAAGCTGAGCGACGGCGTTGAGGCGGCGATTCACTGCGCGGTGGTGCTTGCGCAGCTGGAAGGGGAGGGTACGCTTCCCGGCAGCGCGCTTGCCGAACTGTACGGGCTTTCACCGAGCTACCTGCTCAAGCATTTGCAAGCCCTGGCCGCGGCAAAGATCCTCGAATCCGTCCCTGGCCCGTATGGCGGCTATCGCCTCGCGAAAGCGCCGGAGCGAATTAGCCTGCTCGATATCGTCCTTGCTGTCGAAGGGCCTAAACCGGCTTTTCGCTGCGCTGAGATAAGGCAGCGCGGACCGGGCGCTCTGGAGCCATCCGCCTATGCGAAGCCGTGCGGCATCAATGCTGCCATGCTTCGGGCAGAACGCGCCTGGCGGGCTGTCTTGGCGGAAACGAAGCTTTCCGAGATCGTCGACGGCTATAAGGCCGAGGCCGATCCGCGCGCGATCGCATTCAACTGCGGCTTTGTGGCCCGTCACCAGCGGCCGCAGGATAAAAAGCCCAAATAGAAGGAAAGAATGCATGCAACCGCGTCTTAATTTTCATCAGGCTTCTCCGGAAATCATCAAAAATGTTCGCGCGCTGAACAAGGCCGTCGACGAGTGCGGCTTGGATAAGATGCTGCTTCATTTGATCAAGCTGCGGGCCTCGCAAATAAACGGCTGCTCCTACTGTGTTGACATGCATAGCCATGAGGTGCGGGAAGATGGCGAAAGCGAGCAGCGGCTTTATCTGGTGTCCGCCTGGCGCGAATCGCCGCTCTTTACAGAGCGTGAGCGCGCGGCGCTAGCCTGGACCGAGAAGCTGACGCGGCTTGCTGACGGCTTGGTGGAGGACGAGGCATTCGAGGACGTGAGCAGGCATTTTACCGAGGACGAACTGGTGAAGCTCTCGGTTGCCATCGGCATGATCAATGTTTGGAATCGTCTCTGCGTGCCCTTCCAGAGCATCCATCCGATCAGGGAACAACGTCTCGCCGCGGAATAGACGCGGCCCGCTAAGCCTTGCTGGCGGCGAAGGAAATGCCGCCGGCGAGCTCTCCGGCGATTCTGAGCGAGGCACCTGTTGCGACCACCATTTGCGGCAGGAGCATCCATTCGAGCGTCCATGCCGACCCCGAGCGCTCGTTTTCATGCACCAGGGCGTGGTGCATGCCGGAGAGGAGCGTGGCATTGAAGCGCGCAAGCGAAACAAGAATTTCGGCTTTCACGGGGTTTTGCTTGTGAGGCATGGCGGAGGATCCGCCGCCTTCCGCAAGCTTCACCTCGCCCACCTCGTTCTGCGCCATCAGCGTCACGTCCTGTCCCATCTTGCCGAGGCTGCCCGTCACCAGCGACAGGAAGGAGGCGAAATCGGCTATCCCGTCCCGCTCGGAATGGCGGGCGTGGGCGACGAGGTTGAGGCCGAGCTTTCGCGCGAGACGCGCTGCCACCGCGGGGCCCCTCTCGCCGAGCTTTTCGAGCGTTCCCGCGGCGCCGCCGAAGGTGAGGATCGTCACGGATTTACGAACGATTTCCAGCCTGGCGCGGTGGCGCATCAAAGGCTCGCGCCAGGAGGCGATTTTCCGGGCGGCGGTCACCGGTATGGCGGCTTGCATGCGCGTGTGCGCCATGACCTCTACACCACCATCGCGCCTTTCCAGCGCATCGAGGCTTTCGATCACCTCATCCAGCCGGGTGGCGAGCAAGGCAGTTGCCTCGACTAGACGCATCGCCAGCCCGGTATCGATGGCATCCTGGCTGGTCGCTCCGAAATGAAGCTGGTGGCGGTGCTCGGCAGAGAGCTTCTGGCGCAATTGGTCGAGCAGAGCGGGAATGACGACCCCGTCGCGCGCAATACCTCTGCTGAGGGCGCCCACATCCGGCTTGAATTGCTGCACGGCGGCCGCAATGGCTTCTGCCGCCTCCTGCGAAATGACGTCTTCCTCGGCTTCCGCTTCCGCCAGTGCTGTCTCGAAGCGAAGGATGGCCGCGAGTTCCGCGGCTACCGAGAAGAGCGCGGCGAAGGCCTCGTCGCCCACTAGTCCGGAAAGAATGGGGTGGTCGAAGACGCTGACGCTCATTCCGCCTCACACATCAAAGAACACGGTTTCCTTCTCGCCCTGCAGATGAATATCGAAATTGTAGGTGTCCCCGGTGCGCGGCGCAATCAGAGTCGGAACGCGGTTCTGGTGCTCCAGGGCCGTGAGCACCGGATCGGCCGCATTGGCCTCGGGTTCGTCGCCGAAATACATGCGCGTCTGCAGCCCGAGATTGATGCCGCGCGCAACGATCCAGATCGAGACATGCGGCGCCTGCAACCGGCCGTTCGTGAACGGAACCCGGCCAGGCTTGATCGACTCGAAGGTAAAGACGCCCGTTTCCTTGTCGGATGCCTGCCGGCCCCAGCCGGTGAAATGGGGATCGGCTTTGCCGCGCGGCTCGGATGGAGAATTGTAGAGACCGGCGGCGTCCGCCTGCCAGATCTCGATCAGCGCGTCCCTAACGATGGAGCCGGTGCCATCGATGACCCGCATCTTGTAGGTGACGCGCTCTCCCTTGGTCTTCTCGTTCATCATGCGCGCGCCAAGATCTTCGGGGAAGACGCCGCTTATATCGCAATAGTTCGGCGTAAGCCCGATATGGACGTAAGGACCGGCCGTCTGCGAGGCGGTCTCCTTCAGCCTTGGCAGTGATTGCACCATGATCAGTTGCCCTCCAGCTTGTTCTCGAACAGCGTCGAGCGGCGCCCGCGCAGCACGATGTCAAATTTGTAGGCCCGCGCATCCATCGGTACCGTCGATGCCATGTCGAGCGCGGCAACGAGACCTTCAATCGCCTTCCTGTCCGGTATTGTACGCACGATCGGACATTGCCAGATCATGGGATCGCCTTCGAAATACATTTGCGTGATCAGCCGCTGCACGAAGCCGTGGCCGAAGATCGCAAAGTGGATGTGTGCCGGCCGCCAATCGTTGATGCCGTTCGGCCACGGATAGGCTCCGGGCTGAATGGTGCGGAACCAATAATTGCCGTCCTCGTCCGTGATGGTGCGCCCGCAGCCGCCGAAATTCGGATCGAGCGGGGCGAGATAGCCGTCCTTCTTGTGGCGGTAGCGCCCGCCCGCATTGGCCTGCCAGAACTCGACCAGGACATTTGGCACGGGCCTGGCGTTCTCGTCCAGCACACGGCCATAAACGACGATGCGCGGCCCGATGGCGTTCTCGCCGGGCTTGGCGTAGTTGACCGTCAGGTCATTGTCGAGCGGTCCCAGAAGACTGCGGCCGAAAACCGGCCCGGTGATCTCGGAAAGCGTGTTGCCGAAGGAAACCGGCGCGCGCTGCGGCGAGCGCACCACCGTGCTCTTATACCCCGGCGAGAAGGCTGGCGGCTGCCAGGTACGGTCGCGCTGGAAGAAGCCGCCCGTTTCGGGTCTTTCGTTCTTCATTCCTTTTCTCCCGATTGCATTTCGGCAAGCGTTTGCTTGATGATCTTGATCGCGTGGTTAGCCGAGGGCACGCCCCCATAGATGGCGACATGCATCATGGCCTCGCGCAGGTCGTCGACCGTTGCGCCAGTGTTCGCCGTTGCGCGCACATGCATGGCAAGCTCGTCGTAGTGACCAAGGGCAGCCAGCAGGGCGATCGTCACCATCGAGCGCTCGCGCTTGGTCCAGGTCGGCCGCGACCAGACATGACCCCAGGCGGCCTCGGTGATCAACTCCTGGAATGGCGCGTCGAACTCTGTCTTGTTGGCTTCGGCGCGGTCCACCCAGGCATTACCCAGAACCGACCGGCGCGTGGCCATGCCTTCGGCATGACGCTTCGATTTTTCTTCCGTGCTCATCTTTTCCTCCCAGGAATGGGGACGCCGGCAAGCCACCGATCGCAGCTTCAGCATGCATGTTGTGCGGCGGACATTGGAGCCAGGCAAGACCTGCAGCAATGGACTTTCTTCGCCATTTGTTGCACTTTCCGATCATGAAATGAGGATGAAATGACTGGGAAGAACGTCCCCAATTACCGTCTTTATCGCGAAAAATCAGGTGAATCGGAAGGTTTCTGGCTTCACAGCGAGGCATTGTCTTTTCGCAGCAGCGTGCACAATTGGGAGATCTCACTGCATCGGCACCAGGCGCTGTTCCAGATCTTTGTGCTGGAAGCCGGCGAAGGGGAACTCCTGGACGGAAAGGAACTGCGTTTCTTCAAGGCGCCGGCTGCGATCTACATCGCACCGGGCGCAACGCATGGTTTCCGCTATCATACGCGAGACGCGGATGGTCTCGTGATCACCGTCCTGGCCGACCGCCTGTCTCCCATTCGGGCCGCGGACCCGGCCATTTCCGCCTTTCTTTCAAAGACCCAGATCACGCCGCTCGAAGGGTTCGGGCTGGATGGATCGCATGTCGCACCCCTTGCCGCGCGTATCCATGAAGAGCTGCATCACGCCGGGCCGGGCAGCGACATTCTGCTCGATGCGATGGTGACTGAGCTTATCCTGCGGCTCGCGCGGACGGGAGCGCAGGCGGAGCCCACTGAAGAGCCCTTCGCGGCGAAGGCACGTGACCGCCAGCGCATGCACGCGCTTTCCGCCTTGCTTGCCGCGCATTGCCGGGAGCACCGGCCCGTGAGCTTTTATGCCGAGAAGCTGGGGCTTTCGCCCGCCCATCTCAACCGTATCACGCGGCGTGAGGCTGGAGCCAGCGTGCTGGAGCTTGCCGCCCGTCATCTCTTGAGAGCCGCGCGGCGGGAACTCGTCTTCACGCCGACGCCGGTTCAGGCGGTGGCCTATTCGTTGGGCTTCCAGGACCCCGCTTATTTCAACCGCTTCTTCAAGCGCGAGACAGGCATGACTCCAGGCGCCTTCCGCGAGGCCGAGCGGAAGAAGCTCGTCGCTTGATGCGCCATTGCGGCGGGGACGTTCAGGCATGGATCCTCGGGTCAAGCCCGAGGATGACGATGGCATAGGACGTTCGCTAAACGCGGACGCCGGAGACCTGCATAAGCCTTTTCACCTCGTCATCCTCGGGCTTGACCCGAGGATCCATGCCTGAACAGTGAACATGAACACTGACGAACAGATGGTTGAAGAAAAAGGGCGGTTTCCCGCCCTTTCTCGAATCTTATCGGGTGCTTACAGCTTGTCCGTGATCTCGTGCGTGAAGGCTCCTTCGGGCTCCTTCGTGATCACGGGGTCGGAGCCGCCCTGGAGGAGTGAATCCACCGTCTGGCTATAGGCGGCCTCGTCGAGCTTCGGGCTGTCACCCAGGAGCTTGGCGATCTCGCCCATCATGCGTTTCTGGTGCTCTTCCGTCTGGGCGCCCGTCGCGTCGTTGTCGAGCACGATCATTGCCGCTTCGTCCGGGTTTTCCTTGGCCCACTGCCAGCCCTTCATTGAAGCGCGAACGAAACGCACCATCTTGTCGGCGAAGGCAGGGTCCTGAAGCTTATCCTCGAGCACGTAGAGCCCGTCCTCAAGCGTCGCGACACCCTCGTCGGTGTAATTGAAGACCACGAGATCCTCGGGAGTCAGGCCTGCATCGATGATCTGCCAGTACTCGTTATAGGTCATGGCCGTTATGCAGTCGGCCTGGTTCTGCAGGAGTGGGTCGACGTTGAACCCGATCTTCTGGATTGTCACGCCTTCCGGCGAGCCGTCATGCGGGATGCCCAGCTTGGAAAGCCAGCTGAAGAGCGGATATTCATTGCCGAAGAACCAGGTGCCGAGCGTCTTGCCCTTGAAGTCTTCGGGCTTTTCGATGCCGGTTTCCTTGCGGCAGACCATGTTGAGGCCTGAGCGGGCGAAGGGCTGGGCGATGTTGACCACTGGAACGCCCTTTTCGCGCGCGGCAAGCGCCGAGGGCATCCAATCCACCATCACGTCAGCGCCGCCGCCGGCCAGCACCTGCACGGGAGCGATATCCGGGCCGCCGGGCTTGATCTCCACATTGAGATCTTCTTCTTCGTAGAAGCCCTGGTCCTGGGCCACGTAATAACCGGCGAACTGGGCCTGCGTCACCCATTTGAGCTGCAGGGCGACATCATCAGCCGCAAGCGCCGAAAACGCCGTGAGCGAGAAGGCGCCTGCAAGCAATAATGTATTCGATCGTTTCATTGTCATTCCCTCTGAAGTTTGAGCTGCCTGTGTTCATCCACCGCGGATGGAGGGGTGCCAGAAGGTGACGGCCCGCTCGATGAGCGCGACCAAGCCATAGAAGAGCGATCCCGCCAGCGCGGCGATCGCGATTTCGGCCCACACCATATCAATGTTCATGCGACCGACCTCGGTGGAGATCCGAAAGCCCATGCCGACAATGGGCGTGCCGAAGAATTCGGCCACGATAGCGCCGATCAGCGCCAGAGTGGAGTTGATCTTTAGCGCATTGAAAATAAAAGGCGCCGCCGCCGGCAGGCGCAGCTTCAGCAGCGTTTGCCAGTATGAGGCGGCATAGGTGCGCATCAGGTCGCGATCGATCGGGCTGGAGGCAGCCAATCCCTCGACGGTGTTCACGAGCATGGGGAAGAAGGTCATCACCACGACAACGGCCGCCTTGGAGGGCCAGTCAAACCCGAACCACATGACCATTATAGGCGCGATGCCGATGATCGGAAGCGCCGAGACGAAATTGCCGAGGGGCAGAAGTCCGCGTTTCAGAAAGGGTGAGCGGTCGACCGCGATCGCGGCAAGGAAGCCCGAGCCGCAGCCGAGTGCATAGCCGATCAGCACCGCTTTGAGGAATGTCTGCTGGAAATCCACCCAGAGCGTCGGCAGCGAACTGACGAGGCGCTCCCAGATCATCGAGGGTGGAGGGAGCAGCACCGTGGGCACGCCAAGGCCACGCACCAGCCCCTCCCACACGACGAGCAGCGTGATGCCGAAGACGGCGGGGACGAGGAGGGCGACCGCACGGCGCGCAGGCTCCGTCCGGGCATCGAGCCGGACAAGCCGCTCGTTCAGCAGCCAGGCAGCGGCCCAGAAAGCGAGAGCGCCTGCGACCGTCAGGTTCATGGCTTCGCTCCCATGCGGTGCATGACGAGGCGCTGCACGAGGCCCACCAAGGCGACGAGCACCGCTGCCAGGGCAGCGGCCATAAAGAGCGCGGCCCAGATCTGCACCGTCTGGCCGTAATAGGAGCCGGCGAGAAGCCGTGCGCCCAGCCCCGCGACTGCGCCGGTGGGCAGCTCGCCGACGATAGCACCGACAAGGCTGATGGCGACCGCCACTTTCATGGAGGTGAAGAGATAGGGCAGGGCGGAGGGCCAGCGCAGCTTCCAGAATGTCTGCGGGCCGCTTGCATTGTAGGTGCGCATCAGGTCGATCTGGATGGCTTCCGGGCTCTTGAACCCTTTTACCATCCCGACCACCACTGGGAAAAAAGAGAGATAGGTGGAGATCAGCGCCTTGGGCAGCAGGCCCGATATGCCGACGGCGTTGAGAACAACGATGATCATGGGCGCGATCGCCAGGATCGGGATCGTCTGGCTCGCAATCACCCAAGGCATGACGGACTTGTCCATGGCGCGGTTGTGCACGATGCCGACGGCAATAAGGATGCCAAGCGCCGTGCCGATCGCAAAGCCGAGCAACGTGGAGGACAGCGTGATCCAGGCGTGTTTGAGGAGGCTGCGGTTGGATGTGGGCCGCACATCGACAACCGTCTTCCAGATCTCCGCCACAACCTGATGCGGAGCCGGGAGGACTGGCCGCTCCTGGGCCATGGTGTCGCGCACCAGATCCGCCGCGGTCCATTCGGCGCCGGTGCGCTGATAGGTGTCGATCTGCCAGGGCGCGTTCAGATAGATGGTAAAGCCGTACCAGATCGCGACGATGGCGGTGACGACGATCAGGACCGGCAGGGTGTTGCCTTCACTGAGGCGGCGCAACACGGCGCCGGTTGTGGCCGACGCGGAGCCCGGGGCGGCGATGGGGGCGGAGGCGGTCATGTGGCGGGCCTCGATCGCTCACTCATCGCTGTGCCCCGCTCTCAAGCCTTCCCGCACGCGGTGGGCGATCTCAAGGAATTCCGGCGACTCGCGAATATCCAGCGGCCGCCGCTCCTGCGGCAGCGGCGACTCGATAATATCGGTCACTCGGCCGGGCCGCGGTGACATCACCACGATGAGTGTCGAGAGATAGACCGCCTCGGGAATAGAGTGCGTGACGAAGCAGATGGTCTTGCTGGTGCGCGCCCACAGCTCCAAGAGCTGCTCGTTCAGGTGGTCGCGCACGATTTCGTCCAGCGCGCCGAAGGGCTCGTCCATCAGAAGGAGGTCGGCGTCGAAGGAAAGCGCGCGGGCGATGGAGGCGCGCTGCTGCATGCCGCCCGACAGCTGCCAGGGGAATTTGCGCGCGAAGCCGGAGAGATTGACGAGTTCCAGCGTGCTGGCGATCCGCCGCTTCTGCTCCTCCGCCGAATAGCCCATGATCTCCAGCGGCAGTGCGATATTCTTCTCGATCGTGCGCCAGGGAAACAGGCCCGGTGCCTGAAAAACATAGCCGTATGTGCGCGCCTTGCGCGCTTCCTCGGGCGAAAGGCCGCCGACGCGTAATTCACCTGCCGTGGGCTGCTCAAGGTCCGCGACCAGGCGCAAAAGGGTTGTCTTGCCGCAGCCGGATGGGCCGATGAAGGAAACGAACTCGCCGCGCCGGACCGCAAGATCGACATTGGACAGGGCCTGGACCGGCCCGTCATTCGTTTCGAAGGTGAGGCTTACATTACGGGCCTCGACGATGTTCTGTGCTGAATGCACGCACGTTCCCCGATTTCTTCTTCTGTGTTGCGTCGGTGCGTTTTCTTGTCGGAAGCAGGTTCTCCTCGTCCGCGGCGGGAATGCATTCCCGTCAGTTGCGATCATTCAACGATTTCCGCCGTCTCCACCACAGCATGGAAAAGCACATCGGCGCCAGCCTGCGCCCATTCCTTGGTGATCATCTCGGCTTCGTTGTGGGAGAGGCCGTCGACGCAGGGGCACATGACCATGGCCGTGGGGGCCACGCGGTTGATCCAGCAGGCATCATGCCCGGCGCCGGAGACGATATCGCGGTGCGTGTATCCGAGCCGTTCGGCGGCCTTGCGGATTGCCTCGACGCATCCCTTGTCGAAGGTGACGGGATCGAAATGCCCGACCTGCTCGATTTCAGAGGTAATATCCATCGCATCGCAAATGGTCGCAATGCCCTGCCGGATGCGCGCATCCATTGTATCGAGCACTTTTTTGTCCGGCGAGCGGATGTCTATGGTGAAAACCGTTTGGCCCGGGATGATGTTGCGGGAATTGGGATAGATCTCCATGTGGCCGACGGCGCCCACGGCATGGGGCTGGTAGTCCATCGCCACTTCATGGACGAGCTCGATCACGCGGGCCATGCCGAGCCCGGCGTTGCGCCGCTTGGGCATGGGCGTCGAGCCGGTATGGCTCTCGCGCCCGGAGAGCGTTACCTGGAGCCATTTGAGCCCCTGGCCGTGGGTGACGACGCCTATGTCAATCTCCTCGTCCTCCAGAATCGGGCCTTGCTCGATGTGAAGCTCGAAGAAGGCCTTCATCTTGCGGCCGCCGACCGGCTCTTCGCCCTTCCAGCCGATGCGCTCCAACTCGTCGCCGAAGCGCTTTCCCTGCGCATCCCTCCGGTCATAGGCCCATTCGAGATCATGCATGCCGGCAAAGACGCCGGAGGCGAGCATGGCCGGGGCGAAGCGGGTGCCTTCCTCGTTGGTCCAGTTGGTGACGACAATCGGGTGCTTCGTCTTGATACCGAGATCGTTGAGGCTGCGGATCACCTCCAGCCCGCCGAGGACGCCCAGCACGCCGTCATAGCGGCCGCCCGTCGGCTGCGTGTCGAGATGGGAGCCCACATAGACGGGCAGGGCATCGGGGTCGGTGCCCTCGCGCTGCGCGAACATAGTGCCCATGGCGTCCACAGAGACGGACATGCCGGCTTCCTCGCACCATTTCTTGAAGAGGTGCCGTGCCTGGCCGTCATCGTCGGTCAGCGTCTGCCGGTTGTTGCCGCCGGCGATGCCGGGGCCGATCTCGGCCATCTCGTGAATGGAATCCCAGAGGCGGTCCGCATTGATCCTCAGATTTTCGCCGGGTGCTGCCATTTGGTTCCCCTCGTCTTTTCTGGGCTTTCGTTCCGGCTCACATGCAGGCCAGCCCCGAAGGGCCGGCGCTTACTCTATAGATCGCAAAATTTCCCTTACATGATCCACGATCTCGTCAATCTGCCCCTTGGTAATAATAAGCGGCGGTGACAGCGCGATGATATCGCCGGTCGTGCGTATCAACAGCCCATTCTCGAAGCCCTTCAGGAAAGCGGAGAAGGCGCGCTTGGTAGGCTGGCCTTGTATCGGCTCCAGCTCGATGGCGCCGACAAGGCCTATATTGCGGATGTCGATCACATGGGGCTCGCCCTTGAGCGAATGCAGCGCATCCTCCCAATGCTGGCCCAATTCCTCGCCGCGCGTGAGCAGGCCTTCCTCCCTGTAGGTTTCGAGGGTGGCGAGGCCGGCGGCGCAGGCGATCGGGTTGCCCGAATAGGTATAGCCGTGGAAGAACTCGATCATGTGCTCCGGGCCGTTCATGAAGGCGTCGTGGATCTCCTTCTTCACGAACACCGCGCCCATGGGGATCACGCCGTTGGTGACGCCCTTGGCCGTCGTCATGATATCGGGCACAACGCCGAAATAATCGGCCGCAAAGGGCGTGCCGAGGCGGCCGAAGCCTGTGATGACTTCATCGAAGATGAGCAGGATGCCGTGCTTGTCGCAGATCTCGCGGAGCCGCTTCAGATAACCCTTGGGCGGCAGGATCACGCCGGCCGACCCGGCCACCGGCTCGACTATGACGGCGGCGACTGTGGAGGCATCGTGAAGCGCCACGATCCGCTCCAACTCGTCGGCAAGCTCCACCCCATGCTCAGGCACGCCGCGGGAAAAGGCGTTCTTCCCCGGCAGGTATGTGTGCGGCAGGTGGTCCACGCCGGCCAAAAGCGTGCCGAACATCTTGCGGTTGTTGACGATGCCGCCAACGGAAATGCCGCCGAAATTAACGCCGTGATAGCCGCGCTCGCGGCCGATGAGACGCGTGCGCGAGCCGTCACCCTTCGCCCGGTAATAGGCAAGGGCGATCTTCAGCGCAGTCTCGACGGACTCCGAGCCGGAATTGGTGAAGAAGACATGATCCATGCCTTCCGGCGCGATATCCACCAGGCGGCTTGCGAATTCGAAGACGATGGGATGACCCATCTGGAAGGCAGGAGCATAGTCCAGCTCGCCCGCCTGATGCCTGATGGCTTCCGTGATTTTCGGCCGGCAATGGCCGGCATTGACGCACCACAGCCCCGCCGTGCCGTCGAGAAGCTCGCGGCCGTCATCGGTCGTATAATGCATATCCTTGGCCGAGACGAGCATACGCGGCGCCTGCTTGAACTGCCGGTTGGCCGTGAACGGCATCCAGAATGCGCTGAGATCATTCGGTCTGTTGGGTCGCTCAAGCATTACCAAGCCTCCTTCTACCTCTTTTTGTCCTGGTCAAGCTTGGTACTCCCCGGAAAACGATACGCAATTTTTGACCGTTTGGACAATCGTTAACACCGCCAATAGGGCGGTCAAGCGGCATTGTAAGGATTTGCACTTGCCCCCGCGCGTTCCAGTCTGTCAGATGCGACTGTGCCAGAAGGAGGAAAAATCGGGGAAATGTCCAGGACAGGCGCCATCGTGGATGAGCCCGCCAAGCCGAAGCGGACGCGAATCCAGCGTGAAAGGCGTGAACTCATCCGGGAGGCGGCTCTTGAGGTTTTCTCGCAGCACGGCTTCCGCGGCTCCACGATCGACCAGATAGCCGAAGCCGCGGGTATGTCGAAACCGAACCTGCTCTATTACTTCAAAAGCAAGGAGGCGATCTTCGTCACCCTCATCGACCGGCTGATGGAAGCATGGCTGGCGCCCTTGCGGGAGATGAATGCGGACGGCGATCCAGCCACCGAAATCCGCTCCTATATCCGGCGCAAGGTCGAGATGGCGCGCGACTTCCCGCGCGAAAGCCGGCTGTTCGCCAACGAGATTCTGCAGGGCGCGCCGCGCATCATGCCGCTGCTCGAAGGCGAGCTGAAGGACCTGGTGGACGAGAAGGCGGAGATCATCCGCCAATGGATTCGGCAGGGGAAGCTAAGGGAGGCCGACCCCCACCACTTCATCTTTGCCATCTGGGCCACCACCCAGCATTATGCCGATTTCGACGTGCAGGTGCGCGCCGTGCTGGGACCGGAAAAGGGCGGGGAAAGCCGCTTCGAGGACGCGGCGGCATTTCTGGAGAAGCTGTTTTTGGGGTGAGATCTCCCTTCTGGAGGGGATAGATTTCTTTCGTCCAAGAAGAATATTTTGCTGGGATCGGAGAAAAAGCCTTTAGCTTCAGCACGTTGCCCAAAGTAAAGTTCCCAGCCCTGCTTTTTGTGGGTGATATTTATCCGCGTTCGCTCCACTGAATTCATCATCAGCCCGTGATTGATCACGGGAGCTGGGGATGGATCTTCACCGTTTTAAAAGCAGACAAAAGGTTCGCCTGGCATATCAGCTTGCCACTGCGACATTTCTGCTGCGTGCCTACACACTCCAGATTCTTCTGGAGGAAAGGGCGAACTTCAACCCGGATCAACCGCGCGTGCCGCGCGGCAATCGATATGGCGGGCGCTGGACCAAGCCGGGCGTTGACTGGGGATCACCTGCGGCCGAGAGCAGGCCGAGGTTCATTCCTATTAGTCATGAGATCGAACCGCCCAAAGTTCCGGCTGAACGTCCTGGCACAGCCGCCGAACGGAACATGATTGCGCGGCAGATCGCGCGATACCTGAAGGGCTTTCCTCCCATTCGACGAGCAGTTTTTCTCGCACGATTAGCTTGGGTCATAAATGAAGCGGGACACACGATTCAATCCTATTTCGATGAGCCTAAGACACTAAGCGAACTTCGCCGCAATGCGCTCCAACCTCGACCGGGTTATGATATTCATCATATTGTGGAACAAACATCCGCGCGGCGCGACGGCTTTCCTGATTGGCAGATAGAGAGCGATGTCAATAAAGTTCTAATTCCCCGCTACCTGCATTGGGAAATTACAGCTTGGTACAGCAAGAAAGATGAAGAATTCGGAGGGTTGTCTCCAAGAGAGTATCTTAGGGGAAAAAGTTGGGAAGAGAGAGAGCGGATAGGTCTCATGGCTCTTCAAAGATTTGGGGTACTCAAACCGTGAAGATCCGTCAGAACCATGCACGTTTTACGAGCGAACAATTGGTCATGCGCTTTGCAGAGATCGGGATCGCGCAGGATAACGCGTTGCTTCGAAACGAAATTGTCAGTTTCAACAAGCTTTACGACGAAAAGGCCGTTATCTTGGCAGAATTGAAGAGCCGAGAGGGCGACCAGCGAAAGCTCTTGCTCCAGTTATATCGCCATCCCAATATGCAGGTGCGTCTCAATGCTGCTAAGGCGACGCTGGCTATCGAACCAAACGAAGCACGCAAACAGTTGGAAGCAATCGCAGCGTCAGGCCATGGTCCGCAGGCCGGCGACGCCGGAATGTCACTGTGGACGCTCGACGAAGGGATTTTCAAACCAACCTGATACGATCTCTAGCGGAGAGGGTAGGTGGTTTCCGCCGTCTACCTCCTCCCATGATCTCCTCGAGCGTCCCGTCCATATGATTGCAGCGCTTGCCTCTCATCGCCTCCCCTTTACCCTTCCGGCACATGTTCCGCGCAGGTTCTTGATCCGCTTAGGGTGGCTCGCCGAGGAGCCGGTCATACTATAGGACCATATTTCGACAAGGCTGAGCCCCTTGACGTACTTCCGGCGCAGCGCACACCAGCCGCGGCCCGCCTATGACGTTCACCATATCCTCAGAAGACGCCTGCTGGAGCCATGTACGAAGCGCAAACAGGAAGGCCTTACAAACGACGAGCTCGTCGCCCGCTTTGTCGAGGTCGGCGTTGCGCAGGACGATGCGCTGCTCGGCCGGGAAATCGGAAAATACAACAAGTTGTTTGATGAAATTGGTAGGAATCGTGAGTTCTTGAGAGCGCGCCCAGATGAACAAGACGGCTCTTGATGTCTCTATACGATCACTCGAACATGCAGGTGCGCCTCAATCCGGCAAAGGCAACTTGGGGAGTGGATCAACGGGCGGCTCGAGCCCAGTTGAAGGCTATCGCTGCTTCCAAACATTTTCCGCAGGCGGGAGATGCGGGTATGTGCTTGTGGGCGATCGATGAAGGGATCAGCAAGCTGAGCTGAGAAGCAATGAAGAACATTGCTACCAACAAACAGAGTGACCAGGTGTTGCTGCAGCAGTTTGTGCAACTCTGCTTGGCTCAGCATGAGGCCTTGGTTGATTTGGATACCCGCCGGTATAACAAGCTTTTCGACCAAATGACGGCGGTAATCGATGAACTAAAATCGCGCGACGGCGATCAGCGCCGACTGCTGACCAATCTTTATAGCCATGCGAATGCTCAGGTTCGCCTGAAGGCGGCCATCAACACGCTTGCACACGATCGGGAACAAGCTATGCAAGTGCTTCAGCAGATCGTCGACCGCAAGGAAAAACCTCAACTGCCTTACGCTTGGGGTATGCTGGATGCCATCAAAGAAGGACGGTATGTGCCGGAATGACGGGGCTGCGCGCGACAAGGATGAACAATATAGGGTCACTTTCTACCGAGGAACTTGTCGCCCGCTTCGCGGAAATCGGCATAGCACAGTATAATGCAAATCTCGACCTCGATACCCGCCGCTATAATGGCCTCTTCGATCAGATGATTATTATTTCGGATGAGTTAAAGCGGCGGCCCGGGGACCACCGCAGATATCTATCGTCGCTGTACCAACACCCTAATACAAAGGTGCGGGCGAAGGCTGCAATCATACGCTTGCAGTGCTTCCCGAAGAAGCTCGAAAGGTGCTGGAGGAGGTCGGCAGCTTGAAGGGTTATTCTGGACCCATGGATGCGCGTGGGATTTTGAGGGCGTTGGATGAGGGAACGTATGTCCCTGAATAGGGTGCAACTGGCACGAACTGCAATCCCCTACACGGTGTGGCGGGTGTTTACGCCATTCCCGATCCGGGCCGACTTCCAATCGCCCTTGCATCTCATCGCCTCGCCCCTAGTTCCCGGCACATGAACGATCAGTATTCCGCCATGGCTCTTGGTATGGCGCTCGGCATCGGAGTGGGCGCGGCAATAGGCGCGGCGATGGACAATGTCGCCATTGGAATAGCCATCGGGATCGCGCTCGGGGCAGCCGTAGGCGCCGCCTATCATGCGGGAAAAGGCGGGTAGGCGGCGCTCACATCCCCTGAGGTCAGAAGAATTATCGCCCCTCTCGGATCTCCGTCAGCGTCTTTGTCGGCGTAATCGCTTCCGGGTCGAGCTTTATCTCAATGATCGCCGGCTTGCCGCTTTCCCGCGCGCGCTCGAAGGCGGGCGCGAAATCCTCCGTCTTCTCCACCGTCTCGCCATAGCCGCCATAGGCGCGGGCGAGCGCCGCAAAATCGGGGTTCTTCAAGTCGGTGCCGGAGACACGGCCGGGATATTCGCGCTCCTGGTGCATGCGGATTGTGCCATAGGTCCCGTTATTGACGACGATCACGATGATGGGCAGGTCATGTTGCACGGCGGTGGCAAATTCCTGCCCGTTCATGAGGAAACAGCCGTCGCCCGCGAACGCCACCACGAGGCGGTCTGGGAAAAGATCCTTTGCCGCCACCGCGGCCGGCGTGCCGTAGCCCATCGAGCCCGATGTGGGCGCGCTCTGCGTGCCATAGCGGCGGAAGCGGTGGAAGCGGTGGATCCAGGTCGCGTAATTGCCCGCGCCGTTGGTGATGATCGCATCCTCCGGCAGAATGCTTTCGAGATGGTTCCAAATCGGTCCCATATGCACGGCGCCGGGGCCGGTCTCAGGCGGCGTCGACCATGTGAGATAGGCGCCGTGGAGTCGCGTCGTCTCATCGGCCCAGTCGGGCGTGGCGCCGGGACCGAGTTCCGCGAAAGCCGCGGCGAAGGCCGCGGGCGAGGCATTGATGGCAAGCGTCGGGCGGTAGACGCGGCCGAGCTCGTTTGCGTCGGGGTGCACATGCACCAGCTTCTGGTCGGGGTAGGGGCTCTTCAGAAGCGTGTAATCTGAAGACGGGATCTCCCCGAAACGTCCGCCGACGAGCAGCACGAGATCGGCGCTCTTGATCGCCTCGGCCAGCTTCGGGTTCGGGCCGATGCCGATATCGCCTGCATAGCAGGGGTGCAGGTGATCGAACAGCATCTGGCGGCGGAAGGAGACGCCTACGGGAAGCGCCCAGCGCTCCGCCGCCTTCTGGAAGGCCGACACGGAGGCTTCGTCCCAGCGGGTGCCGCCAAGGATGACGAAGGGACGTTTCGCTGTGCCCAGAAGCTCTTCCAGCTTCTGCATCTCGTGATGGCCGGGGCGGGTTTCCACCGGCGTATAGGGCAGGGCGGCGGGCGCCTCAGCCGTTTCCGTCAGCATGTCCTCGGGAAGGGAGATGACCACCGGGCCGGGCCGGCCGGAGGTGGCGACCGAAAAGGCGCGCGTGACGATTTCGGGAATGCGGGCCGGATCGTCGATTTCCGTCGCCCATTTGGCGAGCGGCCCGAACAGGGCGCGGTAATCCACTTCCTGAAAGGCCTCGCGCTCGCGGGCATGGCTTGCCACCTGGCCGATGAAAAGGATCATCGGCACCGAGTCCTGCCTTGCGATATGGATGCCGGCCGTCGCGTTCGTGGCGCCTGGCCCACGCGTGACGAAGCAGATGCCGGGGCGGCCGGTGAGCCTTCCGTGGCAATCGGCCATCATGGCCGCGCCGCCTTCCTGGCGGCAGACGATGGTGCGGATCTTGGAATCGTGGAGCGCGTCGAGCACTGCCAGATAGCTTTCGCCCGGCACGCAGTAGAGGCGATCCACGCCATTTGCTTCCAAGGCTTCGACGATGAGTTGACCGCCGCTCTTCACGTGCTTTCCTCCAGTTCGCGCAGGATTTCCTCGGTATGTTCGCCCAGCCGCGGGCTTGGGCGCGTATAGGCAAGCGGGGTTTGCGACATGACCATCGGCGCGCGCACGGAGGGAAGCGCGTTGCCGTCCGCGTCCTTCAGGTCGAGCCGCATTCCGCGGGCGATGGTCTGCGGGTCGGCGAACATGTCGGCGATCGTGTTAATGGGGCTTGCCGGCACGCCCGCCTCTTCGAGGCTTTTAAGGAGCAGATCGCGTGCGAATGTCTTCAGCCTCGGCGCGATTTCGCTCCTGAGCCGCTCGCGGTTGGCGACGCGCGCGGCGTTGGTGGAGAATTCAGGATTGGCCGCCAGTTCCTCGCGGCCTATTACGGCGCAGAAACGCTTGAACTGCCCGTCATTGCCGACAGCCAGGATGAAATGCCCGTCCACCACCTCGAAGACCTCGTAAGGGGAGATATTGGGATGCGCATTGCCCATGCGGACCGGGGCGATGCCGGAGACCAAATAATTCAGGTTCTGGTTGGCGAGCACCGAAACCTGCGTATCGAACAGCGCCATGTCGATATGCTGCCCCTCGCCGGTCTTTTCCGCGTGGCGGAGCGCCGCCTGAATTGCGATGACGGAATAAAGGCCGGTGAAGATATCGGTGACGGCAACACCCACCTTCTGCGGCTCGCCGTCGGCGGGCCCGGTGATCGACATCAGGCCGGACATGCCCTGTATGATGAAATCATAGCCCGCACGCGGAGCATAGGGTCCATCCTGCCCGAATCCGGTGATGGAGCAGTAGACGAGGCGCGGGTTGATCGCCTTCAGGCTCTCGTAATCGAGGCCGTATTTTTTTAGGCCGCCGAGCTTGAAGTTCTCGATCAGCACGTCGGCCGAGGCGATCAGCTTCAGGAGAACCGCGCGGTCTTCCTCCCTCGTGAAATCAAGCGCGATCGAGCGCTTTCCCCTGTTGCAGGAATGAAAATAGGCGGCCGAAAGGTTCTCTCCGTCCTTTCCCGTCACGAAGGGCGGGCCCCATTTGCGGGTGTCATCGCCCCCGTCCGGGTTTTCGACCTTGATAACTTCGGCGCCGAGATCGGCCAGAAGCTGGCCTGCCCAGGGGCCTGCGAGAATGCGGGCAAGCTCGATGACACGGATATTGGAAAGCGGCGGTTCGGCCATCGTCCTTGCTGCTCCATTCTCTCGGTGAGAGGCACGGAAAGGGCGATTTCGCCCCCCAACGCCATGAAACATCAAAGCCCTACCGTCGTTTGTGTTGGAAGACAACTGGTTGAGGCAGGAGGACAGGTCATGCAGATCCAGGAAATCATGACAAGGTCGGTCGATCTTATCGACCCCAACGCCACCATCCGCGAAGCCGCCCGCAAAATGCGCGAGGACAATGTCGGAGCCCTGCCGGTGGGCGAAAACGACCGGCTGATCGGCATGGTAACCGACCGCGACATCACGGTTCGCGCGGTGGCCGAGGAACGGTCTGCCGGCAATACCAGTGTGCGGGAGGTTATGTCGGAAAGGGTGGCCTACTGCTATGAGGATGACGATGCGGAACGCGCAGCCGCAGTCATGGCGCGGCATCAGGTCCGGCGGCTGCCGGTGATCAATCGCGATAAGCGGCTCGTTGGCATCGTGGCGCTCGCAGATCTCGTCCGCGGGGATGGCCTGGCCGCCGGACACGCGTTGGAAGGCATATCGGAGCCGAGCGATCAGCCGAGGCTGATGTAGAACTGATAGCGGGCGCTTTCAGGTTCGCGACAGCACCTTTTCAGCCCAGTTCGCGAAATCGCGCATGATGAGATTTCGATTCAGCTCGTTGAGAGGTTCGTGCCGGCTTTCCGGGTAAATCGTTGTTTCCAGGTCTGAAAAGCCGTTCCTGCGAAGGCGCTTTTCAAGCCTTCTGAGCGCAATGCCTCCCGCTGTCGAAGGGTCCGCGCCGCCCCCCGTAAGCTGGATCGGAAGCGTCTTCGGGATCGCCCGGAGCGCACGGTCGTTCACCGCTATCAGATTGAAATTGAAGACAGCGCGCCATAAGCCCACCGTCGCATCCCAGCCGCAGAGCGGATCGGCGATATAGCGGTCCACTTCGCTTGTGTCTTGCGAGAGCCAGTCGAAGGGCGTTCGCGCATCCGGGACAGCCTTCGCCCAGGCGCGGAAGGTGAGGCGCGGCATGATCCGCGAGGGAACGTCCGAGCCGAGCCGGAAGCGCTCCCAGGCAAGGAAGGCCTTTGCCGCCTGCGCTTCGATCCGCGTCGCGAGCGGCATGTTCCAGAGTGCTGCCGCGCGCACGCGCTGCGGATGGCGTGCCAGAAAGGCAAGCGCGATCATCGCCCCCATGGAATGGCCGAAGAGGATGACCGGCAAGCCCGGATGCTTCTCGGCGATATGGTCGTGGACGGCCAGAACGTCCGCCAGCACGTTATCCGCCGCGGGCTCCGGCCCGAAAGAGCCGAGCGCCGCCCGCGGCGCCTCAGTATGGCCGTGGCCTCGGTGGTCATGCGCGTAAGTATGGAAGCCGTGCCCCGCAAGAAATGCGGCGAAGCGGCCATAGCGGCCGGCATGCTCGGCCAATCCGTGATTGATCTGGACGGCAGCGCGCGGAATGCCTTCGGCGCCTTGCGTGTAAAGCCGGAGTGTTGCCCCGGTCGGGCTGTTCAATGTCGTCTCGGTCTTGAATGCCACGTTGCTCCCCGGGCGTCTTTGGCCTACATACGCGGCGAAAAAGCAAATAGGGGGTAGTGAATAGCAAGTAGGGAAAGATGTGGCCCCGAGCGCCTGTTCGAGATCCCTATTGGCTACTTCCTATTCGCTGTTTGCGTCCATTCCCACACCACGGAGCAGTTCCGCCCCCATGGCACGTCAATTCATCTATCATATGGCCGGTCTCAACAAGGCTTACGGAGCCAAGAAGGTTTTGGACAATGTCCACCTTTCCTTCTACCCCGACGCCAAGATCGGCATTCTGGGGCCGAACGGTGCTGGTAAATCCACCGTGCTCAGGATCATGGCAGGGCTCGACAAGGAGTACACGGGCGAGGCCTGGCTCGCCGAAGGCGCCACTTCCGGCTATCTGCCGCAGGAGCCGCAGCTCGATCCGGCGCTGGACGTGCTGGGCAATGTGATGCAGGGCGTGGCGGCCAAGAAGGCGATCCTCGACCGCTACAACGAACTGATGATGAACTATTCGGACGAGACGGCCGACGAGGCCGCCGCGTTGCAGGACAAGATCGACAGCCAGAATCTTTGGGACCTCGATTCGCAGGTGGAAATGGCGATGGAGGCGCTGCGCTGCCCCGCGCCCGATGCCGACGTGAGCAAGCTTTCCGGCGGCGAGAAGCGTCGTGTGGCCCTTTGCCAGCTTCTGCTTCGCCAGCCCGATCTCCTGCTGCTCGACGAGCCGACCAACCATCTCGATGCGGAGACGACGGCCTGGCTCGAAAAACACCTGCGCGAATATCCGGGCGCGGTGCTGATCGTCACACACGACCGCTACTTCCTTGACAATGTCACCGGCTGGATTCTCGAGCTCGACCGGGGCCGCGGTATTCCGTACGAGGGCAATTACACCGCCTATCTGGAAGCCAAAGCCAAGCGCATGGCGCAGGAAGGCCGCGAGGAGGCCGCCCGGCAGAAAGCGCTGGCCCGCGAGCGCGAGTGGATCGCGGCGAGCCCCAAGGCCAGGCAGGCCAAGAGCAAGGCGCGTATCCGCGCCTATGACGAGCTGGTGCAGGCCGCCAATGACCGCCGCCCCGGCGAGGCGCAGATCATCATCCCGTCCGGCGAGCGGCTGGGCAATGTGGTGATCGAGGTGGAGGGGCTGTCGAAAGGTTATGGCGACCGGCTGTTGATCGACAATCTCAGCTTTCAGCTGCCGCCCGGCGGCATCGTCGGCGTGATCGGCCCCAACGGCGCCGGCAAGACCACGCTCTTCCGCATGATCACCGGCCAGGAGCAGCCTGACCAGGGCACGATTCGTGTCGGTGAGACGGTGAAGCTCGGCTATGTGGACCAGAGCCGCGACACGCTCAATCCCGACAAGAGCGTCTGGGAAGAGATCTCCGGCGGCAATGACGTCATAAAGCTCGGCAAGCACGAGGTGAATTCCCGCGCTTATTGCTCCTCCTTCAACTTCAAGGGCGGCGATCAGCAGCAGAAAGTCGGAACGCTATCGGGCGGCCAGCGCAACCGCGTTCATATGGCAAAGCTCCTCAAGGAGGGCGGCAACGTCATCCTGCTCGACGAGCCCACAAACGACCTTGATACCGAGACGCTCGCCGCACTCGAGGACGCGCTGGAGAATTTCGCAGGCTGCGCCGTGATCATTTCGCACGACCGCATGTTCCTCGACCGGCTTGCCACTCACATTCTCGCCTTCGAGGGCGATAGCCATGTGGAGTGGTTCGAAGGCAATTTCGAGGAATATGAGGCGGACAAGATCCGGCGGCTGGGGCCGGACAGCGTCAATCCGAAGCGGGTCACGTATAAAAGGCTGACGCGATAAGCTAAGATTTGCTTAGGAACCAAACGGCTCCTTCGGCGTTAGAGAACCTAATGCGTCTGGCGGGGACCGAGCGATGACAATTTCACAGCATCAACCGGAAGAACGGCTCCCGCTTTGCCGCCTGGCATTCCGCGCCGTTCCATGGTGATGAACAATATGTCCGCCGATTCCAGCAGTCTCGAAGGTCTCCGTGTCTTTATCGTCGAAGATGAGGCGCTGGTCGCCATGAATCTCGAGATGATTCTGGAGGATCTTGGTTGCCTTGTCGTTGGCCCCGCCATGCGCTTCGACCGCGCCGAGGAGATGGTGGATGGCGATCTGGCCGCCGATATCGCCATTCTGGACGTCAATGTCAGCGGCAAGCAGGTCTTCCCGCTGGCACACCGGCTCGCGGACAGGATGCCGGTAATCTTCGCCACCGGCTACGACCAGTCGGGAATACCCGCCGAGTGGCACAGCCGCCCCATGCTGCAAAAGCCCTACACGAGCGATGAAGTGATGCGCGTTCTTTCCCAAGCGTTAGGGGATAAGTAAGCCTAGCCTCGTTGCGCCGTCGCAAATAAACCTTATTCCATTCCCTTCCTCGGCAGTAAGCGGTATCCAACAGGATGGAGCCGAGTGCGGCTTCGGTGCGAAGGGCATGGAAGATGCTACGCCGGATTAGCGAGCGTGAGTCGGAAAATCCTGCACCAGACCGGGAGCGGGAAGGATTTGGCCGCGTCTGCCTTTCCGGCCTCGGCGTCGAGATTCCGCGCGCAGTCATTTCCAACGAAGAACTCGTCGACAGCTTCAACCGATGGGTGGAAACCGAAAATATCCGCCGGGCAGCGCTGGGCGAGGAGCCGCTGCCGCGTTCCGATGCGGATTTTATCGTCCAGGCGTCGGGCATCCGGCAGCGCCATGTTTATGAGCGGGAAGGCATTCTGGACCCGGCGCGGATGGCACCGCGCATTCCGGCAAGGCGCGACGACGAGCTTTCCGTTATGGCCGAGTTCGGTCTCAGGGCCGCGCAGAAGGCGCTTGATCATGCGGGGCTCTCCCCACGCGATATCGATCTCGTAATCTGCTCCGCCGCGCATCATCAGCGTCCCTATCCGGCCATCGCCATCGAAATCCAGCAGGCTTTGGGCGCCGAAGGCGCTGCATTCGACATGGGGCTCGGCTGCTCCTCGGCACTTTTGGGCCTCCACACGGCAGCCAATCTGGTGCGGACCGGCGCGCACCGCCGCGTGCTCGTGGTGACCCCTGAGCTGATCACAGCGCATCTCGACTTCCGCGACCGACAGACGCATTTCATCTTCGGCGACGCAGCCACCGCCATGGTGGTGGAGGGTATGGGTTCGGGCGGCGGCTATTCCGGCCGATTTGAAGTGGTCGACACGCGGCTCTGGACGCAGTTCTCAAGCAATATCCGCACGAATTTCGGGTTTGTCAGCCGCCTCGCCCAGGACGATCCCTATAACCTCGCCGTCGAAGGCCAACTCATCAAGCAGGCGGGCAGCAAGGTCTTCAAGGAGGTCACACTGGCGGGGCACCAGTTCATCGTGGATTTCCTGGGCGAGTACGGGCACACGCCGCTCACCATGCGCCGGTTTTGGCTGCACCAGGCGAATGCCCGCATGAACAAGATGATTCTCAAGCTCGCTTTCGGCGAGGAGGTGGGGCAGGACCGTGCGCCCACCGTTCTTGAACGGCTCGGCAATACGGCGGCCGCGGGCGCCATCATCGCGCTCGCGGAAAATCACGAAGACATGCAGCCCGGCGAATTCGGCCTCCTCTGCGCCTTCGGCGCCGGCTATTCCATAGGCGGCGCGCTGTTGAGGAGGATGTAAGGACTCCTGCGCGATGCCCTTGCGTGATGCGCACGCATTCAGGACCGAGGAAGGCTATTCGTCCTCCTCATCCGGCTCCAGCAGCCTTGTCGCGCGCCATCGGGTCAACACCTCGTTGATCTGGTCCACCACGAAGAAGCGCGCGGCGTCGCGGTCGTAGCCCTCGGCGAGGAGCTGATCGTAATCGCTGTGCTCATGGCGCACATGGCTGACGGTCGCGAGCCATACTGCCACCGAGGCGGGCAAGGAGCGGAGCTTGCGGTCATTGGCAAGCGCGCGAATTTTTTCGGTATCCGAGTATGGCGCCTGCGGCAGCAGCGCCGTCAGAGCTTTGTTCACGGAGCGCTGGCGCGTGGTGGAGACCTTCATCCCATTCTCCTTTTCAGTCGGATATAGGAGAAAGGCGGTCATCAGTAGGCAAAAGACGTGCGTCCCATAAGATGTTCACAAAATGATCGGTGGCGGGCATGCATGCTTGCCAAGGAGAGCAGGCTCATATAAACATATCTTTATATGTTTTTGGAGAAAGCGATGCTGACGCGCCCGAGAATTCAGCTCGACGTGATGGTCGATATCCTGAAGGCTGCCGCCGAGCCCAGCCGGCTGCGCATTCTGGTGTTGCTTTCCCATGCCGACCTTACCGTCTCCGACCTGACCGAAATCCTGAATCAGTCGCAGCCGCGCGTCTCCCGCCATTTGAAGCTCTTGCTCGAAGCGGACCTCATCGCGCGCTATCAGGAGGGTTCCTGGGCATTCTTCCGCCTCTCCGATACGGAGACCGCGCGTGAATTCGTCGATAGCGTCGTGGCGCGCGTCGACCGGGCCGATCCGGTGGCTGACCGCGACCTGGAACGCCTGGAGGCGATCAAGCGGCGGCGGCAGGAGAGGGCGGTTGAATATTTCCGCAGGAATGCGGTGAGCTGGGACCAGATCCGCTCGCTTCATGTGCCGGATGCAGCCGTCGAAGCAGGCCTAAGGGCGATGGTGGGCGAAAAGAGTTTCCAATCCATGGTGGATCTCGGCACGGGCACCGGCCGGCTTCTTGAAATCTTCGCGCCGCTATATCGACGCGGGCTCGGCATCGACTTGTCCCGTGAAATGCTCGCGGTTGCGCGCGCCAATCTGGAGCGCGCGGGCATAGCGCATGCGCAGGTCCGGCAGGGCGATATCTATGCGCCGCCGGTGGAACGCGGCGCCCATGATCTTGTGACCATTCATCAGGTGCTTCATTATCTGGAAGATCCCGCCGCCGCGATCCGCGAGGCGGCTCGGCTGCTGAAACCCGGCGGACGGCTGGTGATCGTCGATTTCGCGCCACACAATCTTGATTTCCTGCGGGAGGAACATGCGCATCTGAGGCTCGGCTTTGCCGACCGTCAGATCGCCGAATGGCTCAAGGAAGCCGAACTCGACCTTGAGACCACCCGCAGTTTCGTGCCGGAAGGCGGGACAAAGAAGGGACTGACAGTGAAAATGTGGCTGGCCCACGACCGGCGCGTCGCAGTGGCATCAGAAGAAATCACCGCGCGCAAGGAGATGGCGTGATGACGAACTACCGATTCGCGCGGCGGCACGAGGCGGCCGAGAAGATCCGCGTATCCTTTGAATTTTTCCCGCCGAAGAGCGATGAGATGGCGGAAAAGCTGTGGGAGACCGTAGTGCGTCTCGCCCCGCTCCAGCCCGCTTTCGTGTCGGTCACTTATGGTGCCGGCGGCTCGACGCGCGAGCGAACGGCCCATACGGTGCGCCGGATCCTGCAGGAGACGGAGCTGACCCCGGCGGCGCACCTTACCTGCGTGGATGCTTCGCGCGAGCAGGTCGATGGCGTCATTTCCGAATTCGCCGCCATGGGCGTGAAACGTTTCGTGGCGCTGCGCGGCGATCCCGTGGAAGGTGCCGGTGCAGCCTATCGGCCACATCCGGACGGCTACATCAACGGGGCGGACCTCGTCGGCGCGCTGGCCCGTCAAGGAGATTTCGACATCTCGGTTTCCGCCTACCCGGAAAAGCATCCGGAAAGTCCCGACTTCGCAACCGATATCGAGATGCTCAAGCGCAAGGTGGACAATGGCGCCACGCGCGCGATCACCCAATTCTTCTTCGACAACGACGTCTATGATCGATACGTGGAGCGCGTGCGCCGGGCAGGCATTTACGTGCCGATCGTGCCGGGAATCCTGCCCGTCCATAATTTTACGCAGGTTGTCCGCTTCGCAAGCCGCTGCGGCGCGTATGTGCCGCCTTGGCTGGCCGAGCGCTTTCATGGCCTGGAGAACGATCCCTCGACGCATCAGCTGGTGGCGGCGGCGGTCGCGGCCGAACAGGTGCTGGACCTCGTTGAACGCGGCGTCAGCGATTTCCACTTCTATACGATGAACCGGGCTGACCTTCCTTTTGCCATCTGCCACATGATCGGCGTCAGGCCGGCGGCGCAGCCTTCAGGCGAGGTAGCCGTCGCCTAAAAAAACGGAATTGAAAAAGGCCGGGTTTTCACCCGGCCTTCCCGTCTATTCAGCTTTGGCTCTTGCGGCTGTAGCTGCTTACGGCAGGACCCCCATGATGAGCGCTCCGATGAATGCGAAGGTCACACATATCGCAAGCGCATTCAGTGGCCGTGTCAGTCCCATAAGCAAAGCCTCCTCTGCTGACTGGAAGGCCGGATTCTAGAAATTAATGAACCGTTGCCAAGAAGATTAATTGTTGCAGTGCAGCGAAATTGTGGAATGATTTTCCAAAGACTCGCGTCTGAGGCTTGATTCGGCTGGAGAATGTTGCCCCCATCACAAAATATTTACGAGCAATATTAGGAGCGGCAATTTACCGATGTAAACATGTTGGGCGGAGATACCCAGCCCTCTTGATTGCGGCACTGGCAAGACGGGCCTTGCTTTTCCGGGTGAACTTGACGGCGGCGGTTTCCCTTGCAGCAACCGCGGACTAGTTTCTTCCAGCACCGGAGAACCCGCCATGCAGCGATTCGAGACCGCCCGCGACGTTGCGCTCAACATGCGCCCCGACGAATCCGTCTATTGCTTCCGGCCGGAGGTGCTGAAGGCGGATGCGCGCGGCTTCATGGGCCTTTTCCCCGGCAAGACCGCTTATGCCGTGAAGACCAATGGTGAGCCGCTTGTGTTGAAGACGCTGGCTGAGGCCGGCGTTACCGCCTTCGACGTGGCGTCGCCAGCGGAGTTCGCCGCCGTGCGTGCCGTCGCTCCATCAGCCGAGATGCTCTACATGCATCCCGTCAAGGCGCAGGCGGATATCCGCCTGGCGCTCGAAGGCTATGGCATCCGAAAAATCGCCGTGGATCACGAGGACGAGGTGACGAAGCTTACGCGCGTCGTGCGCGCGCTCGATATCGATCCGGGCAGGCTCACCGTCTTCGTGCGCATCCAAACCAAGGGGCAGGCGACCTATGAGCTCTCGAAGAAGTTTGGCGCGGGGCCGGCCCAAGCGGTACAGCTTCTGCAGCGTCTTCATCGCAACGGCTATAAGGTAGGCATCTGCTTTCACGTCGGCAGCCAGATCGAGGAGCCCTATGTCTATGAGCGGGCGCTCGCCTCGGCGGATTGGGTGAGGGGCAGGGCGGGCGTGCCGCTTGCGGCGCTGGATATCGGCGGCGGGTTTCCGGCTGAATACGGCCACGACCCAAATCGCCGAAAGTCCGAAATGCCTTCGCTGGAAGAGCTCATGGCGCGGGTGAGGGCCGACATTGCCGAATGGGGCTTCGATACGCTGCCGCTGGTGGCCGAGCCCGGCCGCGTGATCGTCGCACGCGCCTTCTCACTGATCGTGCGGGTGCTTCTGCGCAAGGGCAGGCGGCTCTACATCAATGACGGCATCTGGGCATCATTGTCCGATTCCTGGACGGGCAAGATAACGCTGCCCGCCCGCTTCATCCCCGACCCCGCCATTCGCTCGCGCAGCGGCAGTGCCGAGAATATCGTGCCGTTTCGTGTCTGCGGCGCGACCTGCGATTCGGTCGACATTCTCTCACGGCCCTTTTGGCTCCCCGAAACCGTCGACACGGGCGACTGGATCGAGATCGGCCATATCGGCGCCTATTCCATGGCGCTGCGGACCCGCTTTAACGGATTTTATCCCGACACCTTCGTCGAGGTGGAAAGACCATTCGACGAAGGCGCTGCTCCTGAGGGGATGGCGAGCCTGGAGACGATGGCCGACTAAGGCCGCAAGGCAGTATGCTTATGGTGCCTGGACAACCCTAGTGAGTTGTCTTTCCCTACTGTCCTAGCCCGATCAGCAGCGTCTGCGTTGGCCATCCATCAGCGGGAAGGCCCTGCCGGAGTTGCTCCTGGCGCACCGCCTCGCGCGTGTTGAAACCGAGGATGCCGTCCACCTCGCCCACGTGATAGCCGAGGGCCTGAAGCTTCTGCTGCAGGATTTTCATGTTTTCCGGCTCCAGTCCCTGCTCGGAATTGCGCGCATCGAAGGCCGGTGCGCCGGCATAACGCGAGGCCAGATGTGCCGCCGTCAGCGTGTAGACAAGCGACTGGTTCCATTCGAGATAGATGTCGAAATTGTCGTAGGCGAGAAAGGCCGGCCCCTTGTGGCCCATGGGCAGCACCAGCCCGGCCATCAGGCCGTCCGCGGGAAGGGGGCTGCCGTCGCGGCCGGTTACGCCGAGCGCTGCCCATTCGGAACGCGGGATCTTGTTGACGCGGCCTGTCTCATGCCAGTTCAGCGTTTCGGGCACGCTCACTTCGTCCAGCCACGGCTGGCCGGCCTTCCAGCCGAGCTTGGCAAGCTTGTTGGCCGCCGTCAGAATCGCGTCGGCAGCACTGCCCTTCAGGTCCACGCGGCCGTCCCCGTCACCGTCGACGCCTTTCTCCAGATAGTCGCTCGGCAGCACCTGGAGCTGGCCGATTTCGCCCGCCCAGGCACCCGTGGTATCCGTGGTGACGAGGCCCCGGTCGACAAGCTTCAGGAAAGCCACGAACTCGGGACGGAACAGCTCCGGCCGGCGGCAGTCGTGCGAGAGCGTTGCGAGCGCGTTCAGCGTGTTGAAATCGCCCTGAACAGCGCCGAAATCCGTCTCCAGCGCCCAGAAGGCGGCGATCACCGGCCCCGGCACGCCATATTCGCTTTCGGCGCGCTGGAAGACGTTGGCATATTTCGTCAGATTCGCCGCGCCCCGCTGCATCCGGTCGCGGCTGATCATCCGGTTCGCGAATTCGCGGAAGGTTTGCGTGAAAACCCCCTGGGAGCGATCCCGGTCGAGAACGCGCTGGTCGATTCGCGCGCGCTGAAGCGCGTCGAGACCTGCAGGGCCGACGCCCTGACTCTGCGCCTCTGCTTCGACGCCCGCGCGCCAGGCCGCAAAATCGCCGCCGCATTGCTGGGCCGCCGCCATGGAAGGCAGCGAAAGCGCAAGAACCGCTCCAAGCAAGCCATATTTCACTTGCATTCCTCTACTCCTTACTCGATCGGGCCGCTTCACCCGGCATGGGCCTTGAGCCAGCCCCTCCAGGCTTCCGCATTTCCGTGGAACACGTTGATGTCCGCGTTCCCCTTGATGCCGGGCAGGACGCCCGTTCCCGTATATTGCCAAAACACCCAAGGGTGGTTTTCATATTTCTCGTCCGGATGACCGGCGACCGAGCGCAGCCAGAACGGATAGCCCTTGAAGCGCCACAGGCCGTTGTCGTCGAAGAAATCGATAGATGTGTAAATAATAGGGCGCTTGCCGTAATGCCTTTCGATTATGTCGAGGAAAACCTGCATTTCCGCGCGAACCGTCTCGGCCGGCGGCCTTAGCTTGCAAGAGGGGGAGAGATGGTTCCACTCCATGTCGAGCACGGGCGGGAGCGCCGAGTTATCTCTTGGAACATGCGATATGAACCAACGCGCCTGCTCGATCGCCGGCCGGCAGAAGTAATAGAAGTGATAGGCGCCCCGTGGAATGCCCGCCGCCCGCGCTTCCTGCCAGTTGCGGTGGAACATGTCGTCCACCCGGTCGCCGCCCTCTGTCGCCTTGATGAAGGCGAACTGAATTCCGCCCCGCCTCAGCGCGTGCCAGTCCACCACGCCCTGATATTTCGAAACATCCGTGCCATGGACCGGATAATGCCAGGGCGCACGGCCATCCCACTCGTGCGGGTCGTTGTCAGCAAAGCGCAGCCCGCCGGAGTGCGCCGAAGCGGATGGGGCGAGATCGGAAAAATCGTAGCTCAGGCTGGAACAGCCGGCGAGCAGAAGCGACGTCAGCAAAAATGCCATCAGGCGCATGTTAGAGAGGGCCTCCCGGTGCGCGAATCGCTATCATGATCTTTTTTTTATGGGATAGGCTATGCGGAGAACTCTTTCCATCACCAAGTGGGTTTTGAGCCTCGTCATCCTGGTTGCGGCAGTGGCAGCTCTTTGGTTCTGGTACACCCCGCCCGAACTGATCCGCGTCGGCTCCAATTATGCGGCCAAGATCATCTGTTCCAACGTTTTCCTTGCCAATCGCGACCCTTTGGCGGTGCTGGACGAAGATGTGCAAGCGCCGGGCAACCCGCTTCTCAGGCTGATGCGCGTTGAGGTCGATGCCGCCCATGCCACGGTGCGCACCGGCCTTTTCGGATCGATCGGCGATGGACTTGCTCTTTTTCGCGGGGCAACAGGATGCGCCGCCGTGCCGGACGGGGATCTGGCGGCAGCGCGCGGCATCGTCGCGGATCTGCCGACCGCCACGGGCAACGTGGAACTTTGGCCGGCGGGAGACCGTATCGAAGTCTCGGCCAATCCTGCCATGGCAGAGGTTCTCGACGATCCAGGCATGACCGGACCGGGCATGCGCGCCATCGTGATCGTGCGCGACGGCCGGATCATCGGCGAGCGGTTCGGGCCGGGTGTGGAGGGACACGACCAGCCGCTTATCGGCTGGTCCATGACGAAAACGGTGAACGCGGCCATCGTCGGGACGCTGGCCGGGGCGGGAAGACTTTCGGTTGAGGAGGGGAACCTTCTTCCCCAATGGGCGGGTGACAGCCGGGCAGAGATAACGCTGGCTCATCTGCTCGGCATGGAGAGCGGGCTTGCATTCAACGAGAACTACGGAAACGTCAGCGACGTCACGCGCATGCTCTTCCTGGAGCCGGATATGGCGGCCTTCGCGGCCAACCAGCCGCTGCTCTACCGGCCGGGCACGCATTTTTCCTATTCGAGCGGCGCCAGCGTGATCGTCTCTCGCATATGGCAGAACGCCTTCGAGAATCCGGAGGATGCGCTCGCATGGCCGCGTGAGGCGCTGTTCGACCCTCTCGGGATGAACACAGCCGTATTCGAGACCGATGCGCGGGGCACGTTTGTCGGCTCCTCTTATCTTTATGCTTCCGCACGCGACTGGGCGCGTTTCGGGCAGTTGCTTCTGCAGGACGGGGTGTGGAATGGCCGGCGCATCCTGCCGCAAGGCTGGGTGGAATGGATGCGCAGGCCGACCGAGGCTTCCAACGGCGATTATGGCCAAGGCATTTGGCTGCACGGGCCGCGCGTCGGGTTTTCACCCAGCCCAGACCCCGATGCCGGGTTCGACCTGCCGCAGGATGCCTACTGGCTGATCGGCCATGACGGTCAGGCGATTGCGATCATTCCTTCACGGCGGCTTGTTGTCCTGCGCATGGGTCTGACGCCCTCAAAGCTCGCCTATAAACCTCAGGCGCTGGTGGAGGCGGTGGTGAAGGTGCTGGATGCGGAAAGTGGCGGGCACGATTAGCGCCGCATGCTTTAATGACCGATCTCGCGAAACGGCTTGCCCAGTGCAACATTCCTCAAGCGGCCGCGTTGGGGAAGCATGTTTTTCTTCTTCTCAAATCGCATCGGCTGTTTAGGATCGCTCATTATCTCGGTCGTGTTGACGCTCGTGGTGCTATTTGTGCTAGGCGTGTTCTGACCGCGCAGTTCATTTTAGTGCGAGAGACGACCTAATCCTCCGCCTCATCGCCAGATCACTTGCCGCCCTTGCTGGCGGGTTTGTGCGTGTGGTGGCGATCTCGTTCACCGCCGCCGCCGGATACCCGGCTCTGGTTACGCCGATCATCGTCTGCGCCTGGTTTGGGCACACGGAGCGGCTCCTTTGCATTTTCGTGCGCCGCGCCAGGCCCTCCTTGCCGGATGCTGGCAGGCGTCTTTTTCGAGGTGGACATCTGTCTGCTCCTCTCAGCGGTCCTGCTGATAACCTTGGTGCGTCGTATTCACCTTCGAGTTGCCCTGCTGGGCCTGCCGGTCGGGATCCGGGGCTCCGTGGGTGCCGTGCTCAGTGTCATCGGGGCGGGGAGGATTCGTGCCGCCGGGTCCTCTATGACTCTGGTTTTCCGGCGGGACAGGGGGCAGCTTGCTCGACATCGCGGTATCTCCTTTGAAAGTAAAAACCGCGTTCGGCGAGGCAATGTTCCAGGGACACGGTCCCCGAGGAACCTTCCTCCTTATCGATCAGTTCGGTCATTTCGAATGGAGGATGCACCATGCCCACAAATCCACATCCGGATGATCCGGCAGAAGGCTCGCGCGAAGTGATCGACCGCCAATTGGAACGGTCAGAACACAAGAAGGGCGAAAAAGCAGAAAAGAAGCAGGGCTCCGAAACGGATCAGAAAGGAGCCAAGCGCGGCGGCGTCGGGAGCGAGGAAGCCGGCCGCGACTAGAGGAGAGTGGTAAGCGCTCAGCGTGCGCTGCGGTCAGGATACCTGAATGATCGCATGCACCGCATAGCCGCCGAAACGCGAATCAAAACTGAGGTTTGCGCGACGTTTTTTGCATTCCGATTCAAGTACCTCGCGCAGTGAATCACGCGGGGTGACATGAAAGGCCCCAAGCCAGCGGCGCAGTCCATGGCGGAACCAGCCGGGCAGGCGCTCCTGCCGTCCGAAATCCACGATGTGAAGAGAGCCACCCGGCTCGACGCAATCAAGGGCCGAGGCGATCGTTCGCTCCCAAGGCGGGATCATAGACAATGCGTAAGAAAGGAAGACGCGGTCGAAGTGCTGGCGGCCGAACAGTGCGCCCGCATTGAAAGCGGACGCGTCGCCCTGGGCCAGCCGCACGATATCGTGGATGTGCTCGCGGTGAAGCCGCTTCTGCGCGGTTTGCAGCATCACGCTGGAAATATCGAGTCCGTAGAAAAGCGCTTTCGGGTAGCTTTCCGCAGCGAGCGCCAAGTTCCGGCCCGTGCCGCAGCCCAATTCCAGCACCGACCCGCCACGCGGCACGCCCAAGCCTGCGACCAAGTCGTCGCGGCCGAGCAGGTAAAATTTGCGGGTGAGGTCGTAGATATGGCGCTGATGGCGATAGACGCCGTCCATCAGGCGCGCATGGGAAGGGCTGTCGGCCGCCGCGCTCATGCGTTTTTCTTCACATAAAGGTGGAAGCCGCCATAGATAGCGGAGCGGTCATGCGCGGAAAGCTCGCGCGAGCGCGCGAACTTGTAGCTCCACTGGTCGAGGAGCGCGTCGGAGAGGCGACCCGAAAGCAGGGTCGGCTGTGCGGCGGTGCGGAAGATGACGCGGGCACCGGGAGCGGCCGTGCGCGTGATCTCGCTCCAGAGCGTGTTGAGCTGCCGGTCGTTCATCCAGTCCTGGGCGTCCAGGAGCACAAAACGGTCGACGCTGCCTGCGGGCTTTTTCGCCAGAAGTTCCACGAAATTGGCGTGGTGAACCGAAACACGGCCGGTATTGGCGCGGATCGTCGCGAAATTCTCACGCTTGAGATAGGCGGGCAGCTCCGCCTCGCCCTCGCGCGGATAGCGGCGGGCGAAAGCGGCCCAGGCGAAGTAATTCTGTTTCAGCGGGAAATGGCAGGCGAGCTTTTCGAGCCGCGTGGAAAGCACCTCGGCCATGTTGCCGTCGCCCGAGCCGAGCAAGGCGTCATATTGCGCGGGAGGAATGCCCAGCCCGAAGAGCGAGGCCTTCCGCGAGGTCGCCCAGCGGATGAGCGGCTTTTCGAATAAAGGCTGCAACTGCTCGTCAAAAAAACGGCGCTGCTCACGCAAATTGACCGATTGCATGATTTCCGAAGGATCAACGCCGTGGAACTTCGCCACACGGTGGCCCATGGATATGAAGAAGCCGAGAAGCCCTGTCCGGTAAAAGTCGCGGCCAAAAGCGGAAATCCGCCGCCGGCCCATGAGATCGCGTCCTTCCCAATAGCGGCGGGAGGGAGCATCGAGCTTCTGCGCGATGAAACGGTCATAGGCCGGCACATTGGCGCTATGGCCGGGCTCGCCGAAGAAGCGCAGCACATCCTCGAAGTTGGGAAGCGCAGCGAAGGCGGTGAGCTTCAATTTATTGAGCGCCACATGGGCGGCGTTAAGATCCACTACGTCAATATGCGCGGGCGAGCGCGTGAGATAGGCGAGCATGTTGCAGCCGCCAGAGGCGATCGTTACCACACGGTGGCCTTCGCCCAGCTCCATGGCGGCCATATCCACTTCGGGATCTTCCCAGATTTGCGGATAGACCAGTCCGGAGAAAAGCAGCGCGAACAGCCGCTCCGAAAGCCCGTCTTTGGAAAAAAGCTTGTTCTGGTAGACGGCCTTGCCGATGCGGCGGCGGGAGGAGAAGCCGATATCGGCGGAAAGATCTGTCATCGCCTAGAGTCCCCTTGGGCATTCCCCGACCGGTTAGCGCAACTCGATGACAGGCGATTGAAGAAGATGTGACGCTGTGTGACGGCGCTGTGGATCAGCGCCGATGCTTAAGAGAGAGAGCCGGCAGCAGCCCTCATGATCGATGGGTTTGCCCTCTCACTCCTTCCCAAATCCCCCCGCCGTCGGCGTGGTGACGATCACGGCTTCGCCGGCCTCGATCACGGTCTGGTCGCAGCCCTTCAAGACTTCGATGCGGCCATCCCTGCGGCGCACCTCGGTTCGGCCCAGTTGGCCATCGCCGCCGCCGTCGATGCCTCGCGGCGCTGTGGCGCGGTGGGAAGAGAGGATGGCGCATTCCATTTTTTCGAGGAAGCGGATCGTGCGCCTGGTTCCGTCGCCCGAATTCCACTTGCCCTTGCCGCCCGAGCCGCCGCGGATGTGGAAGTCCTCCAGCAGAACGGGGAAGCGCAGCTCCAAAATCTCGGGATCCGTGAGGCGGGAGTTCGTCATATGGGTGTGGACCCCAGACGTGCCGTGAAAGCCGCGGCCGTTATTCATGCGGCCGGCGGGAGAGCCCGAGCAGATCGTCTCGTAATACTGATAGGTCTCGTTGCCGAAGGTCAGATTGTTCATCGTCCCTTGGGCATTGGCGAGCGCGCCCATGGCGGCGAAAAGTGCGTTGGTGACGTGCTGCGAGGTCTCCACATTGCCCGCCACTACGGCGGCCGGATAGGAGGGGCGCAGCATGCATCCCTCGGGGATGACGATGTTTATCGGCCGCAGGCATCCGGCATTCATCGGGATCGAGCCCTCGACCATGACGCGGAATGCATAGAGCACCGCCGCGCGCGTGACCGGCTCCGGCGCGTTGAAATTGTTCTCCTCGACCTTCGAGGTGCCGGTGAAGTCCACGGTTGCTTTCCGTTTCTGGCGATCCACGGTGATCTTTACCTTGATCACCTGGCCGGTGTCCGTGGGGTATTCGTAGGAAGATTCGTCCGGCAGGCGCTCCAGCACGCGGCGCACGGCTTCGGCCGCGTTATCCTGTACATGGCCCATATAGGCCTCGACGACATCCAGCCCGAAATCTGCCACCATCTTCTTCAATTCGGCCGCGCCTTTTTCGTTGGCGGCGATCTGCGCCTTCAGGTCGGCGATATTCTGGTGCGGGTTTCGCGCGGGGTAGGGGTGGTTCGTCAAGAGCTGGTAAAGCTCCTTTTCCCGAAACCTTCCCCGCTCGACCAGACGGAAATTGTCGAAGAGCACGCCTTCCTCGTCCACGGTCGTGGCCAGCGGCGTCATGGAGCCTGGCGCCGTACCGCCCACATCGGCGTGATGCCCGCGCGATGCGGCCCAGAAAAGGATCTCCTTACCCTTCTCATCGAATACCGGCGTCACCACCGTAATGTCCGGCAAGTGCGTGCCGCCATTATAGGGAGCGTTCAGGGCAAAGACGTCGCCGGGATGGATATCGCCCTCGTTCAGGCGGATGATCGTTTCCACCGAACGGTCCATCGAGCCCAGATGCACCGGCATATGCGGAGCATTCGCCACCAGCGCGCCATGGCGGTCGAAGACGGCGCAGGAGAAATCAAGCCGCTCCTTGATGTTCACCGAATAGGCCGTGTTCTGCAGCGTTACGCCCATCTGCTCGGCGATGGACATAAATAGGTTGTTGAAGACCTCCAGCATCACAGGATCGGCTTCGGTGCCGATCGCGGCCTGGCGCGCCTTCTTCTCCACTCGGCGCATCAGCACATGGTTGCGCGCGGTGATTTCGGCCTGCCAGCCCGGCTCCACCACGATGGTTTGATGGTCCTCGATTATAAGCGCTGGGCCCGCGACGCGATTGCCGGGCGAAAGCTGCGAACGCAGGAAGATGCCGGCATCGCGCCACGCGCCCTCGCAGAAGATCTGCCGCGTGATATGTGGCGCAGGCGTCCCGTCGTTCAGGGGGAGAAGCTCCTCCTCGGGCGAAGCATGCCCCGCATCCACGCCTTCGACGTTCACTGCCTCAACGACAAGGGGCTTATCGTCATAAACGAAACCGAATTGCGCTTTGTGGGCTGCCTCGAAGCGCTTCCTGGCCTCCTCCAGCGACCGGTCGTCGAAGGGAATGGAGAGCGTGGTGTCGGTGCCCTCATAGCGGATTTCCAGCCGGATGCGCCACTCGGTCGAGCCGGCCTCGATCCCCTGTTCCTTGAGTTCGCTGGAAACTTCGGCCTGCAGCTCCGAAATCATCGCTTCGATGTCGGACCGCGCGGCGCGAGACAGCGGCCTCAAGAGCGCTTTCTGGCGTGAGGCGGAAACGGTCGCCAGCCCAATTCCATAGGCCGAAAGCAGGCCGGAGAAGGGATGGATCAGCACGGCTTCCATGCCCAGCGCGTCCGCCACCAGGCAGGCATGCTGCCCGCCAGCCCCGCCAAAGCAGTTGAGAAGATAGCGCGTCACGTCATAGCCGCGCTGGACGGAAATCTTCTTCACCGCATTGGCCATGTTCTCCACGGCGATGGTGATGAAGCCTTCCGCCACCGCTTCCGGGCTGAGCCCGTCGCCGATCTTATCGGCAAGCACGGAAAAGCGCCGGCGCACGATTTCCGCGTCTAGCGGAAAGTCTTGCTCAGGCCCGAAGATCGCGGGGAAGAAGTCCTGCTGGAGCTTGCCCAGCATCACATTGGCGTCGGTCACGGCAAGCGGCCCGCCGCGGCGGTAGCAGGCAGGACCGGGATTGGCGCCCGCCGAATCCGGGCCAACCTTCAGCCGCCCGTCCTCGTAATGCAGGACCGAGCCGCCGCCCGCCGCCACCGTGTGGATGCGCATCATCGGTGCGCGGATGCGCACGCCCGCCACTTCCGTGTCGAAAGCCCTCTCATATTCGCCCTCGTAATGGGCGACATCTGTCGAGGTGCCGCCCATATCGAAGCCGATGACCTTATCAAAGCCGGCGATGCGCGCCGTCTCCACCATGCCGACCACGCCGCCGGCGGGGCCGGAAAGGATCGCATCCTTGCCCTGGAACATGTTTGCGGCGGTCAGCCCGCCCGAGGACATCATGAATTTGAGGCGGGGAGTGTGCGGCTGGCCGATCTCCCCCACGAGGGGGGATAGGGGACCCATTCCCAACTCCCCTCCCACCAGCCGCACATAACGGGCGAGGATCGGCGAGAGATAGGCATCCACGACAGTCGTGTCGCCGCGCCCGACAAGCTTGATCAGCGGCGAGGTCTGATGGCTGACGGAGATCTGCGTAAAGCCCAGATCGCGTGCAAGCTCCGCTGCCTTCTGCTCATGTGCGGGGTATTTCCAGGCATGCATGAAGACGATCGCCACCGCCGCAATGCCCTCGCGCCGTGCCTGCTCCATCTGGTGCCTCACGGATTCCAGATCGAGCTCCGTCTCAACGAGGCCGTCCACGCGCACGCGCTCCGGCACCTCGACAACCCGTTCATAAAGCTGCTCGGGCAGGATGATCTCCTTGGCGAAGATGTCCGGCCGCGCCTGGTAGGCGATACGCAACGCATCGCGAAGTCCCCTGGTTATCAGGAGAAGCACGCGGTCGCCCTTCCGCTCCAGGAGAGCATTGGTGGCGACAGTGGTGCCCATCTTCACTTCGCCGATCCTGTCGGAAGGGATACGTCCGTGCGGCGGCACGTCCAGCAGTTCGCGTATGCCCTGGATGCCGGCATCGCGATAGGCTTCTGGATTTTCCGACAAGAGCTTCCGTTGGTAAAGGCTACCGTCGGGATCCCGGCCGATTACATCGGTGAAAGTGCCCCCGCGATCGATCCAAAAGTCCCATTTTCCGGCAGCCATTCATTTTCTCCAAACGACGACACGAGGCAAACAGCAATATGTCGCTCGGAACGTCAACACCCAGTGCAGCAGCCGCCTCGGCGGTCGGGAACCATAACAGACTGTCATCGAATGTGAGGAAACCGCGCTGGTTTCCGCGCATTTCCGAAGCGGCTGCCCAAAGATTGGGCTGCATTGGCAAGGGAGACATATTCCATGAAGAAGATCCTGACCGGTCTGGTTTGCGGCGCTGCCCTGCTGGGCTTGGCCGCTTGTGGCGATTCCGACAACACCACCACGCAGAGCGTGGAGCCGGATGGAACGCAGACCTCGCCCACCACGCCTCCGGCAGCTACGCCTCCGGCCGACACCGGTGGCACGACGGGCGGCGATACGGCGCAGTAAGAAACGGAAAGTGCCTGAAGCTCCCGGTATCTCGCCGGCGGAAAATCCTTGAGTTATGCTCGGATGGCTTCAGGAAAGAGCAGAAGGGCCGGATATCCGGCCCTTCTCTTCAAGGAAAGGTCGATACCACGTCCCCGCGCAAGAGAACTGAATTTTCCGCACCGGCCCGAGTGCGACGAAAAGCTGCCTCGAAATCAGCCTCAAATGACCTTAGAAGTGCGGATCAGATGTCTATGCTCCGCCGCATTTCCGAATATGTCGCATCCGCCTCGAGCGGCGCGCTTTCAGCTATTATCGAGGCTGTCCGCACGATTTTGCAGGGAGATCCGGAGCTGCGCAGGCGCGTGGCATTCTCCATTGCGATGATCGCCCTTTCCGCCAAGATGGCCAAGGCAGACGGTGTTGTGACCCCTAACGAGGTGCACGCCTTCCATGACATCTTTTCCTTTCCTCGTCATGAAATGCACAATGTCACGCGCCTCTATGATCTCGCCAAGCAGGATGTGGCGGGATTCGAGGCCTATGCGAGGCAGATGGCGGGTCTCTGCGGGTCGGGCTCGGCGGATTGCCCGATGCTGGAAGACATCCTCGACGGGCTTTTTCACATCGCCAAGGCGGATGGCGTTTTGCATGAGCGCGAGAACAGCTTTCTCGCGCGGGTGGCCGACATTTTTTCCATCAGCGAGAGCCATTACGCCCGTATCCGTGCGCGCCATGTCCTGGGAGACAGGGCGGATCCTTACGTCCTGCTGGGGGTGAGCCCCGACATGCCGTTCCCCGAAATCAAACGGCGTTATCGCGAGTTGGTGATGGAAAGCCACCCGGACAGGCTGGTTGCACGCGGAGTGCCCATGGAGTTCCTGGCCATTGCTAATGCCCGGCTTGCGGCGATCAATGCCGCTTTCGAGCAGATCGAGAAGAGCTGGCTACCGGTATGACCGGTTTTCCGCCCGATTTTCCCGAGGCGGCGGTGCGGCCCTCTCCAAATTTCGGCGAGAGGCGAAAGGGGCGCAAGCCCGATGCTATCATCTTGCACTACACCGGAATGACGAGCGGCCAGGCGGCGGAGGATTGGCTTTGCAATCCGACCAGCGAAGTTTCTTCGCATTATCTGGCGCACGAGGATGGGCGCGTGGTCCAGATGGTTCCCGAAGCAGCGCGCGCCTGGCATGCGGGCAGGGGCAGCTGGAAGGGCGAGGACGACGTCAATTCGTTCTCCATCGGAGTGGAGATCGTCAATCCGGGTCACCAGTTCGGCTATCGCGACTTTCCCTCTGTCCAGATCGACGCCGTGGCCGCTCTTTGCCTGGATATCTGCCGCCGGAACGCAATTCTGCCACAAAGGGTGCTCGCCCATTCCGACACCGCACCCGGCCGCAAGGTCGATCCGGGCGAAAAATTTCCATGGAAGCGACTCGCCGAGATGGGCGTTGGCCATTACGTCGATCCGGAGCGGGTCACCGGCGGCGAGGTGCTTGCGCCCGGTGATCGGGGCTCTGCGGTCGCGGGGCTACAACGCCGCTTGGCTGAATATGGCTACGGAATTGAAAAAACGGGCGTTTTCGACGCCGAAACCGAAACGGTCGTTGCTGCGTTCCAGCGGCATTTCCGCCCTTCAGCCGTCGACGGCATCGCCGACTCTTCGACCTGCTCGACACTCGAAAAGCTGATTTTGGCTCTGCCGAAATAGATGAATTAAGCGGCCTTTTCGTCGAGATATTACAACCTGTATTGTTTTTTTATCAAGTCAGCCCTTTTTGGTTCATCTTCCACCTTAAAACCGAGCCTCATCGGTGGCGGGCGGTATCACTCCGACCGACAAAAGAGAAACCAAGAAACGCAGTTGTCGAAACAGCGGCGATAAAAAACGGGTAACTATGAAAATCAGGGTCTTTATTGCGACAGCAATCGCTGTCGGGGCGATGACTATTGTCTCGAGTGCAAAGGATGCTTCTCCTAAGGAAAGTTTAGCGACGGCAAATGCAGAAGCTGCTCCTAGCACTCTGTCGGAAGCAATGAAGCGGGCGCAGGCCAAAAGCGCCGGGGGCGGTCAAGAGAAGGCGTTGGACGAGACGGTCACTGCTTCCACACGGGTGCCGAAGCAGCCCGCGAAACAGGATGGGCGCCCCTTTCACTCGATAATCTCCCGCTATGCGGCTCAATATGGCGTGCCTGTTTCGCTCGCCCATGCGGTGGTGTCGCTGGAAAGCAGCTATCGCCCCACTGTCAGGGGAAGAGCGGGCGAAATCGGCCTGATGCAGATCAAGCCGGCAACTGCGCGGATGATGGGCTATACCGGTTCCGCAAAGGGCCTTTACGAGCCGGAAACCAACATCAAATACGGCATGAAATATCTGGGTAAGGCATTTGAACTGGGGGGCGGTAAAACCTGTTCCGTCATTTTGAAATACAATGCCGGCCATGCGGCAAAGCGCATGAACCCCGTTTCCTCCGCTTATTGCGCAAAGGTTAAGCGCCTGATTGGCGGGAAATAAGCAAAGCCCATTGCCTTTTGCCTTCGGAATGCCTTTATACGCACTACCAGCCGGTCGGACGGCCGCACGCGCAAGCGCCGAAAGGCCGCGCGTGAGGAAAGTCCGGGCTCCACGGAAATACGGTGCCGGGTAACACCCGGCGGGGGTAACCCTAGGGAAAGTGCCACAGAAAGCAGACCGCCCCGCCGGTAAATCAGCCTTTGAAGCCGGCCTCGGTTCGAAGGCCGATTTACAGGCGGGGTAAGGGTGAAAGGGTGGGGTAAGGGCCCACCGCGTTTCTGGCAACAGGAACGGCACGGTAAACCCCACCGGGAGCAAGACCGAATAGGAACGGCGCGAAGGGCAACCTTCAGGGCATTTCCGGCCCGGCCGTTCGGGTAGGTTGCTTGAGGCCGGCGGCGACGCCGGTCCCAGAGGAATGGCCGTCACGTCGCGCCGTCTCGGCGGCGCGGCCATACAGAACCCGGCTTACAGACCGGCTGGTATTTATTTCATTTCAGTTATTTGCAGATCTTTCCTCCCGCGGGGATTCATATTCTCGCTGCGTTCGAATATCGCTCGCGCGCCCGTGATTGGGCAGGTCTGCCGCCAGGCGACGCCCCCCCTCCGTCCGTTCTCCTAACCCTTTGTTAGCGTTAACGCCGCATAATCAGCCTCGTTGTGAAGCCCGGAGAGCTCGGTTTCCGGGCGCCTATTGTGGGGCTTGTTCCCGTTGACGCCCATGATGTCCCATGCTATCCCATAACTTCATCAGTTTTCGTTTCAGTCAGGCGTCGAGGGGTGTTCTGCCCGCGGTTTGGGCGGGTGCGGGTGTGCATTTGCGCGTGAGGGCGCGCAGATCGCTTGAGGAGCCGCAATTTCCTGCGGTCGGAGCAATGCAGAGGGGCAGGACGTCGCCAGTCGCCGTCATAGGATATGGACCGGTTTTTATCGAGCGCCGTCAACAAGATCGACACGAAGGGTCGGGTTTCCGTTCCGGCGCATTTCCGGTCCGTGGTGCAAAGGCGCGGCTTTGCCGAACTCTACGCGTTGCGTGCCCTGGACGTTCCGGCAATGGATGTCGGCGGGCCGGATCTGCTCGACCGGTACGAGCAGCGCATCGCGCTGGAGGATCCGTTTCTGCAAGCGGCGGACGACATGTCCTTTTTTGTGCATGGGGATGGCAGCTTCCTGAAGCTGGATCAGGACGGGCGGATCAGCATTACGGATTTCATCCGGGAGCACACAGGCATCGCTACGGAGGTGGCGTTTGTGGGGCGCGGATTGTTCTTCCAGATGTGGGAGCCGGAGCGGCTCAAGGCTCATGCCGCGGCCGTGCGGTCGAGGCTTCTCAAGCTGCGGCAGCAGGCATCAGAGGCACGGGCTGCGGCCCTGCCGGAAACATGACGGGCTCTGGCGGAAATGGCACCGGCGCCGTGCCGGCTCCTCATCTTCCGGTTCTTCTGGCGGAGGTGCTGGAAGCGCTTGAGCCCGCACGGGGCAAGCTGATCCTCGACGGCACGTTCGGCGCGGGCGGTTACACCCACGCATTGCTGAAAGCGGGAGCCGACGTGATCGCGATCGACCAGGATCCCGACGCGATTGCCGGCGGCAAGCTGCTTGCCCAGGAGTTCGCCCCAAGGCTGCGGTTGGAGCGCGGGCGTTTTTCCGAGATGGAGGAGATTGCCGGAGAGATGCTCGACGGCATTGTGCTCGATGTCGGGGTCTCGTCCATGCAGCTCGATCAGGCCGAGCGCGGCTTCTCTTTTCGCAGGGAAGGGCCGCTCGACATGCGTATGGGCCAGGAGGGAACGAGCGCGGCCGACGTGGTCAATAAATTCAAGGCGGGCGATCTGGCCCGCATCTTCGGCCTTTTGGGCGAGGAGCGTCACGCAGGCCGCATTGCCCGCGCCATTGAAAAGCGCCGCGCCGAAAAACCGTTTCGGACGACGGGCGATCTGGCGGAGCTGGTTGAGCGTGTCATCGGCCATAGGCCGACCGACAAAATTCACCCGGCGACGCGCGTCTTTCAGGGATTGCGCATCTTCGTCAATGACGAATTGGGCGAACTCGCCCGCGCGCTCTTCGCCGCCGAGCGGCTTTTGAAGCCGGGCGGCATTCTCGCCGTGGTCACTTTCCACTCTCTTGAAGACAGAATCGTGAAGCGCTTTTTGCAGGCCAGATCGGGACCGCAGGCACAATCGCGGCATCTGCCGGAAAAAGCCGCGGCGCAGCCGGTATTCGAGAAGCCGATGAAGCCAGTCTCTCCCGGCGAGGCGGAGACGGCGGAAAACCCTCGCGCCCGCTCTGCGCACCTGAGGGCGGCGCGGCGCACGGCTCATCCGGCTGGCGTCCAGGATTTCAAACTGTTCGGTGTTCCCGCGCTGTTCGTCACGGAACAGCTCGGCGAGAAAGCAAGGTAGGCCCATGTTGTTTCGGACCAGCGACGTCGTCCTGATTGCGGTGATGCTCTCGGCAGCCGCGTTCACCTACAAGACCAAGCATGACGCGGAAGCCATGATGGACCGCATCGGCAAGCTGGAAACGAACATTCAGCTCGAGAAGGATTCGATCGACATTCTCAAGGCCGATTGGAGCCTGTTCACCCAGCCCGGGCGTCTGCAGAAACTGGCTGAAGCATACCAGACCGAACTCGGGCTCCAGGTGACGCAGGCGCAGCAGATCGTCGATTTCTCGGCGCTCGGGAGCATTCCCTTCCCGGTCGACAAAGTGGGTGATTTGATCGCTGAACTTGGTGTTGCCGATCCCGCGCAAGAAATCGATCCCACCGCAACCGGCGGAGTACGCCCATGAAGCTTCTTCCCTGGCGTTTCAAGCGCTCCGCGCCGACTGCGGAGCAAGCTTCGATCGTGCTGCAGGGGCGGCGAAAGGCGACGTCCGGCCGGGCGCAGAGCCGCATTGTCCTGGCGATGGCCATGATCCTCGGCATTTACGGTGCGATCGGCGCCAGGCTTGTGCATCTGGGGCTGATTGAGGAGGCACCCGTCGACCTGCCGCAAACAAGACCCACTGCCTCGCGGCCCGATCTGCTCGACCGGAACGGCGAAGTGCTCGCCACCGACATAAAGACATCTTCGCTCTTCGCGGAGCCTCGCCACATCATCGATATCGATGAGGTGATCGAGAAGCTGCAAAAGGTGCTGCCGGACCTCGACTATGAGCAGGCCTACCGCAGGCTCGACAGCGATGCCGGCTTCGTCTGGCTGCGCCGGCAGCTTTCGCCGCGCCAGCAGAGCGATATCCTGGCGCTGGGTATCCCCGGCCTCGGTTTTCGCACCGAGAAGACCCGCTTTTATCCCGGCGGCGCGACCGCTTCGCACATCCTGGGGCTGGTCAACATCGATAACAAGGGCATCGCCGGCATGGAGAAATATGTCGACGATCAGGGCCTGGCGGATCTTCAGGCCTTGGGCCTCGCCGGACCGGACACGCTCGAACCCGTTCGCCTCTCCATTGATCTGAGAGCGCAATACATCCTTCACGACGAGCTCTCCCAGGCCATGGACCGCTATCACGCGATCGCGGCGGGCGGCGCAATCCTCAATGCGCGCACCGGCGAGGTGGTGGCGATGGTCTCGCTCCCGGACTACGATCCCAACAATCCCTATAACGCGCTTGAGAAGGACCGGATCAACCGCATGACGGCGGGCGTGTTCGAAATGGGGTCCACGTTCAAGCTCTTCACGACGGCCATGGCGCTCGATTCCGGGCATGTCAAAATGACCGACCGTTTCGACGCGTCGCGTCCGCTGCGCCTCGGCGGTTTCACCATCAATGACTTTCACGGCAAAGGGCGTGTGCTGTCTGTGCCGGAGGTGTTCATCTATTCCTCCAATATCGGCACGGCGAAGATGGCCGATGTGGTCGGCATTGAAGGGCACCGCGCATTTCTCAAGAAGGTCGGCCTTCTCGACAAGATGAAGACCGAGCTGCCCGAGGTTGCTCAGCCGACCGAGCCCAAGGTGTGGAAGAAAATCAATTCCGTGACCATTTCCTTCGGCCACGGTGTGGCCACCACGCCGCTTCAGACGGCGGTTTCCGCGGTCGCCATGGTCAATGGCGGCAAGCTCATTCCGCCCACCTTCCTGCCGCGCACCGAGGAAGAAGCGCAGGCCGTCGCCACCCAGGTGATCTCGCCGGAAACCAGCGCCCAGATCCGTTACCTCTTCCGCCTCAACGTGCAGAAGGGAACGGGCGGCTCCGGTTCGCGCGCCGATGTGCCCGGCTTTTATGTGGGCGGCAAGACCGGCACCGCGGAGAAGGTGGTCAACGGCCGTTACTCAAACGACAAGCGCTTCAACGCCTTCCTCGCGGCCTATCCGATCAACGATCCGGAATATGTCGTTGTGGTCATTTTGGACGAACCGAAGGGCGAAAAACCCGGCATGTCCGCCACATCCGGCCTCAATGCCGCACCAGTTGTGGGGAATGTTATCCGGCGTACCGCGCCGCTACTTGGCGTGGAGCCGGATTTCAGCCATGAAAGTGACGCTTTGCTGGTCTCCTACCGGTGATTCCGGACACAACGAGCGGAACGGACCGCAGAGAGTACTGGGATGCGATGAAGCTGGGCGAATTTGCCGATATCCTGCCGCTGAGCGGATCCATAGCGGGTGAAACGACGATCTCCGGTCTTGCATCGGATTCCCGGCGGGTGAACGCCGGGGATCTTTTCTTTGCGTTGCAAGGCTCAAAAGCCGACGGCGCCGCCTATGCGGCCGATGCCGCGGGCCGGGGCGCCGTGGCTATCATCGCCAGGCCGGGGACGGTTGGCGATGTCAGGGTGCCCGTCATCGAAGCCGATGATCCCCGACATGTGCTGGCGCTTGCTTCAGCCCGGCTCTATGGCGCTCAGCCTGCCACCATGGTCGCAGTGACCGGAACCAGCGGGAAAACCTCGGTCGCCTCCTTCACGCGCCAGATCTGGGAGCAGGCGGGCCTTGCCGCCGCCTCGATCGGAACCACCGGTGTCGTGGCCCCCGGCCGCGATGAATATGGCGAGCTTACAACGCCCGATCCGGTTTCACTTCACAAGCTCCTGCGCGAGCTTGCCGATGCGGGTGTCACCCACGCCTCCATGGAGGCTTCGAGCCACGGGCTCGACCAGCGCCGGCTCGACGGTGTGAAGCTTGCCGCGGGCGGCTTCACCAATCTCGGCAGAGACCATATGGATTACCATCCAACGGTCGAGCATTATCATCAGTCGAAGATGCGGCTGTTCAACACGCTGTTGCCAAAGGGCGCTCCTGCGGTCATCTTCGCCGACGATCCGTGGTCGGAACCTACGGAGAAGGTCGCTCTTGCGGCGGGCCTCCAACTCCTCACCGTCGGCCGCAAGGGAACCTTCCTGACGATCAAGCGCGTCGAGCACGAGCGCCACCGGCAAAGGACGGAGATCGAACACGAGGGCATGATCTATGACATCATGCTGCCGCTCGCCGGCGATTTCCAAGTCGGCAACGCGCTCGTGGCGGCGGGGCTCGCCATCTCCACGGGTCTGCCCGCCGATAAGGCCATTGCGGCGCTGGAGCACCTGAAAGGCGCTTCCGGGCGGCTGGAACTCACCGGCACAACGGAAGACGGCGCGCAGATCTATGTGGATTACGCGCACAAGCCCGACGCGCTTGAAAATGTGCTCCAGGCGGTGCGGCCCTTCACGACCGGCCGCGTCATCGTCGTTTTCGGCTGCGGCGGCGACCGCGATCCCGGAAAGCGGCCAATCATGGGGGAAATCGCGCGTCGGCTTGCGGATGTGGTGATCGTGACCGACGATAACCCGCGCTCGGAAGTACCCGCGGAGATTCGCAGGGCAATCCTGGAGGCGGTGCCGGAGGCAACCGAAATCGGCGACCGGCGCGAGGCCATCCGGACCGCTGTCGCGATGCTTAACTCAGGCGATACATTAATTGTTGCGGGCAAGGGCCATGAAATCGGGCAGGAAATCGCGGGCACAAAACTCCCGTTTTCCGATCACGAGGAGGTGCGGCGGGCGCTGAAGGAGAGGACTGCGTGACGCTTCTATGGACTTCGGACGACCTTGTGGCGGCTGTCGGCGGCCGTCCCTTCGGGGCGCTGCCCGAAGGCGTGACGGGCATTTCCATCGACAGCAGAACCCTCCAGCGTGGCGAAGCCTTTTTTGCCATCAAGGGTGACCGTTTCGACGGGCACGACTTTGCCACCCTGGCCATGGCCGCCGGCGCCGGCCTGCTCGTCATTTCGGAGGAAAAACTGCCGGCGCTGGGGCGGCTTACCGTGCCGAAGGTCGTGGTTCCCGATGTGCTGAAGGCGCTGCGCGACCTTGCCGCCGCCGCCCGCGCGCGCAGCCGGGGCAAGGTGATCGCCGTCACCGGTTCAGCGGGCAAGACCACCACCAAGGAGATGCTGCGCCACGCTCTCTCGAGCGTGGGGACGGTGCATGCTGCCGCCCGCTCCTTCAACAATCATTGGGGTGTGCCCCTCTCGCTCGCCCGTCTGCCTGCCGGTGCGGATTTCGCCATTTTCGAGATCGGGATGAATCATGCCGGGGAGATCGAGCCGCTGACGCAGCTCGTAAAACCTCATATAGCGATCGTTACGTTGATTGCGGCCGCGCATCTCGGCCATTTCAAAAGCCTGGACGAGATCGCCGAGGCCAAGGGCGAGATCTTTGCCGGCGTGGTCCCCGGTGGCCACGCGATCATCAACCGGGACGACCAGCGCTTCAAACTTCTTGCCGATATGGCGGCCGAAGCGGGTATCAGGAATGTCTGGGGCTTCGGCGAGAATGTGCGTTCCCATTTCCGCCTGGCCCAGCAAGAGTCCCAGGGCGATCATTCGGTGGTCACGATAAAGGTCGCCGGTCAGGAGCTCATCGGCCGGATCGGCGCGCCCGGGCGGCACATGGTGCAGAATGCTCTCTCGGTGATCGGCGCGGGATATCTCGCCGGCGCGGACGTGTCGAAGGTTCTTGCCGCGCTCGGCGATTTCTCTGCCGAGGCGGGAAGGGGCAAGCTCCATCATCTGGGGATCGGCGAGGGCATGTTCACCCTCATCGATGAAAGCTACAACGCCAATCCCGCCTCCATGAAGGCAGCCTTGCAGGTGCTCGACAGCTCGCCCGTTTCGAACGGGGGGCGCCGCATCGCCGTGCTTGGCGATATGCTGGAGCTGGGCGTCCATTCGGAAAAGCTGCACGCGGCGCTTGGCGATATCATCGCCGGAACCAAGACGGATATCCTCCTTCTGGCAGGGACGGAGATGAAGGCGCTTGCGGACAATGCGCCGCCCGGCCGCCTCGTAGAGTACCGGCCGACAGTGGAGGAATTGCAGCCGCTTCTCCTTGAGCTGCTGCAGCCCGGAGATGCGATCATGGTGAAGTCGTCGAACGGCATCGGCCTGTCCAGGCTGGTCGACGTACTTTTGAAGAATTATCCGGCGGCGGTCGATGAACCGGGCCGGGTTTGATAGCGCGGACAGGCGCGGGGGCTGTTTTCGATGTTGATGCTGCTGGTTGCACTCGCCGATGAATTCTCGGTGCTGAATGTTTTTCGCTACATAACCTTTCGCACCGGAGGCGCGCTGATAACGGCTGCATTCATCGTCTTCCTCTTCGGGCCGGCGATCATCAGCTCGCTGCGGCTTCGCCAGGGCAAAGGCCAGCCGATCCGGGCTGACGGGCCGCAGACCCATTTCAAAAAGGCCGGCACGCCCACGATGGGCGGACTGATGATCTTTTCTGGAATCCTGGGCTCATCCATTCTGTGGGGCAATCTGTCCAGCGTTTACGTCTGGGTGGTGCTGATGGTCATGGTCGGTTTCGGCGCCATCGGCTTCTACGACGATTATCTGAAGGTCACGAAGCAGTCGCATCTGGGCTTTTCCGGGAAATCCCGTCTGGCGCTCGAATTCGTGATAGCGGGCTTTGCCGCCTGGATCATCATGAGCGCGGGGCAGGAGCCGTTCTCCTCCTCGCTCACTTTCCCATTCTTCAAGGAACTGCTGCTCAATCTCGGAATCTTCTTCATCCCCTTCGCCGCCTTCGTGATCGTCGGCGCAGGCAATGCGGTCAATCTCACCGACGGCCTTGACGGGCTCGCCACGGTGCCGGTGATGGTGGCGGCCGCCTCCTTCGGCGTGATCGCCTATCTGTCGGGAAATGCAATCTTCGCGGATTACCTGCAGATCCATTTCGTGCCGGGAACGGGCGAACTCTCGGTCATCCTTGGCGCGGTGATCGGCGCCGGGCTCGGCTTCCTCTGGTTCAACGCGCCGCCGGCGGCGATCTTCATGGGCGATACCGGTTCGCTGGCGCTCGGCGGCCTTATCGGCACCGTGGCGGTAGCGACCAAACACGAGATTGTGCTTGCCATTATCGGTGGCCTTTTCGTGATCGAGATTCTGTCCGTTATCATCCAGGTCGCCGTCTTCAAGATGACCGGCAAGCGCGTCTTCCTCATGGCGCCGATCCACCACCATTTCGAAAAGCTCGGCTGGACGGAGAGCCAGGTCGTAATCCGGTTCTGGATCATTGCCGTCGTCCTGGCGCTGATCGGGCTTTCAACGCTGAAGCTGCGGTAGGGGGTGGGAATGGTCCGGCTGTGTATCCAGGTGGGGCTTTTCCAATGATACCCGCCACCACCTTCCACGGCAGACAAGTCGCGCTGTTCGGCCTCGGCGGTTCGGGCATCGCGACCGCCCAGGCGATTATGGCCGGCGGTGGCGAGGTGCTCGCCTGGGACGACAATCCCGAAAGCGTGGCCAAGGCCAAGGCCGAAGGCGTTAAGACCGGTGATCTGCGCGATGCGGACTGGTGCTCAATCCACACGCTCTTGCTCGCTCCCGGCGTGCCGCTCACCCATCCCCACCCGCATTGGAGCGTGGAGCTGGCGCGATCGGCGGGCGTCGAGATCATCGGCGATATCGAGCTTTTCGTGCGGGAGCGGCGGATGCATGCCGCGCACACCCCGCTGGTGGCGATCACCGGCACGAACGGTAAATCGACGACGACGGCGCTGACGGCCCATGTGCTCAAGGCCGCCGAACGCGATACCCAGATGGGGGGCAATATCGGCCGCGCGGTAATGACGCTCGATCCGCCCGTTGCGGATCGTCATTACGTGCTCGAATGCTCCTCCTACCAGATCGATCTTTCGCCGACGCTCAATCCGACGGCCGGGGTGCTCCTCAACATCACGCCCGACCATCTCGACCGGCATGGCACGATGGAGAATTACGCTGCCATCAAGGAGCGGCTGGTGGCGAGCAGCGACACGGCGATCATCGGAGTGGACGACGAATATTGCCGCGCCGTCGCCGACCGGCTGGAGAAGGCTGGCCGGAAGGTTTGGCGGATTTCCGTGACCGGCACGTTGGAGGACGGTTTCTTCGCTGACGGGACCCAGTTGTTTCGCGCCGGGCAGGGCAAGGCCGAGCCGCTCTTCTCGCTCGAAGGCATCGGGTCCCTGCGCGGCCGGCACAACGCCCAAAATGCCTTGGCCGCGGCCGCCGCATGCCTTGCCTGCGGTCTCTCACCTGCGGAAATCCAATCGGGATTCAGGAGCTTCCCGGGGCTTGCTCACCGCATGGAACAGGTGGGCAAGCTGGGACACGTGCTCTTCGTAAACGATTCGAAGGCCACCAATGCCGATGCCTCGGCCCCGGCTCTCTCGTCCTTCCCGCGCATCTACTGGATCGCCGGCGGATTGCCTAAGGCTGGCGGTATTGACAGCCTGAGACAGTATTTCCCGCGCATCGCCAAGGCCTATCTCATCGGCGAGGCAGCGCCCGCCTTTGCCGCCACAATCGGAGAGGCGACAAATTACGAGATCTCCGGTACCATCGCAGCCGCAGTTCAGCACGCCGCGCGGGATGCGGCCGATGATCCCGCCGGCGATGTGGTGGTCCTGTTGTCACCGGCCTGTGCGAGTTTCGATCAGTTCAGAAATTTTGAGGTCAGGGGTGAAGCGTTTCGCGATGCGGTGCGCGCCCTGCCGGGCATTGAGCTCATTGGGGAGAAGAAGGCATGATCAGCCGTACCGACCGCTCCATGGTGGCGAACTGGTGGTGGACTGTCGACCGATGGTTCCTTGCCGCATTCCTCTTTCTCATGGGACTCGGCGTCGTGCTTTCCTTCGCCGCGAGCCCGGCGGTGGCCGAGCGCATCGGCCTTGAGAGCTATCATTTCGTGACACGCCAGATCGTCTACATGATCCCGGCGCTGGTGGTTCTGATCGGCATTTCCTTCCTCAATCCGCGCCAGGTGCGCCGGGTCGCTCTCGCGATGCTTTGCATCGCGCTCCTGCTCATGGTGGCGACGCTCTTCTTCGGCATGGAGGTTAAGGGCTCGCGGCGCTGGATCCATCTTTTCGGCCTGTCGATCCAGCCTTCCGAATATATGAAGCCTGCTTTCGTGGTGATCTGCGCGTGGCTCTTCGCCGAGCACGCGCGGCAGCCGGAGATTCCCGGCAATCTCTTTGCCATGCTGCTCCTCGGTCTCGTCGCGGCCTTGCTTGTCGCCCAGCCGGATCTCGGGCAGACCATGCTCGTTCTTGCCACCTGGGGCGCGATGTTTTTCATCGCCGGCATGCCATGGCTGTGGATCCTCGTGCTCGGCGCGCTGGGCGCTGCCGGCGCGGTCGCCGCCTATGTCGTTTTTCCGCATGTGGCCGAGCGTATCGATCGCTTCGTCACCGGGGAAGGCGACACCTATCAGGTGGATATGAGCCTGGAAGCGCTGACGCGCGGCGGCTGGCTCGGCCAGGGTCCGGGCGAGGGCTCAGTCAAGCGCATCCTGCCCGACAGCCACACAGACTTCGTCTTCGCCGTGGCGGGAGAGGAATTCGGCCTCATCATGTGCCTCATCATCCTCGCCCTTTTTGCCTTCGTCGTGCTGCGGGGGCTTTCGATCGCGCGGCGCCAGGAAGACGATTTCACGCGCTATGCGCTTTCCGGCCTCGTCGTGCTCTTCGGCCTGCAATCCATCATCAACATGGCCGTCAATGTCCGCATGATGCCGGCCAAGGGCATGACGCTGCCATTCATCTCCTATGGCGGCTCCTCGCTCATTGCCATGGCGATATCGATGGGTTTCGTGCTGGCGCTGGCGCGCCGCCGGCCAGAGAAGCGCCGGCCGGTGAGCTTCTCCGCTATTTCCGGCAGGGCCGCGGCTGCGGGCTGAAATGGCTGGACGAACCATTCTTCTCTCCGCCGGTGGGACGGGCGGCCATCTCTTTCCGGCAGAGGCCCTAGCGCATGAATTGCGGGCGCGGGGCTGGTCGGTGCATCTTGCCACCGACAAGCGCGCGACCCGCTTTGCCGGCACATTTCCCGCGGACGAAATCCACGCGATAGACTCCGCCACGTTCGGCTCGCGTAATCCCTTAGCACTACTCAAAAGCGGGCTTTCCATCTGGCGCGGCTTTAAGCAGTCCACCGCCTTGATCAACCGCCTGAAGCCGGCGGCGGTGGTGGGCTTCGGCGGCTATCCCACCCTGCCGCCGCTTTATGCGGCGACCAGACGCCGGGTGCCCACGCTCGTCCATGAGCAGAACGCCGTGATGGGCCGCGCCAACAAGGCGCTCGCGCCGCGCGTGACGGCCATTGCGGGAGGGTTCCTGCCCGAAGGCGACCGGCCCTTCGCATCGAAGACCGTCCTGACCGGCAATCCGGTTCGCCCGGCGGTCATCCAGGCGTCCGGCACATCCTATGCGCCTTCAACCGGGCGAGGGGTCTTCCGCCTGCTCGTCTTCGGCGGCAGCCAGGGCGCGCAATACTTTTCGCAGGTGGTGCCCGAGGCCATCCGCCTGCTGCCCGCAGCCCTGCGGTCCCGACTCAGGATCGTGCAGCAGGCTCGACCGGAGGACGAAGGACCAGTCCGCTCCGCCTACGACGAACTGGGCGTGAAGGCGGAGGTTTCCCCCTTCTTCACCGACCTTGCCAGCCGAATCGCCGAGGCGCATCTGGTTATTTCCCGTTCAGGCGCTTCCACGGTATCCGAGATCGCAGTCATAGGCCGTCCGGCCATTCTCGTGCCTTATCCTTACGCGCTCGATCACGACCAGGCCGCCAACGCGGCTGCGCTCGAACGCGCGGGCGGCGCAGAGATCGTGCCGCAGGAGAAGCTTTCGGCCGAGCGGTTGCGCGGGCTCCTGGAAGTGGCCATGGGTGCGCCGGATAAACTCGCCGCCATGGCCGCGGCGGCGAAAAGCGTCGGCCGGCCGGATGCTTCGAGATTGCTGGCGGACGTTACGGAAGCTATTGCATCGGGGGAGACTGTTACAGAGTTCAAACGGAGAAGAAGCGCATGAAAATGCCGCAGACAATCGGAGTGGTGCACTTTGTGGGCATCGGCGGCATCGGCATGAGCGGCATCGCAGAGGTTCTGCACACGCTCGGCTACCATGTGCAGGGCTCCGACCAGGCCGAAAATGCCAATGTGGTGCGCCTGCGCGAAAAGGGCATCAAAACCTTCATCGGCCATGCAGCGGAGAATCTGGGCGATGCGGAGGTCGTGGTGATCTCCAGCGCCATCAAGCGCGACAACCCGGAATATGTCGCCGCGCGCGAAAGGCACCTTCCCATCGTGCGCCGCGCGGAAATGCTTGCCGAGCTCATGCGTTTCCGTCAGGCGGTCGCCATCGGCGGAACGCACGGCAAGACCACGACCACCTCCATGGTGGCCGCCCTCCTGGATGCGGGCGGGCTTGACCCGACGGTCATCAATGGCGGTATCATCAATGTCTACGGCACCAATGCCCGCATGGGAGAGGGCGACTGGATGGTGGTGGAAGCCGATGAGAGCGATGGCACCTTTCTCAAGCTCCCCGCCGATATTGCGGTGATAACCAATATCGACCCGGAGCATCTCGATCATTACGGCTCCTTCGACAAGGTCCGCGAGGCTTTTCGCCAGTTCGTCGAGAACGTGCCGTTCTACGGTCTCGGCGTCATGTGCATTGATCACCCGGAAGTGCAGGCGCTTGTCTCCCGCATCGAGGACCGGCGCGTCGTCACCTATGGCGAGAACCTTCAGGCGGATGTCCGTTTCGAGAACCATCGGATGGAGAACGGCCACTCCGTCTTCGACGTCATCATCCGCGCGCGCAAGAGCGATGCTGTGAAAGCAATGCGCGACCTGCGCCTTCCGATGCCCGGCCGGCACAATGTATCCAACGCCACCGCCGCCATTGCCGTCGCCAACGAACTTGGCATGGGCGAAGAGGCCATCCGCAAGGGCCTTGCCGCCTTTGGCGGAGTCAAGCGCCGTTTCACGCTGACCGGCACCTGGAATGGCATCAGCATCTTCGACGATTACGGGCATCACCCGGTGGAGATCCGCGCCGTGCTGAAGGCCGCGCGCGAGGCCACGTCGGGCCGCATCATCGCGATCGCCCAACCGCACCGCTATACGCGGCTGCGCGACCTGTTCGATGAATTCTCCGCCTGCTTCAACGATGCCGACACGGTTTTGGTGGCGCCGGTCTATGCGGCGGGCGAATCGCCGATCGCCGGCATCTCCTCCGAAGCGCTGGTGGCGAGTCTGCGCGCTGCCGGGCACCGCGATGCGCGCTTTATCCCAGGACCGGAAGCGATTGCTCCCATCGTGCGCGAGGCGGCCAATGAAGGCGATTTCGTCGTCTTTCTCGGCGCGGGCAATATCACTCAATGGGCCTATGCCCTGCCCAAGGAACTCTGTTCGTGACCCGCGGCTCCGTACTCCTTGAAAAGCTCGGCGACCGGCTATCCGGCCTGCGCGGGCGGCTCACGCCGGATGCCGGCATGGACAAGATCACCTGGTTCCGCGCGGGCGGAGAGGCGGACCTGCTTTTCCAGCCACAGGATGAGGAGGATCTCGCGGCCTTTCTTAAAGCGGTGCCTGAAGAAATCCCGGTGACGATTGTCGGCATTGGCTCCAACCTGCTGGTTCGCGACGGCGGCATGCGCGGTTTCGTCGTGCGGCTTTCAGCTAAGGGCTTTGGTGAAGCCGAGGTGATTTCGCCCACCCGTATCCGAGCAGGCGCGGCGATACCGGACAAGCGGCTTGCCGCCTTCGCGCTCGAAGCAGGCATCGGCGGCTTCCATTTTTTCCATGGCATTCCCGGAGGCTTGGGCGGTGCGCTGCGCATGAACGCTGGGGCGAATGGCGTGGAGACGAGCGAGCGTGTCGTGGAGGTGCGCGCGCTCGACCGTCGGGGCGAGCTGCACGTGTTTTCCAATGCCGAGATGGGGTATTCCTACCGCGCATCGGCGGCATCGCAGGGGCTTATCTTCACATCGGCCGTGCTTGAAGGTTACGCGGAGGATCGCGAGGCCATCCGGGCTGCCATGGATGCCGTTCAGCATCATCGCGAAACGGTCCAGCCCATCCGGGAGAAGACAGGAGGCTCGACCTTCAAAAACCCGGAGGGCACCTCCGCCTGGAAGGAGATCGACAAAGCCGGCTGCCGCGGCCTGATGATTGGCGGCGCCCAAATGTCGCCCATGCATTGCAATTTCATGATCAATACCGGCACGGCAACCGGCTACGATCTCGAATATCTGGGCGAAACGGTTCGCGCACGCGTTTTGGAGAATTCCGGCATAAAGCTGGAGTGGGAGATCAAGCGTATCGGCGCCTTTAAGCCGGACCATGCGGTCGATCCGTTCCTCGGCCAATTGCTTTAGTTTCTCAAGGTGTGCTGTCGGCACTCATCTTTGAATGCCGATCCGCATGTTCACCGTTCAGGTGCACTGGGGCTCTCGTTGCGCGGAGGCTATGGCTGCGTCTGCAGCGTTGTCACGCCAAGGTCCGCCGCGGCCATGTTCCCTTTTTTTGGTCTCCGAAAGGGGCATGCGTCGATCACTTTTGGCAAATTTTAGCAAAAATTGAATCCTTCGGAATCTCAAGGCCTTGCCACGGAATCAACTCTCTGATTCTTTAGCTAGAAGTATTTCCTGATTTGAGTCGGCGCGTTTGTAGCCGGGGGCTTTCATCCAAGTGGCAGTTTTGTGTTGCGAGAGCGCTGCGCTTGTCGCGGCTGGGAAAAGGGCATCGGTGAATGAAGAAAAAGCACGTGGCCGTGCTCATGGGCGGGTTCTCGTCAGAGAGGCCTGTTTCACTGTCTTCAGGCAATTCCTGCGCCGACGCCCTGGAGGCGGAGGGCTACCGCGTCTCGCGCGTTGACGTCTCGCGTGATGTCAGCCGTGTCCTTTCTGAATTGAAGCCCGACGTCGCATTCAATGCGCTGCATGGTCCCTTCGGCGAAGATGGTACCGTTCAGGGCGTATTGGAATATCTGGGAATTCCCTACACGCATTCGGGTGTGCTTGCTTCGGCTCTCGCCATGGACAAGGACCTGGCGAAGACCGTCGCTAAATCCGCCGGTATTCCAGTGGCTTCCTCCCGAGTCATGAACCGCTTCGAGATCGGTGATAAACATCCGATGGAGCCGCCTTATGTCGTCAAGCCGGTAGCCGAGGGGTCAAGCTTCGGCGTGGTGATCGTTCGCGAGGGACAATCGCATCCGCCGCAGGTCCTGGGCTCTGCCGAATGGGGTTATGGCGAGCGTGTCATGGTCGAGCGCTATATCCCCGGGCGCGAGCTCACCTGCGCGGTCATGGGGGACCGGGTGCTCGGGGTCTGCGAGATCGTTCCGGTCGGGCACAGCTTCTATGATTACGATTCGAAATATGCTCCGGGCGGATCAAGGCATGTTTGCCCGGCGGAAATTTCACCGAATATTTACCAAAAAATAGAAAGACTGGCCCTTAAGGCGCACCAAGCGATTGGTTGCCGGGGCGTGAGTCGTTCGGACTTCCGCTATGACGACCGGCTTCCTGGGGAAGAAGGGATCGTCTGGCTGGAGATCAACACGCAGCCTGGCATGACACCAACCTCCTTGGTGCCGGATATCGCCGCTCAGGCGGGGATTGGCTTTGGGGCACTCTTGAGTTGGATGGTGGAGGACGCGTCTTGTCCGCGGTGAGCTCAGTGGGGAAGTGGCGCTCCGGCGTTGCCGGCTTCATATTGCCGCGCCTGCTGCGCAGGCCGATGCGCGTGCTTCAGCGCCTGAGCGAGCGGGAGCTTCCGCCTTTTGCGGCGAGCGGGGCGAGCTTTGCCCTGTTTGCGCTGGCCGGCCTCTATGGCGTCGTGGAGGGCGGTCATTCGGAAGCGGTGCTGAAGGCTATTACGTCCCGTGTGGGCTTCGCCATCAATGACGTGCAGGTGTCCGGGAACGAGGAGACGTCCGAGATCGACGTGCTGCAGCAGGTCGGGCTCGATGGATGGACCTCGATGGTGGGCTTCAATGTGCGCGAGGCTCGGGCGCGGATCGCGGAACTTCCCTGGGTCGAAAGCGCCACGGTTCGCAAGGTTTATCCGTCGACGCTCGCGATCGAGATGGTCGAGAAGGCGCCTTTTGCCCTGTGGCAGCAGGGGAACCAGCTTTCCATCATCGAAGCGGACGGCGACGTAATTGCGCCCTTTGCCGGCGGGCGTCATGCCATGCTGCCCGTTGTCATCGGCGAGGGTGCCGACAAGGCCGGGCCCGACTTCGTCTCGAAGGTGCAGAAGGTACGGGGGCTTGAGGGGCGCGTGAAGGCGTATATCCGCGTGGCCGGCAGGCGGTGGGATCTTCGGCTCGACAATGGCGTGACGATCAAACTGCCGGAGAAGGATGTCGAGACGGCGCTCGCTGAGGTCTCGCGGCTCGATGCGGAATATTCGCTCCTCTCCCGTGACATTACTACGGTCGATCTCAGATTGCCGGATCGGCTGACCGTGGCCCTCGCCCCGGAGGCGGCTGAAGCGCGTAAGAAAGAGTTCGAGGAAATGGAGCGGAAACGCAAGAAGGGAGCCAGGACATGAGCTGGCTTCTCGGAAAAGGCGGCGCGGCCCAACGTTCAGGTATCATCACCGTGCTCGATGTGGGGTCGAGCAAGGTTTCCTGCATCATCGCCAAGCTGTTGCCCGACGAAAATATGCGCGCGCTGCCGCATCGCACCCATCGCATTAGGGTGGTGGGCATCGGTCATCAGAAATCCCAGGGTGTGAAGTCCGGTGTGGTGGTCGATCTCGACCGTGCGGAGCAGGCGATCCGGCTTGCCGTGGACGCTGCGGAGCGGATGGCGGGCCTCACGGTCGACTCGCTCATCGTCAATGTTTCAGCGGGGCGGATCCGCAGTGAGACCGCATCCGCCACCATCAATCTCGGTGGGCACGAGGTGGCCAATGCCGATATCGCGCGTGTGCTGCTTGCGGGTGCCCGCCAGGCCCTGCGTGCGGAGCGCGAGGTGGTGCATTCCCTCGCTGTCGGCTTCTCGCTCGACGTGGAGCGCGGCATTCGCGACCCGAGGGGCATGATGGGCGATGCGCTCGGCGTCGACATGCATGTGGTCACCGCCGATGCCGTGCCGCTGAGAAATCTGGAACTGTGCATCAATCGGGCGCATCTGTCGGTCGAGCGCATGGTCGCGACGCCTTATGCCAGCGGGCTCGCGGCTCTGGTCGACGACGAAGCGGAGATGGGAGCAGCCTGCATCGACATGGGCGGCGGCACTACGACCATGTCTGTGTTCGTCGACGGCAAGTTCGTTCACGCCGATGCCATCCCCGTGGGCGGCAATCATGTGACGATGGATCTGGCGCGCGGCCTCTCAATAAGGCTTTCCGATGCTGAGCGGCTCAAGGTCATGCAAGGATCCGCACTGCCCGTGACCACCTCCGACGACCGCGAGATGGTCTCGATACAGCCCATCGGCGGCGACGAGATGGACCAGCCGTTGCAGGTGCCGCGCTCGGTCATGACCCGCATCGTTCGGGCACGGGTCGAGGAAACCCTGGAGCTGGTTAGGGACCGGCTCAATCGTTCGGGTTATGGCGCCCTGGTTGGGCGCCGGGTTGTGCTCACGGGCGGCGCAAGCCAGCTTTCGGGGTTGCCGGAAGCCGCGCGCCGGCTTCTGGGCAGGAATGTTCGCCTCGGGCGGCCGCTTGGTGTCGCCGGTTTGCCGGAGGCGGCTAAGGGCGCGGCCTTTGCGGCGCCTGTCGGCCTCTTGATCTATCCGCAGGTTACGGAATTCGAGAGCCGGGCGGCGGCAAAGGGTGGCCTGTTCATGCGTGCCACAGGGACAGCAGGCAGGTTTCAGCGTGTCGGACAGTGGTTCCGAGACAGTTTTTGACGGGGGAAAGCCATCAACACCGCGGCGGCGAGGCAGCGGGCAAGGCGGAAAGGACGAAACTTATGACCATCAATCTTAAGAAGCCGGACATTACCGAGCTTAAGCCGAGGATCACGGTCTTCGGCGTTGGAGGCGGGGGCGGCAACGCAGTCAACAATATGATTACCGCGGGGCTTCGCGGCGTGGAATTCGTCGTCGCGAACACGGATGCGCAGGCCCTGACCATGTCGAAAGCCGAGCGCATCATCCAACTCGGCGCCAATGTTACAGAGGGGCTTGGCGCGGGGTCTCAGCCGGAGGTGGGCCAGGCCGCGGCCGAGGAATGCATCGACGAGATCATGGATCATCTGTCGCATACGCATATGTGCTTCGTCACCGCCGGCATGGGCGGCGGCACGGGCACGGGTGCTGCCCCGGTGGTGGCGCGGGCCGCGCGCGAGAAGGGTATCCTTACCGTCGGTGTGGTCACCAAGCCGTTCCATTTCGAGGGGCAGCGGCGCATGCGCATCGCCGATCTGGGCATCGAGGAGCTGCAGAAATGCGTCGATACGCTCATCGTGATCCCGAACCAGAACCTCTTCCGCATTGCCAATGACAAGACCACCTTCGCCGACGCCTTCGCGATGGCGGACCAGGTGCTCTACTCGGGTGTCGCCTGCATCACCGATCTGATGGTGAAGGAAGGCCTCATCAATCTCGACTTCGCCGATGTGCGCTCGGTCATGCGCGAAATGGGCAAGGCCATGATGGGCACGGGCGAGGCTTCCGGCGAAGGCCGCGCGATGGCGGCGGCGGAAGCTGCGATCGCCAATCCGCTGCTGGACGAGACCTCCATGAGGGGTGCCAGGGGCCTCCTCATCTCCATCACCGGCGGCCGCGACCTCACCTTGTTCGAGGTGGACGAGGCTGCGACCCGTATCCGCGAGGAAGTCGACCAGGATGCGAACATCATCCTAGGCGCGACCTTCGACGAGGAGCTGGAGGGCGTCATCCGCGTTTCGGTCGTCGCCACGGGCATCGACAAGGCTGCGCACGACATTTCCGCGCCGCCCTCGGCAACTCGCCAGCCGCCGCGCCCTCAGGGCCTGTCGAAGCCCACGGCCGGTTTCGAAACGCGCGCTCCTGCCCCGCAGCCAGCACCTCAGCCGGCAAGGGAGATCCAGCCCGAACCACAGGCGGACGCCCATCACGAGATGGTTGCTGACGCCCTCAGGGTTGCGCAAGGAGGCGGCGCACCGGCAGCCCAATCTGCCGGGTTCCAGCCGCAGAGCAAGCTTTTCAGGCCTGCCGCCCCTGCGCCGGAGCCGGCGCCCGTGCGGCCGGCCGCCGTCGCGCAACATCAACCCCAGCCGCAGCCGGTTCATGCTGAGCCTGCGCCCGCGCCGCGCATGCCTCGCGTGGAGGACTTTCCGCCGGTCGTCCAGGCGGAGATCCAGGCTGGCGCTGCGCATGCCGCTCCCGAGCAGGAGGACCGCGGCCCGATCGGTTTGCTGAAGCGCCTGACAACCGGGTTGTCGCGCCGCGACGAGGATAGCCACGCCGGCCAGGCTCCCGAGCCGCGCTTGCGCCAGGCCGATCCCCGCCGTGCAGCGCCGGAAAGCAACATCTACGCGCCGCGCCGCGGTCAGCTCGACGAGCAGGGCCGGGTCGTACAGCCAAGGGCCTCGCAGGAGGATGACCAGCTCGATATCCCCGCTTTCCTGCGGCGCCAGGCGAACTAGCGCATTGGGCCGAAGGCGGCACCGGTTGTCGGAAAGGGCGCACGACGCTGAAGGTCTGCGCGCAAGTGATGGAGCGGAGGCGGGCGCATTCCGCTCCATGACGTGCCTTAACATTGGTTAAACGAAAACCGGGCGCGCGAGCGCCCGGTGTCGTTTGAAAAAGCTTTGGAAACAAGGGATTGGGCCTAGTTCGCGAATCAGTTTGCCGGTAACAGAGGGTAAGAAAGCGTGATTTGGCGCGGGCCGGCGGCATCACTATGTTCCTGCTGTTTTCAGGCAGGGTGCCTTCAGCAGGCCTGCCAACGTACAGAGCCGGCCGGAACATGAAACACGGGCAAAGGCTGTGGGCAAGCTCGCTGGGGGTAGAATTGCTGGAATATCAAACGACTCTCAAGTCGCGCTTTACGCTGTCCGGCGTCGGTGTCCACACCGGCAAGGCCGTATCCATCCATTTTAGTCCCGCCGAAGCTGATACCGGCATTGTCTTTCAGCGCATCGATAGTGGCGCGTCTGGAAAGGTGATCCGCGCGCTCGTATCGGATGTTGGCGCAACGGACCTTTGCACTGGCCTCGGCGATCCGGCGGGCGACCATGTCGCCACCGTCGAGCATCTGATGGCCGCGCTGCTCGGCATGGGCGTTGACAATGTCTCGATCGAGATCGACGGTCCCGAGGTGCCCATCATGGATGGCAGCGCCGCGGCATTCGTCGACGCTTTTACGCAGACCGGCCTCGTCCAGCTTTCGGAGAAGCGGCGCTATATTCGCATCGTGAAGCCGGTGCGGTTCGAATCAGGAAGCTCATGGGCCGAGTTCCAGCCCTATAACGGCACGCGCTTCGAAGTGGAGATCGATTTCGAAAGCCCAGCCATCGGGCGCCAGTCCTTCGCCACCGATTTCACGCCCGAGATCTTTAAACGGGATATCTCTCGTGCGCGCACCTTCGGTTTCATCAAGGATGTGGAGCGGCTTTGGGCCGCGGGATATGCGCTTGGCTCTTCGCTCGAAAATTCCGTGGTGATCGGCGAGGATCACCGCGTGATCAATATGGAAGGGCTGCGTTACCCGAACGAGTTCGTCCGTCACAAGATGCTGGACGCCGTGGGCGATCTGGCGCTTGCAGGAGCGCGCTTCATCGGCTGCTTCCGCTCCTATCGGGGCGGTCATCGCGTCAATGCGGCGGCGCTGCGCCATCTGCTCACAGACCGTTCCGCGTTCGAAATCGTGGAGGCAACTCGCGTGGGCCGTGGCCGCGGTGCCGAAATGATCGCCGTCAACGCGCCGCTATACGCGCCCTGGATGCTTTAGGGGCGCTGCTTTCTTCTGTGGATTGCGGGGCGGCAATACCCTCTCAATCCACAGACACAGATGGTCCCTCTGGTCTTTCGCCACAAAAATGTGCCAATAGCGCCAGATAGCGTTGCCGCGTCTTTGCTTTCTGCATATGACTGCGTGCACATCTTGGTTCCCCCATCCAGAGGAACGGACTGCGAATGCTTTTGACACGCCCTGCCAGCAGTCTCCGCCGGCCACGGCTCCCCGCGTTGGCTTTGGCCGCGCTCGCCGCTCCCCTTTTGCTCGCCGGCTGCAACGCCGAAAAAGATCTGGACCTCTCGACCTATGTCGAGCAGACCGAGCCCGCCGACGTGCTTTACAATCAAGGCCTTGCCAATCTCAATGCCGGCCGCATGAGAGAAGCGATCGCGAAATTCGAGGCGGTCGACCGGCAGCATCCCTATTCGGAGTTTGCCCGCAAGGCGCTCATTATGAACGCCTTTGCCAATTACCGGCAGGGTAAGTATACCGAGGCGATCAATGCCGGCAAACGCTATGTCACGCTCTATCCTACGAGTGAGGACGCGGCCTATGCCCAATATCTCGTAGGCCTCAGCTATTTCCGCCAGATCAAGGACGTCACGCAGGATCAGCGTGAGGCACGGCTGACCATCGAGGCCATGCAGCAGGTGGTCGATGTCTGGCCCGAATCGGAATACGTGACCGACGCCCAGGCGAAGATCCGCTTTGCGCGCGACCAGCTCGCAGGCAAGGAGATGCAGGTCGGCCGGTATTATCTGGAGCGGCGCGAATATATCGCTGCCGTGCGCCGGTTCCGCGGCGTGGTGGAGAATTACGGCAACACGCGCCATGTCGAAGAGGCGCTGGCGCGGCTGGTGGAAGCCTATCTTGCCATGGGCATTGCTTCCGAGGCGCAGACCGCCGCTGCCGTTCTCGGGCATAACTTCCCGGACAGCCAGTGGTACAAGGATTCCTACACGCTTCTGCAGTCCGGCGGCCTTGAGCCGCGGGAAGACAGGGATTCCTGGATTTCCAGGGCCGCGTCGATCATTACGGGGGGCTAGCGCCCGGCGCGCCGATGCTGTCGCACCTTTCGATCCGCGATATCGTCCTGATCGAGCGGCTCGACATCGATTTTTCGGCTGGGCTTTCGGTGCTGACCGGCGAGACCGGTGCGGGCAAATCCATCCTGCTCGATTCGCTCTCGCTTGCGCTTGGAGCCCGAGGGGATGCATCACTGGTCCGCCATGGGGCGGAGCAGGGGCAGGTGACAGCCGTTTTCGACGTGCCGCTGATCCATCCCGCGCGGGAGATCCTGCGTGATAACGCCATAGACGACCAGGGCGACATCATCCTGCGCCGCACACAGGCGGTGGACGGACGCACCCGCGTTTTCATCAACGATCAGCCGGCGAGCGTGGCACTGATGCGGCAGGTGGGCCGTGCGCTCGTGGAAATTCACGGCCAGCACGACGAGCGGGCGCTGGTGGATGCGGCGGCCCATCGCGATCTCCTGGATGCGTTCGGCGGTCTTGGCGCCCGTGTGGATGCCGTGCGCATGGCTTGGCGTGCCTGGCGGCAGGCGGAGCAAGAGCTTGCGCGTCACCGCGCCCGGGTGGAGGCGGCAGCGCGCGAAGCCGACTTCCTGCGCGCGTCCGTGGATGAGCTTTCCAAGCTCGACCCACAGCCGGGCGAGGAGACAGAACTTGCCGAAGAGCGCGCGCGCATGATGCGGGCGGAGAAGATCGCCGCCGACATATCCGACGCGCAGGAGGTGTTGTCCGGCAACAATTCTCCGGTTCCTGCGCTCGCGAGCCTTTTGCGCCGGCTTCAGCGAAAATCGCAGGAAGCGCCTGGCCTGCTCGAGGAGATCGTTGCCTCCCTCGATGAAGCGCTTCTATCGCTCGACGCCACCCAGAGTGCCGTAGATGCCGCCATGCGGGCGAGCGAGTACGATCCCGACCGGCAGGAGAAGGTGGAGGAGCGTCTGTTCGCGCTGCGCGCCGCCGCCCGCAAGCACAATGTGCTGGTGGATGATCTTGCCGCCTTGCGCGACCGGATGGACGCGGACCTTGCCAATCTCGACGCGGGCGAGGAAAAGCTTCTCCTCCTTGAGAAGGAGGCTAGGACCCGCCGCACTGCCTATGACGAGGTCGCGGCGCTTTTGTCTGAGGAGCGGCGGCGCGCGGCGGAGGTGCTGGCCGAGGCCGTCATGGCAGAGCTGCCGGCGCTGAAGCTGGAACGTGCGCGCTTCATCGTGGAGATCCAGAGCGAACCGGACGATCGAACGGAAGAGGGGATCGACCACGCGGAGTTCTGGGTGCAGACCAATCCCGGCACGCGGCCTGGCCCGATCATGAAGGTCGCCTCGGGCGGCGAGCTTTCGCGCTTCCTTCTTGCCCTAAAGGTCGCCCTGGCAGACAGGGGCTCTGCCCCTACGCTTGTTTTCGATGAGATCGACACCGGCGTGGGCGGCGCCGTGGCCGATGCCATCGGCCAGCGCTTGGCGCGCCTGTCGGAGCGCATCCAGGTGCTCTCCGTGACACATGCGCCGCAAGTGGCCGCCCGCGCCAGCACGCATTATCTGATCGCCAAGGACGGCGGTCATGACCGGGTGACCACCGGAGTTTCCGTGATGGACCTCGTGCAGCGTCAGGAGGAGATCGCACGCATGCTCGCCGGCGCCACGATCACGGACGAAGCCCGCGCTGCCGCGGAGCGCCTTTTGCGCGAGAACGCCGCCGTGGCCGGGTAGGCGATTTCCCAGGTCCAGGGGCATGGACGTTCGGGGCAAGCCCGAGCATGGCGAATGGCATGGGCGTATCTGGCAGCTATTCGCATGGCTTTGAGACCAACTTGTCATTCCATGGCGGTATAGGCGGTGCGAACCGCTTGAGCGTCTGGCCGCAAACGCCATATGTTGGCAGCCAAACGAATCCGGATTGCCGCCCATGACCACAGCCAGGATCCCCGTCGACGAACTGACGGAGGAGCAAGCCAAGGACGAACTTGCCCGTCTTGCGCAGGAGATCGGGAGGCATGACCGGCTCTATTACTCAGAGGACGCGCCGGAAGTCTCCGATGCCGAATATGACGCGTTGCGGCGGCGCAATCTGGCCATCGAGCAGGCGTTCCCGAATCTGATCCGGGCGGATTCGCCGTCGAAGCGAATCGGAGCACCGGCAGTCGAGAAATTCGAGAAGGTCCGGCACAAGGTGCCGATGCTCTCGCTGGACAACGCTTTCACCGATGAGGACGTCGTCGATTTCGTGGCGCGTGTCCGCCGCTTTCTGAAGATGGAGCCCCATGCGCCGATCGCCATGACGGCGGAGCCGAAGATCGACGGACTATCCCTTTCGATTCGCTATGAAAACGGGAGGCTCGTCTCGGCTGCAACGCGCGGCGACGGGCAGGTGGGCGAGAATGTCACCGCCAATGCCCGCGCCGTTGCCGATATCCCCAATGTGCTTGCCGGCGATTTTCCCGAAATCCTGGAAGTGCGCGGCGAGGTCTACATGACCCATCGCGATTTTCTGGCGCTCAACGAACGCCAGCGCGCGGAGGGCAAGCAGACCTATGTGAACCCGCGCAACACGGCGGCAGGATCGCTCCGCCAGCTGGACGCGTCGATCACGGCGGCGCGACCGCTCAAATTCTTCGCCTATGCATGGGGCGAGGTGAGCGAGATGCCGTCTCAGACCCAAATGGGAATGGTCGAAGCGCTGAAAAGCTACGGCTTTCGGACCAACAAGCTGATGTGCCTTTGCGAGACTGCGCGAGAGCTGCTCGAGCACTATCATGCCATCGAGGAGCGCCGCGCCACGCTGGGCTATGATATCGACGGCGTCGTTTACAAGGTGAACGATCTGGCGCTGCAGCAGCGGTTGGGATACGTCTCCCGCAGCCCGCGCTGGGCCATTGCGCATAAGTTTGCTGCCGAGAAGGCGTTCACCATTCTGCGCGATATCGACATCCAGGTGGGCCGCACCGGTGCGCTGACGCCTGTGGCGCGGCTGGAGCCAGTCACGGTGGGTGGCGTGGTCGTGACGAATGCCACGCTGCACAATGCCGAGGAGATCGAACGCCTCGGAATCAAAATCGGCGATACGGTCCAGGTGCAGCGTGCGGGCGATGTCATTCCGCAGATTCTCGGTTATGCGGAAGACCGCAGACCGGCGGATGCGAAAGAGTTCGTCTTCCCCAGCGTTTGCCCCTGCGAGCTCAAGACGCCGGTCGTGCGCGATTCCACGGCGGGAGGCGGGGAGGGCGTCGTGCGGCGCTGCTCAGGCGAGTTTGCCTGTCCCTTCCAGCGCATCGAACATCTGCGCCACTTCGTCTCCCGGCGCGCTTTCGATATCGAGGGATTGGGCGAAAAGCAGATCGAGTTCTTCTTCCGCGACCCGGACCTGCCGGTCAAAAGCCCCGCAGACATCTTCACACTTGCCGAGCGCGACGCGCAGAACATCAAAAAGCTCAAGGACAAGGAAGGGTGGGGCACGGTTTCGGCCGGGAATCTCTTCGCGGCCATCGAGGCAAAGCGGACTATCCCGCTCGACCGCATGATCTACGGGCTGGGTATCCGTCACGTGGGTGAGCGCACCGCCGTTACGCTGGCGCGCGGATATGGTTCATGGAAGGCCTTCCACGATGCGGCTCTTGCGATTGCCGGCGGAGATCTCTCCGCACGGGAAGAGATGGACGCGCTGGAGGATATCGGCGATGCCGTCATAGACGCGATCGCCACTTATTTCGCAGAGGAGCACAATTGCCGGCTTGTGGAGGCGCTCGCCGCGCAGGTCAACGTGCTGGAGGCGGAGCGGCCGGTTGCCGATTCGCCGGTGGCGGGCAAGACGATCGTCTTTACCGGCGCGCTCGAACGCATGTCGCGCGACGAGGCGAAAGACATGGCCGAGCGGTTGGGAGCCAAGGTGGCCGGTTCGGTCTCCTCAAAGACGGATCTGGTCGTGGCAGGGCCCGGCGCTGGCTCCAAGCTCAAAAAGGCAGCCGAGCTCGGCATTGAGGTCATCGACGAGGATATGTGGTTCCAGAGGATCGGTGCATAGGACGATACATCACCGCTGTTCATCCTCCTCTCAAACGAATTGATGTGACGGGTCAGTCTCACTGACCTAGCTTCCGCGCGGAGGTTTCAATGAGTGCAGAATGTTTGGCCGAGCCACGGCCATCGAGTTACTTCCTTTCCGGCGTGCGGGAGAGTATTCCCATTACCCTGGCGGTCCTGCCATTCGGGCTGCTGTTCGGCGCGCTCGCGACAGAGCACGGCCTTTCCCTTTTTGAGACCGTACTGATGAGCGCCACGCTTTATGCCGGCGCCAGCCAGATGGTGGGGATCGAGCTTTTTAACGCCCCCATCGCGCCATGGGTGGTTGTGCTGTCTATCGTCGCGGTCAACTTCCGGCACGTGCTCTATTCGGCCACCATCGGCCGCTATCTCGACCACTGGACACCGCTGCAGCGCTCCTTCGGCTTCTTTTTCCTCATTGACCCCCAGTTTGCCGAAGCCGAGCGCAGTATGGAAAACGGCCGGAGGATAAGTTTCGCCTGGTATATGGGGCTGGCCCTTCCGGTCTATATCGGCTGGGTTGGGGAGTCCTGGCTGGGCGCGCTTTTTGGGCGGTTGATCCCGGATGCCCATGCATTCGGGCTCGATTTCATCCTGCCCATTTATTTTCTCTCGATGGTGATGAGCTTCCGCAAGCGGCCGTTATGGCTGCCGGTCGTCGGTGTCAGCGCCATTGCCTCCATAATCGCCTACCGGACGATCGGTTCACCCTGGCACATTTCTATCGGCGCAATCGCCGGAGTGGTGCTTGGCGCGCTTCTCGCATCGACGGCGACGAAGGAGCAAGAACAGTGACCGCTACAACCACATTCTGGATCATCATTGTCGGCGCGGTCTTCACCTATCTCACCCGGATCGGAGGCCATCTGGTGCTGTCCCGCTTTGATCGCGTCCATCCGCGCGTGGAGGCGGGGCTGAACGCCGTGCCCGCAGCGGTTCTGACGAGCCTTGTCGCGCCTGCCGCCATGGAAGGCGGGCCGGCGGAAATCGCGGCGCTCGCCACCGGCGCGGTCGTTTCGTTCCTCGGCGGCGGCATGATGACAATCTTTTTCAGCGGCGGCGCCGTGCTGATCGCGTTGCGGCATTTTTTGAGCTAGACGGGCGACGTTGCCTGCTCCAGCCAGTCCGCTGTTTCGCCGTCGACCAACGGACCGATCTCCTCCCAGACGCGCCGGTGATAGGCATTGAGCCAGTCGCGTTCCTGCTCTGTCAGCAGAGCGGGATCGATCAGCCTACGGTCTATCGGGACCAGCGTTAGGGTTTCGAAGCCGTGCATGTCGATCTCGCCGCCTGGAATCGGTTCAGGGGACGAGACGACAATCAGGTTTTCGATGCGGATGCCGTAATGTCCCTGACGATAATAACCCGGCTCGTTGGAGATGATCATGCCTGACAGCAGCTTCTCCTTCCCGGTTCGGGCAATCCGCTGAGGCCCCTCGTGCACGCCGAGATACGATCCGACGCCATGGCCCGTCCCATGACCATAGTCGAGACCGGCTTTCCAGAGATTCGCCCGGGCAAATGCGTCGATATCCAGGCCGCGTGTGCCGGGAGGGAAACGCAACATCGAGATGGCAATCATCCCCTTCAGGACCAGCGTGAAGCGGTTGCGCATCTCCTCGCTCGGAGAACCGAGGGCTATCGTGCGGGTCACGTCGGTGGTGCCGTCTTGAAACTGGGCTCCGGAATCGACCAGAAGAAGCTCTCCGGCGGAGAGCCGGCGGTTGGTCTTTTCCGTCACGCGGTAATGCACGATTGCACCATTCGGCCCGGAGCCGGATATTGTGTCGAATGAGATGTCGCGGAGCGGCATCTGAGTTTCCTCGCCCGTGCGGCGACGGAATTCCTCCAGTTGCTTCACAACCGTGATCTCGTCCAAGGTTTCAGGCTTCTGCGCGTCCACCCAGGCAAGAAAGCGCGCCAGTGCGGCGCCATCCCGCAGATGTGCTGCGCGCGCGCCCCTCAGCTCCGTTTCATTCTTGATGGCGCGGGGAAGCGTGGTCGGATCGGTGAAATCCACGACCGAGCCGCCGTTTTCTTCAATGAGAAGGCGCAGGCGCTCGGACGCGAGGCCAAAATCGAGCCCGAACTTCACCTTCTCGCCGGCAAGGGAGGATAATGCCGGCTCAAGCTTAGACGGCGTATGAAGATCCGCAAGGCTGGCGAGGTAGGTTTTCACGTCGCCTTCAAGCTTCCTCGCGTCGAGGAAGAGTTTTGGCCGAGCCGAAGCGGAGAGCACCGCGAAGCCAAGCGACAACGGCGTATGGGCCACGTCTTCGCCCCGAATGTTGAAAGCCCAGGCCAATGAAGCCGCATTTGTAAGAACGGTATGGTCGACGGCCTCCTCCGCCAGGCGGGAGGCGAGGCGCTTCAGCTTCTCCTCCGCCGGTTCGCCCGCGAATTCCAGCGGGTGGATGCGCACGGGCTCGGCGGGAGGCGCAGGACGGTCTTCCCATATCGTATCGATGGGATTGCGATCGAGCGGTACGAGTTCGACCCCGATCTTGTCCGCGACCTTTCTCAGGCCTGTCACATCGTCGATGGTGTGCAGCCATGGATCGAAGCCGACCCGCGACCCTCTTGAAGCATTGGCCTTCAGCCACTCGCGCGGTGGATTTTCGACGAGATTTTCGATCTCAAAAAGCTTTGGATCCACCTGTTCGCGCGCCTGCAGCGTATAGCGGCCATCCACGAAGAGAATGGCTCGATCCCGCAGAATGAGCGCCGCGCCCGCCGAGCCGGTAAACCCGGTCAACCATGCCAGCCGCTCGGCGCTGGACGGAAGGTATTCGCTCTGATGCTCGTCGCTGTGGGGAACAAGGACTATGTCGAGCCCGGCCGTGGCCATCAGCGCCCGAAGGCGCTCCAGCCTTGGTCCCGCCTGCGTGGGATCGGACTTGCTATCGAAGGATTGGAACATGGGCGCGTCCTGTCGGAAAGATTTGGGACCCTAAACGGCCTCGCGGGCGCAAGCAACCGGACCAATGAGCGGTTCCAAGAACGTTAATGCTGCGATGCAGCATCTGCTTCGCATATGCAAAATCAGATGGCAGTCATGCGTATTACGCGCTGGTAAGTAACGACAGCATTGCTTACCTATTTTCCCGTGGAGGACGGATTGCACAGGCATAGGAGACTTCACATGGCACGGGTCGGCGGATATTTTCGTAGCGCATTCAACGCTTTAGTTGCGGCGCGGCAGCTTCAAGCTGCGCGCTATGTTAACGGCGCGCTGCTGATGCTCGACGACGAGAGCTTAAGGGCTCTCGGTTACGACCGTAAGGAGCTGCAGCGCAGGAGTTCGGCATTTCCTTACTGACTTCTGCTCAGATAGATTGAAGAAGGCGGCTGGAAACGGCCGCTTTTTGTTTGTGATCAACGCTTCATATGGATGGTAACCCATTCTCCGCGATGAAGCGTGGTGAGGTGCCTGAAGCCTTGGCCAACATAGCCGGCAATGACCTGGCGGCGCTGGTGTGTGAGAATACCCGAAAGGATCAGCGAGCCGCCTGGCGAAAGGTGACGCGCCATTGCCGGCGCCAATCCGATAAGCGGTCGGGCAAGGATATTCGCCACAATAAGGTCGAAGGGCATGCGGCGCGCAAAAGCCGGGTGATGAAAGCCTGGGGCAGCGGCGGTCTCGACCCATTCCGCCGCTCGGTTCAGCCGTACATTATCGCGAGCCACGCGCACGGCTACCGGGTCGATATCGGTGGCGAGCACCGGGATATGCGCCAGGCGCGCGATCGCGATGGCAAGGACAGCGCTGCCCGTCCCAAGGTCAAGCGCATTTCGTGGATGCTCGCGCGGGACCACACGGCTGATCATTTCCAGGCAGCCGGAGGTGGTTCCGTGATGGCCGGTGCCGAAGGCGAGGCTTGCTTCAATCTCGATGGGGATCTCGCCGGCGCGGTGTTGCCCTCTTTCATGGGAACCATGAACGAAGAAGCGGCCAGCGCGCACCGCCTTGAGGCCAGCCAGCGAATGAGCGACCCAGTCGATCTCCGGCAGTTCTTCCGTCTCGATCTCGCTCAGGCCGGCAATGGAAGTAAGGCATGAACGCATGCGATCGGCCACGCCTTCCCAATCCTCGGAAGCATAGATGGAGACCTCGTGGATGTCGCGCTCCTCATCAAGCTCGCGGATAGCGAGCGGAAGGCCATCCTCTTCGAATGCCGCTTCCAGCCGGGAAAATGCTTCCCTGGCGGGGGCGCCGTTCGAGCGAAAAAAGAGGCGTGTCTGAGGCATCGGGGGAGATGAGAATGAGGCGGATCAGCCTTCTCTTATCAGCCGGCGAAGCTTTGCGATAGCCGTTTCCTGGTTCTCTTCGTAGGATATGGTGCCGAAGAAATCGCCGCTGCTGTCGAGGAGCATTACAGAGGCGGTGTGATCCATCGTATAGCCGCCCCCTTCCAGCTCGACCTTACGAAAATAGATCCGATACGCTTTCACCATTTCCTCGACTTTTTGAGGATCGCCGGTGATGCCGACCACCCGATCGGAAAAATTGCTGAGATAGGTCTTCATCACCTCGGGCGTGTCCCGCTCGGGATCGACGGTGACGAAAAACGCCTGCAAATCCTTCCCCTCGTCGCCAAGCTGATCCAGCCAGCCCTGCATCTCGAAAAGAGTGGTCGGGCAAACGTCGGGACAATGGGTGAAACCGAAGAAAAGGGCAGTGGGGCGCCCCTGGAATGCCTTCTCGGTGATCGGCTGCCCCTCGTGATCAATGAGCTCAAAGGGCGCGCCGAACGCTACTGCCTGGTCCTGGCTCCGGTACCATTCGAACGAGAGGAGTCCTGCCGCTATGACCATCAGTGCGAGAATGCCGAGCAGAATATAGCGCATCATGAAAAATCACCGCCTTGAATGAAATTAGAAGCACCAGGCGAGGCCTGCTTCCGCGAGGGAAAGGAAGATCGCTGCCCCATTGTCCACCCACATGGCGAGCCCAAGCCCACCCAGGCCCGCCAGCAATGTGCCCGCAGCGGCGAATTTGAAAAGAAATGAAGTGTTTTCAGGCATGGGCGTCATGGGATGGAACATAATCCCGGATCGCCGCGTAGCAAAGACGCAAACTGTCGCAAAGCGGCATGGCTTGCCTGCAGAGCAAAGCCTTCCTAGAGAGGTGTTATGGACGATCTCCGTTTCACCGACCCCGAACCGCGTATCCATCCGACAGCGGAGCTGAAATCCTGCCGGCTTGGACGTTACACGGCCATCGCCGAGCGCGTGATCCTGCGCGAGGTCGTCGTGGGCGACTTCACCTATCTGGAGCGGCATGCGGAGGGCATTTATGCCACCATCGGCAAATTCTGCTCGATCGCCGCGAATACGCGCATCAATGCGCTGGAGCATCCGATTGAACGGATCACCACGCATAAACTGAGCTATCGCCCGAACGAATATTTCCGCTATCGCGGTGTCGATAGCGATTTTCTGGAGCGCCGAAGGGCAAAGCAGGTGACGGTCGGCAATGATGTCTGGATCGGACATGGGGCCGTAGTCTTGCCCGGTATTTGCATAGGGCATGGGGCGGTTATCGGCGCCAATGCGGTCGTGACGCACGATGTGGAGCCATATGCCATAGTCGCCGGCGCGCCGGCGCGGATCGTTCGTTATCGGTTTGCGCCGGAGACTGCCGAGCGACTCCAGTCGCTTGCATGGTGGGACTGGTCCCTCGACCGCCTGTTCGAGGCCGTGCCGGATATGCAGGCGCTGCCGATCGATGAATTCCTGCGAAAGTGGGGAGAATAGACGGCATTGCCTATGATCGGAACACCATGGCCTTGCGGGAGTTCGGCGAATGAAACCGAAGCAAGGAGCAGGTCATGGCGCGCCTTCTTGCACACACCACTCGTGTGGTCGTCTCGGTGGCGATCGCATGTGTCTTATCTACCGAAATCTTAGGTCAAGAACCTGGTGCCGGTATACGGCAGGAACCCGGTGCGGGCGTCGATACAGATGCGGGCACGACCGCCGCGATAGGCACTACGGCTGATTTCGGCACGGTAATCTCAGCGATCCAGACCAGCCGCGAAATCTCCCAACGTATCAGGGACTTAAGCGACGTATCGGATGTAAGAATCATACGCGTAAGCGATATCGCAAATGAAGATAGCGTCGCCGCGCTCGACAATGCCCTGAGGCAAAACCGGGAGGATGTCGAGGCGCTGCGTTCGGCTATCCAGGAAAACGCCCAGCTATCCGAACAGCTTCAGCAGGACGATGTGCAAGCAGACGATGTGCTTGCAGCGGTCGACACGGGAGGACAGCTTGTCGTCTACATCCGTTAGGTTGTGGAAGGCGAAGGAACAGAATGTAACGTTTGCAGCAATGCAAATTGTTTAAGCTTTGCACGTCTTTTAGGCTAATACGGCTTCATATTATATTGACTTTTATGTCATTTATATTGCCATATTCAAGCTAGCTTACCGCGCTTCGGCGCGGCAGCAGATGGGGCGACTACATGCAAAAGAATTTCCTGGAACTGAAGCGCCAGCTCGCGGAGCTTTCGGAGACGATCAACAAGTTCGAATCCGAAGCGGTGCAGCTTCGGATTGTCGAGCTGCTGTTTGACCAAACCGGCAGCACGAAATTGACCTTGGAGGAGAGTCCCCAGGCATATGAGCCTGGACCAAGCCGTAGCCGGCGCGCCGAGAGCACTGTGAAGTCGCGTCCGGCGCCTCGGGCCAGCAGGCAGCGCGGCGAGGATACAACGCCGAGCGCCAGCGGCGCGGTGGCGGCTCTGGGCAAGCTCGTCGGCAGCGATTATTTCGCTAAGAAGCGGACGATCGGCGATATCGTCAATCAATGCCAGCAGGAATATGGCGTTCAGTATAAGTCGAATGCCTTTTCCGGCCCGCTTTCGCGGCTTGCCAAAAAAGGTGTGCTGAAGCGCGAGAAAAGCAGCGAAGGCAACTACGTTTACTACAAGTAACGCAGAAGCCGGCAGCTTTAGCCGATTGCATCAATGCGGGAGGCGCTCCACGAAGCCATCGAGGACGCGCTTCTGTCCCGCTTTGTCGAAATCGACGGTGAGCTTGTTTCCGTCCACCGCGGCAACGTTGCCGTTGCCGAATTTCAGGTGAAATACCCGATCGCCGACCTTGAAGGCCGACGGACCATCAGAAACGGATTTCGCGACAAGCTCACCCTCGATGGTCCGGCCCTTGACCGAGCCTTTGCCAAGACCGTAGCCGGAGTCCGGCTCGCCATAGCCGATACGTTCCACCTGATGGCCTGAGCGCGATCCCCAGTTTCGCGCGGTTGCTTCCGTGCGGTTTTTCTGGGCGCGCTGCCAGCCCGGCGTGGCGTAGCTGTTGGAGAACACCTCGCCCATATTGTCGAAGCGCGATGAGCCGTAGGGGTTTGGCCGGCCCGGCTGCCGGTCCGCAATGGGACGCCCATAGCCCCCGAAGCTTCCGCCGTCATCCGTAACCTCCACATGCTTTTCCGGCAGTTCATCCAGGAAGCGTGAGGGAATCGTGGACTGCCAAAGCCCGTGAATGCGGCGGTTGGATGTAAACCAGATGTGCAGGTTCTTCTTCGCCCGGGTGACGCCGACATAAGCAAGGCGGCGTTCCTCTTCGAGCCCCGATCGCCCGCCTTCGTCCAGGGATCTTTGATGCGGAAATAGACCTTCCTCCCAACCCGGCAGAAAGACCGTATCGAATTCCAGACCTTTGGCCGAATGCAGCGTCATTAGGCTCACAGCGTCGAGTTCCTCGTCGCGCTCGGCATCCATCACCAGCGCCACATGCTCCAAAAAGGCGCGCAGGCTCTCATATTCCTCCATGGAGCGGATCAGCTCCTTGAGGTTTTCCAGCCGGCCCGGCGCCTCGGCCGAGCGGTCGTTCTTCCACATGTCGGTGTAGCCCGATTCCTCGAGAATCGTCTCTGCGAGCTCGATGTGCCGCGTGCGGTCGAGAAGGCCCTGCCAGCGCTCGAAGCTTTCCACCAGATTGCGCAGGGAGGCTCGCGGCTTCGGCTTCAGTTCCTCCGTCCCCACCAGGTCTCGCGCCGCTTGGAGGAGGGGCACGCCGCGCATGCGCGCCACGTCGTGAATCTGACGCACCGCGGATTCGCCCAAGCCTCGTTTCGGCACGTTGACGATGCGCTCGAAGGCAAGATCGTCAGCGCCTTGAGCGACGACGCGGAAATAGGCGAGCGCGTCGCGGATTTCCTGCCGCTCGTAGAAGCGGGGGCCGCCGATGACCCTGTAGCTCAGGCCAAGTGTAACGAACCGGTCCTCGAACTCGCGCATCTGAAACGAGGCCCGTACAAGAATTGCCATGTCGTTCAGCGCATGACCCTTGGCCTGCAAAGCCTCGATCTCCTCACCGAGAGCACGCGCCTCCTCCTCGGAATCCCAAGCGGCATGCACCTTCACCCTCGGTGCGTCGGGATCGGAGTGCTCGGTGAAGAGCGTCTTGCCTAACCGGCCCTCATTGTGGGCGATGAGGTGGGAAGCGGCTCCCAGAATATGCGCGGTCGAGCGATAGTTGCGCTCCAGCCGGATCACCGTCGCGCCCGGAAAATCCTTCTCGAAACGAAGGATGTTGTCCACTTCCGCGCCGCGCCAGCCGTAAATCGACTGATCGTCGTCGCCCACGCAGCAGATATTGACCTTGTTTGCGCTCGCGCCGCCCGGCCGCTGCCCCGGACTGGCTCCGGGGCCGCCGGCCGCGGCTGCCTGCGAAACGTCGCCCGGCGCGTGGCCGCGCGCTCGGCCTTCGGCTGGAAGGCCGCCCTTGCCCGGGCTGCCGGGCCGCTGTGCAAGCAGCCGAAGCCACATATATTGGGCGGTGTTCGTATCCTGATACTCATCAACCAGGATGTATTTGAATTTGGCGTGATATTCGCGAAGCACATCCGGGTGTTCGCGGAAGATCCGGATCGGGTGCAGCAGGAGATCGCCGAAATCGGTGGCATTGAGCGTTTTCAGGCGCTGCTGATAGGCGGCATAGAGCGCGCGCCCCTTGCCGTTGCCGAAGGCCCGGGCATCCCCCTCCGGTATATCGGCGGGACCGAGGCCCTTGTTTTTCCACCCGTCGATCATCATGGCCAGCTGCCGTGCCGGCCAGCGCTTGTCGTCCAACCCCTCGGCCTGGATGAGCTGCTTTAAAAGCCGGACCTGATCATCCGTATCGAGAATGGTGAAAGAGGAGGTGAGGCCGGCAAGTTCGGCGTGGCGGCGCAGCAGCTTTACCCCGATGGAGTGGAACGTGCCCAGCCACGGCATGCCCTCGATCGCCTGGCCCACGAGAACGCCGATTCGCGTCTTCATTTCGCGCGCGGCCTTGTTGGTGAAGGTGACGGCGAGAATTTGAGACGGGTAGGCGCGTCCGGTCGCGAGGATGTGGGCTATGCGTGTGGTCAGGACGCGGGTCTTGCCGGTGCCCGCGCCCGCGAGCACCAGAACCGGACCCTCTGTGGTTTCCACGGCAAGGCGCTGTTCCGGGTTGAGCCCTTCGAGGTAGCGGGGGGCCTGAGCCTGGCGCGCGGCCATGGCGCGCGCGGCGATGCCGCCCTCGCGCGGAGCGGGGTGGGGTGCTTCGTCATCGCCGAAGAAAGGCAGATCGTCTGGAAAACCTGGCATTACCGTCGCATATGGTGATTCGAGGCCTAGGCCCCAAGCGTTTTCTTTTTGTACCGGTTTGCGGCGCGTGGGCCAAGGCCGCCCTGGAGGAAATGAGAGCTTTGCTCCTCACGCGGGGTTGATTGGACCAGAACTGCCCCCTTCGTCATCTTCGTTTTTTCCGGAAAGGCGAGTGAAACGAAAACGGGAGTGAGCCGGATGTCCAAACCTCAAATCACACAAGCGATGATCAAGGCCTATGACGAGTACACGCATCTGACACTCGACCGCCGCGGCTTCATGGAGAAGCTTACAAAGCTTGCGGGATCGAGCGCAGCCGCGGTGGCTATTGCGCCGCTTCTGGCTGCCAATGCGGCTCGGGCAGCAATCGTGCCGGAGGACGACGCCCGGCTGAATGCGGAGGATGTCACCTATCCTGGCGCGGAAGGCGAGATGAAGGGGTATTTGGTGCGGCCGGCCGATGCGCAGGGACCTCTCGGGGCTGTGATCGTCATTCATGAAAATCGCGGCCTCAATCCGCACATCCGCGATGTGGCGCGGCGAGTGGCGTTAGAAGGATTCGTCGCGCTCGCACCGGACTTTCTGTCGCCGCAAGGCGGCACACCGGAAAACGAGGACGAGGCGCGGCAGCTTTTCAGCCAGCTCAATCCGGACCAGACGGTTGCAAACGGCGTTGCCACCATCACCTTCCTTGAAAATCACGACGGCACGAACGGAAAGGTGGGCGCGGTCGGCTTCTGCTGGGGTGGCGGGACCGTGAACGCACTTGCTGTCAACGCGCCTTCGCTGGATGCCGCCGTGGCCTATTATGGCTCCCAGCCCGATCCAGAGCAGGTGGAGGAGATTAGTGCACCGCTGCTTCTGCACTATGCGGGGCTCGATGAGCGCATCAATGCGGGCATCGAGACCTTTCGCAGTGCGCTCGATGCAGCCGGGAAGGAATACACCATCCACATGTATGAAGGCGTGAACCATGCCTTCAACAACGACACCTCGGAAGCGCGGTACAACAAGGAGGCAGCCGATCTTGCCTGGGACCGCACAATCGCGTTTTTCAAGGAAAAGCTTGCCTGAAAAAGCGAGGGGCGGGTTATGCCCGCTCCCTTTCCTCCCGCGCCCGACGAAGAACGGCACGCGCGAAGATTAGGTCGATCGGAATAGGGTCGCCGGAATTTCGAACGCGAAATAACTCGTCCTCCAGCGTTCTCAGCGCGCGCCAGAAATCACAATCGGTGATGCTCCGATCCCGGGCAAGCTGGCCCGACATCTGATCTATATCCACCCTCAACGAGCGCTCCTCCTGAATGGCCGGGCCGTTGCGCCGGCGAATCGTCCGTGGAGACAGTCAGATTGTGAGGCCGCGGCGCAGCGCTTCAAGGAAGCGGAAAGGCGGAAGCTGTGCAAAGGGCCTTATGGTGAACGAACGGTTAACAAGCCGCCATTCGGGATGATACTGGACATGGCGGCAAATTGCTGAACACTGAAGGAAGGAGCCTTCGCGGCCGGAGGAAGACATGAACACAGCCACCATGTTGCGCAACGAGGCCGGGATTGCGGCTGTGCTGGAACGGCTTGCCGCGCGCTTCGGCCCGAAACTGCAGACGGGGCTCGCCATCCGCGCTCAGCACGGGCACACAGTCACCTATATTCCCACCCAGGCCCCGGACGGGGTGCTTTACCCGCAGGACCTGCAGGAGGTGCAGGAGGCGGTCCGGATCTGCGCCGAATTCCGCGTGCCGATCATTCCCTTCGGGACCGGGACGTCGCTGGAGGGCCATGTCAACGCGCCGGCGGGCGGCATTTCCTTCGATATGTCAGAAATGAAGCGCGTGCTCGCGGTGAACCAGGAAGACCTCGATTGCACCGTGGAAGCAGGCCTCACGCGGGAAGAGCTCAACCAATATCTGAGGGACACCGGGCTTTTCTTTCCCATCGATCCGGGCGCCAATGCGAGCCTTGGCGGAATGGCCGCCACGCGCGCATCCGGCACCAACGCCGTGCGTTACGGCACGATGCGCGAGAATGTGCTTTCGCTAACCGCGGTGCTTGCCGACGGGCGTGCCATCACGACGGCAAGGCGGGCGCGCAAGTCCTCTGCCGGCTACGATCTTACCCGGCTCCTTGTGGGATCGGAAGGCACGCTCGGCATCATCACCTCGCTGACGGTGAGGCTTTACGGCATCCCGCCGGCGATTTCCGGAGGGGTTTGTCCATTCCCCAGCGTGGAGGCGGCATGCAACGCCGTGATCATGACGATCCAAATGGGAATTCCGGTGGCGCGGATCGAACTGGTCAATGCGCTGGGAATGCACGCCATCAATGGCTATTCCAATCTCGATTATCCCGAAGGTCCATGTCTCTTCGTGGAGTTCCACGGGACGGAATCCGGTGTCCATGAACAGGCCGAGATGTTCGGCGAAATCGCTTCCGAGTTTGCGGGCGGCCCATTCGTCTGGACATCGGCGGCCGAGCAGCGGCAGAAGCTTTGGAAGGCCAGGCACGACTTTCACTGGGCGAGCTTGAAGCTGCGGCCGGGAAAAAAGGCGTTGACCACCGACGTGTGCGTGCCGATCTCCCGCCTTGCCGAATGTATTGTCGAGACCGAGGCCGATATCGCCGAAAGCGGATTGGTCGCGCCGATCGTGGGCCATGTGGGTGACGGCAATTTTCATGTTTCGATCATTATGGATACGGAAGACCCGGCCGAGATCGAGCGCGCGCAGGCGTTTGTCGCCCGGCTCAATGCGCGGGCGCTGGCGATGGATGGCACCTGCACGGGCGAACACGGGATCGGGCAGGGCAAAATGCGTTATCTGGAACAGGAGCACGGGGCAGGGGTTGAGATCATGCGCTCCATCAAGCAAACGCTTGACCCGCAAGGGATCATGAATCCTGGAAAGATCCTGGCTTGAGTTGCACATAAGCTGACGGCCTGGTGAAATTGTGGCTATGGCGCTCTCGGCAAGCCCCAAGACAGGGAAGGGGAGGTAGGACTGGCGCGGCTGTTCGTGATCATCGGTGGACTTGTGGTGCTGGTGCTGACCGCAGCTCTGGTAGCGCCCTATTTCATCGACTGGACATCCTATCGCGCCGCCTTCGAGCGGGAGGCCAGCCGCATCCTCGGCCGTGAAGTTCGTGTGGAGGGCACCGCAAGAGCGCGCCTCCTTCCATTCCCTTCCGTCACCTTCACCGATGTCGTCGTGGCAGGAGCCGAACCCGGCGATCCGGCGATGACGGTCGATGAATTCTCGATGGATGCGGAACTTGCTCCCTTCCTGCGAGGAGAGCTCCTTATCTTCGACATGCGGCTGGTGCGGCCGAGCGCGAGCATCGAGATCGCATCCACGGGGCAGGTCGATTGGGCTGTGCGGCCTTCCTCACCTTTTGACCCGAGCCAGATAAGGCTTGAAGGTGTGACCGTCTCGGACGGCACAATCACCGTTCTTCAGCACGCAAGCGGACGAACGGTAACGCTCAGCAATATCAACAGCGAAATCTCCGCGCGCAGCCTCGCCGGGCCCTGGCGGGTAACAGGAACATTGCAGGTAAACGGCCTTCCAGTTACGCTCACGGCTTCCACCGGAACAGCCTCGGACGGGGCCATGCGCGTCCGGATATCCGCGCAGCCGCGGGATTATCCGGTTCTGATCGAAACGGATGGCGAAGCGCGGCTCGATCAGGAACAAGGGAGATATTCCGGGACATTCCGTTTCGTCAACGCGAAGCCCCCCGAAGAGCCGCAGGAGGCTTCAGCGGCAGCGGCGAATCCGGGCAACCGCGTGACGGGTCGTTTCAGCCTCGATCATCAGCGCCTGGCCATCGATGAATTTCGCTTTCAAACCGGGCCAGAGGACGCTCTCTATACGGCAGACGGAACCGCCGTTGTGGATTTCGGCGCCAACCCGTCCTTCTCGGTGACGGCCGACGGGGCGCAAATCAGGCTGGATGAGTCGCAGGCGGAAGCGGGCGTCATCTCGGGCCTTTCCGCTGACGAGCGTTTTGCTGCCTTAAGGGCATTCATCACAAATCTCCCAAAGCCGGCCATTCCAGGGTCGATTGCCCTCAACCTGCCGGCCATCGTTGCCGGCGACACGACCATCCGGGACATTCGCATCCGGGCGCAGCCCGCCGAGGAGGGCTGGAATATCGCGTCCGCAGCCGCGACTCTGCCCGGCCGCACGCGCTTTGAAGGGGAGGGCCTGCTTACCACGGGGGCTATCCCCTCTTTTTCGGGCAGGATCCTCCTGGCGGTAACACAGCCATCGGGCTTTGCGGCCTGGGTGGCGCGCGATGTGGACGAGGCGATCCGGCATCTTCCCGCAGCCGGTTTCAGTGCGGATGTCCTGTTGAGCAAGGAGCGGCAGCGCTTCGACAATCTGGAACTGATCCTTGGGGATGCGCGCTTCCGCGGCGCCATAAATCGTCAAAGCCCGGAAGATGCGCGCCCGTCTTTGATGCTGAAGCTCGATGGCGATCGGCTTGATTTAGAGGGAATGAGAGCATTCGCATCGCTTTTCATCAGCGATGCCGGCCGAAACAGGTTAAGCGATCATAATGTGGACCTGGACGTCACGGCCGGGCCCGTTTCCGCCCAAGGATTTACAGCCGAACGCCTGGACGCGGGGATGCGCCTGCGCGAGGGCACTCTCGAAATCGACCGCTTCACCCTGACCGGATTGGCCGATGCGAATATCAGTGCCACCGGAACTGTAAGCAATATTGGCGCCGAGCCAACGGGGAAGCTTGACGCATCGGTGATCGCCGTCGATCTTGCGCCGCTTGCCGAACTTCTCGCGCAGCGCTTCCCCGACATACCTTTGGTTTCGGCGCTTAGCAGCAATGCCGCCGCATATCCCGGACTTCTTGCGGATAGTGAACTCAATATCATCGCCAACACCGAAGGCGGACTTTCGGCCGCGATCAAAGGAGTTTCGGGGGGAACGGCGGTGGATCTGTCCGTCTCCGGCCAAGGTGCGCTCACCGATCTTGCCAATGCGGAACTCACGACCCGCCTAACCGCCCAAAACGAAAACGCATCCGCGCTCTACGCGCTTTTGGGCGTTCCAGCACTGCCTCTGGGGTTCACCGGTGCGGCACAGGTGGAATGGCTTGCCGAGGGCATTCCAGCGCGGGGTATGGAGACGGAGTTCAGCTTCTCGGGCCAGGGGCTCGACGCGAGCTTCAACGGGCAGGTACGCGCTGGCGAAAGCTTGGCGATCCAAGGAAATGCCCGGCTCGAAGCCGACGATCTGGAACCGTGGCTTGCCGAAGCGGGCATCTCGTTGCCGGGATTTGGCTATGGTCTTCCAGCAGTGCTTTCAGCAGGCTTGGACGGTGGCGACGGTCTGCTCGTTATCAGCGATCTGCAAGGGACGGTCGCGGAGAAAAATGTGAGCGGCGATCTCAATGCCGAGCTCCGTGAGAGCGTGCCGCATCTGACAGGCTCCCTCACCATAGCCGGCTTTGACCTCGGCCTTGCGGCAGAGATGGTGGCGGGCAGCCGGGCCTTCGAGGCTGGAGAAGGGGCGTGGCCGCAAGCGCCGTTCAGCGGCAATGAGATCTCGCCATTTACGGCCGATGTCGAACTCACCGCACGTGAACTTTGGTTCGGAAATTCCGCCGCCGCCAATGACGCACATCTGCGGCTGAAGATCGGCCCTCAGGGATTTGCCGTGTCCGATTTCACCGGGCAGATTTTCGGCGGAACGATGGAGGGATTGGCTGAATTCAGAAATGACGCCGGTACGGGGCTGTTTTCGGCACAAATGTCGCTGCGCGATGCTCCGCTTGAGGAAATCCTGCCGGGCAGCGGAATATCGGGACGCTCCGATATCAGCACCAGCGTCACTGCAAGCGGCAAGTCCGTTGGTGCTATGGTTTCCGCGCTTTCCGGCTCAGGATCGGCATCCCTAAGGAATCTCATCGTCTCCGGCATTAATGCGGCGGCGATCGCCCCGATCCTCGAAGAGGCTGACAGTCTTGGCGTCGAGATCAACGGGGAGAATGTAAGAGCCTTCGCGCCGGCACTCGTCAGGCGGGACCGGCTTTCAGCCGGGAACGTGGACCTGGCATTCACCATCGCCAATGGCGTGGCGCGAATGCCGCCGGTGCAGCTTGAAAGCCGGGGCACGCGCATGAGCGTCGAGGCGGCGGCCGACCTGAGGGACGAGACGGTTTCGGCCTCAGGAATCATCACCTACGATCCCGGCCTGGAAGCCGTGGCAGGGTCGGAGCCGGCGGTGCGTTTCGCCCTTAACGGGCCGATCGGAGAGGCGCAACTCGAGCTTGATACCGCGCCGTTGGCGCAATTCCTCACCCAGCGCGCGCTTGAGCGTGAGCAGGCGCGGGTGGAGCACATGCAGGCTGTTCTTTTGGAGCGGCAGCGGCTGCGGCGAGAAGCCAGTTATTTTAGGGCCTTGGAAGCGCAGCGTCAGGCGGCAGAAGCCGAACGTGTCCGGCTTGAGGCGGAAGCCGAGCGTCAACGGCAGGAGGAAGAGCGCAGAAGAGCCGAGGAAGCCAGGCTGAGGGAGGAGGAGGCGCGTCGACAGGCGGAGCAGCCTCGCCAAGGGGCAGGGGAGTTGGAGGATTCTCCACCGCTCGGCGCCGAACCTGGGCCAGTCATTCCACAAGCACCGGTTCAAACGCCGCTTCCCGAAGCGGAGAGAGATTCGCCGGTGGAACGCAGACCGCTGCCCCCTCCGGTACAGGGCAACGAACCTCGGTCGGATATGAGTCCAGGTGACGCGGCAGAAGAGGGGCTACACCCGCAGCCCGTCTTGCGCGCCGATGAGCTCACCGTGGAAAAGCTGCTGGAATTGCTGGAGCAATAATCTAATCCCGGCTCTTATCCTCGCACGCCCTTCGCTTGACCTCGGCCAGCACATAAAGACGCAGCGCAGAAGACAGGTTGGTGTTCCGCGACTGAGAAGCGTCGATCTCGCCGATCAGAGCGGCCACGGGCTTTCCCTGCGCCGCCGCGATGCGTTCAAGCTCACTGTAGAAGGCATCTTCGAGCGAAAAGCTCGTCCTATGGCCGCGAATTGTTACGGAGCGCTTTTTGGGCGCGCTCATTTGTCTTCGTCAGGGGAAACTAAGCGGCGGTGTGCTTCCAGTCTCGCGGCGTCGAGCGCCTCGGCGCGACGATCGGCCTCGCGCTTTGCGCGCGGCTGGCCGAAGCGGGTACGATTTTCCGCAGCGATTTGCTCTTTCTGCGCCCGGTTTTTCCGTTTTCGAACGAGACGAAGATTTACGAGCTCGCCCATCGCCTACTTCTTGCGGAATGCATCCAGCGAGACGACTTCCGCACCCTTGCCTTCGGCTTTTTCTTCCGCGGGGGCCTCATTGCCCTCCGTCTTGCGCTCGGCTGCCGGCTTGCGCTTGGCTGGTTGCTTCACTTCTTCCTTGAGCAGCGTCGGTTCTGCAGGTTCAGCGTGCTGCTGCTCCTGCTTCACCTCGAATTCGACTTCGAAGCTCGCCGAGGGATCGTAAAAGCCGCGAACGGCCGAGAAGGGTATCTCCAGCTTCTCGGGAATGTCGGAGAACGAGAGAACGACCTCAAAGCCTTTCTCGGTCACTTTCAGATCCCAGTACTGGTATTGGATGACGATCGTCATCTCTTCCGGATAGCGCTCCTTCAGGCGACTGGAGATCCGCACACCCGGCGCATTGGTCACAAAGCGGATGAAAAAATGATGATTGCCGGGCAGCCCAGCCTGCGCCACCTCCTGAAGCACCTTGCGCACAACACCGCGCAGCGCCTCCTGAACGAGAATGTCGTAGCGAATGCGGTCCTCGGGCATGGGCAGTCGGATATCCTGAATCGATGGCGCTCATCTTAGGTCTAATAAAGCTTGGCGCAGTCGTAAATCCGATAAAAGGGCGAGGGAGCCAAAAAGAGCGGCAATCGCCGGCAGCATTCGGGGCCGAGCATCCTTGAGAACGCACAAAGCGCCTAATTTGAAAAGCTGCGTACCCGTGCGAACCGGTTCCGGCTTCCGGGTGTGCTAGGCGTCCTGAGAGGCTGTCGCGCGAACCGGCCTGTCAGCCTTTCGCCCGAAGGCACGAAGGAAAGTGGAAACTGCGCGCCGCGCCGCTGCGAGAAGCTCGTCATCCGTAAGGGATTTGCCGAACATGCAAGGCATGTTCAATTCGGCATTGTTAAGTGCCATGAATTGCCGCGCGGCGACATCCGGGTCATCTATGTCGAGGTAGCCTGCATGCGCGAGACGGGCAAGCCGTGCCGCGAGCGAGGATTCGATCTTTCCCGGCCCTTCCTTGCGCCACACGTCGAACAGCTCGGGATAGCGCTCGCCTTCGGCGATAAGCATCTTGCGCAGAAGCTTTCCTTCCCGGCCCCAGATGCAGTTCTTGTTTAGCCGCAGCGCGAAAGCCACGAGATCGGCTTCCAGATCGTCAGGCTGATTGGGAAAGGTGTCGAGTATCGCGAAGGCGCGAGTGTTGATCCGATCGGTGATCTCCCGCAGTGCCGCCGTGAACAACTTGTCCTTGTCGCCGTGATGGTTGTAGATCGTCTGACGGGAAACGCCAGCTTCCGCAGCTATCAGATCGATGTTGGCACCTGCAAAGCCCTCACGGCAGAAAACAGTCGCCGCGGCGTCAATAATCGACTGGCGCTTTGCAGCGTGTCCGCGCGGAGGGAAAATGCTGGTGCAATTCTCTCTGATCATAGCTCCTATATAGAGCTGATTGACGAATTAGACAAGGTTGTCCAAAAGAGAAAGGGCTTATCTGATCTTCTTTCCGCGCAGGGCTGCCAATACTGGAAAAGCGGAGATCAAGTCCGCCAATGTGGCTGCTCAGCCCGCCTCAAACCGGATCCGGGGCTGCAGCAGCCAATCCTGTGAAAATGTTGGTCAGGCGTATCTCTTTCCCTCGGCTGTGCGCATGAAGTAAGCGAGGTCCAGCGATGGGGGATTATGGCCAAGCACCGAAAGAATGCTGTGCGCTTGCCCGCGGTGATGCGTTTGGTGGTTGAAGAAATGCGAGAGGGCAGGAGCCAGGCGTTGCGATACCGGCTCGGGCTTAACAATCGTCGAGTAAGTGATGTAAGCGCTGAGTGCGGCCTCGTCCAGGGTGCCAAGCCAACTCAGGATCCGCTCGTCCTCGGCTTCCCGCGCAAGCCTCAACGACGGCAGTGCGGAGTCGATGATGGCGTTGAGCCGGTCCGGAGCGTCGCCACTCCCGGTGAAGCGCTTCATCCAGATGCGGTCGGCGACCAGGATATGGTTGAGCGTTCCCATCATGGACTTGAAGAAAACGCCTACGTCACGCGCGAACTCTTCGGCGGTCAGTTCGCCCGCCGCGTCGTAAAGAAGCCGGTTCGCCCAGCGGTTATAATTCGCCATCAACTCGAAGTGTCTTTTCACGGGCTGCTCCACTGTTGCCGATCGGGTTATGATTAGCCCGATCCCTGTGCGAAGACACATGAAATCCGCTCATCTTTCCCATGCGCAGAATTGATCGGAGTTGTGGCGGGTGCTTGCGGGCCGGATGAAGGTTATGGCCCCATCCCCTTCACAGCGGGCGTTGTCGCCGCTATAGACCCGCAATCCCTGATTTCCCTTATGCGAAGGATGTAAAATGGCGATCGAACGCACTTTTTCCATGATCAAACCAGATGCCACCAAGCGCAATCTTACCGGCGCAATCACAAAGATGCTGGAGGATGCAGGCCTGAAGGTCGTGGCTTCCAAGCGCGTCTGGATGAGCCGTCGCCAGGCTGAAGGTTTCTATGCGGTGCATAAGGATCGCCCCTTCTTCGACGAGCTTTGCGAGTTCATGTCTTCAGGTCCGACGGTGATCCAGGTTCTCGAAGGCGAGAATGCAATTGCCAAGAACCGCGAGGTGATGGGCGCGACAAACCCGGCAAATGCCGCCGAGGGCACTATCCGTAAGGTTTTCGCGCTTTCCATCGGCGAAAACTCGGTGCACGGATCTGATGCCCCGGAAACGGCCGAGCAGGAAATTCGTTACTGGTTCTCGGAAACTGAAATCGTCGGCTGACTGCCGTAGGTTCAGCAGAAAGCCGGGCTCTGCCCGGCTTTCTTATTTCTTCCAGCGCTCAAGGGCGTTTTCGTCTTCCGCCTTGGCTTCCACCCATCGGCCTTGCCCGGCATCCGTCAGATGCTCCTTTTTCCAAAAAGGCGCTCTCGACTTCAGATAATCCATCAGGAAATCCGCAGCCTCTAACGCTGCTTTCCTGTGCGACGAGGCGGTTACCACAAGCACGATGTTTTCGCCCGGCCTGATCTTGCCGTAACGGTGGACCACGGTCAGCCCGGAAAGCTGCCAGCGCTCTGCCGCTTGACGGGCGATGCGGGTCATTTCGGCTTCAGCCATGCCGGGATAGTGTTCAAGCTCCAGTGCTGCCAAGCGACCGCCTTCATCGCGGCATTTTCCGGTGAAGGTGACGACCGCACCCACATCCCTGCGGCCATCCGTCAGCCGATCGATTTCAACGGCGAGATCGAAATCCTCCGCCTGCACGCGAATATGGGGCTCGCAGCCCATGCTCACCCTCCCGTCATAGGCGGGAACAGCGCCACCTCGCCGTCTAACGGCAATCGCGTTTGATGGTCCGCATGCTCGTGATCGATGGCCACGCGGATCACCTGCGGGTGTTCGAGCGCTGCCGCATAGCCTGCGCCGCGCGCCCTCAGCCATTGAAGAAGCTCCGCAACCGTCCTCACCTCACCTGGCAAGGTAACCTCCTCGGTCTCCTTACCGATGCGCTCCCGGACCCATGCGAAATAGATGAGCTTCATGCTATTCCTCGATGATATGCTTCAAGCCGGCGCGGAAATAATCGTAGCCGGTATAGAGCGTCACGAGCGCGGAAAACCACAAAAGCGCGATGCCGGTCTCGGTTATATAGGGGACGATCTTGTCACCGGCAGGGCCGGCGAGGAGGAAGCCGATCGCCACCATCTGGATGGCTGTCTTCCATTTGGCAAGCTGCGTTACCGGCACGCTCACCTTCAGCCCGGCAAGATATTCTCTCAAGCCCGATACCAGGATCTCCCGGCACAGGATGACGATCGCGGCCCAGAGCGTCCAGCCTGCGATCGTGCGATCCGTATCAGCGGCAAGAAGGAGAAGGCAGGTTGCCACAAGCAGCTTGTCGGCAATCGGGTCCAGCATTCTGCCGATATTGGAGGTCTGCTTCCAGCTTCGCGCGAGATAGCCATCCAGGTAATCGGTGACGCTTGCGGCGAGAAACAGTCCAAGCGCCGACCAGCGGGCAAAGTCGCTGGATTGCAGCCGCCCTTCAAGAAAGAAGCAAAGCACAATCAGCGGCACCGCCATGATGCGCGCATAAGTGAGCAGGTTTGGAAGGTTGAAGGCGCGTTGTTGCGACATGGATTGCTGGCTCATTGTCGGCCTAGTCAAATCAGACCAGGTAGGCCGCGGTCAAGCGGCTGGTCACTAGCCGCTCTCATGAAAGTGATTGTAAATCAGCCGGGCTATGGATTCCGATATGCCGCCCACCTCCATCAGGTCTTCGACCGCCGCCCGGCTGACTGCCTTCGCGGTGCCGAAGTGATGAAGAAGAGCCCGCTTTCGGCCAGGGCCGATTCCGGCAATCTCATCGAGAGGGTTTTTCACCATCTCCTTCTTGCGGCGCGCGCGGTGCGAACCGATGGCGAAGCGGTGCGCTTCATCCCTTAGCCGCTGCACGAAATAGAGGACGGGGTCCCTCGGGGGCAGCGTAAAGGGAGGGCGGCCCTCCATGAAGAAGCGCTCGCGCCCGGCGTCGCGGTCAACGCCTTTTGCGACACCTATGGCGGTGACGAGATCGGCGATGCCGAGATCGTCCAGTATCTGGCGGACAGCCGACATCTGGCCTTGGCCACCGTCGATCAAAATGAGATCAGGCCAGGCGGGGAAGGAAGCGTCGGAATCTTCTGCCTCGCTGCCATTGCCCGGCAGACCCTGCTCTTTGATGAGGCGGGCGAAGCGCCGTTGCATCACCTCGCGCATCATGCCGAAATCGTCGCCCGGCGTGATCTCCGTCGAGCGGATATTGAACTTTCGATACTGGTTCTTCACAAACCCTTCCGGACCCGCCACGATCATCGCGCCCACCGCGTTGGTGCCCATGATGTGCGAATTGTCGTAGACCTCGATCCGCCGTGGCGCGGCCTCCAGGCCGAAAGTCTCCGCAAGGCCCTCGAGCAGCCGCGCTTGTGACGATGTTTCCGCAAGGCGCCTTCCCAACGCTTCGCGCGCATTCTGCAGGGCGTGATCGGTCAGGTCCTTCTTCTCCCCCCGCGCCGGAACTGAGACCTGCACCTTGCGTCCCGCGCGGGCCGAGAGCGCTTCGGCCAAAAGGTCTTGATCCTCGACGGGATGGGAGAGGAGGATCAATCGCGGGCACGGCTTGTCGTCGTAAAACTGTGCCAGGAAGGAACCCAGCACCTCTCCGTGGCCGAGCGCCGGGTCCGCTTTCGGGAAATAGGCCCGGTTGCCCCAGTTCTGGCCGGTACGGAAGAAGAAGACCTGGATGCAGGTCTGACCGCCTTCCTGATGGATTGCAAAGACGTCCGCCTCTTCCAATCCCTGCGGATTGATGCCCTGGTGGCTTTGCACATGGCTCAGGGCGGCAAGGCGGTCGCGATAGATCGCGGCACGTTCGAAATCGAGCGCCTGAGAGGCCTCTTGCATCGCGGTGGCGATCTCCGCCTTTACCGTGCTCGAGCGGCCAGAAAGAAAGTCCTTCGCCTCCTTCACGAGCGTGGCGTAGTCCTCAACGCTGATCTCTCTCGTGCAGGGGCCGGAGCAGCGCTTGATCTGGTAGAGAAGGCAAGGCCGCGTGCGGCTTTCGAAAACCGAATCGGTGCAAGTGCGCAGCAGGAACGCTCTTTGCAGTGAGTTTATCGTCCGTCCTACCGCGCCAGCGGACGCAAACGGCCCGAAGTAATCGCCTCTGCGCGACCGCGCACCTCGATGCTTGAAAATGCCTGGAGCCGGATGGTCCCCCGTCAGCAGGATATACGGAAAGGACTTGTCGTCCCGCATCAGCACGTTAAAGCGCGGACGCAATCGCTTGATGAGATTGGCCTCGAGGAGCAGCGCTTCCGTCTCGGTGCGCGTGACGACGAACTCCATCGTCGCGGTCTCGCGGATCATCCGCTCGATGCGGTTCGAATGCCCACGTCCCTGGGCATAGTTCGTGACCCGCTTCTTCAGGCTGCGTGCCTTGCCCACGTAAAGCACATCGCCCTCGGTATTCACCATGCGGTAGACGCCGGGCGCGTTTGGAAGCCGTTTCACGACGGCCTGAATCACCTCCACACCTGTGGCGGCCGTTTCCGTGCCGGCGCGGTCCCATTCCAAGGTTGAATCTTCTGCGCTTATGATCGTGTTGCCGAGATCTGCCGCGTTCAAGACGCGTCTCCACTTAAGTCGTTCCATGTGAGATGCTTCCCGCCATCGAGGGCAATCATCTGCCCAGTGATGGAGGGTGTCTCCCATAGATAGCGAATCGTGGCGCCGAATTCAGGTAGTTCAGGCCCGTGACCTAACAGAATCGCTTCGGTTTGGCGGCGGAAGCTTGCATCCGCCTCGCCCTCGTCGGGCAGCGTAGCGCCCGGACCGATCGCGTTCACCCGAATGCGCGGCGCGAGCGCCTGCGCCATGGTCCGGGTCGCCATCCATAAAGCCGCTTTCGAAAGCGTGTAGCTGAAATAGCGCGGCGTGGGCCTCCACACGCGCTGATCGATCATGTTCACTATTAGGCCTTCGCGATCTTCCGGTAACGCCCGGGCGAACTCCTGGGCGAGAATTGCTGGTGTCTTCACGTGTAGAGCAAAGTGCCGCTCCCAGACCTCGGCGTCAAAGTCGATGACCGAATCCTTCTCGAACACGGAGGCATTATTGACGAGCAGGCGGATGGGGCCAAGCGCCTTGGCCGCCTCCTTCATCAAGGCTCTTGCCTGCGTGGGGTCAGCAAGGTCTGCCTGCAGAAGATGCGCCCGGCCGCCTTCATCCGACACCTCGGCGGCAAGTCTTTCGGCCTCAGCGCGGGAGTTCCGATAGTGGATGCCGACGGCAAAGCCGTGAGCGGCGAGGTCGAGGACAATTGCGCGTCCAACTCTCCTGGCACCGCCGGTTATGAGAACGGTCTTTTCTGCCGACTGCTTCCGCGTAGTCACTTCGTATTATTTCCGCCGTTGCAAATATATACTTCTTTCTCTCAAGGCCGCGCTGGCTTCCAGAAGCATGGCAAGCGTGGCTGAAGCCAATATGGTTAGCAGATACTTAATTGATCCGCATGCACTGATCAAAATTGTTGCGTTCTGGCCACACTGGGAAGCTCCTTCCAGAGAGGGAATACACGTTCTGCGGTTTAGCCATTTTGCAGCCATCTTGTAGCCATCTTTCGCGCTTTATCCATCGGGCTGGCGGAACCGGGCGCTCGTGAAAGCATTACAGGCGCACGGTTGGGGTTAAAAGGGCGAGTTGTCTGCTGCGACAAGCGTTCTTTCCCGAAATATTGCTCATGTGGCTAAGGAGATCACAATGAAGGTCAACAAGAAATCAATGCTAGGCTTTGCAGCCGCCGCCGCGATCGTCGCCGGTGCGATGCCAGCATATGCTGCGGACGTTATCATGGAGCAGCCGCCAGCACCGCCTGCCGCTCCGATGGAAGTGGCTCCGGTTGCTACCTGGGCCGGTCCCTATGCCGGTATCGCGCTTGGATACGGCTTCTCGGGTGAAGTGTCTGCGGACGGCGCTCCCGGCGAAGTGGAAACCGACGGCTTCGTCGGCAACGTCTTCGGCGGCTGGCAAGGTCAGTCCGGCCAGTTCGTGTACGGTGTCGAAGGCGACATCGGATACAACGGCATGGAAGGGAGTGAAGGCGGCGTGGACGTCGAGCACGGCGTTGACGGCTCGCTGCGTGCCCGTCTTGGCTATGCGGCCACTGACAATGTACTGCTCTATGCCACGGGCGGCGGCGCTGCCAGCCGGCTTGAGGCATCCGGCGGCGGCCTGACCGAATCGGAAACCGCGGTTGGCTGGACGGCCGGTGCGGGCGTGGACGTGAAGCTGACGCCGAAGTCCTTCGCGCGCCTCGAGTACCGCTACACCGATCTCAGCGCCGAGTTCGACAGCGTGGATGTCGACACGACGAGCAACAAGGTCATGCTCGGCGTCGGTATGCAGTTCTAAAAAAAGGCGGCAAACGCCAAACGAAGAAGCCGGGCACTGCCCGGCTTTTTCTTTTCATCTCCTTCGGGAGGGGATGAAACAGGCCTTATCGTGCCGGCGGCATGGTTATTTCCGGTCTTCGGCAGGCATTTTGATCAACTTCGCCGCAAGAGCGGAAGCTTAGATCGTGCGTCAGGCAAATGCGCACCTCCCGCAGATAGCGTCTGTCGCAGGTGACCGCGATTCCCGACGGAGGCAAATCCGGATTGGCGGCAAGGAACTGCTGTTCAACGTCGGCGGGTGAAACGGAGCGCGTCTCATCAAGACGGGAAAGCTCGGCAGGGATATTGATCCGCTGCCGCGCCTGCCGCAACAGAGCGAAATAGTCGCTTTGCCCAAGCCCGCTGCACGAGCCGTGCTTGCGCCATTGATGGCCCATCAGGCCGGCGGAAGGCACAATGTCGCGATAAGCCTTCACCAGCCGGCCGGGAACGCGCTCGGGCTGGCGTGTTCGGCAGAATTCAGGATATCCCTTCTCATATTGCGGCCAGAGCCCATGCACGACAAAGGCATAAGGCCGTGTTGAACCGCATTGCTCATCATTGGCCTCAGTGCCTTCCGCCGCGCAATAGCTGGGCGACCAGGAGAGCGAAAGCACGTAGAAATCGAAGACTCCGGGTTCAGCGCCCCGCTCGCCAGCCTCCGTCGATGATGCCATGGCTGCGGCAAAAAAGAGCGCGGCACCCCATCTTCGCATTCTATCTCCGCTTTTTCTTGATCCGCACCGGCTGGGCACAGGTCCTCCTGTACCAGAACGGAAGCATCAAAGTGGGGAGCAGGAGCGGCAGATAAAACAGAACTAAAAGGTCCATAATGAAAATCCCAAACTCATAACGGTCTTCAAGGGCAATAGCCGTGTGTATGGGACAAAAAAAAGAACACCGGGTTTTTTCCCGAGGGAAAATGAAGCTAAAAGCCTAGCAAAGCCGGCGCCTTTTGGGAACTTGCGGCTCTCATCGCAGAACGCGGCAGGCGCCGTTATAGACATTCCAGCGGTCGAAGCCGAGCACGCAAAACTCCACATTGTCGCCCAGGCCCGCAAAGCCCTGGCCATATTCGATCAGGTACCAGATGGGCCGATCCTGCCCATCCGACAGCCGCGCGGTCGCCTGGCAATAACGCCGCTCGATCGGGCTGTTGTAGGTGGCGGGTTCGTAACGCGTCAGGCGCGCGCCGTAAAAATCGACGATGCCGACATTGGGAAGATTGGGTACATGGGTAACCTGGTGACGGAAGCGGCTTTGAATTGTGCCGCGCACGCTGGTATGGCCGCAAATGGCATCCTCCGCGCCGTATACGCCGACTCCGGCGCCGATGAAATCGGCGGCCTGCGCCGTCTGCGTCAAGGCTGAAAACGAGAGCGCGAAACCTGCGGCAAGGGCCAGTAGGCGTGCCATGGACTGTCTCCTGTGATCCCCGAACTCCGGATCTCAGTTTCCGTCAGGCATCAAGTCCGGTCAAGATGGCTTGGCTTCGCTGGCGAGTTGTTTCGTGTAGAACCGCCCCATTCCGCCGTGACCAAGCATTTCCGCCAACGCGGGAAGCAGGATTCCAAGCTCTTCCTTCAGCGCATAAGGCGGGTTCACCACGATCATACCGGAACCGTGGAGCCTGGGCTCGGAGGAGGGCGGTTGGATTGTGAGCCCGATGTCGAGAATGTCCGGCACGCCGCTTTGCGCCAACGCTTCCCGGAAACGGTCTATCTCGGGAAGCTCCTTAACCGGATACCAGAAGGCGTAGATGCCGCCCGGCCAGCGCCGGTGCGCCTTTTTCAGCCCCTCGACCATGCGCCCAAACTCGCCCTCCTTCTCAAAGGGTGGATCGACCAGCACCAGCCCGCGCTTTTCCTTGGGTGGAAGATGGGCGCCTAGGGCCAGCCAGCCGTCGAGCTCGATGACGCGCACCTGGTAATCGCCTGCGAAATTCTCCTTGAGTGCTGCCGCGTCCTGTGAATGCAGCTCCATCGCTGTCAGCCGATCCTGCTTGCGCAGGAGGTGCCGGACGATTGTTGGCGAGCCGGGATAGATGGTGATCCCACCGGCTCTGTTCACGGCGCGGACGGCAGCGAGCAAAGGTTCGAGAAGATCGGCCGCATCCTCGCCGAGTGGCTGCGCCATGAGCCTGCCGATGCCGTTGAGCCACTCGCCCGTTCTCTGCGCTTCCTCCCCTGAAAGATCGTAGAGGCCTACGCCTGCGTGCGTATCGATCACGCGGAAAGGCTTTTCCTTGCGCTTCAGATATTCCACGATGCGGACAAGCACGGCGTGCTTCACGACATCGGCAAAGTTTCCCGCATGGTAGGCGTGGCGGTAGTTCATCGGTTCCCGTCCGGCTGAAATCCATCATCCTGGCTGATGGATCATGTAAGCGCTTTTCACGGGTTTGGCCCTACTCCGACGAGGGCAAAACCGCTAGTCTCCAGCGCATGAACACACACTCATCGCTTCATATCGGCCATTCGGCCTGTCCGCATGACTGTCCTTCCACCTGCGCGCTCGATGTCGAGGTGATCGCCGGGCGCATCGGCCGCGTCCACGGCGCCAAGGACAACAGCTATACCGCCGGCGTCATCTGCGCCAAGGTGGCGCGCTATGGCGAGCGCGTGCATCATCCCGACCGCCTTCTGAAGCCTCTGGTGCGCGCGGGGGCAAAAGGGGAGGGTGTGTGGAAGGAGGCGAGCTGGGAGGCGGCGCTCGACAGCGTGGCGGAGGCTTTTCTGAAAGCTGAAGCGAATTACGGCAGCGAGAGCGTCTGGCCCTATCACTATGCCGGCACGATGGGCCTGGTGCAGCGCGATTCCATACATCGCCTGCGCCACGCCAAGCATTATTCCGGGCAGTTCGACACGATTTGCACAAACCCCGCCTGGGCGGGATATGTGATGGGCACTGGCGCGCTTCGCGGCGCCGATCCGCGCGAGATGGCCAAGGCCGATTGCGTGGTCATCTGGGGCACCAATGCGGTGGCGACCCAAGTGAATGTGATGACGCATGCCGTGCGCGCCCGCAAGGAGCGTGGGGCGAAGATCGTCGTCATAGACGTCTATGACAACGCCACCATGAAGCAGGCCGATCTCGGCATCATCGTCCGGCCGGGCACGGATGGGGCGCTCGCCTGCGCCGTCATGCATGTGCTCTTCCGCGATGGCTTGGTCGACCGGCCGTATCTGGAAAGATATACGGACGATCCCAAAGGGCTGGAACAGCATCTTTCCACGCGCACGCCGGAATGGGCGGAAGCCATCACTGGCGTTCCGGCGGCTGAGATCGAGGCTTTCGCCCGGCTGGTGGGCGAGACGAAGCGCACCTTTTTCCGCCTGGGTTACGGTTTCACCCGCAACCGGAACGGCGCGGTTAACATGCATGCCGCCCTTTCGATCGCCGCCGTTACCGGCGCGTGGCAATATGAAGGCGGCGGCGCCTTCCATTCCAATTCTGGCATTTTCGGCCTCGACAAGTCGCTGATCGAGGGGACAACCTTCGCCGATCCGTCGGTGCGCTCGCTCGATCAGTCGCAGATCGGCCGGGTGCTGACCGGCGACGAGGCGGCGCTTCACGGCGGGCCGCCGGTCACGGCGATGCTCATCCAGAATACCAATCCCGCCAACGTTGCGCCGGAGCAGCGGCTCGTGAAGCGCGGCTTCCTGCGCGAGGATCTCTTCGTGTGCGTGCACGAACAGTTCATGACCGACACGGCGGAGCTCGCCGACGTGGTGCTGCCCGCCACGATGTTCGTGGAGCATGACGACATTTATCGCGGCGGCGGCCATCAGCACATCCTGCTCGGGCCCAAGCTGATCGACGCGCCCGGTGAAGCGCGCGAGAACATCTTCGTCATCGACGAGCTCGCGAAGCGGCTTGGCGTGGCGCATCTGCCCGGCTTCGGCCTTTCGGCGCGTGAGCATCTGGACTGGATGCTCGGCCGACGGGGACTTGGCACTTTCGACAGTTTCCGCCACGAGCGCTGGGCCGACGTGCAGCCGGATTTTGAGACGGCGCATTTCCTTGCCGGCTTCGGCCATCCCGACGGGAAATACCGCTTCCGCCCGAGCTGGAAGGGGACTCCGGGGCCGAACCATCCGCCCGAATCGATCGGCTTCCAAGGACCGCACGAGAGCCTGCCTGAATTCCCCGATCATGTGGACTTCATCGAGGCGGCCGATCCCGAGCATCCCTTCCGCCTCGCAACATCGCCGGCGCGCAGCTTCCTGAATTCAAGCTTCACGGAAACGCCGGGCTCAAAGAAGCGGGAGGGCAGGCCTGAACTGATGTTGCATCCGGAGGATGCGCTGGCGCTCGGAATCGCCGAGGGCGATCGGGTGGAGATCGGCAACGGCCGCGGTGAGGTGGTGCTCCACGCCAAGATCTTTGACGGAGTTCGCCGGGGCGTCGTCATTGCCGAAGGCATCTGGCCGAACGGCGCGCATGAGCGCGGCGAGGGCATCAATGTTTTGACGGGCGCCGATGCCGTGGCCCCCTACGGGGGCGCTGCCTTCCACGACACAAAGATCTGGGTGAGGGCGGCTCGCGCGGCGTGATCCGCCCTTATCCGGTCATGCGGATCTAATCTCTGCTTCTGGTTATTGGCCGCTGTAAAGCTGTAATGCGTCTTGCCGCAGGGCGTGGCGCGAATCTGCTCGTGTGTAAAACATGTGGCCGCCTTCGTAGTTTTTCCGCAGGACCCGGCCCGACGGCTCGAAGGGCCGCAGCTGGCGAAGAATCAACTCGGTCCCGAAATAGGGTGTCACGAGATCCGTGTAGCCGTGGATGACGAGCACCCGGAATTCCGGATCAAGGGCAAGCACATTTCGCAGCGCACTCACCGCTTCCGGCTGCTCTTTGCCTTCTCCCCATTCCCAATCGAGGTTGCGGGCGAGAAGATGATATGGGCGCTGCGGTAACCATTGCAGGTTTTGCCGGTAGTGGTTCAGCATGGCGCTGGTGAGCGGCGCAACCATTGCATCCAGAACCGGTTCCGGCCCGTTTTCGAGTATCGAGCCATGGTCGGGCGCGTCCGCAACAATCGTCGTGTCGTAAAAGCTGGCGATACGTCCGCCGTCCCTCAGAAGTTCACGGGTAAGAACTTCCATGTCAATTCGCCCTTCGAAATCCCGCAAAGCATCAGGAGAAACGCCCGTCAACTCGGCGACACGGCCGACAATCCGCGCCTTGGCAGCCTCATCCTGTGTGCCGCGGAGCAGATCTGTAACGAACGGACCCGCGGCATATGCTTCGGCTTCATGCTGTGCGGCTTCCGAGAAAGCGCCACGGCGCTCCAGCGCTGCGGCCACGAGGGAAGGCAGATACGACGCCTTAGCCAGAGGGGAATAGTCGGGCTGATCAAACCAACCGAAATCCAGAACTGGTGATACGAGCGTCAGGCCTTTGAGCGCGACACCATATCTCGTTTGCAGCGCCTCGGCCACGCGGGGACCGCGGAACCCTCCATAACTCTCGCCAACAAAATATTTAGGCGAGACAAGGCGGTCGTTCTCCACCAGCCATTGTCTGATGAACCGGGCGAGCGCGTCGACATCGCCCCTGACCGAGTAATAGCGTTCGCGCAATCTATCGGTCGGATCTATCAGCCGGCTGAAGCCCGTTCCGGCGGGATCGATGAAAACCAGATCTGTAAATGACAGCCATGTGTCCGGGTTTTCGACCAGAGCGATGGATTGTGAGGGGACGATCCTCTCGCCACTCATTGGCAAGAGCCACGGGCCGATTGCGCCGAGATGAAGATAGGCGGAGGCAGCTCCCGGGCCACCGTTGATGGCGAAGGTGACAGGGCGGTTGGCCTTGTCGCTTCCTTCCTTCGTGTATGAGACGAAAGCGATCTCGGCTTCGGGACGATCGTTTGTGCCGGTGAGGGTGATGGCGCCAGCCGTTGCCTGGAAGGGTAGCTCTTCGCCCTCAATTTGCATCCGATGCAGTGTTCTGCGGGCTTCAGGCAACCGGCTTTGCTTGTCTTCCGAGGAGGCTTCGGCAGGGCGCTCTTCTTGCGCCGAGGTCTGCTGGCTGGAAGGCTCAGCCTCCTCCTGGGCATGGAGAGACTGCGTGGAAATCAGCAGCGCCAGGGCTGCGGCGGAAAGGAGGCGTTTGAAATCGATGAACATTGTCAATGGTGCTCAACTTATGGATCGGGCGCCTAATGGCTCGTCCTAAGTAAGCTATATTGTCGTTTGTTCTATGGCAGAACGCCTCACGCGCGGATCACAATTCGTGCGGATCCAACGGGTGTGTCTGCGAGCCAGCCGAGCTTCAAGTCAATGATCACAGCTTAAGGGGTCAGGCGCGCGAGGTCTTCGAGATCGGCCGTCTCCTCCACCGATGAAGGGACCATGAGGCTTGCCTGAGCGCCCCAGCCAATATCCACGGTGGGGGCAAAGAAAGTCCTGCCTTCTTCCACGCGCGCGCGGCCCGAAGCAACAAGAGAGAGCGCCAGCGGGTACAAACGGTGCTCGGCCTTCAGGACCCGCTCTGCCAAAGAAGCTTCGTCGTCGCCGGGCAGAACCGGTGTTGCCGCCTGCGCGATAATCGGGCCTGCATCCATTTCATGCGTCACGAAATGCACCGTGCAGCCATGGATCCGCATGCCGGCGTCCAGCGCCTTCCGGTGTGAATCGAGGCCTTTGAAAAGCGGCAGCAGCGAAGGATGGATGTTGATCATCCGCCCTTGCCAGCGCTCGACAAACTCAGCGCTCAACATGCGCATGAATCCGGCGAGGCAGATCAGCTCCACGCCATGCTGCCCTAGCGCTTCTTCAATCGCTGCTTCATGAGAGGCTTTGTCGGAGAACTCGCTTCGGGGCACGGCTACGGCCGGGATTCCGGCCGCGATGGCTGCCGCGAGTCCCGGCGCATCCGCCTTGTCACTGAGAACACAGGCGATCTCCGCCGGAAAATCGGCTTCGGCCGCGGCGCGGATGAGCGCCGTCATGTTGGAGCCTCGCCCGGAGATAAGGATCGCTGTTTTCTTCCTCACCCTCATAGCTCCAGCGCTCCTTGATAGATCACGCCCTTATCCCTCCGTGGCACGATGCTGCCCAGGATCTCCACGTGCTCACCTTCCTTTTGCAGGACGGCCGCGACTTGTGCGGCTTGGCCGGCAGCGACAACCGCGATCATGCCGATTCCGCAGTTGAACGTGCGCAGCATCTCCTGGGCGGCCACGCCACCGCGCTCGGCGAGCCAGGAGAAGACCGGGAGGACGTTTACCGCCTCCAGGTCGATCTCGGCCGCATAGGCCGGGGGAAGGACGCGGGGAATGTTTTCTGGAAATCCGCCGCCGGTGATGTGTGCCAATGCCTTGATGCCATGTGTCCTTGCAATGGCGGAAAGTATGGGCTTGACGTAAATGCGGGTGGGCGTGAGCAGCGCCTCTGCAAGAGAGCGGTCGGAATCAAATGGGGCGGGATCGTTCCAATCAAGCCCGCTCACCTCTACGATTCTGCGCACCAGGGAGAAGCCGTTGGAGTGAACGCCCGTGGATGCAAGGCCGAGGATCACGTCGCCTTCAACGATATCATTGGTCGGCAGAAGCCGGCCGCGCTCGGCGGCACCAACGGCAAAGCCTGCCAGATCGTAGTCGCCGTCGCGGTACATGCCCGGCATCTCGGCGGTCTCGCCGCCTATCAGCGCGCAACCTGCTTGCCGGCATCCCTCGGCGATGCCGGCGACAATTGCGGCTCCCTGGTCGGGATCGAGTTTTCCGGTCGCGAAATAATCGAGGAAAAAGAGAGGTTCTGCGCCCTGCACCACGAGGTCGTTCACGCACATGGCCACGAGATCGATGCCTACGGTATCGTGCTTTCCCGCCTCGATTGCGACCTTTAGCTTGGTGCCAACCCCGTCATTGGCGGCAATCAGGATGGGATCGGTAAAACCGGCAGCCTTCAGATCGAAAAGACCGCCGAACCCGCCAATCTCACCGTCCGCGCCTGGGCGGCGTGTCGCGCGCACCAGCGGCTTGATCTTTTCCACGAGCGCGTTGCCCGCGTCGATGTCCACGCCGGCATCGGCATAGCTGAGCCCAGTTTTTTTCCTGCTCATGGCATTTTCCAGTCGCGCTTTTCGTTCTCGGGCTATTGGCACGAAGGCCACTCCGCCGCAAGGAGCCCGTCCAGGCGGCACACAGAGTTTGACCAAATCTCACTCTTGCGGTGCCACGCAAGCACAGCCATTTATTCCGGCACGCGCTGCGTCGTCGAGGATAATGAAGGGGCTATCAGAGAGGAACCGGATTGACCATTCCCAATTTCATTACGCTGTTGCGCTTCCTGCTCGTTCCCGCGGTTATCTTCGCACTTCTCACCGGTGAGGTGGAATGGGCGTTTGCCGGGTTTGTTTTTGCGGCTGTTTCAGACGGGGTCGACGGTTTCATCGCCCGCCAGTTCAACCAGAAGAGCGAGTTGGGCGCCTATCTCGACCCGATGGCGGACAAGCTGTTGCTCGTCAGCGTCTTCGTGGTTCTGGGATATATGGGAAACCTGCCGCTTTGGCTGGTTGTGGCCGCTGTCTCCCGTGACGGGCTCATCGTCGGCGGCGTTCTCCTTTCCGCCGTTATGGATCAACCCGTGGCGATGAAGCCGCTGTTGATCTCGAAAGCCAATACACTGGTACAGCTCCTGCTCGCCGCGGTGGTGCTCGCAGGACTTACCTTTGATTTCTCGCTCGGGCTCCTCTATCCCGGTCTCGTCTATTTTTCCGGGCTCTTGACCGTGGCCTCAGGCGCGGCCTATCTCGTGAACTGGATCAAGCATATGGGCGGTCATGTCGATACCGGCACCTCGGGACAGTGAGGCGGCGCCGCGCCGAGCGCTCGTTCGGCACGTCAGCTTTTGGCTCATCGCCGCCGCGATCCTGATTCTCTTTCTTTATGTGTTCAGTTCCATCCTGCTGCCTTTCCTGGCGGGAATGGTGCTTGCATATTTCCTCGATCCGATCGCTGACCGGCTGGAGCGCGTCGGCCTCTCGCGTTTGGCCGCCACGGTTCTCATACTCTGCGCGTTCATTATCCTGCTGGTGATCGCGTTGATGGTGATCATCCCGGTTCTCGGAAACCAGCTTACGGATTTCACGATGCGCCTGCCGGATTACCTCACCCGGCTTCAGGCGCTCATCACGAATATTGATCCGGGATGGTTCGAGGAGAGGATCGGCGTCAACCCCCAATCGCTGCGGGAAGGGTTGAGCACGCTCCTCACGCAGGGCGCCGGTTTCGTGGCTACGCTGTTCAAATCCATCTGGAGTTCAGGCGTGGCGCTGGTCAATCTGGTGAGCCTTTTTGTCGTCACGCCCGTGGTAGCCTTCTACATGCTGCTCGATTGGGACCATATGGTCTCCAAGGTCGATAGCTGGGTGCCGCGCAAGCAGGTGGAGACGGTCCGCCAGATCGCGCGCGATATCAATACCGCCACCGCCGGTTTCGTACGGGGGCAGGGGACCATCTGCCTCATTCTCGGCTGCTTCTATGCCGTCGGGCTGACGCTGGTGGGCCTCAATTTTGGTCTTCTCATCGGTTTCTTCGCGGGCCTGATAAGCTTCATCCCTTTTGTAGGCTCGCTCGTGGGGCTCGCGCTTTCCATAGGAGTAGCCCTCGTTCAGTTCTGGCCGGAATGGTATTGGGTGCTGGCAGTAGCGGTCATCTTCTTTGCGGGACAGTTCGTTGAAGGAAATATTCTCCAGCCCAAGCTCGTGGGCCGGAGCGTCGGCCTGCACCCGGTTTGGCTGATGTTTGCTCTTTACGCCTTCGGTTTTCTCTTCGGCTTTGTCGGCCTGCTGATTGCCGTGCCGGCATCCGCGGCGATCGCCGTTCTCGTCCGCTTTGCAATTTCCCGCTATCTCGCTTCGCCATTATACGGTGGCCATCCGTCCCTGCCGGCCGAGCAGAAAGGCCGTGATCTTTGATGGCAAGAGGCCTGTCGCCGCGGCAATTGCCACTCGATCTCGCCCATACCGAGGGCCGGTCGCGCGAAGACCTCGTGGTCACGCCCGCCAACGAGCTTGCAGTCGCATTGGTGGAGAGCTGGCCCGATTGGCCCGCTCCGATCGTGGTGCTGGCTGGTCCGGCCGGATCCGGCAAGACCCATCTCGCCGACATCTGGTGCGACCAGTCGGGCGCCTTTCCCGTCTCAGCCACGGCCATTGAAACGGAGGCAATGGCCGCCGCGGAGCATGGGCCGATCCTGATCGACGATGCCGACAGTCCCCTGCTCGACGAGACCGGCCTCTTTCATCTGATCAATACGGTGCGCGGCAGTCATACGCACCTGCTTCTTACCGCACGGCACTTGCCGTCCGCCTGGGGCGTGAAGCTGCCGGATCTGCTTTCGCGGCTGAAGGCGGCGGCGGCCGTCGAGATCCGTGAGCCGGACGACATGCTGCTCACCGGCGTTTTCATCAAGCTTTTCGCGGACCGCCAGGTGGCGGTGGAGCCTCATGTCGTGCAATTCATGCTCCGCCGCATGGAGCGCTCGCTTTCCGCCGCCCGGCGCATCGTCGAGCGTCTTGATCGGGTGGCGCTTGAACGCAAGATCCGCATCTCCCGGACCCTCGCAGCCGAAATTCTCGAAGGTATGGACGAGGGGCAGGGCAGTCTCGACCTCTAACCATGCTTTGCGCTTTGTGAAGACAAATCAGTCGGCATAGGGAACACGGGCGAGCATTCGAGGTTCGGTTGCCGTGCGTTGAAAGGCACGAAACGAACTTCATCGGGAGAATTAAAACATGAAAAGGCTTCTTTTGAGCTCCGTGGGCGTTCTGGCGCTTACAGCGGCAGCAGCCGGCGTCGCCTCGGCACAATCCAGCACGAGTACGACGACTGGAATGGCATCGGCAACAAGCATGACCTGCGATCAGTTCGCTGCACTGGAATCGGATCAGCAGGAACGCGCCCTTTATTTTATCGCCGGCTACCAGGCAGCTCAGGGAGCGTCGGGAACTTCGGCCAGCGCGGGATCGTCGACGGCCACTCCATCGACTGACACGACAGCTTCCGCCGACACCACCACTCCGGGCAGCAGCACTCCGGGCAGCACGACCGGTAGCGGCGCGTCTGGATCCTCCGATACGACCGCTTCTGCGGATACCGGAAGCACCGTACCTGGCTCAGGCGCGACCACTGGCAGCACTGCGGGCTCGGCCGACACCACCACTTCTGCAGAAGCCACCACGCCAGGCTCGGCAGCAGACACCGACACAACGACCACGGCTGGCACTTCCGCCAGCGCTGGCGACTCCAGCTTGAGCGGCATGGGCATTCAGGAAATTCCGGTAGATACCGTCATGAGCTTCTGCCAGGACAGCCCGGATGCAATGGTCACCGAAGCCATCGACCAGCAATCTGGCACGGGAACAGCGCAGTAATAAGGGTATGTTCCCTGCCACCATCAAACCCGCCGCTCCGCGGCGGGTTTTTTGTCGGTCCCCGCGCCTTCAGCGCTGAAACGCGGCTTGTCTTTTGTACATGGCTGTCTATGACCGATACATGGACTCTTCCGCAGGGCAGCAACAAGCTGAAAAACTGGAAAAGATGACGCCAGCCCGTCAATGGCTGCTGCTGATATTGCTCTCGGTTGGTTTGGCCAGCGTTCTCAAGCTGCTGCAGTTTCCGGCGGCAGCCTTGCTTGGCCCGATGTTTTCAGCCGCGGTTCTCGGGATTAATGGAGCGAGCATAAGGGTGCCCTCGCTGCCCTTCGTGGCTTCACAGGGCGTCATCGGAATTCTCATCGCCATGGCGATCGAGCCAGCCGTCCTGGTTGGGTTGGCGGATAAGTGGCCGCTTGTTGTGGTCGTCGTTGTTTCCACCGTCCTAGCTTCCAGTTTTCTCGGCTGGATGATCAGCCGCTGGGGAATTCTGCCGGGCAGCACAGCCGTATGGGGGTCGGCGCCTGGGGCTGCTACGGCGATGGTGCTCATGGCCGCAGCCTTCGGAGCCGACCAGAGACTGGTGGCTTTTATGCAATATCTGCGCGTGATGATGGTTGCGCTGGCCGCAGCCGTTATAGCGAGCATCGTTGCTACAAGCCCCGAAACCGGGTCGGAGGGCACCATATGGTTCCCTCAGCTTGACTGGCCGGCGTTTCCGGTCACGGTCCTGGTTGCCGCTGTCGGAGCTGCTTTGGGGTGGCTCCTTGGTCTGCCGTCGCCCTTTTTTCTAGGCTCGATGATTTTGGGCGTAGCGCTGCACTTAGGCACCGGGTTTCAATTCCAGCTTCCCCCGTGGCTTCTCGTGGCGGCTTACACTTTCATCGGCTGGACAATTGGTCTCAATTTCACCCGGACCATCGCCAGGCACGCGCTGCGGGCACTGCCGCAAATCATTGGATCCATCCTGGCGCTGATGGTCTTTTGCGGCGGGCTTGCACTGCTGCTCAATCAAATATTGGGAATCGACCTGCTTAGTGCCTATCTTGCGACCAGTCCTGGCGGCATGGATTCCATAGCGATCATCGCAGCCGCATCCAATGACGTGAACATGTCCTTCATAATGACCATGCAGATGGCACGCTTTCTCTTCGTCCTTCTGTTCGGTCCCGCGATTGCCAGGCTGGTTGCCGGGGCCGTAAAGGACTAGCGTTATTTCTGCGGAGCGAAGCTCAAGCAGCTCCTGCTCATCGCCGCGCCATCAGCCGCGGCCGACAAACGGCATCTTCGTCGCCATAACCGTCATGAACAATATGTTGGTTTCGAGAGGCAGATTGGCCATGTGAAGCACGGCATCGGCGACATGCTTCGGATCCATCGTGGCCTCGACGGCCATCTCTCCATTGGCCTGCGGAATGCCTTTGGCCATTGGCATCGCCATATCGGTTAGCGCATTGCCGATGTCTATCTGACCGCAGGCGATGTCGAAAGGACGTCCGTCTAGCGCCAAGGTCTTGGTCAGACCAGTTATTGCATGCTTCGTGGTCGTATAGGGCACCGAGCCCGGCCGCGGCGCGTGGGCCGAGATCGAGCCGTTGTTGATGATGCGTCCGCCCATCGGGCGTTGCCGACGCATCAATCCGAATGCGGCGCGCGCGCAGAGGAAAGATCCGGTGAGGTTGACGCCGAGCACTTCGAACCAAGTCTCGACCGGTATCTCGTCGATGGGGGCGCCCTTGGATCCCATTCCAGCATTGTTGAAAAGCAGGTCAAGCCTTCCGAAGCGTTCCTCGATATTGCCGAATAGCGCCTCCACCTCGTTGGCCTTTGAGATGTCACAGGGGAGGGCGACCACGCGGGATGGGTCGCAGGTCGAGGCAGCGGCGCTTTCCAGCATCTCCCGGCGCCGCCCGGTGGTCACCACCATCCATCCGTTTTTCACGAGCGCTGCGGCGGTGACCGCGCCAATACCCGAGCCTGCGCCCGTAACAAGTGCAATGCGTGCTTCACTCATGAAACGCCCCTTTTCAGAAAGTCCAGAGTTATGCAGATCGGGACGGGAGGCAAGCCCAGGCGTTCCAACCCCCGTGGCAGCCCGGCTGGCATCGACCTAGTGGATGATCGCCTCGCGGACACCAAAAGCGCCCGTCCGCACGCGAAGCGAACACGCCAATCAACCCGCTACACAGCGCTCGCGTCGTGTTGCATCGGTCCGGGAGCTAGTGCAACACTGCACTAACAGCGAAGGAGGACACCATGTGCCGAAACATCAAGCCGCTGTTCAACTTCCAACCGCCAGCCACCAAGGACGAGATACACGACGCGGCCCTGCAGTTCGTGCGCAAGATCACTGGATCCACTCAGCCCTCACAAGCCAATGCAACCGCGTTTAATAATGCGGTGGAGGAGATCCAACGATCTGTGCACAAGCTCTTGCAGGCTCTGGAAACCAAAGCACCGCCCAAAGACCGCGAGGTCGTCGCTTCCAAGGCGCGCGAGCGCGCTAGGCAGCGTTATATGCGCGCCAGCTGAGCTATTCTCATTCTGCGCGCAATTGCAGGGTAGACACCGAAGAGATTGACGTGCGCATGTTTTAGGCGCCGCCGTCTCAGTGGAGATCCGTCCTTGTGGTCCAGCCCGAGCGTGGCGATCTGCGATGATGGCGGCCCTGCCGTCAACCCGCCGCGGTATACGCTGTCTTGACCACGGTGAAGAATTCCGCGGCATACGTGCCCTGCTCGCGCGGCCCATAGCTGGAGCCCTTGCGCCCCCCGAACGGCACATGGAAGTCCACCCCCGCCGTAGGCACGTTGACCATCACCATCCCCGCCTCGGCATTGCGCTTGAAATGCGTTGCATATTTGAGCGAGGTCGTGACGATACCGGCACTGAGCCCGAACTCCGTGTCATTCGACGTCGCCAATGCCTCCTCATAGTCCTTGACGCGGATCACACTCGCTACTGGCCCAAAAATCTCTTCGCGGCTGATCCGCATGGAATTTGTTGCTTCGGTAAACAGGGCTGGCTGTAGGAAATACCCTTCCGTTTCCTTTTGCACCCGCTCGCCCCCAGCTACCAGCTTGGCGCCCTCCTGCTTTCCGATCTCGATATAATCGGTGTCCTGCTTGAGCTGGTTGGCATCCACCACCGGCCCGATATCGATGCCGGGCTCCAGCGCGTTGCCCACTTTGAGCCCGCGGATGCGTTCCGCTAGCGCCTCGACGAACCTGTCGTGGATGACCTCGGTGACGATCACCCGCGAACTGGCCGTGCAGCGCTGCCCGGTCGAGAAGAACGCCGACTGCGTCACGCTTTCCACCGCCACCTTCAGGTCCGCGTCGTCCAGCACCACCGTGGGGTTCTTGCCCCCCATTTCCAGTTGGAACTTGCGGCCTAGTTCCACCGAGGCGGCCGCAACGCGCTTGCCCGTCCCCACCGAGCCGGTGAAGGTGATCGCGGTCACGTCACGGCTGTCCAGCATGGTCTGGCCCACCACCGAACCCTTGCCCATTACGAGGTTCAGCACGCCCTTAGGCAGACCGGCCCGCACCAGGATATCGACAATCGCCCAGGTCGAGCCCGGCACCAGATCCGCCGGCTTGATCACCACGGTATTGCCATAGGCCAAAGCCGGGGCGATCTTCCAGCTCGGGATGGCAATGGGGAAGTTCCACGGCGTGATGATCCCGATCACCCCGATCGGCTCGCGGGTAATCTCGACCCCGATGCCGGGGCGGACTGATGGCAGCACTTCGCCGGCCAGCCGCAGCACTGCTCCAGCGAAAAAGTCAAAGATCTGGCCAGCCCGGGTCACCTCGCCGATGCCCTCGGGCAGCGTCTTGCCTTCTTCCCGGCTTAGCAGTTCGCCCAGTTCGTCCTTGCGGGCGAGGATCTCGTCGGCGGTCTTGCGCAGGATGGCATGACGCTCCAGGATCCCCGAGCGCGACCAGGCCGGGAATGCCGCCTTGGCTGCCGCGATTGCCTGTTTGGTCTCCTCGGCGCTGGCCTGCGCGTAGATACCCACCACGTCCTTGATATTGGACGGGTTGATGTTCTCCTTGCCCTCTCCCCCAACCCAGGCGCCGTCGATCAGGTTCTTGTGCAGTGTGGTCATGTCGGAATGCCTTTCGGAAGTGATGAAGCGATGGTCTGTGCCGCCCGGTCCGCCTGCCCGACGATAGCCAATCCGGCGGCAGCCGCCTGACCTCGTTAATGCAGCGTGATCCGGCCCGCTTCGACATCTGCACCAGGGCGGCGCTGCGATGACCGAGGCGCGCAGATCGGCGGTCAATTCGGCCGGGTGCAGAACAGGGATCATTGCACGCCTCGCAACTGGTCGATAGCAACATAAGCGCCGGTGGCAGCCGACTGCCGCAATGCGGCGGTGACATAGACGCTGTCGAGCGCCCTTTCCCCCGCCACCAGCGTATGGGCGGGACGCGCCGAGTCGGCCAGTGTCCAGGCCAGGTCCTGAAACACGTTGAGTGGCGGATGATCGGGGATCGGCGCTGCCACCACCGCCTCTGGCACCACCCAATCGGCGACAGTGTCGCCCTCGATGGTGGCGCTGCCAAGAGAGCCATGCACCTGCGCGCGCTTCAGCGTGCCGCCGCCATAGCGCCCGTCGGGCAGATTGCTGCGATAGGTCGTGGTCACGGTCAGCGTCGCGAACGAGCCGTTGGTGAACCGGATCACAGCGCTGGCTGCGTCCTCGGCCGGAATATCGTGCCCAACTGTCGCCGAAAAGGCGAACACGCCCTCAACCTGTCCCTGATACCAGAGCAGATGATCGATCGGGTGTACGCCCTGGTTCTGCAGGCAGCCGCCGCCCATCGCGGCGATGCCGCGCCAACCCGACCCCTCGTCGTAATAGGCCTGCGAACGCTGGCACTTGTTGACATAATCGCCCTGGATCAGCGGCCCGAGGCGGCCTTCGGCAATCGCCTTGTAGATGCGATAGGCGCCCGGCACATAGCGCGTGTCGAACTCCACCACCAGTTGAACCCCGGCCTCGCGCGCCGCCGCCAGCATCGCCTCGCCTTCCGGCACGTCAACGGCGGTGGGCTTGCTGACGATCACATGCTTGCCGGCCCGCAGCGCCGCAATGGCGATTTCGCCGTGCATGTCGGTGGAAGTATAGACCCCCACCACATCGATATCCGGCCGGGCGATCAGCGCGCGATAATCCAGGACTGGCACACAGTTATGCCGCTCGGCGACCGCCCTGGTCCGCGCCTCGTCGCGGCCGCAGACGGCGATCAACTGCGCCTGCGGCACCGCGGCCAGCATCCGGCAGCGGGATTCGCCAAAGGCGGTTCCCACGATCCCCACGCGCATCATGACCGGCTCACTTGATCTCGTTGCCGGCGATGAAGTCCCAGTCGATATCCCAGCCCATGCCCGGCCCCTTGGGAACATGCACGAAGCCCTCGGCGTCCATCGGGTCGTCGATGGTGGCCAGCCACGGCGTCTTGGATTCGTACTTGATGAGCGGATGCAGCAGGCCGCGTTCATAGAAACGGCCGGGGATCTGCATGGCACCAAGCGCATGCAGCGTCGCAGCGCCGTTCTGATGGAGCTCGATCGACATGCCATGGGCTTCGGCCAGATGGATGGTCTTCATCATCGGCGTGATGCCGCCGACATCAAGCACGCCGGTGCGCAGGATATCGCAGGCGCCCGCCAGCACCCATTCGGCCCGGGTCCAGATCTGCCCCGGCGCAGTTTCGGGACCGCAGATCGGCAGGTCGAGCTCATCGCAGAGCCAGCGATAGGAGCTGATGCTGGCCTCGCGCATCGGCTCTTCCATCCACAGAAACCCGAGTTCCTCGAGGCCTCGACCGAGCCGCTTGGCCTCCTGCCGGCTATACTGGTGATAAGGGTCGAACATCAGGTGCATCTCGGGCCCGACAGCCTTACGCACTGCAGTCGCCATGGCCAGGTCGCGGTCGACAGAGGGGGCGCCGGGTACCGGCGGCATCCAGGGGTGCATCTTGTAGGCGGTATAGCCCTCTTCCTTGCACTGGATGGCGAAATCGGCATAGGCCTCGGGGCTGGTCAGCCCGCCCTTGAGGTCAGCATCGCCCACCATGGTGCTGGCATAGGCCGGGATCTTGTCGCGAAAAGCGCCGAGCAATTGCTGAACCGGCAGCCCTACCGCACGGCCGGCCAGATCCCACAGCGCCACATCGACCAGCGCCATCATCGAGTCGCTCAGCGTCGCGCCGTTGCCGCGCTGCAGCTCGGAGAGCTTCTGCCAGATCTTTTCGCGATAGAGCGCATTTTCGCCGATCAGCATCGGCACCAGTACGCGATCCACCAGTTCGGGCTGCATGCCGAAGGCATAGCCCTTGGCGCCGCCGCGCGTCTCGATTTCGAGCAGCGTCTGCCGGGCGGTATTGGCTGGTCCGGGATGCGAATGCCCGAAGGCCCGCCGGATCTGCGATGTATAGGAGAACACCCGCACACCGATCCGGGTGATTTCCATGTCCTTGTCGAATTGCATAGTCAAACCGCCATTTTCTTGAGGTCGTGGGGGGCCACTTCGTTGAGCAGGGGTTCACCCCGCATCAACCGGCCGATATTGTCGCCGATCAGGCGGATCGCGCGCTGCCGCGTGCCGAAGGTGGTGCCGGAATTGTGGGGCGTCATCAGCATGTTGAACTGGTGCAGCGGCAGGTCGGCCGGATAGCCGTCGCGGCCGGTCCCGTCCTCTTCCTCGCGCCACCAGCCGTCCATCGCCGCGCCGGCCAGATGGCCCGATTGCAGCGCCTCGTAAAGCGCCCGCTCGACGATCAGCGGACCCCGGGTGATGCACACCAGGTAGCTGCCGGGCTTCATCGCCGCGAACCGTCCTGCATCCATCAGCCCATTGGTGATCGAGGTCAGCGGCGCGGTGACCAACACGTAGTCGGACACTGCCAGTGCCTTGTCGATATCGGCATAGGTGTGGGCAAAGGCCAGGTCATGGTCCTCATGACGTTCGGGATGCAGTGTCACCATGCCGACCTGCATGCCGAAGGCCCTGGCCCGGACAGCGGTCGCCTTGCCGATGCTGCCGAAGCCGACGATGCAGAGCGTCGAGCCGAACAGCTCCGGGCCCCGCTGGCTCTCCCATTTGCCGCGGCTGGTAAGCGCGGCATGCGAGCGCAGCACCTGGCGCGACAGCATGACCATGGCCATGATTGCATATTCGGCAATCGGTATGTCGCCGGCATGGGCCGTCGCTATCCGGATGCCGCGCTGCTGCATCAGGTCGGGAATGCCGTTGCGCATCAGCAGGTCGACGCCGTGGCCCGTCATGTGCACCAGCTTGAGCCGGGTCGCCGCATCGATGAAGGGCCGGTTGATCACCCGCATCAGACCGGTCTGCACGTCGATGCTCGGCGCCAGTTTCAGCTTCTCTTCGACGGTCAGTTTGCTGCCGCCCTCGATCACTTCGATACCGGCGGGCCAGGCATCGATGACCGTCTGCTCCACCGGCGGAATATCCCAGTCGACCAGCACGCGCATAGTTAAGACTCCAGTTCAGTGCGGCTCCGGGCCGCGGTCGTAAGGTCGGAGGATCGGCCCGGCGCCGCTGCGACCTCGCCCTCCAGCGAGGGCGAGGAGTCGAGCAGCAGGCGCGTATAGCCATTGGCCGGAGCGGCAAACAGCTTGGCGGTTTCTTCCAGCTCGACAATTCTGCCCTGGTACATCACCGCCACCCGGTCGGCGAGCAGGCGAACCAGCGCCAGATCATGCGAGATGAAGATGCAGGTGAAGCCAAACTCCTGCTGCAGGCTCATCAGCAGCTTGATCACCTGCGCCTGGATCGACACATCGAGTGCCGAGACCGGCTCGTCGAGGATCAGCAGGTCCGGCTGCAACGCCAAAGCGCGGGCGATGGCGACGCGCTGGCGCTCGCCGCCTGACAGCCGGGCCGGGTGATAGTTTGCGTAACTTTCCGGCAAGCCGACCTGGCCCAGCAATTCGCGCACGCGCTCGCCCCACTGGCTGCGCTTGAGCACGCCCTTGTGCACGCGCCAGGGCTCGGAAATCAGCTCAGCCACCTTGCGTCGCGGGTGCAGCGAGGCATAGGGATCCTGGAAGATCATCTGTAGGTTCTGTCGCATGCCGCGCATTTCGCGCGCCGACAGCGAGAACAGGTCCTTGCCGCGGTAGCGCACGATGCCCGACGAGGCCTCGACCAGCCGCAGGATAGTGCGCGCCAGCGTCGACTTGCCCGAACCGGACTCCCCGACCACGGCCAGGATCTCGCCTTCGGCCACATCGAAGTCGACATTGTCGAGCGCAGCATATTTGCCGAAATGCTTGGTCAGCCCGCTGACCTGCAGCAGTGGCGTGGTCTGCCCGTCAGTGCGCATCGAGCAACTCCTCGGCGAAATGGCAGCGGCTGTCGCGGCCGGGGGCAACCTGGCGCAGCGCCGGCGCTTCGGCGCGGCAGCGCGACACGGCGCGCGGGCAGCGGTCGGCAAAGGCGCAGCCGGTGAAAACCATGGTCTTGTCGGGCGGATTGCCAGAGATGGGGTGTAACTGTGACCAGTGGCTCACGCTGCCGGGATTGGAGTTGAGCAGCGCCCGGGTATAGGGATGGGCCGGCCGGGCATAGAGCGCGTCAATCGGGCCGCGCTCGACGATGCGCCCGGCATACATCACCACCAGATAGCTTGCCACCTGCCGCGCCACCGCCAGGTCATGGGTGACGAACAGCAGCGCCATGCCGCTCTCGCGCTGCAGCTTGGCAATCAGCTTGAGGATGCCGGCCTGCACGGTGACGTCGAGGGCGGTGGTCGGCTCGTCGGCGATCAGCAGTTGCGGCTTGAGTGCGATGGCCATGGCAATGCAGATGCGCTGACGCATGCCGCCGGAGAACTGATGCGGATAGCTGCTGAGCCGCTTTTCGGCGCTGTCGATGCCCACCTGCTGCATCAGCGAAATGGCCTCGGCCCGTGATTTCTCCCGCGACCAGCCGAGCCGGACCATCAGAATTTCCATGATCTGCTCGCCCACCGAGAATACCGGGTTGAGCGCATCAAGAGAATCCTGGAACACCATCGCCAACCCGGGGCCGCGCACGTCCTGCAACTCGGTTTCGCTCAGGCCGACCAGTTCGCGCCCGGCGAAGCGCACCGAGCCGCTCACCTTGCCGGGCGCGTTGATCAGCCCCATCACGGCCTTGCCGGTGACGCTCTTGCCCGAGCCGGATTCGCCCAGAATGGCGACGCTTTCGCCCGGCCCGATGCTGAGGTCGATGCCGCGGACGGCGTTGATGGCGCGGCCGGCGGTGCGGAACTGCACCGTCAGGTCGTGGATTTCAATCAGCGCCTCGCCGGGCTGCTGCATGATTTTGGCGGCGGCAGTCATTTCAGGGCGTCCTCCTGGCGGGCGGTAGCGGCGGCGAGCGCGCCGGCCTGTAGAGGATCGCCGCTGGCGCGCAGCCAGTTCGACAGGAAATTGGCGGCCAGCGCGGTGATCACAATTGCCATGCCGGGGAACACCGTGGCCCACCAGGCCCGGGTCAGGTATTCGCGACCCTCCGAAACGATGGTGCCCCAATCGACATCGGGTCGCTGCAATCCGACGCCAAGAAAGCTCAGGCCCGCGGCCGCCAGCATGACGCTGGCCAGTTCGAGCATGGAAACGGTCATCACCGTGGGCAGCACCAGCGGGCGGATATCGCGCCAGATGATGCGCAGGTTGGTGGCACCGATAGCCCGCGAAGCCTCGACGAACACCCGCTCGCGCAGTTCGAGGGTCTGGGCGCGGGCCACCCGCAAATAGATCGGCAGGCGCGACACCGCCAGCACGGCCACGAGATTGAAGATGCTGGGTTCGAGCACGAACAGCACCGCGAGGGCCAGAAGCAGGGAGGGCACGGTAACGATGATGTCGCTGACGCGCATCAGCGCCGCATCGACCCAGCCGCCAACAAAGCCGCTGATCATGCCGATACTGGTGCCCACCACGGCCGCCAGGCCGACCGCGGCGCCGGCGACGATGAAGCTGGTGCGCGCGCCGACGATCAATTGCGCCAGCATGCTGCGGCCCAGCCCGTCGGCGCCTAATACGTAAATCCAGCCGTGCTCGAGGCTGAACGGGGGGAAGAAGCGCAGGCGCAGGCTCTGGAAGTTCGCCGTTTCCAGCGCCAGCGGGGCGCCGATCACCGCGATCAGCACCAGGGCAATCAGCACCAGCGCCGAAATCAGCGCGATTGGCGAGCGAACCAGCAGGCTGAGCCGGGTTTGGGCGAAATAGGCCTTGATGCGCGCGCCGGTCGAGGCCGGCGATGCAGGAATGGGTTGGGTCAGATACATGTCAGGAAATCCGGATCCTTGGGTCGGCCGCCGCGTAGATCAGGTCCACGAGGAAATTTAGCAGGATGACGGCAATGCCGACGACGAAGACCCCGGCCTGGATCACGGCGAAGTCGCGGTTATAGACAGCGTCGACCAACACCTGGCCGATGCCGGGCCAGGCGAACACCGCCGAAACGATGACCGCGCCATTGACCATGCCGCCGGCCCGGTCGCCGGCCACGGTGATGATCGGCAGCGCGGCGTTGCGCAGCGCATGGCGGAAGGCCAGCCGCTTCCACGAATAGCCGCGAGCCCGGGCATTTTGCACATATCCGGCATTGAGCGTTTCCAGCATGGCGCCGCGCACCACCTGGGTCAGCACGCCTACCGGATGCAGCATCAGCGTCGCCACCGGAAGGATCCAGGAGAGCAGGCTCGCCTGCCCGGAAGTCGGCAACAATCCCAGATTGACCGACAGCACCAGGACGCCGACCAGCGCGAACCAGAAATCGGGGATCGAGGCGGTCAGCAGCGAGAATAGCGTGATAAGCCGGTCCTGCACCGAATGTGGGTGCAGGGCCGCGACGGTTCCGAGGGGAATGGCGGCGAGCAGGGTCAGCGCCATGGCCACCGCAGCCAGCAGGATGGTCTGCGGCATGGCCGACAGGACCGCCACGGCAGCCGGCCGCTGCTGATACAACGACTGGCCAAAGTCGAGCCGGAGCACATTGCCCACGAATTGCGCGAACTGCTGCGGGATCGGCTGGTCGTAGCCAAACTGCCGGTTGAAGGCCTCCATCATTTCGACAGAGGCGTCCGCCGGCAGGTAGAGCGTTGCCGGACTTCCCGTTAGCCGGGCCAAGAAGAAGACAATGACCATCACTCCCGCAAGCGCGATGAGGCTTGTCGTCAATCTGAGGCTGAGAAACTTCAACATATCGTGCCTGGAACCCTGTGCCGGCCGGTCCGACCGAGACTACTGCTTGTGCTTGACGTCGGACAGATGCAGTTCAATGTCGGTAAAGCCATCCGCCTCGTAGGCAATGCGATCCGAGGTCAGCAGCAGCCCCTGCAGGGCCGCAACCGGAATGACCAGTTCCTGGTCATAGGCATATTGCGCGATTTCGCGATATGCCGCGGCCCGGTCTTCGCCGCTGGCCGTTGCCGCGGCCGCCAGCTTGGCATCGAGTTCGGCATTGTCGACCACGCTCAGCCGGCCGCCGCTGCCCAGGAAGTTCGGGAAGGTCAGCGAACCGTCGCCCGAAATGTTGTTGTGGCTCGAGGTGAGCAGGTTCACCGGCTGGGTAAGCGAGTCCGGCTTGCGAGCCCAGGGGCTCCAGCCGACGGTATCCACCGATTTCAGCGTCACGGTGAAGCCGGCCTGCTGGATCATCTGCTGGATCGCCTGCGAGACTTCCTCGGCGCCGCTGAACAGGTCGGTGCGGGCCACCAGCGTGATCGGCGTATCGACGGCGACGCCGGCCGCCTTGGCTTCCGCGAACAGTGCCTTGGCCTTTTCGAGATCATAGGGCATGCCGGTATAATCGGGCACATAGCCATTGATCAGCTGTGTGACCAATTGCCCGGTCGGCGTGCCCGAATTGTCCATCAGCACTTCGGCCAGCGTGGCCTTGTCGATTGAAGAGGCGATGGCCTGGCGCACGCGCAGATCGTCCAGCGGCGGCTTCTGCAGCATCGGGCGCAGGTAGAACACGCCGTTGGTCAAATATTGCTGGGCATTGGCCTGGCCTTCGGCCTCATGGGTGGGGATATCATAGGCGATATCGGCTTCGCCGGTCTTGATCATGCTGGCGCGGATGGTGGCCTCGGCCCGCCAGACATAGGTGGCTTCGGCGATCTCGGGGGCTTCGCCCCAATAGCCGTCAAACGCCGATAGCGTGATCGACTGGCCGATCTCGCGGCCGGCAAACTGGTAGGGACCGGTGCCGATCGGGGTGTCACTTTTGGCGGCTTCCGGAGTCTTAGGGGAGGGCAGATCGATATAGGCGATGCGTGCCGGCAGGATCGGGTCGGGCTCTTCGGTGGTGATCCGTACCACCATGTCGCTTTCGACGGTCGCGGTGGTCTTGGTGGGGAAGAGCGACAGGGTCTGGCACGTCAGGTCCGGGTTCATCGAGCGGTTGATGCCGAACGCCACCGCGGCCGCATCCAGCGGCGTGCCGTCGTGGAAGGTGACGCCCGGCCGGATGGTGAAGAGCCAGCTCTTGTTATCCGGACTGGACCATTCGGTGGCGAGCAGCGGGCCGACCGCGCCCGACTGTGGGTCGAGCCGCGTCAGCGCCTCGACGACATTGCCGCGCAGCACCCGGGCATTGGCCCTGGTGCTGTCATCGCAGGCATCGACCGAGGTCGGCTCGGCCGGCATCGCCAGGATGATGGACCCTTCGGCGGTGAGGGCCGGTGCTGCCGCGAAGGCAAGTCCGGCCTGCGCAGCCAGCAAGGTCCAGGCCAGGCCGGATTTAGACAGGTTGATCATGCGTAATTCCTCTTCCTATGGCGCCCGACGCGCGTCGGATCGATGCAGTGAGCAAGGTTCCGCTACTGACGGAGAGTCACCTCGGACAGATGCAGTTCGATGTCGGTGAAGCCGTTGGACTGATAGTTCACCTTGTCCGACAGCAGCAGCCGGCTTTGCAGCTCGGCGACCGGAATAACGATGTGCTCGGCATAGGCTTCCCGGGCAATATCGCGATAGGCCGCGGTGCGGGCATCGCCCGACAGCACTGCCGCAGCGGCCAGCCTTGCGTCCAGGTCCGCATCGTCGGCCATGCTGAGGCGCCCGCCGCTGCCGAAATTGTTTGGGAACGACAGCGATGCGTCGCCCGAAATATTGTCATGCGCCGACATCAGCAGGTTGACCGGCTGGGTCAGCGAATCCGGCTTGCGCGCCCAGGGGCTCCAGGCCACCGAGTCGACCGCTTCCAGCGTCACCGTAAAGCCCGCCTGCTGCAGCATCTGCTGCAACGCCTGGGCGATTTCGGTCGAGCCGCTGAACAGGTCGGTGCGAGCGATCAGCGCGATCGGGGTTTCCACTGGCACGCCATCGGCCTTGGCCTCGGCCAGCAGCGCCTTGGCCTTTTCCACGTTATAGGGCACGCCGGCGAAGTCCGGCACATTGCCGTTGATCAGCGGGGTCACCAGTTGGTCGGTCGGCTTGCCCGAACGCTCCATCAGCACTTCGGTCAGCGTCACCTTGTCGATGGCGGCGGCAACCGCCTGGCGAACCCGCACGTCGTCCAGCGGCGGCTTGCGCAGCATCGGACGCAGGAAGAACACGCTGTTGGTGGAATATTCCTGGGCGTTGGGCGCGCCTTCGGCTTCATGGAACGGAATGTCGATGGCGATATCGGCTTCGCCGGTTTTGACCATGCTGGCGCGAATGGTCGGCTCGGACCGCCAGAGATAGGTGGCGGTGGCAATGGCCGGTGCATCGCCCCAATAACCCGCATAGGCATTGAGCACAATCGACTGGCCGATTTCGCGCGAGCCCAGCTGATAGGGGCCGGTGCCAATCGGGGTGTCGGTCTTGGCGTTTGCCGGGGTGGCCGGCGAGGGCAGGTCGATATAGGCGATGCGCGCCGGCAGGATCGGATCGGGCGTCTCGGTGGTGATGCGGACCACCATTTCGCTTTCGACCGAGGCAGTGGTCTTGTTGGCGAACAGCGACAGGGTCTGGCAGACCAGGTCGGGATTCATCGAACGGTTGATGCCGAACACCACGGCCTCGGCATCGAGCGGGGCGCCATCATGAAAGGTGACGCCGGGGCGGATGGTAAACAGCCAATTATTGTCGTCGGCGCGGGTCCATTCGGTTGCCAGCAGCGGCTGTACGACACCGCTCTGCGGATCGAGCCGCGTCAGCCCTTCCACGATATTGCCGCGCAACACGCGGGCATTGGCATTGGTGCTGTCGTCGCAGGCATCGAGCGAGGTCGGCTCGGACGGCAGAGCCAGAGTGATCGAGCCCTCGGCGGCGAAGGCCGGCGCCATGGCAAGCGCAAGCGCCGCCTGCGCCCCCATAAGCGTCCAGACGATGCGGCGTCTTCCCAGTTTGGTCATTTTTTTATCTCCTCCCATGCGCATCCGGCCCGGCCGGAGCAAGATCAGCGCCGCGTTTCAAGCGCGGTGCGGGAATGTGGCGATAGGGGGTCGCGCTCCGCGCAAACCGGCTCCTGCACCTCTTCCTTGGCGACGGAACCTAGTCACCCGCGCCGCACTCGTCAACACTTATCATATATCTTTTGCTAAAACACGGTTTCTTGTCTGAGGACTCGGTTTGTGCAATTATCTTGCAACACACGTGAAGGAGAGCGCATTGGTGGAAATGGTTCCCGCAGGCCGCCCCAGCGGCAACCTGGTGAAGCATGTCAGCGAGAATCTGCGCAACGAGATCGCTTCCGGCCGATTCGAAGTCGGCGAGAAGCTGCCGTCGCAATCGCTGCTGACCGAACGCTTCGAGGTAAGCCGCACCGTGATTCGCGAGGCCATTGCCAGCCTGCAAGCCGACGGGCTGCTGGAAGCGCGCCAGGGTGCCGGGGTTTTCGTCGTCGCGCGCGCCGCGCCATCGCCCTTTCCATTCCAGACCGTCGATCACGCGCGGGTTTCCTCGATCCTCGAAATGCTCGAACTGCGTTCGGCGATCGAGATCGAGGCCGCCGGCCTAGCCGCCCTGCGCCGCTCGCCGGCGCAGGAAGAGGCCATTTTCCGCGCCCATCAGGCCGTTGCGGCGCTGATCGCCAACGGCGAACGCTCCACGGATGCGGACTTCGCCTTCCATCGCGCCATTGCCGGGGCCACCAATAATCCCCGCTTTACCGAGTTCCTCGACCTCCTGGGCCCCAGCGCCATTCCGCGCGCCAATCTGCAGGTCGATGGCGGCGAAGGTATCCGCGCGCCCTATCTCGAGAAGATTCTCGACGAGCATAAACAGATCGCCCAGGCCATTTCATCCGGCGACGAGAAACTGGCGCGCGAGACGATGCGAACTCATCTAAAGGGCAGTCAGCATCGCTACCGGGCATTAATTCAGAACGACATGGCGTAACTTATCATATCTCTATTGACGCTTATCCTATAAATTTGCTAGTGCCCGAACTACTGCGGACGCACAACAGATAAAGGATGGCGGAATGGAACCCCAGGATCTCAAGACGGTGCTCGGAGCGGGACTGCTCTCCTTTCCGGTCACCCCTTTCGGACCCGACGGCGGGTTCAACGAAGCCGTCTATCGCGAGCATGTCGGCTGGCTCGCCAGCTTCGAGGCTGCCGCGCTGTTTGCCGCCGGCGGCACCGGCGAATTCTTCTCGCTGGCCCCCGATGAAATCCCCGCCATCGTGCGCGCCGCCAAAGCGGCGGCGGGCAATACCCCGATCATTTCGGGCTGCGGCCATGGCACCGAGGTCGCCATCTCTATCGCCAAGGCGGCCGAAAAGGCCGGCGCCGACGGCATCCTGCTCCTGCCGCATTACCTGATCGACGCGCCCCAGGCCGGCCTCTACAACCACATCAAGCGCGTCTGCGACTCCATAGGCATCGGTGTCATGGTTTATAACCGCGACAATTCAATCCTGCAGGCCGATACGCTCAAGCGCCTCTGCGATGTCTGCCCCAATCTCGTCGGCTTCAAGGACGGATCGGGCGAACTCGGCTTGGTCCGGCAGATCTCCGCCACCATGGGGGACCGCCTCACCTATCTGGGCGGCATGCCCACCGCGGAATTGTTCGCCGAGGCCTATCTGGCGGCCGGCTTCACCACCTATTCCTCGGCCGTGTTCAATTTCGTCCCGGAGCTGGCCGTCCGCTTCTATAAGGCCCTGCGCGCCGGCCGCCGTGCCGAATGCGAGACGCTCCTCAAGGATTTCTTCTATCCCTTCATGGCCATACGCAATCGCAGCAAGGGCTACGCCGTGGCCGCGATCAAGGCGGGCGTGCGCCTGCGCGGCTATGATGCAGGCCCGGTCCGCTCGCCGCTCGTCGATCTCACGTCCGAAGAGATGGATATGATGGCCTCATTGATGGCTTCGGTCGACCGATGAAGATCACTGCCGTCCGCACGCATCTGCTCGATCACGAACTGGCGACGCCGTTCGCCAGCGCGACGATGCGGTTCGGGCGGCGGACCCATGTGCTGGTGGAGATCACCTGCGACGACGGCACCATCGGGTGGGGGGAATGCCTCGGCCCGGCCCGGCCGAATGCGGCGATCGTCGAGGCCTACGCTGCCTGGCTGATCGGCGCCAACCCGCTCGAAACCGAAAAGATCTGGCTGACGCTCTACAACGCGTTGCGCGACCAGGGACAGCGTGGCCTGACCGTGACTGCGCTTTCGGGCATCGACATCGCGCTCTGGGACATCAAGGGCAAGCATTTCGGCGTGCCGGTCTCGACCCTGCTTGGCGGGCGCTTTCGCGACAGCGTCCGCGCTTACGCCACCGGCTCGTTCAAGCGCGACGGGGTCGACCGCATCGCCGACAACGTCGCCGAGATGGTGCGCCATCGCGATGCCGGATTCCATGCCGCCAAGCTCAAGATCGGCTTTGGCCCGGACGAGGACCTGGCGGTGATCCGCGCCGTGCGCGAGGCCGTTGGTCCCGACATGCGACTGATGATCGATGCCAATCACGGCTATGACGTGCTGGAGGCGATCAGCGTTGGCCGGCAGGCAGCGCAATACGGCATCGATTGGTTCGAGGAGCCGGTGATCCCTGAACAGCTCTCTGCCTATCGGGCGGTGCGCGAGGGCCAGCCGATCCCGGTGGCCGGCGGCGAGACCTGGCACACCCGCTGGGGCATGCGCGAGCCGATCGAAACCCGCGCTGTCGACATCATCCAGCCCGATCTCGCAGGCTGTGGCGGCTTTACCGAGGCTCGGCGCATCATGGATATGGCCGCGCTTCACAATGTGCGGCTGATCCCCCATGTCTGGGGCACTGCCGTTCACATCGCGGCGGCGCTGCAATTCATGGCGGCTCAAATCCCCAGCCCGCCGCGCCATGCCCCGCTGGAGCCGATCCTGGAATTCGACCGTACCGACAATCCATTCCGGCAGGCCATCGTCACCCGCCCGCTCGACCATGTCGCCGGCGTGGTGATTATTCCGGACGGCCCTGGCCTTGGCATCGAAATCGAGCGTGACGCGCTTGAACGCTATCGTCCAAAGGACCTTTGATGCTGCACCGCAAACTGACCGGCACTCCCCCACATACAGCGCTGCCCAAGGGCGCGGTCGACACTCAGGTACACCTCTACTTGCCTGGCTACCCGGCGGCCCCTGGCGGCAGCCCTATTCCCGAGGGCACCCCAGGCCCGGCCGAATATCGCCAGGTTATGAGTTGGCTCGGCATAGAGCGCGTCATCGTCACCCAGGGCAACGCGCATCAGCGCGACAATGCCAATCTGTTGGCAAGCCTTGCCGCGATGGGCGACAATGCCCGCGGCGTCGCCGTCATCGCCGGCGATACGAGCGACGCTGAATTGCAACGGCTCCAGGCTGCCGGCGTTGTCGGCGCCCGGATAATGGACTTGCCGGGCGGCGCCATTGGCCTTGCCGATCTCGAAGCCGTCGATGCCCGCGCAGCAGCTTTCGACTGGTGCCTGGCAGTGCAGTTCAACGGCTCCAATATCCTCGAGCACGAGACCCGTCTCGCTGCAATCAAAAGCCGCTGGATTTTCGATCACCACGGCAAGTTCTTCGCCGGCGTGACGCCAAAGGGGCCGGAGATCGATGCCGTCAAACGATTGATCGATGGCGGCCGCTGCTGGTTCAAATTCGCCGCCTGCTACGAATCCTCGCGCACCGGCGGTCCACTTTACGAAGACATCGCGGCAGTCGCCCGTGAGATCGCCGGCTATGCCCCCGAGCGTATCGTCTGGGGCACCAACTGGCCGCACAACCAGATGCAGACCACCGCATCCTATCCTGACGACGGCGCCTTGCTCGACCGCGTGCTGGGATGGCTGCCGGACGATCGTGCCCGCCAATTGGCCTTGGTCGACAATCCGGAGCAGCTGTTCCGCCTCCCTTCCGCATGATTTACTACCGGGTGCGCTTGAACGAGCCCGGCTTCGGCTGAACGCCAGCAGATTGGGGTTAGTCACTTCGGCAGGCATGGAAGCGTATATGACTCCGCCTGCTAAAGGCCTTCCCAACCTTTGATGGGGGCGCCACAGCTGCTATTCCCACGACCTAATCGATGTCGGCTTTCGGAGACTAGAGAAAAGGCCTGAACATCCAAATGGCGGCGGCTGCCGAACGAGAGTTATTCGCGACCCGCACCTGAGCAGACCGGCTGGCAGAGGGCTGGCCAGTGCAGTGACATGCCTATTCAGCGCTCGTCACAGGCCGTGCTATTTCGCTCTTATCGGAAGATCCGGCATAGGGATGTGGGCTGCGGCGGATCCTGTCCGGATGAGCTCTGCTTGTTATTGGGGAAGCATATGCGTTGTGATGCGCGAGAGCGAAGGTGAGCTCCCAGGAAATTCCGTCGGGCTTGTAGGCCATCTGCGCGGTGCCACCCTCGGCGGAGGTGCTGCGTTGAATGAGATTGGAGCCGAAACCTCTTCGCGACGAAGGCGTTTTCGCGAGCGCCACCCCGCTCTCCACCCATCTGACACACAAAGCCTTACCCGCAAGATCCCAGCTCAATGCAATGCGACCTTGTGGAGCGGCGAGAGCGCCATGTTTCTGGGCATTGGTGGTAAGTTCGTGCAAGATCAGCCCAAGATGCAGCGCCAGCTGCGGAGGAAGATGTACCTCAGGGCCCGAAACCGCAAACTTGTCTTCCTCTATGAGATTCAGTTGCTGCTGATCTTGAACAAGCTTGGTCAGATAGGCCCCCTCCCAATTCGCCTCGCTAAGCAGCGAATGAGCGCGTGCCAATGACTCCAGACGGGCCATGAAGCTGGCCTTGAAATCCTCCGGGCTTTCCATGTGGCGCAAGGTTTGGCTGGCGATCGCCTGCACAGTGGAAAGCGTATTTTTCACGCGGTGATTAAGCTCACCGATAAGCAGCTGCCGCGTCGCCTCCGCACGGTTGCGTTCTGTCACGTCCAGTACTTGCGCATTGACCGACATTACGGCGCCACCCCGATCCGCAAGCACCGATATGAACCACTCGCTGTCGATAACGCTGCCATCGCGGCAGGAAACCCGGCACGCAAAGACGCTTCCCGGCTCGCCTCCCGTCAAGATTCCCCCCGTCACGTCCATCAAACGCGCGACGTCTTCCCTCTGTAGCCATCCCAGTTCCACCAATTTCTGCCCGAGCACCTGCTCAGCGCTCCAGCCGAACATGCGCTGCGCGCTTTTCGACCATGAGTTGAAGCGGAAGTTCGGGTCGAATTCGACAACGGCTAAAGGAGAGTTGTCGCTGTGCGCCTGTAATACGCTGAGGGCTTTCGACAGTTTCTCCGCGCTTCGGCTCAACTCGTCCCGCTGTCGCGCGAGTTCTTGGCGTTGGCGGGCTAGCTCGAAGAAAATGGCCGCCTTGTTGCGAAGGATCTGCGGATCGACCGGTTTCAGCAGATAATCGACCGCTCCAGCCTCGTAGCCTCGGAAGCGGCGCCTTTCGTCCGTTGCGACGGCGGTCAGGAATATGATCGGCACATTGCGTGTGCGCTCTGTGCTGCGCATCAGCTCCGCGAGTTCAAACCCGTCCATCTCCGGCATCTGCACGTCGAAAATGGCAAGGGCGAAGTCATGCACCAGAAGCATTTCCAGCGCCTGCCTACCGGAACGCGCCATGAAAAGTTCGAGCCCATCCCGGCGCAGCAGCCCATCGAGAGCCAAAAGGTTCTCGTCGACATCGTCCACCAACAGGAACCTGACGTTTTCAGGCGACTGCATGATCAACCCTCCGGGAAGACGTATCATGCGTCGTCATGCGGTAAATCCGCTCCTGCCCGGCGAATTCCTGGAAGGCTGCGCTATGGCTGGAAAATCGCAGGCTTTCCTTCGTACCGAGTCCCAGAAAGCCTCCGTGGGCAAGCGAATCCTTGAACAGGCCGATGGCCCGGTCCTGCAATTCCCTATCGAAATAGATGAGTACGTTGCGGCAGGAGATGAGGTTCACCTCCGCGAAGACAGCATCGGCGGCAAGATTGTGCTCGGCGAAGACCGTTCTGAAACGCAGCGTCCTATCGAAGACCGCCGCACCATAGGCTGCTGTGTAGTACTCCGATAGTGAGACTTTGCTTCCTGACAGCCGGTGGTTTTCGGTGAAGAGCGCTATGCGGTCCAATTCGTAGATACCTGCCTCGGCTTTCCGCAGCGCGTCGGGATTTATGTCGGTGGCGTAGAAAATGGTCCGCTGATCAAGACCCTCTTCGCGAAAGAGTATGGCGAGCGAGTAAAGCTCTTCTCCGGCAGCACATCCTGCTACCCAGACTTTCAGCGAGGGATAGGTCTTCAGATGGGGTAACACGGTTTCCCGCAGCGCGCGAAAATACGCCGGGTCACGAAACATCTCGCTGACTTGAATCGTGAGGTGGTTCAGCAGATCTGGAAGGATGGACGAGTCGTGCAGAACCTTATCCTGCAGCATGGAAAGGCTGCGGCAACCGAAATGCTGCTGAGCGCGCTTCAGCCGGCGTGCGATGGACGATTGAGAGTAGCCTCTGAAATCATAGTGATAGCGCTGGCGGATCGCCTCCAGCAGCAAACCTATCTCGATCTCCTCGGTCGACGTCGTCATGTGCGATGGTCCTTAACGGGGCATCCATACGCGGGCAAGCGAGAGCAGCTTATCCACATCGAGTGGTTTTGCCAGATAATCGTTGGCTCCGGCCGCCAGGCATTGTTCCTGATCCCCCGGCATAGCCTTGGCCGTAAGGACGATGATCGGCAGGTTTTTCCACCTCTCGCGCTTCCTGATCTCGCGCGTGGCCGTCAGCCCATCCATTTCCGGCATCATTACGTCCATGAGGACCAGATCGATGGCTGGATTGCCCTCATCCGCCATTTTTTCCAGCGCCTGCAGCGCCTCGCGTCCGTTCCGGGCGATCTGCACGGCAGCACCGTGGCCCTCGAACACACTCATGAGGGCGTAAACGTTCCGGATGTCATCCTCAACGACGAGGATGCGCCGACCTTCCAGCGCAGCGTCGCGGTTTAGCGAGCGAGCCAGCATCTCGCGCTTCTGTTCCGGCAGTTCGGCGACCATCTGATGGAGGAAAAGCGTAACCTCGTCGAGAAGCCGCTCGGGAGATTTCGCGCCCTTGATGATGATTGACTTCGAAAATTTCCGCAGGCGCAGTTCCTCGTCTGGCGTGAGATCGCGGCCCGTATAGACGATTGTTGGAGGGAAGGAGTAAGCGTCTTCGGCGCTGAGTTCCTCGAGGACCTCGAAGCCGGACGCATCCGGCAGGCTCAGGTCGAGCACCATGCAGTCGAAAGTCTCCGCCTTTAGCTTGCCAAAGCATTCGGCGGCCGATGCCGCGGCGATTGTCTCCACGTCCTGCGACGACAGCAGCAGCTGAAGCGCCTCAAGCTGTGTCGCATCGTCCTCGACGATCAGAACGCGCCGCACCGTCTGCGCCAGTTGTTTTGCAAGGCCGGTGAGCGCACGTTCCAGTTCCTCCCGCTTTACAGGTTTCAGCATGTATCCGGCAGCGCCGAACGAGCGGGCGGTACGCGTATAATCGCTCACGGAAACGACATGGACAGGAATATGCCTGGTGCGAACGTCATGCTTGATCCTGTCAAGCACCGACAGGCCGGTGTGATCGGGAAGGCCAATGTCGAGAATGACACCGGCAGGCAGATATCGGCGGGCAAGAAGAACGCCTTCGTCCGCCGTTTCCGCGACGAGACATTCGAAACCCAGCTCATGCGCGAGGTCCATGAGGATGCGGGCAAAGGCGGGATCATCCTCCACCACCAGGATGACGCGACCGCCCGTCAGTTTGTCGCGATCGTCTTCAACAATGCGGGGCCGCGCGGGAACCGTATCGATCTTCTCCGCTTCTGATTCTGCCGCAGCCGGAGCAGCTCTGGACACAACGGGAGTCCGCCTGCCTGCCCCTGTTGATTTCTGCACGCTGGCGGCATCGTAAATCTTGGGGACGACCAAAATGAACGAACTGCCTTGACCGACTGTGCTCTCGACCCGAATCTCCCCACCAAGGACCCGCGTCAGCTCACTGCTGATGGACAGCCCAAGGCCCGTTCCGCCGTACTTTCGGTTGATCGAGCCGTCCGCCTGGCGGAATGCCTCAAAGATCGCCTGCTGCTGGTCCTCCGGAATCCCAATCCCGGTGTCGCGGACGGCAAAGGCAATGCGGCCGTCCTCTTCTTCCGCTACGCTCAGAACGACCTCGCCCTTTTCCGTGAACTTGATGGCGTTGGAAAGGAAGTTCTTAAGCACCTGTTCGATCCGCTGAGGATCGGATTCGATCCGATCGGGCGTGCCAGGCACCGTCTCGATCCTGAAATTGAGACCCTTTTCTGAAGCGCTCGACTGAAAGGTAGCCCGCAGCTTTTCGAGCATCGGCTCAACGCGCACGCGCTCTATCTGCAGCTCGATGTGGCCCGCCTCGATCTTGGAGATGTCAAGGATATCATTGATGAGGTTCAGCAGATCGTTTCCCGCCGTCTCGATCGTCTCGGCGAATTTTACCTGATCGGAGGTGAGATTGCCCTCCCGATTGTCGGCAAGGAGCCGGGCCATGATGAGCAGGGAGTTTAGCGGCGTACGTAACTCGTGCGACATGTTAGCCAGGAACTCGGACTTGTAGCGGCTTGCCTCCTCCAGATCGCGTGCCTTGGCCTGCAGGGCGCCCTGCGCGCGGCTCAGCTCATCGCGCTGGACCTCGAGAAGCTGCGTCTGCTCCTCTAGTTGCGCGTTGCTCTGTTCAAGTTCGGCCTGCTGCTCCTCTAGCCGTACCTGCGAGTCCTGCAGCGAGCGGCTTTGATTCTCCAGTTCTTCATTCGCGCTGCGAAGTTCTTCGCTTTGCGTCTGAAGCTCCTCGGCCTGACGCTGCGTCTCCTCAAGAAGCTCCTGCAACTGGGCGCGATACCGGGCTGAGCGCAGTGCTATAGCCATTGGTTCGGAGATACGCTCCAGGAGCTCGGCTACCTCCTCGCCCGCTTCCTTGAGGAAGCCCAGTTCAAGGACAGCGTTAACCTCATCGTCGACGGAAGCCGGTGCAATCAGCAGATGGCGCGGCTTGGCTCGCCCGAGGCCAGAGCCGAAATAAAGATAATTCTCGGGCACGTCGCGAAGCACGAAGCTGCGCCGGTCGGCAACGGCTTGACCGAGTAGCCCGTCCCCCGGTTTGAAACTGTCCGGAATCGGCGCGCCGGCCGGCACGCCGTAAACACCGGATCGCTCAAACGTCGATCCGCGGCGGACGTAAAGCGCACCAGCCTGGGCATCGAGATACTCGGCGAGGAAGGCTAGGATATTCCCGCTGAGCTCCTCGATCTTCTGGTTGCCGCTGACGCTCCGGGCAAGGTGGACTTGCCCGGCCTGTAGCCACTCCTGCTTTTGAATCGCCAGCTTGTTTCTGATGAAGAAATACCCGGTCAGCGCAATGATCCAGCTCGTGAGCGCGCCGAGCACACGGTTCGTACGTGCAATATCTGGATCCACGCCCGCGGGCGCATAGAAGAAGCCTATGACTACAAAGAAAGAGACCACGGTTGCCGCGGCGACTGGCACGACTGGCCTTGAGACGAGGTAACACAGCGCTATCGGAAAAAGATAGATCACCCAAATCGCGGTACCGAGCGGAAAATACAGATCTGCGATGAACGTCAGCGCCATGAGGCCGGCGATGGCACTGTATAGTAGCAACTCCGTTCTGCTTTCGGCGAATTTCATGCGACTACCCGAAATGCTGACCACCACGCGATCACTTTTTCTCAGAAGAGAACTGCCCGGGAGAATGGCACATCAGCTATGATGCGAGAAATGAACTAGGTCAACAGTATGGCTGCGCCAATAAAGTGGAGGCGCTGGAAAGGAAACTCTTTCAGTTCGGAGTTTAATGGCCTCACCAATACCGCCTCGCCGCAATGCACGCACAGATGCGCTTCTCGCGGGCACGTCTTATTCGGACAAACGGCCGACATACATGCCACACGCTGCGGCTTTCAGCTGAAAAAGATGCAATCTCCGCTTCCGGGCGGCCTGGAAGCCAGTGGACCGCTGAGCGCTCGCTGGGGACCTAAATTGACTTGCAGATTGATGCCAAGTGATCTTGCGCGATTTGCCAACCGAAATTGTGCGCTGCTTGGGTGGGGCAGGGTGCTTTACGTCCATTCCCGAGCGATGGAACGAGCCGAAGAGGGTAGCGCGTCACCTAAGCAGCGATCATCACGAAGCATGCGCGGTCCCCCCGCACCACCAATGACGACACTCCCGCCTGTACCCCGCCGGGAGTTTTGTTTTTCAGCCTTTCTATTGGCTTGCTGATTGGTCCAATCCAAAATGGTGCGCAATTTCGCCGTGCAGCGTGGCGAGAATCGTTCCACGTTTCGATCCCGGCGTCAGGACGATCTTCTCGATCAACATCCGCAGGGCCTCGCCGCTTACGGCCGCTCGTCCGGCCGAGCGCGCCCGTGTGAACGGCAACCTTCTTCGCATAGACGGTGGAAGCGCTCGGCAGCAGGTCAGAGACATCCTCGGGAATGTCAGCGACAAGCTCCGTCAGTTCTTTCTTGCGTGCCTCCAAAAGCAGCCATTGGACTGTCGCTCGCGGGACAGGTCGTTGAAAGATCGTCCCTGGCTGTCTCGCCCTTCGCTTCCCCTGCCTTGTAGGTAGCATGATGCACGCCGTCGGACTTCAGTATGGACCTAATCTTCGAAAAGATTAAGGGAAGTTCCGCGCGGCACATGCAAAACAACGCATTGGCCAAGGCAGCATGGTACTCGATGCAAGCATTTAATTCCTCGAAACACCATAACTTGCACGGGAATCCATAATTATCCTCGGAGCGGCTTGAGTGCCACGGGGATATTTGTGGCTATACGGTTTTCCTGCGAGCTGCCGCCCTCGACCGTCATGTTCGGAAATCATGATGGTGAAGGTCGAAGGTCACGCCGCGGGTAAGTTAGTGCGCACTAGGCGGCTTTCCGAAAGTCATGGCAATCCACACGACACATGGGATACTTGGACCTTGTGGTGGAGCTAGCCACGGAAAGCCTGACGCAGTTCGGCCACAGGTTCGGGGCGCCGTCCCCGATCCATTCAGCTATAATCGGCGCTGGCGAGATTGCACGAAGAGGACGGCTTCTCCCGAAAGTACAATGGTGCCGCAACATGTACATGTGGTATCCAGGTAAACGCGATTGCGCTCGGGCTCGAGACTCGTGATGCAGACTTGAGCCTTCACCGCGGATCTCGGCGTCACCGGCGCGCGAAACTCGAGTGTCTGTTTGATATAGACATTGCCTGGCCCGGGGAGGCGGGTGCCCAGCACGGAGGACACGATACCGGCAGTCAGCATTCCGTGTGCAATCCTGCCGCCAAAACGTGTTTGTCGTGCCCATTCCTCGTTCATATGGATCGGATTGAAGTCGCCCACGGCGGTTGCAAACATCTCTATGTCGTCGGTCGTGATCGTCCTTTCGATGCTTGCTGACATGCCAACAGTCAGGTCTTCGAAATAAAAGCCCTCGGAAACAGTGCTCATCGTATGAATTCTCCATCGAAATCCGGGGTGTCTGCAAGAAGCCGCTCCAGCCGATACCTGACATCTTGAGGAATTGGTGCCGGCTTATCGGCCGCGTAGTCTATATGCACATATGTGCAGCGCCCAACAGAACAGACGGATCCATTCTGAATGATCACTTCATTGACCTGGAAACTCGTTCGCCCGATGGCACGGATCCATGTCAAAACACTAACTTCTGAAGCCAAATAGATCTGGCGCTTGTAACGTATCTCCATCGATATCAGAGCTACCGCCCAACGATCAAACGACAATTCGGGTGTAATGGCGCGAAAGATCTCTCGCCGGCCGGCTTCGAACCATATTGCAGAAGTGACATTGTTGATGTGTCCTGCCCCGTCTGTCTCCGATACCCGAGGGACGATTTCTGTTCTTATGGCCTGGTCAGGTATCACCGCATCCCCTTTCAGTGTTATGCATACGATTGCATTTCATTGCCGTCGATTCTCCCTTAGCAGGCCAATGCTCGCGAGAAAACCCCATCAACCTCAAAGTATGGTGCTTGCATCCGTATGCATTATGTGCAAAGACTAGCCTCACCGCGTTCGACCAACAAGGGAGGAACCTCGATTGTCGTACGAATTGATCAAGGTCGATGTGCAGGCCGGAATTGGTTATCTGACCTGGAACCGGCCGCGAGTTCATAACGCGATCTCGCCTGAAGTGATGACCGAGACGATGGATGCACTGTCAGTGCTGGGTGAACGGGACGATGTTCGCGTCATCATTTTGTCAGGTGAAGGTAAATCATTCAGTTCCGGTTGCGATATAAGTGTTAAGGCGGACAGGGGGACGGAAGGCATCGACGAGTGGCGCATACGCTATCAGAAGAGCCTGCAGTTCATGCTCAGTTTTTGGCGGTGTCCCAAGCCGATCATTGCCTCGATTCATGGCTATTGTCTGGCTGGCGGCTTTGAAGCGAGCCTTGCCTGCGACATCTCCGTAGCCGCTGAAAGTGCGCGCTTTGGCATGCCGGAAGCTAAGATGGGCTCACCGAGCATTTTGCTGATGTTGCCGTGGCTTGCTGGGCCCAAAATGGCGAAAGAGATTTTGATATGCGCTGAGGATACCTTCTCCGCGGCCCGCGCGAAGGAAGCGGGTATCGTCAATCACGTCGTTCCGGATGAAGAGCGAGAAAGTTTTGTCCGAGAGATTGCAAATCATATTGTCGGATCATCGCCCGTAGCCGTTGCCTATTTTAAGCGCGCGATCAATCAGACCTTTGAAATTATGGGCTTGATGCCCGCGCTGGAGGCCAACGTCGAGGCTGCCGCAAGCATGAAGGGCATTGTTGACAAAGACCGAGATGAGTTTTTGCTTATCAGGAAGGAGCAGGGGCTCAAGGCAGCCGTCGCCTGGCGTGCCCAGCGGGTTGGTGCGCAATGAGCGTTGCTCGCTCGCAGGGGGGGCTAGTTGCAGGAGTGGGGCGTGGCGAACAGTTGAACCTACGTTCATTTCGCAATCGCCCGGCCCTCTCTCTGCTTCCGCTTGTTCCCGCCTGGGTATTTCTGCTCCTCTTCTTTGCGCTGCCGCTGATCTTCGTTACCGGCGCCAGCATCTTCGATGAGAGTGGAGCGCTTTCGCTGCAGAACTTTGTCCGGCTTGTGGAAACGCCGGTCTATTGGCGCATTCTCCTCAACACTCTGGACATTGCGTTCTGGACGGCCTGTATCACGGTCGTAGTCGGTTATCCGCTGGCGCGCATGCTGGCTTCCGGGGAGCGCAGTGGCACCAGTTTTTTGATGATCGCCATCATGGTTCCGCTCTGGACCAGCTTTCTCGTTCGCGCGCTGGCCTGGATGCTGGTCTTGTCCAGATATGGTGTCATCAACAGCACGATGCTGTCTCTCGGTTTGCTCGATACGCCGGCGCGGCTGGTTAATAATTACCCAGCGGTGCTGCTGGCGATGGTGCACGGCATGCTGCCCCTGGCCGTGCTGACGATGTATTCGGTTATGCAGAACATCGACCCGGCCCTGTCTCGGGCAGCTTCGACGCTTGGTGCCCGCTCTGGCAATGCGTTCTGGCGAGTCTACTTCCCTCTGTCGCTGCCAGGGGTGGCTTCAGCTTGGCTCGTCGTCTTCGTTTCTGCACTCGGAACCTTCATCGTGCCGGTCCTGCTTGGTAGTCCGCGTGAAATGATGATCGCCGGCTCCATCGTCGAGCAGATCAACAATAACTTTAATTGGGGCTTTGCGGGCGCCCTGACAGTGATGCTGTTAGGGGCAACCCTCCTCGTTTATCTCGTTTTTGAAAGAACCCTAGGTAGCTCAGTTTTATCAGGCGGCGCCGTGAGTGCGGCAACGGGCAGCGGTCGCAGTGGACGCATCCAGCAAAGGATCAGGCCGCTTGGTGGTCGTATTCTCGCCTTTGTTGGCGCAGTGACGGTCCATTTCGAGAAGATCCTCGATTCGATATTGGGTCAGCGACAGGCCGGAAGCGGCTTACTCCTGAAAATCACGGCCTGGCTGCTGGTCGCCTTCCTGATCCTGCCAGTCGTCTTCGTGATCCCGGTTTCTTTCTCGGAAGATCGCTTCTTCAGTTGGCCGCCAGTCGGATTCACGACGGAATGGTTTGCAACGTATTTCACCTCGACGGTGTGGATGCAAGCAACTCTCAATTCCGTGCTGTTCGCTTTTGTCTCGGCTATCGCATCGATGGTGATTGGTATTCCTGCCGCGTTGGTGCTGGCACGTAGAAGCGTACCAATGCGGGCGCTGCTGATGATGCTGGTTCTGATGCCGATCGTGCTGCCGAATGTTATCGTGGCAGTCGGGCTGTTCTATATCTTTGCCTATGTAAACATGGTGGGAACCATTTGGGCGATCATCATCGGCCATACAGTTCTCAATCTTCCCTATGTGATCATCACTGTCATGGCGGTGCTCAAGAACTATGACGTCCGTCTAGATCACGCCAGCTGGACCCTCGGCGCTGGAAAGCTGCAAACCTTCCGCTTGGTGACGATGCCAATCTTGAGAGCAGGCATCACAGCAGCGTTCCTCTTTGCCTTCGTACGCTCCTTTGACGATCTCTCGATTGTTCTCTTTCTCGGAGCAGGACAGCTTAGCACGCTACCTTTGCAGCTATGGTCTACTGCCCTGGTCGGTATTGATTCAACCCTCGCGGCAGTATCGACGGTCATTTTCGGGGCTGTTTGCATTGTAGTGATTGTGGCAATCCGCATCGGATCAAAAAAATAGCCTGAACGGCTAATATGGTTTCTTTAGTGTGGAGGAGAAAACATGAAGACGATTGAACTATCACGAAGGAATGCTTTGAAGGTGATCGCAGGATCGAGTGCTTTATTAGCCGCGCCGGCGATACTCTCACGTTCTTATGCGCAAGAAGGCGGCTTCTCCGTCGGTATTCCCGGAGGTTACGAGAAGGCTTTCCAGACTGCGTTCCTCGACCCCTATGAGCAGGAATTCGGGATTAAGCCGACGCCCATCCTCGCTGGCACCTCGACCGTCGAGATCAAGGCCCAAGTCGAGACGGGCAAGTTCTTCTATGATGTCCGCTTTAGCGTGGCGGCGACCGGTAACGAGGTTCTTGCCGAGGCCGGTCTGCTCGAGCGGATAGACGACATCGATTCGGAAGATGTCCAGGCAATCTATGGTGCCTTGCCGGAAGCACAGCGTAGGCCGACCTTCCTTCCCCACGGCTTGTCGGCACAGGTCATTGCTTTCCAGGACCATCTGGATTTCAAGGACTATGCCGATATTTGGGACGTCGAGAACCTCCCCGGTGCGCGGGCTCTGCGGGGTCAAGGTAAGGATACTATCGAAGCCGCACTGCGTTCCATGGGTAAGCGGCCGAGCGAGACTGCCTCATTCCTCGCGAACGAGGATGGGTGGAAGCAGGTATTTGCTCGGCTGGACGAGATAAAGGACCACGTGACCAACTGGTGGGAGGAGGATTCCGACATCACCCGGCTGCTTGGCGCGCGCGAAGTTGATGTAACTGCTTTCCCGCATCACCGAGCAATGGCCGCCGTCCAAAGCGGTGCCAGGATCAAGTACAACTATAGCCAGAGCATGACGACCGCGCTTGGCTGGGTGATCCCAAAGAACAGCCCACAGGCCGAGGCGGGACGCAAATTCATCGCATTCTGTTCGCGCCCCGACCGTATTGCCGACTTCACAATGGACGTGCCGATGGGGCCGATGCACCCCGATGTCATGGCCCTGCTGGATCCGGCTTTTGCGGTAGCTCTGCCCACCCACCCCAACAACGTCGAAAACATTGAATCCGAGGATGTGGCATTCTGGCACAAGAATCAGGGCCAAGCCAACGAGCGCTTTAAGGAGTGGTTACTCGGATAGCACAGGTCTGTCCGAAGCGGCATGCGGCCAGGTCGCCGTATGCCGCCTCAGGACCCGCGACTGACAGACCGTCGCGACGCGATGCGCCGCGGAAGCTCCCGCAACTTCGGAGCGCTCATAGCGCGAGCCGGTAAGGAATTTTCGAATGGATTTAAAGCTAAAGATCGAGGGAGTGAGAAAATCCTACGGGTCTGTCAGGGCCCTGAACCCCATCTCAGTGGATGTGCCGGCGGGAGAATTTCTGACGCTGCTCGGTCCGTCTGGGTCGGGTAAGACTACTTTGTTGCAGATCTTGTCCGGGCTCGTAGTACCGGATGATGGCGCCATTTGGATTGACGAGAAGCTCGCGACCCATCTGCCGCCCTCTCAGCGCGATATCGGCATGGTATTCCAAAACTATGCCCTGTTCCCTCATATGACGGTCGCTGAAAACATTGCCTTTCCGCTCCAGATGCGCGGCATGAAGAGCGCTGACATCGCGCCGAAGGTGCGTAGAATTCTAGAAATCGTTCAACTGCCGCACATGGCCGATCGGTTTCCGAGAGAGCTTTCTGGCGGGCAACAACAGCGTGTAGCGTTGGCTCGCTGCGCTGTCTACGAACCGCCAATCATACTCATGGACGAGCCCCTGGGCGCTCTCGATAAGAATCTGAGAGACCAAATGCAACTAGAAATAATCCACCTGCACAAGGCGCTGTCGACCACCATTCTCTACGTCACCCATGACCAGGAGGAGGCGATGGCCATGTCCGACCGCATTTGCCTGATGAAGGATGGGCAAATCGAACAGATCGGCACGCCACGTGATCTCTACCGTGCGCCGCGAACGGAATTCGTCGCCAATTTCTTCGGTCGATCGAACGTCTTCAAGTGCACCGTTAAGAACCGGTTTGAAAACACAGTGCTGCTGGATGCGCCCATCGGACCGATGATTGCTACGAACAGCTCAAGGGAAGAGGAGGCCAGGAAGGGGCAAGACGTATCTGTCGTCGTCAGGCCGGAAGATGTCCGCTTCCTGAAAGACAACGAAAGCGCTGACAATGAGATCGTTGTCAATCTCAGGCAGAGGGTGATGACAGGGGCGACTACACGATATCTGGCGGAAAGCAAGGACAATACACCGATAGAGATATTGTCTTTCAGCTCGACAGGGACCTTAACCGTCGGTGACGAGTGCCGGGTAGGATGGTCCAAGGAGAACGTTACCATCGTCCGCTGAGCGCCCGAGTATCGGCAAAGCACTTCACAAACTGAAAATAGCGCCGTTAGAAGGAATAGATATGTTTAGCAGTATGTCGAAGCTCTTTTCTCCTAAGAGCGTGGCCGTTATCGGGGCGAGTGAAAGGGCAGGGAACCTGGGGGGCAGGTTGGTTACGGCTCTAAAGAAAGGTGGATATCAGGGCGAAATCTATGCAGTTCATCCAACCGCGAGGGAAGTCTTTGGAGTACCCGCCTTTCCGCGTATCCGTGATATCGGGAGGACTGTTGACTTTGCCGCCTTATCCGTACCGGATAGCCAACTGCTGAACGCTTTCGGCGAGGCTATAGAAGCAGGCGTGAAAGGCTTTCAAATCCCGAACCGTGGATATGATGAGGAACGCAAGTCACTGACCTATATTCCTGACACTCTGCGGGAGATGGGCCTTGCAGCCGGCGTCGCGGTATGCGGGCACAACTGCATGGGGTTCATGAATGTGCGCGACAGCGTGCGAATGACGCATAACCCACCTCCGGGGCTGGATCTTACACCGGGGGGTGTATGCATCATTTCTCATAGCGGTTCGAGCTGGTCGGGCATCACCGGCAGCCAGCGCGACCTTGCGCTGGAAATCGCGGTCTCGGCAGGCGCGGAGGTCGTCTCCGGCTTTCCTGAATATATTGAATATTTCCTCTCTTTGCCGACGACGCGCGTGATCGGGCTGGTTGTCGAGACAATACGGCGCCCTGAAGAATTCCTCGCCGCCGTTGGGCATGCATTTCAGAAAGGCATTCCGGTAGTGCTGCTGGCGCTGGGCTCCACCGATATAGGCGCGAAGTTTACCGAGGCCCATTCGGGAGGGCTATCGAGCCCGCGCCAGGTCCTGGATGCAATCGGCCGCAAATACGGGGTCATCGTCACAAAGACGCTTGATGAGCTCCTAGATTGTATCGAAGCCTTTCGCACTGAGCGGATTCCCACGGCTCTCGGCGCCGGCGTCATCAGCGATTCCGGCGGGGAGCGGCAGCTCATTGCCGATGTGTCGAGCTGGACGAATTTGAAACTAGCCGCCTATGAGGACAAGACCAACGAGCGCCTGACCGAAATTCTGGAAGACGATGTCGTGATCGGCAATCCGCTCGATTCCATGGGGGACGCGCCCATGGCAAATTCCGGAATCGCCATTTCAAAGGACCCCTCGGTTGGCGCCGTCGTCATCGGCAACAATCTGGTCGATGGCCGTCAATTCATGATCGATGTCTCGAATTCGACAACAAAAATCCACGAGAATACCGAGAAGCCGGTCTTCATCTTCGGCAATATCAGTACCTCGGTTTCGCGCCCCGGCGCGCGTAATCTGCGAATGAAGGGCATCCCAGTCCTTATGGGAACCGAATCCGCTTGTTACGCCATCGGGTCGTTCCTGGCATGGCACGAGAAGCGTCGAAAGCTGGCTGAGACGGCGGAGAAAACTGCCGGGGAGACCAGGCACACCAAAGTGTTGCCGACGCTGCCGGATGGCTTCACGCAGGGCAAGAGCTATGCGCTACTTGCCGAATGCCGCCTGCCAATGGCGCCCATTCTAGAATCGGGCAATCTCCAGGATACGCTGAAAAACGCCCAGACGCTCGGCTATCCTGTGGTGTTGAAGACCGCGAATGCGAATATCGCGCATAAGTCGGATGTCGGAGGAGTTGTCCTAGGTATTCGCGGCGAAGAGGAACTCACCAGGCATTATATGGAAGTCGCTGAACGGTGTGGGCCACAGGTGTCCCTGCAGCCAGCTCTGTCAGCCGATTATGAATTGATCGTCGGTATGCATCGCGACCCGCGTTTTGGACCAATCATCACGCTGGGCTTGGGTGGTGTGTTTACTGAAATCCTGCGCGACAGCGTCAATCTCTTGCCGCCGGTCGCTTATGAAGAGTTCGAAGAGAGCCTTGAGGCCTTGCGCGCCGCACCCGTCCTGCGCGGCGCCAGGGGGCAGAAGGGGATTTCTCTTCCCGATCTTTATGACGTGGTTCTCAAGATTTCCGAGCTTGCGATCCAGAATCCCCGGATCACCGGCATTGACCTCAATCCAATCATGGTGCGGCACGGAAAGCTGAACATTGTCGATGCGCTGATCACGGTCTGAAATCGCACCGGTGGGGGGCATTCGTCTCCCACCCAGCAATTCTGCGAGCGGCGTTATTGCGAAAGAAGGCAAGCAAATGCACGGCGAATTCGGCTACGCGGTGATCGGGGGCGGCCTGGTGGGCGCCTCACTCGCCTATGGCTTGGCAAAGCAGGGACAGAAGGTTGTGATGTTAGATGAGGCCGATATTGCCCGCCGGGCCTCTCGCGGCAACTTCGCCCTGGTCTGGGTGCAAGGAAAGGGTGCCGCGTTCCCAGTTTATTCGGACTGGACCATATCCTCGGCTTTGGCGTGGAGTGGATTTGCCGATGAGCTCGAAGAATTGACCGGCATTCGCCTTTATCACCGGCGTCCGGGCGGCTTTGTCCTTTGCCTGAGCGAGGACGAGCTAGCCTTTCGCGCGGAGGAGCTCGGGAAGCTCAAAGCCTATAATGCTGGCTATCCCTTCGAAATCCTCAGCCGTGAGGAGCTTGTGAACCTTCTGCCCCAGATTGGGCCAGAGGTGGTCGGCGCCTCCTATTGCGCTCTCGACGGCGACGTCAATTCCCTCATGCTGCTGCGCAGCCTGCATACGGCGTTCGCCTTGGTTGGCGGAACCTCTCTTCCGGGCAGCAAGGTGGTGGATATACAGCGCAACAGCAATGTCTACCGCCTCAGTACCCTGACGGGCAAAGTGTATGCCAACCGGATTATCCTTGCGGCCGGACTGGGCAATAGAGAACTCGGCAGCATGGTGGGGTTCGATGTTCCGGTCCGGGCGCAACGGGGCGAGATCATGGTGACGGAGAAGATTGCGTCGTTTCTTCATTACCCAATGCATGTCATTCGGCAGACAAATGAGGGCGGTGTGATGATCGGCGACAGTCATGAAGAGGCCGAGGATTATAATTCGGTCAGCATTCCCATCCAGTCCGGTATGGCGAGCCGCGCGGTTCGGATGTTTCCATGCTTGGAGCCTTTAAACGTTGTGCGCATGTGGTCAGCCTTGCGGGTCCTTAGTTGTGACGGTTATCCGATCTACGCCCATTCAAACACGCACCCGGGAGCGTATCTAGTAACATGCCACAGCGGCGTGACGCTGGCAGCCGCACACGCACATCGATTGGCGCCATCCATCCATTCCGGGTCCTGGGATCCAATTATCAGTTCCTTCGGATTGGAGCGTTTTCATGCTGAGGCGGCTTGACGATTTCTCGACCCAAACGGTCCGCATCAGCATCGATGACCGGACAGTCGAGGTTCAGGTCGGTGACTCTGTCGCGGCGGCTCTGCTTCTCTCTGGCGTGACCACGACTAGGACCACCGTCGTTTCTGGCGCGCCGCGTGCGCCTTATTGCATGATGGGCGTGTGCTTTGAATGTCTCGTGACAATTGACGGGGTGGCCAACCGACAGGCCTGCATGGTCGAAGTGGAAAAGGGTATGAACGTTCGAACCCAAATCGACCGGCATCCGGGGAGGACGACCTAGTGATCAGCTTGCAGTCCTTAATGAATCTCGACGATCGTTATGAGCTGATCGTGATCGGTGCCGGGCCAGCCGGAATGGCTGCGGCGATAGAGGCGACGCGGAATGGCGTCAAGACGCTGGTTTTAGACGAGAATGGCGCGATTGGAGGGCAGATTTACCGCTCGATCACCACCGCGACACCGAAGCGCCTAGCAGTTCTCGGAAAGGACTATGCAGGGGGCGCAGAGCTCGCCCGGACCTTTACTGAATCGGGTGCTGCTTACCTGGCAAAAGCTACCGTCTGGCGGCTGACTGCCGACCGCGAACTTGGAGTTTCGCATGATGGCATGGCCAAGCTGATAACGGGAGAGCGGGTCCTGGTGGCCACTGGTGCCCTGGAGCGGCCATTTCCAATTGCTGGATGGACATTGCCCGGCGTCATGACCGCCGGCGCTGCGCAGATACTGCTCAAGGCGAGTGGCGCCGTTATGGGGCCAAAGATGGTTCTGGCAGGAAGTGGTCCGCTTCTCTGGTTGCTAGCCAGCCAGTATCTTGCTGCCGATGTTCCCCTTCTCGCTATCCTTGACACGACTCCCCGGAAAAATGTCCTTAGAGCCATTCCGCATCTGCCTGGTTTCATGGCCTCGCCTTATTTCAGAAAGGGCTTAGGCTTGGTCACTAAGGTCCGGCGGGCCGTACGAGTCTACAAGAATGTCGATAAACTGAGAGCAGAAGGGAGCGAACGGGTCGAGCGCGTGCGGTTTAGCGCTTCCGGGAAAGAGCACTCTTTGGAACTCGATCACCTCCTGCTGCATCATGGAGTCGTGCCCGAGATGAACCTTCTTCGTTCCGTTGGCTGCGAAATGGCGTGGGACGAGGAGCAGATATGCTGGCATCCGATCGCCAGTGCTGGCGGCGAGACATCTATTCCCGGGATCTATGTCGCTGGCGACGGACGGGCGATCTACGGCGCTGAACTGGCGCGATTTGGCGGAAGACGTGCCGCTCTGGAGATCTCGAAGTCCCTGGGAGCAATCGACGGCGCGGCCTTCGAGCATCTTTGCGCCCAGCTTGAGCAGGAGAGCCGGCCCTTTATCCGGGGGCGTTTTTTCCTCGACCGGATGTTCAGACCGCGACGAGAGCATCTCACACCTGCCCACGATGCCCTTGTATGTCGTTGCGAGGAAGTCTTGGGCTCGACCCTCCACGATACAATTTTCCGTCTGAAAGTTCTCGGCCCCAATCAGCTAAAGGCCTTTCTGCGGAGTGGAATGGGCCCATGCCAAGGACGTCAATGCAGCCTAAGCGTCACGCAAACGATAGCAAAATTGCGCGGTGTTTCACCCGAAGATGTTGGCGCCTATCGTATCCGGCCACCTGTCAAGCCCATCACTGTTGGGCAGATAGCCAATTTGCAAACGAGGCACAAACGCGGCCTTGAGTGTCTCCAATGAAAAGTATCAGGAAAGGAAATACGTTGATCAATAGACGATACAGAACGCCCATTATGCATCGTGCCGTAATCAGCTCGGACGTTATCTATTTCGGCGGCGTCGTCGCGGACGATGTGTCAGACGGCATGTTCTCGCAGATGGAACAGGTATGTAAAAAGATCGAACGCATGTTAGGCGAGTTGGGTTCGAGCAAGGAGAAACTGCTCCAGGCTACTCTCTATATCACCGACATGTCGCTTAAAAACGAAATGAATGATGCATGGACGGGATGGCTCAGTCCGGAGAATCTGCCGAGTCGCGCAACCATCGGTGTTGCCGATCTGGGAGAAGGCGTGCTCGTAGAAGCGGTCGTGACAGCCCGCCAATGAGGTTGAACGAGGTAAACTGTGTCTGACGCGGTGAATAGTTCACAACCTAGTGCAAAGACGCCTGTCACCGCGCGGGATGTCGCCCGCAACGCGGGTGTCTCACAGTCAACCGTTTCACGCGCCTTCGCCAACAGCCAATTGGTCTCGAGAGAAACTCGGGACCGGATATTCTTGGTTGCCGAACAGCTTGGTTACCAGGTCAATATCATGGCACGCGGTCTGAGCACGCAAAAATCGGGGCTCATCGCTGTTGTCACGGGATCAACCCGCAACCCCTTCTATTGGGACGTGCTTCGTTTGGTTGACGAACGCCTGCAGGCCAAGGGCATGCACGTCATGCTCATGACAGTAAAGGAGAGCGAGAGCACCGATTCGGCAGTGCGGAAAGTCCATCAGTATCGAGTCGACGGCCTGCTTGTCCTATCGGCGGAACTGTCATCGAAGGCGATTGACGAATGCAGAGAGTTCGGGCTGCCGGTAGTTCTGTTCAATCGCTATGTCGAAACGGGCAAAGTCTCTGCCGTGGCCTGTGATAACATCGTCGCTGGGAAGGACATCGCCCAGTTTCTCTACAACACGAATCACAAGCGGTTCGCGTTCATCTCTGGTTTGGAAGACAGTTCGACAAACAAGGACCGCTTTCAGGGATATCGGGATCAACTGGCAAAGCTTGGATGTCCGCCTCCGCTCGTCGAAGGAGGAGATTTTACATACGAGAACGGCCGGCAGGCGGTGAAAAGGCTGATGCTTCGATCCGAACGGCCAGATGCAATCTTCTGCGCTAATGACATCACAGCTATCGGTGCATTGGACGGCATAAGGGTGGATCTTGGGATGAGGGTGCCAGAGGATGTTTCGATTATTGGCTTTGACGATATTGCGATGTCCTCGTGGTCCGGCATTGAACTGACTACCATGCGCCAGCAGACAACGCGGATGGTGGATAGTGCGCTGGAGATTTTGCTCCGGAGGATTGATGCCCCAGAACTGAAGCCGGAATTTCGGTTGGAGCCCGGAAAGCTAATGATCCGCCGAACCGTGCGGTTGGATCGGCAGCCCTAGCCCGACCAGGGCGCGGGAAGAACCACAATTAGCTAGTCACAAGGAGACGACAGCCGGAGTAGGGCTTCGTCCCAGGGAGAAAGTCATGCCTAAATACTTGAAGAGTTCTGGCACGCCCCGAGGGAATGTCAGCAATCTCAAGGTGCGACAGACGGTAGAACGTATCATCGAGGATGTCGAACGCGAGAAAGACTTGGCTGTCCGGCGCCTATCAATAGAGTTTGATGGATACGACCGTCAGACCTACAGGCTATCTGCACAGGAAATCCAATATTGCATCGATTGGTTGGCCAAAGAAGATCTGGACGATATTCTTTTTGCACAGGAGCAGGTCCGGAACTTCGCCAGGAAGCAGCGCGATTGCCTGCTTGACCTGGAAGTCGAAACCTATCCTGGCGTTGTGTTAGGCCACCGCAATATCCCGATCGCCAATGTCGGCTGTTATGTACCGGGTGGCAAGTATCCGCTTCTGGCGTCTGCGCACATGTCCGTGGTGACCGCAAAGGTGGCCGGAGTCGAGAGGATTATCACATGTGCTCCGCCGGTGAATGGTCGTCCATCTCCTGCGATCGTAGCGGCTCAACATCTGGCAGGCGCGGACGAGATATATTGCCTGGGAGGCGTACAAGCGGTTGTCGCTATGGCCTTGGGAACCGAATCCATTGCCGCCGTTGATATGCTTGTAGGTCCTGGCAATGCGTATGTCGCAGAAGCAAAACGCCAGCTATATGGGCGTGTCGGAATTGATCTGTTTGCGGGCCCGACGGAAACGCTGATCATTGCCGATGAAACGGCTGATGCCCTTACCTGTGCTACCGACATCCTCGGCCAAGCCGAGCACGGACCAGATTCGCCGGCCATATTGCTGACGACGAGTGAGTCCTTGGCTGTTGAGACACTGCGTCAAATCGAAGAACTACTCTCGGTGCTTCCCACGGCGGAAATCGCTCGGAAAGCATGGGAGGCTCACGGCGAGATCATCATCTGCAAGGACGACGCCGAACTTGTCGTCGAAGCCGATCGTATCGCGTCGGAGCATGTGCAGGTTATGACGCGTGATCCGGACTATTTCTTGGAAAATATGCGCAACTACGGCGCTCTTTTTCTTGGCGAACGGACAAATGTGGCCTATGGCGATAAGGTCATCGGCACCAACCATACGCTGCCGACGTTGGGCGCTGCGCGATATACCGGAGGACTGTGGGTTGGGAAGTTTCTGAAGACGTGCACCTATCAGCGCGTGCTCACTGACGAAGCTTCCGTGTATTTTGGCGAGTACTGTTCCCGGTTGAGCATGCTTGAAGGATTTGTCGGTCACACGGAACAGGCCAATATCAGGCTGAGACGTTTTGGTGGACGATCTGTGCCTTACGGGACTGCTGCAGATCGTGTCATCGGGCCCCATGGCTAGTTTGTATCGTTTCCGCTTTAAGAACCATTATAGAGCTTCGGTGGCGATGCCGTAGCCCTATCTCCGCCGGATCGATGTATTAGAATCATCCAAGCGGTTCGCGAAGCTACGAAGCTGGGGCCGCTGGTGAGCTCGGCCTATGCCGAAGGGATAAGTTCGCGTTGCTCTTAAATGCGTCCTTACCTCAGAAGGCGATTTTGGGGAGGCGCCGGTGGGTGTGTGTGATTCAGACCTAGCCGCTCCTTTCGCTCTTCGATCTCCCGGCGCTGCTGCATGTCAGGATGATCCCAATCCCGAGGATTCGGTATCCACGACGGTGGCGGCACGTAGCCGAGCGCCTCGGCCCAAAGGCGCTTCGCGCGTGGCTGGCGTTTGGCTTCGGGCACGGGCTGCACCTGTTCCATAATTGTCTTCTCGATCTCGCTATACTGCTGGGCGACGTGCCGGCGCAGCTCGACTGCCTGCAATTCCAGTTCAAATCGCTGAGGATCATCTGCCCGCAGGTTGGCAACGGCCTCGAGCTTGTCCAGGAGCTTACACTCCGTGTCGAGCAGAAATGGTCGGAAGAGGCTGAAAACGTCCTCGCTCATGTACCCCATCCCGTAACGCCCCGTGCAGGGTTTAATAGGCCCGGTGCTTAATGGTCATCGGGCCGTCGATCAGCACCTGGTGCCAAAGCACGGCTCCTTGCGTGAGCTTCAAAGAATATAGGTTGGCCGCACGCTATTGGCGACACTTCCATCGATGATGGAGTGATCATAACCGGATCTGCCGGTTTGCTGATTGCAGCCTGAACAACACGCGCAAAAGGGCTATCTTGGCAGATAGCGCGCTGCGCTTAGATATGCGGTATTTTGCGACGCGCCAGCCTCGGCACAGCCCGCCAGCAGCACGGCCATCAATGGAAGTAGCCTCACCCTTCGCTTGAGAATTGCATCGCCCCAAGCTCGAGGCACAGTGTGTCTACACCGCTGCACACTCAAGGCTGGTCTGATGTTTGTGGCAGGGTGCTTCACGTCCATTCCCGAGCGATGGAACGAGTCGAAGAGGGTAGCGCGTCACCTCAACGTGCCAGCGCGTGCCTGAACATGAGTTTGACAATTGTTGGGTAGAATTCAGGGAGGATCAACTAAGTTCCTGGTTCTTGGTACGCCCAAGGGGAATCGAACCCCTGTTTCCGCCGTGAAAGGGCGGCGTCCTAGACCGCTAGACGATGGGCGCGCTCAAGACGAGGCGGGTTATAGTAAGCTTCCTCTATTCCGGCAACCCTGTGGGCACGCATAAGGCAAAGATTTTTTTGCGATAATGATTTCCCGGGCAGAGCTCAGCTCCGGGTACTGGGAACTATGCAAGAGTTGGCCCCGTCCAATCGGCTCCAAGGGGTCAGCCGCGACGGCCGCAGCGCCAGTTCCAGTCCCGCTCCGGCCCGACATCCACATGGACCGCGTTGGTATGACAATAGGTGCCGACTCCGCCGCGGCCGGGAAGCGAGCGTGCAAACTGCGCCAACTCCCATTTGCTTACGCCTTCGACGACGATATCGGCTGCCGCACAATTCATATGCTGAGACCGGGGAGCACCGCGCACACGCCGATTATAAGCAGGGCTGCGATAGCCCGAAGTCACCACAACGCGCTTGCCGAAGCGGCGCTCGATCGTTTTGAGCACATGCACAAGCTTCGGTTTGAAGCAGGAGACATCAACGCTCTCGCGTTGCTTGAGCAGGCCGTTGGGCGCAAGGCGCGCCAGGCCCGCCGCCGAGGCTACTTGATAGTAGCCCTCTTCCTGCTCGTAAATATCAACGTCACCATCATCGTTGAGCGTGCCCAGCCGGATCTCGAAGAGCTGCTCGCCGGGACGTACGCCAGGCAGCGCGTCCATGCTGTACATGGCCGCCTGGGTCGACGAGGTCGATGCAAGGGTAATTATCGGCTTGGCAGACTTCTCCTTCTCGCCCGCTTTTACCTCGGCGCTTGGCTGTGATTCGGCAGCATTCGTTTTCGCAGTCTGATCTTCTTCGCTCGGGAAGGGCACCTGAGGCTTGGCGGCGGAAGAGCCGAAAAATGCTGACAAGAAGCCGCGCTTTTGCGAGAGGCTTTGCTGCTCGGTCACGGCTGCCGTTTGCTTTGCTGGATTCTGGCCGTCTTGCACCACAGGTGCTTCGGAGGCTGTTTTCTCGGCTTTGGGCTGGGGCGAAGCCGTGTCGGCCGCAGCCACGGGCTGGCTTTCGGCCTCCTCGGCACTGACTTTCTTCTCTGCCTCGTCTGAAACTGTCTTTTGCTGGGCATCGGCAGGCGTCGCGGCGGGCGAGGAAAAGAGCCCGGCGAAGAGGGAGCGCTTGCCAGAGGCCGGCGCGGTATTATCACGGGCCGGGGCGGCGGATTGCGGCGGCACTTCCTCCTGCCCTCCCTCCTGAGCGGATGCTCCAGGGCGATTCGTCGTTTCCGCCTGAGCGGTTTCGGCTTGCGTCAATTCAGCCGTGTTCGCGGCAGACGCCGTTTGGGCGGGCTGCGAATCAGAAGCCCGCTGCGGGCGGTTTTGGGGAAGCGAAGCTTGCCCTTCACCTGCGCCGGATGTGTCCAGGTTAAGGCTCTCAAGCGTTGGGCTGCCATAGGAAGCGGGGGCAAGGTCCAGCTGCGCATCGGAGTCGGAGACGGAGCACGAAGCCGTCAAGATGCAGGCGAATGCGACGCCCAAGAAACTGGGTGCGCGCGAATATTCACGATTCGCGTTTCCCGCCGAAGCAAGCTTGCTGGCAGCCAAGAGCCTTCCTTCCCGGCAATTTTCGGGGAAACCTCCCCCCTCTCACGCTCGCACTATTGCGCAATCAAAAGAACGAAGGCAGTGGTAGCCAAATTATCCCTTTATAGCAATATACTTAAGCTGAAACGGGCCCATGCCCGCCGCCTAGCCGTCTTCAAATAATGTTCCAGTCTGTTGCAACTATTAGACGGCCATTTTTACATATTCGCCCGGTGCGTCTGCGAGCCATTTCTTTCGCCGGTCAAGTTTGCGCGCTTTCACCCGCTCATGTGCGTTCTTTTCGATCCAGGCGTGCCAATGCGGCCACCATGAACCAGGGTGCTCCTGGGCTTTGCTCATCCATTCTTCGAGGCTCCCGGCAAGGGCGGCTTGCCCTGTCCAATGCCGGTATTTGCCGGGTTCGGGCGGATTGACCACGCCGGCTATGTGGCCGGAACCGGCAAGCACGAATTCCACCGGCCCGCCAAAAAGCCGGCTGCCGAACAGGACGGATTTTGCCGGAGCGATATGATCCTCGGCAGCAGCGAGGCTAAAGACCGGGATCTTGATATCCGCTAGAGACAATCGGCGCCCGCCCAGTGTGGCCAACCCCTTCGCCAGATTGTTTTCCAGATAGCAATTGCGCAGGTAATAGGAGTGGTTGGCCGCTGTCATCCTGGTGGAATCGGCGTTCCAATAAAGCAGGTCGAAGGGAAGCGGCTCTCGCCCGCGCAGATAATTGTTGACCACGTAAGGCCAGATGAGATCGCGGGCGCGCAGCATGTTGAAGGCGCTCGCCATACGGTTGGCTTCGAGAAAGCCCCGTTCCTCCATCGCCTGTTCCAGCGCCGCGACCTGTTCCTCGTCGACAAAGACTTTCAGGTCGCCCGCAAAGGTGAAATCCACCTGGCTGGCGAAGAATGTGGCGGTGGCTATGCGATCATCCTTTTGCTGAGCCATGAGCGCCAGCGATGCAGCGAGGAGGGTGCCGCCGACGCAATAGCCGACCGCATTGATCGCCTTCTCTCCGGTTTGCCGGGCAATCGTCTCCAGTGCGAACTCGATCCCCAAGCTCACATATTCGTCCCAGCCATAGGTCGCGTGCCGCTCGTCAGGGTTTACCCAGGAGATCACGAAAACGGTATGGCCCTGTGCGACGGCCCAGCGAATGAACGACCGCTCCGGTTTAAGATCGAGCACATAGAATTTGTTGATCCAGGGAGGAACGATCATCAACGGCCGCCGTAGCACCGTTTCGGTCGACGGCTCGTACTGGATGATCTCCGCGAGTTCGTTGCGCGCCACAACCTTGCCTGGCGTGACGGCGACGTTTTTGCCAAGCTCGAATTTGCTACGGTCGGTCTGGCGCAGCCGGATCTCGCCTTTGCCGGCCATGATGTCCTCGACCAGCATCCGCATGCCACGCACGAGATTGTCGCCGTCCGACTCGAAGGTTTCGCGCAGGAGCTGCGGGTTTGTGAGGACAAAATTCGTGGGAGAGAGCGCTTCGCTCAGCTGCGTCACGTAGAAGCGGGCCCTCTGCCGGGCGGTCTCATCCAGCCCTTCTGCATTTTCCACAAGGTCGATCGCCCAACGCGCGGTCACCAGATAGACCTGCTTCAAGAATTCGAAGAACGCGTTTTGTGCCCATTCCGGATCTTCGAAGCGCCGGTCGCCGGGCTCCGGCTCCACGGCATCAATCGTCTCGCCGCTCAGCCTTCTGATCGAGTTGACCCAAACCGTCATGTAGGCGGAGAGGAGCTTCGTCTGCGCCTCGACGGCGCGCGCGGGATCCGAAAGCCAATATTCCGTCAGCTTCGAGAGGGTGCGAACCGCTTCCTGATAGGGCTGCGGCATGCCGGTCGTGCTTTTGCCCGCTTCGCGGGCGCGAACCCAAACGGCGGCCGCCTTGCCGGCTTCTTCCACGGCTCGGGCGAGGTTGAGAGCGAAGCGCTCCGGATTCCGAACGGTGTAGGCTTCGGTCGGGTCGGGCGTTTCGCGGTCGTCCTTATTTTCCCCGCTGGCCATTCTTGATGCTGGACCTCCCGAAGGGCGCTATGATAGCGCTGATTCAAACCTTGTCCATGTTCACGGGAACATATGAAAATCATGGCCCGCATACGACATTTTTCCGCAGCCGGCCTTGCGGCTCCATGTCTCATATCGTTGCTGATTTCGGGCTGCGCCGGGACGGGTTCGCAATCGGTTGCGGCATCCCCCACCCAACCTGACGGCTATCCCAATCTCAACATGCCGATGGAAGCCGCCGCACCACAGATCTCGGCGGAGGAAAAGACGCGAATGACCGAGGAGCTTTCGGGCAAGCGCCTGAGGCCGGAGAACAGCCAGGCATCGGCCGCCGAGACTGAAAGGCTGCGCCGTCTTGCCCTGGAGCGCCAGCAGGAGATGCTGAGCCAGATCGAGTCTCCCGCTGATCGGTGAGTTCAAGAAGCTATCGACCGTTCTGGCGAACGGGTGTATAGGGCGCAATCAGCAACCCGGAACATCGCCATGGAAGAGTTTCACAAGGTCCGCCGGCTTCCGCCATATGTGTTCGAGCAGGTCAACAGGCTCAAGGCCTCAGCCCGCTCGCGCGGCGCCGATATTATCGATCTAGGCATGGGGAACCCGGACCTGCCGACGCCCAAGGCGATCGTGGACAAGCTCTGCGAGGTGGTGCGTGATCCGCGTACGCATCGATATTCGTCTTCGCGCGGCATTCCGGGCCTTCGGCGCGCTCAGGCCGCGTATTATGCCCGCCGGTTCGGCGTGAAGCTCAATCCGGATACGCAGGTCGTCGCCACTCTCGGCTCCAAGGAGGGCTTCGCCAACATGGCCCAGGCGATCACCGCGCCGGGCGACGTGGTGCTTTGCCCCAATCCGACCTATCCGATCCACGCTTTCGGCTTCATCATGTCGGGTGGGGTGATCCGCTCGATTCCCGCGGAGCCGGACCATAATTTCATTCCGGTGCTGGAGCGGGCGGTACGGCATTCGATCCCCAAGCCACTGGCGCTCATCCTGAACTATCCGTCCAATCCGACGGCTTGCCTGGCCAGTCTTGATTTTTACAAGGATGTCGTGGCCTTCGCGCGCAAGCACGACATCATCATTCTTTCCGATCTCGCCTATGCCGAGATTTATTTCGATACCGAAGCGCCTCCTTCCGTCCTGCAGGTGCCGGGGGCCATGGATGTAGCAGTCGAATTCACATCCATGTCGAAAACCTTTTCCATGCCAGGGTGGCGCATGGGCTTTGCGGTGGGCAACGAGCGGCTGATCGCTGCGCTTTCCCGCGTGAAGTCCTATCTCGACTATGGCGCCTTCACTCCCATCCAGGTGGCTGCCACCGCCGCCCTCAATTCCGACGGCACGGAAATCGAGGAAGTTCGCTCCGTCTATCACCGCCGGCGTGACGTAATGGTGGATGCATTTGGCCGTGCCGGCTGGCAGGTGCCGCCGCCGCCGGCTACCATGTTTGCCTGGGCTCCAATACCGGAGCCGTTTCGCCAGCTTGGCTCGCTTGAGTTCTCCAAGCTCCTGGTCGAAAAGGCCGATGTGGCGGTCGCGCCTGGAATCGGCTTCGGCGAGCATGGCGACGATTACGTGCGCATTGCGCTTGTGGAGAACGAGCACCGTATCCGCCAGGCGGCGCGCAACATCAAGCGCTTCCTTGCCACGGCGGCGGAGCACCCCAGCAACGTCGTCCCGTTTGCGGCTACCCGCTAAGCGGCTGCAAAATCATAATAGTTGAAGGAAGGCATTAAACATGGCCGACGCCTTGCGCATAGGAATTGCGGGTCTTGGTACCGTTGGCGCGAGCGTTGTCCGCATGCTGGGCGCCAAGGGGGCGGAGCTGACGCGGCAATGCGGCCGCGAGATAGCGCCCGTGGCCGTATCCGCGCGTGATCGCTCGCGCGATCGCGGCATTGATCTCGGCAATGCGCAATGGTTCGATGATCCGGTCGAGCTGGCGCGTTCCGCCGAAATCGATGTCTATGTCGAACTGATCGGCGGCGAGGATGGTGCCGCTTTTGATTCCGTGCGCGCCGCGCTGGAGGCGGGCCGTCATGTGGTGACCGCCAACAAGGCCCTGCTTTCCAAGCATGGGGTCGATCTTGCGGCCATTGCGGAAGCAAACGGCGTGCTTCTCAATTACGAAGCCGCTGTTGCGGGAGGGATTCCCGTCATCAAAACAATGCGCGAGGCGCTGGCGGGAAATCATGTGAGCCGGGTTTTCGGCATCCTCAACGGCACCTGCAACTACATCCTTACGCGTATGGAGGCGGAGGGGCTCTCATTCGAGCAGTGTTTGAGCGAAGCCCAGCGGCTCGGCTATGCGGAGGCCGATCCCACCTTCGATATCGAAGGGCACGACACCGCGCATAAGCTCTCAATTCTGACCAGCATTGCCTTTGGCTGCCGCATTTCGGCGGATGATATCTATCTGGAAGGCATCTCGAACATCACGCAGGCGGATATCCGGGCGGCCGGCGAGCTTGGATACCGCATCAAGCTTCTCGGCGTTGCGCAGAAAACAGAAAGCGGGATCGAGCAGCGTGTGCACCCGACCATGGTGCCCACCAGCTCCGTCATCGCCCAGGTTCACGGTGTCACGAATGCGGTCGCCATAGAGACGGACATGCTCGGAGAACTGCTTCTCTCCGGCCCTGGCGCCGGCGGCGATGCCACGGCCTCGGCCGTTATCGGCGACCTGGCGGATATTGCAAAAAGCCGGCCGGGGTTCCAGCACGGGCCGGTATTCGGGCGGCCAGCAAAGGAACTTGCCCCCTACAAGCGCGCCGCCATGCGCTCACACGCGGGCGGATACTTCATCCGCTTATCCGTGCACGACCGGATCGGCGTTTTTGCCGCGATTGCAAAGCGTATGGCGGATAACGAGATTTCGCTTGAATCCATCGTCCAGCATGGCGATGTCACTCACGCCGACCAGAAGACGGTGATCCTCGTCACCCATGAGACGACGGAGGCGGCGGTCCGCAGGGCCGTGGAATGCGTCACCGAGGACGGGCATTTGCTCGACCTGCCGCAGGTGATCCGGATCGAACGAGCGGCCTAGACTTTTTTCTTCATTGCCAGAAACCGGGACCGCAGGCGGTTCAACGTCGGTCAGGCATGATTCTCGGGCTTGATCCGAGCGCTCATGCCTGACCCTTATTTTGGCTGCCAAATTTCCATTTTCAACTCGTACCGCCGCACAGAACGGCACCCTTCACGCAAAGTTTTTTGCAGTGCACCCAAACATACTTGCTTTGTAAGCATGCTCACAATATATGCTGCTTATGAATTCGACGGGCTCTCAAAACACACAGCAAATCGAGCGGCTCACTTTCCTGCTCCACAACATTCCGCGGCTCATGCGCAAGCGCTTCGAGGGCCGGGACAATGAGCACGGACTTTCAGCTGCCCAGTGGCGGCTTTTGGCCTGGACGATGAAGGAGGACGGCGCGACGCAGGCAAGGCTTGCCGAGCTTCTGGAGATCGAGCCGATCAGCGTTTCCCGCCTGATCGACCGGATGGAGGAGGGCGGCTGGGTCGAGCGGCGCCAGGGTTTGGAAGATCGGCGTGTTCGAATGGTTTTCGCCACGCCCAAGGCGCGGGAGGCCCACAAGGGAATAAAGAAGCTTGTTCAGCAGGTTTTCGAGGAGGCGCTGACGGGTCTCGACGAGGAGGCGAGGACCGCACTGGTCAGCGCTCTCGAGACAATTGCCGAAAATCTCTCCGACAGCGAGCCGATATGCGGCTCGTTGCAAAAGGCTGCAGAAGAGGTCGTATCGAAATGAACGCTATATCCAACCCAGAGGCAAAGGCGGAGCCGGTCGAGGTCGAGCAGCAGAAGGCAGGTCCGGTGGCTTTGCCGCAACCTGCCGATCTCAAGCCGAAGAAGAAAAAGAACCGCCTGCGGATGGTGCTGATGCTCGCGGCACCGCTTGCGCTTGCCGTTGCGGGAACATGGTGGTGGGTGACCAGCGGGCGATATCAGGAGACGGACGACGCCTATCTGCAGCAGCCCAAGCTTTCGATCGCCTCCCAGATTGCGGGCCGCGTGGTGGAATCCAATGTCGCGAACAGCATGCACGTGGAAGCCGGCGCGGTGCTTTTCAAGGTAGACCCGGAGCCCTACCGAATCGCGCTTGCGCAGGCGGAAGCTGCTCTTGAGGGAGCGCGCCTGCAGGTAGAGCAACTGCGCGCCTCATACAGCCAGGCCGAGGCTCAGGCGCGTGATGCAGACAGCGAAGTCGCCTATCTTGAGACGCAGCTTAAGCGCCAGCAGGATCTTTCGGGGAAGGGTGTGGCGTCCCAGTCATCGCTGGATCAGGCAGAGCGCAACCTGCAGAAGGCGAGGGAGAGCCTAAGCGCTACGCGGCAAGCCGTTGCGAGCGCCCTGGCCGCACTTGGCGGCAATCCGAAAATCGAGACGGACAAGCATCCGACAGTGCTTTCGGCTCTGGCAGCCCGTGACAAGGCCGCTTATGAGCTGGCTCAGACGACCGTGAGGGCTCCGGCCGATGGCGTCATCGCCCAGGCGTCGGATTTCCGCAATGGCCAGTTCGTCAGCACAGGCACGCCTCTGTTCTCCCTGGTGGAGACCAGAAGCTCCTGGGTCGAGGCTAATTTCAAGGAGACGCAGCTTACCCACATGAAGCCGGGCCAAAAGGCCGAGATCGTCTTCGATACGTATCCGGACCGGCCGCTGGAAGCCACCGTCGAGGATATCAGCGCGGGCACCGGGGCGGAGTTCTCCCTGCTCCCTGCCCAAAACGCTACCGGCAATTGGGTAAAGGTGACGCAACGCATTCCCGTTCGCCTCAAGCTTCAGATCGAAGAGCCTGAACTTCTGCTGCGCACCGGCATGAGCGCCACCGTGACCGTCGATACCGGGGTTTCACACGGCTTTCCGGGCCTGACTACGGCGCACGCGACCGAATAGGACCGCTTCACACGAGATTGGAACATCACAATGGCTGAAGCTGCCTCAGCTGCGCACGAGGCTGTCCCGCATCGTGGGCTGATCACCGTCGCGATCATGCTCGGCACCATCATGCAGGTGCTGGATACGACGATCGCCAATGTGGCGCTGCCGTCGATGACGGGCGATCTTGGTGCTTCGCCGGACACGATCACGTGGGTGCTCACATCCTACATCGTGGCCGCCGCCATCATGACGCCGGTCACGGGATGGATTTCCGATCGCATCGGCCGCCGCGAGTTCTTCCTGGTCTCGATTGGCGGTTTCACCATTTTTTCAATGCTTTGCGGCGTTGCCTGGAACCTGGAGGTGATGGTTCTCTTCCGGCTTTTGCAGGGGGTGTTCGGCGCCGCGATCGTGCCGCTTGCACAAACCTTTCTCCTCGATATCAACCCCAAGGAGAACCACGGACAGGCAATGGCCGTTTTCGGCGCGGGCATTATGGTGGGCCCCATCATCGGTCCTACGCTGGGCGGCTGGTTAACCGAGACGCTTAACTGGCGCTGGGTGTTCTTCATCAATCTGCCGGTCGGCATTCTCTGCCTGCTGGGCGCTGCGGCTTACCTTCCACGCGCGGCCCGCCGCCTGCGGGGGTTCGATTTCTTCGGGTTCGCCATGCTATCGCTCGGCGTCGGCGCGCTGCAGCTCATCCTTGATCGCGGCGGCGAGGTCGATTGGTTCGCCTCGCCCGAGATCTGGATAGAGCTGGGGCTGTCGATCACCGGCTTCTGGCTCTTTGCCGTTCACACGCTGACGGGCGAGAATACGTTCATCGACCGCCACATCTTCCGCGACCGCAATCTGGTGACGGGGCTCGTGTTCATCTTCGTGGTGGGCATCATCCTGCTCGCGAGCCTTGCGCTCTTGCCGCCCATGCTCTCGCGCATCTTCGGCTACACGACGATGCTTACAGGGCTTATCATGGCGCCGCGCGGCATTGGCACGATGATTTCGATGATCGTGGTTGGCCGGCTGGTGCGGGTAATCGACGCGCGAATCCTGGTGGCCGCGGGCCTGTCTCTGACGGCCTGGTCGCTCTACCTCATGACCGGCTTCTCGCCGCAGATGGATGGGCGCCTGATCATCGAATCCGGCGTCATCCAGGGCATTGGGCTCGGGCTTGTTTTCGTGCCGCTATCGACGATCACATTCGCCACACTCGACCCGAAATACCGCACCGATGGCGCCAGCCTTTTCAGCCTGACCCGCAATATCGGCTCCAGCATCGGCATCTCGGTCGTCACGGTGCTGCTTGCGAACAGCACACAGCTCAACCATGCGGAGCTTGCCACGCACATTACGCCTTACAACCCGAACCTATGGACGGTTATGCCAGGCGCAGCCCAGGGCGATCCGACCTCGCTGTCGATTGTCGACCAGCTTGTAACCCAGCAGGCGCTGATGATCTCCTATATCAACGATTTCAAGTTCATGATGATCATAACGCTCTGCGCCATCCCTTTGGTTCTCCTGCTCCGGGTACCGAAGCGCAAGAGCGGCAGCGGAGAGGCGGCGGTGGCGGCGATGGAATGAGTGGCTGCAAAGCTGAACATAAAAAAAAGGCCGGTCCAGGACCGGCCTTTTGGGTTCACAAGAGACCTGGATGATCAGGCGTTCTCTTCGCCTTCTTCCTGCTCGATCTCCGCTTCAGGATCGAAGAAGGCTTCCGGACGGGCGCTCTCGTTGATCTCCTCGCCGTAAATCGCTTCCGCGGAATCGAGCGTCTCACCGCGCGCCTGGCGTTCGGCCTCGTCGGCCGAGCGGGCGATATTCAACGTCACGGTCGCGACCACTTCGGGATGCAGCGCGATGGCCACATTCGTCAGGCCGATGGTCTTGATGGGCTGATTGATATCCACCTGGTTGCGGCCGATCTTGAAGCCTTCGGAAGCAACCACGTCGGCAATGTCGCGGGCCGAAACGGAGCCGTAGAGCTGGCCGGTCTCGGCGGCGGAGCGGATGACCACGAAGCTCTTGCCGTCGAGCTTCTCAGCCACGGCCTGGGCTTCGCTCTTGCGCTCAAGATTGCGCGCCTCAAGCTCGACACGCTGCGATTCGAACTTCTTGCGATTGGCATCGTTGGCGCGCAGCGCCTTGCCCTGCCGCAGCAGGAAATTGCGGGCGAACCCGTCTTTCACGCGCACGACATCGCCCATCTGGCCAAGGCGCGGAATGCGTTCCAGAAGAATGACTTCCATTATCCGTTTCCTTCTCATCGCCCTCGGAGGGCTTGAAAAAGGCAGGCCAGGAAACGGCGCCACAGGGCTGGTTCGCTGTCCTGCCGGGTTGGCAGTTAGAGGCCGGTCGCCTCAACTCGGGTCTAAAGCTTGCCTCTTCCGCCCCCGAAGCGGAGAGGGGAGCGGGCGCTCAAAAAGCGCCCGCAGCCGGAATTACTTCACCACGTAAGGCAGAAGGCCGAGGAAGCGGGCGCGCTTGATGGCGCGCGCGAGCTCGCGCTGCTTCTTCTGGCTCACCGCCGTGATGCGGGACGGCACGATCTTGCCGCGCTCGGAAATGTAGCGCTGCAGGAGCTTCACGTCCTTGTAGTCGATCTTCGGCGCGTTGGCCCCGGAGAACGGGCAGGTTTTGCGGCGACGGTGGAAAGGACGCCGCGTGGGGATCTGGTTGATATCGACCATTATTCGTCTCCCTCATCCTCGCGCGAGCGGCGCGGGCGGTCATCCTCACGCGGGCGGCGCGGCCCGCGATCGTCGAAATCGCGGCGCGGGCCCCGATCACCACGATCTCCGCGCTCGCGGTCGTCGCGGCGCTGCAACATGGCTGAGGGGCCTTCCTCATGCGCCTCGACACGGATGGTCATGAAGCGCAGGATGTCTTCCGAAATGCCCATCTGGCGCTCCATCTCCTTCACGGCTTCCGCCGGTGCGTCGAGATCCATGAGCGTAAAATAGGCCTTGCGGTTCTTCTTGATGCGGTATGCGAGGGACTTAACACCCCAGTTCTCGATCCGGCCGACCTTGCCGCCGCCGCTCTCGATCACACCCTTGTACTGTTCCACAAGGGCGTCGACCTGCTGCGCGGAGAGATCCTGCCGGGCAAGAAATACATGTTCGTAGAGAGCCATTCTCTTGCCTTTCTCCTTCTTTTTCTGCCCGTTCCAGCGGCTAAAGCCTCAGCGACTTCTCTGTTCCGGGACGAAGCCCGGCCGAAGAAAGGCGCATTCAAGACGGTCGAGAGCGGAGACACGGGAGGCGGAAGCCTTCTTGCTTCGCAGCGGGCGAACAATCGCCCGGCCCTCCGTTCAGCCCCCGGCTGGGACCGGCAGATCGCGCGCTTATACAGGGTTTTGCCGGCGATGCAAGCTTAGCTACTGCTTTTGGCCGCTACTCCTGCAGCACAGACTGACGTATCTATATCGCCATGGTGAGTTCTCAGGTGGAGTTTTGCTTTGACCGAGGCGGAACGTCACGACGCATGGCAAGCAGGCGACAGCTACGACATCTATATGGGGCGGTGGAGCCGGCAGATTGCGCCGCTCTTTCTCAAATGGCTTAATCCCGATGAGGGGCTGCACTGGTTGGAGGTGGGCTGCGGAACCGGCGCGCTTACGGCCGCCATCATGGATCAGTGCCGTCCCGGAAGCCTGATCGCGATCGATCCTTCGGAGGGCTTCATCCGGAAAGCGCGTGTAAATGTGCCCGATCCGCGCGTCGAGTTCCGGGTGGGGGACGCACAAGCGTTAAGCCTGCCCGCTGCGAGCCGGGATGCCGCCGCATCCGCGCTCGTGCTCAACTTCGTTGCGGACAGGGAAGCGGCCATAGGCGAAATGAAGCGCGTGGTGCGGCCCGGTGGCCTGGTCGGTTTTTACGTATGGGATTATCCAAACGGCGGCATAGAGTTCATGCGGCGATTTTGGACCGCAGCAGTTGCCCTGGACCCAAATGCGCGCGACCTCACCGAGGATCGCCGTTTTCCATTCTGCACATCGGAAGGACTGATCGCGCTGGCGCGCAAGGGCGGGCTACATGCGGCCGAGTGCATCTCCATCGAGGTGCCGACGGTTTTCAAGGATTTCGAAGATCTATGGCGGCCCTTCACCTTGGGTGCCGGGCCGGCGCCCGGCTATTGTGCCAGCCTGGAGCCTGACGCCCGCGAACGTCTGAGGGCGAAGCTGGAGCAAACAGTATCCCCCGAGCCGGACGGATCCATTCGAATGAAGGCCCGAGCCTGGGCGGTAAAAGCTGTCGTCTGAAGCCGCCCGAAGGCCGGGCGGCCGATACTCTCATGCTGGTGGCAACTACAGAACCCGGTAGACCGTCCAATAGGTGGAGCCGGAAACGATGTAAGGCTCCATTTCGTTGCCCCACTGCTTGTGGGCATCGATTCTGCCGATGGTGTCAAAGAACCGCTCCAGCTGCGCCAGGCTTTCCACCGTGTGGTCGATCTCCAGTACGGCTTCCTTGGCGCCGATGGAGCCAGTCCGCAATTGGACATTCATCTGGTCGGTTCCCGCTTGGGTGCCGATTTCCTCGATCCAGCGACGCATGAGGTCCACGACCGTCTGTTTGTGGCCGAAACGGGCTTCGACATGCCAACGCGCGGTAAACATCTGTCATCCTCCCTTGGCTTCACGCCTCTTTATTCATCCCATGCCTGCACGACCGTCTGACGGGCGATCTTGCCGTCCTTCAGCTCCAGAGTCGCCATGCAGAAAACCTTGACGCCGTCGGGATAGGTGCAGTTCTCCGTAAAGGCGATCCGGTCGCCCTCCGAGATGCTCGTATCCACCTCGTGCGTCATCGCGCGGCCGCAAACATCGTCCCAAAAATCCGTGATCGCCTCGCGCCCCCGGACTTCAAGAGGCCGGCTCGGCGGATTGTTGCGGTCTATGATGCGCATGAGCGCGTCGTCGGTGTAAAAGCTGGAAAGCGTCCGGCCATCGCGGTTCTCGATCGCCTGCTTCAGGGAAGAACCAGTGACAACTTCTTTTGTGAGCATTGTCTCCTCCACTTGTCGGAGAACGGTGTGCTTGGCGCCAGGCGGGCGCTTTCAAGGACGCCGCAGCCGGGCTCGTCGAATGTGCGAAATCGCGATCCGGGACGAAGCGCCTCCAGCGCCTCGTTCCGGCATTATAAGCCTGGTGCGGCATCGCCGTTCTCACCACGCATCGGGAGCGCGGTTGCGCTTCCACGAAGTGATGAGACTATATCACTTTGATGCCGTCGACGGGGTGAAGATTAGGATTAATCCTAGTCGCTTAAGCCTTGAGCCGATATCCCGTCCTGAAAATCCACCACACCAGCGCGATGCAGATCGTCAGGAAAACGCAGATCATCGCGATGCTGACGCGGACGCTCACATCGGCGGTCTCGAAGAAGCTCCAGCGGAAGCCGCTGATGAGGTAGAGCACGGGGTTGAAAAGCGTCACATCGCGCCAGAAGGGCGGCAGCATGTCGATGGAATAGAAGGATCCGCCGAGGAAAACGAGAGGCGTCACGATGAGCAGCGGGATAAGCTGCAGCTTCTCGAAGTTATCCGCCCAAATACCGATGATGAAACCGAAAAGGCTGAAGGTGACGGCGGTCAGAACCAGGAAGAGTGCCATCCAGAAGGGGTGTTGGATCTCGAGTGGCACGAAAATATGCGCCGTCGCCAGAATGATGATGCCGAGGATCAAGGATTTGCTTGCGGCGGCTCCCACATAGCCGATCACGATCTCGACGAAGGAGACAGGCGCGGAAAGCACCTCATAGATGGTGCCGACGAATTTTGGGAAATAGATGCCAAAGGAAGCGTTGGCGATCGAGTTTTGAAGCAGCGTCAGCATCATCAGGCCGGGAACGATGAAGGCGCCGTATTGGACGCCGTCCACCTCCTCGATGCGGCCGCCGATTGCCGCCCCGAAAACCACGAAATAGAGGGATGTTGAAAGAACGGGCGAGACCACGCTTTGGAGGAGCGTGCGCCGCATGCGCGCCATCTCGAAGAGATAGATGGCCTTGATCGCTTCGAAATTCACCGCGCTTCCTCCACAAGACTTACGAAAATATCCTCGAGCGAACTCTGCTGCGTATCGAGGTCTTTGACGGATATGCCGGCGCGGTTGAGGTCGGCGAGGAGAGAGCCGATCCCGGTGCGCCCGGCCTGAGTGTCGTAACGGTAGATGAGGCGGCGTCCGTCATCCTCTACCTCCAGGTCGTAGCCCGAGAGGGTTTCGGGCAACGGGCCGATGCCGTTGCTCAGTTCAAGGGTGAGCTGCTTCTTGCCCAGCTTGCGCATGAGCTCCATCTTCTCGTCGACCACGATCAGCCGGCCCTTGTTGATGACGGCTACCCTGTCGGCGATTTCCTCGGCTTCCTCGATGTAATGGGTCGTCAGGATGATGGTCACGCCGCTGGCGCGCAGCCGGCGCACGAGTTGCCACATGTCCTTGCGCAGCTCCACGTCGACGCCCGCGGTGGGCTCGTCCAGGAATAGGATGTTGGGCTCATGCGCGAGCGCCTTGGCGATCATGACGCGCCGCTTCATGCCGCCGGAAAGCTGCAGGATCTTGTTGTCCTTCTTCTCCCACAAGGACAACTCCTTCAGGATCCGCTCGCAGAGTGCGCGATCAGGCTTCTTGCCGAAGAGTCCGCGGCTGTAATTCACGGTATCCCAGACGGTCTCGAATGTCTCGACATGCAATTCCTGCGGTACAAGACCGATGAGCTTGCGGGCCGCACGATAGTCCTTGATGATGTCGTGCCCCTTGACCGTAACCGTGCCGCCGCTCGGATTGATGATGCCGCAGACGAGGGAGATCAGCGTGGTCTTTCCGGCGCCGTTCGGCCCGAGGAGCGCCAGGATCTCGCCGTCGCGGATATCGAGATCCACGCCGTGGAGGGCCGTGAAGCCCGAATCATAGACCTTCGAAAGATTGGAAATGGAAATGGCGTGCTGCATGAGACCTTCGCAGTAGAGATGGGAAAAAGGCACAGGTTCACGCTATGGGAGGGTGCGCTGTCCGCGCGGCCCCGCCAAAACGCGCCACATATACGCAACTTGCCTGCCACTTGCCATAGAAAGCAAAAAACAGACTGACATTTACTGACGGGATCAACATCGGCCGCATAAGAGACTGCTTGAGTGAAGGTGCTAGGGCCTCCGTTCCGCTTCCTTGTTCACGGCGAAAAGCCGGAACAAAGCGCGAGGGCCGATGTTCGGTGGCGCCATGTCCATCGGATCCTGGAATAGCCCTGTCAGTGTCCATGCGGGACGGCATGGAAGCACCCGTTGCCTGGTGGGCGACACGATGCGCGCTGCCGAGATCCTGACTTCACATTGGCCCTCCCATGCATTCCGCGGGCCGAAATACACAGCAGCTTGCAGGGCGTGCCGGGATGTGCTGGTAGGCGATGCAGCGCCTGAAATAGCGCGGCAGGCCTTTATCGAAGCGGCCGAGGAGGCCGACATTCTGGCGCGCTGAAATCGCTGGCTCAAACCAATCCTTCCCAAGCGCCCGCTTCCCGCCGGCGGCTGGCCGCGAAAGCTCCAAACCGAAGAGAAATTCGGCCGGTCTCCTTGATATAAGGGGGAGGGGCGACTATCTGTGGTAAATCGATCTTGCTGACCAAGCTTGTTATCGCGCAAACCAACGCGTTCAACGATCTTCCTCTCAACATCGATTTATGAGCCGGCCGCATCGCGCGGCGCGGAAAACGATTTGAAAGGAAAATCGCCATGACCACCGGAACCGTCAAGTGGTTCAACGCCACCAAGGGATTTGGTTTTATTCAGCCGGACAGCGGGCAGCCTGATGTGTTCGTACACATTTCGGCCGTCGAGCAGGCGGGGATGCGCAGCCTTGTTGAAGGGCAGAAGATCGACTTCGAAGTCGTGCGTGACCCGAAGTCGGGCAAGTCGGCCGCAGCGAACCTGCAGGCGGTCTAACTTGGTCTCCGGCCTTTGACCACGGATGTACTGGCATTGGCCGTCGAGGCGCAAGGAAAGGCCGGGTTCTTCCCGGCCTTTTTAGTTTTCAGCACGGAGCAAGCAAATGGTCACAAAGGATAATCTTTTCAGGAAGAAGGGCACGAGCGCGGAGAACAAGGCCGCCACGACCGACAAAGCCTTTCGGGATATTGTCGAGGCTGAAGCTCGCAGCAGGGATGCCAAGACCGCGCGGCTTCGGCAGGCCCGGCTCGAAAAGGAAGCGCAGGAGCCGGTCGTGCCGGAAAAGCCGAAGAAGAGCCGAAAACCCAAGGCTAGCTGATCCCTTCCTTTTGAGGTTCTGGCGTGCGTCTCCGAGCCAAGCTCGGGGATGACGAGGAGGAGAGGGTTTCGGCAAAACTTCAACGCTGCCGATACCGCATATACCGCATGCAATCCGTCATGCTCGGGTTTGCCCCGTGCTAACGAAATAATCGATGTTGGCGATTGGCGGCAAGGCTGATGCCAGCCTCATCTCTCCCCTTGTGGGAGAGAAAGCAAGTTGTTGGGTTTGGCAAAAAGCCAAGCCTTAGAATCTGCAAGTGAGGGTATACCGGAACTGGGGTATCGGCCCCAGCCTGAGGATGACGAGGAGGAGAGGGGGGCTGGCAACTGGCTTCACCAAGCTAAATTGCCTGCTTCTCCAATTGTTCGGCAGCATCGTCTCCGCTAATCTCACAATTGCAATTAGCAGAGGCGATATTGCAATGTATCTCTCCCCCAAGAAGGGAGCGGCGCCTCCCGCGCGCTCTGCGCGTCAGACGCCGATTGCCTGCTTCACGCGCTCGCGTGTGAAGGGGAGATCGTAAAGCCGCACGCCGGTAAGCTGGCGAAGCGCATTGCCGATCGCCGCCGGTGTCGGACCCTGCGCAGCCTCGCCAGTGCCGAGGAAAGGTTGTCCCGGCGAATTGACGACGTGCACCTCCACGCTGTCCGGTGCGCTCGGAAAGCGCAGGATCGGGTAGCTCGACCAGTCCGTGCTGGTGACGCGCGTGTCGTCGAAGGTCACCTGCTCGTACAGCGTCCAGCTCGTCGCCTGGATGATGCCGCCCTCCGTCTGGTTGCGGATGCCGTCGGGGTTTACCGCCTCGCCGCTGTCGATCGCGGAGACCGCCCGCACCACGCGCGTCCGGCCGGTTTCACGCTCCAGCTCAAGCTCAACGGCGACGGCAAGATAGGCTGCCAAGTTCTTGTAACGCGCGAAGGCGAAGCCGCGCCCCCGGTCACCTTCCGGCGCGCCGGAAGACCAGCCGAATTCCTCCGCGGCCTTCTCCACCACAGCGCGGGCCCGCTCGTCTTCCAGGTGGCGCAGCCGGAACTCCACCGGATCCACATCCGCGAGGAGCGCGAGTTCGTCCATCGCGCTCTCTATCGCGAAGACGTTTGCATAGGCGCCCAGGGCGCGCAGTGCCGAGACCCTGAGGGGCATTTCCGGCGCGAAATGCCAGAGAACCCGGCGGTTCGGGAAGGCATAGAGCGGATTTGCATTGCGATCGCCATTGCCCGACTGGCTAATGTTGAACCGTGGCGCCGGGACCGAGAAGGCCTGCGCCCGGTGGCGCGCTGGAAGCAGGTTGCCAGCACCGCCGGGGCGGGTGGAGTGCACATTGCTCCACAGATCGTAGTTCCAGCCGGTGATCCGCCCGTCGTCGCCGACGCCGGCGCGGATCTTCATGAGCATCGCCGGACCGAACGGCTCCCAGGCATGCTCATCTTCACGCATCCACTGCACCCGGATCGGCCGTCCAGGCACCGCGGAGGCGATCAAGGCTGCATCCGCGGCCGCATCGTCGGCGCCGTTATGGCCATAGCAGCCGGCGCCTTCCATGTGGATGACGCGCACATTGGCGAGATCCATGCCGAGCATTTCGGCGATCGCTTCCTGATCGGGATAGACGCCCTGGGTGTGCGACCAGACCGTAAGCCGCCCGTCGACCATACGCGCGACGGCGCAGGAAGGCCCGATTGAGCCATGGATCTGGTAGGGGCGCCGGAATGTCGCCTCGAAGATCTTGCCGGAGACCTCCGGCGAACCCTCCTCGGCCACGGTTCCGATATCGCCCTTGGTGGCCTCCAGGAACGCCTGGAGGTTGTTCTGGTCTGGCAGAACGGCCTGTTCCGACCAGCGCGCCGCCTGCTGGAGCGCGCGCATGGCGTTGACGGCCTCGAACTCACGCTCGGCGACCACGGCGAGAAAACTTCCGTCGCGCACGATCGAGATCACGCCGGGCATCTGTTCGACCGAGGCGGTGTCGACATCCTGCAGCTGCGCGGCAGGGCTCGGCGGCCGGACCACGCGTGCATGCAGCATATCCTCCAGGCGCAGATCCTGGACATAGGCGACGCCGCCGGTGACCTTGGCAGGAATATCAACGCGCGGAATGGACTGGCCGATCACGCGAAGTGCATCCGGACTCTTGAGAAGAGATTCCGGTTGCGCTTCAACGGCGAGCAGCTGGCTGGAAACCAGTTCGCCGTAGCCGATCGTCCGGTCGTCCTGAGCGACGATTGTCTTGGCCTCGGCCCTGAGCGTTTCAGGCGGCACGTTCCAGCGGCGCGCAGCCTCGGCGATCAGGATCTCGCGAACCTGGGCCGCGGCGTTGCGGATCGCCGTGCCGGAGTTCTGCATCGACTGGCTTCCGGCGGTGAAACCCTCGTCCGGCGTGCGGCCGGTATCGGCGGTGACAAGGTTGATCTCGCCGGGCTCGACCTCCAGTTCTTCCGCAGCCACTTGCCGGAGCGCCGTTTTGATGCCCTGGCCGAGCTCGATCTTGCCGGTGAACACCGTGATATCGCCATTGGCATCAATGCGGATCCAGGCATCGAGCCGCCGCGCATCATCGAGGCTGCCGGGCAATTTCGGGGGCTCGGGCGCGGCCACGGGCTGCTGCTGCGCCAGCACATGCGGGGCAAGCGCGAAGCTGACGACGAGTGCGCCGGTGCCGGTCAGGACGCTGCGGCGGGTGAGCCCTTTGCGGGTGAAGCCGTCTTTTGGAACAATGGTCATTATCCGGCCCTCCTCTCGCTCGGGGCAGCCGCTTGCTGCATCAGCTCGCCCGCACGGCGGATCGCTGCCATGATGCGCATATGCGTGCCGCAGCGGCACAGATTGGTCATGAGCGCGTCGCGGATCTCCCGGTCGCTGGGCTGCTGGTTTCTGGTCAGCAGCGCATGAGCGCTCATCATCATGCCGGGAATGCAATAGCCGCATTGGGCGGCCTGCATCTCGATGAAGGCCGTTTGCAGCGGACCGGGCTCCTCGATCGTGCCCAGCCCTTCCACCGTGGTGATCTCCCGGCCTTCCATCAGCGAGACAGGGGTGACGCAGGACAGGACCGCTGCGCCATCGACCACCACCGTGCAAGAACCGCACTGGCCGAGGCCGCAGCCGAACTTGGCGCCGTTCAGCTCAAGATCGTTTCGCAGCACATAAAGAAGCGGCGTCGCGGGATCGACATCGACCTCGTGCGTTTCGCCATTGACGTTCAGGGATATCGCCATGACCTACTCCTCCGCGCCATCACTGGCGCCTATGTTTTCCGGCCCTCTTTCGATGCCGTCTGCCGGCAGGATCACCACCTTGTAATCGCCCGAGCGCGTACGAGCGACCAAATCGACGAGATTTTCCCACGCCGGCGCATCGGAATATTGCTCACGCATATGAGCGAGCAGGTCGGCCACGTCCTGATCGCTGAGCACATTCGCGAAAGCAGGCATCACCGCGCTCGCCTGTCCATCGGACGGCGGCAGGCCGAAGAGCACTACATTCACGATATTCTGCGGGTTGGGCGCATTTACGGCGGTGCTGAGAGAAAAGCGTAGACCGCCAAAAGGCTGGGGCTTGCTGCCATTGTGGCAACCCGCGCAGGCGCTGGCGTAGATGAGGGCGCCTCGGTCCTGCGGATTGCCGGCTCCAGCCTGCGTGTCGACCGCCGGCGCAGCCTGCACCTCGCCCGGCCCTTCGGCAGCCTGTGCCATCAATTCCTCGGCGCGGGCGCGGCGTGCCTCATCCGGCTCGCCCATCACCGAGGCGACATAGGTCGCAATGGCAACGATGTCGCTGTCCGGAAGAAGGCCGAGATTGCCGGTGACCTCGGCCATCGGGCCGCGGGAGACGCCATGCCACTGATGCCAGCCATTGCGCAGGTAGAAGGCCAGGCTGTCCGTGTCCCACGGGATAGGCGCGGGCGAGTTTGCGTTTATGGCATAGGCCTGCCAGCCTTCCGCCTCGCCGCCGCCGAAATGACGGTCCGATTCGACGGCGCCGAACCGGTTGCGCGGTGTGTGGCAGGCCCCGCAATGGCCAAGACCCTCGGCCAGGTAGGCGCCGCGGTTCCACTCCTCGCTCTGTGCAGTGTCGGGCTGGAACGGTCCCTCATCCAGGAAGAGCAGCTTCCAGCCGGCAAGGATCGGCCGCAGGTTGTAGGGGAAGGGCAGATCGTTTTCGGGCGGTGTGGAGCGCACCGGCTCGCGCGTCATGAGAAAGGCATAGAGCGCCCTGTTGTCCTCGTCCGTCACCCGTGTGTAGTGATCGTAGGGAAAGGCGGGGTAGAGATGGCGGCCCTCCCGGTCCACCCCTTCGCGCATGGCGCGCTGGAAGGCTTCCTCGCTCCAGTTGCCAATGCCCGTCTCGGGATCCGGTGTTATGTTCGTCGAGTGGATCGTGCCGAAGGGCGTGGGAAGCGCCAGGCCGCCGGCAAAAGCAGGCTGGCCAGGCACCGTGTGGCAGGCGATGCAGTTGCCGACGGCTGCAAGCCGGGCTCCCTGCTGGACGAGATCCTCGCTGAAGGAGGACGGATCGGCGGCCGCGACCGGCTCGATCTCGCTGCGCCATGCAAGCGCAAAAAATCCCACTGCCACGATGAGGATCAGTATCAGAACCGCCGCCAGGATACGTATAAAACGCATCGATCTGTCTCCTCGCCCGTCTGCACCAATGCGAAAGTAGCCGGGAGGCCGGCCACTTCGCTATATATGCCGCATCCCGGCTAGGTCGTCAGACGCCGGGATCGGAGGGCCTCGGCTAGCTTACTCGCCAGCTGCTTCTGGCCAAAAGGCTTCGACAGGCGTGGGAACTGGGCCCTCGTTGCGTGAGAAAGCTCCGCGTAACCCGTCGCAATGATGACCGGAAGATCCGGCCAGCTCACCTTGATTGCGCCCGCCAGTTCATCACCCCGCATACCAGGCATCGCCTGGTCGGTTATAACGACATCGATATTGTTATCCTGCCGCAGCGCGTTCAGCGCTTCCTCCGCGTCAGAGGCTTCGATCACTGTATGCCCGAGATCTTCCAGCATTGCCGCTGTGTTGAGAAGTACCAGAGGATCATCATCCACAACCATGACCACAGCGGGCCGGGGGAATTCCGATGAGGGAGTATCGCGCGGCTCCTCACGCATTTGGGCCAGCTCTTCGGCATCGATTGCTGGCAACCACATCTCCGCTGTCGTGCCTTCTCCCTTTACGCTTTTCAGGGACAGCCGTCCGCCCGATTGCTCCGCCAGTCCCTGCACCATCGACAGCCCAAGGCCAGTACCCTTGCCAATGCCCTTGGTGGTGAAAAAGGGGTCCGTTGCGCGAGCAAGCGTCTCCTCATCCATGCCTTCTCCTCGGTCTTCAACCGAAAGGCAAACATAGCGGCCGGGCGCAAGCCTGGCGCCCGGGCCGCCCGAGATCGTCTCCTCGCGCGCGGATATGATGAGAGGGCCACCGGAGGGCATTGCATCCCGTGCGTTGATCGCCAGATTGAGGAGCGCCGATTCAAACTGGTTGGCATCGGTATGAACCTTGGGAAGCGTCGGCGGAAACCGTGTCTCGATCCTGATCAGCGGTCCGAGCGTGCGCTGCAGAAGATCACTGATGCCGTGAACCAGTTCAGGAAGATCGACCGCGGTGCGCTTCAGTTCCTGACGCCGGGCGAAAGAAAGCATACGCTGGGTCAGCGATGCGCCGCGCTGAGCTGCCTGAACCGCGTTGTCGACAAGCGAGCGGATTCTTTCGTCATTGTCGGGCAGCTTGCGGCGAAGGAGGTCCAAGCTGCTCAGAATGACCATGAGCAGATTGTTGAAGTCGTGCGCCACGCCGCCGGTGAGCTGGCCGATCGCCTCGAGCTTCTGTGCCTGGAACAATGCTTCGCGGGCCTCATCCAGAGCGCGCTGGGCTTCCTTCTTCTCCGTAATATCGCGCGTGACCTTGGCAAAGCCGATGAGTTCACCCCGTTCGTCGCGGATCGCATCGATAACCACGCTCGCCCAGAACCGCGAACCGTCCTTGCGTACCCGCCAACCCTCCTTCTCGAAATGTCCTTCCTTGGCGGCGGTCTTCAACCCCCGTTGCGGCTCTCCTCGTTCCCGCTCGTCCTCCATATAGAAGCGCGAGAAATGCTGGCCGATAATCTCGCTGGCGTCGTATCCTTTGATACGCTTGGCGCCTGCGTTCCAACTGATGATGCGGCCGTTGGGGTCGAGCATGAAGATGGCATAGTCGGTCACGCCTTGGACCAGAATGCGAAACTGCTCCTCGCTCTGCTTGAGGGCTGTCTCGGCCGCTTTTCGCTCGGTCAGGTCGCGGGTGATCTTGGCAAAGCCGATCAGCCTCCCGGCGGGGTCGCGGATGGGATCGATGACCGCATGCGTCCAGAAACGCGAGCCGTCCTTGCGAAGGCGCCATCCCTCCGCCTCGTAACGGCCTTCAGAAGCCGCAACGGCAAGGGCCTTTTGAGGGAGTCCCGCCTCTCGATCCTCCGGAGTATAAAATTGTGAGAAGTGCTGTCCGATGATTTCGGACGCCTCATACCCTTTGAAGCGCTGCGCGCCGGGATTCCAACTCACCACATAGCCGTCGATATCGAGCATGTAGACGGCGTAATCGGTGATCGCCTCCACCAGAAGGCGATATCGATCTTCCGCCGACCCCGAAAGAAGCTCCCGGTTTGCACGCAGCATTATTTCCCGCCCATGGCATTGCGGTCCCACGATTCAACAGTGGGGAACGCAGGAAAACACGAAAAGGTTGCCCCTCGCTTATCGTAAAATGCAGAAAAAGTGCATTCCGAAAGCAGCATATTCGTTCCCAGTTCCGTGGCCGCAACCGAATCTGCCGGCAATGGGAGGATCAGAAGCGGTGATTTTCCTTCTTTTCGCGCCGCCGGCGATGCCACCACACCTCTAGCCGGCGCCGTAGCCGCCTCACGGCCGGAATGTCGTAGGAGAGCACGAACAGGCCGAGCGGCACCATCCAAAATCCCAGGATCGGGAGAAAGCCGAACAGCCCGAGCAGGACCAGCAACATGCCGATCGCGATTCGCGAAGCGCGGGATTGAGGCATCGGGATGCGGCGGCCGGCAAAAGTTATGTGATGTTTTCTTCCCTGCTCGGTATTCATCCCCATGTCCGGTCCGTCGCCTTTGCGCATATTTTTCTCATCGTCTTTTTCTTTGCCGCGCCCCCGGCTGTTGCTCCTTGCAACGGCCCCAGCGCGTATCCCATATGTAGTGCGAACACGGAAAAGGTGAGGCTTATTTCCGGCTTTGCGAAAAAATTACAGAAACCAGCTTTGCAAAGCTGGAATCTGTTTGCTATAGGCTCGCCACACGTCAGAGCGAGGCATTCCCCGGTAGCTCAGCGGTAGAGCAACCGGCTGTTAACCGGTTGGTCGCTGGTTCGAATCCGGCCCGGGGAGCCACTTTCTTCCATTAACTATCTGATTTACCCGGCGGTCAGCGGTTTTTGGCCGGGCAGGGCACGTGCACGGATGCCACCGGTTAACGCCTGGCTAAGGGGAAAATTAGGATTCTCCTCATAAGGGTCGGGTAAAAAGTGGAGTTTCCATGCGCGCCGCGGCCCTCATCTTGCTGCTCGCACTCGCGGGATGTGCCAGCACCCCCAGCAATATCAACAATGTCTGCGCCGTCTTTAGCCAAAAGGACGGCTGGTTCGGCAATTGGTATAGCGCCGCCAAGCGCGCCGAAAGGACCTATGGCGTGCCGGTCCCGGTGCTGATGGCGACCATACGGGTCGAATCCGGCTACAAGGCCCATGCAAGGCCGCCACGTAAGAAGCTTCTCGGCTTTATACCGTGGAAGCGCCCGTCGAGCGCCTACGGCTACTCTCAAGCCCTGGACGGGACCTGGGCTCAATACAAGCAGGAAACCGGAAGGTGGACGGCGGACCGCAACAGTTTCAGCGATGCGGTCGACTTCGTTGGCTGGTATCACCAGCGCAGCCACCGTCGCAACGGCATTGCACTCAACGATGCCTACAACCTCTACCTGGCATATTATGCGGGCCAGGAAGGCTACGCGCGCGGCACCTGGAAGAACAATTCCCATATGAAGGAGGCGGCCGGGAGAGCAGCGAGCATGGCGAATAGCTATGCGACGCAACTCGCCGGGTGCTACTGATCGGCAAGTTTGGTGATCCCCAGGATAGATGCTGCGGCCCTTTGCCCGAAGTTGCGGGCGATTGCCCCATCGGATACTCTCAATCAGCGGGAGGCTTTCTGCTGTCCCAATGGCGAAGCATGAAAAATCCACAAGACGATAATCAATCCGGCCGGAACAGGATCCTTCTCAGCGCGGTGGAGGAAGCACAGCTTCGCGCCTGGGTGGATGCCGGATACATGTCGCCCGAAGAATACAGGGCAGAAATGGAGCGGCGTCGCTCCCAACTTTCGAAAGACGGCGCTTGTGATTGATTGCCGGGCGCTCCGTTGCCGATTCAGTTTTTTCCGCTAAGCCTTTCTCCTCGCTGATAGTTTTGCTTCTGTTCGCCTAATTGGCGTGACTGCTTTTGCCCGCCTTTCCGGCGTTTTCACCATAGCCAGACTTCCGTTTTTTTGCCGCCGGAGGTGCCTGCTTATGGAAGCTGTTAACCTTCATTTTTTATTGCCTATGGGGAGAGTCGCGTCAGGATTCGAGTCTACCGTCATGCAGTTTTCCCGTAAAAATTTCCGAACTCAAGCATTGCGCCACCACGCCCCGACAGCCGTGGAGAATCACGAGAAGGCCGATCTTTCGCGGGCGCAGCCTGCTTCCGCGGAACCTCGCTTGAGCGGGAAGACAGCGCCGACAAATCAGGCCGCTTTGCAAGACCGCGAGCCACTCGAACGGCAAAGCCTGGATAAGGCAGGCTCCGGGCAAAGCAGGATTGCCGAACCCGGCGCACGGTCGTTGCTGAGGCAGGTCGAGGACAAGTTCAGGGACCAGCCCTGGCAATCTTATTTCTACCTGGCGCCTAATGTACGCTTCACCCGAACGCCGGAACGGCGGCCCGCCGCGGAGATGGACCAAGAAACCACGGCTGCAAGCCGGGAATCAGCGACTTTCACCGGGCGCATTGCGAGCGGCACCGCTCGCGAGAGGACACCGGCCAAGCCGGTCGAGGTGCCGCCGAGCGCGTACGCCTTCGGCTCGCTGCTGGGGCAGGGGCTGGAGCTTTCGGCATTGGCGATGAAGCCGAGGGCGAAAGGTTATGCTTCCGTAAGCGTGGAGCAGGGCGGCAATTGGCGCGAGGGGGGAGTTTCCCCGCAGCCGGAAGACCGGAATGCCTCGAAAAGGAGCGGTTCTGCTGCGCGTGCGGCATGCTGGTCCGATCTTTCCGACCATGCATTCTTCGAGCTGATGCCTTTTGATGAGACCGAGGACTGGGTCCCGGCTTCTATCAGGCAGGCGACTGTGAAGACGCAGGCGCAACGATCCGCAGTTCCGGCGGCGATCCGGCAGGTCAGGCTTCCGGTTGCCGGCGCATCCGAGATCACGTCGCTGTTCCGGGTGATCGAATGCTCTCCACCTCCCGCTTCGGACGCCGTGAATGCACCCTTGCCGGAACCCAAAGCCAAGGTTCAGTACGAGACGAGCACCGCGGCGACGGAAGAGCGGATCATGGCGGCCGACGCGGCAAGCAGGGAAAACGCCGCGCGCGAGCGGGACCGGCAAGCTGCGGGACGGGTAGTCCCTTTCCCGCCGGCTCCGATGAAGAGGGCTTCTGCCCCCGTGGTCGTTGCTCCCAGGCATTCCCTGGCGGCTGGCGGCTCCTATGAATTTCCCTCCGAAGAATTGTTGCAGAACCCGCCGGAAGGGCAGGGCTTCTACATGACCCAGGAGCAGATCGAGCAGAATGCCGGGCTCCTGGAGAATGTTCTGGAAGACTTCGGCGTGCGAGGCGAAATCATCCATGTCCGCCCCGGCCCGGTGGTGACGCTTTATGAATTCGAGCCGGCGCCAGGGGTGAAATCCTCGCGCGTGATCAACCTGGCCGACGACATCGCCCGTTCCATGTCGGCCGTGTCGGCGCGCGTGGCTGTGGTGCCGGGCCGCAACGTGATCGGCATCGAGCTGCCGAATGTGGAGCGCGAAACCGTCTATCTGCGCGAGCTGATCCAGTCGGGCGACTTCCACAAGACCGGCTACAAGCTGGCCCTGTGTCTCGGCAAGACGATCGGCGGAGAGGCGGTTATCGCCGAGCTCGCGAAGATGCCGCACCTGCTCGTAGCTGGCACGACCGGCTCGGGAAAGTCGGTCGCCATCAACACGATGATTCTGTCACTGCTCTATCGGCTGCGGCCGGAGGAGTGCCGGCTGATCATGGTCGATCCGAAAATGCTGGAGCTTTCCGTCTATGACGGAATCCCGCATCTGCTGACGCCCGTGGTGACCGATCCGAAGAAGGCGGTGACGGCGCTCAAATGGGCGGTGCGCGAGATGGAGGACCGCTATCGCAAGATGGCCCGGCTCGGCGTGCGCAACATCGACGGCTATAACCAACGCGCCGCCACGGCGCGCGACAAGGGCGAGCCGGTGCTCATCTCCGTCCAGACTGGCTTCGACCGTTCAACCGGTGAACCCATCTATGAAGAGCAGGAGATGGACCTTGCGCCCATGCCCTATATCGTCGTGATCGTCGATGAGATGGCCGACCTGATGATGGTCGCGGGCAAGGAGATCGAGGGGGCGATCCAGCGCCTTGCGCAGATGGCGCGGGCCGCCGGCATCCATCTGATCATGGCAACGCAGCGTCCCTCGGTCGATGTGATTACAGGCACGATCAAGGCCAATTTCCCAACGCGCATCTCCTTCCAGGTGACGTCGAAGATCGACAGCCGCACGATCCTCGGCGAGCAGGGTGCCGAGCAGCTCCTGGGCCAGGGAGACATGCTGCACATGTCCGGCGGCGGGCGCATCGTGCGCGTGCACGGCCCCTTCGTCTCCGACGAGGAGGTGGAGCAGGTCGTGGCGCATTTGAAGACGCAGGGACGCCCGGAATATCTGGACACCGTCACCGCCGATGAGGAGGAGGAGCAGGCGCCGGAGGAGGACAGCGCCGTCTTCGACAAGGGGGCAATTGCCTCCGAGGACGGCAACGAAATCTATGATCAGGCGGTCAAGGTGGTGCTGCGCGACAAGAGGTGCTCCACCTCCTATATCCAGCGCAGGCTGGGCATTGGCTATAACCGCGCTGCCTCGCTGATCGAGCGGATGGAGAAGGAAGGCCTGGTGGGCAAGCCCAACCATGTCGGCAAGCGCGAAATCCTCATGGGCGGCCGGGATGTGGGGCCGAGCAGCGGCGAGGGAGATTGACGCGACTTGTCGGCTGGCCGGGAGGATATTACATCCGCGGCGGCCGGCGGGTTTCCGGCAGCAGGGGAAATCGTCAAGAACGGGCGGTCTCCGCTTGACGCCGTAGGCGGCGCAACCTATTGAACCTCCCGTCGCTTCCAAGCGGCAAGGCCTCGTGGCGGAGTGGTTACGCAGAGGACTGCAAATCCTTGCACCCCGGTTCGATTCCGGGCGAGGCCTCCAACTACCAAATTTCGTATTTATTCCTCAATGACTTAGCTGCCGCGTTACACGAATGCGGCGTAATTCCCGGCAAGACGTTACACAGCATTCATCCGGTCGGCACCCTCTTGGGCCAGCCTGCGGCGGCTCGCCGCCTGCACATATGGGCGTGCTTCCTTGGGGTCACTCCAGCCGAACCAGGCCATGAGCTGGTACTCTGTAGCGCCTCGCTCTGCCATTTTGGTCGCGCGCCACTTCCGCACGCCGTGCGCGGAAACGCCCTCGATGCCCGCCTGTCTGAACCATTTTGCGACGCGCTGAGAAAGCGCTTTGTCGGAAGCGAAGGGCTTGTTCCACTCGTTCAGTAGAAACGTCATGTTGTTCATCGGCAGGGCCGCGGCGAGCTCGGGGTCGATCGGCAGTTCGCATTGCACGCCGGTCTTCACCGTTTTGAAGACCAGAAGCCCCTTGCGGACGTGTTGCCGGCCCAGAATCCTAAGGTCAGAAATGCGAACGCCCGTATGCACGAGAAGCATCATCGCCAAATGTGCCGGGCCAGTCCTATGCACTGCCAGATACTTCTCGATGTCCTCATCCGTGGCGGTTTCATGCCCGCCTTTAGGCACGCGCAGCCGTTCCACGTCGCGAACGAAGTTGACGTCTACCCAGCCGTTGGAAACGCCGAGCTTGAAGATGCGCGACAAGATTTTGAGCCTCTCATTCGCGGCATTCGGGTTGTCAGCCTTGCGGTCACGCAGGATTTCAATGTGGATGCGCTTGAGCCTTTTCGCCTTCTCCTGGCCGAACTTTTCAGGTTTGCCCCGCTCGAGGGGCTCGTTGACCATGGTTTTGATGACGCGGCGACGCGCCGACCTCGTCGCTTCTGCCTTAGCCTTGAAGTCGACCGAATCCATATATTGATCGCATAGCCACTCGAACGTGCCCTCGTAGGCCTTGGCGCGCATCCCTTCCCAATTGAGACAGCGATTGTATTCCGCCATGAACTCGCTCGACAGGGGCTCGCCTGGCAGGCGGTGGAGTGGCTGACCGCGGCGGCGAAAATAGTACCGAAGGGTGCCGTCCTTGTTTTTCCGGGCGGTGACGTGATCGAGGCTAAATTCCATGGTGGGAGCATTCACAGCTTCGGCTCCCTTATCAGCCCTTCATCTTCCTCTGGAGGTGCAATAGTCTTTTCCGGTGTTTCCACGGTATCCACGCTAATCACAAGGGACACGGAGCGACCGTCATACTCAATTCGGCCGACAGGGAAGCCCGATGCCTTGGCTGCCTTGAGCAGCCTTGAAACTTCATCATGAGTGATGCGGGCGGCCCGTCGCGTCATCCCCGCCCGTCCCCTTCGAGTGAGCGGCGGTCTTCCTTCAGGGCGCGGATGGCGTCGAGAACTTGGATTGCCGCATCTTCATCCCAAAATTGCTTGGGATCTATGCTCGCCGCCCTTTCCAGGGTCTCATCGTCTAGCTGTCCGGGGGCGAGGATGCGGTAGCCTGCGGCGAAGCCATGCTTGGTGCCGTATTCCAGCGCCTCAAGGACAAACTCGGTGGCTTTGCGCCGGTCTCCGCATCCAATGCCCGTTTGAGGGCAGACGCCATCCTCATCGGCGCAGTCTCGGCACGTCCCACCGTACCGAATGAGGTAACGCAGGAGTTCTTCGCGCGCGTTCACTTGCCACTCTCCTGTGCTTTGGCGTGGAGGGTGGCAAGGAGAAGGGCAACACAGATAGGCTTGCCCGCTACAGGTGGCGAGGATTGCAGGTGCGGCTGGTCACTCCGATATCCAGGGCCGATTAGATACACGTCATCAGCTATGCCGTTGGTGAATTCGAGATTGATCGACCACCCTGGCAGCACACGCTCACACAGCGCTATCGCTCCGTCGAGAGAGGCCGTGTAGCGCGGTACGAGCATGTCTTTGGCATTGCCTGACATATTCAAATTGCCGTCAGGATCGCGGTACGCGTAGCCTCCCCGCTCATCAATCTCAAATCCGTCGAGTGTGAGCGCGATTGTGCAATCCACCTCCCGGCTCGGCCCTTCCAGCTTCTCCAGCCGTGCGATCAGTTCCCGCAGATCACCCATCGCGGCCCTCCATTTTGAGGGCGGCGCGGTATGCGTCGGGCGTGAAGAAAAGACCATTATCGAAAATGAACGCAGAGGCAGCAACGTAGTCATCGCTACTGTCGCGAGACAGCGAAACGTGGCCTGTCTCAAGGATTTGCCGCACAATGCGCTTCTGCGCTTCCGTTAGCCTACTCCGCATCGCCACCTCCTGCTGTAGGGGCGGCGGGGCCGGATTTGTCCACGCCATGGCGGCGCAGGATATCCCGCTTCAAGCGCGCGGTTTCGGCGGCTCTCTCCATTGAAATACCAAGGGCGTCGATAAGCCGAACGACCGTCGAAAAGCCGGGATCACGGACCTTGTGCGTCTCGATCTGCGAGATAAGCGCGTTCGAAACGCCGCTCGCCCTCTCAAGGTCGCGAAGCGTCCAGCCTTTGCACTCACGGGCAACTGCGATCAGTTCACCGAACTTCATCGCCACCTCCTGCTGTAGGGGCGGCGGTCTCATCCGTGGCCTCGTCATGTGCCCATTCGGCGCACTGTGAGAAAGATGAGCGGGTAATGCCTGTGCGAACTGCTTCCCGAGCAAGCGTGAGCATTGCCTCTTCCGAATAATCACTCGGCACCGCCTGCTCCGGCTTGCCTGCCGTGATGGCGGAGAGGACTTCCTCGATTGTGTACGCGGCTTTAAAATGGTGCGTGTCGCGAGCGTGATTGTAATGATGCCGCAAACGCTCAACCAACGCCTTCACCGGCCCGCTCGGCTGCGGGGCGCGATCATGAAGACGCTCGCCATATCTTGCCCACGACAGGAGAACCACAAGCTCATCGCGGAGGCGATAGTCGGGCGCGGGTACGCGGAATCGCTCGAACAGCCTCTCGATCTGCATCCACTCAGGAGAACCGTCATCGCGGAATGGTCGCGTGATGGGAGCGTCTTCTAGGGTGGGGTGGGCGGAGCCGAAGGCTTCATTTGGATAAATACGCTCGTCCCCTATTACCGGCCCGCTCGGCTGCGGGGCGGGGCGGGCGATAGGGCCAAGCGGGATTTCCTCCCACCACTCCCTATTGAACGGCAGATCTGCAAGTGGCTCGAAGCTGAGTATCTTTTCGCCGCTCTTTCTCTGCACTCGCAGGTAAGCCACCGGTTCCCCGGCATTGGCTTCCGCTCTGGCAAGGGCGGCGGCTTCGAGGGCCGTTCGCATTCCCTTCATCCCAAAGTTATACAGTTCAGGACGCGCCGCCTTTTCCGTATCGAAGTCCCGATATTGCTCCTCACCGTCACGAAATTGGCAAGCATCGCAAAATGCTCGGAACGCCGCCTCGACTTCCTTCTCGCTTATCTCTGAATTGCTCGTCATGAAATTACCTCGCCTGTCCGACGGTCTACGACCTCGCCGGTGATGAGCTTCTTGAACCTGGTGGATTTGGATCCTGGGATTGGCCGCGCCGACTTTTTCTTGCCGAGCAGATGGCGCTTGGCGTTGACCTTCACCTTCGCGCGCACCGTGGCCTCTGCCTTGGTCTTGCGTTTGTGGGCGTCTGCCGTGACGGCCTGCAGGTTGCTTTCGCGGTTTTCGCCACCCAGCCATAGCGGCGTGATATGGTCGAACTCTGGCTTATTAGCTGGCGAGAACTCTACGCCCGTCAGAGCGCAGCGATATCCCTGCCGCTCCAGAATGCGCAGTTTGCATGCGTCGGTCGGCTGGCTGTCAGCGGTGCGGCCGATCCATTCAGAGACGGTGCGCGCCATCACGCCATCCCACGCACAGCTTTAAGGGCGGCATCCCGAGCGGCGTTCAATTCGGCCATGGCCGCAGCCGATCCGCCCGGCCGATCCGGATGGAGTTCGGCCGCGCGCTTGCGGTAGGCCGATTGGATCTGGTCCTCGCTCGCGGTTGGCTCGACGCGCAACACTTTCCACCACAGTTGGCTTTCTGCCCCGCCAGGAGGAGGTAAGGCAGCAAAACCAGCAAACATCTCTCTGATGCTGGCAACCCCGTATCGCTCGATCGCGCGTGTCGCCTCGATGTGCTTGGCAATTGCGGCGATGTTGTCGGCAACGCGGGTATAGGTATCGCAAGGCAGGCAATGAGGTTCGCCCTTCAGGTCGAAGTAAAGCGCTACACCAGGATCGACCGGCTCCGGCTGACCGGAGCGCGGCAGGCCATCCAGGCGTGGCTCCAAATTGGTCGATATCACCGGGAAACGGGCGCCGATGCGCTCGATCTCGTCCTGAAGCCTGCCGAGTGCGTCGGCCACGCTTAGGCTCTTGGTTTCATTCCATCGGCCGTTGTGCTGCTTCTTGTTAAAACGACCGAGTTGACGAGCGCTGGATGAAGTGCGCGGCCGGCCGGCGGGCCATTGAAGCGGATAGGCTGAAACGCTCATAGGGCCATCCCCGCCGTTCCTGCGAACTCTGCGTCGATCTGGTCGATGTTCTGCTTGATGACGCGGAAAGAGACCGCACAAACCCAGGGGTTCGCATCCCAGCCGAAGCCGCGGGCGGCGTTTAGGCTGTCCCAGAGCGTCATGATACCTCCTTGCAGATCGGACGGTTGGCGAGTTCAAGGAGAACATCGGCGTGGCAGGGCTCGCCTAGCTTACACCAGCAGGCGAGGTTCTTGCCTGCAAGAAATTTGCGGATACTGCGCCGATTGAGATGGATTTCGTCGCTATATCCGCCCCATATTTCTAGGTGGCCGCACTCTGCGCAGGGAAGTATCAACGGCTTTCCAGGATCCCAGTCCACGAATTGCCGGAACGCGAGCACGGTGTCAGCCGTCGTCTCGCAGCACATGAAGGAATTAGTTGCGGCGTCATATCGATTATCCCCAATCCTCCATGGGTTGCCCCACCGCGTGCTGCGGTCCACCTTCACTGTGTTGGGCGGCATGCGCCAGCCCTTTCTGCGGGAGAGTTGGATGCGGAGGGGCATCGTCATGGCCGCACCGCTCGGTAAAGGTGGGTCGCATACGCGCCGACCGCCTTCCAGTAGACGGCCATTGGCCCCTTGTTTTTGCGCCAGCTTTCTTGCGCCCTATTTCGCGCATCCTTCGAGAGATCGCGCAACACGTCGGCCACCGCAGCGCGCGTCTCTGGCGGCAGATTGAGGAGGCGCCGCGCTGCCGGCAGCCCTAGGACGGGGTTGCGCACGTCAGGGCGGTTGGATCGATCAACCACGGCTGCTCTCCTTTGCATGGGCGATCATGTGTTCGGGGATGAGGGCGGTGCGTTCGGTCATGGCTGCCTCAGAAGCATCGCTGCGGCTCCGGTCAGGAGAAGGATGATTTCCTGAGCGGTGATGGGTGCCTGGAAATAGATGATGATGGCGTCGATCATGCCGCATGGACCTCCGGCCTTGCATTGTGCTCGACACCATCGAGGAGGCGGCCGGAACGGGACTTGCCGACGCGCCTGATAAGTGTTGGGTTGTGAGGCATCACCGGAGCGTCGCGGTCCATATCGACCAGTTCAGCCGCTCCGAACTCGCAGAGTCGGCCATCCGTCATCATCACCATGGCATCGGGCGCGAAGTCGCTTCCGTCCTGCCACTCGCCGTTCTGTTTGTGGTGGTAGGCCACGCCGGCAGCGGCGCATTGATCGCGCAACGAACGAAACCAATCAGGATGCGACGGCCGCGCCTTGTGGCCGCCCTGGTCGGTCTCGCCGCCTGTGATTGCCCAGCCGAGCGGCGGCAGATGCATCGACGGCGCGCCCGCCAAGGCATTGAAGTTCATGACCACGCTTTTGATTTCCGGGCTGCCGTAGAATTCGGCCGGCCCTTCATGAACAACGATGCGAGTCGGATCGACCGGCCCGAGCAGCGGCTCGAAACTTGCGAACGTGAAGAGCGGGCCTGTGTCACGGGCGGCAATGGCGAGCCTGAATAGATTAATCGCCCGATCCTGGTCCTCCACCGTGGTGCCGATCGCCGCATTGCCTGGAAGGTACCGCGTGCCATTCCCGGCGATGGCGCCGTGATCCCGCACCATGCGCACGATGTTCTGTGGGCGCTTCGTCAGAAGCAGCCAGACCAGATTCGGCGTGACGCGGATCAGTTCGAAAAGCTCCTCGCGCCACTCCCTCGGCACCTGGTTGTCGAATACGTCCGCCAGCGAGGCGCAGAAGACGAACGGGCGCGTCCCGGAAGCGGCTGCCTTCCGGTCCCATGCGCGCGGCTTGCTCCAGTTTCCGGCCGATGTCCGCTCGCGCGTGCCGTTCCCGTGCCCTGGCGCACCCCATTGGACGCGCTGGTAGCGCAGGTCCATCATCGCCCAAGCGTAGCAGCCGTCGCATGCCCGCGAGACCTTGGTGCAGCCGATCCAGGGATTGAAAGTGTGATCGCACCAGGAAATTGCTGTTATCTCACCCATGAGCGGCAACAGCCTCCTGCTTGGCGGGCTTCAGATCCTTTGCCTCGCAACCGGCAATGCCGGCAATCAGATCAAGGTCGAGCTCTTCCGTCTGCTCGCACACTGCGACCAAGCGCTTGCTGATGCTGATGGCCTTGGAAATAGCCTCCTGGCTGATCGTCGCCGGCGTCATCTTCAGCAGGCCCGCATACTGGCATCGAACCACTTCGGGATCGCCACCGGGCATAGCTGCGCCAATGAGCATCTTTGCCGCAGCGGGAAGCCACGATTTATCGTCTCGGGGAAGGGCGGAGGCCGGCGCCGACGGCTCACCATGAGCCGCCTTCTCAGTTGGGACAGTGGCGCCGGCCTCCTCATCGCCACCGGTATCGGCAGCGGAAGGGTTCGCGGCGGCATCCTGGGCTTGGGGGGCGGAGTCGGATGCCGCCGCGTCGTCGTCGGCGGGGGGAGCCGACGGTTCGTAATCGTCTTCATCATCGCCAACGTCGGCGGATTCCTTGCGTAAGGTTTCCGGATCCACGCCGGTCATCTTGTGGATCAGGTCCATCATGTCGCGAACGGCATCATCAAGCTCTGGGTCGGAAAGCTCTGTGAGGGACTTCGGCCATAGCATGAATTGGCCGCCGACAGTCTTGCCGTAGTTGACGATGCCGAGCGCCAGCTTTACCGCCTCGCTTGCGGCCTCTTTTGTCGTCCACGGAACGTCGCACTGGTCGACCACAAGACCGAGTATCGCAAACCACTTGCGCTCCATCGGCCGGCTGCCATCGCGAACGAAACTGACATTCACCTTCGAGCCTATGCGCCATGTATCGAGGCGCTCGGCGTCCGCGGCCGTGGCTGGAACAAGGCGTGGGCCTTTCTCCACCACCATTCGAAACGGAGGAGATTCGGTCTTAGCCATTGCCGTTGGCCCTCTTAATTTCCTGCAAACGCTGGTTCTTGATGGCCTTGGCAATTCCCTGGTTGGTGTCGTCCCCATCGAACTGCGCCATTGGATCGAACTCGTTCCAGCGCTCCTCGACGCCTTCAACCGTGGTCTCGGCGGCGAAGGAGGTTTCCATTTCCTCGAAGAAGGCCGTTGGGTTGAACTCAGTGCGATCTGCTGACGTGCCCAGGATCTCGCCTGGTTCCGGATCGTGCTCGTCAGCATCAATGCCGTCGGCAACCGGATCCTCGGTGATGATTTCGGCGTCTTCCACCTCGGGCTTCGCCTCACTCTGCGGTGCTGGCGGCACGGGCGGCTTGGGCGGGGCTGGGGGTTGTGGTGGCGTGACGTCCTTCATCTCCGCGATTTTGGCGCCCTCGTCCTCGTCATAGATGCCGGAGAAGCCGAAGGCGTACCGCGCCGCCTGGATCATCGCCTTGTGGCGAAGCATGCGGTGCTTCATCTTCCATGGCTCGGTGTCGCGCTTGCATTCGTCGTAATACTCGGTGACGACGACGGGGCGGTTCCGGTCTTTCCGATACATGCGGCAGGTGATTGCGACGAGATCGCTGTTTTCGCCGTGCTCCACGTCAAATTCGAAGCCGTCGCAGGCTGGATGCGAATTGACGAGATTCACCCACCCGTCAATCGAGACGATCGGCACGATGCCGCCACCACGCTTGGGAAAGGCGAATATCTCTCGGAGGAGCGGATTCAGATCGTATTCGCGCGCCACCATGATGAAGGCGGCGAACTCCTCCGGCGATGCCGTCGCCAGCCCGCATGTCTTGCGAACTGTGTCTGCAAATTCCTGAGGGCGAAGGCCGTATTTGTCGGCCATGTATTCGAGAAGCATGAGCTTCTGCTGCGGCTCGGCTTTGGTGACGGCGTTCATGACGGTTTCCTTTCGGTCGGCAGGGCTAAGAAGAACCTGCCCAAGCCTGTTTCGCGCTTGATCTGGCTGATGCTCCAGTTCTGGAGCCAGCCAGCGTTCTGCGGCTTGTGGCCGTTGAAGACGACGCGGCCGGCGAGGATGCAGTCGATTACGATCTGCGGGTCATCGATCCGGCCGCCCTTCTTCCACTTGGGCATCACACCACCTTTTCGACGGTCTCGACCTCGACGCCCGCCAGCGGCACGCCGGCTTTCACCGCGCGTTGGGCGAGCTGATCGATGGTCGCGAGCATGTCCTTGTGATTGGCGTCCACGAGCGCCTTCGCAGCGGCGTGGTAATCCACCACCTTGGCGCGCTTCTCCGTCCTGATGGACACCCGCGCCCCGGTTCGGCCGGCGCTGGCGTTCTTCACTTCTGCGGCCTTCTCGGCCTCCTGGGCGGCCTTGAGCGCGGCGGCCTTGGCTTCCTCATCCTGAGCCTGCATCGCCTCTCGTCGTTGCCGTTCGGCTTCCTCTCGCGCTTTGCGCGCCGCTTCATCGGCCTTGCGCTTCTGCTCGAGCAGGAACGGCTCGACATGGCGCTTGAGCTTGGTCGCCCAATCCTTTGCTTCCGCTTCGACCGGCTTGTATTCGCCGTCAATCTCGCGGCACTTGGCTAGATGTGGTGCCTTCACCGCCTCGCGCAGATTGTCGATGCGCTTGGCGAGGTCGGTGAACCGCTTCGCCCATATGCCGGCTTTGTCGGCGTCGGCCTGGGATTTCACCTCACCCTTGAGGAAGCCCTCGGCGGTTTCCTTTTCGCCGGCAAGTTCGAGCTTGATCGCCTCGAATGGATCGTCAACGCCTGAGTTATGGCCGACTGCGGCGGGCGGTTCGTCATCGAACCCGCCGCCCGCCATAGCCTTCTCGTAGGCTTCGAACGCAATCGGATAGCGGCAACACCACACCCAAAGGGTGTTGATGTCTCGGATTTCCCGTCCGCCGCGATACGCGACGAGCTGATCCGATCCCTCAGGATAGAAGATCGCGACCGGCTCCCACTGGCCTCCCTTCTGGCGCGTGCGGTAATAGCCCTGCTGAGGATCGCTTTCATGGACGATCAGGCTCTTGCCGATCTCGGCAGGGTTCGCGAGCGCCTTCTGATACCAGGCCCAGCGGTTGAGGTTCGCAAGCGCCAGGTCGCCCGCGTTCTGAAAATCGGACATCAGATCAGCCCTTTCTCTAGTGCCAGATCTTCTGGCATCGTCACGAGGTATTCGTTCACCTTCCCGGTGCTCTGGAGTTCGATGCGCGAGAACGGGAGCCAGACCTTGTTTTGATCGTCTGCAGTGACGAGGATGGCGTTGGCCGTCATGTGGATGGCACGAACTTCGATATCGACGAGGTTGGATTTCATGGCGCGATCCAATCCAGATAGGCGCCGGCGACCAGCACGAATGCCGTCACGGCGATGAGGCTGAGAAGGTCTTGAGCGAGGGGGAGGAGGCGCATCAGGCGATCTCCATGAAGATTTCTTCGCAGCCGAAGACCTCTTCTGCTCCGCATGCCTCGCACTCGTAATTTTGAGCATCGGGCTCGCACCCATCCTGCTCGAAGCCGCAGATGAGACAGAAGCCGGGATTATCGAGCGAGGTGAGCCTGCGAGCGCAGGCGTCCATGATCGCATCCTCGGTGAGCGACTTGTGCCAACGCTTGCGATCCAACATCACGCAGCCCTCGCATGCCGCTGCTCGAACGCCTCGATGTGGCGGAGCTGCTGCTTGGCCGCGATGAGGCGGTTTGCGTCGAACTTCCAATCACCGGCAGCCCGGCGGCTTTCGTCGCGTGCAATGACTTTTTGCAGCCTCGCCTTCGCCGTGCTGATCGTGGCGTCGGGCTTGAGAAGCGCAGTAGCTTCGATGGCCCAAAGGAAGTGCGCGTACTTGCCGAGTGGCAAACCCCAGCGGTGAACGTCGGAGATCGTCGGTTCCGCAGCAAGGCCGCTAAGCGCTCGCGTCAGGCCGGCGGTGGTGATTGCGAGGGCATTCATCTTCATCCCCATCAGTTCCCGGCAGATCGGCGGTCGCTTCTTCGTGCCGGCGGTGTTGATGGGGAGATATTCGCGATAATCGCAAAATCAGTCAAGAAGAAAATCGCGAAGATCGCAAATTTTGTTGACGAGCATTTGCGATTGCGCGAAAAGAAGAGCCCCGGCGGGATGATCCGACCGGGGCGAGAGCGCGGCAACAAAGTCGTGATTGTTATACCGTTACGTAACTGCGGATGCAATCGAAATTGCTGCCTCTCGGCACTGAAATCGCAAAATCTTGTGTCTGCTCGGAGGTTCCCGGCAAGATGAAGCGGTCAAGGTGCCAAAGCGGCGGTCTTCACGGACGATTGCCCCGCCACGCCGATCATCCGGTGCATGAATTGTCCAAACGGTGCCGGTGCCGCGAATCGCCGGACGAAGCCAGACGGGGTTGATGGCCCGCCCGAGAATGGCCTTGCAAGCCGCGGGATAACGACAGGACTGATGTGAAGACGAGTTGGACGGCGTGTACCCTTAGACCACCTGACCAGTGCGAGGATGCCGTCACAGCCCGGTAGGGTCCGGGAAAACAAAACTACCTGTCGGTTCAAATTGGCTTCACGGATGCTTGGTCCCGCCCAGGAGCGAGGCAGGGCAGGGTGGCCTTCACAGGACCATCCTTTTGGAGGTCTATTAATGAAAGTCAAAAAAGGCAGCCTCACTTGGCGCCTCTGCCGAAGATAAATGCGAGTGCTGCTGCCCCAAACGATAGGGCACGCTCAGCTTGCTTGGACCAGAATTCAGCTGTCTCTATCGAGATGGGATTCTCAGCAGTACCGACTGCCTGCATCCAGCAGAATGTGGCGCCAGCCAAGCCCGCCACCATCGCGATAAACGCAATGTATGTCGGTGCAGATTTCTCGCCGCCAAAGGCCCGCCCCAAAAAACCGATGTCCGCCTTATGCATGGCTTCTGTGTGGCGGTTCTGCTCCTGCGCCAGCTTCAGTTGAAGATCATGTCCCGACGATAACGCAGCGTCTAACTCAGGATCGTCAGGGCTGCTTTCCTCGATGGCGCCCTTAGCGGCCGATCTGTCAGACGCCATACTCGATCGAAAGCCTGTTTTTAATTACGGGCACGGAAACCGCGAACAGTCGGGACAATGCTTCGATAGAATTGCCTCTCCAATACTGATCGAGCAAAAATCTTGGCACAAGGAGGTGTGCCGCAAACGCGTTTGCCTCTTTCTCATGCGGCTCGCTGCCGGAGTAATCTGAATCGCGCATTAACATTTTGTAGTCAGACGATTTGGCCCACTCAGCATGAAGCACCTTATGGCCCAGTTCGTGAGCTACCGTGAATGTCTGCCGTAAGGGGAACTCGTCATGATTGACGTAAATGGTATTGTCATCGCAGTCGTAGAAACCAGAGATGTTCCCAAACCCCTCGGCGAATCTAGCAAAAAGCACCTTAGTGCCAAGGTTGCGCGCGATCTCGACCGGGTTCACTGGCGGGGTGGTGATTCCAAACCTCTCGTGGATATCCCTAACCGCCTGTTTGACGCGAACATAATCAGGCGCAACCAGCGTATCAGTCACGTTGTCACCTCAGCGTCTAAGTTGGTACTGTATGGTATTGATAGCACAATTTGAGAACATTTCAAAAACGTTGGCACTGTCCAATGCTCCCTAGACTAGGCTCTCAGTTTCAACTGACCCTGGATCCCGCCTTCCTTCTCAACGCTTTTTCCGACACTTCGGAGTGCGCCTGGTGGGATGACCGCGAATATCTCGCCGATCCACTCCAACCGCACACCCTCGATCGGGCTCGCGTTGTGGGAAAGCAGGTTTACGGTATCGTCCTGGCCGCGCATGATGGTCTTAATGAAGCGCCGGCCGTCAGAGGTGCGTACCGCGGCCTCTTCGCCATAGAACGCTTGCAGCGGCTTCTTTTGCTCGCGATAGGTGATGATGACGGCACCATCCTTGTAGACGGGCAGCATTGACTCGCCGCGAACTTTGAAGGCGATCATGTCGTCGGGCATCTGGAACGGGATCTGGATCTGGTCGAGCCCTTCAGGGGGAACCTGCTCGTATTCAGGCTCTACTTCTGCGCCAGCACCTAGATAGCCCATCACTGGAACGACACTAATATCCGCGTGTTGTTTCTCTGCCTCCTGAAAGAATTCGCGCATCTTAACGAGCTCGTGCGCGCGGATCTCCCTTGTCTCCTTGTGAGGATCCGTATTCGCCATGCGCGTAATCGCATCCGGCCGAACACCCAAGAACTTCGCCAGAAGCCCCTTGGTGCCGTGCGGCCGCTGCGCCAATTCCTCCTGCAACCAGAGGCGGATTTCTCTTTGTGGATCACTCATACCGCGATAATCGCGAAAGCCGCAAAAATCGCTATCGCGAAGATCGCAAAATTCGCTTGACATAAACTCGCGATAATCGCAAATATTGCGGTTATGAAGCCCGAACACCTCGAACCCGCCCGGTCTGTGATCGCCAAAATTGGCGTCGAGAAGGTTGCCGAGATTACCGGCAAGCATGTCTCACGCGTGTATCGTTGGATGTACCCGCAAGAGCGGGGAGGGACGGGTGGCATTATTCCCCCTGGCGATGCTCAAAAGCTCCTGTCGTGGGCGCGCGAAAACGACGTCGCCCTTTCTCCTGCCGATTTCTTCCACATGCCGGAGCCTGCCGTATGAGGGGCGGCGGCAACACCTATCACCGCGCTAGCCCCCTTTGCGTGGTGCCGCGTCCTGGGGAGGCGAACTCCTCCCCGTCTCCCCAGGATTTCTATCCCGAAACAAGAAGCCAGTGGGCCTGGCGCGTGGTGTGTCTCGGCTGCGCCGCTTTCTGGCTCGTCGCCATCGTGTGGTGGGCAGCATGAATTCAGACGCTCTGGTGCATGACCGCCGCCATGTTGCGGCCAGTAGTGAGAGAACGCCCACCTTGATCCAGGGCCAGCCGGCCGGCAGGGGGGATGGCAGGTCTCAATACGGGGCTCGCCAGCACTGTGATAAAGCCCGGCCGGCGCGGGTATCGTGGACGGCAGAGGAAGACCGAATCCTTGCCGAGATGGCTGCAGAGGGGCGCACCGGCAGCGAAATCGGAGCGAGGCTCGACAGAAGCCGAAATTCCATCCTCGGCAGAGCAAATCGGCTCGGCATCCGTTTGATAACGCCGGGAACCGGCAACAAGAACGCCGAAAAGCGACACAGCAGCGTTGGCCGGAATGCCACGGTAAGGGCTTCCGCAGTGTTCAGGGGCGAAACACGCCGGCATTGGCAGCGTGAACCGCAGCCAGACGACAATGCAGCTCTCCACGTCATCAGCAATGAGCAGAAGCTCATAGAGGAATTCATAGCCAGAAACGGCGTGCGTCGGTTCGATGCTGGGGAGGCAACGGATCGCTATTCGATAGAGAAGTTCCTCGAAGAGCGAGGTTACACGCTCAGCGGTTGGCAGGGGAAGAACAAGATCTCCGGCGGCCGCGGCCGGCCAAGGATGCTGACTTGGGCTAAGGTTATCAGGTTCGTTGATGAGCTGCGCGCCGCGGAAGGTCTCCCGACATTCCTGAGGAGTGTCGACGCATGACGGCATTAGCCATCCTCCTAAGCGCGCTGGTTGGATCTGCCATTGGCTGGCTTGCGGGCTATGCCTGCGCCACGCTTCGGCATCATTGGCATCATGCCGGTCGAGAAGGGGCGCCAGTCCGGATTCCAGATGAATTCCTTCCTCGGGTTTCGCCCGAGGACGCGGCGCGGCGAGGGGGTGTTTGATGCCCCGCTCGCGTCCGCAAAATCAAACGATAGCTGCACCGATTTACGGACTTGGTGGTTCTCCGATCGGTTCATTCGTCGTTCCTTTCCTTCCATTCGAAATCAAGCCGCTTCGGCTCGTTGGCCAGCACGGCGCTGGCTCAGTCGCCGTCTTCGACCGTCACGAAGATAGCGAGCGAGAAATTCCAAATGACGGAAAATCAGGGGCGCGCCACGGAAATCTCACGGCGCGAGACGGAAATCATGCGTGCTGAGTTGATTGCCGATGAGATGGCGTCTGCCGTCCGCCTGCTGGGCGGCACGGGGACAGCCAAAGAACAGAACTGGAGGGCGGCCCGCGCCACCGGGCTCAAGCAAACCATCATCGAGCGGCTTCGCTGGAAGAAGATCAAACGAATTCCAGCGGACATCGCAGACACCGTGCGCGAGGCCGTTCACCAGCACAACGAGGGAAGCCTGACCCGTGCCAAACATGAGCTCTTCATCGCGCAGCAGAAAAACGCCGTCCTCGCCGCGAAGCTTCGGGCGATCGATCCTGATCTTTACCGGGCAGAAATTGATCGCCTTGGGCGGCCGCTTTCAGGCCTGGGGCGCGATGCTGATTTTCCGAGCCGAAAGGACGCAACATGACTGATATCGGCCACAACAGCGAGTTGACACCTGAGCAGAAGAGCGCCTTGCGCATGCACCATGTGCGCCGGCTGCTTGAGCTTGAGGAGGAAATGCAGCCGCTCCGAGAACGCCGGAAACAGATCCGTGCCGAAGCTAAGGGCGACGGCTTCAAGCTTTCCGAGATCGATGCGGCGATCCGGCTCTCCACGATGGAAGACACGTCCATCTTCGTGGCCGAGATCAAGGAGCTGATCGAGATTGCTAAGGCCTTCAACGCTCTGCCACCCGGTGAGCAAGGCGATCTGTTCCCCGACCGGCGCCCTGCCGACGAGCGCTGTTTCGATGAAGGCAAGGTCGCGGGCCTGGCCGGCAAGAACCCCGAGCCGCCTTACGGAGCCGATAGCAAGCAGGGCCAAGCCTGGATGAAAGGCTGGCACGAGGGTCAGCGCATCATGCGCGAAGAGCTCCAGGCCGCGATGGAAAAGCGGAACGCCATGAAGGCGGATGAGACCGCAGACGAGCCTTTCCCCGAAGCCGCCGAGTAAGCGCAATCATGTCCGTTCAAGCAAAATGGATGCTGGTGATTTGGGCCATGGCGATCCCGGCGATCGTCGGCTTCGTCGCCGTTCTGGTGGGGGCAGGGTGATATGCAAGACTATCTCGAGCTTCTCCGCCGCCGAGCCGTAGAGGCACCTAAGCGGGGCCTGACGAGTATCCCGCCGCTCCACGACGGCATGTTCGGGTACCAGCGCGCCGTCACTGAATTTCTTCTCTCTGTCGGTTCCGGTGCCGCATTCCTTGATACCGGACTCGGCAAGTCTCTGGTGTCTCTGGAGTGGGGCAGGGTTGTCTCCGAGCATACCGGGAAGCCTGTACTAATGCTCGCTCCTCTCGCCGTCGCGCCGCAGCATGTGCGCGAAGCGAAGAAGTTCGGCCTGGAAGCGCGCGTTGTGCGTAATCAATCCGAGATCGGCCCCGGGGTGAACGTCACAAATTACGCCAAGGTGGACAATTTCGACCCGTACGCATTCGGCGGCGTGATACTGGACGAGAGTTCCATCATCAAGAACTTCACCGGCGCGACCTCGCGTAAGCTCATATCGATGTTCGCGCAAACACCGTTCCGGCTCGCGTGCACGGCCACGCCGGCGCCAAACGATCATATGGAGCTCGGACAGCATTCCCAATTTTTGGGCGTAATGCCATCGAATGAGATGCTGTCGCGCTGGTTCATTGCTGACCAGACGAATATGGGGCGGTATCGTCTCAAGGGGCACGCGGTAAAACCGTTCTGGAATTGGGTGGCGAGCTGGTCACGCTGCATATCCAAACCGTCGGATCTCGGGTTTACCGATGAGGGCTTCATCCTCCCAAAGCTGAACATCCATCGGCATGTGGTCGCGGCCGACATCTCAATAGGCGCAGATGAAACGCTATTTCGTATCCCCGAAACTTCGGCAACGTCGATTCATCGCGAGAAAAGACTGACGGCCGACCAGCGGGCAGAGAGGATTGCCGAAATCGTCTCAGCCGAGCCGAATGAGGCTTGGGTGATCTGGTGCGACACCGACTATGAGGCCGATGCGCTGACCGAGCGTATTCCCGATGCGGTCGAGGTTCGCGGTTCGATGCCGGACGCCATGAAGGAGGAACGTCTCGTCGCTTTCTCCGACTGCAGTCTGCGCATCATTGTAAGCAAGCCTTCGGTGGCCGGCTTCGGCCTTAATTGGCAACACTGCGCCCGTGTGGCGTTTGTCGGCCTCTCCTTTTCCTACGAGCAGTTCTACCAGGCGGTCCGTCGCTGCTGGCGCTTCGGTCAGTCGCGCGAAGTTGAATGCCATATTGCGATGGCTGACACGGAGCGCAACATCTGGGACGTGGTGATGCGCAAAAGCGCCGATCACGAAGCGATGAAGGCGGAGATGTACGCCGCCATGCGCCGCGCCCACGAGAGCCGGCAGATCAAGATCGATTACCAGCCAACGCAGCCCATGCAGTTGCCCGTATGGATGAGGGGGGAAGCCGCGTGACGAATGTCATCGACCAGGCCGCAGGCCGAAGCTTCAATGCTTATTGCGCTGACTGCGTGCCGTTCACCGCGGCTCTGCCTGCCAACAGTATAGATTTCAGCGTCTACTCGCCGCCGTTCTCCTCGCTGTACATCTACAGCGAGAGCGTCGCTGACATGGGCAACTGCGCGTCGGATGATGAATTCTTTGAACAATACCGGTTCCTTGTCCGCGAGAAATTTCGTGCAACGCGCCCGGGGCGCCTGACGGCTATTCACGTCAAGGATCTCGTTTATTATCAGAACTCCAGTGAGCGAGGCACGGCGGGGCTCCGGCCCTTCTCTGATGATTGCACTCGGCTCCACATCGAAGAGGGATGGGACTTCCATTCCAGGATCACGATCTGGCGCGATCCCGTTCGCGAGATGCAAAAGACGAAGGCGCACGGTCTGCTTTGGAAGACCCTACGCGCCGACTCCACTTTCTCCCGCATGGGATTGCCAGAGTATTTACTCGTGTTCCGCAAGTGGGCGAGTGATGGTGAGGAAATCCGACCGGTTACCCACACCAAGGAAACCTTCCCCGTCGAAGAGTGGCAGCAATACGCCTCACCGGTGTGGAACTATCCGCGCCAAGACCTTCCTGAGACGGACGTGCTGAACGTCAAGGTTGCTCGTAGCGACAAAGACGAGAAGCACCTTTGCCCAATGCCGCTTAACATCACGCGGCGCGCGCTGCGCATGTGGTCGAACCGGGGCGATGTCGTCTATTCCCCCTTTATGGGTATCGGGTCTGAGGGCGTTGTATCGATCGAGGAAGGCCGCAAGTTCATCGGTACAGAGCTCAACCCGGCCTATTTTCGACAGGCGATCAAGAACCTGATCGATGCAGAGGCCTCGGGTGTCTTCGGTGACCTCTTCGCGGAGGCGGCCGAATGACGCTACGCCAGGATATTTGCTTCCTCCGCAGCCTCGACAAATGCCTGTCTCGCCTGTCCGGGATCGCACTTCCCTTCCAGGCAGCGCAGCAAAACCTTTCTCGCTTTCAGGTGCTTCCGGCCTCTTGGCGCGTTATCCGGCCAATCATGCAGGAGTACGTCTGCGGCCTTCGCCGCATCGGTGATGACGTAATTCCTGCCGCCGTGCCGCCCCGCATGAACCGAAACAGCCGGCTTCCATCCACCAACAACCATAGCGCTGCCGAACCGCAGGCGAGGGGGCTTGTTCCCGCCTCAATCCAGAATGCCGGCTTCCTCTGCGGCCTTGATGAACGCCTTCCGAGCTTCCTCAGGATCGCATCTGCCCACCATGCAGAGATGACACCGTTCCTGAGCCTCAAGATGCTTCGGGGTCAGCATTGCCTGCTCGGGCCAGCCGTGGAAAAGGAGCACCGCAGCACTCAGCGCATCATTGACAAACGTAAGCACGGTGCCCCGCTGTCCGGCGCGTATTCTGATGGGCGTTCTCCACGATCCAATAGTCATACCCGGCCAAATCGCCCCGCATGGAGGCAGGTTCCATGCTGATCCTGGCGCTCGATGTGGCTTCCAAGCTCGGCTGGGCCATCCACGATACGGATAAGACGCCATCCGCCATACTCTCCGGCTCGATCAAGCTGGAGGGCTCCAACGCCTTCGAGAAGACGCAGGATATGCGCCGGAAGCTGCCTAAGCTGATCCGCCAGCATCAGCCGGCGTTCGCGGCCATGGAAGCGCCTCTGACCTTCATCCCGCAGTTCAAGAAGAAAACCCGCACCCTCATGGGCGTTGAGGAGGAGACCAGTACCATCAACGCCAACACGATTATGCAGCTCAACTGGCTCGCCGGCGCGGCTGAAATGGTTGTGCTTGGGCAGAACGTACCCTGCACGCTGGTTTCGCCAAGGACGTGGCAGAGCATCATCCCGGACCATATCCGCGGCGCGCCCAAGCAGCGCGCCAAGGCGTACTGCGACATGCTCCGCATTGACAGCCCGAACGCCGATTCGCGGGATGCCGCCGTAATAGCTCTCTGGTGCGCTGGCCACTGCCAAGAACTGAAATTGCTGCAACGGGTGAGGGCGGCGGCGTGAGCTTTCGTTCAAACCTCAACCGGCGGCTCAATGAGTGCCATTCGGTCCAAAAGCTCTGTGTTATAGGCCTGGCCGTCCATCCCATGATGAACTCGGCGATGGCAGTTCGGGCAAAGCGCAATAACGAAACGCGGATCATCCGGGCCGCCATCACTCAGTCTGCGCAAGTGGTGTGGCTCCAGATAAGGAGTGCCGTTAGCGCGCATGAATGGAGCTGGACTCTCGCACCCCTCGCACCGGCCGTTCCCACGGGCCACGACATAGTCCCTCACTGCTCGGCTTCGTTCGATCGCGGCTCCCTGTACCGGGCGGCGATCGGGGGCGAAGTTCGCCGCTCGAAAAGCAGCGGCCCGCATGAGTGCGAGGTTAGGGTGAGCGATGGCTTCAGGCTCGCCTATAGCCTCTGCTATTCCATCCAGGGGACGAAGCTCAAAAACGATTGCATTACGAAGATCGCCTTGTCGGTCAGGTGCACGTTCGATGTGGTGTGCCTCGTAGACCAGCTCATCGATGAATCGGAGACCGCTTCGCTCCTTCCTGAAGAGAAGAAGGTCTTTGCCACGCTCGGAATGTCGCGCGATCGCTTCGTTCCCGCGGAGCATTTGCATATCACCGATCTGTCCTTCACCGAAATATTCGAACGCACCATCATCTCGCCAACGGTCGGCATAGCCGTGCTCCAGGCCCTCTTCTCCTGTAATGATGATCACCAGGGGGTGAGCGGCTGGTGTGATTATGCCTCCCTGTTGTTGACCCCGAAATCTTGCGTGAATGTCACGCCGGCGGTTGTAGATGCGGTCGCGCTCATAACCCCACGCCATCTGTGGATTCTCCCATCCCTGCCCATTTCGGAAAGGGAACAGGCAATCGGGATCTCAGTCAACGGCTTGGTACCAGGGAGGGCGATCGGATGAACGCGCTCGCCGATCCCATCCGCGAAGTCCCGCACAACATCGAAGCCGAGCAAGCACTGCTCGGCGCCGTGATGGTGAACAACGCCTGCTACGACCTGGTCTCGCGTATAGTGCGGCCTGAGCACTTCTTTGAGCCGCTGCACCGCGACATCTTCAAGGCCTCGGGGGATCTGATCACCGTCGGCCGCAGAGCGGACCCGATCACCCTGCGCGATTTCCTCCCGGCCGATGCCAAGGTCGGAGAGATGACGGTGGCGCAATATCTCGCCGCGCTCTGCGCCGATGCCGTGACCATCGTCATGGCACAGGATTATGCAGCCTCGATCTTCGATGCTTGGATGTCCCGGCAGATCATCGTCGCCTGCGAGGACACGGTTGCCAAGCTCTACCAGAGGCGCCCAGGCATGGACCCACTGACGGAGGCGGTCCCGGTCGAGGATATGCTTGCTAAGCTCCGCGCCGAGCGCGTGAGCGCCAGCGGAACAGCTTCCCATGGCCGGCAGTACCTTCAGAGCCTCACAGAGGCCCGCCAGCGTGGCAAGGTGCTCGGTGTGCCGATCTGCCTGCCGGAGATTGCCGCGGTCATCTCCGAGCCATCATTCGAGGCAGGAAACCTCTACGGGCTTCTTTCCTCATCAGGCGAGGGCAAAACCTCGCTCACCCTGCAGATCATCATGCACGCGCTCAAGAAGGGGCATCCGGTCCAGTTCCTGAGCTTCGACCAATCCGCCGAGCAGTGCATCCGGCAGTTGGTGGCGCAAGAGCACGGCATCGAGGCGCGACGGCAGCGGGCAGGCGACCTCTCAGAGAAGGAATGGGAGACGGTCGTCGACTTCTCCGAATGGATCGATCGCCAGCCTTTCGAGGTGGTCAAATGCACAGATCATAGCGCGCCGCAGCTCCTCGCCTTCGCCCGCGCCTTTGTGAAGCGCTTCGGCAACGGAAATGTCCCGCTGATCGTCGTTGACCATATTGGCGCGGTGAAGCCGGAAGACCGACGGGCGGACGAGGGCACCAAGGCCAAGGACATCAACAAGGTGTTCAAGGTCGGCGCGGAGCAGACCGGGGCGGCGTGGCTCGTCCTCAATCAGCGCAACAGCTACGGCATGAAGCGCGACAACCCCCGGCCAATCTCAGCGGACCTCTTTGGCGGTGATCCGGCCAAGCAGGCCTACGACGCCATCTTCTACGTCTACCGCTATCTGAAATTCCTCGAGGAGCGGAAGGCCATCGCCTCGTCTGAGAGCGACTGGAAGAAAATTGGGAAGGTGTTCCCATCAGCTGTTCGCGAGGGTGGAGAGGACATCGCCCAGATCGGCGCGATCAAGGTGAGGTTCGGCAATGCCGCCATCACCCGCAATCTCATCTTCGAGGCCCGTTTTACCCGCTATCGCAGCGAGCAAGTGAACGACCAGCCCGAGCTTATGGAGGCGATGCTTTGAATCACTCCACGGCATTCGCGGAGAAGACCATAGGCGGCGCCTATATCGGACGCTTCCGAGTAGCGTGGCGCTCCGAGGCCTTCCTGGTGAGAGAGCATAGGGAAGGGCGCGTACTCTATTTCGGTACGGCGGAGGAAGCCGAGCTCGCGGCCTGGCGCATCAAACACAAGATCGAGGAGCGGAAATACCGGCGGGATGGCGCCGTGATTTCAGCTGCCGTCTCTGCAGGAGATGCCTTGTTCCCGACGCTCATCAGGCAGAAGGGATCAACCCGGTACACAAAAGTAGAGACGCGGAGGCGGCCGTGAACTCATTCGACTTTTCCGCACTCCCCAGACCGGTTGGCTATCGAGCCTCCTACACCGATACGCTGGAAACCTTCCGGCGCGGGCTCCTTTCTCACGGCTTTGTTTGGGAGATGGCGAAGCACGATGAGGTGTTCGCGGCCTTCCTTCGAAAGAACGGGGTTGAACCCACATGATCATCCCCGCTCACATCCAGAGCCTATGCGATGAGTACGGCATCCGCATCATCGACAAGCACCGCTACCCAGAGCCCGGCGAAACGCGCGCAGTGGAAACGCTCGCCCGCATATATCGACGTCATGGGGAAGGGCATTTGCGGCTCGTGCTATCGACGCTCATGGAAGCAGGCAATCACAAGCTCTTGCTAGATGAGGTGGGGCTCTGGATGGTCTCGGATATGGTTTGCGCGTGTCAGGCGCTCATCGAGCGAGAAGCCGGCGCTTGGCTGGAAACGTGGGACCATATCCCCGCTGGTGAACTGCAGTTCATGTGCCAGGATTTGAGGGGCCTCATTCCCCAACGGTTTGCCTTGGGCGGTATGGTCTACGAGCGGTTATATCGTAGGTTTGGCCCGAATGCGGATCAGCTCGATCTGCTGGATGATCGGAGGAGGATCTAATGGTCAGGGTTCCTCGAATACCGCGCGGCGGCATAGGTGACATTCTGTTCTGCGGCGTGTGCGGAAAGGATGTTGAGGAATTCACGCCTGAGATTGCCGACACGAACCGGGAAACCGGCGAGGGAATATTCGTCATCAAGTGCCACGGTGAGACCTGGCGCGCATCCACCACGCGAGGAAAGCTCGATCCATGAACCCAGGCGAGATTTCAGAGCGCCTGATTCAGGCGGCGGAAATCGCCATTTTCAGTGGCGGTCAGGTGGGGCCGTCGCATGCCCGATCCCTCAATCTCGGCTATGCCCATTCCTGGGCGGACGTGAACGGCTGGGGCAAGGAGCGATTAGAGGAAGAAGCGCGGTTGCTCTGGGAGCGGATACTACGCCGGCCGACACCGCAGCAGGTCTCCGAAGGTGAGGAAGCACTGGGCTGGCTGGCACTGGTCGCTAAGGAGCAAGATCGTGCTGCTTTATCCGCCTGGGTATGGGCGATGGCCAACCCGCACCTGCACTTCAAGGACTGGTGTTTCGAGAAGGCCGGCATTCACCCTGAAACAGGAAGGCGTCGCAAAGACCGCGCGCTTGCATGCATTGCGCGAAAACTGCTCGGCAGGGCATCGCAGAATAACGAAAATGCAGGTTTCGGGGTGTTGCCTGAGGAGCCTGAAATCGAGGATACTTTGGATAGCCTCGCGGCACCTGTGCAGGAGACATCCAGCATCGTTTCATGGGCCGCTGATGATGCATTCAGCTCTTTCTTCTCCGATCGGCCAGCTGATTTTTCGTGGGCCAGAAAGCGCAATGAGCGCAGGCGCCGGAGAGGACTAAAGCAGAAGGAGCGGGAAGTTATTTAGGCGACAGCGCCACGCGAGCGTGTGATCCTTACGGCCATTCAGGCCTGGAGGATCAGCGGCATGGCAAAGTATGACCTTACGTCACAGCAGATCAGAGACAGTCTCGCTCCTAGGAGGGCTCCATATTGGTATGAACTTGGCCCGGGGCGCCACGTCGGAATTCTCTGCAAGGGCAATACCAAAGCCATCTGGAAGGCGCGCTACCGAGCCAGGAATGGTCTCTATCATGAGACTTCGCTGGGGCCGATGGAAAGCGCCCGCTATCCCGGTCTCACCTTCAAGGGGGCAGTCAGGGAAGCCGAGCAATGGTTTGCCTCGACTTCAATTTGCGAGAAGGCCATTTCGCGCCACATCGTCCGGTACAACGGCCAACTGATCTACTGCCCTATCGGGCCGGTCTATACCGTTGGGCATGCGCTCCGAGACTATCTTGAATGGAAGCGACTGGCTGCAGCACCAACAACCTTCTATTCGGTCCTTACCATGATCAATCACCACTTGGCGGGCCGCGTTGCGAGCGTGCCATTGGCTGATTTCAATGGGCGGCACTTTCACCAGCTATGCGTCGACGTTCTGGAAACGCCCCCAAAATACGGGAATCGTGCCATCGGTGCGCGTCGCGATATCAGCGATTTGGATCCCGAGGCGCTGCGCAAACGAAAGAAGACGATGAATGCGCTGACCAGCACCCTGCGTGGTGCATTTGCGCTAGCTTGGGACAATGGCGAGATTGATACTGATCGCCCGCAACGGTGCCTGAGGCACCTTCCGAATGTCGACCGTCCACGCATGGTCTTCCTCAGAAGAGAAGAATGCACGCGGCTTATAGAGGCGGCCCGTCCGGACCTCCGGGAGCTTGTTCTTGGCGCCCTTTATACCGGCTGCAGAGTGCGTGAATTGGTCTATCTCAAAGTTGCAGACGTTGGCCGTGAGGGTTTCGGAATCTACGTTTCTCCATCGAAGAACTATAGGCCGCGGTTCGTCCTCCTGCCGGAAGAGGGGATGGCTTTCTTTCTTTCACTCTGCCGTGAGCGGCAGGGCCACGAATATGTTTTCCGAAACCAGGACGGGCGTCCCTGGAGTGAGCGTTACAAACACCTGTTTCGCGATCTGACCGATGCCTGCGGGCTCCCGAAGAGTACGGTGTTTCACAGTCTCAGGCACACTTATGCCAGCCAACTGGTGCAGGCCGGAATGCAATTGTCCATTGTGGCAAAGCAGCTTGGCCACGCCGACATTGCCACGGTGGATCGGACGTATGGTCACCTAGCACCGCAGCTTTCGGAGGCTGAAGTTCAGCGGCGGTTTTCGCCGCTAAGGTCTGAATACATTGAGATGGCAGCGGTCATGAAGCCTGCTCTGGACGGAATGAGGGAGCGATTCGGCAATGGCGATTGGCGTGCTTACGCCGAAGTGAACCACGATACGTCTTGGCCAAGGTCCAACTTTTCGAAATTCAGGGGCGAGTTGTTGTCGCAATTGCCTCGCTAGTGGTCCTGCATGAGATCACCAGCCAGGCCAAGTGGAATCCACCATTGCCAGGTGGCTGCACTGATAATCAGGAACGAACTGACCATTAGCCCGATCGCGGCAACGCCATGTCGTTTGGTAATATTCGTTTTGGAACTGATCCCAGGCGACGCCATAGGCGCGATATCGCGGCGTGTAGTACCCGCCGTTGTTCGCGGCGGCTCCAACCGCTACTGCGGCTCCGGCAACTGCGATCCCAGTTATCATGGCGTTGTCGGCTTGGATTAATCGTACACACCTTTCAGGAGTAGCGCCGCGTTTCGCGAGAAGTTTGACCGCTTCGGCCTTGAATTCCTGGTTAGGATGTTCAGCGACGATTCGGCAAAGGGCGCGAGTGTCCTTTGTTGGTAGTTCGTCAACATTGTAGCTTGTGGTTGCGCAGCCGGCGAGCCCAAGCGCCAGAACCGCAGTAATGGTCAATTTTTGCATCGTTTCATTGCCCCCAATGCAAGTTATGGGGGAAAAGCAAGCGCCCTGTCTAGTGGAGCGAGCTTAGGCATTACCCGTTTTGCCAGGGAAGATCGTGTGCGCCGATCACCTAGCGATCCAAGCTGCTGTGTGTCAGACTGCCTTGGGAGGATCAGGAGGAGTCTGATGAAGCAAGACCGAGACATAAGAAAGGGGGAGAGGGCAGTTGCTGGAATCACCCCTCCCCAATATCCTCGGGACCTCTTTTCATCGGCTCGATCGGCGGCTCGCTTGCCAGGAACTTTGACTTTACCCACTCAGCAAACTTGCCGTTCGCAACACCATTCTCGGCAGAGCAATCGCTGGGGCCAGTCTCCACGTACAATGACTTTCCATCAAAGCACCCGGCCGTCTTGTAGTTTGATATCCTCGACCATCCATCCGCGGCCTCAAAAACCTGTAGCGTTTCCCGGAAGAAGAAGCGGCCGACGACGCCGCACTTTACCGAGGGGCAGGTGTATCTTCTCAGGTCGTCAACTGCGACCCACTTCCGGGAGTCTGCCGAAGCTGGAGATATCGAAGCAATTATCGCCGCGACCGCCCCAAGAATAAAAGTCGTACTCGGTTGCATCAGCTAGGTCCTGATTGGTCATCTCATCAGGAAAGCATGGATGCCACTGACCGACAAGGACTGGGGCGATGAGGACCGCTCGGCCTCAGATGCAAGCTGTTCGTTCAACACGCCGGTGCAATCAGATCCAGACAGCGTCGCTACCCATCTAAAGTGGGAGGAAGGAGATGCTTATGCTTCAACCCTTCCTCCGTTCACGAAGTGTAGCTAATTTTCTGCGAGCTCAGCCCTCGGTGCTCGTCGCCTCGGAAGGTACTGGCTCAACCACACGTGCTGGCACTTCTTCCATAGCCACCAATTGGGCTGCGCATAGATCGTCGGCAGACGCGACTTGTTCCTTTAGGCCGGTGAATTGAGACCAGCCGCCGGCGCTGATGAAATCGTCGCGCTCCCAGGATTTCGCTTCTTTCAGTTGGGCCAGGTTCTTCTCGGCGTTTGCGGCAGACAGAAAGTTATCGACGCACAGGTTGGCGACGAGTTCAGCGCGAGCTTTCGACCGTGCTTCTTCTACCATCTCCGTTGCCGTTCCGCCGGTGGTCCAGCCGCCAACGGTAAATCCAACTACCATCGTTGCGACAGCCGTGCCCACGCACGACCAAAACCAAAGCGTCTTCGTTGGTTGATAAGCCTCCCAGCTCTGCATGAATTTCGACATTTTTTCTCCCCTTGTTATTCACGGAAGATTTCCGTTTGCAATTTGAACGTAACCGATGGCGACGAGTATGTGAACCGTTGAAGGAAGAAACTATAAATGTCGTGTACGCGGGCCAGCAAACTGGCGGAAGGTTGCGACGGACCGTCCTGACCAGACACACCGAGAGAGATGGCGGAGGCGCTGCATTCCACGCGGCCTCTGCGAGGGGTTAAGCTCTTCTACACGCATCTGCCTGCACATTGGGTCATGTCTAAAGGATGCAGCAGCGTAACATACGCGCCGCTCGACACGCTGAAGCCTGTAGCGAAGGACGTCTGGATCGTAGACGGCCCGATGATTCGCTTCGGTATGGCGCCCCTGAAAATGCAGTTCTCGACGCGGATGACCGTGATCCGATCGAAGAAGAGGGCGCTGTTCATTCACTCGCCGACACCCCTGACGGATGGCTTGAAGGCTGAAATCGCAAACATTGGGGAAGTACGGCATATTGTTGGTCCGAATAGAATTCATTACTGGTGGATCCCTGAGTGGCGCACTGCGTTCCCGAAAGCGGAGGTCTGGCTCGCACCGCGCATCCGCGAACAGGCCAAGGGCAGGATCGACTTCGACGCCCCGGAACTCACTAAAGAGACCGGCTATCCGTGGGACGAAGAAATAAAGACGCTGCCGGTCGCGGGCAGCTTCATGACCGAGGTAGAGTTTTTCCACCCCGCCAGCCGGACGCTGGTGCTCACGGACTTCATTGAGAATTTTGAGCCGAAGAAGCTTTCATGGTGGTGGCGGTGGCTCGCCAGGGCCGGCGGCGTGCTGGCCCCAAATGGTGGTATGCCGCGAGACATGCGGCTGACCTATTCAAGGCAGAAGCCACAGCTGAAGGCCGCCGTTGAGACCATGATCGGGTGGAACCCAGAGCGCATCATTCTTGCGCATGGGAAGTGGATCGAACGCGATGGCGCTGCCGAGTTGAAACGGTCCTTTGGCTGGCTTCTTGATTAGCTTGATGCGATCTCACTGATGCTCACCCACATGGGGGAGAGAGGAAATCGCCCAGGTGCTTGAGCAGGAAGCGCAACTCTTGCGGGAGCTCGGCTGATCAGTGCCAATGAGAGGCGCGGCGGCCCCTGCCGATGTCGGCGCCCTCATCTATGCCGGCCGGAAAAATCCCGGCTAATGCGAGAGCTGCACCGTCGACGGGAATGATGTCGAGCTCTTTCGCGATCGGGAGGGTCTGAAGATCGCCCATGTGGAATGTCGGACATGCGGACGCAGGTGGACGAGGATCGGTGAATAGCTACACTCGGTCGCTTCGGTGCCTTCTGACGGCAGGAGATTTAAAACGGTACTCTCCAAGAGAGAAGGTCTGCTTACACGACCCGCAGCGATAGTGACGCTGGTTGTTCGACTGGCTTACATACTGGAGGATTTGACGGCGCCTCTCTTGAAAACATGAGGGGCAAACCAGGTGATAGGGCTCATCGTCAATCGACTTGAGCTCATACGCGAACGTGTGGTTTCCGAAATCCTTCAGCTGATAGCGAGCCTCGATTGTGGCCCAGTTCTCATAGGCTGCCACAGTCTCCTGCAATTCCCGAAGGCGATCCCGAGCAGACGCAGCCGCTTCCTGCGCTGCAAGTATCCTTTCCTGTAGATCGATGATCGCATCATTCAGTTGAACGCGATCGTGAATATCCTTCAGACCCTTCGCTATCTCGTAGGCAGTTTTCAGCGCGCTGTAGCCAGTCGCGATTTCAGCAGCCACCATCTTTTGCCACCTCCCGGCAATCTACACCAACCCTGACAACAGACTGACCAGACAAGATGGCCCAAGGCACGCTTTCAGAGGCCGCGAAGACCTTCGTGGCTCCGCACGCATCCTCCATTTTGAAAAACAATCAAACCCCACATCAGGAAATCAAACATGTCTCGCGGTGGCAAGCGGGAAGGCGCTGGGCGTAAACGCGGCGCACCGAACAAGGCAACGCAGGAGCGTCAGGCTAAGGTTGCTGCGACAGGGGCAACCCCGCTTGAAGTGATGATCCGCAAGATGCGGTTTCACCTGGCAATAGCAGACCGGGAGATGGCGAAGGGCGAGGCGGCCGACACCGAGAAGGTGATTGCAGCCCTCGATAAGGCGGAGGAAGCGGCGAACAAGGCCGCTCCTTACGTCCATCCGAAGCTCCAGGCAATCCAGCACAGTGGTCCCGGCGGCGGGCCGATCGAAACAAGGGATCTGTCAGCACGAGATGTCCTCACTGAGCGTCTTGCTCGCCTCGCTGAGCGAGCCGGAGCGTCTGGAGGCAATAGCAAGCCTGAGTGAGGCGCAGGCCGAGGAGTTCCTGCACGATTGGCGGGCGTGGGCCAGACCGCAACAGATCGCGCCAGATGGTGACTGGCAGACTTGGCTCGTACTCGCTGGCCGGGGCTTCGGAAAGACTCGCACCGGTGCCGAGTGGATCAGGGAAAAGGTTAGGGCAGGGGGGCACCGCCTGGCGCTGATCGCGCCCACCGCTTCAGATGCACGCGATGTCATGGTGGAGGGCGAGAGCGGCCTTCTATCGGTCTGCTGGGCCGGCGACCGTACGTATGACGGAAAGCCCCTTGGACGGCCAATCTATGAGCCATCCAAACGTCGCGTGACTTGGGCGAATGGCGCAATCGCGACACTGTTCTCTGCGGAGGAGCCCGAGCGCCTACGCGGCCCCCAACACGAGGCGATGTGGTGCGACGAGCTCGCGGCCTGGAAATATCTGCGCGAAACCTGGGACATGGCCATGTTCGGTCTACGCCTTGGGACCAACCCGCAGGTGTGCATCACCACGACGCCGAAGCCGCTGCGGATCCTGCGAGAGATTGCGGCCGCGGCAGGCACCATCGTCACGAGGGGCTCTACCTTCGACAACAGGGCAAACCTCGCACCCGCGTTCTTGACGAAGATCATCTCGAAATACGAGGGAACACGCCTCGGCCGGCAGGAGCTCAACGCGGAGCTGCTTGAGGAAGCGGAGGGCGCGCTCTGGAGCCGCGCCATGATTGAGGCGGCCAGGCTCACAGGGCCGCTGCCTGAAATGAAGCGCATCGTGGTCGCGGTTGACCCCGCTGTGTCTGAGAATGAGGGCAGCGCGGAGACGGGAATTGTCGTCGCGGGACTTGGCCTTGATGATCGAGGCTACGTCCTGGCGGACGATTCCAAGCGGCGTTCGCCCGGTGACTGGGCCAAGAGGGCGGTCGACCTCTACCACGAGCACAAGGCGGACCGTATCGTCGCCGAGGGCAACCAGGGCGGCAATCTTGTCACCCACGCTCTTCGGACAGTAGCGCCGAATGTGCCGGTGAAGATCGTTCACGCCAGCCGAGGCAAGCAGGCCAGGGCGGAGCCGGTTGCTGCGCTCTACGAGCAGGGCAGGGTGAGCCACGCCTCTCCAATGGCTGATCTCGAAGACCAGATGGTCAATTGGGAGCCGCTATCCGGGCTCCCGTCGCCCGATCGCATGGACGCATTGGTCTGGGCAATCACTGAACTGATGCTGGGGCGCCGAGATGGCTTCTCTGGCATCGGCGCTCCTGTCGCAATCCCGATCCCAAATTAGGCTCCTCACTCATGGCGAAAACCTGGCTCACCGGCATGCTGAGCGGCCTTGGCCTCGCAGGAGGTGAGAAACCCAGCCAGCGCACCAGCCCCTATAAGGAGGCCGGCGTAAGCGGCACCGCCGTCTATGGCGGCTTCGTCCAGAACATCGAACGCAATCCGAAGGTCGCGGGCTACAATCGCTACGAGACCTTCGCCGATATCATGGTCAACACGTCCATCGTGGCGGCCGGCATCCGATATTTCCTCGGCCTCGCGACCAAGCCCACATGGACGGTGAGCCCGGCAAAGGATCTGCCGGACGGGGAAACCTCCGACCAGGCCAAGGCTGCGGCCGAGTTCGTCGAGAAGCTTCTTGACGATATGGACGTGTCATGGCGCCGCGTGGTTAAGCGCTCGGGCATGTACCGCTTCCATGGCTTTTCCATTCAGGAATGGCAGGCCAAGAAGCGCGAAGACGGCTTAATCGGTATCCAGAACATCGAGGCGCGGCCTCAGCACACTATCTACCAGTGGGACATCGACCCGGTCACTGGGCGCGTGCGCGGCGTGGTGCAACGCTCTCCGCAGACCGGTGAGCTTTTCTACATCCCGCGATGGAAGTTCGCCTATCTGGTCGACGACACACTGACCGACAGCCCCGAGGGCCTCGGCATCCTGCGCCAGGTCGCCGAACCGGCGGAGCGGCTGAAGGAATATCTCAAGATCGAGGGCATCGGCTTCGACCGCGACCTGAGGGGCACGCCCATTGGCCGTGCTCCCATCGCCGAGCTCGAGCAGATGAAGCGCGAGCACCCCGAGGACAAGGAATTAGCGCAGAAAGTCGACATGGCCATCATGGCGATGCGCAACTTCGTGCAGAACCAGGCCAAGGACGTGAATACCGGGCTGCTGCTCGACTCAACGCCGTTCAAGAACATCCAGGCCGACGGCTATTCGTGGGCGAGCGCCCTCCGCTGGGGCATGGAATTGCTGCAAGGCAACTCCACGGGCATCGAACATCTCGGCGCCGCAATCGAGCGCAGCAACTGGGAAATAGCCCGCATATTGGGGGTGGAGACGCTTCTGGTAGGGCAGAATTCAGGTAGTCGCGCCCTCAGTGAAGACAAGAGCCGGAACATTTACCTGCAGGTCAACGGCATGCTCGCCGACATAGGTGAGACCTATGACCGTGATCTGATCGGCAGCATCTGGACGCTCAACGGCTTCGATGACCGGATCAAGCCGACAATGGAACCCGAAGACGTGTCGTTCATGTCGGTGCAGGAAGTGGCCTCCACGCTGCGCGACATGGCGACGGCGGGGGCGGTTCTCGCCCCATCCGATCCAGCCGTAGCCGAAGTCTATGAAATGCTCGGCCTTTCCGCGCCGCCGCAGGACGACGCCGGACCGCTTGTCGGCGACAGGACTGGCTAAAGGAGACCATCATGGTTGATTCCACGTACCTTGTTGAGGTCTACAGGCCGCAACAGGCGAAGAAGTTGCCCAACGCGCAGAAGAACCGATCGTCCGTCTCGGTCGCTGCGCTACTGGCTGCCACTGGTGGCCCATTTGTCCCCGAGGGCGGCGGCACCATGACTGGCCCGCTGCTGATCGCTCGCTCGGTGGATGGCCCGAGGATGTGGCTGGCGAAGTATATCTCCGGAACCGGGCACACGAACGCGCCAACTGCAATCGGACCCGCCAGCGTCTACGCGCATGTCGGCGGACGTGAGTACGGGCTTAACTCTTACCGTTTCATTGGCTTCGGCTACGTCCCGGACCTCAATACTAATCCGCCGGCCGTCATGGGGTATCAGGAGAAGAACGCTCCCGGCGACACTTTCGGCGATCTCGTCTTCGGAACTCGAAACACCAACTCCAACGTTGCGCCGACGATCCGGCTGCGTGTTACGGCGGCCGGGCAGATCGAGGTGGAGGATCCTGCCTACGTTCCGGGCGGCGACCAGTCGCTCACGGACAAGAAGTACGTCGACGCCCAGGTCGCGACCGCTGTTCCCCTTACGCAGAAGGGCGCGGCGAACGGTGTGGCGACCCTCGACGCCTCGGGCAAGGTTCCCACTGCGCAGGTCAACGTCTCCGGCCTCAACTATCTCGGAACCTGGGACGCAGCGACGAACACCCCCGCGCTGACCAACGGCACTGGCAATGTCGGCGACTTCTACAAGGTTTCGACCGCCGGCTCACACGACTTCGGCGCGGGCGTGATCGCCTTCGCCGTCGGCGACTGGGTGATCTACGAGGGCGGCGTCTGGCAGCAGGTCGGTGGCCATGAGGCGGTTGCCTCCGTCAACAGCAAGACCGGAGCGGTCGTACTCACGGCGGCGGACGTGGGTGCCGTTCCGGCCGTGGGCACCGTCGCCGTCGTCTACGCGAACGACGAAAGCGGCAATCACCAGCCCTTCGCCTACACCGTGGCCGCGACGCCCGGCACGTTCCCGTTCCGCGATGGCAGCGGTCGCATCCAGGTCGCCTCGGGGTCTGCATCGTCCGATGCGGCCAATGTCGGCCAACTCGATGCGCGCCTGAGCGCCGCACAGCGGGCGGCAATCGATGCTCTTACGACGATAGCGACAGCCGACGCCACCGACCCGGCGACGACCATGGCGCTCGTCAATGAATGCAAGGCGAAGATGAACGACATCATCGCCGCACTGAAGGCCACCTGATCATGGCCTTCACCTATCCGCAGGTCACCATCGGCGGCACGGCTTACGATGCCTATGTCAGCCTCGCCGACGCGAATACCTATCTGAACGGCTCGGTGAATGCCGCGGCGTGGAACGCACTCAGCGACGACGACAAGGGCCGCGCCATCGTCACGGCGGTGCGCGTGATCGACGCCCAAAATTGGACGGGCGAGAAGACCGAGGCCGACAACGCTTTGGCGTGGCCGCGCACCTGCATGGATGGCGATCCACCGGGGACGCTGCCGGCCGCGCTGGTGACGGTAACGATCCAACTCGCCTTCGCCATCAGCCAGAATCCTGAACTTGCCGGCGGCGCGGCATCGGCCCAAGGCGGCACGAAACGGCTCAAGGCCGGCTCGGTCGAGATCGAGTATTTCAACACGGGCGTCACGCCCGACCAGTCGAACGCCTCGACGATTTGGGACATCCTTGCGCCGCTGGCGGACTGCCTCGCCGGATCGGGCAACGGGGCAAGCAATCTGGTTGGAGCTTTCGCCAGCGGCACCAGCCGGGAAAGCCCGTTCAGCGATCCGGATTACGGGCTTTCGAGGGGGGTGTGATCAGAATTCCACCGGTTCAAGAATTCCCCGCAACTCCTTCCTGATGCCGGCTATGGGAACAAAGTTGCTGCTCGTTCCTAAGAAGAACTCGTGCGGGGTCGCCATTTAAGCGAGGAAGCAGCAACGCCGGCAACCTAATCTGCATCAGCTCCCTGATGCTCCTCGTCCCACATATCGGCCAGCATCGCTATCCCGACCCAGTAGTTCGGGCGCCACCAGGCTTTCTTCGACGCTTTGATAAGCGCCTCGTTTTCCGTCTCTTTCCACGTCGAACGGTCGTGGAGCTTCTGCTCCGGATCGCGGGGATCATATGCGATTTCACGCCTCATTGCTCTACGGCTACCGCACCGGCGAGCCGATTGCAAAGGCTGTGTCCGATGAGCAAATGCGCATCGAGCGCCTTGTGCAAAGGTTGGAGCGCTCGGTAAAGCGCGCCTTCCTCGACTTTGTGCGCGCCGTCCAGTCGAATGACGTGCTGCGCGACGTGGCCGAACTGCTGGGCCGTGGCGATGTCGAGGGTGCGCTCCAGATCGTCGATCGCTATGTCTCCCGGATGGCGCCGGTGGTCTCGGACGTGTTCATCACCGCCGGGCGGGACGAGGTCACGGCGCTGGCCGGTCAGGTGAAAAACTGGGCGCCGTCGACGGGCATTTCCTTCGATCCCACGAACGAGCGCGCCGCGGCGCTGATGCGCAATGCGCAGCTTCAGTTCATCCGCGAGATGACGCAAAGCCAGCGTGAGGCAATTCGGCAGGCCTTGTCGCAAGGTCTGATGAATGGAGCCGGGCCTCGCGACATGGCGCGGGAATTCCGCAATGCCATCGGTCTCACGGCAAGCCAGGAAGCGGCGGTTCGCAACTATGAACGGCTCCTGCGCACCGGCAGCCGCGAGGCACTGGAGCGCGATCTGCGCGACCGGCGATATGACAGGACCATCGAGCGCGCCGATCGCACCGGCGAGCCCTTATCCCCAGAGCAGATCGAGCGCATGACAGAGCGCTACCGCCAGCGGTACATCGCCTATCGCTCGGAGGCGATCGCCCGCACCGAGACGACGCGCGTGGTCAGCCAGGCGCGGCAGGAAGCGCTGCAACAGACGATCGACGAGACAGGCATCGACGACAATCTCGTGCAGCGCGTATGGCGCGCGACCAAGGACCATCGGGTCCGCCATACGCACCGGTCTATGGATGGGCAAGAAGTCGGAAAGGACGATCCTTTCACGAGCCCGAGCGGTGCGAAGCTTCGTTATCCCGGCGATCCAGAAGCGCCAAGCTTCGAAACGATCATGTGCCGCTGTGTTGTGATCAATCGCATCAAGCGGCGCTCGGAAGTCGAGCCTGCGCCGGCGGCTCCCCAAGTGGATTATGCCCTGCTCGACAGCCAGTCGCGCGAGGCGGTTCTTGACAAGGGCAGAAGGGATGGCCGCGAGCATCTGGCCGGCTACAATCGCAAGACCGGCGAGCCGGTGGCGCAGATTGAAGGCGATTCCTCTTCCTCCGTCGGCTTCACGCCCGAGCTTGTGAAACAGTTGAGCGACCCCGAAGGCGAATACATCCTGCATCACAATCATCCGCGCAGTTCCTCACTGAGCGGCCAGGACTTGCTGATGCTGGATCAGTTCCCAGGGCTGCATACCGTCTTTGCCCATGGCCATGACGGAAGCTTCTATGCCGCTTCGAATACACGCGGCCTTACCCGGGAGATTATCCACGACGTGAGCCAGCGCGTGAGAGGGCAACTGCAGCGCCTCGTCAATGAACGGATCATCTCGCCGCAGGCGGCGGGGCAGGTGCACGCTCACCTCATAAACGAAGCGCTCCAGCGCCTCGGCCGCATGGAATACCGCTTTGAGTTGCAAGGCGGCACCGCCAATGCCTATATTGAGGTGCAGAACATGGTCGAGGACATCTTGACCGAGGTGTTGAAGACATGACCAAGAGATCGTTTATCGACCCACCGTCGCCCTTTGCGCCGCTGGCCGAATGGGAAGCATTCGCAGCGGATATGCGGCGCATTTCCGACAAGGATGAGGACGCCCGTCGCGAACTCGAGGATGCCGAGCGCCATATAGCCGAGCTGAAGGCGCAGGACGCGGCCTAAGCGCGCGCACAATACAGGTTTTCCAGTCAGGCGGTTCTTCGGAGCCGCCTTTTTCATTTGCGGAGATGGGATGAGCCAGCCAAGCGCAAGCGCCGTCCATGTCGATAGTCCCGACTGGAAGGGTAAGAAACCGAAGAAGGGCAATATGGTGAAGGAGGAAGGCGACCGCATACTGCTGCCGGTTGACCGGCCGCGCTCGCAAACTCCATTCGCCTATGACGGCAACGTCCTCGGAATGCTGCGCGAGGACCAGGTGCCGCGCTTCTTCGGTGCACTGACCGATTCCGAAAATCTGCCGACCAAGACCGTGAAGCTGGCCGATCTCACGGCCATGCAGAACCGCGTCGACAACGCCAAGGTCAAGGCGATCGCAGAGACGGGAACCGAGGGCGGCAAGCTGCCGGTGGTCGTAAAGATCAACGGCCGGCTGTGGATCGCCGACGGGCATCACCGGCTCACCGCAGCGTGGCTTAACGGCGATGAAGAAGCCGAGGTGCGCTTTAAGGATCTGGAACCGGAGACGAATGCAATGAAGGGTGAATTCGCGACCGAGGCGCAGGTGTTCAAGGTCGATGAAGGTCTCGGGCTCGTCTTCGGCTGGGCCATTGTGTGCAATCAGGACGGCGAGCCCTACTTCGACACTCAGGGCGACCACATTCCCGAGAGCGCCATGCTCAAGGCTGCCGCCGACTTCATGGCGAACAGCCGCGTTGCCAAGGAAATGCATGCCGGCGAGAGCAAGGGCAGCGTCGTTTTTGCGTGGCCCATGACGGCCGACATCGCCAAGGCCATGGGCATCGAGACCAAGCAGACCGCCCTCATGATCGCGATGAAGCCCGACAGCGCCGAGATGCTGGCCAAGTTCAAGTCGGGCGAGTTCACCGGCTTCTCCATCGGCGGCCGGCGCATCAAGGACAAGGAGACTGCCTGATGGCGAAGCGCATCATGGAAGAGTTCAGCATCAGCGAAATCAGCGCCGTCGACCGCCCAGCTCAGAAGGGCGCGAAGATGACGCTCATGAAGCGAGACGATGGCGACGAGCCCTATTGGAAGCGCGACTTCAGCGAGGAGCAGCGTGAGGAAGCTGCCGAGCGCGGCGAAGCGATGCCGGATGGCAGCTATCCCATCGTCACCCGCGACGACCTCGAAAATGCCGTCCGCGCCTATGGCCGCGCCGACGACAAGGAAGCGGTCAAGCGTCACATCATTCGCCGCGCCCGCGCCCTCAACGCCATCGACATGCTGCCCGAGGACTGGGACGTGAAGAAGGTCGCAGAGGCGGTGGACGAGATCGCAAAGCGCTGGATCGATCCCGCTGAAGGCGCCAAGCCCTTTTCCGAGTTCCTTGAAGCCTCCCTTGAAAGCACCCGCTATTACGAGGTGATGGAGGAGGCCGGCCCCGTCATCAATGCCCTCGACAATTCGCTCCGCTCCATCGCCGGTGATCCCAACATGGACGGCGCGGCCAAGCAGACGGCCATGCGTGAGAGCGTCGAGGCTTTCATGACTAAGATCCGCGAGACCATGCCGAAGATCGAGGAAGAAATCGCGGATGTCATCACCGACCTCGGAAAGAGGTCAAAGGCCGGCGACCCTGCCGGCGATCACGTCAGCAAAGGAAAGGATTCCAACATGACTGACGAAATCAAGAAGGTCGCCGACCTGGAGAAACAGGTTGCCGCCCTCGTTGCCACTCTCGACACGGTCATGAAGATGTCGAAGGAGGAGCGCGAGCACCTCGACGACCTCGACGACGACGACAAGGAGGAATTTCTCCGCATGTCGCCGGCCGACCGCAAGGCGAAGATGAAGAAGCGCGCCGAGGACGATCCGGTCGTCTACAAGTCTGCCGACGGGACCGAGTTCCGCAAGTCGCATGGCGACGTTCTCGTTTCCCTAGCCAAGCGGGCTGACGAGGCGGAAAAGTTGGCCAAGGCCGAGCGCGATGCCCGCGAGATTTCGGAACTCACGAAGCGTGCGTCCGATGAGTTCGGCCACCTGCCGGGCACGCCCGTCGCCAAGGCCCAGGTTCTCAAGGCCATGAATACCATGGATGAGGAAGTCAAGAAGAGCCTGGAAGCGATCCTCACCACCGCCGAGAAGCTTGCCAAGAACGGCTTCGGCATGATTGGCACGCTGCCCGGCAACGCGGCGGGTGCCGAAACCCCCGAAGGCCAGCTCCAGAAGCGGGCCGAGGAGATCAAGAAGGCCGAGAACATTTCGATCGAGAAGGCCTACGCCAAGGCCTGCCAGGAGAATCCCGACCTCTACGCGCAAATCGGCACACCTTCGGCTTCGGCGCCGCAGTAAGGCGCCGCTGCCGCTTCCCCCTTCCGCGCCGTGAGGCGCCACATCCCTCAGATGGAGATTTTCCATGTCCTACAATGAGAAGAAGCGGACGATCTCGCTGATCGCCGCTGCCGACCTGTCGGCGAGCCAGTTCCTTTTCGGGAACATCAATGCCAGCGGGCAGCTCGCCGTTGCTACCGCAGCGACCGCTGCGGATGGCGTTATCGACGGCGCCGCCCTCGCCGGGCAGGCCGTTCCGCTTGCTGTCGAAGGTGTCGTCGAGGTTCGACTTGGCGCAACCCTCGCTGCCGGTGCAACGGTCGCCTCCGGTGCCGATGGCCGCGCGGTTTCGGCTGCTGCCGGCGCTCAGCTTGGCAAACTGCTTGCCGGAGGTGTTGCCGACGATGTCGTCCCGATGCTCTGGGAGAAGGTCGCCTAGGCGCAACCCACCCATTTCCTGAGCCTGCCAAGCCGCCTCCGGGCGGCTTTTTTCATGCCGCAACAGCGCCGTCGCGAGACGCCGCAATCCCATGAAGGAGAACTGCGATGTCGCAGCCCAATTTTTCCAACGTCCACGTAAATGCGCCGCTGACGCAAATCTCGGTGGCTTATGTCCAGGATGAGTCGCACTTCATCGCCGACCGGGTGTTTCCGAACATCCCCGTCACCAAGCAGTCGGATCGGTACTACGTCTATAGCCGCGCCGATTTCAACCGCGACGAAATGCAGATCCGCGCTCCCGGCACGGAATCCGCCGGCGGTGGCTACAGCCTCGACAACACCCCGACCTACTACGCGCCGGTGTGGGCTTACCACGATGATATCGATGACCAGATCCGCGCCAACTCGGATTCAGTGCTGCAGGCCGATACTGACGCCACGATCTTCGTCACCCAGAAGGCCCTCATCAAGCGCGAACGCAACTGGGCGCAGAAGTATTTCACTACGGGAGTGTGGGCCAGTGAGGCGACTGGCGTCGATGCCACTCCCGGTGCAGGCCAGTTCCTGCAGTGGAACGATGCCGGCTCCACGCCGATCGAAGACGTCCGCGCCGCCAAGCGCGCCGTTCTCGAGGCGACCGGCTTCGAGCCGAACAAGATCACGCTCGGCAAGGCCACCTATGATGCACTGGTGGATCACCCGGACATCATCGACCGCGTGAAATACGGTCAGACAGCCGGTGCCCCCGCCAAAGCTAACGTCAGCACGCTCGCCCAGCTCTTCGAGCTCGACGAGGTTCTGGTGTCCAAGGCTGTCGTTAATATCGGTGCCAAGGGCCATGACTATGCCTCTTCGGCGGCCAAAGAGAATAGCCAGTTCATCGCCGGCAAGCATGCTCTGCTCGCCTACGTGAACCCGCGCCCAGCGCTTCGGCAGCCGACGGCTGGCTACACCTTCTCCTGGTCGGGTTGGTTTGGTGCCACCGGCATGGGCTTCCGCATCAAGAAGTTCCGCATGGAGCACCTGGAGTCCGACCGCGTAGAGATCCAGATGGCTTTCGATCAGAAGGTGGTCGGCGCCGACCTCGGCTACTTCTTCGCCAACGCAGTCGCCTAAGCGGCTCGTCCAACACTGAGGACCGGGCACCTCCTCAAGCAATAGCAAGCCCGGCTTCACCTTCATCTCCACCATATCGAGGATGAACGACAATGGCCCGAGCGATCTGGCGGCATTCCTTTGAGCGCGACAGGGACTTCATCGTCTTCCGGCGCCCCCTGAAAATCTGCGGGCAGCAGTTCGCGGCCGGCGAGCCGTTCGACAAAACGCTCGTGCCAACGCGCAAGCTTCGCCAGCTCTTCGATGCGCATAGGATCGTCTTTGCCGACGTCGACAAGCCCGGCTCACTGCCGGCCGAGCGTCAGCCCAAGCACGCCCCCGAGACCCTGATCGGATCGAATGTGCTTGCCTCCAACTATGAAATCGCTGGGGCTATCGTGCAGCTCGGCGATATCGTCGCTGCCGCGCATGAGTTGTCGGGGATGACGGTTGAGGAGTGGAATTCGCTCGACCAGGAAGACCGCGAGGATCTTCTCCGGCTCCAGCTCGATCGCCTACTGGGACAGGTGCCCGGTGACGATGTCGCTGAGGAGGATGAAACCCAGCCAATCACTCAGGAGCAGACTGCCATTGGCGACGGTATGAAAACCCCCATCACTGTGCCTGCCGATGACGTGCTGCGCGAAGTGCCTGCGGCGGATAGCGAAGGGGAAAAGGACAACTCAGGAGCTCCAGATATCGCCAGGCTTCGCGCCGACTATACCGAATTGACCGGCAAGCGCCCGTACATGGGATGGAAGGCCGATGAGCTTCAGAAGCGCATTGATGAGGCGCTGGCAAGCTGATGTCCGGCCCGCTTCTCACCGGCCAATTAGCCAAGGCGATCTATGCCGGGTTTAAGGACAAGCTCTTCACCGGCCAGCTTCGCCAGCAGTCCGCCGGCGGCGTGGATGAGTACGGCGACCCGATCCCCGGCGCTGTGACTCTCTACGCAATGCAGGGCTTCACCGACATGTACGACGATGCCTACCGCGCCCGCGCCGGCATTCCTGAGACGGATCTCATCGTCAATATATTCGCCCAGAGCCTTCCCGCCGGCATCCGGCCGGGGAAGGACGACAAGGCCCAATTCCTCGGCCAGTGGTATCAGCTGCGTGCATTGAAGACCGATCCGGCGACTGCACTATGGGTCTGTCAGGCCTTCCCAATTGAGGCGCCAGTAAATGTCTGATCTGAAGATTTAGCCCATAGGTCCATGAACTTCGAGACAAATCCCGCCTTGACTAGGTGCACATAGCCGGAACCTGCGCGGGTTATAACGCCGGCGAAGAAGGCGCGCGGCTCGCTTCCGACGAATTGCACGACAAATGCACCGCCGCCACTCAGACCATCAGGGTTGAAGCTGAACCCATTCACTGCCCGCAGTTTCATCAAACCTGCGTCGTGATATTGGTCGGGCCCGTCAGGTACGCACAGTAAAATTCGCTTTGCGTAGCCAATCCGACGTTCTTCGAAGCTCTGATCGTCATAGGGATAGCCAGACGCGATGAGACATACGATGCGATCGGATGCTGTGTCAGGAGGCAACTCCGTGAGATTAAAGAAGCGTCTTTTCAGAAATGGCTTTTCTCGGCATGGCTCAGTGAAATCGAACGCAGCTAAGTCGTGAAACTCATACTCGTTCACGTCGATGAAATGACGCACCCCACCCGAGGTGATTGCGTACTGTCCGTCATCGGTGAGCAGCGCAATACTCTCAGGATCGCGGCCCTTCAATTGATGGCGCGTGCAAAGTATGAGATCGCGACCGCGATATGTTAAACCCACGCAGGATCCGACCAGCGAAATCGGAAACTCGTCGTGATCGTTAACTGCGACCAATGATTGGGTGTAGCCCGAAAGAACCGTCTCAGCAGACGCCAATGGTATCGCCAGGCCATTGAGCCGAATGCTGTAGCTGGAAAGCTTCTCTAATAACGTCGTGATTTTCTTACTCAATTGGACATTACCCGTGAGCATTCAGTGGAACGGTGACGACATCCTAGCGAAGGTTCGCGCAGCTGCAATGCGTTGCGTTATCCGCGGCACTGAGGCGGTTGCGGAGGAGGCCACGAGCCTCATCCTTGAAGCGCCCAAGACGGGCCGCATCTACCGCCGCCGCGGCGTGACGCACCAAGCTTCGGCCCCAGGCGAGCCACCAGCGAGCGATACGGGGCGCCTCGTGCAGTCCCAGCGCACCGAATACGACCAGTCCGAGTTGACCGGGACGGCGATCTGGTCGGCCGGACATGCCGAATATCTCGAACACGGCACATCGAAGATGGCGCCGCGCCCCTTCGCCAGACCCGCCCTCGCGAATAAGCGTGACGAGATCGAGAAGGACATCGCGGATGAAGTGAGGAGCGCCCTGAAATGAGCGCCCCTCCCCTTGACGTTCTGCCCGGTCTGCGCGCCGCTATCCTCGCCATGCCGGAGATCACGTCCCGTCTCGCGCCATACAACGGCTCGTTCTCCGTTCACACCCGGCGGCCGGTCCCAGATAACGCCCCTTACCCCATGGTGGTGATCGGCCCGACCATCGCGCGCACCGACGACGATGGCCTTTCCGATTTCCGGCCAACGGTGGTGATCGACATCAATGTTTACGGCCCGCAGCCGGACAAATACCGCGATGTCGAGGCAGTGGCAGAGCTGATCTACGGCCTTTTCCATCGGCAGGCATCGGTGCTCACCATTGAGCACTACGCCGTGACCGATATCCGCTGCACCGGCCCTTCGCCTGCTCCGGCCGACAATGAGAACCGCATCGGCCGCCGCGTCACATTGACCATCCGCCTCTACGCCAAACCCTGACGGTTTCAGTCCGGACCGCCCACCGGACCGCATCCAGAAACGCCGCCCTCGGGCAGGCGGCGCCCGGCCCGTCGTGATGACGCGCCCGTCCCTCAGATGGAGCCCTTTCCATGTCCAACCTGTACCCCGTTGCAGGCTGCCGTATCCATATCGGCGGTGTGCTCAATCCCGGCCTTGAAGATTTCGAGATAGCCGACTTCGACGGCCAGACTTGGACCGAAATCGACGGATGGTCGACCATGGGTTCGTTCGGCGACACTGCGACCCTGATCACCACGCCCCTCATCAACCGTGGCCGTGACGTGAAGCAAAAAGGCACGACCAACGCTGGCTCGATGCAGAACGTTTTCGCCTCGATCCAGGACGACCCAGGCCAGATCGCGCTCATCGCGGCCGGTGCCGGCGCCGTGAAGGACAATTACGCCTTCCGTATCGACTTCAACGACGCGGTGCGGCCGAAATCCTCAACCGTCACTATTACAATCGCCGCGCCAGGCGTCGTGACGTGGACCGCGCACGGCCTCGTTGCGGGTACTCCGGTCAAGTTTTCGACCACCGGCGCTCTTCCAACCGGCATCACGGCCGGGACGACCTATTATGTGATTGCGGCGGGACTGACTGCCAACAGCTTCCAGATCTCCGCCACTCCGGGTGGTGCTGCAATCACCACGACCGGCACCCAGTCCGGAACGCATACCGCGACCACGGCTCCCATTCCCAGCCAGGCCTATTTCTCCGCGCTGGTGATGAGTTCGCCGCAGGCCGGCGGCGAGGCCAACACCATTCGAAACATCAACGCCACGCTCGAGATCAACTCGAACATTGTGTTCGTCGAGCCGAATCCTGCGCCCTAGGGCGCTCACCTCCAGTTCTCCGCTTCTGAAGAGGAAATCCCCATGGCCGAAAGAAAAGCCCGGCTCGGCGCCGGCAATGTCGAAATCGAACTTGACGGCGAGACCGTCGTGCTCAAGCCAACCCTCCTCGCCTGTCAGACGCTTTCCCGGAAGGCCGGTGGCCTTTCCGCCGCAGTTGAGGCGGTTGGGAGAATGGATTTCGACATGCTGGTGTCGGTGATCGCGCTCGGGCTCAACCGGAAGCCAAGCGACGTGGAGGAGGCGGTCTGGAGCACCGGCATGACGAACCTCGTCGCCCCTGCAATCCGCTTCCTCACCATTGTCTCGAATGGTGGCCGGCCGCTCGAATCATCGGGAGGAAGCAAAGAAGAGGAAAACCCTCCGAGCGCGTGAGCCTGGTCGACTATTTCGACCAGCTCGCGGAAATCGCTCTTGGTTGGCTCGGCTGGACCGAGGAACAGGCCCTCGCCTCGGATGTGAACGCCATCGTGGTCGCCTATGGCGGCAGGACTGACATGCTGCGGTGGATCTTCGGATCGTCCGAAGACGAAGACAATCCGGCGCCTGCACCTCAGACCACGGCAGAGAAGAAGGCGCCCCAAACCGTGACGCCGACGCTGTTCAAAGCTCTCTTCGGGCACAAAATCTCGGAAGGATAGGCCATGGATATCGCCGGCTCCGTAGCGGTCCAGGTCAAGGCTGATATCTCGCATTTCGAGAAGGGTCTTGCCGAGGCGAGGCAGGAAGCGACGCGCTTTGATCAGCAGGCTTCCCGCAGCCTCCAGTCGACAGATCACGCCGCTCGGCAGCTTGGGAACGCTGCCGATCAGGCCAGCACCGCTATCAACCGTATGACTACGGCCGGTGCGCGGAACGCAGTGGTCATGACGAGCATGGAGCGGGGCGCCACTGCCGCAAGCTGGCAGATGCGCAATCTGCAGTTCCAGCTTATCGATATTGCGCAAGGCATCCCGCTCGCCTTCCAGTCGCCTCTGCACGCGATGATTAACTTCGCCAACCAGGGTTCGCAGATCGCACAGATTTACGGGCCAGAGGAAGGCGGCGTCGGACGGGCGTTGCGCGAATCGGCTGCCATGGCGGGAAGTTTCATCGCCCGCATCGCCCCCTTTGCCGCTGTGGCCGGGGCTGCAGCCCTTGCGATCGGTGGGATGACGGCGGCGATCAACGAAAACTCCTCTGTCACGGTGACTTGGGGCGATACCGCCTTGGCCGTGGTGCAGGTCGTGAGGGATGCATTCTACGACATGCTCAAGCCGGCGATCGATGCCGTTGCGCCATGGTTCGCATCGGCGTGGGACATTGTCGTTTCAACCACGAAGGAAACGGCCAACAACCTCGTGCGCCTGGTGCTCGGCTCGTTCGAGATCATCAAGGCAGGCGTGATGAACCTGCCGGATGCTTTCATCGTCGCCGGCGAGGCTGCCGCAAACGGCTTCCTAGAGGCCATGCGGCAGATGGTGCAGAAAGCGGTGACGCAGTTCAACATCCTGATCAAATCAGTTCAGCGATCCTTTGCCGGAACACCTCTCGAAGCGTTGGCGAAGGGATTGCCTACCATAGACAATTCCGGAAATGGCGGTCCTTTCAGTCGCAGCAAGTGGCAAGTCGACATTGGCGGCGCCGCTGCGCGGGCCCGCATCGACGATCGAATAGCTTCTCGCAACGGCGCCGTCTCCGACATCATGAGCACCGACTATATGGGCCGGTTCTTCGATGCCGTGGAGCAAAAGGCAATCGCTAATGCGCTGAGAGATACCGAGGAAGCGGCCAAGGGCGCAGGCAAGGCCATGAAGGACGCGGCCAACGACAATGAAAAGCCGTGGGAGAAGATCGCCGAGGAGATTGCCAAGGCCAAGGAAGCGCTCGGCCAAGATTTCGGCGGCATCCTGCGTGGTCTCGTCGACGGCACCATGGAATGGAAGGATGCACTGATCCAGGCCGGACAGGCGATCCTCAAATACTTCAACCAGATCAACATCGCCCAAGGCGGCCAAGGCCTGTTCGGTGGCGGTTTCCTGCAAGGCTTGCTCGGAGCTCTCTTTGGCTTCCGCGACGGGGGCGCGTTTGTCGGCGGAAACGTGGTGCCTTTCGCCCGTGGGGGTATTGTCTCGCGCCCGACGCTCTTTCCCATGGCGAATGGCGCAGGCCTCATGGGTGAGGCCGGGCCAGAGGCGATCATGCCCCTGCGCCGTGGACCTGATGGCAAGCTGGGTGTTGCCGCCATGGGTGGTGGCGCCCCTACCAGCATCGTCATCGGCGGCTCGCAGATAATCATCCAGGGCGATGCGAACGAGCAACAGCGCGACGACCTCAAGCGCATTCTCGACGAGCGCGACCGCGAGCTGATGAAGCAGCTTCCGAAGCTCATCGACAAGCGCACCAATGACCGCAACACCCGTGGAGTGAGGGCCTGATGGCACGACGTCTGGTTTCGTGGCCACTGGGTATCGGCGTGGCGAACATGGAGTTCCTGTCCGGCCCGCGTTCGGTCGGCTCCGGCTCGACGGAGTCCATCGGCAATTTCACGCAGACCTTTGGTTCGCCTTTCGGCTCCCTGCGGGTGCGGTTCACCTTCGGCGAAATGCGCGGGCAGATGGCACGCCGCTTCCGGGGCTGGCTCACGTCGCTTAACGGGGGAGCCAACGCCACGCGCGTTCCATGGCTCGACGGCGACGTGATGAGCCTGGAAGAAGCCGGCGTCATATCGCCGATCCGCAACCAGTTTTGGTCCAACGGCATGCCATGGGCCGATGGAAAGCGATGGAAGCCGTCCTACCCGCTTGTGAAGGTTGCTGCGCCGGCTGATCTCGGCGCAACCATAGTCGAGCTTTCCGACGCGTTCTGGGGCCATTCGCTCGGCATCGGCGACCAGTTCGGGTTCATGCCGTTTCACTTCGGCGTCTATGAGGTGACGCAGGTCTTCGGCAACGGCCTGTATCGGATCTGGCCTTCTCTGCGTAAGGCAATCACCACGGATGATTTCGCTACACTTGAGCCCACGCTTGCCATGCGCCTTGAGAGCGAAGACGGCCTGACGAAGAACCGCGATCCCGACTTCATCCGGGGTGGGACGGCGACCGTAGTCGAGGTCTTCGACTATGACGTTCGAGACTACTTCACGGATAACTGATGTCCATATTCTCGGAAGACGATTTCGACCGGCTGTCCGGTCCCCATGTCGCGCGTCTCTGGTTTGCTGAAATCGACCTGCCCTCGGGACTGAAGCGCGCCCATAACGGCGTGGGCCGGATCACCGTCGGTGGAAGGGAATGGCTTGGCGTCACAGATCCGCTCGGCGGCCAGCTCGTAATCGTGACGGCGGTGGAAGATCCTCGGTTCGGCCAGGCCCCTTCCGTGGTGATCACGCTCGGTGGCATCAGCGCTCAGTCGTGGAAAGAAATCAAGCAGACCGCCCGCGAGATCGAGGGGCGCCGCTGCGACCTCTATTGGGCGGCGTTCGATCCCGAGACGGGCGAGATCGAGATCGGGCTGAAGAAGCTTTTCCCCGGCAAGATCACCGCGCCCGAGCTTACCCGTGCCGGTATCGGCGTCCGCAACGCATCCTTCACGATAGAGAGCATCTGGCAGTCGCAAAATTATCCCTTCGGGGGACGATGGAACGCATCGGACCAGGAGCGCCGCTATCCCGGCGACAAGGGCGGCCAGTTCATCGGCGTGGAAGTGACCGAAATCTTCAACACCTGAGGCTTCTGACCATGGACGAAATGGGCGCGAAGCTCCTTGCCTTCCTCAATCGTTTCGAGGGCAAACCCATCACTTGGGGCGTTGACGACTGCACTTCGTCGGCCGCGCTCTGGTTGGCCGAGAATGGCATAAAAGTGCGCACCGAACCCTATTCCACGCGAGAGGAAGGGCGCGCCATCATCAAGAGGCATGGCAGCCTTGTCGATCTCTGGGAATGGGCGCTTGCAGGGACGGGTGTGCGCGAACGGTTTGGAACACCCGAGATTGGCGATGTGGCCGTCATCGACACGCGCCTCATGGGCCAGGTCGGTGTGATCTGCGCCAGTGGCGGCATCTGCGCATGGCGCAAGGCGCATGGCGGCTTCTTCTGGATCGCTCCACGCTCTTTTGTGAAGGTCTGGGCCATTTCATGACCAAATTGCTCAAGGCGATCCTCGCCGGCTGCGTGTCGTGGCTGGCGATGACGGCGCACGCTCATGCGGACCCGATTTTCATGCCGCTGACCTATCTATTGTTCGCAAGCCCGCTCGGCGCGGTGCTCGGCCCTGGCGCGATCTATGCCGGCTTGCAGATAGCGGCCTATTCCGCGGTCCTTGGTGCGCAGCTAGCGCTTTCGCGGCAGCAGACGCCCAAGATCGATCCGGGCGAACTGAAGAACACATTCCAGGAGGCCGAAACCTCCGAATACAATGGCGTTGGCCGCATCCGTGTCGGGGGCCTGAAAGCCTTCGGCAATACCAAGGGCTCCTTTATCTCGCGCCTAGTGTGGCACGTCAAAGGTCCGATCGATGCGGTTGAGGAATATTTCGTGGGTGGACGGTCTGTCACGGTCGATCCCGATGGTTCGGTCTCTTCTCCGCCTTGGGCGCGAAGCTCGGGAACCTATCTGACCATAAAATCCAAAATCGGGGATGGTTCGGAGACGGCGTGGCCCGAGCTGACTTCCGATTTCCCGTCGCTCTGGACGCCAGATCACCGCTGCCGCGGCATTTTTCAAAGCTTGGCCCGTTTTGAAGTGAAGCAGATCGAGGAAGAGAGCGATCAGAAGCTGTTTCAAAAGCTTTATCAGGGCGGCGCACCCGACATCATGGCAACGGCGCGTGTCGGCCTAGTCTACGACCCGCGCGATCCTGCGCAAGACGCGGACGATGAGGCCACCTGGAAATGGACCGATAACGGGATTCTGTGCGCTGTTCACGTCATGCGCCATTACCCGGACCTTCATTCAAGCGATTTCGATTGGCCCTTCCTTGCGGCCGAAGCTAATCGCGCTGATCAGCTCGTCGCCACGCGCTCTGGTTCTGAGCCCCGATCCCGCTGCTGGGGCATATGGCCTTCCGAAACCAAGCGCGGCGAGGTCATGCAGCAGGTGCTCGACAGTACCGGCACTGAAGTCGTGATGAGCGACGAGGGGCTGATCCGCATCCGCCTCATCGACGATGTGCCCGTTTCCGAGATCACGTTCCGCTCCATGCACATCACCGAGCTGAACTGGAAATCGGGACCCGAAGCGGTCGAGCGGCCGAATATCTGCGTCCTGAAATACTATTCGCCCGAGCGCGGCTACGATATGGGCGAGATCAACCTTGCCACCGCGCCTTGGGCTCGCGTCCAGAAGGAGATTGATCGGTTTGGTGAAAAGCCACTCCCGATAGAGCTTCCATTCTGCCCATCTGCCTCCCAGGCCCAGCGAATCGCTCGGCGGATATTTCTGCAGGCGCGTGCCGATGCCGGCTCGATCCGTACCAATATGGCCGGGCTAGCGGCATGGGGAAGGATCTACGGCCTCATCGAAGATGCCGATGCAGAGGAAATGATGCTTTGCCGCCTGGCGTCGCCGCGTTGCGATGATCCAGCCGGCCAGGTGGACATTCCGTATATCGTCTGGCCCGATGCGCTCATAGACGAGCCCTGGGATCCGGCGACAATGGAGGCGCCCCCTCCCGAGCCCGCTCCCGAGCTGCAATACGAGACCGACATCCCCACGCCTGCGCCGCCAAACCAAGCAACCGTGGTGCAGTATCCCAACGGAACCTGGGAAACGCGCATCCGCTTCGCGGGTGGGGACGCCGACACGGCCGAGGCGAACTATCGCTATTACCCGGACGAAAACCCCACCCAATGGGCAGCGATGACGGAGTACCAGAACGGCTCGACCTATTATGCCTATGTCGGAACCAACACGAACGGCCTGAAAGCCGAGTTCCGCGTCCGCCTCGTGGACGGCGATGATGTCGGCTATTTCTCGGACCCGCTTATTGTCGATCCGATGAGCGTCAGCAACACCGCGACAGGCGCTCCGAGCGCCACTACAGAATTGAATATTGGCGATCCCACCGTGGTTGCGACGTGGAACATAACCGTTCCGGAACTGCGCGCCGTCAAAGTTGTGGTTGAGCAAGAATTCGGCTTTGGCGGCCAATGGACGCCGATTGCGACGCTCAATGATGTTCGCCCCGGCATAACGCGGCAAGTCCAGGAAAACTTTACGCGCGAGCCCGGCGGCGGCTCGACCGTCAATTGGCGCGTAGCCTCCTACACCAGCAATGGCACCAGGGGCGCATACGCAACCGGCAGCTTCGACATTCCGGGCAATTAAGCCCCCGCTCATTCTTGAAATCTGGAGATCTTGATGACCGGCTTTACCGAGACGGCTGTGAATGTCTTTGCGCCTACTGATGCGGCGGGATATCCGCGAAGTGTCCAGAACGCCGCCGTGCAGCTCTGGGGCACAGAAGTTGAGCGCCTAATCATCGCGCTTGTCGCAGACCAGGGCGGCGATATTGATCTACCTAATCTCCTCGTGCGTGCGACGGTCACGGGCGGAACCGGCAACAACATTGTCGCGGTGCCGAATTTGCCCCTAACCGGGCCCGGTATGCAGCTGATCTCGTTACAGACGGTCGCCGAAAACTCGGGACCAATCACGCTCGACCTTGGCGATGGAGCGAAGCCACTCCTCACCAATGGTGGACAGCAGGTCGCAGCCGGGGAGGTTAAGGCGAATGACATGTTCCTGCTGGCGGATGCAGGTGTTCACTATCGCCTATACGCTGATCCTTCGTCGCTTCGAAATAAGGAAGGGGCTGAGCTCGCGCAGCATCTCGCGGAAGCAGCGCAATTCGCAGCACAGGCAGCTCAGGCTGCTGCTGAAGCGGCGCGTGACATCGCCGCCGGATATGCTTCGGATGCGGTTTCTCAAGGTAATGTGCCGATTTATGCGACAGCCGTCGGTGTGGCTTCATTGGAAATTCCGGTAGGCATCAATGCCTTTCGCACCAACGGATACTATGCCGCCGGCGACGGGGGTGGCGCTCTCTACAAGAGCGTAGAGGCAGAGCCTACGCGTCCTGGCAAGATTCAGAGCGGTGATGGGGCGTGGTGGGAGATTGCCGAGGTCCAGCTCAACGTAAAGATGCTGGGGGCGCGGGGGAATGGTGAACCGAGCGACACCCAAGCGTTTCAGGATACCGTAAACTGCCTTCCAGACTTGGAAAGCCATTTCATCCTAAACATTCCGGCAGGGCAGTATGCTGGAGATCTTTCAACTATTGATCTTGGCAGCCGCTCGGTCACATGGTGCCAGCTTGGCGCCGTGTCTTTTCCCACGTCGGCGCCTCCCGGAGCACTAAAGACAAAGCCGTTTGGGCAAGGTGCATACTTCAACGTAGAGTATTCCAGTGACCGGAGTAATGTGAACCAGTACGGCTACACCGCCAATGTTACAAGAACGGGAGGAACAGCGCGCCCTGTAGCGGCGCAACTCAATGCTTTTGATCTGAGCACCACCGGAACCCCAAGTACGGTATTTGGAATTGCATGCGAGGCTTGGACGGGAAACTTCGATACGGAGCCGATGGTCGCCGCCGGGGTCAAGGGCATTGAGTCAGCGATTATTCAACAACGCCACGACAGCGAGGAAATCAAGTGGGGTGTAGATGTCGTTTTTAAGAACCGAAAGGATGGGGGGTCCATTCTACACGGGTCTATAGGTGACAATAAATTCAATTACGGTTCGCGAGCTATAAACATTAGCTCCCAGGGGAGGACCGTACTTGGCGAATTTTGTGGGTGGAAGACGGGTATCTACTTCGCAGCATCAAGTCTCGATTTCGATCTCGATGGAGGTGCTGTGGGCATCGATTTTGCGGATGCCCCGACGCAGCACATGGCATATGCCGTTCGACTTGGTCAGGGGCAATTTTTCGGCCTTTCAGGAGGAGCGCCAAACGATGTTAAAATGCGCTACCTGGCGTCCAATACTAGCGTTCAAATTCTCAACGGGAACTCAGAGGCTGTTGCGTTCAATGTTGTGGGGATTTCTTCACTTAGGCTCGGCGGGAACCAAGTGCTTAGGACTAGGATACAAGGATGGGCGGCTCCTACTGGACAAGCCAACAGGAGCACCTTCGATACCGGCTCCGTAAGCACTGCCGAACTCGCTCAACGAGTAAAAGCCCTCATCGATGATCTTACGACTCATGGTCTGATCGGAGCATAATATGCGCCATTTCTTGATATCTGAGGATCTATTGGCCAGAATGATCAGCTACCTCGAAACACGACCCTACAGGGAAGTCGCGACGGGGATTGAAGCTCTGAAATCCCTTCAAGAATTTGATCCGAGACAGATCTTCAATGCGGAAGCTTCTGAAGGAGATGTGGGAAATTCGCCTCAATGAAATCCCGAAGGCGCTCATTCACTGCAGGATCGTCAAAATCCTCAGTGGGGTGCCCGTAAAGCTCCACCTCGATACGCTCTCTTGCCGTCGCGATCGTATCGGCCAGGATCGCGTCATCTAGGTTTTCCAGGTTAAGCTTCATCATGGGAGATCCCTTTATTCGTTGAAGAGTGGGCCTGCCGTATCAAAATATTCTCTGGCGACGGCCTCGTTTGAAGCTCTAAAGCGGTCCAATAGCGTACGACGCTCATCCTGAGATAGAATGCTATGCGGTGTAAAGGGTGGAACAGTAAATTCACTTACGATCTGGCGTCGTCTCTTTAATAGTTCTTCTGGGGCGTCGGCAAAGTTGCGATTTGCTTCTCGAAGACGTTCTAAACCCTCTTTGGAAAGAGCCTTGTTAACGGATCGAGGAGGAGAAGAGGGGCGACAGTCTGGAGCGATACCGATTGAAGAGAAGAAATCACCACAGATATCTCCATTGATCCGGTCCTTCTCATAAATACGGACTATCAGGTTTTCCTTACCGAAGACGGAACTGAGAACATTGAGGAAATTCTTATAGTCAAGACGGGCTTGCATAGTCGGAAAGAGTTCATTGATGTCGGCCGTTCCGCCGCCTTTGATGTATTGATTATAAAGAGATTCGAAGAACTCGTCTTGACGCCGAAGATAGCATACCGGCTTTATGCTTGCCCATGGAACGGCATTTTTAAGTCGTTGAAATCGCCTTTCTTCAAGGTAGACAGAAAACTCCTCAGAGCTGATGATAACTGTGGAGTATGGCGCAGCCTCTCTTCGTAGCCGCAGCCATATACCCTCCATGTTCGCTTGCGTGAGGACCCAGGCGAGACAATGCTGACCCCACTGATGGGGTGATCCGGTGAGGCCGGTTTCGGGGTATAGAACGCCTAGCTTTCGAAAATGATCGCGGTTTGTGTAGAGTAAATGCTGTATAGAGGTTGTGCCGGTCTTATGAGTGCCAATGTGCAGATATAGATTCTTTTGATTCTCTGTCTCATTCGTCATAGCGTCTTCTGCAACTTATTATAGAGCGGAGAACTAGCCGATAAGTTTTAATTTCGGAGTACGTTAGACGTCGCTCGCCCATTCTCACGCAAATAGTTTCGCGAGATATGTTTGGTGCTGCTCAAACATTTGTCTTCTCCCCCCTATCATCTGCTGGTTGTTTTTACCGGTCTTTGCCAAAAACGCAACGAGCCATGCTGGCCACAACACCCCAGGAGCGCCGATGTCTCTCCTGAACATAACAGTGGTTGGCTCGTCCCTCCCGCACGGGGAATTGCCTTCGGACTAACAGAGCCTTGGGGGTGACGGGCAGCAGTTTGGGATTCAGCGAGCTATGCTGACGCCGCCCGCCACCGCGAATGGCATCTATCCAGAACACAACCTTTAGTAAATACCCTCATCTATGCGGTTGCATCATCCTGGAAGCCGTCGGCGCGAATATTACTGCCGCGGCCCCAACGGAGTATGCTCCAAAGCACTCCTCGCTTCCTTCTCGTCTCGATATTTTGTCTGCAATTCACGCGCGAGAGTTGGTACGTGAATGTCGTCCGGAACCGATTTCGCGTATTCGCGGGCGAGCTTGATGGCCCATTCATCAATCATGGTGAGTCCTGAAAAGGGGGCGAGGCAGCGTTGATACGGCGGCGACGCTGCCCCGCCAGAGACTGGAGATTAGTTACCGCCTTTTATGGGTCAGAAGCGCACGTTCAACAGCGCCTTGACGCTATGAAACGCCACATCCTCGTCGACGAAAATGCCGGCGTCTTCAAAGACGCGCTCCTCGCCCAGGTCCACGTAGGAATATTCCGTGCCAACTGAAATGCGGTTGGTCACAGCAAATTCAACGCCGGCGCCTGCTGTCCAGCCTGTGCGCCCCTGGCTTTCATTGAAGAGTTCGGTGCCTCCAAGATCGATCTTTTGCTCGGTCTCGCCATAGGCGAAGCCACCGTGGCCGTAAACCAGTGTGCGATCAAAGGAGTAACCGGCGCGGGCGCGGACAGTGCCGAGATACTTCAGTTTCGATTCCGCTTCCGCAGATCCAAACCCGTCGATATCAGCGGAAATGTCGGCGTCGTGATTGGTCGCAGCGATGTCAGCAACGCCGCCGATGACCCAATTGCCTATTTGCCAGTCATAACCGACTTGTGCGCCGCCGATGAAGCCCCCGCCTGAAATGTCGATACCGCCCAGCGGATCACCACCGGTTGGACCGGCTTCATATTTGAAGTCGCCGGTCGAAACGCCACCGAACGCGCCGAGGTATAGTCCGGTCCAATCAAAGCTCTCGGCTGCGACTTCTGCCACCGGCGCTGCTGGAACATCGCCATAAACGGCATCGGCTGCGAATGCGGATCCGCTAATGAGGAGCGCAGTTGTAGTTAAAACGAGTAACTTCATTATTTCCTCTTTGTGTGCCTGAATTGGGGTAGGCGCACGAGAGGCGTCGAAATCCTCGCATTACGAATGTCTCTGAACATCATCCCCACCCCTGACTGCAGTCGGGGAGTTGAGAAGCCACCGGTGAGCGACCGCCGCTGTCTTTAGGCTTTCGCCCTGGACATGCACAACGGCCTCCCCGACCTGATATCAGGATGGGTCCACGCCCTCTGACACGAGGGTCAGAGGACGCTTACGGCTCTCCTGCCGCCACCGGTGGGGTTCTCACGCCCCAGCTCGCCCATTCCTGACGAGCCGGCTCCCTTAATACGCACACTCCGAACCGCATGCAACTCTGCATCGGCTCCAGTGCAGATCCAATCAAATGTCGACATTGAAAGGAAAGAACGATGCCGTTCGATGAGTACGCGCGGCGCGAGATCGAGCGCGTCGCAAAGGACCGCGGCTGGCCTGCCGCCGCCCTGCTTGCCATCGTCGAGGTGGAGAGCGGCGGCCGAACACATGCCGTCGTAAATGGCCGCCCTGAACCGCTCATCCGGTTCGAGGGGCATTATTTCGACCGCCGCCTGCCGTCGGAAAAACAGGCGGTCGCACGCCGCGAAGGATTGGCCTCGCCATCGGCCGGTGCCGTCAAGAACCCACCCGGCCAGGCGGCGCGTTGGCGGATGCTGGCGCGTGCTGCCGCGATCGACAAACAGGCCGCCTATGAAAGCGTGTCATGGGGCCTCGGCCAGGTCATGGGCGCGCACTGGGAATGGCTCGGCTATCACTCGGTCGAGGACCTGGTGAAGGATGCCCGCAACGGCGTCTATGGCCAGGTCCGCCTCATGGCGAATTACATCGAGAAAGCAGGGCTCGCGGACGCGCTGAAACGGCAGGACTGGCACACCTTTGCCGGCGGCTATAACGGCCCCGGCTACGCCAGAAATGGCTATCACACGAAGATGGCGGCGGCCTATGAGCGCTGGTCGAAGGCAAAGCCGCTCCCGAGCGTTCCCACACCCACGCCGCGGCCCGATCCCTCTCGGGCACCCAAACCCGCGCCAGCGGCCCCGCAACCGAGCAAAGCGGGCATTCTGGCCGCGATCCTCGCCGCGCTGGCGGCGGCCGGAGCGTGGATCGTGAACCTTCCCTGCAATCTCATTGGCATTTTCTGTGGAGGCTGACCATGTGGCAGCGCATCAAGAACCTGTTCCACGACAGCGAAACGATTTTCTGGGCTCGTCTGCAGAGCCTCATCGGCGTGATCGCTACAGTCCTGGTCGCGATCGAGCCAGCCATGATCGCTCCCTATCTTCCGCCGGCGTGGGTTCCGGCCTGGTTCATCTTCAACGGGCTCGCCACGGAGTACCTGCGCAAGCGCCGCGCCACCGACCTGAAGCCGCGCCATCGGGAGCCCGACTATGGCGGCGCCTCCTGATGTTCGGGCTTGGCACATGGATTCAAATCGGGATCGTCCTCGCCGTCATGTCAGGGCTCGCCTGGTCGCACTCAGCGGCGTACCGCGCCGGCCGCTCGGCCGAGCAAGCGGCTTTTGTCGAGCGCATCAATCAGGAGAACGAAGATGCAGGCAACTCTGCTGAAGACTGGCGCAGCCAGTATCGCCGCTGCGTTGATGCTGGCGGGCTGTTCGACTTCGAAACCGGTGCCTGTGACCGTTGAAGGCCTGCGGCAGGTCGTCGGAACATCCTTAATTGGTGCGCAGGGGCGAACGCCGGAAGACCAGCAGAAGATTGACGAGACCGCCGCGGGGCTCTGCGGAGCCTCGGTCTGGACGCCAAGCGAGTGCGCCAGGCACGGCCGAGAGAGCAGGCGCTCGGTAGTTGAGCCTGAGTTGGAAAGAACACATCGAGCAGAGGGCTGGGGAATTGGCTGATCAGCACAGGACGGATGAGATGGGTATCCCCAAGATCGAGCGAGGGCCACTGGTTTATAACCTCAACACATACATCATGGTGGCGGGGTTTCTTCTTACGATAGCCGGCGGACTGATCGCCTGGGGCTTCGTGGTGTCTGAATTCCGCAGTGCGCTTGATGCCCATGGAGCGGATATCGACCGCCTCGACCGGCGTGTTACGGCGCTGGAGGGCACAACGCGCATTCTCGACAATCACGAGCTGCGTATCTCGAATGTCGAGAAACAGGCGACAGACGCCGCGACCGCGATGCGAGCCGTGGAGGCTGCACTGAACGGCCTTGCCGCCGATATGAAGGTGACACGGGAGATCCTGCAGCGAATAGAAGCCGCACAAAGCCGACGCGTACCGCCGTAGGGAACAATCTGCACTCGGCCGAGTTCGTCGGCCCGGTTGATCCGTAATAGACTGTAGAGAGCTCCCGCTAGCTTAGGCTGGCGGGGCTTTTTTGCGTTTGGATCGGCCGATTTGGGGTGGGAAGCTGACTGTCTGCTTCTCTCGGCTGACTCAAGGTAAGGTTTGCCTCCAGCAACGTTCACCTGTTCGCATGGGTCTCACGGAAAAGTCGCGGCGTCACGCCGAAGCGTCTTTGGAAGACCTGCGTGAAGCGCGCGGCCGGGGCAAGTCCCACCCGCCTTGCGATTTCCTTTAGCGGGAGTCCCTCGGAGAGCAGGACACGCGCCGCATCTAGCCGCACGGTCTCGACATATTGTGCCGGCGTCTCGCCCGTCGCGGCGAAAAATCGTCTGTAAAACGTTCGCTCAGAGAGGCTGACCTTGGCCGCAAGGCTCGGCACATCCAGCGCGGTATCGAGATTGGCCTGAACCCACACGAGAAGATCGGCTAAAGGACCATCGGCTTTCGCCTGGGCACGCAGCAGCGGGCTGAACTGAGACTGATAGCCGGGACGGCGTGCATAAAGAACCAGACGCTCGGCGACCCGGCTTGCGAGCCTGCCGCCGAGATCCTCGGTGACCATGGCGAGCGCCATGTCGATACCGGTCGTCACTCCGGCCGATGTCCAGACGTTGCCATCAACGACGTAAAGTGCATCGGCGTCGACCTCAAGCGAGGGATAGAGTCGCGCGAGCGGTTCGCACGCGCTCCAGTGTGTGGTAACGCGCTTGCCATCCACGACTCCGGCCGCCGCAAGCACGAAGGTGCCGGCGCAAACCGAGCCGAGTCGGCTGACGGACGAGGCGCTCCGCGACAACCACGGCCCTAACTCCGGCGTCTGGGCCGCCGCCGTGACCGCATCGGCCTCTGCCCCGACCACAAGGATCGTGTCAACCTGTCGTGGCACCTTCGCCAGTGCTTGGGTTTCGACGACGATGCCGCTGTTGCTCTGCACTGCACCGCCGGTCGGCGAGGCTAAATGCACCGCATAGCGTGCAGGTTCTCCATCCTCTGCGAGTGCGTGATTGGCGGACGCGAAAACGGAAGCCGGGCCGGTCGCATCCAGCAATTCGAAATCCTGGTAAACGGCAATAACGACATGATGCAACATTGGCAGGAATTACCATTCTTTTGTCATTCCTGCCAACTAAGTGCGCCTGTTAATGTTCACACTGGCGGTGAGCCAAGGAACCGCGCCACCGCAGGGAGGAGCAGACATGACTGAAGCATCGCAAGCATCCAAGCCGCGGACCGAGCCCCCCGCGTCCGGCTGGCGGTCGATACAATGGTGGCCTGGGGCAATCGGCCTGGCGTTCGCCGCTTTCCTTTCTATCGATCTCATCAACGGGACGGAACACGGTACGGATTTTGCCGCGATCGTTGCGGCTTCGGGTCTTGTATATCTGGCCGCGGCTGCCCTGGAGATTCCATGGGTTGCTTGGCCGGCATTCCTGCTGTCGGTGGTGGTGATCACCCTCGCGAGGCTCGGCTTCATACCGCTCGATGCGACGTCGGCAATGCTTATCCTCGCTGGCCTCTTCGCCGCGTATGGCGTCATCCGGGCCCTGAGGCGCCCCAATCACGACCTGCCGCTGCAAGCCATCGCAATGGTCGTCTTCGGCGGCTTAGCCATCGTGACCCTCTTCATCAGCCCCTTTGTAGGAGCGCTGCTGGTAGCAGCCGGACTGGCCGCACATGCCGGCTGGGACGTCTATCACCACGTGAAGAACAAGGTCGTCGTGCGATCAATGGCCGAGTTCTGTTTCATGCTGGATATCGCCCTCGCGATCGTCATCGTCCTGGCAACACTGAGAGTCTGAGGAGGCCATTCGGCCGTGCGACCCGAAATCGAACGTCCGCTTCCATGAAGTTGCGAAAGGGGGCCAAATGTCTTGGAAGGGGTCGATTGCTGACATTGCATACAGGCCCCCGTTGGCTCCGGCCGGCGGGGCGTTTTTGCGTTCGCGTGAGATTCAGCAATCCTCCTCCAGGCGAGCCTCAAGGAGGTCAAGCAGCTCGTCCGCCTCGAAACTCTCAAGGGCGGACTGCGGGCCATCCGTAACGATCACCTTGCCGGTGGGGACGTAATAGACCTCCCAAAGGCCGGGATTCGACGGGTCCGGCCGCTTGGCATAAAGCTTAGGCTTTTCCGAGATATCTTTCGCCATCCTCGCGATGCTCCGCGCAAAACCAAACGTTCGGCTGGTTCTTGCCTCTTGAGAATCCATGGCCGCCCCACTTTGAGCAGCCTTCACGTTCGCACCAATGCTCGACTATGCCTTCTGGAATTCCACTTACAGGCGAATTTGGGTGTTCGTCGCTCATAGCATGAAACCCATGCCGTAAGCAGGCTCGGGATCACGCTGGGAGCGGAACTGCGGGAGCGGCCTGGGTTCAAGCTCCTTTAAGCAATCCCAACTGGAGGATTGTTGCCATCGGAGGCTCCTGATCGGCCGTCACCGAAGCAACCGATGTCACACCAGGCATCAACCTGGCTCGCGTGACCTTTCCAGGCCATGGAGCCTATCGATCACTCGATCGGCCATCCGCTCGCACCGCGCCCCGTCGAACGGGAACAGTTCGGAAAATGTCCCCGCGAGTTGCTTCTCGACGGCAAGGCGCATCAGTCGCCGCGCTCGGTGGAGGCGCGTCTTCACGGTTTCCGGCTTCAGCGATAATTGGTGCGCCGTCTCCTCGATGCTCATCTCCTCCACGTCGCGGAGGATGAAGACGAGCCGGAACGGATCGGGCAACTCGTCCACGGCAGTCTCGAGAAGGTCGCGCACCTGCTTGCGGGCGAGCTCGGCATCCGCGCCCGGCGGCTTCAGCGAAGTCGGAAACATGATCACCGACCCTCCATTGCAGCCCTCCGCCATATCCACTTCAGCAAGTTCGGCCGCCGGCCGCCGCTTTCGCGCCCTCCCGAGTGCCTCGTTAAGGGCGATCCGGGTGAGCCAGGTCGAGAACCGGGAATGGCCGCGAAACGAGTCGAGCTTCGTGAAGGCGCTGACATAAGTTTCCTGCACGATGTCCTCGGCCTCTGCGTCGTCACGCACGACCGCACGTGCGACCCGGAAGAGAGACCGGTTGTTGCGTTTAATGAGCAGGCGGATGGCGTTTTCGCCACCCTGTCTGGCGAGATGAACAAGCTCTTCATCGCTCAACCGCTCAAGATCAAGCTTGGGATGAGCCATCGTCATTTCTATGTCGAGACCTCTCATTCCCTATCACTCCCGCCGCACAATGCCGTTGTCGATGATCTCCTCGACCTGCGGAAAGCCATTTAGCGCCGCTTCCGGCAAAGGCGTCAAACCCGCGGTTTCCGCAGCTGCTTCCACGGCAGGCGACTTTCCGACCACGATCCGGCCCACCATGCCTGCATGCTCGTGCGGAACGCAATAATAGTCGTAGACGCCTTCTTCGTCGAAACGGACGGAAAAAGTCTCCTCCGGCAGAAGATAACCCGAATCCCATGCCTTGGCTTTGGCTGGGATGCGCCGGGGGCGATCGAATATTTCCGGGTGGTAGGACGTGACCGTATGTGAATTGCCCCGGTCGCGATTGATCCAGCGTACCGTCTGGCCGGGCTCGATGTGCAGGCCGATGGGATCGAACCAGACATGCGAGCCGTCGGGCCTCCCCTGCATGGCGATCTCGACCGAAGCGCTCATGGCCGCTGCCGGCCTGGCCAGGAGGGCGGCGAGGATACCCCCGCCAACCTCCAGCACGCGCCTGCGCGTCAGGATCATTGCGCCACCTTCGCTTCGTCTGCCACGGGGACGTGCCACAGCACAACGTGGACATGAGGTTCTTCGACGCCCGGATGGCCGGCATTATAGTAGACGTCGACATGGTCGACATTCCCGCCGGGCGCGGTCAGATCCTCGAAGCGCTTGTCCGGGTTGAGATCCTTGGTTGGCAGCATGTAGATGGTGCTGACAAGCGCGCCGTCATGGTCATAGGCCAGGAACGGACCGGCAGGCAGGCTCGCCGGATCGACGAACAGCTGGCCCATTCCAGGCAGGAATTCCGGCAGCTCGACCAGGTTGCTCACTGCCTTGAACGCGCCGGCGGGCGGCGACTTGGCGAATTCGGCGGGAACCTCATGCGCGAGGGCAGTGAGCGAACCGGTGAGCAGTAGGGCGAGCGCGGCGGGAATGAATCTCATTTGACCTTCTCCTTAGGCATGCGCCGCCGCTTCATGCGGCGACCTCGAACCATTGGATGGAGGTTTTCTGAAAAGGTTCCCGGAAAACCGTAGGCCGCCTTAGCGAACCTCAAATCTGGCCTAGAAAATCACGCCCCGTTGGCTTCAGCCGGCGGGGCTTTTTTTGCGGCGGCAGTTTGTTGCGACTTGGCGGCTGGAGTTTACCCAAGAACGCCGGTTGCGATCGCCCTCTGAATGCCCCGCACGTCAGTACCTTTTTTTAGCGATTTCTCAATGGGCTTGGGATCGCCGGAAACCCAGATCTTGAGTTCGGAGTCTAAGTCGAACGTGCCTGACGTCTCTACTGAGAACCGTGTTACCGCCCGATATGGGATGCTGAGATAGTCGACTTTGCTTCCCCTGATCCCTTGGATGTCTACGATTATGATTCGCTTGCTTGTAAACACGAAGAAATCGCGGATGACACGGAACGCCAAATCGACCGTCTCACCATCGATCAATACGCCATCCAATCGCTGCGCCAGCTTGGAGGTGTCAACCTCGCTACCGTGCCCAAGAAGACCATTTAGGATGCCCATGCGTGCCCCTAGCCATGTGGTGTTCTGGATGCTTTAGGATCACTTCCCGCAGTTCTTTGTGATCATCGCCTTGCGTACGGCTTCTTGCTCACCTTTCAGTCGAGCTATCTCTGGAGCGATGTTATCGCCTGACAATGACGAGACAGGTAGACCGATCAAGATTACGCCCGCGATGTCGTTGGAGCGCGCCTGCTGCTGCTGCTTGGCTGCGGTAGCGTAGGCAGAGGATAGCCTAAGCTGCTCCTCGCCCAGTTGCGTGCAACTCCAAGAGTGGTAACCAACTTCACTGACATACGCCGCCGAAATGCTCTCCGGTGTCTTTGCGCATGCAGAAAGTACCGCGGCAAATGCCACGGCTACAAAAGCCGATCGTTTCACGAAATCCCCCAAATGCCCAAACCGCTATCCGCAATAGTGGCGCAACCGGAAGACGATGGCAAGAGGACCGAAGCACCCCACGCTCAACTCCAGAGAGAATCACGGTGGGATCAAGCAGCTCTTGAGGAAGTGCCTGGCTTCCATGGCCGTGCTGCGTGATGTGAAGTCGCGAGTTTCCGGTGAGTCAGGATAGGGCTTCAGTCGAAGGGTGCCCTAAGCCGTAGTTTTCCAGAGGCTGAAGACCTGCTCCGCATTTCCTCCAGCGCTGCCAATTGAGGGCGCTGCGAAACAGTCGTTAGTGCCTAATCTTTCCAGGCAGGTGAGTAGGCCAGGGCGCGACTAGGATAGCCCTTAGCTCAGCAAGAGTATCCCGCTGCTTCTGCCTTTCCTCCTCGGTTGCGTCTTCCCAATTCTTGCCGGTTCTGTCCTCGAACATCACCCGCAGGATTGTATCGTCTGCTTCATTCATTAAAACCTCCCCAGTTGTTTCATCACTTGCCCTACAGTGATTGGAAGGGGGAGAATCATTCTCCCATGTCATCTGGGGAGTCATTCCCCAGGCAGTTTGCTCAGCATTCGCGGCTGTTTTCAGCCCGCATCTTCTTAAGCTCTAAAACAATTTCATCGTATTGGGTTTGCATTTTTCGATTGTTCTTGTGGAGAGCTTCCGCCAACGCCTCCAGGCCGGTTGATACTGCACAGATCAACTCATCTGTTTCTCCGTGAGCGATATGTTTTCGCCGAATATCGGCGACTTTCCGTTTTGCACTTAAGTACATGACCCCCTCACAATTGAGTGAACATAAGAAATCTTGCGTGTAAACGTTAACTAACGACTAAAAACTCATGAGGCGCCAGTTAAAATCAAAATCATCCCAGATACTTATAATCATCTCACCTTAGATACAGCCGCGTCGCCACACTAGAGCGGGTTAACCGGAGCAATGCACTGCTCGCCTTGGAACTTCGTCGCATTCACTTCGCGTCCAACGCGGTAGAACTGAAGCTGACCATCCAGATTGTGTTCGCGGACGAGAGGTTTCAGACGTTCTGATGGCGTAACGGGATCAAGCCACTGGTCATAGACCGCTGGGTGCAGTATGGCCGGTTGGCGGTCGTGGATCTGCGTCACGGGTTCTTCCGCGGGCATCGTGATAATGGTGCAGCTCGTCACGCCCAGCTTTTCATTGTACGCCCACAATCCAGCAAAGCTGAAAGGCTGATGGTCCGGCAAATGGATGTGCCACGGGTCCTTGCCGCCATCGGCCGGGCTCTTTGTCCACTCGTAAAAGCCGTCGGCTGGGATCAGGCAGCGTTTTGACTTCCAAGCATCCTTGAACGCGCCGGAGGTGTCGGCGGTCTCAATGCGTGCATTGAACATCGCTGCCTTGGGCATTTCCTTGGCCCACCACGGGACCAGCCACCATCGGCCGGTCTTTAGACGATGCGAACCGTTTTCGCCGGCGGTCACGAAATCAACGTCCTCAGTCGGGCAGATGTTGTAGCGCGGCTCGTCGTTCTTCTGCTTTTCCCAATCGAGCGTCAGCCGGTAGAGCCGATGGATCTCCGACCAAGTTAGATATCGGGTGAAGCGCCCGCACATACGATTGCCTCCGTAGCAGGATGGTCACAGTGAACGGAATGAGAACAAAAGAGTCAAGAGGAGCCTTGACGGAAGAGGAAATCATTCCTCTTTCATAGGGCATGCCTGAACCATATTGGCCGAAAAAGAAGGGATCGTACACGCTCGCGGACGCGGCCAACGTTAGCCGCTATGCGAAGCTCCGTTGTCGCTTCTGCAAGACGGAACGGTACTATCTTGTCGAGGAATTGAAGGTCGCCTTCGGCAATGTCGAATGCGACGACGTTCCTTACCGCAACAATTGGCGATGCACGTCCTGCGGCAATAGGAACATGATCGACCTTACGATTGTGAACCCTTCCGCGGCCGATCTGCAGAAGATCAAGCTGCGGCGCATTGACCGGATCCTATATATTCGGCGGGTGATCTGGCGGGACGAATGACCGTCCGGCCTGAGCCGGTCAGTCGCACCAACTTATGGCGTGCCCAGGCCGCCAGGGCAGGGCGTATCCTTCTTCGAGAAGGACCTCGCCGACATCCTTGCCGTTTGGCATCCGAACCCAGACGAGCGGCCGACCGTAGCGATCCTTGACCCCAGACAACTCGATTCGGACATCCTCGCGCAACAGCTCTTCCAGCCGGCGCTTGGCCTGCTGTCCCAGGAACTTCTCGGCCGTGCATTTGGCATGTCCGATCTCTGGCGCGTCAACGCCGGATTTGTTCGGCTGGCCTGGTCCGAGCAACCGCATGTTTTGCCCGTCGCATTTGATCGTGTCGCCGTCGACAGCGGAGAGGTTAAGGCAGGTAACGAGGGCTGCTGACATGAGGATGAACATAGGGAACAAAATCCGAACTGACGTTACACAAGGGTATGAAAAACCGGAGGGAATAAGGCACCACGTTTCACAAAAAATGCAAGAAAATCAATTTGGCTGGAAATCCGGGCGAGGCCTCCAAGATCTTCCAGAACAGACGCTCAATTATCGAGAGTTTGCAACGCTCCCTGGGGAGCAATTTTCATGTTGCAAACCGGCGCGATCACAATAGCGCCTTCGCTATTGCCGGTGACCATCCGCCCGGACTTCAGCAGGCGTCGACATCTGATTGAGGGAACCACCCGTCGCATGCGCTGTTTCAGAAGCTGAGGCAAGAAACAGGATGCGCGGCATGAAATACTTCCTCGCCTTTGTGAGCGGCTTCTGTCTGACCCTCATTGTGTTCGTGAGCGGTTCGGCCCTCACGATCGTGTACCTGACCGCAGAGCCGGTACCCGTTCGCCCGTTCTCCGCAAGTGCTTCCCACCCATGGACCAACGAACCCGTAAGGATCACGGCAGGCAAGAACGAAACCCCCAAGCCTACACCGCCCGGGTCCGGCACGGCGAATGTGGCGATGCAAGCGCCCTATCCCGGGCAGGTTCAGAATAATGAGCCGGATCTCGAGCCGGCGATAGACCCGCTCACGACAGCCTCAGCCGGGCAGGAGGCAATGCCGCGGCCCATGCCTGAACAGAGCGCGGCCCATATCGCATGGTGTTCCGAGCGATACCGCTCCTATGACCCCGTTGATAACAGCTACAACGCATATAGCGGAGAAACACGCGAGTGCGTTTCCCCATTCTCCAAAGCTTCCATCGCCGCGAACTCACCGGGGCAAGTGCGGAACATCGTCAGCGCGTCCTCTGAGGAAGCTTCCGCCTTCGACAGCGCGGCCACTATGCAGGAAATGACGGGCGCTTACCTGGACCCGGAACACATCCGGGCATGCTTTGCCAGATACCGTTCCTACCGGCCGGAGGACAATACCTATCAGCCGTATGGCGGCGGACCACGGCGGCAGTGTGACTGACATGACCCAGGCTAAAACGCGGCGCTCGCGCTGCCAGCGCAGGTTGTGCTCCGCTTCTATTTGTGTTCTGCTGTCTTCATAAAAAAGGAGACCCAGATGCAATGCCCAATTGACGGATCCGAGTTGGTAATGAGCGAGCGCCAGGGCATTGAGGTCGATTACTGCCCGAAATGCCGCGGCGTATGGTTGGACAGGGGTGAGCTGGACAAGATCATCGAACGTGCGGCCGACGAAGCTTTGCCTGCGCAATATGATGCGCGCTCGCGTGACCGTGATGAGGGCCGGTATCGCGATGATCGCCAATATGGCAGCCATAGCAGCCAACGCCCTTACAAAAAGAAGAAGTCATTACTGGGCGAAATCTTCGATTTCTGAGCTTTACGCCGCCTGCTTAGGCTTCCTGGCATTTGACGCCGGCGTTTTGCCCTCCCTTGAAGCGGGTGTGGCGGGGGCGTCTTTCGCCGCGGAGCCGGCGCCGGCTTTGAGGCGCATCGGATGGGCCTGGGGCAGGCTTTCCGGATAAGCAAAACTTCGCTCCGATCATAAATTCTGCTTGGCCGCACAGGCCGGGAACATGCGGCATCCCCTGCGGTTCGCGACGTACCGCCGCTTTGCGGTTCATCCCGAACCAGAGGAGAGCAGGATGTTCTTTCGCACGAACCAATTCCAGTACAATGCAAAGCCGGAAAGACCGGATCCGGTCTACGCCAAAAAGCTGCAGGAGGTGCTGGGCGGCCAGTGGGGCGAGATCAGCGTCATGATGACCTATCTCTTCCAGGGCTGGAACTGCCGGGCGCCGGCAAAATACCGCGACATGATCCTCGATATCGGGACCGAGGAGATCGCGCATGTGGAGATGCTCGCGACGATGATCGCGCGGCTCCTGGAAACATCTCCCGTGGAGGCAAAGGAGGGGGCCGCGAAGAACTCTGCAATTGGAGCCGTGCTGGGCGGCTCGCGCCTGGAGGACGTGATCGTCTCCGGCATGAACCCGCAACATGCGATCGTCTCGGGGCAGGGCGCTACCCCGACCGACAGCGTCGGCTATCCGTGGACGTCCCGCTACACCATCGCTTCCGGCAATCTGCTCGCGGATTTCCGATTCAACGTAACGGCCGAATCGCAGGGGCGGCTGCAGGTGTGCCGGCTCTATGAGCTGACCGACGATCCGGGTGTGCGCGATATGCTCTCCTTCCTGATTGCGAGGGACACGATGCACCAGAACCAATGGCTGGCGGCGATTGCCGAACTCGAAGCGGACGGGCTCGATATGACGCCGGTGCCGATGAGCTTTCCGCAGGAGAAGGAACTGGCGGAAGTGGCGTATCAGTTCTGGAACTGCTCCGGCGGAGCAGAAAGCCAGGAAGGCCGCTGGGCAGCGGGGCCGGCGCCCGACGGGAAGGGCGAATTCGAATATCTCGCCGATCCGCAGCCCATGGGCGAGGTCGTGGAAGAGCTGGAGCAGGGCGATCCCCTGCTGCATGGAACGCCCAAAACGCCCATGCCGCCCTCGGCCACTTGACCCTGCGGAAGTAGGAAGAAGTTCCGCAAACAGGAACAATCGAGCACGTTTCTCGTTCTCGCAATCCGGCAAGACTCGGCCGGATTGCAAGACGGACGACTATCCATGACCTCGCCCACAGCACATCTACCGCCTGCGGACAAGCTCAGCAGCGCCCTGGAACGCAATATCGAGGCGATCGAAAAACGGCGTTCGGAGGAGGCCGATCAGTTGAACCTGGAGGAGAGGATCGCCCAGGCGATCACCCGCTTCACCGGCAGTATGCGCTTCGTCTATTTGCATCTCGCGGTCTACGGGTTCTGGATCGTTGCCAATCTCGGGCTCATTCCCGGCGTTCCGCGCTTCGATCCCAGCTTTGTGATGCTGGCGATGGCCGCCTCGGTGGAGGCGATCTTTCTTTCGACCTTCGTGCTGATCAGCCAGAATCGCATGGCGGCGGCGGCAGACAAGCGCGCCGATCTCGACCTGCAGATCAATCTGCTCACCGAGCACGAGATCACGAAGCTGGCGGAGATGATCACTGCCATCGGGGAACGGCTTGATTCAAAACCCTTGTCGGACCGCGAGGTTGGGGAGATCAAGAGTGATATCGCGCCCGAAGCCGTTCTGGATGCCATCGAGGCAAAGCGCCAGGAGGAGAACGAAGATGCCGATTAGTCGCGCCGAACGATGATCGGCCGGTAGAGCACCAACGGGTCGTTCCATCGATCCATCTCTGCCATGCGAAAGCGATACTCCGCCTGCCGGTTGAGGTCTATGCGCTGCAAACATTCCGCGAACGCGTCCGTATTCGGGCGGAAGCCATAGGAGCGGCATTGCTGCTCGTCCAGCGCTCGTCTTTCCGCTGGCGTAAGGGTTTGGCAGCCCGCCAGGCCTGCCAGAAGAACCACTCCAACAGCCGCCGGGAAACGCATCGGCTTGCCTCCAAAAAGTACCATCTCGCACTTCTAGCCGGCGCAAGCCGGCGGTCGCGAATTATACCAGCTCCGACAGGACCAGTATCGTAAGAAAGCCGATGCCGATCGCAATGGCCGAGGACTGCTGGTATTGATGTTCCTCCGCTTCGGGAACGAGATCCGTGACGGTCAGATAGAACATTCCCCCTGCTCCCATGGCAAGAAGCAAGCCGAGAACGGGTGGCGGAAGCCCTCGGAAAGCAAACCACCCGAGCATTGCCGAAGCAAAAAGCGACAGCGCAATGACTGCCGTCCATTTCAGGATGCGCAGGCGATAGCCCCTCGTGGTTTCCTCGCGCACCAGCTCTCCGATACTGAGCGCTTCGCTGATATTGTCGACGAAGATCGCCGCGCCAACAATGAAGGCGACGCTGGGATCGATCGCCGCGCTCACGCCGATAGTAAGACCTTCGATCAGCTCCTCCGCGCTGGTGGCCCCGGCAAGAACGGTCACCTGGCTTCCGCGCGGCTTGTGGCGGCGGTGAAACGATCTGACGGCGCCGATCTGGTCCGCCTCCTCGCCGGCCATCCGTCCACGATTGACGAAGAGATCGAGGAGATAAACCAGCAGGAAACCGACAACGAAGCCACCGACCGTTACGGTGAGCGAGGACTGTTCGATCGCCTTCGGCATCATTTCGAAGGCGAAGGTGCCCAGAAGAACCCCGGCCGCGAAGCCGACGGCAACCGAGAGCAGAAAGCTGCTCGGACGCAGATAGATGGCGATCAAGCCGCCGGCCGTGGATGCGAGCGCAGCCGCAAGCGCGACGAAGAGAATGATGAGGCCCTGTCCATCCATTGACGATTCCGCGAGACGAGAGCTGAACGGGCTCGCGGCGGGGGATGTTCCGGCTGACCAGCGCGCCCTTTTTGCGACTGATGAGATGTGGCGGAGTATCAGAACCAGACGCCGCCGGAGCCTGACGACAACTTTACCCGCCGCGACTGCGCGGCTTTTACCAGCCTGCTACGGGCAGGATGATAGCGAGTGGGGACCAGTCATTGCACACGCGGCTTTCGAAACAGCTCGCTCGTCTCCAGGAGGCCTTCGAGGTCTTTCATCCGGTCGCGGGTGGCCTTCCATGCCGAACTCTGTATCGCCTCAATCAGCGCCTCCACGACAAACAGCATGACGACCGATGAATCCCATGCCGAAGGGACTTCGGTTTCCACGCGAAAGACGACCGTCGCCGTCTTGGCGACAGGGGATTTCCATCTGTCGGTGAAGAGGATCGTATGAAGGCCTCGCTCGGCTGCAATCCGGCTAAGCGTCTCGATTTCGCGTTCGTAGCGCCGGATGTCGAAGATCACCAAGACGTCGCTAGATCTCATATTGAGGGCATAGTGCGGCCACGTGCTGGGAGTGGGCGCAATCAGCGTGACATTGGGGCGTATCACTTGGCAATGGGTGAAAAGGTACTCGGCCAGCGATTTGGTGATGCGTCCGCCGACGATGTAGACGTGGTTGCGCTGTTCCTTGAGAAGATCTCGCGCGCGGTCGAAATCGCTCGTCCTGATGCCCGACAGCGTCCCTCGCAGGTTCGCGATTGTCGCGTCGGCAAAGCGATTTAGGATATGCGCGTCCGGGGCGTCGGCGGTCCACCTGTCGTGTTTTGCGATGGGGTTCGACAGGGTGGTCTCGAGTTCGTGATGGATGTGCATCTGGAAGTCCGGAAAGCCCTTGAACCCGAGTTTCCTGACCATACGAACCACGGTCGGAGTCGATACCGATGCTTGCTCGGCGATCGTCGTGATCGAACCGAGCGCCGACATCGGATAATTTGCCACAAGCGCATTGGCCAGCTGCCGCTCCGATCGTGTCAGGCGATCGAAACTGGATTTTAGGATGTCCAGAAATGTTGAATCAGTGCTCAATGTGGTCGTCCCAATATCCTTCGCGGTTTTCGTATCATCCCTGCGCGCTTCCCTCAACATTGGTGAAGAGAATTTTTCAAACCAATGTTGACTCGCGGGAAATTCTGAATGATTAATTTCAAATCGATGTGACATTGATAGGTTTCGGGCGTGAGCGCACTACTTGGCGTCGACGAGGGGAATCCGGTCGCGGTCGAAGGCCAGGGGGGCCGTTCGCCGGTCCTGCTTGTGTGCGAGCACGCGTCCAATGTGATCCCCCGGAGTCTGGGGAACCTCGGGCTCCCGGAAGAGCTGAGGTCCAGTCACATCGCCTGGGACCCCGGCGCGCTCGAATTGTCTCGGTTCCTTTCAGGCGAACTCGACGCATGCCTGATCCACCAACGGTTCTCCAGGCTTGCTTACGACTGCAACCGTCCGCCCGAAGACGACAGCGCCATACCGCAGGTGAGCGAGATATTCCCGATACCGGGAAATATTGCCGCGGGCCCCGCGGACAGGCAGGCGCGCGTCGACAGCATCTATCGACCCTTCGAGGCCGCGGTTGCACAGGAGATCGCACGGCGCATCGCCTCGGGCAGCCCTTGCGTGCTGGCGACCATCCACACTTTCACGCCGGTCTTCAAAGGTGTGCGGCGCGAGACGGAGATCGGCATCCTGCACGACAGTGACGCGCGCTTCGCTGACCGGGTAATCGCGTCGCTTCAGCGCGGTTCGGTGTTTGTCGTCCGGCGCAACGATCCCTACGGGCCGGATGACGGCGTGACCCACACGCTGATCGAGCACGGTGTGCGCAACGGGCTCGAAAACGTTATGATCGAGGTGCGCAGCGATCTGCTCGCGGATGAGAAATCGCGGGCGCAAGTGGAGTTTCATCTCCTGCGCGCCCTGGTCGATGCCCTAGGCCCGGTAAATACCTGAGTCAGAGCGATCCGTTCGCGGACGAGCAGCAGCAAGGAAAGCATATGTCCGGATATTCATTTGAAGACCTGAAGGCGGATGTCAGCGCGGGACGTATTGACACCGTCATCGCCTGCCAGGTCGACATGCAGGGCAGGCTGATGGGCAAGCGCTTCCATGCGCAGTTCTTCATTGATGGCGGCTATACGGAAACGCACAGCTGCAACTACCTGCTGGCCACCGATCTCGAAATGGAGACCGTTCCGGGCTACAAGGCAACGAGCTGGCAGGCCGGCTATGGCGACTACGTGATGAAGCCAGACTTATCGACGCTCCGGCGGGTCCCGTGGCTGGAGGCGACCGCGATGGTTCTGTGCGACGTGCTCGATCATCACAGCCACCGCGAGGTCTCACATTCCCCGCGCGCGGTGTTGAAGGGACAGATTGCCCGGCTGGAGGCTATGGGCTTCAAGGCATTCATGGCCACCGAGTTGGAATTTTTTCTGTTTAATCAGAGCTACGAAGAGGCGAGGGAACAGGGATATCGCGGTCTCCGCACAGTGGGTGGGTACAACGAGGACTATCACATCTTCCAGACCACCAAGGAGGAAGACGTGATGCGTGCCATACGGAACGGCCTCCAGGGGGCGGGCATCCCTGTCGAGAACACCAAGGGCGAGGCCTCGGCCGGGCAGGGCGAGGTCAATGTGCGCTACGCCGACGCGCTGACCATGGCCGACCGCCACGTCATAATCAAGAACGCCTGCAAGGAGATCGCCTGGTCCCGGGGCAAGTCGATTACCTTCCTCGCAAAATGGAACGCGAATGCCGCCGGCAGTTCGTCACACATCCACCAGTCGCTGTGGAGCGCCGACGGCAAGACGCCGATGTTTCTCGACGAAGAAGCCGAGTTCGGCATGTCGTCGCTGATGCGCCATTATGTGGCCGGTCTGCTGGCCCACGCCTCTGAGATTACCGCTTTCCTTGCTCCCTACGTCAATTCCTACAAGCGCTTCGTCGCGGGCACGTTCGCCCCCACCAAGGCTGTATGGAGTAGGGACAACCGCACGGCGGGGTATCGCCTCTGCGGCGAGGGCACCAAGGGCATCCGCATAGAATGCCGCGTCGGTGGTTCCGACCTCAATCCGTATCTGGCGATGGCAGCCCTGATCGCCGCCGGCATCGACGGCATCGAACGCGAGTTGCCCCTGGAGGCGCCGTTCGTCGGGGACGCCTATGGCGGTACGCAGGTCCGGGAAATTCCGAAGACGCTGCGGGAGGCGACGGTCGCCCTGGATGAGTCCAGCCTGCTGCGCTCGGCCTTCGGCGACGAGGTGGTCGACCACTATGTCAGGGCGGCCCGCTGGGAGCAGGAAGTCGCCGATAAGCTCATTGCCGACTGGGAGATCGCCCGCGGCTTTGAACGTTGCTGAGAGACGTCCAACAAGCATTCCAAAAGCGACGGCAGGAGTAAAGTCTGTGACGATTCTGAAGTGTATCTCGCCCATTGACGGGTCCGTCTATGCCGAGCGCCCGGCCCACTCTTTAGAGGAGGCGAGCGCTGCGGTTGCCAGGGCGCGAGCTGCCCAGAAGGACTGGGCCAGACACCCTGTCGAAGAGCGCGTGAAGCTGGTGATGGCCGGCGTCTCCCGGCTGAACGAGATGAGCGACGAGGTGGTGCCGGAACTTGCCCACATGATCGGCCGTCCGGTCAGGTATGGCGGCGAATTCAGGGGGTTCAACGAGCGTTCCAACTATGTTGCGTCCATAGCGGGCCAGGCTCTCGCGGCCATCGTGGTGGAGGACAGCGCATCCTTCACGCGCCAGATCGTCCGCGAGCCGCACGGCGTCGTGCTGGTCATCGCGCCCTGGAACTATCCCTATATGACGGCGATCAACACGGTCGCGCCGGCGCTGATGGCCGGAAACACGGTGCTTATAAAGCACGCCTCGCAAAGCCTGCTCGTCGGCGAGCGCATGGTCCGGGCCTTTGTTGAAGCAGGTATTCCAGAGGATGTCTTCCAGAACCTGTTCTTGGACCACCAGACGACCGAAAGCCTGATCAAGGCCAGGCATTTCGACTTCATCAACTTCACGGGCTCCGTCGAGGGCGGGCGCTCGATCGAACGGGCGGCGGCCGGTACGTTCGTCGGGCTCGGCCTGGAACTCGGCGGCAAGGATCCCGGCTATGTGATGGAGGATGCCGATCTCGACGCTGCGGTCGACACGCTGATGGACGGAGCCATGTTCAATTCCGGGCAATGCTGCTGCGGCATAGAGCGCATCTATGTCCATCACTCCCTGTATGACGATTTTGTCGAGAAATCTGCCGCCTGGGTGTCGAACTACAAGCTTGGCAATCCACTCGACCCGCAGACATCACTCGGGCCCATGGCGCACGAGCGCTTCGCCGCGGAGGTGCGCGCACAGGTCCGCGAGGCGATCGCGGCGGGCGCGGTTCCGGTTGTCGACGCAGGCAAGTTTCCCGAGGACGACGGCGGGGCATATCTCGCGCCGCAAATCCTCACGAATGTCGACCACACGATGCGGGTGATGCGCGATGAGACGTTCGGCCCGGTCGTAGGCATCATGAAGGTGTCAGGTGACGATGAAGCACTCGCTCTCATGAACGATTGCCAGTTCGGTCTGACCGCCTCGCTTTGGACGAGGGATCCGCAACGTGCATCGAATATCGGCGCGCAGATCGAGACCGGCACCGTCTTCATGAACCGCGCGGACTACCTGGATCCGGCGCTCTGCTGGACGGGCGTCAAGAATACGGGTCGCGGCGGGTCGCTGTCGGCGATAGGTTTCCACAACCTGACCCGTCCAAAATCCTACCATCTCAAGAAAGTCACCGCATGAGCATCACAGCAAACTGGAGCTACCCGACGGCAGTCAAGTTCGGCGCGGGCAGGATCAGGGAACTTGCCGAGCATTGCAAGGCCGTTGGCATGAAGCGGCCCCTGCTTATCACCGACCGCGGTCTTGCGCCGATGGCCATCACGCAGAACGCGCTGGACATCCTCGATGCGGCCGGCCTCGGACGCGCTTTGTTTGCCGATGTCGATCCCAACCCGAACGACAAAAATCTCGAGGCGGGCGTAAAAGCCCTAAGGGACGGGGATCATGACGGCGTCGTGGCCTTCGGCGGCGGCTCGGGTCTCGATCTAGGCAAGGCGGTTGCCTTCATGGCCGGGCAGACGCGGCCGGTGTGGGACTTCGAGGACATCGGCGACTGGTGGACGCGCGCCTCGGTCGAGGGCATCGCACCCATCGTCGCGGTGCCGACCACGGCCGGCACCGGTTCGGAGGTTGGCCGGGCATCGGTCATCACCCACTCCGAGACCCACACAAAAAAGGTGATCTTCCATCCAAAATTTCTCCCTGCTGTGACGATCTGCGACCCCGAGCTGACGGTCGGGATGCCAAAGGCCATCACAGTGGGAACCGGAATGGACGCCTTTGCCCATTGTCTCGAAGCGTATTCCTCGCCGTCCTATCACCCGATGAGCCAGGGCATCGCACTGGAAGGCATGCGACTGGTGAAGGATAACCTCCCGGAGGCCGTCAAGGACGGCTCCAACATCGAGGCCCGCTCGCACATGATGTCCGCAGCGGCGATGGGCGCGGTGGCCTTCCAGAAGGGCCTGGGCGCGATCCACGCGCTGTCTCATCCCGTCGGAGCGATCTACAACACGCATCACGGCATGACCAATGCCGTCGTGATGCCGACGGTCCTTCGCTTCAACCGGCCGGCCGTGGAGGCGAGGCTCGCGACGGCGGCAGCCTATCTCGGGATAAAGGGCGGCTTCGACGGCTTCTATGATTTCGTGCTCGCGCTGCGGGCCGAACTCGACGTCCCGGACAAGCTGTCCCAGCTTGGCGTCGGCACGGACCGTATCGACGAGATGGCGGCGATGGCGATCGTCGATCCGACGGCGGGCGGCAACCCGGTGGAACTTACGCTGGAGGCGGCCAAGTCGCTCTACGCCGAGTGCATCTGACTATCGACCCCGAGCCGGGGTTGAACCTGCCAGTGAGGTCTTTGCCCGCGCCGGCATCAAGGACATCCTTGTCGAACCAGGTGTGCGGCGCAGCCAAGATCGACCGCCTCGCACGCATCCCAAAACTCGGCGCGCGCGTCATCGACTTCGGCTGCTGCCGCTCAGGCGCCGGCCTGATTTTCCCTGAGCTTCTCGAGCGCGTTTTGCGTCCAGATGACATTGTCACGGGCGGCGCGCTCCGCCTCGCGATGATTTCCCGTGGCGATCGCCTCTGCCATTTGCTTGTGCAGCGGCACTGCATCGCGGAACACGCCGGGAGTGGAGGTCGTCATCGCGATCTGCTGCCGCATGATGTGGCCGATCAGCGTTCCCGTATAGACGAGCAGCCTGTTTCGGGATGCGCGGAAGACGGCCAGGTGGAACTGCAGATCCGCGTCCTGCGCACGCTCGTCGGAGCTGCGGTCCGATATGCGGTCGCTTTCCTCCGCCAGGATCCTGTAAAGCTCAAGTATTTCTCTCCGGTCGGCCTCCGTCGCATTTTTAGCGGCGGCGCTTGCAGCGGCCGGCTCGAAGATCAGCCGGAATTCCAGAAATTCCCGGACGTAGTTTGTCCGTGGGCCGAATTCCCAAAGCCAGTTGAGGACGTCGATGTCCATGACGTTCCAGTGGTGCTCGGGCTCCACGCGAATGCCGATCTTGGGTTGGGCAGAGATCAAGCCTTTTTGGCTGAGCACACGCAGCACTTCGCGCACGACGCCCCGGCTGGCGCCGAGCTGCTCGCAAAGTTTCGGTTCCGGCGGGATGACTCCGCTCTCGCCGAACCGGCCGCTGACAATCTGCCGGCCGAGCTGGTTGAGCGTGTGCGAAAAAAGCGAGGGCCTTCGAGTAAGCTCCGGCATGCGCGACTCCGAGTAGGTGCGTGGAAAACCTCTACATATCAATTTTGCGGTTGACACAAGCCTCTTATCATATGAGTAAATAGGCTACTCATATCATAAGAGGAAAGACCCCTACGGTGCCCCTCCCGATGACCGTTGAAACAGCACCGCCTTCAGTGCTTCCGAGGCTGCCGGAGGACGGACGCACCTATGTCGTCGTGGTCGGGGCGGGCATTGTCGGACTGTCGTCGGCTCTCTGGCTGCAAAAGGCAGGACATGCGGTCGCGATCGTCGACCCGGAACCGCCGCTGCCCGGGTCCGGCTACCTGAATGCGGCAAGCTTCGGCAACGCCTGCACCGTGGCGCTCGGCGCTTGCATACCCGTCGGAACCCCCGGCATCTTGCGCGAACTGCCCAGCATGCTCCTGAAGCGCAGCAGTCCCCTGTCCATCTTCTGGGGTGATCTGCCACGGCTTCTGCCCTGGCTGATCGATTTCCTGCGGTCGTCCACTCAAAAGGAATTCGATCGCATCGTCGGCGTCCTTGGGAAGCTGATGAGGCTGGCGGAGGCGGGACACAACCCGCTTTTCGAAGAAGCGCAGGCGACGCATTTGAAGAAATCGGATGGATGCCTGTACCTCTACCGTTCTGAACGCAGCTTCCAGCGGGCGCAGCGCGACATCGAGCTGCGGCGGCGCGAGGGCGTGCGCATGGAACTGCTCGATCGGAAGGCGGTCAAGGAACGGGAGCCGCATCTGGCGCCGCTCTACAGCAATGGGCTGCTGTTCAACGACGCTTACAGGATAGACGATGCGCTGCAGTATGCGCAGGCCCTCGCCGCGTTGTTCCAGAAGAAGGGTGGCAAGTTCATCAGGAGCCGCGCTCGCGCGATCGAGCCGGGCGAGCAAAGCCTTGCCGTGCATTGTGAAGACGGGCACACAATCAAGGCGGATCGCGTGGTTGTCGCGGCGGGCGGATGGTCGCGCCACCTGGCGCTCACCTTGGGCGACAGGATACGGCTCGATGTCGAGCGCGGCTATCACGTTCTCTTCCCGCGCGACGGAAGCCTACTGGGTGCTCCGACGTGCTACCCGGAGCACGGCTTCTACATGACGCCGCTCGGCGAGGGGCTGCGGTCGGCAGGCACTGTGGAGCTTGGCGGCCTCGGCAAGCCGGCGCGGCCAGAAAGAACCGAAATCATCGAGAGGATGAGCCGCGTTCTCCTGCCGGGGCTGAGAGACTCCGGCAGGAAATGGCTCGGCTACCGCCCATCCATGCCGGATTCGCTTCCCGTGATCTCGCGGTCGCCTTCCGATTCGAGGGTAACTTATGCGTTCGGCCATGGTCACATAGGGCTCACCCTCGCCGGCATCACCGGGCGGCTGGTCTGCGACCTTGTCGGCGGTCGGACTCCGGTCATCGATCTTCATCCGCTGCGCGCGGATCGTTTCTAGGACACGCGCGGAAACAATTCACGCAGGGAGGAAGAAGTATATATTGAAGGAAAATGTTATTGCAAAGAATACAATAATAAATGTGGAAGTCTCTTTGTAAGTTTTCTAACATAATTCGAACCATGGGTGTGGACATCAACATGAATGGGAGCAGACAGATGAAATATTGGAACGGTGCAGTAGCTGCGATCGCGGTCCTGATGCTTGGAGCCTCGCCATCGAGCGCTGAAGACAAGCCGGAAAGCATCATCGTAAACACCTCGGGCGGCGAGAACGGCCCCATGCTCAGGGAAGCCTACTTCAACGATTTCGAGGCCACGACAGGCATCAAGATCGTCGACTCGAGCCCGGCGGATTTCGGCCGGCTACGCGCGATGGTCGAGAGCGGCAATGTGGAGTACACAGTCACCGAGGTGGAGTCCGAGGATGCTTGGCGCGCGATCGAGATGAACCTGCTGGAGCCGATCGACGATGAGATTGTCGACCGCTCAAAATTTCCACCGCAGACGTTGAACCCCTACCTCTATCCGATCTCCAGCTATTCTACCGTGATCGGCTATTCGACCGAGGCCTTCCCGGAAGGTGGTCCCACGAACTGGAAGGAGTTCTGGGACGTCAAGACGTTCCCCGGCCCGCGTTCCATGCGCAATCACCCGATCGACAATCTAGAAGCGGCATTGCTTGCCGACGGTGTGGCTCCGGAAGATCTCTATCCGCTGGATCTGGATAGAGCCTTCGCCAAGCTCGACGAAATCTATCCGCATGTCACGACGTGGTGGACCACCGGCGCGCAGCAGGCCCAGCAGCTGATCGACGGAGAGGTCGTGATTACCACCGGCTGGAACTCGCGCCTTTACAGCGCCATCCGCAAGGGCGCCCCGATCAAGATGGAATTTGGCGGCGGCATCCTCAAAGCGGCAGCCTATGCGATCCCAAGGGGCGCTCCGCACGCTGAATGGGGCCAGAGATTCCTCGCCACGATGGCCAAGCCCGAGAACCAGGGCAAATACGCACTGGCGTTCGGCCTCTCCGGCCCGGATCCGGACCACGTGAACTATGTCCCGGAAGACGTGCGCCAGTTGCTTCCGCTGCATCCGGACAATCTCAAGAAGCAGGTCTGGATGGATCAGGAGTGGTGGCTGGAGAATGGAGAGGCGGTGTCCGAACGTTGGACCGAGTGGATGCTGAGCCACAACTGACACCGAAGCGCAGGCCTCTATGGGTTCAAACTTGCAGGACGTTCCATGCCCGATTTTCGCAATACTTCGGCACTCAAGCTCGAGAACATTAGGAAGACCTTTGGGAGCGTTGAGGCCCTGAGCTCTATCAACCTGGAGGTGAGCGCCGGCGAGTTTCTTACGATTCTCGGGCCGAGCGGATCGGGCAAGACGACTCTTCTGAGGCTGATAGCGGGCTTCGTGACGCCGGATTCGGGCAGCCTCACCATCTTTGGCGAGGATATGACCATGGCTTCGGCCGGGAAACGGCAGATCGGGATGGTGTTCCAGAACTACGCACTGTTCCCGCATCTGACGGTTCTGGAAAACGTAATGTTCCCGCTGGAAATGCGCAAGCATTCCCGGCGGGAAGCAGCCGAGAAGGCGGCGGCTGCGCTCGCTGCCGTGCACCTGGATGCGTTCGGGGATCGTTATCCAAAGCAAATCTCGGGCGGTCAGCAGCAGCGCGTTGCACTGGCTCGTGCAGTGGTCTTCGAACCGAAACTGCTGCTGCTGGACGAGCCGTTCAGCGCGCTCGACCGCCGATTGCGCGAATCCATGCAGAGGGAGGTCAGGCAGTTGCAGGCCTCGCTCAACCTGACGACCATCTTCATCACGCACGATCAGGAAGAAGCCCTGTTCATGAGCGACCGCATCGCCGTCATCGACGGCGGCACGATACAGCAACTCGGTACGCCGAATGAGATCTATTACCACCCGAGGTCAATCACCGTCGCCGAGTTCATCGGCGACTCAAACATACTGGAGGGGACGGAAACTCCTGATGGCCTGCGCACGCGTTCCGGCATGCTGCTGCGGCGAGCCTCGTCTTCGAATAGCGGGCGTGTCCTCATCCGCCCGGAAGCGATCAGGATCTCGCGTGAGCCTGCCGATGGCGTTGCGATGAATCAGTTCAAGGGCAAAATCGCAAACCGAACCTTTGTCGGTGGCTTTACCATCTATCAGGTCGACGTTCACGGCGGTGACACACTCACGGTCCGCTGCCTGGCGGACGAAGAGACTATGTTCGACACCCACCAGGAGGTTCACCTCAGCATTCGCGAGGCGGATTGCCGCCCCGTACCGCGGGACGCAAAGGAGCCGCGCGGATGAACCAGGGTTTCCAGGCGATCAAGGCCCAGGCAGGCTCACTGGCGCTTGTAAGTCCCGCCCTCGTGCTGCTCGGGATCCTGTTCTTCTACCCGATTTTTCTTCTGTTCTTAACGACCCTCGAACTGGAGAACATCGGCAATTATGCGCAGGTGGTGAGCAGCGACACCTCCATGCAGGTTTTCTTCAACACGCTGCGCATCGCCGTAATCGTCACGGTAGTCGATCTGGTCCTCGCATATCCGCTGGCGGTCTACATCTCGCGCCTGTCGCCGACAGCAAAGACGTTTGCCTTTTTCCTGGTGCTGATCCCGCTGTGGACGAGCCAGCTCGTGCGCACCTATGCCTGGATGGTCCTTCTCGGGCGCAACGGACCGATCAACAACGCGCTTGTCTGGCTGGGCATAGTCGATGCGCCGATCAGGCTGGCCAACAGCGAGTTCGCGGTCATCGCCGGCATGACGCATATCCTGCTGCCATACATGCTGCTGCCGATCTACAACTCGGTTTCCAAGATAGATCCATCGCTCTTCGACGCGGCGCGCGGGCTCGGCGCCGGAGCGTTCTCGACCTTTACGCGGGTGCTGATGCCGCTGAGCATCCAAGGTGTCCTGGCGGGGGTCAGCCTTGTGCTGGTGCTTTCGCTCGGCGTGTTCATCATGCCGGCCTTGTTGGGCGGTGGCCGGGTTCCCGTCATCGCGCTCCTCATCGAGCAGCAGGCCGGATCGTTTTTGAATTGGGCGATGGCTGGAACCCTGTCCGCGGTGCTGATGGTCATCGTGATGATCACGTTCTTCATCATTAAACTTGCTACGCGACTGTTTGTCAGGGGACGGGCCGATGCCGCATTCAGTTAGCATACAGAAGGCGTCGGGGTGGCTGGGCAACGGGCTGCTGCGGATCTTCTCCTGGATCGTGTTTCTCTTCCTCGTGTCGCCGCTTCTTGTGGTTGTGCCGATATCCTTCAGCGGCGGATCCTATCTTCGCTTCCCGCCCGAGAGCTATTCGCTTCGCTGGTACGCGACCTATTTCGGGTCGGAGACCTGGATCGACGCCACCCTCCTGAGCGTACTGGTCGGAGTCGTGGCGACGGTCCTGTCGGTTGCCTTTGGGTTCCTGTTTGCGCTGGGCATCACGCGCGGATTGAGAAAATGGTCCGGAGCGCTTGAGAAACTAGCGCTGGCGCCAATGATCGTACCGTCGATCGTCTATTCCGTCTCCATGTACGCGCTGTTCGCCGACCTCCGCTTGGTCGGCACCTGGTACGGCATCGCATTGGCCCATACCGTACTCTGCCTCCCCTTCGTGATCATCGTCCTGACCGCCGGGTTGAAGGAATTCGATATCGATCAGGAAACGGCCGCGATAGGGCTTGGAGCGAGCCGGCTGGTCGCGATCCGGCGGATCACCATACCGCAGATCCGATCGAGCCTGTTCTCGGCGGCGTTTCTCGCATTCATAACCTCCTTCGATGAGCTGGTCGTGGCGATGTTCCTTTCGGGAACGTTCGGCACCCTTCCCAAGAAAATGTTCGACAACATCCGCTTGCAGATCGACCCCACGATCGCCGCGGTCTCAGTGCTCGAAATCGCAATGGTCGTGATCGTCATGTTCGTGCTGCTCCGCATGAATAAGGGAAAAGCAGGCCGCCTGGCTTGAAAGCAATGGAAACAGAGATGGAAAACATGCGCCCCGCCCTTACGACGTTTAATGGGCGATCCTTTGACGTGGCAATTATCGGAGGAGGGATAAACGGATGCTCCGCTGCGCAGCATCTCGCGGCGTCCGGCTATAAGGTGCTGCTGGTCGAGAAGCATGATTTCGCCAGCGGCGCAACCAGCCGATCTGGGCGCATCCTGCACTGCGGATTGAGATTCCTGGCGCCGGAGAAATCCGTCTCGGAATTCCTCTTCGCGCCGGGAAAGCTGCTAATGAAGCTGCGGACGGCGAGTGACATGGCCGTTGCGCAGGGTGAACTCTACAACACCATCCGGGCTTATCTGCGGCCTATGGACATCGCATTGCCCATCTACAAGCATGCGGGCTATCGGGGCTGGCATGTGGATATCGGAGCGGCACTCGTGCGGGTGATGAATCGTGGCCGCAGCCCGATCAACTACCGCCGCTGGAAAGGTGCGGCGTCGCCTCATCCGTTTGTAAAGCATCTCGTCAATCAGGACGACATACGGTCCGTCGTTGCCTTCACCGACCAGCAGTTCAGGTGGCCCGAACGCATCGCACTCGATGCATGCCTCAACGCGGAAGACATGGGCGCGGTGATCCGCAACTACACCAAGGTGGTCCACCTGGAGAAAACAGGCAAGACCGACTGGAAGCTGACGCTGGAGGACAGCGAGCACACAGCCTCCGTTAGCGCCCGCTATGTCCTGAATCTTGCAGGCATCGAGATCGACCGCACCAACCGTATGGTTCCCGGCCTGGATAATATTCCTCCTCGCGTTCGCGCGATGAAGGGCGTCCACGTACTCATTCGCCTGCCCGAGGAATTTCGCGGCCATGGCATAGCCGGCGAAAATTCCGAGGGTGAGCATATTTTCTGCCTTCCCTGGGGCGATTATCACTACCTCGGGCCGACTGAGACGTTCTACGACGGACATCCGGATGAGGTGACCCCGCTGGACGAGGACATCGATTTCATCATCCGCGAAGCACAGGCTTTGCTTCCCGGCTTGCCGATCAAGGAAGCAAAAATTGAAATGGCCTGGGCTGGCGCACGGCCGATTACTTTTGATCCCAGCAGGGCGAAGGGCAAGCGCCTGCCGTTCAGCATCTTCCATGACATGGTAGACCATGGCGCGCGCAATCTCCTGGCGGTGACCTGGGGCATCATTGTCAACCATCGGCAGACCGCCCGGAAGGTCACCCAGAAAGTAAAGGGTGTGCTGGGCGCCGCCGGTCCGGCTAAGACGATAAACTATTCTCCGCGCGGGATACCGGCCCTGACGCCGACATCATCACAGGCGGAAATCGAACGCGCTGTGCGTCACTTCCTGACGGCAGAGCACGCTACCAGCGCGATTGATATCCTTTGCCGCCGCACTCCACTCTTCTGGGACAAGGCAGTGACGCTGGACTTCCTGGGTAGGATCGTCGACGCGATGGGGGTAATCCTGCAGTGGTCAGAGGAGAGAAAGCAGGCGGAATTGGACAGCTTCGCAGAATATGTGTGGCGTAACCACCGAGTGAAGCTTCCGTCCTAAGACCTTCGGGCATTATGAAATTTTAACATCGCATGCGATGCGTAGCCTGGTTGGGTTGGCGGCTTAACGCACGAATGCGTTTGGTTCAAAATCGGCGTGAAGAGCCTCGCCGATTCCGAAATGGTCTGCGATGCCGTCTGCAAGGCGATCAAGAAGATCGCCGCCTTGCTGCGCGCCGCGGTCTACCGGTTAAGATTATGAATTCGGCATGGCGTTGGGGGCAGAGCGCAGATCGGCCGGATCGCAGTTGCGAAAATGTTTTACGAACTCGGCAGCGAAGGAGATGATGTGCTCAGCAAAGGCCGCCCCGATCTCGGCGCTAGACAGCCGTGAGTTCCCGCCGATCAAGCCGTGCGGATTGACGTCAAGCGCGTCCAGGGGAACGGCCACCTCGCAGCCTTGGAACGATATTGCCGACAGGCCGACCGGCTCATGCCCGAAGGCCTTCGCGGCCTCGCTCGTTTTCTGAAGATCCGGTCGCATCAGCTCGGGAAAGTAATGCCAGTAGACCGAGGTGATCGGGTCGGCCCCATGGCCACCGGCGCGCTCGGCAAGATCCCCGTGCAGCCTCGTCCAGAGCTCGTGCGGTATGGCCTTCCAAATATTGATGGAGGGAATGATCAGGCCTGTACGGACCTTCAATTCGCGCACGGTCTGGTCGATCAGGCCCGCATTGCCGGTGTGACCGTTGAATAGCACGATCCGCCGCAATCCGTGATCCAGGAAGGCTGCAATCGTATCCTCCAGCAGCGCGCAGAAGGTCGCCGGCCGTAGCTGGATACCCCCTGCCATGCTGCGGAAGACATCGGCATAGCCGAAGGGAATAGTAGGAGCGGCGATCGCTCCGGAGCGTTCGGCGACGGCGGCCGCAAGACGTTCGGAGAGCATGAAATCGCCCATGGGCGCGTGCGGCCCCTGTTCCTCCTGGCTGCCGAGCGGAACGAGGATGACCGGGTCCTCCGCTATGCGCTCGCGAAATTCCACGAAGGTCATGTCCTTTAGCTGATGCTTCGTCATTGGCCGGCCAATAGCTCCAGGCTTGATTTGCGTGTTGCGGCGCCGCCGGGATTGAGGCAGGCATGGAGGTGATGCTTGGGCCCCGCCAGGACCGGAGTCCCGGCGGCGCAAGCGGGAAGCGCGAACGGGCAGCGCGGGCGGAACGGGCAGCCTTCCTCCGCGACCTCAGTGCTGTCCACGTCGGCCTCCCACGACCAGTCGGGCTTCAGGCGGTCGTCCTCTGCCGAAACGGTTGGGATAGAGGCCAGGAGCTGCTGCGTATAGCGGTGGCGCGGCCCGGAAAACACGTCCGCCACGGCGCCTTCCTCGACCACGAGGCCGCGATACATCACGATCACGCGGCTGGCGAGCACGCGCACGACGCTCAGATCATGGGTGATGAAGAGATAGGTCAGGCCCAGCTCCTCCTGCAGGTCCTTTAGAAGCCGCAGGATATGTGCCTGCACGGAGACGTCGAGCGAGGAGGTGGGCTCGTCGAGCACCAGCAGCTCCGGGTCCGTGGCGAGCGCGCGGGCAATGGCCACGCGCTGCCGTTGCCCGCCCGAAAGCGCAAGCGGCCGCCGGTCCTGCAGCTCGGGATGAAGGCCTACCTTTTCCAGAAGCTCGCCGATCCGCCGGCGCCGTTCGGATCGGCGGCAGACATTGTGAACCGAGAGCGGCAACCCGATCGCTTGGCCGATGGATTTGCGCGGGTTGAGCGTGGAGTAGGGATTCTGCTGCACGAGGCCGATCTGCCGGCGGTCCGCCTTCGAACGCCGGCCGGACAATGGCCTGCCCGCCAGGACGATCTCGCCGGCGGATGGCTTCTCGATGCCCAGAATGAGGTTGGCGAGCGTCGTCTTGCCCGATCCGGATTCGCCGACAATGGCGACGGTCTCTCCCTTGCCGACCGATAGATTGACGCCCTTTAGAGCCTTCACCTCGGAGCTGCCGACGTGAAAGGTCTTCGCGGCCTCGCGTATCTGGAGCAGCGGCTCGCTCATGCCGGGTTTACCTCGTGGATGCAGGCGACGCCGTGGCCGGCATGCCGCCACATGGGCACCGGAGCTTCGCATTCGGGCCGGGAGAACTGGCACCGCGGGCGGAAGGCACAGCCTTCGGTGAGCGCAGTGAGATCCGGCACCGAGCCTTCGATAGCCTCCGGGAGCCGGTCGGACGAAAGCCGCGGGACTGAGGCGAGCAGGGCGCGTGTATAGGGATGGCGAGGATTGGCGAAAAGCGCATCCGTCGGCGCACTCTCGACGATCCGCCCCGCATACATTACGCAGACGCGGTCGGCGAATTTGCGGACGACGCCGAGATTGTGGGAGATGAACAGGATCGCCGTGCCGTAAGCCTGGGACAGGTTGGCCATGATGTTCAGGGTCTGCTGCTGGACCGTCACGTCGAGCGCGGTGCCCGGCTCATCCGCGATCAACAGCTTCGGCCGGCTCGCCAGGGCCATGGCGATCATGACACGCTGATTGAGGCCGCCGCTCAGTTGGAAGCTGTAGCTGTCCAGAACGCGTTCGGGATCCGCAATGGAGACGTCCCGGAGGGCCGTGCGCATGCAGCTTTCCGCCTCGGCGGTGCTGAGCCGTCGGTCAAGACGCGTCAGAACTGCGGCGAATTGTTGCCGGATGGTGAAGACCGGGTTGAGAGCGGCCATCGGGTCCTGGAAAATCATGGTGATGTCGCGCCCCCGTCGGGCTTTGGCGCGGGCGGGAGATTCCTTGAGGACGTCGGAGCCGTCGAATTGCAGGTTGCCGCTGGTGCGGACGCGCCGCTGCGGCAATAGCCCCATGATCACACGTGCAGTTACGGATTTTCCGCTGCCGGATTCGCCAACCAGCGCCACGCGCTCGCCCGTTCCGACCGTCAGATCGACGCCGCGCAGGACGCTGACCGGGCCGTCATGGGTCTCGAAGGTCAGTCTCAGGTCTTCTATCCGCAGGAGATCTTCCATGTCTTATCCAACGATATCGAAGAGATCGCGCAGGCCGTCCGCGACCAGGTTGAAGCCGAGGACGATCACGAAGATCGCGAGACCCGCGGTGATGGAAAGCCACCATAGGTCGGGGAGGTATTGGGAGCCTTCCGATACCATGGTGCCAAGGTCCGGGGTGGGCGGCGGAGCCCCCATGCCGAGAAAGCTCAGGCTGGCTCCGAGCAGGATCACGAAACCCATGTCCAGGCTCGCCTTGGTCAGCAGGTTGGGCGCACAGTTCGGCAGTAGTTCGCCAAACATCACCTTCAGGGGAGAGGCGCCCACAACTTCGGCAGCGGTCACGAAACCCTCGTGCCTCAGCGAGCGGACGATGCCGTAGACCAGCCGCGCGTGCCAGGGCCACCAGGCGACTGCCATGGCGATCATTGCCAGCATCTGCGACGGCTGGGAGATGCCCAGGATGGCCATGGCCAGCACCAGCGAGGGTATGGCGAGGAAGATGTCGGTGACACGCATCAGGACGCTCTCCACCTTGCCGCCGAGATAGGCTGCTACGAGCCCGACGATGGTGCCGAGGGAAATCGCCAGGGATACGACGACCGCTCCGAGCATCAGGGAGTTGCGGAAGCCGAAGATAATGCGGCTCAGCACGTCCCGGCCCACGCTGTCCGTGCCAAGCCAGTACTTCGCGCTCGGCGGCTTGTTTGCGTCGGCGAAGTTCACCACCACGCCGGCATGCTCAGGGTAGGGCGCCACATAGGGAGCGAAGAGGGCGCAAAATAGCACGAGCGCGATGAGCGCCGCCCCAAACACCGACAAGCGGTTGCGGGCGAAGCGGCGCCATCCGCGCCATCTGGGATCAGCCTTGCTCATGAGGCCTTCAACCTGATCTTGGGGTCGATAAAGGAGACGATCGTGTCGATGATCATATTGATCAGCACGAAGAAGACCGAAATCAGCATGACCACGGCGATCACCGCGTTAAGATCCTTGCGCATAATGGCATTGACGCCGTATTTCGCCATTCCGGGCCAATGGAAGATCGTCTCGACGATGAAGGCGTTGCCGAGCAGCGCGACGATCTGCATGCCCAGGATCATCAAGGTCGGGATGATGGCCGGCCGCAGCGCCCATTTGAGCGCGATCGAGCTTTCAGCCAAGCCGTAAGCCCGCGCGAACTCGACAAAAGGCCGATCGTAGCTATCGACCATGTTGGTGCGGGTGAGGCGCGAGATCTGCGCCAGGCCAGGCAGGGAAAGGGCCACCGCCGGCAGCACGATATGGGCAAGCGCGTCACGGAAAACCTGCCACTGGCCCGCCAACAGGGCATCGACCGTGTAAAGTCCGGTGACGGCTGGCGGCGCCGTCAGGCTTTCCGACAGCCTGCCCGTGAGCGGCAGGAGACCGAGCCAGAAGGAAAGAAGCAGCATCAGGAAAAGGGCCCAGACAAAATTGGGCAGAGCCACGGCCAGCAGAGAGAGGATACGCGCAGCATTGTCCGGCCAGCGGTCCTTGAAGTGGGCGCTGGCAATTCCCATCGCGCCGCCGATCAACGTCATGGCGACGCCAGCGAAGATCACTAGCTCCAGCGTGGCAGGGAAGGTGGCGGCAACGTCCTGCGAAACGGGATTGTCGGTATAGAGCGACCTGCCGAAATCGAAGTTCAGCGCGCCCTTCATGAAGCGTATGTACTGCTCGGCGATAGGCCGGTCGAAGCCCATCTGCTGGCGCATGGCCTCCACCTGTTCCGCGCTCGCCTCCGGACCCAGTGCAAGGCGCGCCGGGTCGCCCGGAATGACACGCGCGAGTAGGAACATCAGTACGGAAACGCCGATGACGACGATGATGCCGCTCATCAGCCGGTTGAAGAGAAAGCGCGTCATACCGAGGGCCCTTTTTCCACTAGGGAGGGCAGGGGTGCGCCGGGCTCGATCGTGCGCTGCTTTGATTCGAAGCAATCAGGGTGATCTGGAGGCGAAATGTACCGCGCCCCAGTTTCCCCGATCGAATTCTGCTTTGATGACGTCAACTTCCCTGACCAGTCGCTCGTATGTTGGAGATGGCGGTTGGAACGCTCCGATCGAAATGTCGGCGTAGCTCCGGCTTTCGCCGGAGCGCTAGCCGAGCCGCGCCGAAACGGATTTGCCGGACCGAAACAGGCAAGGAGATTTCCATGCCTGCCCGTCGCCGGTCAAACATCCATTGTCATCCTGTCGTACCGGTAATTGCCGGCCATGATCGGAATGGACTGCTTCGGGTCTTCGAAGCCCGGCACATGCAGGTTTTCCCGGAATGCCACGAGATCGATGGCCTGGTAAAGGAAGACCGACGGATACTCGTCCGCGATCACGCGCGCCAGCTCCTTGTAAAGCTCGTGACGCGCCGCGGGATCGGTGGTTTGGCGGCCCTTTTCGAGCGCGGCATCGATTTCCGGTTTTTGCAGCCAGTGCATGGAAAGATAGGTGCCTGCCGCCGAGCTGTGATATTCGGCCCACAGCATGGAGTCCACGTCCGTTGTCGAAAGAGAGGTCGCCACACAGGCAAGGTGGGGCGTCGCTTCGGGACTGGTGGCCATTTCCACGATCTGCGGCCACGGGGCGGAGGTGATATTCACCTTCATTCCGAGCTCGGCCAGATTGGCCTGCAGCAGGAGCGCGAACTTCTCCTGCAGCGCTACCGACTTGAACCAAACGAGATTGAGCTCCAAGGGCTGATCGGCATATTTGGACTCGGCGAGTGCGGCCTTTGCCGCCTCGATATTGCGCTTGATCAGGGGTACACCGGGATCATAACCCATGACATCCGCCGGGATCGGGCCGCGGATCGGCGTACCCTGCTGCTGGCCGGCCACATCAAGAAGCGCGTAAAGCTGGTCATAGTCGAAGGCAAGCGCGATCGCTTTCCTGACATTCACGTCATCGAGCGGCGCCTTCTGCGTGTTCATCTTGAAGTGAAAGATGGTGGGCTTGCGGTCTTGGCCGATAGAAATGCCGTCCGACTGCGAAAGCGCGGCGACAATCTCCGGCGGCAGCGGCAGGCGCGTAAGGTCGATCTCGCCTCGCGGCATGAGCTGGCGCACGGTCACGGCCTCGACGCCGAATTTCGAGCGCACCACCTCGGGCGGATTGGGCGCAAAGCCCGCGAAATAATCGGGATTGATCTCCATCACCGTTTCGTTCTGGGAATCATGCCTGGCGATTTTGTATGGTCCGCTGCCGGCGTCGTTGCTGCTCAGGAATGCCTCGCCGTAGTCACCGAACTCCCCGAATTCGCCGTCCTTCAGATTGGCCGTCACGAGCTTTTTGTTGACTATGGCAAGGCGCACCAGCGCTGCAAGGAAGGGTGAAAACGGCTCGCGCAGCCGGAAGACAACCTTGTTGCCGTCCTGCTCCGCTTTGTCGACAGCGGCAAAGAGGAACGAGAAGCCCCGCTTCATCGTGATCATGCGGTTGGCGGAGAAGACCACATCCTCGGCCGTCAGCGGCGAACCGTCATGGAACTTAATGCCGTCGCGAATGGTGAAGGTGTAGACCTTGCCGTCCTCGGAAATCTCCCAGGATTCCGCCACGGAAGGCTCAATCTCTCCACCGGGCGCTGGACGCACCAGGAAATCGTAAAGATTGAACATGAGGATGGAGCCCGGGAAGTCCACGGGCTTGTGCGGGTCGGCCTGACCGATATTGCCGTCGGCCAGACGCAGCGTTCGCTTATCGGCGGCTGCCGCGAAGGGCATTGTCGGCCCGACGCCGAACGTTATGCCGGCCGATGCCGTTCCGGCCAGAAGTTGCCTGCGCGTGAGCATGAAATTCGACATTCCTGTTCCCCTTCTCAAGCTAGAATCGCCGGCATTAAGGAAGCAAGTCTCGCCTTGGAGCGGGGCGCCGCTTCCGGCTGCCTTTTATGGCTTCGTCGGGCGCGCCGGTTCTCCAGGGCACCTGCCTCGATCCTGCAAGCTTATCAAGCCAGTGTGGGCCTAAGAATACGTGGCAGCACTTACAGCCGGCATTCGTTGGCACGATGGACGAGGCCTGGGCAATGTCTATACTCGGGCGAAAGCAATGATGCCAAGAGAGGCTAAATGGAGTGTCCGGCCCGGAATGTCGTTTGATGGCATGAAAAAGCGAGTCTGCTTCATAACGCTCGGCCAGTCACCGCGGCCGGAGCTCATCTCGGAGGTGCTGGAGCATATTCGCGAACCGATCGACTACACGGAAATCGGCGCGCTGGACGGCCTTTCGGACGGTGAGATCGAGCCGCCGCGTTCGCTGCGCGATACGCCTCTCGTGACGCGGCTGGCCAGCGGCGAACAGGTCGTCGTCTCTTCGGAGTTTATCAACAGGCGGCTGGATATCGTGACCGCGCAGATCGACCGGCTGGGGCACGATCTGCTTGTGCTGCTCGCCAGCGGCATCTTCCGCAAATTCGAGACGTCCACCCCACTCATTCACGGCCAACTGGCGGTGGATGAGTGGATCGCCTCCTTCATCCTCGGCACGGCACAGCTTGGCGTCGTTTTTCCCCTACGGAAACAAGCCTCCGATCCGGTGACGCTCCATGACTACGGCATCCTCATCCAGAACTACCAGACCGTGGCCTATTCCGGCGAGGCAAGCCGCATCGACGAGACGGCGCTCCTGCTCAGGGATGTCGATTTCATCCTGATGCATTCGGTCGGGTACACCAAGGAGATGGCCCAGCAACTGGCGAGCGAATCGCACAAGCCGGTGGTCACGGCCAGACGTGTCATCGCCGGGGCCCTCCACCTGCGGCTTATGGAAATGGGCAGCACGGCCCATCACAGCTTTGCTCAGGCGAGCGAGCTCGACCTGATAAAGCGTCTGCCGCGGCCGGAAGAACCGCTTACCGGCCGCGAGCAGGAAGTGCTTTCGCTCGTGCTCGAAGGCCGTTCCAATAAGGAAATCGCCAAACAGCTCGGGATCAGCCACCGGACGGTCGAGATCCACCGGTCACGCGCCATGGCGAAATACAACGCGACGACGGCAATGCAGCTCATCCGCCGCGCCATGATCGAGAATCCGGGCTAGCTTTGTCTTTTCGCCTCCTACGTGCCGGCACGTATTTTGCGGCAGGTGGCTTTCATCTACGCTTTGGCAACTCCGCAAAGATCCACCCAAGGGAGGTGTCATGAGGAAAGCGGGCGAACAGATGAAGCTCGGGGCGTTTCTGACCGCGACCGGCCAGCATATAGCAGCCTGGCGTCATCCCGACGTGAAGGCCGACGCCGGCGTCGATCTCCAGGAATACATCCGGGTGGTGAAGATCGCCGAGCGCGGCAAGTTCGACATGATGTTCCTCGCCGACAATGCGGGCATTTGGAGCCGCGAGCTGGAGTCCGACGGACGCAGCTCGCGCGCAGCCTATTTCGAGCCGATCACGCTGCTTTCGGCGCTCGCAGCGGTCACGGAGCGGATCGGGCTTGTCGCGACGGCTACCGCGACCTTCAACGAGCCTTACAACGTGGCGCGTAAATATGCCTCGCTCGACCATCTGAGCGGGGGCAGGGCGGGCTGGAACCTTGTCACTTCGGCGAACGAGGCCGAGGCTTACAATTTCGGCTTCGACGTTCACCTGGCGCATGCGGACCGCTATGCACGGGCGCGCGAGTTTGCCGAAATCGTCATCGGCCTGTGGGACAGCTGGGAAGATGACGCGCTGATCCTCGACAAGGAGGGCGGACGCTTCTTCGATCCACAAAAGCTCCACATGCTCAACCACAAAGGTGAGCGGTTCTCCGTCCGAGGCCCACTCAACGTGCCGCGCACGCCACAGGGCCGCCCCATCATCGTGCAGGCGGGCTCCTCCGACGCGGGCATGGATCTCGCCGCCTGGTGCGCCGACGTTGTCTTCACCGCGCAGCCGGCCCTCTCCGACGGAATCACCTTCTATAGGGAACTGAAGGAGCGGGTGCGGAAGGCAGGCCGCTCGCCCGACGATCTGAAAATCATGCCTGGTCTTTCGCCTGTCGTCGGCCGGACGCGGGAAGAGGCGCAAGCGAAGTTCCAGGAGCTGCAGGACCTCATCGATCCCGTCGTCGGCCTCGGCCTGCTGTCGTCCATGGCCGGCCACGATCTTTCCGGCTATCCGATCGACGGACCCTTCCCGGACTTGCCGGACAACAATACCGGAAAGGGCCGGCTGAAGGTGCTGAAGGACACGGCCGCTCGAGAGAACATGACAATCCGCCAGCTCTATACGAGGATCGCCGGGACGCGCGGGCACAATCTCGTCATCGGCACGGCGGAGGACATCGCCGACCAGATGGAAGAATGGTTCACCTCCGAAGCCGCCGACGGCTTCAATATCATGCCGCAAGCGCTGCCGGGCAGCCTCTCCGACTTTGTCGACTTCGTCATCCCCGAACTCCAGCGGCGGGGTCTTTTCCGCAGGGAGTACGAAGGCAGCACGCTGCGTGAGCATTTGGGCTTGTCGTGGCCGCATACGCGCCACGCGCTCGCCCGCGATGGCCGAAACGCAAAGCCCGATGCGGCGGAATAGGGCGGGGACCCGACGCATTCTCCAGGGGTGACGGATTCGCCATCACGCCAAATGCGTCTCCCAACAATTTGAAGGAAAAGCAGTTTGACAAGAAAGATCATCGGTCTGGCGGGAAGTATACGCCGGCCTTCCAAGACACGGGCGCTCGTAACCAGCCTTGTCGCCGAAACGGCGCGCCAGTGCGGCGGCGCGAACGCCGTTTACGACGTGCTCGATCTCATGCCGGATCTCGGCACCTGCCTCTTCCGCTCGGACGCATCGCCGAAACTCGAGCGGATCCTGCAGGAAATCGAGTCGGCCGACGCGCTGATCGTCGCAAGCCCCGTCTACAAAGGCTCCTATGGGGGCCTTTTCAAGCACCTGATCGACCTTCTCGATCCCAACAGCCTTCTGGAAAGGCCGGTCCTGATCGCCGCCACCGGCGGCGGCCAGCGGCACGCGCTAATGGTGGAGCATCAGATGAGGCCGCTCTTCGGGTTTTTCGGCGCCTCCAGCGTACCGCTTGCGGTCTATGCGTCGGATACGGACTTCAAGGACGGCGAGCTGACGGATGAGCCGACGAGGCAGAGATGCGTGATGGCCTGCCGGCAGCTCTCGAGCCTCATCAAGCATCGTATCCCCTTTGAAACAGACCCGGCAGAGAAGCGCTGGGCGTAGGCGGCAACTGGGACCAGGACAAGATGTACCGATTGGGAATCGATGTCGGAGGGACGAACACGGATGCGGTCATCATGGCCGGCCGGTCCGTCCTTGCGGGCGTGAAGGCTGCAACCACCGAGGATGTCACGAGCGGCGTGATCGAGGCGATGGAGGCGGCTATCTCCAAGGCCTCCGTCGAGCGCTCGAAAATCACCCATGTGATGATCGGCACGACGCATTTCACCAATGCAGTGATCGAGCGTAAGCACGTCAATCCGGTGGCGGCGATCCGTCTCGGCCTGCCGGCCACCGCCTGCCTGCCGCCTATGGTGGACTGGCCGGCGGATCTGCGCGAGACCGTCGGCGGGCATCGGTACCTGGTGCGCGGCGGCTACGAATTTGACGGCCGCGAGATCGCGCCGCTCGACACGGACGAGCTTGACCGGATCGCTGCGGACATTCGCGCCAAGGACCTGACGGCCGCGGCGATCACCTCCGTCTTCAGCCCGATTAACGCGGCGATGGAGACCGCCGCGCGCGAGCACCTCATGAAGCGCTGTCCCGGCCTGCGCGTGGTTGTCTCCAGAGATATCGGCCGCATTGGCCTGCTCGAACGCGAAAGCGCGGCTATCATGAACGCCAGCCTGCTCGAGCTCAGCGGCCGCACGGTCGATGCCTTCGGAAGGGCGCTCCAGGCGGCAGGACTCAACTGCCCCTTCTTCATCACCCAGAACGACGGCACGCTCATGGGCGCTGATGTCGTGCGGGAATTCCCGGTCCTTACCTTCGCATCCGGTCCCACCAATTCTATGCGCGGGGCAGCCTTCCTAACAGGGGAAAGCGATGCCATCGTCGTCGATATCGGCGGGACGACCACGGACATCGGGGCTATCCAGCGCGGCTTCCCGCGCCAGGCATCGACGGTGGTCGATATCGGCGGTGTACGCACGAATTTCCGCATGCCTGACGTTTTCTCCATCGGGTTGGGCGGGGGCTCGCTCGTCCAAGGGACAAGCGATGCAGTGAGCGTCGGGCCGCAATCCGTCGGCTATCGCATCACGAAGGAGGCGCTGGTGTTCGGCGGCGGAACGCTGACGGCGACCGATATCGCCGTCGCGGCCGGCCGGGCATCGATCGGCAATCCCGCAGCGGTCGCCTCGCTTTCCGGCGAACTCGTCGGCGAGGCTCTGGCCGAGATCGTGCGGATGCTGGAACGAGGCGTGGAGCGCAGCCGCATCTCGCCCGAGCCGATACCAGTGGTCGCGGTGGGTGGCGGCTCCATCCTCATGCCGGAGAGGCTCGGCGACCTGCGCGTGATCCGTCCGGAGAACTTCGCCGTCGCCAACGCGGTGGGGGCTGCGATCGCGCAGGTGAGCGGCGAGGTGGACCGCATCTTCTCGCTCGCCAACGGGCTTACCCGCGAGACCTGCCTAAAACAGGCGGAGGAGGAAGCGCGCGAGAAGGCAATGCGCTCCGGCGCCGCGCCGGCGACGATAACCGTCATCGAACGCGAGGACGTGCCGCTCGCGTATCTTCCCGGCAATGCCACCCGCATCCATGTGAAGGTGGTCGGCGAGATGGACGGCGTACATGCTTGAACGCACGAGCGGCTTTCTTCTCGACGAGCGGCAGATTGATGCGCTGGAGATCGGCGCCGCGATCCTGGGGACCGGCGGCGGCGGCAATCCCTATATCGGCAAGCTGCGCGCCCGCGAGGCGCTGCGGCAGGGCTTCAAGATGCAGATCGTGCCGCTCGAAACTCTTCCCGACGACGCCGTCGTCGTTTCCGTGGGCGGCATCGGCGCGCCGCTCGTCTCGCATGAGCGGATCAAGGAGGGGAAGGAAGGGCTCAGGTGCATCCGTGCGCTGGAAGAGCGGCTCGGCGTTTCCATCGATGCCGTCGCCTGCGAGGAGATCGGCGGGCAGAATGCGATGGAACCGCTGATCACCGCTTCCGCGGCCGGGCTCCCGGTCGTCGATTGCGACGGGATGGGGCGCGCGTTCCCCGAGATGCAGATGACGACCTACTCAATCTACGGCCATCGATCGACGCCGAGCGTAATGTGCGACCTGCACGGCAATGTGGTGATCTTTGAGCACGCGATCTCGGAAAAGTGGCACGAGACCATGGCGCGGGCCTGCGTCGTGGCCCAGGGCGGTGCGTCGACGCTTGCAAGCGCGCCGATGTCGGGAAAGTTCCTGAAGCAGTTCGCCATCCCCGGCTCTTACAGCCGGGCCATGGCACTCGGCGAAGCCGTCCTGACGGCGCGGCGCGCGCATGCTGATCCGATCTGCGCCATATGCGAGAGCGAAAATGGGAGAATGGTCTTCCGGGGGAAGATCGCCGATGTCAGCCGTACGATCGCCGGCGGCTTCGTGAGAGGCAAGGTGCACCTTACCGGCTTCGATCAGTACGAGGGAGACGAGGGCTCGGTTCTCATCCAGAACGAAAACCTCGTGTTTCTGCGCAATGGCGCGGTCGAAGTGGTCGTTCCCGACCTCATCGTGATTCTCGACGTGGACAGCGGCGAGGCCATCACCACCGAGATGCTTCGCTATGGCCAGCGCGTGGCCGTTCTCGCCCTTCCATGCCACCCGTTGCTCAGCTCCGAAGCGGCGCTGGAGGTGGTCGGACCCAAGGGATTCGGCCTTGAAGGGATCGATTACAGGCCAATGTGCGAGCAGGAACGGGAGAGGGTGGCTCGATGACATCATTCCAGGTGATGCCGCAGGACATGGAAGCGATCGCGACGGGCGGTGCGTTTCTCGGCACGGGCGGCGGTGGAGACCCGTATATCGGCAAGCTGATGGCGCAGTCCGTGATGGCGGAGAAGGGGCCGGTGACGGTGATTTCGCCCGACGACGTCGAGGACGACTGGCTTTGCCTGCCAGTGTGCATGATGGGCGCGCCGACCGTAATGGTGGAGAAGCTACCCAACGGATCGGAGGCCGGTTCCGCCCTGGCGCAGCTCGAGGCCTTTCTTGGGCGCAGGGCCGACGCGCTGATCTGCATCGAGGCCGGCGGGCTCAACTCGACAATTCCCTTCGCCGTCGCCTCCGCCACCGGCCTGCCGCTGATCGACGGCGACGGGATGGGCCGGGCCTTTCCGGAACTTCAGATGGTGTCCTTCACCATGCACCGCGTCTCGGCAACGCCCATGGTGCTGGCCGACGACAAGGGCAACAGCTCCATCATCAACGCGATCTCCAACCGCTGGACGGAGCGTCTCGCCCGATGCCAGACCGTGGAAATGGGGGGAGCGGCCCTGGTGGCGCTCTACCCGATGAGCGGGGCGGAGGTGAAGCGCGGCATTCTTCGCCACACCCTGTCGCTTATCAAGGAGATCGGCGAGACGATATCGGCGGAGCGGAATGCACACCGCAATCCCGCAGAGGCGCTGATCAGGCGTCTTGGCGGCAAGCGCCTGTTTTCGGGCCGGGTCGCCGATATAGACCGGCGGACCGTGGGCGGATTTGCGCGCGGGCAGGCGCTATTCAAGGGAATGGAAGCGGACGAGGGGAAGAGCTTCCGCGTCGATTTCCAGAACGAATTCCTGATTTGCCGAGGCGACGATGGCGCCCCGATGGCGATAACGCCCGACCTGATCTGCGCGCTCGACGCCGACGGAGGCCTTCCGGTGACCACGGAGCAGCTCCGCTACGGCCTGGCCGTGACAATGATCGGCTTGCCCTGCGACGAGCAGTGGCGGACGCCGGCCGGGCTCGATCTCGTGGGTCCCGCCTATTTCGGCTACGATCACGAATACGCGCCGTTACACAGCCTGTCCTGATGTCCGAGGCGCCGGATCGGCGCCGACGACGTGCTTGATCCGCCCGATCATAATGGCGGCCTGACGATGATCTTCCTGGCTGTGAACGCCACCTCGATCAACGTGCGCCTGGGAGGCCTGCCGATGAAAGGCGCGCTCCGCGCGAAATTGTGGTTTCATTGGTTTCCTTGCCAGTATGAGGAGGCGAACCAATGAACCTCAGAAGCATCCCCGTGGCGCAGCTCTTGGAGTTGCTGGCGGTGGTCCGGTGTGGCAGCATCAATCGGGCCGCTCAGGAGCTGAACACCACCCAGCCCACGCTGACCAGAAGCATCAAAAGGCTGGAGGACCGGCTGAGGGTGCCTCTGCTTCAACGAACCGCACATGGCGTGACGCCATCCGAATACACCAAAGCGATGCTCCCTTTCCTCCAGAGCATCGAGAGCGACTTCAGGAAAGCCTTGGCGGAAATAGAGGCCGCCACCGGAGCCGGTGCGGGCAAGATCTGCATCGGCTCGACGGCCATGGTGGCAAACAAGATCGTCCCGCAGGTGCTTGCTCGGTTTGTCCCGCGCTGGCCGCATCTGACCATCGAATTCGTCGAGGACCGCAAACCCGCCCTGCTCGACGGATTGCGGAGCGGCAAATACGATTTCGTCATGGCCCTCATGAGCCCGGAGGAGCAGGCGCGCGACATCCTGCAGCAGGAACTCTTCACCGACACGCTCGTGGTCATTGCCCGCCCGGGCCATCCTCTTACCAAGCTTTCGTCCCTGTCCGTGCGCGATATCGTCCAGTGCAAATGGATCCTGCCTACGGAGGGGCTCGACCTGCGCAGCCGCCTGGAGAATTTCTTCCGTAACGAAGGACACGACGTGCCGGCGTTCCCGGTCGAAACGACGCTCTTCACAGCGATCGTCGCTCTTGTGAAGAGCACCGACCGGATCTCCGCGATTCCATCCGTGGTCGTAAGGGACGAACTGCTCAGCGGCGAGCTTGTAGCGCTGCGCGGCCCTTGGAACTTCATCCACCGCTCGTTCAGCGCCTATTTCAGGCGCGGGCATACGCTCTCTCCTTCCGCCCGCGAGCTGTTCCGGGAAACCCGCCGATATATCACCGAACTCGGCGTCAACGTTCAGAAGGCGGCTGCCGAATAGGTCAGAGGGCACTTCTGCTGTGCTAATGGAGGATGGCTATACACTTCAGGCATAACCCCGTGCCTCAATGCATTGGCGAAATGCGCCAGCTTGGAGTGAACTCCAATATGGGTTCCGGTCGGAATTCGAGATGCAGCAGCCGCAAGAGGGAGTGATGTCGTACTACGAATTGTCCGCCGATGAGGATTTGAACATCCTTAGACTGCATGAAAAGGCGATCGTGTTCGACGGTGCCTTCCCGATGCTCGGCTTCTACAAGGCGCCCGAGGAGGAAATCGACGCTTTCCTTAAGGGCGGCGTGACGGGCGGGAACGCGACGCTCTCTTCCGACGAGACCGATTTCTCCGGCGCGATCGCGAATTTCCGCAACCTGAAGGCTCTCATTTCGCGCAATAGCGATCGGATGGCCCTTTGCACCCGTGCGGCCGATATCGAGCGTTGCAAGCGGGACGGCAAGATTGGCATGGTTGCCTTCTTCCAGAATCCCAAGCCGATTGCCGACCGGCTGGCCGATCTGGAGATTTTCTACGAGCTGGGCCTGCGCGTATTCCAGATGACATACAACAATCTGGGCTTCATCGGCGCCGGCTGTTGCGAGCGCAACGATCCGGGACTGAGCAATTTCGGCATCGAGGTGGTGAGCAAATGCAACGAGCTCGGCATTCTGCTAGACATCTCCCATTGCGGGCCGGCGACATCCTGGGACACGCTGAAGTTTTCCAAGGCGCCCGTGGTCGCCAGCCATTCGGGTGCATATGCCCTTGCGCGCGCCTTCGGGCGCAATAAACCCGACGACATGTTAAAGGCGGTGGCTGACACGGGTGGACTGGCAGGCATTCCCTTCTTCCCCTGCCTCGTGAAGAGAGATCCGGAGACGCATGTCGTGCAGCCCTCCACCGTCGAGGACGTCATCGACCATATCGACCACGCCGTCGAGATCATGGGCATAGACCATGTGGGAATTGCTTCCGACATGTCCTCCCATCTGGCGCGTACCCTGGAGCTTACGCGCGACTCGGTGCTGCGCACCACGCGACTGCGTCATCCGGAGGTGTTCGGCGTCGGGCCTACCGATCGCTACGATCCTTATCCGGCGGGTTTGGACAGCCATGCCAAAATGCTGAACCTCAGCCGCGGGCTCCACAAACGCGGCTATGCCGAAGGCGATATCATAAAGATACTCGGGGGAAACTGGATGCGCGTCTACAGCGCAGTGTGGAAGGACTAGAGGGGAAGGCAGGGTTAACCTGACCGTCACAAAAACCGACAAGGGGAATTCGTGAGGAGAACAATGCGATGAACACATCCATTCTCAACCGGCTGCGGCGCTGCTTTTCGCTGTTGTTCATATCGGCGCTGGCCGGCCTTTCCGTGTTGCCGGCCCAAGCGGCCTGGCCGGAGCGCGCGATCGAAATCATCGTCGCCTACGCTCCGGGCGGCGGGTCGGACGCGATCGCGCGCATCGCCGCGCGCATCATGTCGCGCGAACTGGGCGTGCCGGTGAACGTCGTCAACATGCCGGGCGGCAACCAGCTGCCGGGGATCGAGGCGGTGATGCGGGCAGCGCCCGACGGCTATACTCTTCTTCTGGAAACACCCGCGACGAGCTCGATCAAGGCGACCATACCCGACAACCCGGTCGATCTGGAGGCGCGCACCTATGGCCCTCTCATGGCCGCCCAGGGCGCGCTCATCATGGTCAAGGGCGATTCCCCCTGGAACAGCGTCAGCGACATGGTCGACTTCATCAAGAACAATCCCGGAAGCTTCACTTATGTCCGGCTTGGTGGATCCACCTATTCCGATCTCGTAACCCAGGGACTTTTCTCCGTGGCGGGCATCGATCCCCAGACGGTGAAGCCGGTCGACTACAGCGGGAATGGTCCCGGCAACATTGCGGTCGCGGGCGGTCACGTGATGATGTCCGGCGGCTCGATCAATCCGCTGATCTCATCGGGCGATCTCAAGGTGCTGGCGATCGCCGGTCCTGAAAGGGCCACCGCGCTTCCCGATGTTCCGACCCTCGCCGAGTCGGGCTATCCGGTCGATTTCGTCGCTTATTTCGGATTCTCGGGACCGGTCGGTCTGCCTGAAGAGGTGCTGAACCGGCTCGATGAGGTCGTCCAGAAGATGAGCGGGGACGACAGTTTCCGCAAGGAGATCGAAGCGATCGGCTTCTATCCGCGTTTCCTGCCGGCGAAAGAGGCGCGCACCTATATCCTCAATGAGGCGGAGGAATATCGCGCGCTGGCGAAGCGATGAACGAGTCAGGAGGGCAGGCGGATCGCTGCGGCCGCCCCCCTGCATCCGTCGATCCCAACTTGCGGAGCAACCGCAATGTCCGATGAGCAGACCGTGCGCTCGCGCCTGGTGAAGAATGCCGAAATCGGCATTCTTCTGCTCCTTGGCGCGGTGGTGACCGGCGACGGAATCCGCTTCGTCCTGGTCACGCGGCATCTGCGCGCGCTCGAAGTGGGCGGCTACGAGATTCTTCTCGGCCTGCTCCTCATCATCCTGACGCTTTTCTATGCCTTGAAGCCGCTGGCGGAGAACTGGCGGATTTCCGAGGGCAATCGGAACACGGCGATCGGCTATGGCCTGCTCGTTGCATATGCCGCTTCGCTTCATGGCCTCGGTTATATCATCAGCACGCTTATCGTGGTTGCCGCCTATATGCGACTGCTTGGTGGGTACCGAATGGCAAGCAGCCTGGCGGTAGCGGCCATCTTTGCAACCGCCTCCACCTGGCTCTGGACCACGCTGATGATCAGCCTCCCACGCGGCTATTTTTCCACCTGGATTCTTTGGTAGGACGGAGCCGCACATGGACGCCTTTCTAGCCGGTATCCTCGCCGCCTGTTCTCCCCAGAACCTGGCGTTTGCCTTCATGGGATGCCTGATCGGCACGATCGTCGGCGTTCTGCCCGGCATCGGAGCCGTTTCCGCGGTTGCCATTCTCTTCCCGTTCACGGTCTATCTGCCGCCGGAGGGGATGATCATCGCATTGATCTCCATCTACTACGGCTCGATGTATGGCGGGTCGACGACTGCGATCCTGATGAAGGTCCCCGGAGAGGTTTCCTCCATCGTCACCGCCATCGATGGTTATGAGATGACGAAGCAGGGGAGGGCGGGGCCGGCACTTGCAATAGCCGCGATCGCTTCCTTCCTCGCCGGTATCATCGGCACGATCCTGGTAGCGACGCTCGGCCCTTCCACGGCGCGCCTGGCGCTCGGTTTCGGCCCGGCGGAGTATCTGGGGCTCAGCATATTCAGCCTGACCGCGATCGCCGCCCTTTCAGGACGCTCGCTGCTTCGCGGCGCCATCATCGCCGTGGTCGGCCTGATCCTCGTTTCGGTGGGCTATGACGAGGCCGCCGGGCTGGCGCGCCTGACCTTCGGCACGACCGCGCTGCAGCAAGGCTTCAATATCGTGCCCGTGATGATCGGCCTCTTCGGCCTGGGCGAGATGCTGCGCATCTATGAGGAGGAGACCGGACATTTCAGCAAGGTCAGGATCGACAAGCTCATGCCCAGCCGGGAGGAATGCGCCCTCGGGCTGGCTGCAGGGGCGCGGGCGACGGCCCTGTCGTTTCCTCTCGGCCTGCTGCCGGGCATGCTGCCTTCGGTTCTGTCCTTCCTCGCCTATACTCTCGAAAAGCACTTTTCCAAGACGCCGGAAAAGTTCGGCAAGGGCGCGGTGGCCGGCGTTGCGGCGGCCGAGGCCTCGAACAATGCGGCGGCGATGGGCAATCTGCTGCCGCTGATGGCGCTGGGCGTCCCCACCGGACCCACCATGGCGCTGATCCTGGGCGCCCTGACCGTCTATGGCCTCGCGCCGGGGCCGATGCTGTTCATAGCGCAAGCCGATTTTGTGTGGACCGTCATCGGCAGCTTCTTCGTTGCCAATGTGATCCTCCTCGTCCTCAACCTTCCCCTCGTGGGCGTCTGGGTCCGCATCGCCGCGATTCCCAAGGCGATCCTCACGCCGGCGGTGATGGTCCTTTGCCTGGTGGGCGCTTTCAGCGTGCGCAACAGCATGTTCGATCTCTGGGTGTGCGTCGTCTTCGGCTTCCTGGGCTGGTTGCTGACGCGGGCCAAATGGCCGCTGGCGCCTTTGGTGCTGGCCTATGTGCTGGGACCGATGCTCGAGAGCTCGGCCCGCCAGGTCATCGAGCTCTCGCCCCTTGTGCTTTTGGAGCGGCCGCTCTTCTGGATGTTCATCGTCCTTGCGGCGCTCTCGCTCTGGTTCAGCCGCCGCCTCTGGCGCGCTATCGAATAAGGTCGGACGGAAATGCAAAATGGGAAAAAACAGAACGTAGCTGTCGTGGGAGCGGGCATTGTGGGCGTATGCAGCGCCCTCTGGCTGCAAAGGGAAGGCTACGACGTCACGCTCATCGATCCCAATCCGCCGGGCAGCGGCGCTTCCTACGGGAATGCCGGCGCCTTCAGCCCTGCCTCCGTGGTGCCCATGGCAATGCCCGGCGTGCTGCGCCATGTGCCGGGCTATCTGCTCAATCCCCATGGTCCCCTCGCGATCCACTGGGGATATCTGCCGAAGCTGGCGCCCTGGCTCCTGCGCTTCATCCGTTCCGGCCGGCGCGAGCGGGTGGACAAGCAGGCAGCGGCACTGGCGGGCCTCCTCGGTCCCGTTTTCGACTGTCTGATGCCGTTGGCAAAGCAGGCTGAAGCAACGCATCTCATCCGGCGCGACGGCTTTCTCTATGTCTATCGAACCGAGGCCGCGCTCCGCGGCGATTCCTATGGCTGGGAGCTACGGCGCCGGCACGGGATCGCCTTCGATATCCTCGAAGGTCCTGAAATCCATGAGTTCGATCCGGCGCTCTCGCCCGAATACCACGCTGCGCTTTTCGTGCCCGGGAACGGCCACACCGTCGATCCGCAAGGCCTCGTTCAGCATTTGGCGAGGGCGGTGGAAAAAGCCGGCGGGCGGCATTTCAAGGCGAGCGCGGAGGATTTCAAGCGTGACGGATCGGCTGTTAGGGCGGTGTTGACCGATAGGGGCGAGGTGGCCTGCGATTTCGCCGTGATCGCCGCCGGCGCCCGGTCCGCGCGGCTTGCCGCCCGGTTGGGCGAGAAGATCCCGCTCGACACCGAACGGGGGTATCACCTGATGCTCAAGTCGCCGGAGGCGATGCCCAGGGTGCCCGTCCTCGAGGCCATGCATAAATTCGTTGCAACGCCGATGCAGGCCGGGCTGCGGATAGCGGGAACCGTCGAGTTCGCGGGCCTCGATAGACCGCCCAACATGGATCGTGCGCGCCGCCTGCTGCGTCCTGCAAGGGCGCTGTTTCCCGCCTTGCGCGAGGACTACCCGGAATCGGAAATGTCCAAGTGGATGGGATTCCGCCCCAGCCTGCCGGATTCTCTTCCGGTGATTGGCCGGTCGAAAGCTTCGCCGGGCATCGTCTACGCCTTCGGACATGGGCATGTGGGCATGTGCGGCGGACCGATGACGGGCAAACTGGTCGCGGAAATGATCGCCGGCCGCCCGACATCCATCGATATCGCGCCTTTCAGCCAATCGCGCTTCTGAGCCGCCTCGCTTTTTGCGGCGACTGCCACCACCTCCTGATAAAGATCGGAACGTCTCGAATGCGCATCTTTGATTGCCGCCTTAGACCTCCCTTCGGGGAGTTTCTTACCACCAGCTACTTCACCGACGTGCCGCGGATCACGCGGATGGCAGCTGAAATGGGCCTGGAGGCGCCCGCGTCGCTTGCGGAAACCTCAATGGAACTACTGTTCACGGAGATGGATGCGGCCGGCGTTGGAATGGGGCTGGCAGCGGGCCGTATTTCGCCCGGTTTGGGGAACGTGAGCAACGCCAGCGTCCGTGAGCTTTGCCGGCTGTGGCCGGACAGGTTCGTGGGCCTTGCGGTGGTGGATCCTGGCAAGGCGGCCGAGGCATCGGCGGAGATTGACCGCGCCATGCGCGACGGCTTCAAAGGCGCACTCATCGAACCGGGATTGCTGGGAAACGCGCTGGCGATCGACGACAGGCGCATCTACCCCTTCTATAGCCATTGCGAGGAGGCAGGCATCCCGCTTTTCATCATGGCCGGAGGAAATGCGGGACCGGACCTGAGCTTCACAAATCCCGAGCACCTCGATCGTGTTGCGGCCGATTTCCCGCGTCTCAAGCTGGTGTCGTTGCATGGCAGCTGGCCATGGGTGCTGCAAATCCTGCATGTGTGCCTGCGCCGGCAAAACGTGTATCTGTGTCCGGACATGTATCTGGCCGGCCGCATGCCGGGGTTCGAGGAATATGTCCGCGCTGCAAACGGCTTCCTCAGCGACCGGTTGCTCTTCGGCAGCTCCTATCCCGTGCTTGCGCTGGACCGAGCCGTCAAGAGCGTCCAGCAAATCGGTTTCCGTCCGGAGGTGCTCGAGCGCATTTTCTTCCGTAATGCCGCAGCATTGTTGGGGCTGTGATGGCATCTTTCCGGTGGCTCAGCGTCCGCCGAGCGCTCCCGTCAATTCCTGCGCGACAGACGACACGAGCGGGCCAACCGCTTCGATGCGCTCGTCCGTCAGGCGGCTGACATGACCGGAGACGGAGATGGCGCAGAGAGGCTCGCTGTTGGCACCGTAAACCACGGAGGCGACGCACCGCACGCCGCGCGCCAAGCCTTCGTCGTCGATGGCGTAGGCGCGTCGCCTGGTGACATGCAGGTCGTCACTGTAGCAGGGGCCCAGGGCATCCGTGCTCGCCGCCATATTTGCGATGACGGCTCTGACCTCTTTCTCCGGATAGGCGGCGAGGATGGCCTTGCCCATTCCCGAACAGTGGATGGGCATGCGGCCGCCCACCTTGGCCACCGAAAGTCTTGCCTCGCGGCTCTCGATCTGCGCCAGAACGACCACATCGTGGCCTTCGGCAATGCCGAGATTGGCGGTCTCATGCGTCAGGTCCCTGAGCCTGCGCATGTATGGGATGGCGGAGGCGACGAAGGCCCGCTTATGAACGAAGGCGCTCGCCACCAAATAGGCCTGGCGGCCGATATACCAGCGTCCATCATGCCGATTGAACTGCACGAAATGCCGCTTTTCCAATGTGGTGAGCAGCCTGTGAGTGGTCGAACGGGAAAGCTCTGCGACCGCGGTGATCTCCCTCAGGCGCATTCCCGATCCGTGTTCCGCCAGCACCTCCAGGAGGGAGATGGCGCGTTCGACGGATTGAACGGTCCCCAGCCGTTCATTGGAAGTGGCCTCCTCAGGGAATTCCGGTGCACCCATTGCGTCGATGCCTCCGTAGAATGCTTCCAACTCTCGGGTATCGGTACCACCTCAGTAAAGTACACTTCTACATTCAAATCAATATTTTTAATTGCATACAGAAAGAAATTCCGCCGGGGGGCTTCCGCTGATGGCTATCGCGAGGGGAGCGGAAAGGTGCGTGACATCAGCCGGTTCATGCGCCAACGAAGTGTGAAACCGCGCACGGCGAGGAACGCGAGGAAAGCGATCCAAAGTCCATCGTTGCCGAGCCACGGGATAAAGGTGAGGATGAGCAGCAGGTAGCAGGCCGAAGCGACGAGCATCATGTTGCGGATGTCGCGCGCCCAGGTCGCACCTATGAAGACCCCATCCATGACGAAGGCAAGACTGCCGAGCGGGGCAGTCAGTAGCGCCCAGTGAAAATAGGCGTGAGCGAGCGCACGTACATCAGGACTTGCCGTCATGAGCGCGATGATCGGGTCTTGAACGAGGAGATAGACCGCCGCCACAGCAAAGCCCGTCGCAACGCTCCAGAAGACGGAGAGGTTTACCGATGTTTCGAACATGACGCGGTCACACCCGCCTACCGCCCTTCCGGCAAGGTGCTGGGCGGCGACGGCAAGCCCTTGGATCATCGCGCCGGAAAAATAGAAGAGGTTCATCAGCACGACGTTGGCTGCGAGCACCGCCGTACCGAAAGCGGCACTCTCCCGCGTGAAGAGGGCGATGCTGAAAAAGAGAATCATGGATCGCAGAAGAATGTCTGCATTGATGCTGAGTATCCGCTTCAGTTGGCGCATGTCCGGCACGGCTGAAAGCACTGCCCGTGCCTTTCCATGAAGAGCGCGCGCTATCAGAATGCCGCCGGCGAGAGCGGTGGCCGTCTCTGCGGCCACCGTCGCCAGCGCCGCACCGGCAACACCCCAATCGAAATGGAGGACGAAGGCGATACTGAGAATTGCGTTGACGAGGTTGAGCACAGCCTGGAGGGCAAGGCCCGGCAGAAAAGAGCCCTGGCCGAAGAGCCAGCCCACCAGCGCATAATTGACGAGCAGCAGCGGCGCTGACCAGACGCGGATGCCGAAATAGACCATTCCGGCTGCCCTTACATCCTCGCCGACGCCGAGCAGTGAAAAGCCGGCATAGGCAATCGGCCACTGCAGCGCCACTGCGATGAGGCCTGCCGCGAAAGCCAAGCAGATGGCGCGGAGGGCATGCGCGAGCATCTCTATCCCGTGTCCCGCCCCGAACGCTTGCGAAACCATGGCAGTGGTGGAGGAACGCAGGAAGTTGAAGGTAAAGAAGACGAGGTTGATGATCACGTTGGCGGCAGCGATGCCGCCGATCAGGGCTTCGTTCCCCAACTGCCCGACAACTGCCGTGTCAACGATGCCGACCAGGGGTGTCGATATCGATGCCAGGGTGATCGGCAACGCAATCTTCAGCACCTGGCCATGGGTAACGGTGGTGGCAGGCATCTGCGAACCAGGGGAAGGTTCCTGGTCAAGCCGTGGCTGGTCAATTGTCATCGGGCGGCGCTCCCGCTTCTTTTGAACGGGCGCACCTTGCCGCACCCAGCGCAGCAGGGTGCGGTCATACGATCAGTCGCACTCGCTGCCGTTCTGCCCATTCACTCAGGATTGGACCACTTTGCACGGTGTGTCGAAGGCGGCGCGATCTGTTCCCGCATCGCGGGAATCCTTGCAGCGCGCTATCGACTGCGCTGTTGATTGAGTTTAGCCGGTTTCTGACATGCGCCGTGCCAACCGGCCGGTGCCAGCGGAGATGGCTGCAGCATGGCGGTTCAGCATGCCGATACGATCGTCGTCGGGGGCGGCTTGGTTGGCGCCGCCATAAGCTACGGGCTGGCGAAGATCGGGCAAGGCGTCATCGTCCTCGACGAGGGGGATGTGGCTTTTCGGGCGTCCCGCGGCAATTTCGGGCTCGTGTGGGTGCAGTCGAAAGGCGACGGCATGCCCGAATATGCGCGCTGGACGCGCCGCTCGGCCGACCTCTGGCCGGAATTCGCCGGAGAGCTCGCCGGGGAGACCGGCGTATCGCCGCACTATTACAAGGCTGGAGGAGTGCATACCTGCCTTTCTGAGGAGGAACTGCAGGCCCGTACCAATCTCATCGAACGGATGCGGCAAGTGCATGGGCCGGAGCGCTATGAAGCAAGGGTCCTCGACCGCCGCGAGCTTGCCGAGATGCTCCCCGGCTTGGGTGAAGCGGTCATTGGCGGCTCGTGGTCCCCGCACGACGGCCATGCGAGCCCGCTTCACCTCTTGCGAGCGCTGCATGCTGGGCTCCTGCAAGGGCGCGGACGCTATCATGCCGATGCCCGTGTGACCGCGATAGCAAGGGACGGCTCGGGTTATCGCGTCACGACCGCCGCCGGGGTGTTCGCGGCGGAGAGAGTGGTGCTCGCCGCTGGCCTTGCTAACCGCGCGCTCGCGCCAATGGTAGGGCTCAGCGCGCCGGTCTCTCCGCTCAAGGGGCAGATTCTTGTCACGGAGCGCGCAGCGACGGTCCTGCCTATGCCAACCGCCTTCGTTCGCCAGACGGAGGAAGGTACATTCCTCATGGGAGACAGCTACGAAGACTCGGGCTTCGATACCGCGTCGCGGCCAAACGTCATGGCGGAGATTGCCAGACGCGCCGCCCGCACCTTTCCATTTCTCAGAAAGCTGCAGGTCGTGCGGGCCTGGGCCGCGCTCCGCGTCATGTCCGGCGACGGGTTTCCCATCTACGAGCAATCGCGGACTCATCCGGGCGCCTTCGTGGTGAACTGCCATTCCGGCGTCACTCTGGCAGGCGCTCATGCGCTGGCGCTCGCGCCGATGATCGCGCGCGGCCGCCTTGATGAAGCATTCGCCGCCTTCAGCGCAGGGAGGTTTGATGTTCAAGCGCATCGCGACGTCGCGTAAGGCAAGACTCTCTTTCGATTTCGAAGGGCACAGACTCGAGGCGGAGGACGGCGATACCGTGGCGGCCGCGCTGCTGCTTGCCGGCGAAAGGGTCTTGCGCAGTACAGCGGTTTCAGCGTCCGAACGCGGGCCCTTCTGCCTCATGGGCGTGTGCTTCGAATGCCTGGTGGAGATCGACGGGATACCTAACCGGCAGGCCTGCATGGTGAAGGTGCTGCCAGGTATGCGGGTGCGCCGCCAGCGCGGCGCAGCGCGGGTGGGAAGCACATGAGCGCATATGATGTCGCGATAATCGGCGCCGGCCCCGCGGGTATGGCCGCGGCGGTGGAGGCATGTCGCGCCGGCTTTTCCGTAGTCGTCTTCGATGAGCAGGACGCGCCTGGCGGGCAGATCTATCGCGCCATCGAGCGGGCGGATGCGGGGCGGCTGGCGCTGATGGGTGAAGATTATGCCAGGGGTAGAGCTCTTGCCGAGGCTTTCAGGACCAGTTCCGCGGTCTACATGCCAGGCACGATTGTCTGGAATGTCGATGCGTCGCTCCGTATCAACTACAGCGGCGCGACTGGCAGTGGCGAAGTCACTGCGGGATCGGTGATCATAGCCACGGGTGCCATGGAGCGCGCCACGCCTTTGCCGGGCTGGACTCTGCCGGGCGTGATGACGGCCGGCGCGTTGCAGATCCTGCTTAAGGCGCACGGGCTCGTCAGCGACGATACGGTATTGGTCGGCTGTGGCCCTCTCCTTTTCCTGGTGGCACAGCAAATGACGGAGGCTGGATCGCCTCCCAGAGCGGTCGTCGAGACCGCAGCGCCTGGCGCGCTCCACCGGGCGCTGCCGCATCTCTTCGGGGCGTTGCGCGCTCCGGCCTATCTGAGGAAAGGCTTGGCCATGATCCGGCAGCTCGCCCGCGCGGGCGTGCCGGTCTATCGTCATGCGCAGGCGGTTGCGATCGAGGGCCGCGAGGCGGCGGAAGCCGTCAGCTTCACGATCAAAGGCCAGCGCCATCGCATTTCGGCGGGCACCGTGGGCCTGCACCAGGGCGTGATACCCAACCAGCAGATCACGCGCCTCCTCAGTTGCGAGCAGGATTGGAGCGCAAGTCAGCGCTGTTTCGTGCCTAGGTTGGATCCGTTTGGCGAAACGAGCATCCAGAATGTCTACGTCGCCGGGGACGGAGCAGGGATCGGCGGCGCCGTTTCCGCCGCTCTCGGAGGGAGGCTCGCGGCCCTGCGCATCGCCGCCAGGGCGGGCAAGGCTACTACGGGCGAAGCCCGGTCCGTAATGGCGCGGCTCGCGCGCGATCGGGCGATCCGCCCCTTCCTGGAGGCGCTCTATGCGCCGTCCAATGAAGTGCTTGTGCCCGCGGATGATACGCTCGTGTGCCGCTGTGAAGAAGTAACCGCCGGACAGATCCGCGAAGCCGTGGCGCTTGGGGCGCCCGGGCCAAATCAGGCAAAGGCCTTCTTGCGGTGCGGCATGGGGCCGTGCCAAGGCCGCATCTGCGGCCCCGTCGTCACGGAAGTCATCGCAGCGGCGCGCCGGACCCCGCAGGACGCTGTTGGGTACTACCGCGTCCGCCCCCCGCTTAAGCCGCTCTCCGTAGCCGAGATAGCGGGCCTGGCGCCGGCGGCGGAGGGCCAGCCCCTGGACTAGGGCCGTGCTGCTGAATCTGCAATTCCATCAACACCAGCGAACAATGAAGGAGAAGGTTATGATCAAGCGTCACATGCAGACACGCATCAATCATCGGGTCGTCGAGCACAACGGGGTGCTCTATTTTGGCGGCCTTATTGCCGATGACCTGAGCCTCGACATGAAGGGCCAGACACAGCAGATCTGCCGCAAGATCGACGAACTGCTGCAAAAGGTGGGCTCCTCAAAGGCGCATCTGCTCACGGCGATGATCTACATCTCCGATTTCTCGCAGAAGGAAGGAATGAACGAGGCCTGGCTCGAATGGCTGCCCGGTGAGCTTTTGCCCACCCGTGCGACGATCGGCGTCGCTGACCTCGGCGAAAACGTCCTGATCGAGGTGGTCGTGTCCGCAGCCAAGACTGCGTAGGAATCCGGGTCCGCCGGTCAATGGCTGCCTGGTCCTACGATGCGGGAATCCGGCCGTGGCTCCATTGACAGGGCGGTCATCTCACGAAACTCTGCTTGCCGTGCTGCAAAACAAGCAACAGTAAAACGCAGCGAAGAACGTATTGTGTTGAAAAACAATACGGGGAACACTCGCAGTCGTGATCCGGTATTGAGCAGTCGTACAACAAGAAATCTCAATTCTGATCCGAAATATGTACTCGTATGGATGGGAGTAATACATGAACATCCGACTACATGGTCTAACAACAATTCTATCCGCATTGGTAGTGTTTACGGCGCCGACCGCTGTCCTTGCTCAGGACAATTTGGTCACCGGGGAGCCGATCACGACCGTCAATTCGGGCACGCCCGGAAAGGGCGGTGAGGTTACCTTCACCGTCACGCGGGACATCACCAACTGGAACGTCACCTCGGCCCTCGGCAACAACGCCGTGGTCCGCACGGTGACGCTGCCAATCGTTCCGTCGGCTTTCATGGTGCAGCCGGACTTCACCCTGAAGATGAACACCGACCTCCTGGAGAGTGCCGAGCTTACATCGACCGATCCCCAAACCGTGGTCTACAGGATCAGGGAAGATGCGGTGTGGAGCGACGGCGTCCCGATCACGGGCGACGACTTCATCTATTTCTGGAAGACGCAAAACCGCCGCGACTGCCCGGAATGCCTGATCAATGCGAGCGATGGCCACGACTTCATCGAAACGCTCGAGCAGGACGAGACCGGAAAGGTCGTGACGGCGACATTCAGCGAACCGTTCGTGGGCTGGCAAGGGCTTTTCATGTTCCTCTATCCGGCTCATCTAGCCGAGAAGCACGGCGACATCGCGGAGAGCTACAACAACTTCCTCTCCAATGAGGTGCCGACCTGGTCGGGCGGACCCTACATGGTCGAGTCTTTCGATCCGGGGCAACTCGTCACGCTTGTGCCAAATCCGAAATGGTATGGCGAAAAAGGGCCTTATCTGGACAAGCTGAAATTCCGGATCATCACCGATTCAACTCAGCAGCTGACGGCGCTCGAAAACGGCGAGGTCGATGTGATCTATCCGCAGGGCGCCACCCAGGACATGGTCGAGCAGGCGGCGGGCCTCGATTATCTCGGCATCGATTTCCAGATGAATCCGGCCGCCAACTGGTATTTCATGGGCCTCAACTCCAAAGCCGGCCCGATGTCCGACATCGCGCTGCGCAAGGCGGTTTTGACGGCTATCGACGCCGGTGACCTGAAGGCCAAGACCGCTGATCCGTATTTGCGCAACTGGCCCCATATGGGCAGCGTGATGTTCCTGCCCAACCAGGCAGGTTATGCCGACCGCAGGGGAGCGCGCGGCTACGGTACGGGGGACGTGGAGAAGGCGAAGGGGATCCTCTCCGAGGCGGGCTACAAGCTCAGCGGAGGCAGCCTGCTGGATCCCTCCGGCAAGCCTGTATCCACGCTTCGGCTTGGCTTTCCGCCCGGCTATCCGGCGGCCAACGACATGGCGCGACTGATCACAGGCTATATCGCCCCGCTCGGCCTCAAGACGGATTTGTTGACCGGCCCGAACGCCACCGCCGACTATCTCCTGAGCGGCAATTTCGACCTTTACCTCAGCTATTTCTCGCAGCAGGTCTTTCCCGCGGTGAAGGCGGGGCAGATTTTCCTCAGGGATGCCGGTCAGAACTATTTCGGCTTCAATGATCCGAAAATCGAGGAGATCATCGGCAAGGCTGCGGCAGCCTCGTCAATAGAGGAATCTGCCGCAATCCTGTCCGAGGCCGACGAGCTCGCGATGGATTACGCGGCGCTATTCCCGATCTATCAGTTGCCGACGGCGCTGATCTACAAGGAAGCGATTCTCAACCTGCGCGACAATCCGAACCAACTCGGTCCGGCCTACAACACGGCCGAATGGGGTTTAGCGGAGTGAATGGGCGGAAGGGGCCGGGCAGCTTCCGGCATGGCGGCCCCTTCACCCAAATCGTTCCGCCGATGATTTTCCAAGCTGCAGGGAGTTGAGCTTGCTAGCCTATCTGGTCAGGCGACTGCTTGTCATGATCCCGATGATGCTGATCGCCAGCTTTCTCATGTTCGTCGTCATCAGCTTCTCCGGCGATCCGCTCGCGGGATTGAAGACGATGCAGCCGCCTCCGCCGCCCGAGGTGCTGCACGCCATGGCGGTCAAGTTGAGGCTCGATCAGCCACTTCTCGACCGATACTGGATGTGGCTCTCCGGCCTGTTCGTCGGGGATTTCGGGCCGAGCATTCACAATATCGATATCGGTGCGGAGCTCGTGAAGCGCCTTGGTGTTTCGCTGCGGCTCCTGGCGCTCGGCATCGTGCTCGCATTCTTGATGGCTGTCGCGGCGTCGGTCATCGGCGCAGTGCTGCAGTTTTCCTGGGCCGACCATATCATCAGCTTCGTCGCCGTCGCGATGATATCGATGCCGGTGTTCTGGCTTGCGCTGCAGCTCAAGCGGCTGGCGATCAGCATCAATCAGGAGCTTGGGTTCAGGCTGCTCTATACGTCCGGGGATGGCGCGGGCATGACGGCGAGCACACCTTGGGATCGGGTGCTGCTTCTCATCGGTGTGCTGGCGCTTCCCACGATCGCGCTTTCCATGCAGGCTTTCGGGACATGGAGCCGCTACGGCCGTGTGGCCCTAATCGACGCGTTAAACAGCGAATATGTGAAGCTTGCCAGGGCCAAGGGCCTTTCGGAGACGCGCGTGGTGCTGGCGCACGGCCTGCGAACCTCGCTTGCGCCTATGCTTACCGTTGTGGCTGCGGGCGGCGCCGTCATTCTCGGCGAGTCCGTCGTCACAGAGACGGTCTTCCAATGGCGCGGGATGGGAGACCTCCTCGTCACCGGAATCCAGAACAACGACGTCTATGTCGTTCTCGGCTGGCTGCTGGTGGCCGGTCTCATCATCATGGTCTTCAATCTGATTGCGGATATCCTCTATGCCGTCCTCGACCCCCGCATCCGCTATGAGCGATAGAGCAGTGGAAATAGGACAGGCGCCTGCGCAGGAGCAGGTCTACCGTCCCTGGCGTGCCATTGCGCGCAAGTTCTTTAGCTACAAGGCATCAGTCGTCTCGCTCGTCATCCTGATCCTGATCGTGCTCTTCGCCTTCGCCGGCGGGCCCTTGTGGAAATATTCCTATGCCGTATCGACGTCCGACCTGTCGGCGCCGCCGAGCTGGGAGCATCCCTTCGGGACCGATCATCTGGGCTACGATCTCATGGCGGGCGTGATGCGGGGCACGCAGCGCTCGCTCTCCATCGCTGGAACGGTGGCGGTGCTCGCCACGCTGATCGGCTCGATCTGGGGTGCGGTCGCCGGCTATGTCGGCGGCTGGGCGGACTCGCTCCTGATGCGGATCGTCGATCTCATCATGATTTTCCCACTCCTGGCGGTCGCCGCCTTCCTCGCCCGGCAGTCTCAGGGCGGGGAGCACGGCTGGCTGCTGGTGGCGCTCGTGCTGGCGACCCTCTCATGGACGGTGCTGGCGCGTGTCGTGCGCTCGGTAGTGCTCTCGCTTAGAACGCGCGAATTCGTCATCGCGGCGAAGATCGCCGGAGCGGGGCCGGTGCGCATCATCTTCCGCCACCTGCTTCCGAACACGGTGGGGCCGATCATCGTCGCGGCCACGGTGCTGGTGGCGAGCGCCATATTGTCGGAGACCGCTCTTTCCTACCTCGGCTTCGGCGTGCAGCCTCCGGACACCTCGCTCGGGCTCCTGATCAACCAGGCCCAAGGTGCGATTTCTACCCGCCCCTGGCTCTTCTACTTCCCGGGGCTCTTCATCATCCTGATCGCGCTCTGCGTGGCCTTCATCGGAGACGGCTTGCGGGCCGCCCTCGATCCCAAGCAGCAGAGGAAATGAGGCCCCATATGAGCGAGAGCGTCCATATCGCGGGCGGCACTGGCGCGCCGCTGGTCAGCGTCTCCGGCCTTACCGTCAGCTTCGACCGGCACAGGGAAGAGCCGATCGAGGCGGTGCGCGACGTAAGCTGGTCTATCGGATCAGGCGAGGTGCTGGCACTGGTCGGCGAATCCGGCTCGGGCAAGTCGGTCTCGGCGCTTGCCGTCATGGGCCTCCTGCCCAGGAACGCGCGCGTGGCTGGCTCCATACGCTGGCGCGGGGAGGAACTGCTCAGTGCCTCCGAGAAGCGGCGCCGGGCCCTGCGCGGCAGCCGCATCGGCCTCGTGCCGCAGGATCCGATGACGTCGCTTAACCCCGTCTACACCATCGGCGCACAGATCAAGGAAGGCATTAGGGCCCACCAGAAGCTGAGCGAGAGGGAGATGGCCGAGCGCACGCTGGAGCTTCTCGAAACGATGGGCATCCCGCATGCGCGCGAGCGTATGAACAGCTATCCGCACGAGCTTTCAGGCGGCATGCGCCAGCGCGTAGTCATCGCCATGGCGATGGCGAACAACCCCGATTTGATCATTGCCGACGAAGCGACCACCGCGCTCGACGTGACCGTGCAGGCCCAGGTGCTGGATGCGCTCAAGAAAGCACAGGCGCTCACCGGGGCGGCGCTGCTTCTCATCACGCACGACCTTGGTGTGGTGGCGGGCCGTGCAGATCGCGTCGCGGTCATGCAGCGCGGCGAAGTGGTCGAGCAAGGCACGGTGGACGAGATTTTCTACCAGCCAGCGTCATCTTATACACGCAAGCTGCTCCACAGCATCCCCCGATTGAACCACACGCCTGACCTGAGCGCCCCCAGCGATGTCGCGCCCGATGCCGAGGTGATCCATTCAGCCTTTGAAAGGAAGGCCGGTGCTGAGGGAGCTCCGATCCTATCGATGCGGAATGTCGGCAAGCATTTTCCTGTTTATTCGCGCGGCGTTATTCGGGGCAGGGTGGGGGTGATCAAGGCCGTCGCCGGCGTCGATCTCGACGTTGAGGCGGGCACCACGCTCGGCATCGTCGGCGAGTCGGGTTCGGGAAAGACGACGCTCATCCGATCGCTTTTCAACCTGGAGCCAATCACCCACGGCACCATTCTCTTCGATGGCCAGGACGTTCACCGAATGCCGCCGCGCGATAGGCGGCGGATGCGCAAATGCGTGCAGATGGTCTTCCAGGATCCCTACGCGTCGCTTGACCCGATGATGACGGTCAGGGACATCCTGATGGAGCCGGCGGTCATCAACCGAATGGATCGCAAGCTCGCTGAGCGCCGCGTCATGGAGCTGCTCGAGCGGGTGCACCTCAAGCCGG